>ENA-ORXM01000035-ORXM01000035.1-marine-metagenome-genome-assembly--contig:-NODE-35-length-241226-cov-41.581466_pt1 | contig 241226 bp, 193 predicted proteins | sample MGYA00237867_ERZ511480 | MGnify/ENA primary metagenome ERZ511480 (study PRJEB26309, sample SAMN06266103) | marine metagenome | isolation source: Algal blade | place: United Kingdom:Sidmouth, United...
CCGGGGGCGGCCGGGTTCGAGTCGTGGGTCTGACCCCGATGACTGGGGGTTGGGGGCGGTCGAATGACTTCTCTCGTCTTTGGGGGGCAGGCATTTTGTCGCCCGCTTCTCTCAACGCTTACCTCTTGCGTTGTTCGACCTGCATCGCGGCCCCAAGTCACCCGGCTTCGTGGCCCTTGCCCGCCGGTGCCGGGGGCGGCCGGGTTCGAGTCGTGGGTCTGACCCCGTCTGTTGGGTGTTGGGGTTGGGGGGGCGTCGGCGCTAGCCGCGGCGGGGGTTGCGGTGATTGCCCGGCCCACGGGGTCGACGCGTGGGCTCGGGATCCGGTTCCGCCTCGGCGGCGGGACCGGACGGCGCGGGAGAGGCGTCGGCGGGGGCGTGGGTCGGGGCGTCGACGTAGTTGGCGAAGATCATGCGCCCTGCCGAGGTCTGCAGTGTGCTGGTCACCGCGACCTCGGCCATCTGGTTGAGATGGTCGCGGCCGTTCTCGACGACCACCATGGTGCCGTCGTCGAGGTAGCCGACCCCCTGCTGGGCCGACTCGCCGGGTTTGACCAGCCGCACACGCAAAGTCTCGCCCGGCAACGCGACGGGCCGCAAGGCACGGGCCACGTCGTTGAGGTTGATGACCTCGACCCCACGGACCGCGGCGACCTTGTTGAGGTTGAAGTCGTTGGTCATCACGCGGGCTTTCAGCGGGCGGGCCAGTGAAAGAAGTTTCTCGTCGACCCCCGTGCCCTCCACGTCGCTCTCGTCGATGTGGATGTCCACCGCCTCGGCACCCTGCAGCTTCTGCAGGATGTCGAGTCCGCGCCGGCCGCGGGCCCGCTTGATCTTGTCGGATGCGTCGGCCAGCTGCTGGAGCTCGTCGAGCACGAACTTGGGCACCACCAGGGTGCCCTGCATCAAGCGGGTCTCGACGATGTCCACGATGCGCCCGTCGATAATCACCGAGGTGTCCAGCACGATGGGCCGGCCGCCGCGGATCTCCTTGGCGAACTCGACGTAAGGGATCACGAAGCGGAAGTCGTCCTTGGTCTGGATCACCAGCGAGATGGCGATATAGCAGGTGATCAACCCGATGATGACCTTGATGCCGCTGAGCAGGTTGAAGTAGGCGTCGCGCGCGGTCACGTCGCGGACGTGCTGCTCGGCCTGGTCTTTGACCTTGATCTGCAGGTCACCGCTGAGGCTGTGGAAGTCGGCCTGGGTGACGGTGGGCATAGGGGTGATGGTGGTCGGCGCGGTGTACACGCCCACCAGGTCGACCACGAAGGACAACGCGTAGGCCACGATCAGTCCCGCGAGCAGACCCAGGAAAACCCCGGAGATGGCGGAGAGCTTCTTCTCTCGCTGGCCGACGTCCACCGCGATGACGGTGGCGGCGAGGGCGAGGGTGATGCCGATGATGGCGGCGATCGGCCCGAACCCGAAGCCGGCCTGCTGCTGGAACTCTTCGCCCACGAAGAGCGAGATGACCGCCGTCACCAGGACCAGAAAAGCGCCGCGGAGAATGAACAGGACCATGCCCGCAAGGATACGCCGCGGGGGGGGCGGGAGGCGTTTGCCGGACTCCCCGGGGTCGGATACGCTGGCTTGTTCGGCGTCGTGACCTTTCCCGGTCTCGCCGCCGCCCCCCTCCGGTCAGGCGGCTTGGCCCGATGCACGGGTGCTCTCGCGAACCGGGTCAGGCCTTGACCGGAGCAGCCCTAAGCGTCGAACGCCCGGTGCCGTCGGTGTCCTGGCCGCCTGACCGGGGGGGGATGGGTGGCGTTGCCGCCTGAATTTCAGATTTTCGATTTCAGATTTCAGATTGGGGAAGGCGGCACGGCGGGGCGTTAAACTGGTTGGCCGTGCTCAGGCGCCCGTTGCTGACTTCAATCTGCAATCTCAAATCTGAAATCTGAAATGAGTTACACCGTCCTTGCCCGCCGCTACCGCTCGCAGTCGTTTGGCTCGGTGGTGGGGCAGGCGCCGATCGCGGCGACGCTGACCAACGCGATTTCGTCGGGGCGGGTGGCGCACGCGTACTTGTTCTGCGGCACACGCGGTGTGGGCAAGACGTCGATGGCGCGGATCTTCGCCCGGGCGCTCAACGCGCCCGACACGGTGGAGGACGCGCCCCGGGCCGAGGGGGTGGAGTACCCCGACGGCGACGTGCAGCAGCGCATGGCCGACGCGATCATGACCGGGCAGGACATGAACGTGATCGAGATCGACGGGGCCAGCCACGGCAAGGTCGAAGAAGCCCGGCAGCTGATCAGCGGCGCGGGGCTCTCGCCCACGGGCAACGCGCGGTTCAAGATCTACATCATTGACGAGGTTCACATGCTGTCGGCCGCGGCGTTCAACGCGCTGCTGAAGACCATGGAGGAGCCGCCGGCCCATGTGAAGTTCATCCTGGCGACGACCGAGCCGCACAAGGTGCCGCCGACGATCCAGAGCCGCTGCCAGCGCTTCGACTTCCGCAACATCCCCACGGCGCAGATCGCCGAGCACCTGAAGGACGTGCTGGGCCGCGAAGAGGTCGAGGCCCAGGGCGAGGTGCTGTTTCAGCTGGCCCGCCTGGGCAACGGGTCGATGCGCGACGCGCTGAGCCTGACCGATCGGCTGCTGGCGACCGGGGCGTCGCCGATCACCGCGAAGACGCTGCAGGAGATGCTGGGACTGCCCGACCACGAGCTGGTGGCCGCCTGGGTGGGGGCGATGGCCGACGGCGACGTGAAGGGCACGCTGGAAGGCGCTGCCGACCTTCTGGGTCGCGGCATCGGGCAGGACCAGCTGGTGGAGGTGCTGATCGAGCGGCTGCGTCAGCTGATGCTCATCGCCGCGTGCGGGGCCGACAGCGAGCTCGTCGAGCTGAGCGAGGACGCTCGGGCCGGCGCGGCCGAGCAGGCGCAGCGCTTCGACGCGCCGGGCCTGGTGCACATGATCGCGCTGTGCGAGAACCTGCTGCGGTACGGAAAAAACAGCAGCAACCCGCGGGCCCTGCTGGACGCCACGGTGGTGCGTCTGGCTTTGTCCGAGAAGATGGCCGACGTGACCGCGCTGCTGGCGGGCGGGGCGGGCGGGGGGAGCGCGACGCAAAAAAAAAAGCCTTAGCCCAGGGGCGTCCGGCTCGTGAGCTGCCCAAAGCGGCCGCCCCGTCGCCGGACGCCGCGGCTGCGCCGCGTCCGGAGGTGGCGCCGCGGGCCGGGGGCGGCGGGGAGGACGCGGGCGGCGCCGCGGCGGTTCGAGGCGGGGGGAGCTCGGGTGCATCGCCGGCGGGTGTCCGGCAAAACGAAGAGGGCGGGCGGGACGGGCCGCTGGTGAACCCCCGCGACGTGACGGCCGTGTGGGCGGCGACGAAGGAGGCGGCTGGGCGGGGGGCGCCGTCGGCTTGGCTGACGCACTTCTCGCTGGGGATGCTGGACGCCGCGGCGGGCACCGCGGAGCTGGTCCCGCGCCCGGGGCTGGGCGGGGGGGGGCGTTCGCTGGCCATCCCCGAGCGGCTGCAGAAACTGGGCGTGCTGATGTCGCAGGTGGTGGGGCGGCCGGTGCGGGTGGCTCTGGGCAGCGCGGCCGCGTCGGGCGCGGCGCCGGCGGGCGGCCCGGACGACGCGCCCGAGACCGATGGGGACGCGGCCGTCAACCGCCGCGAGGCCCTGGCGCTGCCCCTGGTGCGCGAGGCCCTGGATGTCTTTCCCGAGGCGACCTTCCTGTCCGCCCGGCGCCGGCCCGCGCCGGGCGCGGAGAATCTCTGAGGGAGCGGCACGCATCGAGCGTCCGAACGCCCGATCGGCCGTCGGTCGGCTCTCGGCGTCGATGAATTGAAGCCCTGAACATCGACGCCGCTTTTGGGGGACGCTTTGCCGCGGCCGACGGCACGCGGAGCGTGCCTGCTACGCTTCAACGCCGGCTCGACCGTGCTCGATTCGTGACGGTTCCGAAAGATCCGCGTTTCGGCGTCCCCCCCCGAGTCGACGTCGTGCCGTGCCGCTTTTCGGCTCGCGGGGTGGAGCGGCCGGGCCGCCGGCCGCTCCACCCCGCGAGCCGAAATCCGGTTCCGCCGAGTAGACTCCCGGCATGTTCGATCAACTGAAGCAGATGAAGCAGCTCGCCGGCATGCTGGGCAACCCGGCCGAGCTGAAGGCGAAGTTCGAGGCCATCCAGCAGGAGCTGGCTCAGACCGTCGTCGAGGGTGAGGCCGGCGGCGGCGCGGTGCGGGTGTCGGTGAGCGGTCACCTTGCGGTGACAGAGGTTCGTGTGGACCCCCACGTGGCCGCGGGGCTGGCGGCCGGCGGCGACTACGTCACGCAGATCGAGCGGCTGGTGATGGAGGCCACCAACGACGCGCTGGGTAAGGCACGGCTGCTGATCAAAGACCGGATGGGCGAGGCGACCGGGGGAATGAGCCTGCCCGGGCTTGAAGGGTTGTCGTGACCGCCGGGGGGTGCAGCGGGGTGTCAGGCCGACGCGGAGCGGCGCGGGACGGGGTCGGCCTCGGTCGGCCTCAGGGCGTCAAACCGGAGGTCCGAGCCTCCGCAGTTCATGACCGACTCTTTCACGACGGTGTAGACCCGGAATTGTCCGGGGAGGGGGGCCGCGTTCACCTTGAGGGTCCACTCGTCGCTTGCCGGCCCGGAGCGCACCATCGGCGTCCAGGTGGTCAGCCCGTCTTCTTCAACGTGGGCGTAGAACACCCGGTCGGCGTTGGCGTGGTGGGTGGTCAACAGCCAGCGGGCGGTCGACGGTCGGACGGAGGGGGTGGGCATCGTGGGAACTGCAGGAGAGGAGCGGCGAACTTTGCACCGATCGGCTGCGGCGGGCGGCGGGATAAGCCCGGACCGGCGGGGTTCCGCCGACACGTCGGGCTGCGACGGTTAGGCCGGTCAGCCGGGGGCGGGTCGTGAAGGCCGCCGCCGCGCGGCTGGACGCGGACCTTGCCGTCTGGGGCCCGCAGGCGGCGGCCTCACCCGCAACGGCGGCCGCCGCCCGGGACTGGGTGGTCGCCCTGACGCGGTCGCGGGCCGGCGGCGGCGGAGAAAACTTCCCGGTGCTCAGCCGGCTGCTGCCCGCCGACCTGCGGGACGACTTTGCGGCCGTGTACGCCTTCTGCCGGTGGGCCGACGACCTGGCCGATCACTCCGGCTCGCCGGCGCGGGCGCTCGGGCGTCTGGCGTGGTGGCGCGACGAGCTGCACCGCGGCTTCGCGGGCGACCCGCACCACCCGGTCTTCGTGGCGCTGGCCCCGGTGATCGCGCGCCGCGGGTTGGTGCGCGAACCGTTCGACCACCTCATCGACGCGTTCGAGCAGGACCAGCGGGTCACGCGGTACGCCGACCTGCCGGCGTTGGTTGACTACTGCCGGCGCAGCGCCGACCCGGTGGGCCGGATCGTGCTGCGGCTGTACGGCTTGGACGACGATGGACGCGCGGAGCTGTCGGACGCCACCTGCACCGCGTTGCAGCTGACCAACTTCTGGCAGGACGTGCGTCGCGACGTGCTGGAGCGCGGGCGGGTGTACCTGCCCGCCGACGTGGCCGCGCGGCACGGGCTGGATCTGGGGCTGATGGTGCGGCAGATGAAGCTGGAGGCGGCGGTGGCGTGCGGCCGGGGGGGGGGCAGCCGCTGCCCGCCACCGCGACTGGGCAAGGTCGCCGCGCCGGACTTCATGCCGGCTTACCGCGCGGCCGTGCGGGAGATGGTGGCGGAGGCGCGCGAGCGGTTCGTGGCCGGGCGAGGCCTGTGGCCGCGGGTCCCGCCGCGGCTGCGGGGCGGGCTGCGGGCCTTCACGCTCGGGGGCGAGGCGGTGCTGACGAAGATCGAGCGGCGGCGCTTCGACACCTACACCTCGCGTCCGCGGGTGGGGCGGGTCGGGAAGGCCTGGGTGCTGGTGCGGGCGCTGGTCGGGAGTCGGAAGTAGGAAGGAGCCGAACCGCAGGGGTGCTTTGTGGCAGATGATTCACGCGTTTTTCGCAGAATTGGGCCGAACCACGGATCGCTGCTTAAGATCTCACCGAAAGCAGGCGGGCCTGGTTTTGCCCGGCCCCGATGCTGCCCGGCCCTCAACTTCGCCCGGCCCCCGGCGGGGCTGTTCTTCTCGCGGTCGATTTCTTACTTCTGACTTCTGACTTCCTGCTTTTGTCTTTCCCCCTCTCCAACGCCTTCTGCCGGTCCCTGGCCCGCCGCGAAGCCAGAAGCTTCTACCGCGGCATGTCGCTGACACCCGAGCCCAAGCGGTCGGCGCTGTTTGCGGTGTACGCGTGGATGCGCGCAGCCGACGATGCGGCGGACGCGGCGGCGGAGACCGGCGGCGTGGCCCCGGCGGTGCGGCTGGCCGCCTTCCGAAAGGCGACGGACGCGGCGCTCGGCGGCGCGGTGCCGGCCGACGACGGGGCGTCTTTCTGGCCCGCCTTCACCGACGCGGTGCGGACCTGCGGCATCGAGCGGTCCTGGCTGGACGAGCAGCTTGCGGGGCAGGCGGGTGACACGGGGGCGGTTGATCTGGCGACCGCGGAGGAACTGGAGGTCTACTGCGACCGGGTGGCGGGGTCGGTGGGACGCTGCTGCGTGGCGGTGTGGGGGCACGACGGCGACGCGGCGGTCTCGGGGCTGGTGACCGACCGGGGCCGGGCGCTGCAGCTGACCAACATCCTGCGCGACGTGGCGGAGGACGCGGGGCGGGGCCGGGTCTACCTGCCGCGCGACGAGCGGGCCCGTTTTGGCTGCGCCGCACACGACTGGACCGCTTCGGCGGGATTTGCCGACCTGATGCGGCTGCAGATCGGGCGGGCGCGTTCGTTCTACGCGTCGTCGGCCGCGCTGGAGACCCACCTGCACCCCGACGGGCGCCGCGCGAGCTGGGCGTTGATGGAGACCTACCGGCGTCTGCTCGAACGGATCGCGCTCGACCCCGCGCGGGTGCGGCACGCGCGGGTGTCGCTGCCCTGGACCTCCAAGGCGGCGGTGGTGTTTCGGGCCTGCGCCACGCGGCCGGGCGTGGCCCGGGTGTCGGCGGGGTCTGCGTCGTGATTCGCCACGTCGCGGTGCTCGGCGGGGGCGTGGCGGGCATCGCCGCGTCGGTGGCCCTGGCCGACGCCGGCGTACGGGTGACGCTGCTGGAGATGACGCCGAGGCTGGGGGGTCGGGCCACCAGCCGGCCCGACCCGAAGTCGGGCGGCGCCGATCTGGACAACTGCCAGCACGTGGTGATGCGTTGCTGCACCGCCATCCTGGGGCTGTACGACACGCTGGGGGTGGGCGGGCAGATCGACTGGCACGACCGGTTTCACTTCGTGCACGCCGACGGCACGGGCGACACGCTGAAGCGCGGCTGGCTGCCGGCGCCGCTGCACCTGGCGGGCAGCTTTCTGCGGTGGCGCGGGTTGGGGTGGCGCGACAAGGTCTCGATTGCGCGGACGTTGGGGCGCATGCGCAGGCTTTCGGCGGTGGAGCGCGGACGGCTGAATGATCAGACGTTCGGCGCGTGGCTGTCGACTCTGGCCCGCGTGCCGTCGCCGGGGGCGCTGGAACGCTTCTGGGAGCCCACGGTGGTCAGCGCCTGCAACCTGGCGTGCGGCAGCGTGGCGGCGGGCTACGCCGTCCAGGTGTTCGTCGACGGGATGATGGCCGGCCGGCGTGGCTACGAGATGGGGCTGAGCCGGGTGCCGCTGGCGCGGCTGTACGACCCGGCGGTGGCACGGATCGAGCGGGCGGGCGGCGCGGTCCGCTTCGGGGCGCGGGTGAAGACGCTGGATCTGGAGGCGAAGACGATGCGCGTGCGGGCAGCCGTGCTGGCCGACGGCACGCGGGTGGCGGCGGACGCCTGCGTGTCGGCGCTGCCCGCCGACGCCTTGGCCCGCGTGCTGCCCGAGGCCGCGGCGTCTGACCCGCGACTGACGCGGCTGAACGAGCTGCAACCCAGCCCGATTGTGGGGCTGCACCTCTGGCTCGCCGATGGGGCGGGCCGCCCGCTCGCCATGCCGGTGCCGCACCTGGCCTTGACCGGGTCGCGTCTGCACTGGCTGTTCGACCGCGGGGTGGACGCCGAGCCCCTCGGCCGCCACCTGCACGCGGTGATCAGCGGGGCGGCGGCCGAGGCGGACCGTCCCGCGGCCGAACTGCTGGACCTGGCCTTGGCGGAGGTCCGCCGCGTGGTGCCGGGGGCCGGCGACGCGGTGCTTATCGACGGGCGGGTGGTGGTGGAGCGCCGGGCCACCTTTGCCGCACTGCCGGGGGTGGACGCACTGCGTCCCGCCGCGGCGTGCGGCCCGAACGGCGGGGTGGCCAACCTGCTGCTGGCGGGCGATTGGACCGACACGGGGTGGCCGGCCACCATGGAGGGCGCGGCCCGCAGCGGACGGGCGGCGGCCGAGGCGGCGTGGGCGCGGGGTGGCTTCACCTCCGGACCCGCGGGCTGAATGCACCCGCGGCCGCGTTGTCCGGTTCGGCGTCGTTCTCGTGCTCAGCGCAGCGGTTCTCGTTTTCGTTCCGTTTTCTGCGGTCCGCCGTGTGACGAACCCGGCGGAAACGAGAACGAGAACCGGCCTGCGGCCTGCGGTCTGCGGTCTGAGAACGAGAACGAGAACGAGAATGAAGAGGGTGGGCGGGTCGGCACGGGCCGCTGGTGGCGCTACGGCGCGGATGGGGTCACGGCCACCCCGCCGCCGCTCCACGCCGCCACCGCCGCGTCGATCGCCTCCGCGTCCGCGTCGGACAGGCGCACCGGGGCGCCGTCGGAGCGCCAACCCGTGTCGCCCGCCCGTTCCAGGGTCCAGTCGCGCGGCCCGGCTTCGATGCGCAGCGACCACGCGGCGGGGCCCGGTGCGTCGGGCCCCTCGCGGGGGGCGGCCAGCCAGCGCTCGGCCCGCAGGCCGGCGAGGCGGTCACGCAGGCCCGGCGGTTCCGCGTCGGGCGAAATGTCGCCGGACGGCCCCCGCAGACCGACCGACGTCAGCTCGTCGGCCCGGGCGTCGATCAGCACCCGCGGCCGGTACTCGGCGTCGAAGAGCTCCGCGACGTCGGAGGCGATGCGGAAGACCCCGGGCAGGTCGGTGCGCTGGGCCAGGTTCTGCCCCACGTTCACGCTGTAGGCCGGGTCGTCGGGGCCGGTCGACAGCCGGGCGACCGGCCCGCGGGGCAGCTCGGCCCGGGGGGTCCACTGCACCGCCCGGGGTGCACGCAGCCAGTCCCCCAGCCGCCGCGCCGCGGGGATGTCCCAGCGCTCGGCCGGCGTCAGTTCGGCGTCGCCGACACGCAGCCGGGGCGCGTCGCCGCCGATCCCGGAGAACCCGAAGACCACGCCGTCGTCGCGGGTCAGCCGCACGGTGTCGACGCCGCCGGGCGCGGGCAGCCGGGTGTCGCGCAGGGTGATGGCCGGGGCCAGCAGCGGGGCGAGGGTCTCGGCCGGCACCACCGCGGCGACCGGCTCGTCCTCGCGCACCGCCAGCATCACGTCGGTGCCGCCGTCGCGGTCGCGGTACAGGCGCACGCGTTCGACGCGGTCGGCGGCGAGCCGCAGCGTGGCGGTGGCCACGGGGCCCTGCGCTTCGGGCGGCGCCGAGGTGAAGCCCGCCGCCCGGGTCCGGTGCAGCAGCGTGAGCCAGTCGACGCCCCAGCGGTCGTCCGCGGCGGCGTCGGGGTCGGGTTCGACGAAGCGCACGGCCGCGGCCGACCCGCCGGCGTGCGCGAGCTCGACCGCGCCTACGCCGACGCGGTCGACGCGCAGCCCGCGGACGGACGCGGGATCGGCCACCACCAGCCGCGGGTCACGCAGCGTCGACGGGTCGGCCAGCATCGGGGCGGCCTCGGCCCCGGAGACGACGAAGACGACCGGGGAGGGATCGTCGGTAAACGAGGCGGTGGCGTAGCGGGCCGGCGGGTGCGCGGCGTCGGCCGGGCGGCCCAGGCGCAGCGTGCACCCGGGCGCCGGGGCGGGGTCGGGCGACACCGCTGCGGGGCGCAGGGTCAACGTGGCCGCGGGGTCGGCCAGCCCCAGCTCGGCCAGCCGGTCCGGGTCGTCGGTGACGTACGCCCGGATCGGCAGCCCGTCGGCGGCGGCCGCCAGCCGATTCGCGGCGTCGCGGTCGGCGCGGGCGGGGTCGTCGCCGATGCGGGCCGCGGCGCGGGCCGGTCCCCAGCTCCAGCCGGCCGGGCCGCGGTGCAGCACGGCGTTCTCGACGGCGGGGCGACCGCGCTGCTTCAAGGCCAGCCCGCCGACGGTGTCGGCGGCGGGACCGGGCAGCCGTGTGGGCCGCCAGGCGGCGGGATCGGCGGCCGCCGCCGCGTCGTGCAGCGTGGGATCAACCAGGAAGGCGGCGGTGTCCCCGTCGACCGCCAGCCACGCGGTGCCGGCCACCTCGCGGCGGCCCAGCACCAGGTTAGAAACGGTCTCGCCGCTGACAATCACCACGCGGTCGGCCCCGGGGCCCAGCCCCAGGTCGGCGCGGGTGGGCACGCCCTCGAGGTCTGAGTTGGCATCGCCGGGCCTGCGCGGGGTCAGCTGCTGGCGGGGGGCGAGCGCCAGCGCGGCGTTGATCACCGACTCGGGCCCCGCCGCGTCCACCGGGAAACGCACGGGCTGCACCTGCCACCACACGCCGTCCTCGAGCTGGTACGCCTCGCGGGCGCCGCCGTCGCCGTGCTCGATGACCAGCCGGCGGAAGGTGGTCCCGATGACCAGCGGCCGGCCGATCGCCGAGCTGCTCGCCCCGGGGTCGGCCGCCGGTCCCGAGCCGCCGCGTGTCCCCAGGTAGAGCCCCGCGGAACCCAGCAGAAGCATCAGCAGCAGTGCGGTGGTCTTGAAGTTCACGGTGCGGGTCGCGGCGGGCCCCGCGGCCGCGGCGGCGGGGTGGGGGTGTGGCGTGGCGGCGGTGGCGGGCTGGGGAGGGGGTGAAGCGCGGCGGAGGACCTTTCATGGTACCGCGACCCCGTGCCACGCGGCTAGCCCGCCCAGCGGCCCGCGCCCGCCAGCGCGGCGGTCAGCCGCCGCTCGTAGTCGGCCCGCGGGATCTCGACCACCCCGAACTGCGTCAGGTGCTCGTTGACGAACTGCACGTCCAGCAGGGTGTAGCCACCCCGGCGGAGACGCTCGACCAGGTGCACCAGGCAGACCTGCGAGGCGAAGGGCACACGCGAGAACATCGACTCGCCGCAGAAGGCGCGGCCGACTGACACGCCGTAGAGCCCGCCCGCCAGGGTGTCGCCGACCCAGGCCTCGACGCTGTGGGCGTGCCCGCGTGCGGCCAGCTCGACGTAGGCGCGCAGCAGCGGCTCGCTGATCCAGGTGCCGTCGCCGCCCTCGCACGCCCCGGGCCGGGGTTCGGCGCACGCGCGGATGACGGCCTCAAAGGCGGTGTCGGTGCGGACCTCAAACGACGCGTGGCGCACCGCCCGACGCAGCGAACGCCGCACCCGGAACCCGCCGGGTTCCAGCGGGATCACCGCGCGGGGGTCCGGGGCGTACCAGTCCACGCCGGGGTCGTCGGCGCCGCGGGCCATCGGGAACGCGCCCAGGCGGTAGGCGTGCTCGAGCAGGTCGGCGTCCAGCGGCGGGTCGGTTTCGCTCACGGGCGCGGCGCTCCGTAGCGGACGGGGACCGCGACGACTTCTTCAAGGCCCGCGCCGAACGCCCGGCGGAAGGCGTCGGCGAGGGCATGCGCGTGGTCGCGGCCGTCGGCGTGCACAAAACACACGGCCCCCGAACCGGTGACGTGGACGGGGAGATTCAACGCCCGCCCGGCTTGTTCAAGCAGGCGGCCCAGCCTCGGCTGGACCGCTTGGGCCGGGCCGGCGAGGTCATTGAAGAGCGCCGCGGGGTCGCACGGGACCCGCCCCGCCAGCGCGTGGAGACCGGCGGCGTCGGCGTTGCCGACGGGACGCAGGCCCGTCGCGGCGGTGTCGAAGGCGCCGTAGACCGCGGCGGTGTGGCAGCCAAACGGCGGGACAAGCAGCAGCAGGTGACCGCCGGGGTGCGGGGCCGCTTCGATCCGTTCGCCGGTGCCGGCGACCACGGCGCTGGGGGTGCCGGTGAGGGCAGCCAGCGCGAAGGGCACGTCGCTGCCCAGCCGGTGGGCGATCGTGTGCAGGTCCGGCGGCGCGATCGGGAAGCCGAAGAGACGCCCGAGCGCGACGAGCACACCGGCCGCGTTGGAAGAGCCGCCGCCCAGGCCGCCGCCGGTGGGGATGCGCTTGGTGAGTTCCAAGGTGACCGGGAGGGCGCGCCCCAGGTGTGCTTCGCACGCCCGGTGGGCCTGCACCGCGAGGTCGCGGTCAAGCGGCCAGTCCACCGCTTCACGCCGCGGCGCGTCGTCGGCGAAGCGGACGTCCGCGGTGCTCGTGGATCCGTCGGGCATCCGGTGGACCACCAGGTCGTCGCAGAGGTCCACCGCGACCATCCAGCTGGCGATCGGGTGCCGGCCGGTGGAGGCATCGAGCGGTTCGACGGCCAGGGCGAGGTTGACCTTGGCGGGGCAGAACACGGTGACGACGTGACACGGATCGGGCATGCGGGGCATCGTAGCTCGGCCCGGGGCTGACTCCATCCGATCAGGGTGCCACGGCCTTCGGGCCGTGTGGTGTCGAGCGCATCGTCTGCTGCGCGCACGGCCTGAAGGCCGTGGCACCCGAGCCGGACGCGCGCACTGCGTTCAGGCCGGTTGACGCGCGGGGTCCGCCGACGCGTATCGGAAACGGCGTGTGAACCCGGGAAAAAAAGCACGCCCCGCGGACGGGGCGTGCTTCGGAAGGTATGGATTCGCGGGGGGCCGGGCGTCAGCCCTTCGCCGTTGGCACCGGCACGTCGTCGACGCGGCGACCGAGCATGATGGCGCCGTGCAGCTGTGACCAGTAGCTCTCGGCCACACGGGCATCGCCGATCTGCTGGGTCCAGCCGTCGATGATGCCGCGGATGGCCGGGGGCACCGTGTTGGCCTGCTGGTCTTTGCCCACGCTGGCCAGCCAGAACATCAGGCGGTACAGCTCGGACTGCTCGCCGGCGATCAGGGCGTAGAAGTCGGCGACCGAGTCGATCGGAGCGCCCTGCTCGATGCGCTCGATGACCGGCTCGAAGCGGCGCTGCACGACGGCGGCGAGCAGGGCCCGCTTGTCGTCGAAGTAACGGTAAATCGAGCCCACCGCGCAGTTCAGACGCTTGGCGATGCGGCGGATGGTGGTGCCGTCGTAGCCCAGCTCGGCCAGGCAGGCCGCGGTGGCGTCGAGTATCTGCTCGCGGCTGAGGTGCGTCGGCGCACGACCGGTGACACCCGAGGCGGGTTTGGAGACGGCGACTTCCGAGGGGCCGGCGACTCCGGAGGGACCGGCCGCTCCGGAGGGACCAGCCACTCCGGAGGGACCGATGGTGCCGGCGATGTCGTGGCTGCGGCGGACGGCAGAAGCGGGGCCCGCTTCCGTGCGGTCGCCGCTGGGGTGGGGTGGCATTGCGTCCACGCGTTTCACCTGGGGGTTGAGGTTGCTGGCGTGATCCGCCGTCCGGTCCGTCATGGGCTCGCGGTTGTTGGCCGCAAAGTCGTCCTGCTGACTCATGGTTCACCTCCCTGTGAACAGTGGTTGAAGAATTGTCGAAACGTTATCGGGACAGTGTGATCGCTTTGATCGTCAGCGTCAAGCAGGGCGGTTTGCGGGGTCGGGGCTGCGTTTTCCTCACGCACCCACCGGCGGCGAGTGCGAGCTCCGCGGGCGCTGTGAGTCGGGCGAAGCGTCGACGCCACGCGCTCCGCGCGACCGGGACGCGGCGGCGCTGGCGATCGGACTAAACTCCGCGGGTGGCGGGCGCGGGTCCGTCCGCGACCCGACGCAGGATTTTCGACGTGGATTACACCACCGCGCGTGAGCGCATGATCGGCCACCAGCTGCGCCCCCGCGGCATCGACGATCTGCGCGTGCTCGACGCGTTTGCCGTCGTGGCGCGGCACCGTTTCGCGCCCGCCGGGCTGGCGCCGGCCGAGGTATACGCCGACGCAAAACTGCGGCTGGGGCCGGCCGCCGGTCAGTGGCTCGAAGAGCCGGTCGTGGCGGCCCGGGTGCTCGAACTGCTTCAGGCAGGCGACGGCACGCGCGTGCTGGAGGTGGGTACGGGCAGTGGCTACACCGCCGCGCTGCTGGCCGAGTTGGGTGCCGAGGTGGTCACCGTGGAGCGCGATGCCGGCCTGGCCCACGCCGCCGAGGTGCGGCTGCGGGACTTGGCCGCGCGTCGGTCGGGTACGCCCATTGGCGGCGACGCGGTGCGGCGGGCCCACCGCTGCGGGCGGCAGGGTTGGCCCGGGCCCGCGCCCTACGACCGCGTCTGGCTCAGCGGCGGGGTGGTCGAGCTGCCTGCGACGCTGGCTGACCAGATCGCGCCGGGGGGGTTTGTGATCGCGCCCCTGGGCCGCCCGCACCGGCAGGAGCTGGTCCGTGCCACCCCGCGTGCGCGTGGTGAAGGCTGGGATGTCGAGCCGCTGTCGGCCTGTCGATTCGAGATGCTGGGGTGAAGTGCGAAGTGCGAAGTGCGAAGTTTGAAGTACGAAGTTTCGGACGCAAGCGGAAACCCGGGTCTTCGAACAGCCGGGTTGGCTCGCTTCTTTGTTTCCCACTTCGCACTTCCAGCTTCGAACTTCGAACTCCCCCCCCCCTTCACTCATCCGTCACGCAGCCCTCGCTCGCGGTCTTCACGTTCTTGATGTACTTGAACAGCGTGCCGCGGGTCGCCTTCAGGGGCGGCGCGGTCCATCCCCCACGGCGCTCGGCCAGTTCGGCGTCGCTCACGTCCATGTTGATCTCGCCGTGCTCGGTGTCGACCGTCACGCCGTCGCCGGTCTTCACCAGTGCGATGGGGCCGCCTTCCTGCGCTTCGGGCACCACGTGGCCGATGATAAAACCGTGGCTGCCGCCGCTGAAGCGGCCGTCGGTGATCAGCGCCACATCCTTGATAAGCCCGGCGCCGGCCACCGCGCTGGTGGGTGTGAGCATCTCGGGCATGCCCGGCCCGCCCTTGGGCCCTTCGTAGCGGATGATGATGACGTCGCCCTTCTGGATGTCGCCCGCCGCCAGGCCGTCGAGCATGTCTTCTTCGCAGTCGTACACCCGGGCGGTGCCTTTGAAGACGGTGCCCTCTTTGCCGGTAATCTTGCCCACGCAGCCGCCGGGCGCCAGGTTGCCGCGCATGATCTGCAGGTGCCCGGTGGGCTTGAGCGGGTCGGCCAGCGGACGCACGATCTCCTGCTCGTCGGGGCCGGGGCCGAAGTCCGGCAGGTCGGGCAGGTCGGCCAGGTTCTCTTTGATGGTCTTGCCGGTGACCGTCATTTGAGAGTCGTCGATGAGGCCTTCTTTCGCCAGAAACTTCATGAGCGCCGGCGTGCCGCCGATCGCGTGCAGCTCTTCCATCACGAAGCGGCCCGACGGTTTGAGGTCGCAGATGAGCGGGGTCGAGTCGCTCATGTCCTGCCACTCATCGATGGTGAGTTCGATGTCGAACGCCCGCGCCATAGCCAGCAGGTGCAGCACCGCGTTGGTGCTGCCGCCGGTGACCATAATCAGCCGCGTGGCGTTCAGGAAGCTCTGCTTGGTGACGATGTCGCGCGGCTTGAGGTCCAGCTCCAGCAGCCGCACCGCCGCCTCTCCGGCGCGGACACATTCGTTGTGCTTTTCGTCGTCTTCCGCGGGCGTGCATGACGAATAGGGCAGGCTCAGACCCATGCACTCGATCGCGCTGCTCATCGTGTTGGCGGTGTACATGCCCCCGCAGGCGCCGGCGCCCGGGCAGCTCTTCTCGACGATCAGCTGGCGTTCTTCCTCGGTCACGGTGCCGGCGAGTTTCTGGCCGTAGCTCTGGAACGCGCTGACGATATCCAGCTTCAGTTCTTCGCCCTTGACCGTGGCGCAGCCCGGCTTGATGGTGCCGCCGTAGACCATCAGGCTCGGGCGGTTCACCCGAGCCATCGCGATCACGCAGCCGGGCATGTTCTTGTCGCAGCCCGGGATCGTGACCAGGGCGTCGTACCACTGGGCGCCCATGACGGTCTCGATGGAGTCGGCGATCAGGTCGCGCGACTGCAGCGAGAAGCTCATGCCGTCGGTGCCCATGCTGATGCCGTCGCTCACGCCGATGGTGTTGAAGCGCATGCCCACCGCGCCCGCCGCCGTACTGCCGGTCTTCACCCGCGCCGCGAGGTCGTTCAGGTGCATGTTGCAGCTGTTGCCCTCGTACCACACGCTGGCGATACCGACCTGCGGCTTCTTGAGGTCGTCGACGGTGAGCCCCGTGGCGTGCAGCATGGCCTGCGACGCGCCCTGGCGGGCAGGCTGGGTGATGGTGGCGGAGAACTTGTTGAGGTTGTCTTTGAGCATGGGGCGGAGATTCTAGTGGGGGTGGGCCGTTTCGGGGGGGGGCGGTGCGGGGGAGGCGTGAGGCGTCAGGTCCCAGGCGTTGGCCGGAGCGCTGACGCGGGTACGGGCGGTCTTGAGAGGGCGAGGCTCCGACCGAGCCGCGCGTCCCATGGGACCCCGGCTTGGTCGGAGCCTCGTCCTCCCGGGCATCAACGCGCCGCTGCTTGCGTCGGTCTAACGCCTGAGACCTCACGCCTCACGCCTCAATCAGACCCCCATCAGCGCCGCGTAAACGGCAACCCCCGCCTCGACCTCGTCCACCGAAACCCACTCGTCGGCCGTGTGCGCCTTGTGCGGCGAGCCGGGGCCCAGCACGACCGTCGGCACGCCCGCCGCGTCGAGGTAGCCGGCGTGCGTGCAGAAGGGGGCGCCCACGACCGGGCCGCGGTGGCCTGTCAGGGTCAGCACGTCTTTCACGGCCGCCGCCCAGGCGGCGTTGCGGCCCGCACCGAAGGGCGGGTGCGAGCAATCGACCGCCTGCGTGAACGTGACCGGCGGCTCGAGCGCGGCCAGCACCGCGGCGATGGCCGGCAACACGGCGCCCGTGTCTTCGCCGGGCACCAGCCGGCGGTCGAGGGTGAGCACGCAGCGGTCGGGCACAATGTTGGGCGCGCTGCCGCCGGCGATCACGTTAATCGAGCCCGCGGCGTGGCCGCTGAGGTCGTGTCGGGCGGTGAGCGTGTCCAGGTAGTGCGTCTGGATCGCCGTCACCGCCCGCGCCGCCGCCACGACCGCGTTGGCGGCCTCGGACGGCACCGACGAGTGCCCCGCGACGCCGTGGACGGTGACGGTCCAGCGCAGGTAGCCGTTGTGCGCCACCACCGGCCGCAGCTCGGTGGGCTCGCCCACCACCGCGGCCGTGCGGGCCGGGTCCCAGCCGAGTCGCGGCATGTCGTGCTCGACGAAGCGGCGGATGCCCGTCATCCCGCATTCTTCGTCGAGGCTCAGCAGCACGGCGACGGTATGGGGACGCTCGGCCCGCCGCGCGTGGTCACGCAGGGCCCACAGCATCGCGGCGCCGGTGCCCTTGGTGTCGCAGGCCCCGCGGCCATGAAGTTTCCCCTCGCGCACCTCCCCGCCGAAGGGGTCGATCGTCATGCCGTCGGTGGCCACCGTGTCCACATGGCTGTCGAAAAGGCGGACGTCCGGCGTGTCGCCGGTGGCGGGCACGGTCGCCAGCAGCTGGTCGCCGCGCCCGGGCACGGGCAGGCGCTCGGCGTCGATGCCCCAGGCCCGCAGCCAGCCCTCGGCCGCGTCGATCACCGCCGCCTCGGACCCGCCGCCGGGCAGGTCGGGGTTCACGCTGTTGATGCGGACCAGCGCGGCGAGCAGGTCGGTGACGGAGGCGGGGGGGGTGGGGTCGGACACCGATGCAGAATACGTTGGCGGTCGTGGCCGTCGCTCGTCCCAGGAGACGGCTTGGCTTTCGGGAGGGCGAACCTTCCGGTGAGCCAGCGTCCCATCCGACACCGGCTCACCGGAAGGTTCGCCCTCCCGTAATCACCATGCCACACGCCCGCTCGGGCCCGCAGTACCGGCCTTTTCCTAAACTCACTCCCCCGATGTCTTCTCCGCCGCCTGCCACCACCCTCCACAAAGCCGGCCTCTCAAGCCTGCTCGACGAACTCCGCCGCGCCGCCGCCTCCGACCCGACGCGCCGCGTGGTCGCCGGCATCGCGGGCATCGCCGGCTCGGGCAAAAGCACGCTGGCCGAACAGCTGGTCGCCGCCTTGAACGCCACCAATCCCGGCGTCGCCGTCTGGATCCCGATGGACGGCTTCCACCGCCCCAACGCCGAGCTCGACGCCAAGGGGTGGCGGGCACGCAAAGGTGCCCCGTGGACCTACGACGCCCACGCCTTCCGCGTGTGCTTGGAGCGCTTCGGCGACGCGAACGAAACCGGCACCTTTCCCGTCTACTGCCGCGTCGCCCACGACCCGGTGCCGGGCGACGCGTCCGTCACCGCCGCCACTCGGATCGTCGTGACCGAGGGCCAGTACCTGCTGTACGACCACGCCGATTGGCGCGGCGTCGCCGACACGCTGTCCCACCGCTGGTTCCTGGACGTGGACCCGGTGCAGACGCGGGCCTGGCTGATGAAGCGCGACACCGGCGTGGGGCGGACGGTGGCCCAGGCCCGGGTGAAGTACGCGGGGAACGACGCGTTGAACACAGGGTTGGTGTTGGGGAGTCGGTTGGAGGCGCAGCGGGTGCTGCGGTGGCCGGACCGCGGGTGATCCGCGTTGGCGTGGGAGGGCGAGACTCTGTCGAGCCACCGACAGCCCGCGGGTCATCGCACACCAAAATGGTCGCACGGTCATTGGGGTATCGGCACCGGTTTTCGGGTGACGCCCGCGGCCAGTTTTGCTGAGCATCGCAGATGAATGACACGCGAAGCCGTGGGCTGCCGGTGGCTCGACGCTTGTCGGAGTGCGGCCCGCGGCCGCATGCCTCGCCCTCCCGTGACCGCTGCCACACCTCAGAGAAGTAGCCGTGATTCGCGGGCGCAGCCCGCGTCGCCGAGAGCGGAGGTGCGGGGCCGGCCGCCGGCCCCGCACCTCAAGCTCGCGGTGACTTCCCCCGCACGCGGAGTTCGTTGTCGTGGCCGGGGACGACGGTGTCGGCGATCTCGAGGACTTCGACGAGGCTCTCCTTGGCCTGCTCGATGTTGAAGGCACCGCGGAGCACCTGCCCGCGGTCGAAGTGTTCCTGGGAGGCGACGGCGTCGCCGGCGATGACGGTGGTGCCGTGGGGATAGGCCAGCAGCAGGCCGCAGGTGCCGGGAGTAAATCCGGGCAGGGGGAAGAGGTCGACCTGCGGGGCGAGTTTGTCGGGGGCGGCCTTGGTCTGCTGCAGCAACTCGATCTCGGCCTTCAGGATCCGCCGCACGGCGTGGTCCTGCTCTTCGTCGAACTGAGCGATGAGAGCGCGGCCCACGCGTTCGCGTTCGGCCTCGAAGACCCAGAGGTTGGCGTGGGCGAAGGCGGCGATGCCGGCGCGGTGCGACGGGCGGAAGTTGGTGAGGAAGACGTCGGTGACCGACGCGGCGGTGAGGCCGGTGCGCTCGGTGAGGCGGGCGCCGATGGCTTCGGGGGGCAGGCCGGGATCGACGAGGATTGTCTTGTCGCCCGACTCGACCAGCGTGGTGGTCGCGTGGGGTGTGCGCGGCGCGGCGGCGGGCTGGTGCTCGTGGCGCGAGAGGGTGCCGATGCTGATGATGCGGTGGTTCATGGTCTGGTCAAGGTTCTATTTGGGAGCGTTCAAGGCAGGGCGCGCGAAGGCCGCGAAGTCAAGGCATCGGATCGGCGGGGTCGCGGTGTGTCCGTGCGCGATCGGGTTCCCGTGGTTTTCCCAGGTGGCGATTCTCTTTCTTCCTTTGCGTTCTTCGCGCTCTTCGCGGCCTTCGCGACACCTGACTTGGGTGCCTTGGACACGAGGGCCAAACAAAAACCGCGGGCCGTTAAGCCCGCGGCACTGGATTGTATTGCGTGCGTTTCGCGGGCCCGACTTACTTCCCAAGGAAGCCGATGAGGTCGACCACGCGGTTGCTGTAGCCCCACTCGTTGTCGTACCAGCTGACGAGCTTGAAGAAGGTGCTGTCCAGCTCGATGCCGGCGCCGTGGTCGAACGTGCTGCTGGCGGGGTCGTGGATGAAGTCGGTCGAAACCACTTGGTCGTCGGTCCAGGCCATGTAGCCCTTCATGCTGCCGTTGGCCTCGGCCTTGATCGCGTCGCTGATCTCCTGGTAGCTGGTGGCCTTCTCGGTGGCCACGGTCAGGTCGACCACGGACACGTCGATGGTGGGCATTCTGAATGCCATCCCCGTCAATTTGCCCTTCAGTTCAGGGAGCGCCAGACCCACGGCCTTGGCGGCGCCGGTGCTGGCCGGGATGCAGTTGACGCTGGCAGCGCGGCCGCCGCGCCAGTCCTTTTTGGACGGTCCGTCCTGGACCGGCTGGGTGGCGGTCATGGCGTGCACGGTGGTCATCAGACCCTTGGCGATGCCGAAGTTGTCGTTGACGATCTTCGCGAGCGGCGCAAGGCAGTTGGTGGTGCAGCTGGCGTTGCTGATGACCTTGGCGGTCTTGTCGATTTTGTCGTGGTTGACGCCCATGACGACCGTGGGGACCTGGTCGGGGGTCTTGGTGGGGGCCGAGATGATGACCTGCTTGGCGCCGGCGGCGACGTGCTTGGCGGCGCCGTCGTGGTCGGTGAAGAAGCCGGTGGACTCGACGACGAAGTCGACGCCGATGTCGCCCCACTTGAGGTCGGCGGGGTCACGCTCGGCGGTCGAGCGGATGGTCTTGCCGTTGACGTAGAGGTTCTTGTCGTCGCTGGTCACTTCGCCGTCGAAGCGGCCGTGGATCGAGTCGTACTTCAGCAGGTAGGCCAGGGCGTCGTTGTCGAAGAGGTCGTTGATGCCGACGACTTCGATGTTCGGGTTGTCCTGGGCGGCGCGGAAGACGAGGCGGCCGATGCGGCCGAATCCGTTGATACCGATCTTGATCGCCATGGGGGGATCTCCGTGGGGGGGGTTCTGGGGGCGGTTGCGCGGACAGGGTACGGGCTGGGGGTGGGGGGTTCAAACCCGCGGCGAGGCTCCCCCACGGAGAGGGGCGGCTCGGCGCCGGGTCCGCGATCGCAAAGCCGATCGCGGACCCGCCTTCTCGACCGCCCCCCGCCTGCGGCGGGGTGCGGCCTCCTCGTGGGTTGCGGCGGCCCGCAACCCCGTCGTCGGCCGCGTCCCGCGTTGCGGGACCCCGGGGCGTGGGCGGGTCAGCTTCTCGCGGGCGCTTCTTCAAGCGTAGCAGGCACGCTCCGCGTGCCGTCGGCCGCGGGCTGGGCGAACTCGGGGGCGGGCGGCATGGGCATGAGGTCGCGCGTTGCCGCGGCGAACGGCACGCGGAGCGTGCCTGCTACGTTCGCAAACGATTCGCACGACGTGCCAACGGCCCGCTCGCCCGCGAGGTCCGTTAAGCCCGTAGGGTGCCCCGATGCCGCTGCTGCCCTTCAGTTCCGAGCCCGACCCGCCGCGTGCGGGGCAGAACGTGGCCCCGGCCGACGCCGCCCGCGCGGACGACAAGCCGTGGTCGGTCAGCCGGCTGACGGGGCACGTGAAGCGGGCGCTGCAGGCGGGCCTGCCCGCCCGGGTGCGGGTGGTGGGCGAGGTCAGCAACCTGTCTGACGGCAACCACTGGTACTTCAGCCTCAAAGACGCCGACGCCTCCATGCGGGCGGTGATGTTCTCGTCGGCCGCCCGGAAGGTGGGCTTTCCCGTGGCGTCGGGCATGGAGGTGGTGGCCACGGGCCGGGTGGGTTTTTATCCCGCCCAGGGCAGCGTGCAGCTGTACGTGGACCGGCTGGAGCCGGTGGGCCAGGGGGCCCGCGAGCTGGCCCTGCGGGCGTTGATGGAGGAGCTGCGGGGGGCGGGCTATTTCGACCCCGATCGCAAGAAGCCGCTGCCGGCGGTGCCGCGGCGGGTGGCGGTGGTGACCAGCCGCAGCGCAGCGGCCCTGCAGGACGTGATCGACACCGCGGCCCGCCGCTGGAAAGGATGTGAGCTTGTGCATGTTGATGTTCGCGTGCAGGGCGACGCGGCGGTGCCGCAGATCGCCGCGGCGCTGCGTGACCTTTCGGTGAATGGGGCGGCCCGCGGCATCGAGGCGGTGATCCTGACCCGCGGGGGCGGCAGCATCGAGGACCTGTGGGCCTTCAACGACCGCGTCGTGGCCGACGCGCTCCTGGAATGCACGCTGCCGGTGGTGGCGGCCATCGGGCACGAGACCGACACGACGATCGCCGAACTGGTGGCCGACCGCCGCTGCGCCACGCCCACGCAGGCGGCGATGACGCTGATCCCCGACGGCGGCGTGTTGCTCCAGCAGGTGGACCAGCTGGCGGGGCGGCTGGCCTTGGCCCTGCGGCGCCGGCACGAGGTGGCGACGCACCGGCTGCACGCGGCCGCGTCGCACCCGCTGTTCCGCCGGCCCGAGACCTTGATCAGCGTGGCCCGGGGCTCGCTCGACACGCTGGCGGCGCGGCTGCACGCCGCGCCGGCCCGGCGGGTGGGTGACGCGAAGCGCCGTCTGGACGCGCTGGCCCGCACGCTGGACGCGGTGGGGCCACGCAACGTGCTGGCCCGGGGCTTCTCCATCACCCGGGGCCCCGACGGCCGCGTGCTGCGGGCCGCGGTCACCGTGGGGGCGGGCGACCGGCTGACCACGGTGTTGGCGGACGGAGAGGTGGAGTCGGTCGTCGGGCGCGAAGGCGGTGCGGCGGGCAGGCCCGCGAAGCCGGCCCCGCGTAAGCGGTCCAGTACGCTCAAGAAGCCCGGGACCGACGAGCCGATGCTGTTCGCCTGAAAGCAGCAGGCACACTCCGTGTGCCGTGAGCGGTGCTTCAGAACGTGTACGAGAAGTCGTGCGTAGGCCGAAGCGCTCGTCCCCGCCTGCTCGCCAGGCGGCGAACCGGGCCCCAGCCGTCGCTGCGGGGAGGTGAGCCAACGCCGCGAGCAGGCGGGGACGCCGCTCGCAGGCACGCAGGACTTCTCAACCACGTGCTCAGGCAACCGTCAACACCACCGCTTCGCACGACACGGGGCCGGCCGGTCGGGCCCGCGACCCTGGGCCAGGATCACCTGCGCTCCGCGCCCCGGCGGACGGCACACGGAGTATGCCTGCTACTTTCAAGGCGGGCGCCGCGGCGGGCCGTGGTGTGGTTCAATAGGCGGATGGCCGCCAAGACCCCCAAGAAGACCTTTGAAGAGTCGGTTGAAGCCGTCGAGTCGCTGATCGAGCAGATCGAGACCGGTGAGATCGGCCTGGAAGACGCCCTGAAGCACTACGAGCAGGGCACGAAGCTGATCGCGCACTGCCGCGGCATCCTGGACGTGGCGGAAAAGAAGATCGAGAAGTTGACCGCGGGCGGCAAGGACGCCGCCGACGCGGAATGACAAGGGTTTAGATGATAAGTGACGAAACCCGCGAGCCCTGAACCGATAGGCTCGCTCCGCGGCCTTTGGAAACGTCGTCGTTTTTCATTCGGATTTCGTCCTTCCCCCCCCCTCCATGCTCACCCCTGAACTCCTGGCCCTGATCTTTCTGACCCTCTGGGGCGCCTGCGTCGGCAGCTTCCTGAATGTGGTGATTTACCGCGTGCCCGAGGGGCTGAGTGTGATCCACCCGCCCTCACGCTGCCCGGGCTGCGAGCAGAAGCTGGCGCTGTACGACAACGTGCCGGTGCTGGGCTGGCTGTGGCTGCGGGGACGCTGCCGCACCTGTCAAATGAAAATCAGCCCGCAGTACCCGCTGATTGAGGCGTTCACGGGGCTGTGCTTCCTGGGGCTGACCGCGGCGTACTACTTCACGACGCTGCGGCCGGCGTTCGCGTCGGTGGGCATCGCCGGGTCGTGGCCGGTGCTGGCCGTGCACCTGGTGCTGCTGAGTGCAATGATCGCCGCGACGGTGATCGACGCCAAGCTGTTCATTATTCCCCTGGGCATCCCGTGGATCGCGGCACTCGTGGCCTTCGTGGCGCTGCCGCTGGCGGTGGGTGCGGGGTGGGTGGGGCCCAGCGTGTCGGACCAGGCGAATCAGTGGGAGGAACTGGTGCCCTGGGTGTCGCCCGACGGGCTGGGCGTGCCGCTGGGGGCGGGGCTGGGGCTGCTGCTGGCGATCGCGCTGCTGAACTTCGGGGTGATTCCGCAGAGCTTCGCCGACGAACCGGAACTGCCCGAGGGGGCCAACCCGAACGACCCGGAGCATTTCTTTCTGCACCCGCACCCGCGGCGGGAGATCAGCAAAGAACTGGTGTTTCTGGCCCTGCCGGCGGTGGGCGCGGTGGCGGGTTACATCGTGGGAGGAGCGGTGGTGTCCCAACCCGCCGCGGGGCCCGCGGCGGCCGACCCCGATGCGCTGCTGGCGTGGCTCTCCGGCGCCGACCGCGTCCCCGGCTGGCTGCTTGCCTTCGGCGGCGTGCTCCTGGGCTTTCTCGTCGGCGCGGCCGTGGTCTGGTTCACCCGCATCCTGGGCACGCTGATGTTCGGCAAAGAGGCGATGGGCCTGGGGGACGTGCACCTGATGGCTGCGGTGGGCGCGGTGATCGGCTGGCGCGACGTGACGCTGGCCTTCTTCGTCGCCCCCTTCCTGGGCCTGCTGGGTACGGCACTGGTCGCGGGCGTGGGCGCATTCAAGAAAGGCGGCATGCGTCCGATCCCCTACGGCCCCTATCTGTGCGCGGCCACGGTGATCGTGATGGTTCTGCGGGTGCCCGCCTTCCGGGCGTTGTTTCCGGACCTTTCTTAGACACGGGGGGCTGCGCGATATCGGTGTTCCACTGGCCGGCCTCCGCGTCGGCGAGTTGCTAGACTGCCCGTCCTGTTGGCGACCCTGCTGAATCCTGTTCCACACCCTCTCTCCCGGCCCCCAGGGGCGGAAGGAAAGCGATGACCCTTACGTTTCAACGATCGGTTCTGGCCCTGGTTCTCGCATCGGTTGCGCTGATGACCGTGGGCTGCGGGCCCGAAAAGCGCCGCCTGCGTGACGAGCGCGACGCATTGTTTGCCCAGAACCTCGAAGCACAGCAGACGATCGAAGACCTGCGGCGGTCCATCGACGCCTTGAATACTGAAAACGCCACGCTGCGGTCTGATATGGCCGGCGGAGCCCCGGTCCTGGACACCACCGGCTTTGAGGGCGTGGGCGGCGGCGTCGAGGTCTCGCAGAGCGCCGGCAAGATCACCCTCAACGTGCCCGGCGATCTGCTGTTCGCCTCGGGCAAGGTGGAGCTGAATCAGGCCAGCAAGCAGACCCTGTCGCAGATCGCCTCGGTCATCAACAGCGACTACGCCGGCCGCCGCATCCGCGTCGAGGGCTACACCGACACGGACCCGATCACCAAGAGCAAGTGGGCCGACAACCTGCAGCTGAGCATGGAGCGGTCTGCCTCGGTCTACCGCCACCTGGAGAGCAAGGGCGTCGCCCCCGAGCTGATGTACGCGTCGGGCTTCGGAGCGCAGAACGCCAAGGAAACCAAGAAGCTCAGCCGCCGCGTCGAGATCGTGGTCCTCCTCACCGACGGGTGATCTCACCGAATCCGGTCGGGGCGGGTGCGTCGGCGGGGCGGCCCCCGCCGACGCACCCGCCCCGACCGGTAACAGATGCCCACCCGGGTCTGCGGGTTGCGCCAGGCTTCTGCCTGGCGTTTTGTTTTGGGCGGCAGGGCAGGCACACGTCGACAGGTCGAAGCCATGATTGGAGTTCTTGACTACGGCATGGGCAACCTCCGCTCGGTGGAGAAGGCGTTTACCCACCTGAGCCACGACGCCCGGGTGGTGAGCGACGCGACGTCGGTGGCGGCGTGTTCGCGGCTGGTGCTGCCGGGGGTGGGCAACTTCGCCGACGGCATGCGGATGCTTGACGAGCGCGGGCTGCGGGCGCCGATCCTGGAGTTCGTGGCGACCGGGCGGCCGGTGCTGGGGGTGTGCATGGGCATGCAGCTGCTGATGTCGTCATCGACCGAGGACGCGCCGTCGGACGACGCGCCGGTGGCGGGCCTGGGCGTGGTGCCCGGGCGGGTGGTGGCGTTCGCGCCGCGGCGGGGGGCGGGCGGTCCCGACGGTCCGGACGACGCGCGGCTGAAGGTGCCGCAGATGGGGTGGAACGCGCTGTCGTTCGGCGGCGGCCCGCGGTCGCCGCTGATGGCGGGGCTGGATCCCGGCGCACACGTCTACTTCGTGCACGGCTACTACTGCACGCCCGACGACCCCGCCGTGGTGGCGGCGACCGCCGACTACGGCGGCCCCTTCTGCGCCGCGTTCTCGGCGGGCAGCGTGCACGCGTGCCAGTTCCACCCGGAGAAGTCGCAGGCGGTGGGGTTGAAGATCCTGGACCATTTTGCTGGCTTGGGCGGGTGATGCGGGTCGTCGGTCTTGGCCGCGAACACAGGGCAGGGCTTGCCCTGACAATCGGGCGCAGGGCGATGCAGCACGCTGACGGCTACCGGCTGGGCCTGCCCAGGGTGAAGCCGGGCCGAAGGTCCGGCATCGGCGGCGGGGTGCGGCGGGCGGCCACGGGCTCGCCGCACGCCCCGCTGACGCGCGGGAAGGGGCGGCGGCGGTCGTCGAGAAGCGCATCCCGCGGTTTGGCCGTGGTGTCTAAACTGTTAAAAATGCCGGGTCGACACCGGATCACTGATTTCTTCCCCCTCTCCCTTCCCTTCAGAGCCCCCGCATGCCCGCCACCCAGGACCACGTCACCCACTACCGCGGCTACATCAACGGCGAATGGATCGACGCCGCCGGGCACGAGCTGCTTGAGGTTCAGAACCCCGCCACCGGCCAGACCTGGGCGACGGTGACGGTCAACACCGACGACGAGGTGGCGCGGGCGCTGGAGACCTCGCAGAAGGCGCAGAAATCCTGGGCCCGCCTGCCGGCGATCGAGCGGGCGGGCTACCTGCACGACATCGCGCGGCGGGTGCTGGCCGAGCGCGAGCCGCTGGCCCGGCTGCTGGTTCAGGAGCAGGGCAAGACCTGGCCCGAGGCGCTGCACGAGGTCGACGACACTGCGAAGTACATCGTCTACGCCGCCGAGGCGGCCCGCCGCATCACCGGCGAGATCGTGTCGAGCGACGACGCGAACATCGCGCTGTCGATCCACCGCGTGCCCTACGGCGTCACGCTGGGGCTGTGCGCGTTCAACTACCCGCTGGCCCTGATCGGCCGCAAAATCGGCCCCGCGCTGGTGACCGGCAACACGATGATCATCAAGCCGCACGACGCCACGCCGGCGACCGCGAGCGAGTTCTGCCGCATCTGCGACGAGGCCGGCCTGCCGCCGGGGGTCATCAACCTGGTGACCGGCGGGGCCGAGGTGGGTGCCCGCCTGGTGAGCGACCCGATCGTGCGGATGATCACGGTGACCGGCAGCATCCGCGCCGGGCAGCACATCATGCGCGGCGCGGCCGAGAACCTCAGCGCAGTCAGCCTCGAACTGGGCGGCAAGGCCCCCTTCATCGTGATGGACGACGCCGACGTGGACGCGGCCGCCCAGGCCGCGGTGATCGCCCGCTACGCCAACTGCGGGCAGATCTGCATCTGCAGCGAGGTGGCGATGGTGCACGAAAAGATCGCGGACCGCTTCGCCGAGAAGGTCGTCGAGCTGTCGAAGCAGGTGGTCGTGGGCGACCCGATGGAGGCAAAGACCACGATGGGCCCCAGCGTGACCGCCGCGGGCGTCGAGCGTTTCAGATCGATGGTGAAGGAGTCGGTGGCCGGCGGGGCAGAGCTGCTGACCGGCGGCGGGCGCCCCGGCGGCGCCGCGTTTGAGAACGGCAACTGGTTCGAGCCGACCGTGCTGATGGGAGCCAAGCCCGGGCAGGTCACGGTGGAGGAGGAGATCTTCGGCCCGGTGCTGCCCATCATGCGGGTGACAGGCTTCGACCAGGCCCTGGAGCTGGCCAACGCCCGCGACGACGGGCTGAGCGCCTACCTGTGGACCCACGACTACCGCATGCACCAGAAGGCGATTGCCGAGCTGGAGACCGGCACCATCTTTATCAACCAGGGTATCTGCGGCATGGTGCAGGGGTATCACAACGGCCACAAGAAGAGCGGCCTGGCGGGGGAGGACGGGGTGCACGGGTTGGAGGCGTACCTCCAAAAGAAGACCATCTACCTCAACCACGGGGGGTGATTCGGCGGAAACGCTCGCGGTTTGCGGGCCGGCGATCCGCGGAGCCGGATCGCCGACCCGCAACCCGCGAGCGTCACAGCGGCGAATCCCCCCGGTTGGGGGGCGAGTCGCGTGTACGTTCGAGCAAAGTAGCAGGCACACTCCGTGTGCCGTCCGCGTACACACCGCGGCTCAGGCGAAATGCTGCCGGGCTCGTTGAACGAAGAACGTTGTGATTCGCCGCTGTGACGCGTGTCGGGCCGGGGCGGGCCGCAGGCTCGGCGGAGACCGCCCCGGCCCGACACGCGTTTTGGCCGAATCTCACGCCGTCTCGGCCTCCACCAACGCCAGGTAGTCCGCGCGCAGCGCCGACGTCAGCTCGCCCGCCACCCCGGCCCCCACCGTGTGTTTCTCGATCTTCGTGACCGGCAGCACGCCCCAGCCAGAGTTGGTGAGGAACACCTCGTCGGCCTCCAGCAGGTCGTCGACGGTGAGCATGCGGCGGATGACCTCGAAGCCGCGTTTCTCAGCGCATTCGATCACGGCGGCGCGGGTGATGCCGGGCAGCACCGGCGCGGCGAGCGCGCCCTTGACCTCTTCGCCCCGGGCGAAGGGGGTGTACAGCCTGCCTCCGCGCGCCAGCACCACGTTGCTGACGGCGCCGCTGGCCAGGTGGTTGGTGATGTTCAGCCAGAGGGCTTCGCCTGCACCGGCGGTGGCGGCGCGGCGCAGGCTGCGCAGGCGTTCCCAGTAGTTCAGCGTCTTGCGGCCGGCGGTCTCGTCGAAGGGGTTGGCACCCGGCCCGTGGATGACGACGGTGATGCCCTTCTCGAAGTAGTCATCGGCAAAACGGGTGGGCTCGCTGGGGACGATCGCGACGGTCTGACGGACCTGCGGGGCGGCACCGCCGCCGTTCCCGTTTGCGCTCTCGTCGCCCTTCAGCAGGCTCAGGGTGCCGGCCGTGAGCGTCAGCCGCAGGCGGGCGCGGTCGATGCGGTTGTGCTCGATCGTCTGCCGCACGGCGTCGGCCAGCGGCGCGGGGTTCAGGCTGGCGGCCAGGCCCAGGGCGTGGGCAGAGTCTGCCAGCCGCGCGAGGTGGGCGTCGAGCCGGAACGCGACGCCGTGGTGGGCCTGGAAGGTCTCGAACAGGCCGACGGCGTGCTGCAGGCCGGCGTCGGTGACGGGGACCCGGGCGTCGTCGGGCGGGAGCATGCGGCCGTTCAGATAGATGTCCATGGGCGGGATGGTAGCGGCGACTGGTCGTGCGTACGCCCGGGTCTGGGACGTCCACCGGCGCGCCTCTCCGTGACGGGACAACCCCGTCGGGTACAAACGGGGGGTTGGTCGGGCGGCGTGCGTCCGGAGGCCTGTCACCCCCCACGGAGCGAATCGATGTTGGACTCAGAAATGTTTGGCTACTCGGCCGGCGGCGGCATGCCGCAGATGCCGGTGCAGGGCGCCGAGTCGCGCCACGCGGCCCGCAACGTGGTGTTTCTCGAAGACCGCTTCGAGCGGCTGAGCCTGGTGTGCATGGCGATGTGGTCGCTGATCCAGGACAAGACCGACCTGAAGGAAGAAGACCTGCTGGAGCGCGTACGCACGATCGACCTGATGGACGGGCAGGCCGACGGCAAGGCCGAGGTCCACGTGAGCAAGTGCGTGAAGTGCAAACGCACGATGAACCGGCGCCACCTCAAGTGCCTGTACTGCGGTGCGGACAAGGCGGCGGGCAGCGCGTTCGACCGGGTCTAGCGGGCTTCTCGGCGGAGACGCCCCGGGTGAGCGGGGTGTGGCGGCCGCCGCCGCACCCCGCTCACCCGGGGCGTCACAGACTCCGCGTCCGCGGCGACGACGTCGCCGTGGGCGATCGCGGTGGGGGTGGGGCTCCCGCGTGCCACAGGCCGGGGCCGGCGCGTATCCTGTTTCTCATGATTCGTCTTGTCTGTCTTCTTCTGCTGACCGCCTCCGCCTCCGCCTCGGCCGCGACCGACTCCGTGTCGTTCGTGCCCTCGCCCGGCGGGGCGGACGCGGCGGCGCTTAAGACGCTCGCTTGGGAGCCGGGCGACTTTGCCGTGGCCGAGCGTCCCGGCGACGGCGACGCGGACGCGGTGCTGACCTTCCTGACCGCGCGGCCCTCGGGTGACGCGGCGCTGGACACCGTGCGGCTGCGCTGGTTCCGCCCGGACGGCGACGCCGACGACGCAAAGCCCGACCCGCCCGCGGTGCTGGTCATCCACTCGCTTCATCCGGACATGCCCATCGGGCTGGGCCTGGCGCGGGGCCTGCGGGCCCGGGGCATCCACGCGTTTCTGCTGGAGCTGCCCGGCTACGGCACGCGGGTGCTGGCGCGGCGGAAGATGACCGGGGTGACGGCGCTGGAAGAGTCTCGGATGGCGGTGGCGGACGTGCGGCGTGCTTACGACGCCATCGCGTCGCGGCCGGGAATCGACCCGGCGCGGATCGCGGTGCAGGGCACCAGCCTGGGCAGCTACTTCGCGTCGGCGGCGGCGGGTCTGGACGGCTGCTTCGACCGCGCGTTCCTGCTGCTGTCCGGCGGCGACGGCGTGGGCATCCTGGAGACCGGGCAGAAGGACGCCTTCCACGTGCGGCGGGCGCTGGACCACTACGGCTACGACACGCACGAGAAGCTGGTGGCGCTGATCGACCCGGTGGAGCCGCTGCGGCTGGCCCCGCGGCTGGACCCGGCAACCACCTGGATGATCAACGCGCAGCACGACACGGTGGTGCCCGCGGAAAACGCCCGGGCCCTGGCGGAGGCCATCGGGCTGGACGACGACCACCACGTGTGGATGGCCGGCAACCACTACACCTCGTTTCTGCTGCTGCCCGGGGTGCTGGAGCTGATGGTGCGGGAAGTCAACGCGGGTGCGGCGGGAGGGCGCGCGCCGTGAGGGATTCGCGGAATCGAGGGGGTCGCTGGCGAGGTGTGAGGTGTGAGGTCCTAGGGGTCAGGAAGAGCGCTGAAGGCGGTGCCGGCCTTCGTGCGAGGGTGAGTATCCCGAATGAGTACGCTCGCCTCGCCATCCCCCACAGAACTCCGCTTGCGTCTTCCTAGGACCTCACACCTAAAACCCAACCCCTCACCAGCGTCGTCTAAGACTGGCCGGCTCCCCCCAACTCCGCCCGAATTAAAAAATGAAACTCGCGCTCATCGGCGACGTCCACCTCTACACCCTGCGGGTCCACCCGAAGCGGCTGCTCAGCCGGCGGGTGATGGCGCACACCAACCTGCTGATGAACCGCCGGCACCATTTCAACCACGGGCTGCTGCCGCACCTGGTTTCCCGCGTGCGGTCGCTGCAACCGGACCTGGCGCTGTTCTCCGGCGACGTCAGCACGTCGTCGCTGGAACACGAGTTCGACGACTTCATCACCGTCTTCCGCCCGCTGGTGGACGACGTGCCCTGCGTGCTGGTGCCCGGGAACCACGACCGCTACACCTTCGGCAGCCGGCGGGTCAAGCGCATCGAGACGCTGCTGCACGAGGTCATGCCTGCGGCCTTTCCGCACGTGCGCGAGCTGACGCCGGGGTGGAAACTGTTAGCGCTCGACTCGGCCATTCCCAACCGCGTGTTCTCACGCGGCGCGTTGGGGGAGGCGCAACTGGCCGCCGCGCTGGACACGATCGCGTCGGTCGGCGCCGACGAGGCGTTGATGGTGCTCTGCCACTACCCGTGTTCGCTGCCGCCGCGGGTGCCCAGCGCCTGGTCGCACGACCTGAAGGAGGCCGAGCCCCTGAAGCGGGCGCTCGCGGCCTGCCGGGGCCGGGTGGTCTGCGTGCACGGCCACATCCACAAGCCCTGGCACGTGGTGGCCGACCCCTTGGGCGGGAAGCCCGCCTTCGAGTGCATCAACGCCGGGGCCCCCTGCATGACCAGCCCGCGCTGGCCGCTGGGCCAGGGCTTCTGGGAGGTCGATCTGCCCGCCGACCCCCGCGGGGACCTGGTCATGCGGCACCACGCCCCCGTTCCCGATGACCCGTCGGGGGACGCTCAGAATCCCCCAGACGGCGCAGACCCACCCCGATCTGTTCCGGGGATGGCGCCGGTCGGCTGGCGGGTCGGCGCCAGCCCCTGACACGTGGCCTGCTAAGAAACGAACCGCGGCCGCCGGCGGGCCGTAAGGCCCATTCACCACCTATCATGGCGGTCGGCTCGGATCCGTTTGCCACGCGTCCGCGTGGCCCGCCTGCACCCCAAGGAATCGACTCGCATGTGTGGAATCGTCGCATACGTCGGCAACAAGCCCGCCGCGCCCCTGCTGATCGAGGGCCTGAAACGGCTCGAGTATCGCGGCTATGACTCGGCCGGGCTGGCGGTGCTCGGCGGCGGCACGGCCGCCACTCCCGGGGTGCTGAAGACGGCACGCAGCGTCGGGCGGGTGAGCGTGCTCGAAGAGCAGGTCGCCGCCGACCGGGCCCGCTTCGACGGCGCCCTGGGCATCGCCCACACGCGGTGGGCCACCCACGGCTCGCCCACGCAGGACAACGCCCACCCCCACACCGGCACCACCAAAGACGGGCACACGATCGCGCTGGTGCACAACGGCATCATCGAGAACTACCGGGCCCTGCGGACCTACCTGGAGAAGAAGGGGCACGCCTTCACCAGCGAGACCGACACCGAGGTGCTGGCGAAGCTGATCGCCGAGCTGTACGACCCGAACGGAGCGGGGGGGGGCGGGGCGGCCCTGGAGCGCGCGGTGCAGACGGCTCTGCGCGAGGTGACCGGCGCCTACGCCATCGCCGTGGCGTGCGAGCGCGAGCCCCACACGCTGGTGGTGGCCAAGAAGGGCAGCCCGCTGATTGTGGGCGTCGCCGACCACGCCTACGTGGTGGCCAGCGACGCCAGCGCGATCGTGAGCCACACCACCCAGGCGATCACTCTGGAGGACTACCAGGTGGTGCGGTTGTGCGCCGGGCCCAGCGACCAGATCCCCGAATCACCCACCCACGGCGGGCCGTGGAGCGTGGACTTCCGCACCACCACCATCGACAACGAGGCGGTCAGCCAGCAGGTCGAAGCGCTCGAGATGGACCTGGAGCAGATCGAGCTCGGGGACTTCGAGCACTACATGCTCAAAGAGATCATGGAGCAGCCCGACGCGGTGCGCACCAGCCTGCGGGGGCGCATCGATACCCGGGAGGGGCGCGTGGTGCTCGGCGGCCTGGCAAATCTTTCGCGTGAACTTGTCCGCGCGAAACGCTTCATCTTCACCGGTCAGGGCACCGCGTACCACGCCGGCCTGATCGGCGAGTACCTGTTCGAGGCGCTGGCCAAGGTGCCCAGCCGGGCCCACTACGCCAGCGAGCTGCGCTACCGCAACCCCATCATCGAAGAGGGCACGGTCATCGTGCCCATCAGCCAGAGCGGCGAGACCGCCGACACCCTCGCGGCCCTCACCGAAGCCAAAGAACGCGGCGCACTGAGCCTCGGGGCCGTCAACGTGGTGGGCAGCACCATGGCCCGGGAGACCGACGCGGGCGTGTACCTGCGGGTCGGCCCGGAGATCGGGGTGGCCAGCACCAAGGCCTTCACCGGCCAGGTCGCCGTGCTGACGATGATGGCGCTCTACATGGGCAAGCGGCGCTACCTGTCGTCGGCCGAGGTGGAGGGCTACCTGGAGGAACTCAACGCGGTGCCCGACCACATCGCGAAGATCGTGGAACAGAGCGCGTACATCGGCGAGTGTGTGAAGCAGGTGGTGGACCGCGACAACTGGCTGTTCCTGGGCCGCGGATACAGCTACCCGGTGGCGCTGGAGGGCGCCCTCAAGCTCAAGGAGATCAGTTACATCCACGCCGAGGGCATGCCCGCGGCCGAGATGAAGCACGGGCCGATCGCGCTGATCGATGACGGCATGCCGGTGGTCTTCATCGCCACGCAGGGCAGTCAGTACGACAAAGTCATCAGCAACATCGAAGAGGTCAAGGCCCGCGGTGGCCGGGTCATCGCGGTGGCCACCGAGGGCGACACCCGCATCGACGACTACGCAGACTTCGTGTTCCGCGTGCCGGACATCAGCGAGCCGCTGAGCCCGATGCTGACTGTCATCCCGCTGCAGCTGCTGGCGTACCACGCGGCGGTGCAGCGTGGTCACGACGTGGACAAGCCCCGCAACCTCGCCAAGTCGGTCACGGTGGAGTAGTCGGCGGAAACGGACCTAAGCGGCGGGCGGACACGGCGGCGGCCCGCCGTGCCCACCCGCCGCCCAGGTCCGCAACAGCGCGACTCCTCCAGTGGCGCATGTCCACCGGCAGCGCGACTGTTTGTGGAGCGTCGGGGGCCAGGACCAACTGCGGCGAAGCCTCCAGTGGCGCGTCATCTGCAACCCGCCCCCAAGCCGCGATCCAGTGGAACGGGCGTCCCGCCCGTTATCAAAACCACGCCGGAGGCGGCTCCTTCAAGTTGAGGGGCCACGGCATCACCGCGCCTCGGGCCGTCGATCCTCCCACCGAATCCCCCGACGCCCGGCCGCGGCCTGCTAAACTCTCTTCTGAGCCGCGGCGGAGCCGCGGCCGGAGCCGCACGCATCAGGGAAGACATCTATGTCCTGGACCACGTTTCTCCGTCGACCCGTGGTGGTCGCATGTTTCGCGGGCGCACTGCTCGCCACCGGCTGCGCCACCCCGCGCTGGGTCAACGCCACCGACGCCAACCCCGACGACGCGATCAACGGCAAGCACGTCGGGCGGGCCCTGGTGGTGGCGGTCCACGCCGCGGCGGAGTACGAGCCAGGCCCCACGCCTTACGAGCTGGTGCTGCCGCGCGGTGCGACCCCCGAGACCTACGCCGAGGTGACGCACGGGCTGGGCCCCGACGCGCTGGTGCCCGTGGGCATCCCCGCGGTGGCGATCAGCGCGGCGACGGGTCGGGCCGAACGGCGTGACAAGGCGGTGATCGAGGCGGAGCGACTGGCCCCCCCCGAGGCCGCGCCGGCGGGCAGCTTCCCGGTCTACCGGGTCAAAGCCTTGCGCCTCACCGGCCAGACCGGAGAGCTGGACATCGTCCGCCCACTTCAGAGCGGACGGCGGATGCTGACCGTGGGTCTTGATCTGGACCCCGGCTTCGGCTGGCGCGCGACCGGCGTGCGCCTGTGGCGGGCGCTCGACCCCGATGCGGGGCTCTGAGCCTGTTCTGCCCAAACGCCGCGCTGCGGCACGGAGACTTCGCGATGCCGAAACCGCTGGCCCAGTCCCGTTGTTCCGACCGATCGTCGAAGCTCCGCCGCCCGCGCCGGGTCGTCGACGGGCGTTGGCTGGTCTGCGTCGCGTGCCTTTCCGTTCCCGCCGCCGCGCAGGGATCAGGCGACGCAGACACGCCCGCGCCGCGGACCACCCCCCGCGAAATCATCGACCGGCTGATCGCCGAGCCGCCGGCCGGTGGCGGGCGGGCCGTCACGCCCCTCCGGACCGATTTTGACGACCCCGCAGAGGCAGACGGCCCGGCCGGCCTGGACCCGGACGTGGTGCACGTGGACCCCGATGCGCCGCTGCCACGGCTCCGTCGTGAGGGCGGATTCGTGGTCGAGCGGCCCGGCCGGCTGATCGCGGTGCCCGACCCCTCGGCGGCGGACGGGGCCGAGTTGTGGGTGTTCGCCTTCGACCGCGTGGCCGGGGTAGACGATCTTCGACCGATGATCGTGCAGAAAACCAGGCGTCTGCAGATGATGCAGGACGTGCGGGAGGCGCCGCCCGCCGGCGGCGACGACGCCACGCCGGCTTCCAGCGGGCGCGGTCGGCTGGTCGGCCAGTTCCTGGTCAGTGGACAGGTGCACACCCACCGGGGCGTGAACTACCTGCTGCCCAGCACCGTCCGCGCGCGGCCCGACGCCGGGTCCGCGGGGCTGCGTGACGCGGCCGCGGAGGAGCGTCCCGCGGCGACGCCCCGTTCCGCAAATGACGAACCGCGCCGCGGGACCGTGCTCGCAAACGACGCCTTCGAAAGCTCCGTCGGGTCTACCCCCGCCACCTTCGCCGGCGGCGACGACCCGATCCAGCAGATGGAGGCGTTGCTGACCCGGCCGGGCGGGGCCGGTGCGACGCCGGGCGATCCGAGCGTCGGTCCGGTGGCCGAGGGCGTCAACCCGGACCCGGACGCCGACACCCCCGTGATCGCCGCGCCGCGTCAAGAGGGCTCCTACCTCGTCGAGCGGCGGGGGCGGCTGGTCGGCGGTCGGAGCGGGGGCCCGGTGCTCTTCAGTTTCTCCGCCGACGGCGCTGCGACCGACGACCCCCCGGTGGTGTTGATGCCCTGCGGGCTGCTCGAAGACCTTGAAGACCAGGTGCGCGGGGTCGACGTCGCCCCGGAGTTCGCCGTCTCAGGCCGTGTCTACGCCTACCGCGGCGTGAACCATTTGCTGCCCACGTCGTACCGCACCGTTCCCCGTCGCGACAACCTGGGCGACTAGCGTCGAGGCGGCTCGGAGCCGGACCCGGCTGCCGCAAAGCCGGGCGCGGCACCCGAGCCAGACACCGGCGTTCCTTGCGAACAGACGCGGGGTGGCTCGCCGCCCATCGTTTGTACGGCGGCGCCCGCACCCGATTGATCGGTTCGGCAGCGCTCTGCGCGACTTCGGCGCGCGGGCCACCGCGAAGGAGGTCGGGCGGCCAGCGTGGGGGATGGGCGTAAGCGAGCCGCCCGCTCGCAAGGAGGGAGGTGAGGGTCGGCCCCTTGGGGCCCCCCGATCCGACCGACGCCGCGAGCGGGTGGCGAGCCGCCCATCGCCCACGCTGGCCGCCCGACCTCCGTAGCAAGAAAAACCCCGCTGCCACAGAAGTGGCAACGGGGCGGAGGGGAGAAAGCAGTTTGACGGTCGGCTGAGAACGGGTCGGCGTCAATGCCAACCCGCTGCGTCTATCGCGAATCGGGCGGCGTGGCCGCCAGTTTTACCGCGGTCCAGATCGGCCCGGGCGCGACTTCGGTTCACAAGCTTACCCATCTTGACGCGCGTTGTCCACGCGTGGATGCAACCAGGTTGAAGTTTTTTTCGAATCGTGACGGGCGTCGCGCGTGCTCGTTCACGCGGCCGGGCCACGCTCCTGGGCCAGCAACGCGCTGCCAATCACGCCCGCGTCGTCGCCCAACTCGCCGACCAGCACCTCCGTGTCGCGGAGCACCTCGGGGAAGACTGCGTCGTGGAACGCGTCCCGCACCCATCCGGCCCAGCGGTCGCCCAACGCGTCGCTCACGCCGCCACCCAGCACCACGGCGGGCAGGCTCAGCAGGGTGACGGTGCTGGCGACTGCGTGGCCCACGGCGGTGGCGGCCTGCTTCAACAGCTCGGTGGTCAGCGGGTCCTCCGCATCGAGCGCGGCCGCGAGCGCTTTGGAGCGGATGCGTCCGAAGTCGCCGCCGACGATGTCCCCCATCGCCGAGGCGTGGCCGGTCGCCATCAGACGCGTCAGCATCGCCACCAGGTTTTTGCGGCCGGCGAGGTCTTCGAGGGTCCGACGCCCGCGGCCGGCCCCGGACCGCACGATGGTGTGGCCGATCTCGCCCGCGGTAAAACAGGCTCCGTGGAACAGCGCGTCGTTGAGCACCAGCCCGCCGCCCACGCCGGTGCCGCACCACACGGCGAGCAGGCTGTCGACCTTCTTGAGTTTCCTGGCGGCGCCGGCCCGGTACTCGCCCCAGGCGGCGACGTTGACGTCGTTGTCAACCGTGACCGGCCACCTGACTTCGGCGCCCAGCACCTCGGCCAGCGGGTAGTCCTCCCAGCCCAGATTGACGGCTTTGATGACGGTGCCGGTGCGGTGGTCGACGGCCCCGGGGGCACCGATGCCCAGGCCGGCGACGTCGCCCTTCTTGAATCCGGACTTCTCGACCAGCTCATCGCAGAGCTTCACGATGCGCTTGATGACGGCGTCGGACCCCTCGGCACTCCTGGTCTTGGTGCTGTCGCGGGCCAGCACCTTGCCGCCGACGACCACGCCGCCCTGGATGTTGGTGCCGCCGAGGTCAAGGCCGAGGTAAGGAGCGTCAGACATTGGAAGTGACCCAGGCAAGAGGAAAGAAAAGGAAGTCTTGTCTTGAATCGTGGCGCGGACGTCAGAGCGGCGGCCGCAGGCCCTCGTGCCCCGCGTGCTTTTCGTATTGGCGGGCCACGCGGAGCAGGGTCTGCTCCCCGAACGCCGGCCCGATGAGCTGCACGCCGATCGGCAGCGGGGTGCCGGCCACGTCGGCGGTGCCGGCGGGGAGGCTGATGCCGCAGATACCGGCGAGATTCACGTTCACCGTGTAGACATCGTTGAGGTACATCGCCAGCGGGTCGTCGATCAGCTCGCCGCGTTTGAAGGCCGGCCCGGTGGTGGTGGGGCACAGGATGGCGTGCACACCGGCCCCGTCCGCGTTAGCGCCCGGTGTGCCGAACGCCGCGTCAAAGTCGTTGCGGATCAGCCGCCGCACCCGCAGGGCGCGGTCGTAGTACTGCTGCTCGTAGCCGCTGCTCAGCGCGAAGGTGCCGAGCATAATGCGGCGCTTCACCTCGTCGCCGAATCCCTCTTCGCGCGAGAGCGCGGTCAGCTCGGCCAGGCCGGCGGTGGGCGAAGCCGTGCGGTGCCCGTAGTGCACGCCGTCGTAGCGGGCGAGGTTGCTCGACAGCTCGGCGGTCATCTGCACGTAGTAGGTGGGGATGCCGTAGGCGGTGTGCGGCAGGTCGACCTCGATCAGCTCGGCCCCCTGGGCCCGGTACAGGTCGCAGGCCGCCTCGACCGCGTCCTGCACGGCGGGGTGGTTGGCGCCCTCCATCACGTACTGCGTGGGCAGCCCGATCCTGAGGCCCATGACCGGCGTGTCCACGTCCTCAAGGTCGGTCTCGACGTGTCGGTCGGCGCAGGTGTTGTCGTTGGGGTCGGCGCCGGCCATCAGCTTGGTCAGCAGGGCGGCGTCGCCCACGCTGCGGGTGAAGGTGCCGGCCTGATCCAGCGACGAGGCGCAGGCCACCATGCCGTACCGCGACACGCGGCCGTAGCTGGGCTTGAAGCCCACCACCCCGCACAGCGCAGCGGGCTGGCGGATCGAGCCGCCGGTGTCGGTGCCCAGGGTTGCGGCCGCCAGCCCACCCGCCATGGCCGCGGCGCTGCCGCCCGACGAGCCGCCCGGCACGCGGTCCGTGTCCCAGGGGTTCCGCGCGCCGCCGTCCACGTCGGTCTCGCACGACGAACCCAGCGCGAACTCGTCCATCACGGTTTTGCCCAGCACCACGGCGCCCGCGTCTTCCAGCCGCTGCACCGCGGTGGCGGTGAAGGGCGACCGGTAGCCCGCCAGCATCTTCGACGAGCAGGTGGTGTGGCCGTAGGACGTGCAGAACAGGTCTTTGACGCCCAGCGTGACGCCGGCCAGGGGGCCGGAGACCTTGCCCGCGTCCACCGCCGCGGCGGTCTCCAGGGCCCGCTCGTCAAACACCTCGTGGTAGCTGTGCAGCGCGGGGTCGTGCTGCGCGATGCGGTCGAGGTAGGCCCGTGTCAGCTCAACGGACGACACGTCGCCGCGGGCGATGGCGTCACGCTGCTCGGTCAGGGTGGCGTGAAGCAGTTCCATCAGGCCCCGCCTCCCTGACCGAGCACCTTGGGCACCTTGAAGAAACCGTCCTGCCGGTCAGGGGCGTTCTGCAGCGCGGCCCCGGGCGAAAGGCTCGGCCCCGGAATGTCTTCGCGCAGCACGCTGTGGCGGTCGCTCGCGTGGGCCAGCGGCTCCACGTCGGTCACGTCCAGCTCGTGGAGGGTCGCGATGTGGCTCAGCACCGCCGCCAGCTGCCCGGTGAAGTGGGCGACCTCGTCGTCGGTCAGCTTCAGCCGGCTGAGCTTTGCGACCTGACGGACGTCGTCTTCGGAGATGGCGGGCGGCGTGGTGCGAGGCTCGGCAGGCATGGCGGGGATGATAACGGGTGGGGGAAGAAGAACGATCAGACCCGGATGATAAACAATGAAACGCCCACGGGATCCGGACGCCCCCCCCGGCGCAACGCCGTTTCCGCGGTGTCCTGTACCCCGCGAACGCCCGCAGGGCGAGGAACCCTCCGCGTCGTCACGCCCGCCCGGGGGACGCGACGGCCGACCGGGTACCATCCGGTATGCCCAGCCCCGAACCCGATCTTCTGGCGTGCTTCCCCAACCCCAGCCCGGGGCGTTCTTACGTCATCGAGCACGTCTCCGACGAGTTCACCAGCGTGTGCCCCAAAACCGGTCACCCGGACTTCGCCAACGTGATGATGCAGTACGTGCCGCGGGCTGGCTGCGTCGAGCTCAAAAGCCTGAAGCTGTACTACCAAAGTTTCCGCAACGCCGGGATCTTCTACGAGGCGGTGACCAACCGCATCGCCGACGACCTGGCGGTGGCCATGGAGCCGGTGTGGATGCAGGTGGTCACCGACTGGAAGGGCCGCGGCGGCATCCGCAGCCGCATCACCGTCGAGGTGGGCGAGCACCCCGACGACGCCCCGCGCGGCGGGGGCGACATCGACGACCCCGAGGACGACGACCGGTTGCCGCCGGGGTATTAGGTAGCGTTTTAGAACTCCCGCGGGCCTGCGGGACGGCGGAAATCGCCGCTGGCTTCGTTGCCTCACCTCCCCGCAGCTACGGCTGGGGCTCGGTTCGTCGCCTCGCGAGCGGCGATTTTCGCTCGCCCTCGGCTCGCGCGGGAGTTCTAAAACGCTACCTAACCGCGGCGGAAACGCCTGCGGGGTGGGGGCCGCGGTGGCCGTCGCCGAGCCTCGCCCTCCGCAGCCCCCACCCCGCATGCGTCACAGCACGCGGCGAACGACCGGACGCCCCTCCGGCGGTGGAATCCATGGGGCGTGGGCCTTGTTAAGCCTGCTAACATGCGGCTCCGGTGCCAACGCCGCGCCGGACTCCGCATTCTCAACCCCGCCATCTGCCATGACCGAACGCGACGTTCTGCCGCCCGACCGAGACTCGGTCACCCACAAGTTCCAGATCATGGGGCACGAGGGGTATCTCACCATCGGCCTGTTCGAGAACGGACAGCCCGGCGAGCTGTTTGTGAAGATGAGCAAGGAGGGCTCGACGCTGTCGGGCCTTATGCAGGCCTTCTGCCGGGCTTTCTCGCTGGCTCTGCAGTTCGGGTTGCCGCTCGAAGAAGCGGTCCGGCGCTTCAAGGACATGCGCTTCGAGCCGATGGGCACCACGGGCAACCCCGACATCCCCGAGGCCAAGAGCATCATCGACTACGTGGCCCGCTACCTCGAACACCAGTTCTGCGGCGACGCCGCCCCCCACTCCCAGACGAACGACAAGACGCGCGACGCCGCGTCCAAGCCGTCCTGACGCGGCCGCCGCGCCGCGCTCCAGCACCCCGACCGACCCCGCCCGGATCTCAAACCCATGTGCGGAATCGCCGGACTGGTCTCCCACACCAATGTGAACCAGGCGCTGTACGACGCGCTGACCGTGCTGCAGCACCGCGGCCAGGACGCGGCGGGCATCGCCACCGACGACGGCGGCAAGCTGCGCCTGGTCAAAGACAACGGCATGGTGCGTGACGTCTTCGGCGACGGCGACATGCGCTCGCTGATGGGCACCACCGGCATTGCGCACTGCCGGTACCCGACGGCCGGCTGCAGCTCGTCGACCGAGGCCCAGCCGTTCTACGTCAACGCGCCCTACGGCATCTGCCTGGCCCACAACGGCAACCTGACCAACGCGGCGGACCTGGTCGAGCAGATCTACCGCGACGACCGCCGGCACATCAACACCTCCAGCGACAGCGAGGTGCTGCTGAACGTTTTCGCCCACGAGCTGGCCGCGCACCAGGAGCCGCGCCCGACTCCCGAGAGCGTCTTCAGCGCGGTGACGCGGGTGCACGAACGCTGCCGCGGCGCCTACGCCGCGGTGGCCATGATCATCGGCGGCGGGATCGTCGCCTTCCGCGACCCGCACGGCATCCGCCCGCTGATCTTCGGCGAGCGTCGCACCGTGCACGGCGTGGAGACCATGTTCGCCAGCGAGTCGGTGGCCCTCGACGCGCTGGGCTTCACCGTGGTCCGCGACGTGGCCCCGGGCGAAGCGGTCTACGTCGACCAGGACGGCACGCGGACCGCGAAGCTCTGCGCGCCGGGCGCCACGCTGAACCCCTGCATCTTTGAGCACGTCTACCTTGCCCGTCCCGACTCGGTCTGCGACGGCATCAGCGTCTACAAGGCCCGCCTGCGGATGGGCGACAAGCTGGGCGAGAAGATCCTGAGGATGATGCCCGACCACGACATCGACGTGGTCATGCCCATCCCCGACTCGGGGCGCACCGCGGCGCTCAGCATGGCCCACGTGCTGGGGGTGAAGTTCCGCGAGGGCTTCATCAAAAACCGCTACATCGGCCGCACCTTCATCATGCCCGGTCAGAGCGAGCGGCGCAAGAGCGTGCGCAAAAAGCTCAACCCCATCGGGCTGGAGTTCAAAGGCAAAGTGGTGTGCCTGGTCGACGACTCGATCGTGCGCGGCACCACCTGCCGCGAGATCATCGAGATGGCCCGCGACGCCGGGGCCAAGAAGGTCTATTTCTGCTCCGCCGCCCCCGCGGTGCGGCACCCCAACGTCTACGGCATCGACATGCCCGCAGCGCGCGAGCTGATCGCCCACGACCGCAGCCCCGAGGAGATCGCGGCGGAGATCGGCGCCGACTGGATGGTGTTTCAGGACCTGAAGGACCTGGAAGACTGCGCCCGCGAAGGCAACACGGGCATCACGCGTTTCGAGTCGTCGGTGTTCAACGGTGAATACGTGACCGGAGATATCGACACCGGCTACCTCGCGGACCTGTCCCAGCACCGCAGCGACGCGGCGAAGGCGGGACGCGCGGCGGCGAGCGTGTAGCGGTTCGGCGCCGGACCCGCGTTTCGCAAAGCCGAAACGCGGCCCCGCCTTCTCGACCGCCGCGGGCTGCGCCCGCCGGGCGCTCCGGGGCGTGGGGCCCGGGAGGTTCGCGTAGGGTGGGTCAAGGCTTTGCGGACCCACCGCGCCGCGGCTCGGAGTCTCCCGCGAGCTGACGCCCAAGGCCCCGCGATGTCGGTCAACGGTGGGTCCGCCGAGCCCTGACCCACCTTGCGAAAACAGCCAGACGCGGGGCGGCTCATCCGGGGTTCGCGTCGCTCAGCGCTTCAGGCTCATCCCCCGGCCCCGCGTCGGAGTCTTCGGGCGGGTCCGCGTGGTCTTCCGCGTCCGGGTCCGGCGAGTTGTCGGCAGGGGAAGACGCGGCCGCGTGCAGGATTTCACAGGCAGGCAGCGCCACGCGGAGCTGTTGCACGGCCTCGGCCGTCATCGGCGTCGAGCCCAGGTAGAGCGAACGCAATCCCGCGAGACGGGCCAGAGCCGGCACCGCGGCGTCGGTGACCCCGGTGCCGAAGAGGTTCAACTCGCGCAGGCGCGGTGGCTCCAGGGCGTCGACGAACGTGTCGCCCACCGCCGCGGACCGCAGGTCGAGGCGCTCGAGCGAGGTCATCTGGTTGAACACCGCGGCGCTCCGGGCGGTCAGGTTGCTCCGCGGCAGCGCGAGGCGGCGGATCTGCGGCGCGACGTCGGCCAGGGCCGCGGTGTCGTCGTCGGTCCAGGGCGGGTCGAAGCTCGTGACCTCCGACGCGGCGCTCTGATCATCCAGGTAGCGGACGCGGCCGCGAAAACGGGAGCGGCGAGCGCACGATCCCCGGTCCTCCGCTTGTCCTCTGCCTTCCACGGCAGGTGGTCGGTGAGGTACGTCTGGCCGTGGGTGATCGACGCGCCCTGGTGGCTGGCGAAGGTCATGACCCCGCAGGTGCCGAAGAGCGCGGCGAGGTAGAGCCGACGCAGGCCGGGCCGCGCGCCGTGGCGGCGCCCCGCGCGGTCGTGCGCGGCACCGACGCGTTTGGGACGGGCCTCACGCCGGTGGTGACCGGCGCCGGCGCGTTCACCTTCCGCACGGTGCCGGGCTGGGGCGCGTGGCCCGCGGGGGTGTTCACCGCGCCGCACGGGATCGCCTTTGTCGTGGACGGCGGGCTGATCGTGCAGGACGACTCCCAGCACGGGCGGGTCACGCGGCTGGAGCCGGTGGCGGCGGGGGCCGACTGACGCGCCGCCGCCGGCCCGGGGCCACGGTCGCGGGCCGCGCCGCGACCTTCTACACTCCCGGCCATGGAAGCAGGCATCGTCGGTCTCCCCAACGTCGGCAAGTCCACGCTGTTCAACGCGCTCACGGCGGCGGGCATCCCCAGCGAGAACTTCCCCTTCTGCACCATCGAGCCCAACGTGGGCGTGGTGCCGGTGCCCGACGACCGGCTCGCGGTCATTACCAAGTACATCCCGCCGCAGAAGTGCATCCCCGCCAGCCTGCGGCTGGTGGACATCGCCGGCATCGTGAAGGGGGCCAGCGACGGCGAGGGGCTGGGCAACAAGTTTTTGTCGCACATCAAGAACGTCGACGCGATCCTGCACGTCGTGCGCTGCTTCGAAGACGACGACATCGTGCATGTGGACGGCAGCGTCGACCCGATCCGCGACATCGAGGTGATCGACACCGAGCTGATGTTGAGCGACCTGGCGACCGTCGAGGGCGCGCTGAGCAAGGCGAAGCGGGCGGCCAAGAGCGGCGACAAGGAGGCCAAGGCGCGGCTGGCCCTGCTGGAGAAGTGCGAGCCGGTGCTGAGCGCCGGGAAGCCGATCCGCACGTTGATCGCCAGCGGTTCGCTGGACGAGCACGAGCTGAAGGCGATGAAGAGCTTCGGCCTGATCACCGCCAAGCAGGTGCTGTACGTCGCCAACGTGGATGAGGACGACGTGGCGGGCGAAGGCGAGCTGGTCTCGCGCGTGCGGGCCCGGGCCGAAGAAGAAGGCGGGGCGGTGGTGCCGGTGTGCGCCAAGCTGGAGAGCGAGCTGTCCGAGCTGGACGACGCGGACCGCGCTGAGATGCTGGAGAGTGTGGGCCTGACCGAGCCCGCTCTGGCCAGCCTGGCCCGCGCGGCCTACGCGCTGCTGGGTCTGCAGAGCTACTTCACCGCCGGCGAGCAGGAGGTGCGGGCCTGGACCACCCCGGTGGGCGCCACCGCGCCGCAGGCCGCGGGCGTGATCCACACCGACTTTGAGGCCAAGTTCATCCGGGCCGAGGTGTACACGGTCGCCGACCTGCAGCAGTACGAAGACGAGAAGTCGATCCGCGACGCGGGCAAGATGCGGGCCGAAGGCAAGGGGTACGTCGTGCAGGACGGGGACGTGATGCACTTCCTCACCGGCGCCTGACGGCGGGCGGCCTTCGTGCGAGGCCCGCAAAGCCGGACCTCACCCGGCGGCCGCGTCGGCTGCGCCGACCTCGTGTGCGGGAGTGGTTCGCTGCGGCTGGCTTTTCCCGGTGTCGGGGCGGGTTGCAAACCTGTCCGCGCGTCACTGGACGGGCGAGCATGCTTGAGATGCCGGCGGTGACGCCTCGGCGTGCGGGTTAGTCTGACACGCATGGGTTACCGCTTGATGATCGTGCTGGGTGGGGTGCTTCTGTCCACTGCCGCAGGCGCTCAGCCGCCGGCCACGCTGCCCGAGGCACTGGCCCGCATCGCCGAACTGGAAGCCCGGGTGGCGGAGCTGGAAAGCCAGCTCGCGGCGGCGGGTGTCGAGACGCGGCGGTTGGAGGAGGTGGCGGGGCTGCAGCCGAAGGCCGAAATGGCCGGGGCGGAGGACGCGCGTTTTGACGTGCGCTACGACGCGGCGGCGGACCGCACGACGGTGGTGGGGCCGGTGCTGGCCGCGGCGTCAAACCGCGGATTGAGCAACACGGCGTTTCTGGTGGCGCCGGCGGTGGCCTATGCGGGGCAGCAGCCCGCGCTCCCCGTGCAGGCGTTTGACCTGTTCGTCGCGACGCGGGGGAACACCAACAACCGGCTGCGCACGCGGGACACCGCGGAACTGGTGATCGACGGCGCGGTGCTGGCGGTGCCGGTGACCGAGTACGTCGAAGAGGGGCGGCTGGAAGGGCCGCGCAGCGCGGGCCGTTCGCGACGCGGGACGACGGCCTACGACGAGCGGCTGCGAATCACGCTGGACCGGGTGGTGATGACGCGGCTGGCTCACGCGACCGACGCGGGGGTACGGCTGGGTGGTCTGGAACTAGCGCTGACCCGTGAGCACCTGGCGGTGGTGCGGGCGACGCTGCTGCGGGGCACGCCGGCCGCGACGCCCGCCGAGACCCCGAACGTTTTGGATTAAACCGCCGCGCTGGTTTTGGGGCGGTCACCCACGGCGCCAGGCCGCATCGGAGCCGAGACCGCCGCCGGGCGGGTCGGCCTCATCACGCATCCACCACTGTGGCGGCATGGGGTCTTCGCTCAGTATTTCGAAGCGCTCGGCCATGATGACATCCAGCAGATCGACGCCGCCGCTGGTGGGGCGGTCGGTTTTGGGAATCAAGAGGGTGCGCAAATCTGCGGTGAGAACTGCTTGGTCCAGGCTTCGAACGGCCTAGATGGCCCCGCTGGAGTAGTAGAGATTGAACGGCCGGAACGGGCGGGCGGCGAGAGCGTTCTTAAGAGCGTCGGGATTCATAGCAGCAGGCTAACCGAACGCCGAAAGGAATCCAAACAAAATCCGATCGCTTCTGGTCGAAGGCAGACTCTGTCGACCGGCCGCAGGGCCTGCCCCGCTACAGCAGCTTGGCCACGACGCTGTCCGCCACGAACAGCCCGCGCCGCGTCAGCCGCAGGTGGGTCGCGGTGCGTTCGAGCATGCCGATCAACACGAGTTCTTCGATAGCGGTCGCGCGGCGGTGGTCGGCCGGCACGTGGGCCTTGATCCAGGCGTGTTCGATGCCGTCGCTGAGCCGCAGGCCGAGCATCAGCCGCTCGCCGACGCGGTGTTCGGGGGCCAGGCGTTCGTGGTCTTCGGTGGGCGGTGGACCTGAAGGCGGGGCGGCCGTGTCGCCGACATCCCAGTGGGCGAGGTAACGCGTCAGGTTCGGCGCGTTGCGCCAGCGGTGCCCGTCGACGTGGCTGGCCGCACCCGGACCCAAGCCCCGCCAGTTGGCGTTGGTCCAGTAGGCCAGGTTGTGGGCGCAGCGGTAGCGGTCGTCGGGGGTGTCGCGGGCCCAGTTGCTGACCTCGTAGTGCGCGAAGCCGGCGCCTTCGAGCCGCTCGAGCACGCGGGCGTACATCGCACGTTCCGTGTCCTCGTCGATGGGGGTGACGCGGCCGACGCGCAGGCGCGCGGTCAGCGGGGTCTGCGGCTCGTAGGTCAGCCCGTAGGTCGACAGGTGGGTGGGCTCGAGCTCGAGCAGCCGGTCCAGGTCGTCGTCGAGCATGGCCAGGCTCTGGCCGGGGATGGCGAAGATCAGGTCGAGCGAGAGGTTGTCGATGCCCGCGCCGCGGCACGCGTTGACGGCGCGGGCGACGCTCTCGGGCCGGTGCCATCGCTCGAGGGCGTCGAGCGAGGCCTTCTGAAAACTCTGCGCGCCGATCGAGACGCGGTTCACCCCGCCGTCGGCCAGACGCCGCATCAGGTCGGGCGTGACGGTCTCGGGGTTGGCCTCGACCGTGAACTCGGCGGCGTGGTCGAGCGTGCCGTGGCGGTGCAGCGCGGCGAGCAGGACGTCCCATAACGCGGGCCGCAGGAAGGTGGGGGTTCCGCCGCCGGCAAACACGGTGCGGGGCCGCAGGCCCGGCGGCGGCGCGGCGTCGCACGCGGCGTCCAGCTCGGCGACGAGCGCGCGGGTGAAGGCCGGCTGGCGGTCCACGCCGGCGGCGGGGGCGGGGGATGCGGCGTCGGTCGAGGGTCCGGGCCGGGGCGCGGGCGTGTCCACGACGCTGTAGAAGTCGCAGTAGTGGCACTTGTGGAAGCAGAAGGGCAGGTGCAGGTAGAGCGCGTCGATGCGGGCCGCCGCGGCGCCGGGGGCGGGCGACGCGGTCGGGAGCGGGGCGGCGGGCGGTTGGGGTTGAGTGGCGCTCACGGCGGGTTTAGACTCTAGGTCAAGGGCTTTCGAACCGTTTGGTCAGCCTGCCCCACCTCTATCCGATCGCCGCCCATGGACGTCACGCTGGTCATGTTCAAGGCCGACGGCACCCGCCGCGACTTCCCGGTCCGCAAGGACCGGATCGTCATCGGCCGCAAGAACACCTGCGGGCTGCGCATCCCGCTCTCGGCGATCTCGCGCCAGCACTGCGAGATCCGGGTGACCGACGACGGGATCGTGCTGAAGGACCTGGGATCGAGCAACGGCACCTACCACAACAGCATCCGCGTGCAGGAGGCCGAGCTGACGGCGGGCGACGAGCTGTCGGTGGGGCCGGTGGTGTTCACGGTGGTGGTGGACGGGCGGCCCGCGGAGATCCGCCCGGTCCGCACGGTGCTGGAACGGACCGCGGAGGACCATGCCGCCGATCCGCCCGACGGTGCGGATCAGGTGGACCAGGCGGTTGAGATCGCCGACCTGTCGATCGACGACGACGCCGACCTGGCCCGTGAGCTGAGCGACGAACTGGCGAGCGCAGACGAGCTTGCGACCCCCTCGGTCGACGAGCCGCCCGCTGCGGGGCTGGAGGACAGCGACCTGGATCTGGCGTCGGCCGCGGCGGGGGGGGAACCCGCCCCGCCGGCGGCGGAAACCACGGACGCCAGCCCGGAGGAGAGCGTGCTGGATCTGGACGCGTTGTTTGATGATCCCGACCCCGACCTCGACCCCGATGACGGAGCGGACGCCGATGCGGCCAGGAAACCGCCGTCGTCACCCACCGGCGGCGAGGCGAGCAGCATTCTTGAGTTCGATTTCGATGAGCTCGACGATATCTGAGGTTCGGGCCGGTCAGCCCTTGGCGGTGTTGTCCGACGCGGCCGCGGGTTCGGCGGCCGCGGGCTTGGCGGGCACCGACACGCGGAGGCCACACTGACTGCAGCGCACGGTCTTCCCGCGGGTGGCGGCGGGCACCGCGAGCAGGGCGCGGCATGCGAGGCTGGGGCAGATCATCCGGATCGAGCTGGACATAACGCGTCTCGTCGGGGGCGGGGCGTGCCCGGGATGGGGCACCACTCAATTCGGTATCGGCCGGTCGCCGGGGCGCGTTGACCCGCACCGCGCAGGAAGGCCCGGGTCGCGTCACCCGGGGGTGCAATCGGGTGGGGGCGGTGGTGACGCGGGGCCGATAACCCCGCGGTTCAGGCCGGCCCGTCGATTGCCCGATCGCCCGCCGCCGCGTCGGGCGACACGCCGTAGACCACCAGCCGGTGGCTGACCGGGGTGAAGCCGTGCTCGGCGCAGACCTCGCGCATCAGCGCGTCGAGCCGCTCGGTGGGGAAGGCGACGATCCGGTCGGTCTCGACGCAGACCAGGTGGCCGGTGGGGCGGCCGCCGAAGCTCAGGGCGTAGTGAGCCTTGCCCGAGTCGATGAGCACCTCGCGGATGATCCCCGCTTCGAGCAGGTGCTTGAGGGTGCGGTAGATCGTCGCGCGGCTGACGGTCGCCTGCTTCTCGGCGGCGGACCGCCCGGCCGGCACGGCGTGACGCATCTCGGCGTACAGCTCGTCGGCTTCGAACACGTCGGCCTTGGACATGACCGCCTCCAGAATCATCGCCCGCTCGGTGGTAAATCGCAGGTTCTGCCGCTTGAGGAAACGCCGGAAGATCGAGCACACCGGGGTGATCAGCCCGTCCGCGGCGTCGGTGGTGCGGACGACCGGGTCGGGTCGCGGCGCAGGCGCGTCGGCGGTGGGCGGTAGAGGCTTCACGGCCGAAGTCTACCCCGCCGGTCGCCGGCCCCGGTCGCGGCGGCCCGGATGTCCGGGTCTGCTATCGTCGCCGGTGTCCCCCGCCAGACCCGCCCCCGACGGAGCCCGCCGACGTGCCGCACACTCAGACCGACCTGACAGTCCGCACCGTTTCGATGATCGGCTACGGCACCGTGGGCCGGGGCGTGGCCCGGATGCTGGCGGATCGGGCCGATCTTTACGAAGCCCGGACCGGGCACGCGGTGCGGCTGGGCCGCGTGCTGGTCCGCGACGTGGCGAAAGCCCGGGCGGCGGCCGTGATTGCGGGCGACCCGGACGCGGCGGAGCGTTTCACGGACGATCCGGCGGCCTTCGCCGCGGCGCCCGCCGACGTGCTGATTGAGGTTGCCGGCGGCCTGGACCCGGTGAACGGCTGGATCCGTGACGCGCTGCAGGCCGGGCGGCACGTGGTGACGGCCAACAAGGCGCTGCTGGCCGCCCGCGGCCCTGCGCTCTTTGCGCTCGCCCGGGAAAAGGGCGTGTCGATCGCCTTCGAGGCGTCGTGTGGCGGCGGCATCCCGTGCGTCACCGCGCTCACTTCGGGGCTGATGGCCAACCGAATCACTGCGCTCTACGGCATCCTGAACGGCACCTGCAACTACATCCTCACCGAGATGACCCAGCGCGGAAAGAGCTACACCGAGGCGCTGGCCGAGGCGAAAGAGAAGGGCTACGCCGAGGCGGACGAGACGCTGGACGTGTCGGGCGCCGACGCGGGGCAGAAGCTGGCCGTGCTGGCATCGCTCGCCTACGGCGTGAACATCACCGACGACGACGTGCCCTGCCGCGGCATCGACACGCTGGAGCAGATGGACGTGGCCTTCGGTGCCGAACTGGGTTACGACATCAAGCTGATCGCCGCGGCCGAGCGCTGGCCCGGCCACGACCCGGTGGGCCTGAGCGTGGCCCCCTGCTTCATTCCGCGCGACCAGCCGCTGGCCCAGATCCACGGCTCACTGAACGCGCTGGCGGTCGAGGGCGACGCCGTGGGCCCCACGCTGTTTGTCGGTGCGGGCGCCGGGCAGGGCCCCACCGCCTCGGCCGTGGTGGGCGACCTTTTGAACGTGATCGCCGGCAGCTACCCGGCCCACTTCGCCAACATGCGGCTGACCCCGGACCTGCACGCCGCCGCCGAGCTTGTGGAAGAAGCCGATCTGGAAGGCCGCTGGTACGTGCGCTTGAGCGCGCAGGACCGGCCGGGCGTCATGGCGAAGATCACCGACGCCTTCGGCTCGCGCGGCATCAGCCTGTCGGCGCTCTTGCAGCACGACCCCCGAGCAGGCGAGACGGCGGTGCCCGTCGTCGTGACCACCCACCGCGCGACCCGGGGCAGTGTGCAGGCCGCGGCCGGCGCCATCGCGGAACTCGACGTCGTGACCGGCACGCCGGTGGTGCTGCGGGTTCTGTAACAGAACGCTGCACAACGCCGGGCGGGCCGCCGTCGGCACGGCCGGATGCAGCCGCGGGTACCCACGCCTCCTTACGTGACGGGGGGGAGATCCCGGGTACCCTAAAAATATCTAATGCGAAGGGTTGACCGTGCTGTAAGCCAGAGATATGCTTAGATTGGGACAAGCGTGAAACAGTTTCACATAACGTCTCATTTGTTTCGGATCTTGTTTCCCGCGGTCCGCCGTCTGATCGCACCCCGTTGCCCCGTGCCGGAACCCCGCCATGTCCAGCGTCCGCATCATCGCCCGTGAAGCCGGAGTCTCCATCGCGACCGTCTCGCGCGTGCTGAACAACCACCCGCGTGTGAGCCAGGGGGTGCGGGACAAGGTGCTGGCGGCGGCGAACGAGAAGCGCTACGTGTCGCAAGTCAGCAAGCGCTCGACCGCCAATATCGCCCTGCTTTACACCGGCGAGCTCTCTCTGGGGTCCCCCTTCGACGCCCAGCTGATGTTTGGCATGAGCTCGGGGCTCGAAGAATACGACTACGACCTGATGGTGCTCGACGCCAAGCGCTCGATGCAGCCCGGCGAGACCCACTCGCAGATGCTCATGCGCAAGGGCGTCCGCGGTCTCGTGCTGCGGACCACCCTGGCCACCCGCAGCGTGTGCCTGGCGATTGCGGACGAGGGCTTCCCCGCGGTCGTCATCGGCGACCGTTTCGAGCACGAAGGCGTGCGGTTCGTCTACTCCGACTCTCGGGAGCCCAGCCGCGAGGCGATCGAGCATCTGGTTGCGTTGGGACACACCCGCATCGGCATCTGTCTGAACACCGTCGACGACTCGGACCACGCCGACCGCCTGCGCGGTTACCGCCAGGCGGTCGAGGAGAGCGGCCTGACCTGGGACCGCAAGCTCATCATCCGCACCCCGGCCAACCGGCCCGGCGGCGCCCAGCTGATCCGCCGCATCGCCGCCATGACCGACCGGCCCACGGCCCTTTTCATCACCGATCCCGAGACCTCGGCGGGGGCCTTCAAAGAAGCCCGCGCCGCCGGGCTGGATATCCCAGGCGACCTGTCGATTGTCGGCTTCGACGACGGCGACGCGCGGTTCGACGTCTTCCCAGAAATGTCTGCCGTCTGTCAAGACACCGCAGCCCTGGGCCGCGAAGCCCTGGCCGCGCTGCACGAAGTCATCGAAAGCGGCTCGGTTACCACCGTCCCGGTCCGCAAGTCGTTGCGGGCCTGGTTTGAGGTCCACAGGTCCACCGCTCCGCCATTGCTCCCGTCCTGACTTGCTGTCCCCCGCGTCGCGGCGTGTTGCCCGGTGCTTTTCACTCTCCATTGGAGGTTTGTTATGAAGCTTTTTTCGACTCTCACGCTCACGGCCGCGGCCGTTCTCGTCGTTCCCGCCGTGCAGGCGCAGAACCTGCTTGCGAATCCCGATTTCGAGGCCGTCGTGCTCGACCCGCTGACCGACACCGCCGGCGCCCCGGGATGGACCGACTTCAACGGGACCGCATTCACCCGCCACGAGTCGCCGCGCAGCCCCAACAACGCGTTCAAGGTCTTCGGTGGCGGCGGGGCGTTCCAGGATTTCGCCGCGACCCCCGGGACCGAATACACAGGCTCGGTCTACGGGCTCAACCCCTCGTTCGACCCACTCACCGGCGGTGCTATCGCAGCGGTAAACATCGAGTTCCGCGACGCGGGGGGCAACCTCCTCGGCGACGTGCTCAGCAACCCGTTCCTCGACGCGAACAGCGCCTCCGGGAACTCCGAGGGGGGCACCGCGCCCGAGGTTTACCAGCTGGCCACCGTGAGCGGCACGGCCCCGACCAATACCACGTCCGTGCGTTTCGCGCTGTTCTCGGGCGGCGGGGGCGGGGCGGCCTACTTCGACGACGCCTCGTTTGGCGTGGTGCCCGAGCCCGCGTCGCTGGCGCTGCTCGGAGCCGGCGGTCTGGCCCTGATCGGCCGTCGTCGCCGCATTGGCTGATCGCAACGCTTCCCGGTGCCCCGCCCGACCGCGGGCCGCCGGCTTCTCCTTTCCGGATCCCTCACCTCGGCCCGTCCCGACTCCCCTTCCTCCTGACCAGGCGTCTCTCATGAAGAATCGTTCAACCGCTTTCACCCTGATCGAGCTGCTGGTGGTGATCTCCATCATCGCCCTGCTGATCGGCATCCTGCTTCCCGCCCTGGGAGCCGCCCGCAGCACCGCCCGCGACATGGCCTGCCTGTCGAACGAGCGCCAGATGGGTGTGGGTTTCTACGCCTACGCCTCGGAAAACAAGCAGTTTCTGCCGCCGTGTTTCGATAACTCTTCGTTCAGCCCGAACACCTCGGACTTTGTGACCTTGATCTCGGCCTACATCGCCAACGACAGCGAGCGGACCACCGAGGGCTCGGACGGCCAGAGCCCGGTCTTCCTCTGTCCGCAAGCGTCGATCGACGGCGGGCGCATCCACTACAGCGCGAACGTGCTGACCTTCCCGGTTTACTTCAACGGCGTGATCCAAAACAGCCCGCTCAACAAGCTCTACAGCATCGACTATATGGACCGCGCGACCGAGACAATGTGGGTCGGGGATGGCGGCCAGAACGACGACGGCAACGCTCCTTCGGGTTACGACGGGATCGACGGGGCGTTCTATGGAAGCCCGCCGCCTTTCTATAGTTCGGCCGACACGGACAACAAGACCCCGATCTCTCCGGGGCCGAACGTGGACCGCTCAGCCAACCCGCTGGATATGGCTCAGCCGCGCTGGCGACACGGGGCGGGCGGACGAGAGAGCGGCGGCGAGGGCGGGGCGGTGAACCTCCTCTTCGGCGATGGCCACGCGTCGAACACGCAGCGGGACGACCTGTTGAAAGAGAACATCCGCGCTGACAAGTAAGCGACGCCAGACGCGACCGGCAACCGTTTGGACGCGGGGGTGGGCCGCCCCGTCTTGATCGTCGCGACGAACGACTTTGCAGCAAGGTTTTGCGGAGGCTGGCGGTGACCATCGACGCAAGCAGTGCACTCCACAGCGTTGCCGACGGATCGGTGTCGACCAGTGTGCGGTTGATGCATTCCCGCGCGGAGGCAACCGCCTGGTCGACGCCGATACCGTTATCCAGCTTTCGAATCAACTTATTCTTTTCTCAGCCCTCGGAGCGCCTCATCATGAACGAATCTGTCCCGGCCACCCAGGATCTGCCCCCCGCACCGCCCACCACGAAAGATCGCGGACACGACCCGCTTCGGCTGGCCTATTTTGAGACCCTGCGGGCCGAGATCCTCCAGGTCAAATCCCGCCTGGTCTGGCTGATCGTGATCGGCCTGTTCGGCGTGCCGATTCTGACGTGGTTTGCTCTGACCGACGACTCGGTGTTCAAGTTTCCGCTGCTCATCTCTCCGCTGCTGGTGCTGCTGCTGATTGTGTTGTACTTTTCCGAACAGATGTCGATGATGCGGGCCGGCGATTACATCCATCAGCGGGTGGAAACAGGGGAGGATCACTGGGAACACTGGGTCAACGCGCAGCGGACCAACCGCGCCGAGCCGCAGATTTTTGGGCTGCTGGTCGTGGTGGGGCTCGCCTACAGCGTCTTGATGGGCTGCTTTGCGATCGACAACCTGTGGCAACTGACCGGGGGCGAACAGAGCTACTTCATCTATTACGTGCTGCGTTACGCGGTGCCCGGAATCTATGTCCTGTCGCTGCTCTGGGTGTTGTTCACCATGGCCCACTTCTGGAGCCGGGCGTTTAAAGTCAGCTCGAACTGAGCGGGTCCCTGCCGCGGCGGATGATCTCTGCCCCGCCCCGCGTACGGGGGTGGCCCCGGCAATGGGCTGAGGGTCGAGTTGCCCCGCTCGCCGTTCATTCGCTATGCCGACGCGCGGTGCGGAACGGTGTGGCCGGCGTCGGAGTTTCCGACCGATCGGTGGACAGCCATCTGCATTGGCAGGTCGGCGTGGGCTGAACGCCCCACGGCGGTCTCGGGCGCTGGCTCATCCCCCTATTCGAGCGGCAATGAACGCACCGAAGATCCTGGACGTCGCCGGTGCTTTTTGAGAACCGCTACTTTCCATCAAACTATTTGATGCAAGGTCTTGACTATGACAGATAATAAATCTACGATAGCGGAAAACATTCGTGAAACAGTTTCTAAAAAAGTATTATCTGTCTTGCACCCTATGCGGCCAAAGACCCCAGCCTGATCGCCCGCAGGTTCACCACGTTGCCCCCAACCCCGTCCTGAATGGTGGGCTGGACGTTTCCGGCCCGTCTCACTTTTGCCCTGCTTTTTCGGCGGGGTTTACCCATCCGAGAGGAAAAGACTCATGAAAATTTTCGCCACCACCACTTGTGTCGCTGCCTTGGCCACCTTCGCTGTCACGCCCGTCTCCGCTCAAGAGCTTGTGACAAATGGCGGCTTCGAATCGGGTGATTTCACCGGCTGGCTCGAGTTCGGGGAAGGCGGGAGCGCCTCGATCGACATTACCAATGACGCTGCGTCGGGCCAGTTTGCCGCTGCGATCATCAACAATCAGCCCGCGCTCGGCTTGGTTCTGAAGCAGGAGCGTTTCGCGGCCGGCGTTGTCGCGCTCGGCGATGAAGTGACGGTGAGCTTCGATGCCAAAGGCACCGCCGCAGAGGGCGGGGTTTTCTTCGCTCAGTTCTTCTACGAAACTGCAAACGGGGGCGCGTCCAATGGCGCCGGGTTCCTCAGCGGCGGGCCGTTGACGTTGAGCAACGCTTACCAGAGCTTCTCCTTCACCCAGATCATCAATTCCGACGTGGATGGCGGTCTCTCGCTCCAGTTCAACGCGGCGACCGGCGGTGCGGGGAGCAGTTCGGCTGAGCTGTTCGTCGACAACGTGTCCGTGCAGATCGTCCCCGAACCCGCTTCGCTGGCCCTGCTGGGTCTGGGTGGCGTGGCCCTGCTGGCACGCCGCCGTGATACGGCCTGATTGAAAAACACCTCATCCGATCGGTCGCCTGACCGCGGCCGATCGATTTATAGCCCCCCGTCGTTTATTCATTGTCATCCCGTGCCGGAAGCCGGCCTTTTCAGGAACGCTCCCATGATGACCAGAGCTCGCGCCTTCACGCTTATTGAACTCTTGGTGGTCATCAGCATCATTGCGTTGCTGATCGGAATCCTGCTGCCCGCCCTGGGGGCCGCCCGCCGCACCGCACGCCAGATGGCGAACAACACCCAGATGCGTGGCATTCATCAGGGCATGGTCGTTTTCGCCCAGTCCAACAAGTCCGGCGGCAAAGACGGCTACTACCCCGGGCTTGATTCCAAAGGCAAAACCATCGTCGGCGTCACCGGGGTGATCGGCCAAACCTGGGGCGGCGGCACCGGCCTGCCCGGCAACGTGGTCGCCATCATGATGAACGAAAACCTTTTTCCGCCGGAGTACTGCTCCAACCCGGAAGATCCCATTGCCGCGCTGGATTTGAACATCCAACCCAATGTCGGCGCCAATTTTTCCTACAGCATGCTCGATCTTCACGGCGGAGGCGTATTCGGCGCCAGCGGCACGGGCCCGGTGGTCGGCGCCAAACCGGGCCGCGCCCGGTCGGTTGAGTGGACCGAGACGCTCAACACCGCGGCCCCCATCCTCTCGGATCTGAATACCGGGATAGACGCGGTGGTCGGAGGACAGGTCAGCTCGTTCTGGACCGAAGAAAACTCGGGCGACTGGCGCGGCGGCGTGACCAACAATGACAATTCGACGTCCTTCGCCACGAGCCCCGAGGTCGCGCGAACCAAATACGGCAACAACGTCGCCAACGCGGTTGATAACCTCTTTGCCGAAGACGGCGACACCACCAACACCCCCGACGGGGACGCCGATGCGGTGATGACAAGCAACGCCTACGGCCAATACATCAATCAGCGGTAACGCCTCTCTCGGCCGGAGGCGGGTCGATCACGGGTAGCTGTTTAAGCGGACCGATTTCTCTGGTTGCCTTGCACTCTCGGGGTTCATCGCGACCCTTTTCCGGATCTACCATGAAACGGTCTTCCGCAGCTTTCACCCTGATCGAGCTGCTGGTGGTGATCTCGATCATCGCCCTGCTCATCGGCATCCTTCTGCCGGCGTTGGGCGCGGCACGCAGCACCGCCCGCGACATGGCGTGCCTGTCGAACCAGCGGCAGATCGGCATCGGGCTCTACGCCTACGCCCAGGAGCACAAGGGCACGCTGCCCATCAGCTACTGGCACGGCGGCACCGCGGGCGTCACGGGCCGGGCGGTCAGGAGAACGGCAGCGACGGCGGGGCGGTCAACGCCCTGTTTGGCGACGGCCACGCGGCGATCAACCCCCGCGGCGACCTGCCGAAACGGAACGTCCGCGCGGACAAATAGCGATTGCCCCGTCTCCGCTCACGTTTTCGTATAAATTCGTCCACCATTTTAAGCAAGACCCAAGCTCAGAAAAGGAAAGCCTCCCTTGCGTAGCCCCCTGCCTTTCGTGTCCCGCTTGACCCTTTTGACCCTCGGCTTGATGGCGCTGTCGCCCGCGCCGGCCCCTGCGGGCGAGACCCGGCTGGTGGCCGAAGACAGCGGCCCGGTGCTGACCGTGGACGGCGCGCCCTTTGAGATCAAGGGCGCCGGTGGCGACGGCGACAAGGCGTTGCTCGCGGCCAGCGGCGCGAACGCGTTCCGCACCTGGGGCGTGGACGAGAAGACCGCGGGTTTACTGGACGAGGCCCAGGCGAACGGCTTGAAGGTGGCCGTGGGCATCTGGATCGGCCACGCCCGGCACGGCTTTGACTACGGCGACGCGGCCCAGGTGCAGGCCCAGTTCGATCAGGCGAAGGCGGCGGTCGAACAATATAAGGAGCACCCGGCACTGCTGCTTTGGGGCGTGGGCAATGAGATGGAGGAATACGGCGAGACCTCCGACCCGAGGGTGTGGAAGGCGGTGAACGACATCGCGGCGATGATCAAAGAAGTCGACGGTGACCACCCCACCATGACGGTGATCGCGGAAATCGGTGGCGACAAGCTGCCGTCGATCAAGCAGTACTGCCCGTCGATCGACATCGTGGGGATCAACACCTACGGCGGGGTGACCTCGATCCCCACCCGGTACGCCGAGGCCGGCATGGACCGGCCTTACCTCGTGACCGAGTTCGGGCCCGCCGGCACGTGGGAGATCCCGCGTAATGGCTGGAACGTACCGGAAGAATTGTCGAGCACGGCGAAAGCCCGGGTCTACGCCGAGGCCTACCGCGTGCTGCACGCGGACCCGACGTGCCTGGGTTCGTTCGCTTTTACCTGGGGCTACAAGCAGGAGGCGACGGCCACCTGGTTCGGCATGTTGCTGCCCGACGGCAGCAGGCTGGGCGCGGTGGACGCCATGACCCGGGCGTGGTCCGGCTCGCCGGCCGCGGATCTCGCCCCGCGGATCGACGCGCTGTCGCTGGACGGTGAGCCGGTCGTTAAACCCGGTGGCACGCTGACCGCTACGCTGGAGGCGAGCGACCCCGAGGGCCAGCCGATCGACACCGAGTGGGTGCTGTTTCAGGAGATGGACGAGTTCGAAAGCATGGGGGACTATCGCCCGACGCCGCCGACCTTTCCCGACGCGCTCGAGGTCTCGGGCGACGGCCGGGTGACGGTGACGATGCCCGGGCGGACGGGCAACTACCGGTTGTTTGCCTACGTCCGCGACGGGGCGGGGGGCGCGGCGGTGGCCAACACCCCGCTGCGGGTCGAAGGCGGAGACAACGACGCCCCCCGCGGCCTGCCCGCGGCGTTGCCGCTGGTGGTCTACGGCGACGGGGCGAAGGGCGAGCCCTACGTGCCTTCGGGCTACATGGGGCAGGCGGGTTCGGTGGCGATGGATCCCGGTAGCGGTGAGCGTCCGCAAGCGGGGCCGTCCTGCCTGAAAGTGACCTACGGCGAGGCGGGCAACTGGGCCGGCGTGGTGTGGCAGAGCCCGGCCAACGACTGGGGCGAGATCGACGGCGGTTTTGATCTGACCGGCGCCGCGACCCTGAGCTTCTGGGTGCGGGGCGCTCGGGGCGGCGAGAAGGTCAAGTTCGGCTACGGCCTGCTGGGTCGCGACAAGGCGTTCTACGACACCGACAAGGACGAGGTGGAGGTCACGCTGACGTCCGCGTGGAAGCAGGTCACGCTGCCGCTGAAGGGCAAAGACCTGAGCCGCATCAAGTCCGGCTTCTACTGGACGCTGGCGGGCCAGGGCAAGCCGCTGACGTTCTACTTGGACGACATCGTGTACGACCGGGAAGCGGAGGTGGCGGAGCCGGAGTGATGCGTGACCCTGCGAAGACCGCTGGGTTGCGGTGGTGCCAGAGCGGACCTGGCGCGGGTGTGGGGTGTGGGGTATGGGTTTAGCCGGACGCAAGCGAGTGATCGGCTTAGAGACACGATCCATGCAACGTGGCACCAACCACGCGTAAGCGTCAGCCCATCCATACCCCAAGACCCATACCCCAAGACCCATACCCCAAGACCCATACCCCAAGACCCATACCCCAAGACCCATACCCCATACCCGCGCCCGCGTCGCTCTCACGCCAAGCCAACCCGTCGCTCAACGCGTCCCGACGATGCCTCACCCCTTGGGGTTGAACTTGTTCATCGCCGTGTCGATGCCGTCGGCCAGCCACGTCTCGATGCAGTCGCAGGCCGTGAAGAGCGCGGGCTCAAACTGCTCCAGCTGCGCGTCGGTGAAGCGGCCCAGCACGTAGTCGACCTGGGGCACGCGGCCGCGGGGGTCGATGCCGATGCGCAGGCGGGGGTAGTCGCGGGTGGCGAGCACCCGCTCGATGTCTTTCAGGCCGTTGTGGCCGCCGGCCGAACCGGTCGACCGCATGCGGATCTGTCCGCAGGCGAAGGCCAGGTCGTCCACGAGCACCAGGATGTCCTCGGGTGGAAGCTTGAAGAAGGCCGCCGCCTCGCCGACCGCCAGGCCGGCGCGGTTCATGTAGGTGAGTGGCTGCATGAGCACCACTTTCTGATCGACGATGCGGCCCTCGATCACGCCGGCGTGGAACTTCTGTTTGACCCCGCCAAGCCCGTGGCGCCGGGCGAGCGCTTCCAGGGCCATGAAGCCCGCGTTGTGGCGTGTGCGTTCGTATTCTTTGCCCGGGTTGCCCAGGCCGACGATGAGTTTCATGGGGTGCTCTCGGCTCGGTCGGCGGCCTCTACAAGAACGGCCGGGCGGGAAACGGGTTTCCCGCCCGGCCGTGGGCGATGGGGGCCGGCTGATCGCGACGCTTAGTCGGCGTCGTCGGCCTTCTCGCCACCGATCACTTCGGGCTCGCCGCCGCCTTCGGCCTCGACGTCGCCGTCCAGTTCGGGTTCGGCCACGGCCGCGCGGATAATGATCTGGGCGATGGTCATCTCCGGTTCGCTGACCAGTTCGACGCCGTCGGGAAGCGGCAGCTGGCGGGCGTGGACGGGCACGTCGGTCTCCATGCCGCTGATGTCGTAGGTGAGCCCTTCGGGAATCGCGTTGGCCTTGCAGGCGATCACCACCGTGCCGTGGGGCACGTCGAGCATGGCGCCGGCTTCGTCGAGCGCTTTGGCGGTGCCGGTGAACTCGATGTTCAGCTCGATCTCGACCAGCTCGTCGAGGTCGACGCGGGCAAAGTCGGCGTGCACGGCGTGGCGGTCGAGGTGGTCGTACTGGATCGCCTTGAGCAGGCAGGGCTCGGCGGTGCCGTTGACCTTGACTTCGATCAGGTGGGCCGAGCTCTCGGCGATGTCGTTAAAGCTGCGGGCGTCGACCGAGACGTGCACGGCACCCTGCTTGTGGCCGTAGACCACCGCGGGCAGGCGGCCGGCTTCACGCAGGCGGATGGCGTAGCGGCTGCCGAGCTTGGTGCGGGTTTCGGCTTCGAGGACGGGGGTTTCGTGGGACATGGGGTTTCCTTTGCTTGGCGTGTTGTCTTCGGGGTTGGTGAGCGGTCGCGGACGGGACGGCCGCGGCGGTCAGCGCTTCGCGCTGTCTACCTTGTGGTGGAACAGGCTGCTGACCGAGAGGTTGTGGTGGATGTTGTGGACGGCGGTGCCCAGAAGCTCGGCGACCGACAGCTCGGTGACGCGGTCGGCGATGGCGTCGTAGCGGTCGCCGCCGGGGATGCTGTCGGTGACGATGAGCCGGTCGATGGGCGAGTCGGCGATCCGCTGCAGGGCGGGGCCCACCATGACGGCGTGGGTGGCGGCGACGGTGATCTTCTTGGCGCCGTGCTCTTTGACGAGCTTCGCGGCGGCGCAGATGGTGCCGGCGGTCGAGATCATGTCGTCGACCATGAGGATGTTGCGGCCCTCGACCTCGCCGATGATGTTGGCCGAGACGACCTCGGTGCCGCTTTTGCGGCGCTTGTCGATGATGGCAAAGTCGGCGTCCAGCGCGTTGGCAACCACGCCGGCGACCTTCACGTTGCCCGGGTCGGGGCTGACCACACACAGCGGGTCGAAATCGCGGCGCTGGGCGTGGATGTGCCCCAGCAGCACCGGCGAGGCGCTGAGGTGATCGACCGGGATGTCGAAAAAGCCTTGGATCTGGGCCGCGTGCAGGTCCATCGCGAGCACGCGGTCGGCGCCGGCCGAGGTGATGAGGTTGGCGACGAGCTTGGCGGTGATGGGCCGACGGCCCTCGTCTTTGCGGTCCTGCCGGGCGTAGCCGAAGTAGGGGATGACCGCGGTGATGCGCTGGGCCGAGGCCCGGCGCAGGCAGTCGATGTAGATCAGCAGCTCCATCAGGTGGGCGTTGACCGGGTTGCTGGTGCTCTGCACGACAAAGCAGTCGCGGCCCCGCACGTCCTCGTCGATTTTCACCAGCAGCTCGCCGTCGGGAAAGATCTCGGTCTCGCCCAGCCCCATGGGAAGATCCAGGTGGGCGCACATGTCGGCGGCCAGCGCCCGGCTGGCCCGCCCGGCGAAGATCTTGATGCGGTCGCGGTCGGCCTGGCTCACGGAAGGTCCCCGGGGTCGGTGGTGGTGGGTGCGTGGGCGGCGTTCTGCAGCCGGGCCCGCAGCACCCGGTCGACATCGGCCAGCTGCTGCGGGTTGTTGATGCTCAGCACGTCCTCGGCGGGCACCGCGTCGACCAGCGTGACGCCGTGGCCGCGGCCCCGGAGCAGGGCGGGCACGTCGGTGATGTAGTACTCGTGTTGCGCGTTCTGGTTGCCGACCTGCGCGATGCCGTCGAACAGACCGGTGCTGGTAAAGCAGTAGTAGCTGGGGTTGACCTCGTGTACGGCCAGCTCGTCGGGGCCGGCGTCTTTCTGCTCGACGATGCGGTCAAAGCCGCCGGCGGCGGTCCGCAGCACGCGGCCGTACCCCGAGGGGTCGTCGAGCACGGCGGTGGCCAGCGTGGCCGCGGCCTTCGTGCGGCGGTGGACCTCCAGCAGCCGGGCCAGCGTCTGCGTTCGGATCAGCGGGCCGTCGCCCGCCAGCACGAACACGTCGCAGGGGGGCACGCCCTCGAACACCGGGCGGGCCATGTCCGCGGCGTGGGCGGTGCCCAGCTGTTCGGTCTGCTCGACGAAGACGCAGCGGGGCTCGTCGGCCAGGGCGGCCCGCACGTCGTTGCCGCGGTAGCCCACGACCACCACGCAGCGATCGACGCCGGCGCCCAGGCAGGCGTCGACGACCCAGCGCAGCATCGGCCGGCCGGCGACGGGGTGCAGCACCTTGGGCAGGTCGCTGCCCATACGCGTGCCCTTGCCCGCGGCCAGCAGGATTGCCTGGGGGGGCGGGGCATGGGAGGGAGCGGTGCTCATGGGCAAGTCGTCGGGAGAGATCGGACGCGGGCGGACGGCGGTTCGGCCGCGCCGGCTCGGGAGCCGCGTTCATCACGGCAAATGGCCGGACGAACCGTCGTGCTGACCGTTGAGAAAGGAAACAGGCCCACCAGGACTCGAACCTGAAATGCCAGTACCAAAAACTGGAGTGTTGCCAATTACACCATAGGCCTAGGCGGGTCGCGGAAACGCCTTCCTGAAGCGACGACCCGGGTGGGGGCGGCGTCTCGCGTGGCGGGTCTTGACCCCGGCCCGTCGACGCGGTGTGGCGTCGGGGGCGAAGAAAGGGCCGGCGTTCGGTTCAGGGCTCGGAGCGCCGCCGCCGGGGGCGGGCGCTTCCCTTGTTCGCGCCGCACACACGCCGCGATCGGTCCTGCCGAAGCATCGAGTCTAGCCCGCCCGGCGGGCGTGTCAATCGGCGGAACCCACCCCGCGGGCCGGGTGCGTCCGCCGAGCCGGACGCACCCGGCCCGTGGGGTGGGCAGAGCGGCGATCGCCGCGGTGGGGGGAAGGGGGCCGGGGGTGTGTCGCGTGCCACTGGCGGCTTGCCCGCCAGTGCCCATGACCCGCGGAAGCACTGGCGGGCAAGCCGCCAGTGGCACGCAGGCCGCCCGTGCTCCCCGCGCTCTGCGGGAACCGTACAAGATCAACCTTTTAACCCTTGGCTTGGGTGGGGTGGGCTTCCAGCCCGCCCCCACCTGCAGCAAGAGGTTGCGTCGCGCCGGTTTCGGAAAGCACCCCGCGACCCGTGTCCGCCGAATCACCGCCCCGCGAGGCGGAGGAGGTGGCCCGGGTCTTCGGGCTGCCCGGTGCGGGCGCTCAGCAGGCAGGCCTGGGTGCAGGCCAGGGCCTCGTCGGCCGCGGCGGGGTCGCCTTCCGGAGCGGCCGACGGGCGGTCGATCAGACGCCGCCACTGGTCCGCCACGCACCGGGCGAAGGATGGATCGGCGATCGGAACGGCCGCGTCTGCGGTGTCGTCGAGCGGAGCACCGCCGGCCCCGCGCAGGTCGTAGCCGGTGTCGTCAAGGGTGAGCTGGGCCGCGTCGGTCAGCACCGAGAGCACCCGCCGGGGGCGGGCCGCGCGGTCGCTGACCTCGAGCACGACGCCGGGGCCGGCGGGCACGCGGGCGTGGGCGGCCAGGAAACCCGTGGCGGCCCGCGGGTCGTCGGCCGAACCCGACAGCGTGGCGGTGACCGCTTCGGGCCGCGCGGTGAAGCGCAGCACCGCGGTCCAGGCGTCGAACAGCCGGGCCAGCAGCGAGCCCTCGCCCGGTCCACCCAGGTGCGTCATGCGGACCAGCCGCGGGGGGCCGATGGAGTCCTGAGGGTCAGCGGCAGCGCGGTATCCGGCGCCCTGCACGAAGGCGGGGGCGAACGCCGCGGCGCCGGGGTGCCCGGGGAACCGAGCCTTGGCCGCTTCGGCCAGCCCGGCGGCGAGGGGTTCGAGGGTGATCACACGCGTGCCCGACTCCACCGCGGCCCGCAGCTCGGCCGCGGGCACGTCGTCCAGGGTCGTCAGCAGCAGGAAGGCAGCGGGGCGGTCGATCCGCAGCTGGCGGAAGTCGTTGCCCGGCTCCAGGCCCAGCGGGGTGGCCAGCCGGTCCACCGCGGCGCTCCGCGGGCCGGCGACCCCGATCGGGTGCACCGCCGCGCCCATCAGATCGATCACCGCCGCCGCGATGGGGGCCCGCTCGGCGCTGGTCCAGACGGTCACTTCGGGGGCGAGGGGCGGGGTCAACGCGGCGGGGTCCGGGACGGGAAGGCGGGGCAACGAAGGGATCGACGATCGTCGCCGCCCGCGGGCACGCGGGGTGTCTCGACGGGCTGCTAGCATACGGGCGGGACGCGGACGCGACGGCCGCGGGTCGACGGGCTTACGGGCCCGGACGGCACGAGGAAAGTCCGAGCACGACAGGACACGGTGGTGGGTAACGCCCACCGGGCGGGTTGGCGACGACCCGTTCAGGGACAGCGCCACAGAAAACACACCGCCGATGGTGGTGCCGTTCCTCGGACCGGCACCGCACAGGTAAGGTTGAAAGGGTGCGGTAAGAGCGCACCGCGCGGGCGGCGACGTCCGCGGCACGGCAAGCCCCACCGCGTGCAAGACCAAGCAGCAGCGGCCGCGTCTTCATGGAGACGCGGCGGGTCGGTCCGGCCCCCGGGAAAGCAGCGCTGCGGGTAGGTTGCTGGAGCCCGCGGGTGACCGCGGGCCTAGAGAAATGGCCGTCCCCGGCGCCGGAGTGATCCGGCCGCCGCGGAACAGAACTCGGCTTACGGTCCGCGTCCCCTGAAGGCACCCGTCGCAACAAGCGGCGGGTGCTTTCATGCGGGCCCCAAACTCGAAAGTCGTGGCGCGGAAAGACGACGCATGGCGATTATCGGGGGTCTGCTCCGCACCGGTCGCGAATGCGGGTTGCCGATGCAGAGCCCCGCTCCCCCCGGCGTCCGGATCTCGCAAACCCCTCCCGGGGTTCGAGGGCCGAGCCCCCGACCGCACGCAAGACGCCCCGACCCCGCTGCTTTGGGCGGGGCGGGGCGGCGCCCCGTGTGGCCCCGCGGGCACACCGCTTGACGGCGTGTGGCGGGGGGCCGACACTTATTACTCCTCGCGCGGCCAAGCGGCCGCCTGTCCCCGGCCCCGCCGCCGCCCCCCCGGAGTCCTGTTTTATGGCACGTGTCCGATCCAGCAACAACGGCTCGATGGTGGGCATGGTCGTCTTCGGGGTGGCCTCGTTCATCTTCCTGCTGCTCTCGATTATTTTGTACAGCCAGACCGGCAAGTACCAGCAGCAGCAGACCGCGGCCCAGTCCGAGCTGAACCAGCTCATCAACGCGGGCGAACGCGGCAGCGCCACCCTCGCCGAGGTACAGGCCCGCGAGGGCGGAGGCACGCTGGTCGGCAAGCTGCTGGCGGAAGTCGAATCGCTCCGCAACCAGTCCCAGGCCCTGCAGGGCGAGGTGCAGGCGGTCACCCGCAAGCTGGAGGGCGCCGAGGCGGCGCTGAAGGATCAGTCCTCGGCCGCCGCCACCGCGCAGGCGGGCTACGTCGAGGTTCAGAAATCCAAGGCCGACCTGGAGGCCGCGCTGCGGACCGAGGTCGACGCCCTGAGCGGAAAGGTGCAGGCGGTCAGCGCCGAGAACCAGAGGCTCAACGGATTGATCGACGAGCAGATCGCGGGACTGGACAGCAGCGGCAAGCGGCTCTTCGACGAGAAGCAGAAGCAGATGGATGACCTGAGCCGGCAGCTCGCCGCCGCCAGCGACGAAAACCGCGACCTGAAGTCCACCGTCGACGCCCTCCGCGGCACCGTGGTGGAAAGCCCTGCCGTGACGCTGCCCGACGCCCGCGTGGTAGCTCAGAACACGAGCGAGCAGAAGGTGTTTCTGGACATCGGCCGCGAAAACGGCCTGCGTCTGGGCATGGCCTTCAACGTCTTCGACGCCGACGACCTGGTGAAGATCAGCGACGCCGAGGCCCAGGGCAAGGCCATCGTCGAGATCATCAACGTCGACGCCGACAAGTCAGTCGGACGCATCGTCAGCCTCAACGGCCGGGCCCGGGTGGACGAAGGCGACGTGCTGGTCAACGTGGTCTACGACCCCAACCGCACGTTCTCCTTCCACGTGTTCGGGCAGTACGACCTGGACTACGACGGCAACCCCGAGATCCGAGACCGCGAGCGGGTCGAGGCGATCGTGATACGCTCGGGCGGCGTGCTGTCCGACGCGCTCAGCTTCGACACCGACTATCTGGTGCTGGGCTCCGAACCGGTGTATCCCGACAAGCCGGCCGACGAGCTGGACCTGATCCAGATGAAGGAGTTCCGCGTGGAGCTGGAGAACTTCCAGGCCTATCAGGACCTGCTGGGCAAGGCCCAGGGCCTGGGCATTCCGGTGCTGAACCAGAGCCGGTTTCTGGACCTCGTAGGATATTTCGAGCGCTGACCCTTCGGGTGCGGGCGATTCGGCAACTCAGTTTGCTCGGAAGCGTCTCGGGGCCGGTCGGGCTCCGCCGAGCTTGCGACATCCCCGCCCCGACACGCGTCACAGCGGCGAATCGCCGCGGGGTCGCGTCACTTTCGGCGCCGGCCCCCCGGCGCGATCAGTGGGATGGGCGTCCCGCCCGTCATCAAAGCGACGCCGGAGGCGGTTCCTTCACGTTGATGAACCAAGCCATCAGCCGCGCCACTACGTAAGGACCGCACACCCCTCCCGTGGTGATTCGCCGCTGTGACACCCGGGTGGAGGGGGCGGGCGCAGGCTTGGCGGAGTCCGCCCCCTCCACCCGGGCGTTTCCGCCGAATCACCGGTAGGCTGCCCGCATGGCCCAGCGCGGACCCCTGTACGAAAAGTTCGAGTACGTCGCCGCGCGGCTGCTGTCTTCGGCGGTGACCTCGTTCCCCCCGGCCACCAACCAGCGGACCGCCGCGAAGATCGGCGACCTGTTCGACCGCTTCGACAAGACGCACCGGCTGCGGGCCCGCTACCACATCCGTCTGTGCTTCCCCGAATGGACGGACGCCCAGGTCGCGGCCTGCGCCCGCGAATCGACCCGCAACCTGATGCAGCTGGCCTTCGAAATCCTGCAGACCCCGCAGGTGCTCAATCGCGACAGCTGGCGCGACCACATCGAGCTGCGGAATCTGGGGCCCGCGATCGACGTGATGAACGCCGACGGGCCGCGGATCCTGCTGACCGCGCACCTGGGCAACTGGGAGGTGCTGGGCTATTTCCTGGCGATGCTGGGCTACCACACCGACACCATCGCGCGGCCGCTGGACAACCGGCTGATCAACGACTGGCTGCTGGGAATCCGTGAGCGGCAGGGCATGCGGATCGTGACCAAGTTCGACGCGACCGAGCGTATGACCTCGGTGCTGGAGCGGGGCGGGCTGCTCGCCTTCACCGCCGACCAGAACGCGGGGGCCAAAGGCATTTTCGTGCCGTTTTTTGGGCGGCTGGCGAGTACCTACAAGAGCATCGGTCTGCTGGCCATGACCTACCGCACGCCGATCATCTGCGGCTACGGGCACCGGCTGCCGGGCGTGTTTCGCTTCGAGGTGGGCAACACCGACGTCATCCACCCCGAGGAGTGGGAGGGGCGCGATGACCCGCTGTATTACATCACCGCCCGCTACTGCCGGGCCTTCGAGCGCATGGTGCGTCTGCGGCCCGAGCAGTTCCTGTGGACCCACCGGCGGTGGAAGCACCGGCCCCGCCACGAGCAGCAGGGCAAGCCGATCCCGCGGGCCCTGCGCCGCAGCCTGGAAGACCTGCCGTGGATGGACGACGCGACGATGACGCGTCTGGAGAACCCGCCGCCGGTGGACCCGGTCGAGGCCAAGACGTTTGGCGCGTCTTAGCGGCTGGCGCCGCAAAGCACAAAACGCAAAGTGAAAAGCGCAAATCAGCATCGCGGTACCCCGCCCCGTAATTGCCGCGACGCTTGCGTCTGATTGGCGCTTTGCGCTTTTCACTCTGCGCTTTGCGAGTCCGCGAGCGCCTCGTACATCGCCAGCGACCGGTCGAGGCAGGCGTGCAAGGTAAAGCCGCCCAGCGTCGGATCTGCGGCCGGCGGCGCAACGGCGCCCGCGTCGCACGCCTTCAGCAGCTTTGCCATCGCGGCGGTGTCGCCGAGTGGCACCCGACCCGCGGGGTAGAGCCGGCCGAGCACCTCGCCGACGCCGCCGTGGTCGTAGCCGAAGGTGGGGCGGCCCAGCGCGATCGACTCGAGCACGGTCAGGCCGAACGACTCGGGCTTGGTTGACAGTGAGAGCACCGCGTTGCTGACCGCCAGCACGTCACGCACGTCGGTGCGGTGGCCGGCGAAGGTCATCCGGTCGGTCAGACTGCGGTGCGCGACCGCGTCGCGCAGCTCTTGCGCGTAGGCCGCGCGTTTCGGGTCCTCGCCGCCGACGACCAATCCGTGAAAGTGTTCGGGCAGCTGCGCGATGACGTCCAGGAAGTCGTGGTGGCCCTTAAGACGCGTCAGCCGGCCGGGCAGCGTGACCACGAAGCGTTCGCGCAGGTGCGGGAAGCGCAGACGCCACTCGGCGAGCCAGCGGTCGGCGGGGCGGTGGCCGGATGGAAACGCCCCGGGGTCGACGCCGCGCGGGTTGACCACCAGCTTCGCGGGATCGCATCGGGGGTAGTTCTGCACGACGTAGTCGCGGGCGACCCGCGACACGCACTCGACCCGCTCGCCGCGCGTCACCACGCGGCTGTACCACGACACGCTGTGCAGCCCGTGGACCGATGTGACGAAGTGCGGTCGATCGGCCGCAGGCATCCGCGTCCACGCGGCGAGCGCCACCCACGCGGGCATTCGCGACTGGGGGTGCAGCACGTCGACCGATTCATCCGCGAGCAAGCGCCGCAGCCCGTGGGCCTTCAGCATTGTCAGCGGCGACTTGCGGCCCAGGTCCATCACGACGTGCTCGCCGCCGGCGGCGACGACCTCGTCCACCAGCCGCCCGCCGTTCGACACGACCAGGCTGCGGTGGCCGCGGGCGACCAGCGCGGCGTTGACGTCCACCACGCAGCGTTCCACCCCGCCGGCCCCCAGCGACGGGACCAGCTGGGCGACGGTGAGCCGGTGGAGCGGCTCGGGCGCAAGCTCGGCGGGGGCGCTGTTCACGCCCGCGCCCGCCAGCGGTCCCACACGCACTCCGCCACCCGCTGCGCTTCGGCCAGCGGCGGGTCGGGCCGCGTCAGCGCGGCGCCCGCCGCCCAGTCGTCGTAGCGCGTGACCAGCCCACGCTCGACCAGCCGGTGAACCCCTGCGGTGACCCGGTTGGGTCCCCAGCCAAGGAAGCGTTCGCCCAGCCCCGGCACGCGGGGCAGGGGCAGCAGGCCCACCCGGCAGCCGGCGGTGAGCGCTTCGAACACCATCGACACGCTGTCTTCGGTCACCCACGCGGTGCCGGCGTCGGCCAGGGCGTCGGCCACCCAGCCTCTGGGTGTTTCGGCCGCGGGCGTGAACGTGACCGCGGCGCCCAGCGTGGCCAGCGCCGACTCCGCGGCGGCGGGCGTGCGCCGCGAGCTGGTGGCGGCCCAGCGGGTGATGGTGCCGCTGCGCCCGACCACGGTGCGCAGCCGGTCCAGCGTGGCGTTGCCGTCCCAGCGGTAGCGGCGTGAAGGCCCTCCGACCAGCATCACGCCCCGGGACGGGTCGTGCGCGCCGTCGGCGGTCAGGGGGTTGAGCGCGCCCACGGTCTGGATCACGTCGGCGGCCGGCGACACCGCGTCGTGCTCGGGCACCACGTACAGGTCGAAGCCGCGCTTGCGGTGCCCGGTGGGCCAGACGGGGTTCATCAGCACGACGGTCAGCCCGCGGGTTTTGCGTCCGGCCGCCCGCATCGCCCGGTGGGTGCGGCGGCCCGCGCCCACGATGAGCGGCGGGGCGGTCCGGCCGCCGCGGGCCGCCCGCTCGGCCCGCCGGCGCGTCGCCGCGGGGGCGCCCCGGGCACAGTCGAACTCGATCAGATCGAAGTGACCAAGCGTGCGCAGCGCGTTCACCAGGCCACGCACCTGCGACACGTGGCCGGGCTTACCGTCGCTGAACCACCACACCGACCGCGGGCCGGGGGTCGGGGTCGGCTCGGGCGGGGTCGGGATGGACGAGGTCGCGGACGGCACGCGGCGCCAATTCTAAGCAGATCGCGACGGTGCTGAGCCGAAGCTATCCTGTAGATCCCTTGGAGTCTCTTCCGGTATACGTCATCAACCTAGACGCGCGCGGCGACCGCTGGGCGGCGGCGCGGGACTCCTGTGCCCGGGCGGGGCTGGACGGGGACGTCCGCCGCTTCCCCGCGTGCCAGACGGCGGTGGCGGCGAACGGGGTGGTCAACCGCCGCATCGGCTGCCTGCTCTCGCACCGCGGGGTGGTGGCGTCGGCCTGGGAGCGGGGGCTGGAGCGGGTGCTGGTGCTGGAGGACGATGCGGTGCTGACGGCCGGCATCGGCGGGGCGGTCGCGGGGGCCTTCAGCCGGCTGCCCCCCGGCGGCTGGGACCTGCTGTATCTGGGCCATAACGCTCAGGGCCCGATGCTGCGTGTGGCCCCGGATGTCTACCGGGTGTGCCGCGCGCTGGCCCTGCACGCCTACGTGGTGCACGCGCGGGCCTATGCCCGGATACTCGCCGACCTCCCGGACGACGCGGACGCGGGGCTGCGCTTCGTGTCGCGGTACAAGGCGGTGGACTCCTATTTCGCAGATCACTTCTGTTCGCGGCTGCGGGCCTACGCGGTCTGGCCCCACCTGGCCCGACAGGCCGACGGGTACTCGGACATCGAGCAGCGGCCGACCGCCGGTGGCGGTTTTATCGACCGCGCGTCGGCGTGGGCAACCACTTCGCGGTCGGTCTGGCGGTGGCGACGCCTGCGATGGCGGCTGGTCGACGGGCCGCTTCTGGGGATCAAGCAGCAGGTCAATCCACTGCGCAAACGCTCTTTCTACCGCCGCGCGTTGCGGTAAGACGCGGGGGTCACGCGGCCGCCTTCAGGCCCGTACCGCAAAGACGTTGAGCCGCTGGTCCATCCCCGCGTCGATCGGCAGGTGGTCGAACGGGCGGGCCGCGACCAGTTCCGGCTGCACGTGGTAGCGAAAGCCGGCGTGCCCGAGCGTGCCGAGCAGCGTGTGCAGATCCTGCGCGCGGTCGGCGTAGCCGTGGTGCTCGACGAAGACCCGCTGCACCCCGCCCAGGTGGTCGCGGCAGTCCGCGAGCACCCGGGTTTCGGCGCCCTCGATATCGAGTTTCAGCAGGTCGACGGGGCCCTTGAGGCGCTCGAGCACGTCGCGCAGCCGCACCGCCGGGACCCGGATCCGGCCCGAACCGGACCCGTCGAGCGCCACGCGGCCGGCGTCGGCGCCCTCGGGCGCGAACGTGAGCGTGGTGTTCTCGCACCACAACGCCTCGCGCCGCAGCCGCACCCCGCCGCCCCACGCGGCGCAGTTGCGTTCCAGGACGCCGAACACCGCGGGGTCGGCCTCGAAGGCGACGAGGTCGGGGTTCTTGAACCGGCTCAGCCAGTACCGGATCGCCACGCCCACATTCGCTCCGCCGTCGATGATGCGCGGCGGGCGGCCGGCGGGCGCCTCGAAGTCGTAGATGTGCCCGCCGAAGATCGAGCGGTAGGCCCAGTAAGCGGACGGCCCGTCCACGTAGTCGATGGCCCATTCTCCCAGGTCGGCGCGCCCCGCAACCCGGCGCGGCTTGCTCTTGAGCGGACGCAGCGCCGCCCGGCGGCGGCGGCGAGGCCACCAGCCGCTGCGACGCCAGAGCGGGGCGGGCGCGGAGGCCGGGGACGGTGGGTGAGGTGTGGACATGCGGGACGACCTTGAGGCGGGGCTACCGGCCCAAAACGGCCGCGGACGCGGCGGCACGGCCCGCGGGCCGGTCGCGCAGCGACGCGTACAGCTCGGCGTGAAGGGTGGCCGCCGTCTGCGGATGAAAACGTTCGGGCCACACCGTCTCGGCGAAGTGCCGCCAGACGCGGGCCTGGGCGAAATGTTCGGGCCGCGACAGCACCCCTGCCATCGCCTCCCGCAGCGACTCCGTGGTCGGATGCGGGGCGGCCGCGCCGTTGACGCCGTCCACGACGTACTCCGTCGAACCCGTCCCGTCGAAGCACACCACGGGGGTGCCGGCGGCCAGCGCTTCAAGCCCGGTCTGGCTGCACGACTCCTGCAGTGCCGGGGTGACGAACACGTCGGCCGCGGCGTAGAGGGTGCCGAGCCGGTCGCGGTCGGCCACGAAGCCAAACGAGCGATCGATCAGGGCCGCGTCGCGCCCGGTGGGGTTGTCGTGGCCGAACGTGATGACCCGCACCGCTGCGTCTTTGCCCACCCCCACGCCCCGGTGAAGGGCGTCAAAGGCGTGGCGGAAGCCTTTGCGCGGGTTGGCGAGCGACTCGGCGCCCAGCAGCACGTAGCGGGCTGCGGGTTCCAGACCCAGCCGACGCCGCGCGGCGTCGCGGGGCATCGGTGACGCCGCGGGGTCAAACGCGAACGGGTAGCGGATCAACGTCCACCCGTCGGCGGCCTGAGCCACGGGACTGTTCTGCAGCACCGCAAGTTGCCAACGCGCGACCGGGGCGAACGTCACCCGGCACTGCCGTGCGAAGGCGAGCCGCGCCCGCCAGCTCGCCGCCACCAGCCCGCGTCCCAGCGGGTTGATCCAGCGGTTCTCTACCGAGGGGTCGGCCACCAGCCGGCCGGGATCGTCGAAGTAGTGGCTCAGCGGCAGCAGCGCGTTGAGGTCGTGCAGGGTCCAGACGACGGGGAGCCCGGCCGGGATCGAGGCCGCAAAAGACGGGAAGTCGACCCAACGCCCCCCCATCCAGTGCAGGTGCAGGGCGTCGCAGTCGGTCACGTGCCGCGGCAGCGGCGTGACCCCGCCCCACACCGCGGGGGTCATGATCTCGAAACTGCGCGGCCTGGTGCGCTTCGCCAGACTCATCCGGTGACGCCAGAGGTGCCGGGTCCACGAGCGCCTGGGCCAGGCCAGGCGTTCCCAGCCGGGGAAGGGGGCCGGGCCGTCGTCGCCCGTAAAAACCTGCGCAGCGATACCGAAGTCGCGTTGGGCATCGATGATGCGGCGGGCGGCGCCGCCGGCGCCGCCGTGAAAGGTCGACATCAGGTGGTGGACACGCAGGGTCACGCCCCTGCCGCTCCGGTCTCTGGGGCCTCTCGGGCGATCCCATCGAGCCAACCCGCCAGCGTCTCCACAAACGCCCGCTGCATCTGCACCACGAGGTTTGGCGAGGCGCGGGGCACCGGCGTGGGCAGGGGGGCCAGCCGGCCCAGCTCCCGGGCCAGCGCGCGCACCGAGCCGTGGCGGTAAAGACGGCCGGGCTGCCCGGCGTGGACCCGCTGGGCGATGGCGCCGTAGTCCGGGGCGAGCACCGGGCGTCCCGCCGCCGCGGCGTTGACCAGGATGCCCGATGAGTGGCGGAACCGGCGGTACGGCATCGCCACCCAGTCGCACGCGGCAAAGGCGTCGGCAAGCTCGGCGGTGGGCACGAATCGCTCGGTCGCCAACGCGCGGCCCCGTTCGATCATCCGGTCGAGCTGCCGGCGTTCGTCGGGCTTCAGCTCGTTGGGCCCCACCCGGTAAAGAAACGGCGGCGGTTCGCCGGCTCCTTGGCGGTCCGACGCGTCGAGCCGGGCGTAGGCTCGCAGGAGCATGCCCAGGCCCTTGCGGCGGCCGGCGCTGCCGGGGTGCAGCAGCACGGCGCCCCGGGGCGGAAGTCCGAGCCCGGCGCGGGCCCGGGCCTGGCTCAGCGACGAGACCGCTTCGGGCGGGTCGTGCAGCCGGTGCCCGCGGATGGCCGGGGCCACCCGGGCCAGCCGCGTGACGTCGTGCTCGCTCAGAAAAAAGAGGTCCCGCAGCCGCCCGGCGGTCGCCGGCCGGCGCAGCCAACGGTGCACGCGGCCGCAGACCCGCGGGCGTTTGGCCAGCGGCAACGCGACGCGGTAGCGGGGGTCGAGCGCGTCGGGCCCCATCCAGATCCCCGCGATCCGCGGCAGCGTCTCACCCGTTCCCCTCGCCAGCTCGCGCAGCATAAGGTCGATGAAAGGGATAAATATCAGGCCGAAGGGCTCGCGCCGGGCCAGCTCTGCCGCCGCCGCCAGGGCGGGGCCGGGGCGCCCGTCGTCGGCCCGCACCCGGCGGACGTCGGGCGGGAGGTCCGAGCCCGCCTCGCCGCCGGGCCCGTTCGACCCCGGGCCGCTCAGCACCCACCGCTCGTGGCCCGCGAACGCGCGCAGAATCAGCCGCAGATAGAACGGGTGGTGACCGGTGCACGCGGGTTCAACGATCAGGACCTTCATGGGACCGGTGACTCGCGTCGGAGTGGGGCGGACCATCGGGTGCGGCGGCAGCGCGCTCACGCCGCCGCGGGCTCAGGCCCAGTGGTCGGCGAGCGCTGCCATGGGGCGGCTGCTCTTGCGCAGGCCCGCCCGGTAGCCGGCCAGGGCCTGGTCGGGGTCGGGGCGGCCGTGGAAGACGAGAACTTTCGCGTTCGGATCCAGCTTCGGGGCCCGCAGCAGGTTGAAGGGGAACGCCCGCATGGCGTGCCGCTTGAAACTCCGCGTCCAGGCGTCGGGCCAGTACGCCCGCCGGCCACTCATGCAGTCGGTCAGAAAAGCCTGCTCGGTCGGGTAAGCGGTGCGGGCGTGGTGCGGGTCCTTCAGGAAGCGATCCAGCACGTCGTCGCATTGGCCCGGCGTAAAGCGGAACACCGACGAGTTGCCGATGTCCGGCAGTTCGCGGAAGAGGGTCTTGCGCCACGGCAGCCAGTTGTGGATGATGCAGAACTTGTCACGCTCGTAGGTGAAGAAGTCGTCGAGCGGTCCGAGGATGACCACGTCCAGGTCAAGAAACAGCGTGGGCCCGGACAGCCCGGAGACCGAGTTGATGACGGCGACCTTGAGGAAGATGTCGTTGCGCAGGGTCTCGTCCACGGTGATCTGGTCGAGCGGCGTCACGCCGATCGCCGGGTCCAGGCCCGCCGGGTCTTCGGTGAAGCAGACGAAGTTGAATGGCCGCGTCAGGTGGCGTTGCACCCCGCGGTAGAGGCGGTTGACGTAGTCCGCCGGGTAGCGGGTGCCCCACTTCAGGCAGATGACGTTGACGGGCGGGGCGTCAGAGGGAGCGGGGTCGGCGTCCGGCATAACCGGGCATACTAACGGCGTTGCCGTCCCGGCCCGTTCCTGCCCGAGACCCCCGCTCTGAGGTCCGACCTGTCCGCTCCGCCGCCCATCCGCGTGAAGCTCTTCGCCGCCGACCCCGACGGCTGGTCGCGTCAGCTGCCCGCCGGCGAGCCGGTCTGCGGGCGCTGCCGCTTCATCCTGGACCCCGACGCCCGCGACTACGACTGGCTGGTGGTCTACGAAGACGCGCCGCGGCCCGAAGACCTGGCCTGCCCCGCACGCCACACGCTGCTGGTCACCACCGAGCCGTCGAGCATCAAGACCTACGGCAGCCCGTACCTGAACCAGTTCGGCACGGTGCTGACCAGCCAGGAGCCTTGGGCGTTGCGGCACCGCGACCGGGTGCACGGGCAGCCGGCGCTTAAATGGTTTTACGGCTGGCCGCTGCGCCACGCCGACGCTCCGCGCCGCAGCTACGAGGCGATGGCGGCGGGCCCGCCGGTGCCAAAGGCCAAGACCGTCTCGACGCTGTGCAGCGAGAAGCAGCAGTCTCACACCCTGCACCGCACGCGCTACCGGTTCACCCACCACCTGAAGGCCGCGCTGCCCGAGCTGGATATCTACGGCTGGGGCAACCTCGAGCTGGTCGACAAGGCCGACGGCATCGACGCCTACCGCTACCACCTGGCGATCGAGAATCACCGCGCGCCGCACCACTGGACCGAGAAGCTGGCCGACGCGTTTCTGGGGCTGGCCGTGCCGTTCTACGCCGGCTGCCCCGACGCAGCGGACTATTTCCCCCCCGAGAGCTTCGTGCCGCTGGACCTGAGCGACTTCGACGCCGCCGCGGCGGTGGTGCGGGCCGAGCTGGCCGACCCCGACGCGTACGTCCGCCGGCTGCCGGCCGTGCGTGAGGCCCGCCGGCGGGTCATGGAGCAGTACAACTTCTTTCCCACCGTCGCGCGGCTGATCGAGGCCCGGCACACCGCCGGTCCGGCGGCCGCGTCGGGTGCGGTGCTGCTGCCCCGGCGCCGGGCCCGCCGCCGCACCCCGCTGACCGCGGCGGTCTACGCGCTCGAGAACACCCGCGTCCGCCGACGCAGCCGCCGCGAAGCCCGGCGGGCCCGCGGCAACCCGCCGGTGGGCCCCGGGGACTAAACTGGATGGCCGGCCCCGGCGCCGGTTTCCCCCCACCGAAAGCCCCCCATGCCCGACGAAGCCGAACTGCAGAAACAGATGGCCGCCGCCGACGACGACCAGGAACTGCGCCTGCGCGACAAGAAGATCCTGGTGGTCGATGACGACCCCGAGATCCGCGCCGCGGTTGACCACGCCCTGCAGGCCGAGGGCGCGCTGACCCAGGCGTGCGGCGACGGCAACTCCGCCGTGCGGATCGTCGAGGGCGACCCGCCGGACCTGGTGGTGCTGGACATGATGCTGCCCAAGCGCTCGGGCTTCCTGGTGCTCGAAAAGATCAAGAAGCTGGAGAATGCTCCCAGAGTCGTGATGGTGACGGCCAACGAGGGCAAGCGTCACCAGCAGTACGCCGAAGACCTGGGCGTCGACGGCTACGTCCTCAAGCCCGTGCGGCTTGAGCGGCTGATCATGATGGCGGTCGACCTGCTGGACGACTGAACCAGACGGCACGCCCCCATCCACCGGAGACGATCTGTGCTGAGGTCAACGCACTGCCTGAGCGGCCCCGCGATTTCGCGGACGTGTCGCGGCGTCGCGGCCGGACTGCTTGCGGTGGCCTGGATGGCGACGACCGCACCGCTGCGGGCCGAGCCGCCTGCCCGGGTGCAGCTGCGCACCGCCGACGGCCGCAGCTTTGAGGGCGAGCTGATCCGGGACGTGCCTTCGCACGTGCTCCTGCGGATCGGCGGGGTGGAAGCCCGCTTTGAGCGAGGCGACGTCGCCCGGCTCTCTCCAGCGCCCGACGCGGCCGCGCGTCTTGCCGAACGCCGCGCGGCGCTGCCCGATGACGACCTCGCGGGGCGGATGGCCCTGGCCCGCGAGATGTTCGCCGCCGACCTGCTCGACGCGGCGCGGTGGGAGCTGGTGCTGCTGCAGGCCGCCCTGGCCGAGGAGGCCCCCGGCCGCGCCCGGGTGGCCGCGCTGCTGTCGGCGGTGGAAGCACGGCGCGCTCTGCAGCGCGGGCCCGCCGCGGCCGTGTCCGCCACGCCCGGGGGGCCGGACGCGGCGGACCCCGCCTCGCCGGTCCCGGCCCCCCGGGCGTCGCGGCCGGCTTACCTCTCCGAGGCGGACATTAATCTGGTGCGGGTCTACGAGATCGATCTGAACGCCGCCGACGCCGAGCGGGTCGAGGTGCCCGAGGAGGTCCTGCGTGAGGCGATGACCGAGCATCCGAACCACCCCGCGGTCCCGGCCGGCGAGGCCGACCGCAAAGCGCTGATGGCGGGGTCGGGCCGCGACCAGCTGGCGTTCCTCTTCGGTCTCGAGGCGCGGTCGCTTTACGGTCGGGTCCGGGTGCATCAGGACCCCGAGACGCTGGCGGCCTTCCGCCGGGAGATCAACCCGGGCCACGTGGCCCGCTATTTCGAGCCCCACTTTGGCGGCGGGCAGGTGCCCGGGCTGGACCTGGTGCGGTACCGGCCCAACACCACCGCCGAGGCGTACACGAACTTCGTCGCCCTGTGCCGCTTTTCGTACGAGGGGCGGCCCATGGTCGATCGGTACAACCCCGGGGCGTCGCTGCTTCTTCAGTGGGCCCTGCCGCGCGACGAGGCCCGTCACCCCGCCCCCGACGTGCCGGGCTGGCGACCGCGCTTCCGCTCGACGCGCGACCCGCGGTACGAGCGGCTCCACGGCTGGATCGACGGCCTGGTGAAGTTCGATCCCGACTACGCCGCCTTGCTGCCGCCCGCCGACGCCGACGCCGACGCCGACGCCGACGCCGGAGACGGAACCGAAGACCCTCCCGGTTCCCGGGGCGACGAGGTGCCCGACGGCGGGGGGAACGGCGGAGCCCCGACCGAGCCCGAACCGACGCAATCCGCCCCGGTGCCACCCGCGTCGCCGACCGAGCAGTCCGCAACGACGCCGCGTGGCGGCTGACCCCGGGGCCGCGGTGGCGGGGCAGGGCCCCATAACCCGTTCGCCCGCGGCCGCGCGTGCCCGCCTCGTCTGTTGCGGCCCGGTGGGATGCGGTATTCTCATCGGGTGGCCCCACCCCTTCGGGTCGGCCCGTTTTGATCGCCGCCCCCGTCTGCCGCCCCCGTCTGCCGCCCCCGTCTGCCGCCCCCGTCTGCCGCCCCCCCTGTCCGCCGCCCCCGTCTGCCCACTCCGCCCGCCCGCGAAAGGCCGCCGCTTTGACCCACGACCGTATCGGAATCCGCCCCGGTCTCCATCGAACCGGACTCACCGGGGTGCTGCTCGCGGCCACCACCGGCCTCGCAACGCTCGGGGGGGCGGGCTGCGATCAGGGCGTGGCCGCGGCTTATTCGGCCCGCAACCAGCTCGAATCGGCCGCCGACAAGATCGCCCAGGCCCAGCGCGGCTTTGCGACGCCCGAGGGCGCCGACCCCGCCGCCCACCGCGCCGAGAAGCTCGCCGAGGCCCGCACCCTTCTGCAGCCGCTCAGCACGTCAGACGATCCCGCCACCAGGGCCGGCGCCCTGCGTCTGCTTGCCGGCGTGCAGACCTCCACCGCCCGCGAACAGACCCGCGCGGCCGACCTGGCCTACGCGGGCATCAGCGCCGCGGGCGCGAACCTCTCGCACCAGCTCGCCGCCATCGACTCCATCAACCAGGTGATCCTGGCCCACACCGGCGACGGCAGCTCCATCGATCAGGCCCTGCGCGAAGGCGCCGCCACCGTCGCGGAGAGTCGCGGCGCCGTGACGCAGCGCGTGGCCGAGCTGGCCGCCCGGCGCGAGGCCCAGAACGAGGCCGCCCGCGACGCCCACGAGCGTGCCGCCGCCGCCCTGGATCAGGCCCGGCAGGCCGACGAGATCGGATTCGCGACCGAGGACATTACCCAGAAGGAGAAGGCCCTCCGCGCCGCATACGCCGCCAGGATCGCCGGCGAGGCCGCCCGCCTCGAAGCGAATACCGCCGAGATCGCCGCCGAGCGGATCGCGTCCGAGCAGACCCCTCTGGAGAGCGAGGCCGAGCTGTGGGGTCGCATGGCCGAGCGTCTCACAACGCTTCAGCAGCAGCACACGCAGGAAAGCGCGTTGCGTCGCGACACCCGCAGCACCGGCGAGCAGAACCGGACCATGGAGCTGGGCGGTCTGGGCGAGACCTGGGCGTCCCTGCGTCAGCAGTACAGCGCCTCGGTCGCCGGCCCGCTCGACGCGGCCGTGGCCGCGGCCGAAGAGGCCGTGCGCCAGTACGGCCAGGCCGGCGGTCTGATTCAAGACCGCAGCGGCAAGCGATCCGTCGCGTTCAGCCGCTTCGCCGCCGAGATGGAGCTCATCAACGCCTTGACCCAGCGGGCGGGCACCTCCGGCGCCTTTGCCGCGCTGGGCCAGGCGATCGCCGCCAGCCCCGCCCTCGCCGGGGGCGACGCCGCCGTCTACACCGCCGACCAGGACGCCCTGGCTGCTCAGGCCGCCGACGCCGCAACCCGTGCCCGCGAGCTGATTGCGTCGGGCAGAGAGTACGCGGGCGAGCTTGCCGCCGACCCGCAGCTGGGCGCCGCCTCAGCCGCCTTCGTGCGGGCCCTGGACAACTACGCCGCACGTCTGCCGGGCTGAGGGGTCGCGATGGTGACCGGGCACGCGCCAGCTTCCGCGGACCGGCAAGAAGACCCGGGCCGGGGCGTCTGGTTCGCGGACGCGGCGAAACGATCCGCGTTTATCCATCGCTCCGGCTCCGCGACGGCCCCGACGCTTCAGACCGCCTCCACCGCCGGGTGGGGCGTTTCCGGAGATCCCGGATGCAGCTTTTTCTCCATCGTCCGGCTGCCACCGGGGTTGCGGCGCGACCTGCGACCCGGTCCGTCGGCACGCAGGCCCCGCTTACAATCCGCGGAACGCCGTAGACTCCGTCGGGGTCGCCTCCCTGGCGTTCTCGGCCGTCTCTGCGTCATCCTGTGGGAAACCGTCCAATGTCAAGTGTCCGCGTCATTGCCCGCGAAGCCGGCGTGTCCATCGCGACCGTCTCGCGCGTCCTGAACAACCATCCCCGCGTCAGCACCGAGGTACGCGACCGGGTGCTGGCGGCGGCCAACCAGCAGCGCTACGTGGCCACCGTCAGCAAACGGTCGACCGCCAACGTCGCCCTGCTCTACACCGGCGAGCTCTCGCTGGGTTCGCCCTTCGACGCCCAGCTCATGTGGGGGATGTCGGCCGGGCTGGAAGAGTACGACTACGACCTGATGGTGCTCGACGCCAAACGCACGCTGCAGCCCGGCGAGACCTACTCGCAGATGCTGATGCGTAAAGGCGTTCGTGGTGTGGTGCTGCGGACCACCCTGGCCACTCGGAATATCTGCCTGGCCATCGCCGACGAGGGCTTCCCCGCGGTCGTCATCGGCGACCGCTTTGAGCACGACGCGGTGCGTTTCGTGTATTCGGATTCGCGTGAACCCAGCCGCGAGGCGGTCGAGCACCTGATTGAGCTGGGCCACACCCGCATCGGCCTCTGCCTCAACACCATCGACGACTCGGACCACGCCGACCGCCTGGAGGGCTACCGGCAGGCGATCGACGAGCACGGGCTGGCCTACGACCGCAAGCTGATCCTCCGCTGCCCGGCCAACCGCACGGGCGGGGCCCAACTCATCCGCCGGGTCGTGTCGATGTCCGATCGACCCACCGCGCTGTACATCACCGACCCCGCCACGTCCGCCGGCGCCTTTAAAGAAGCCCGCGCGGCCGCGCTGCACATCCCCCACGATCTGTCGGTGGTGGGTTTCGACGACGGCGACACCCGGTTCGACGTTCACCCCGAGATGTCCGCGGTCTGCCAGGACACCGGCGCCCTGGGGCGTGAAGCACTCTCGGCCCTGCACGAAGTGATCGCCGGTGGAGAACAGGATGCACTGCCGGTCCGCAAGGCCCTGCGGGCGTGGCTCGAGGTCCACGGATCCACGGCGCGTCCGCCTGCCCGCCCGACCTGAGCGACGCCGACAAGAAAACCGCCCGGCCCACTTCGGGACGGGCGGCGGAATCGATGGGGCCGGCCGGGGGCGAAACTACTGCATCTTATGGACGCGGACCCAGTCGACCTCGACGTGCGAGAGCACGCGGAGCCCGTTTTCCTCGGTGTAGTATCCGCTCGGACCGCTGTCGCGGCCGTCGCCCTGGTTGCCCTCCCACTTGTCCACCTGGAACTCCAGCGTCAGCAGGATCATCATGTCCCGCGGGCTGTCCGGCACGTTGCTGCTGGTGCGGTAGGTCTCGGTGCCATCCACGTAGTACACCAGCTCGTTGGGCATCCAGTGCACCCCGTACTCGTGCCAGTTGCCGTCCTCCACCTCGATCCCGGCGGGGATCGGCTGGGTGGTGCTGGTGCCGCCGCTGTCGTACCGCACGCCCACACTCCCGTTCCCGTCGTCTTTCCAGTGGTTGTTGTTGCTGAACGCGTGAAGCGTGTAGGACTGCTGGCTGCCCCAGACCTCGATGATGTCGATCTCGGTGCCGGTGGACGAGTTGAAAACCGACTGATTGGGGTTGTTCAGCGCGCTGACGGTCTTGTTCTCGTACGCCTGCGAGTGGGTGTGGGCCCAGAACGCGAACCACGTCGAGTGCCCCAGCTTGTTGATCTTTGCCCGGCAGCTCAGGTAGATCCCGTCGGTGCCCGGCTCGACAAACTTGCCGGCCCAGGGGTCCAGGGTGTAAGAGTTGCCGTTGCCGCTTGAGTACTCGGGCAGGGGGTAGCCGCTGACCGAGTCGGGGTCGACCGGCCGGCCGGTCTGCAGGTAGGCGACTTCCACCTTGTCGCCGGCGTTGGGGTACGCCGCATTGTTCAGCGTGTCCCGTTGATCAACGGCCGCCCGCAGCACCAGGTGGCCCTGGGAGCTGCCGTCCAGCCAGTAGGTGCCCTTGCCGTCCGACAGCTTGTTGCCGAACTTGGTCGAGAACATCCACGCGCTGTCCTCGTCGTCGTAGTTGGGCGCGTTGGACCAACGCAGGCCCTTCTCGGTCTTGCTGTCGTACGACGACCAGCTCGACCCGACGTGGGCAAACCAGTTTTCGGGCTCACCGGTCCCGTTCTTCCCGTCGCCGGTGAACTCGTCGGCCCAGTCCGGGGTCAGGTCCCAGCTGCCCGACGCCAGCGTGGGCAGGAACTGCCCCCCGTTGCCGTTGCCGTTGCCATTCCCGTTGCCATTCCCGTTCCCGTTCCCATTCCCATTCAACGTCACGCCGTAGACAAACTTCTCGTTCTTCTGCCCGCCGTTGCCGTTGTGCACCTGGACCATCCAGAGGTGCCCCCCGCCGGAGGTCGCGTTCGAGGGCACGGTGACGTCCAGGTCATGCAGCTGACCATTTCCCGCGTAGAGGGTGACCGACTTCTGCGCGACCGGGGACCAGCCCGAGTCAAACAGGATCGCCTTGAGCACGCCGGTGGTCTGGTAGTCGACCTCGGTCTTGATGGTGTAAGTGTTGCCCGCGGTCACCGTGGTCGTCGGCGGCTGCGTGAATGAGACCGCCGGTCCCGCGGCGAGCGTCACGTTGTACTGGAAGGTCTCCGCTTTGTTTCCCCCGCTGGTGTTGTGGACCTGGGCCATCCAGAGGTAGCCGCCTCCGGGCGTGGTGCCGGCAGGCACGCACACGTTGAGGTTCCGCTGCTGATTGTTTCCCGCCGAAATCGCCGTCGAGGCCTGGTCGATATTCTGCCAGCCCGACCCGGTCGACCGAAACAGCTGCACCTTCAGGGTGCCGGCCGTGGGGTAGTCGAAGTCCACGCCGACGGTGACCATCTGCCCCGTCACGATGCTCGTGGGCGGCGGGCTGGTGAAGGCGATGCTCTGAGCCGCCGCAGACCCGCTGAGCAGCACCGGGGAGGCAAGCAGGGCAAGCAAAAAAACCGCAAGGAAGGGAATTGTTTTCATGGAAATGCAACCGGTTGCGCTAATGCTGAAAAAAAAAGGGTAGCGACGAGGTGAGAGAAGGGGCTGACCGCGGGGAGAAGGGGCCTTTCGAGAGGGTGGTGTGAGGCAGATCAGATCGGGCAATATTCAAAACTCTACTGATTGGCGGCGGAGTGTCAAGGCTTATGGCCGATACAACCGATTGCGCCGGGGTGTTTCGTGGGGCCACCACGATGCGGCGTCTGTTCATCGCGGCCGATGCTTAATCCATAAGCATCCGCTTAAGCATTCTTTACCACGGTCGGCTGGAGATTGCGGGGTCACCGGATCCCGCGGCGCGCACCAGAAAAAAAATCGAAGAGCCCGGGGTGTCATTTTGTTTGCCCGTGCCCCACCGCTCACGACGCCGTGCCCCCCACCGGTCGCGTGGGGCACGGTGGGGTCAGCCGTCAACCGCCGATCTGCAGGTCGGCCAGCCCCGCTGCGGGGTCCTCGGCGAACTCGAAAAAGCCGTCGAGCGACGCGATCATGAACACCGACCAGACAGCGTTCCCGGGGGAGGCGATCTTCATCCGCCTCCCGTGGACTCGGGCGTGCTTGTGCAGCTCCATCATCTGCGAGAGGTTCGCGCTGCCCAGGGCGGTGACCTGAGACATGTCGAGCATGAGGTGGGGCGGCGAGATTTCAGCACGGTACCGCTCGGTCACCACCTCCAGGTCCTCGCTCAGCGCCGGGCGGTCGGCCAGCCGCTTGATCCAGATGTCGTCCGACCACTTCTGCAGGGACATGGTGGGTGGTCCGGGGAGAGAACGTGATGCGTGATGCGTCGTGCGTGATGGGCAAGAGAGAACGGTGCGGGCCGGCTGCTTTGCATCACGCCACACGGATCACGCATCACCGAGGCGCTCGCCGACTCACCCCCCGCTCTCCACCTCGTCCTCACCCCCGGACCCGTCGTCCCGCACCGGCGCCACCGCCGTGAGCTTGTCGCCCTCCTTCAGGCGGATCACCCGCACCCCGCCGGCGTTGCGGTGGGTCTGGCGGACGGTCTCGGCGTTGATACGGACGATCATCCCGTTCTGGGTGATGAGCATCAGGTCGTCGTCCGGCGTGATCCGCCGGATGCTGATCACAAAGCCGTTGCGGGCGGTGGTCTGGATATCCTTGCGGCCCTTGCCTCCGCGGCCCTGGGTGCGGGTGCTGCCGTCTTCGCTCTGCACCAGATACTCGGCGGTCGGGGTCCGCTTGCCAAAGCCGTTCTCGGTCACGGTCAGCAGATCGGCTTCGCTGTCGGGATCGATCCGCACCACGCCCACGACAAGGTCCTGGTCGGCGAGGTTGATGCCCTTCACCCCGCTCGCCGCCCGGCCCATGGCCCGGGTGTCGTCGGCGCGGAAGCGGATGGCCATGCCCCACGCGGTGCCCAGGATCACGTGGTCGTCTTCGCTGGCCCACTTGACGCCGACCAGGCTGTCGCCTTCTTTCAGGTTGATGGCGTTGATGCCTGCGGCGTTCACGTTGCGGTAGTCCGCCAGTGCGGTGCGCTTCACCAGGCCGTTCTTCGTGGCGAAGAACAGGAAGTCCTCCCCCTTTTCAAAGTCGGCGATGGGCATGAACTCGACGATACGCTCGTCCTTTTTCAGCCGGATCAGGTTGATCATTGCCCGGCCCCGGCTCGTGCGCCCCGCCTCGGGGATGTTGAAGACCTTGATCTTGAACACCCGGCCGGTGTCGGTGAAGCACAGCAGGTCGTCGTGGGTGCTGGCGACGAAGACCTCTTCGGTGAAGTCGTCGTCGTCGCGGGCCTTGGCGCCGATCACGCCCTTGCCGCCGCGGGCCTGGGTCTTGTACTCGCTCACGGGCAGCCGCTTGACGTAGCCGCTGTGGGTGATCGTGACCGCGACCCGCTCGACGGGCGTGAGTGCGGCCAGGTCCAGGTCGCTGGCCTCGCCCTCTTCGATGATGGTGCGGCGGGGGTTGGCGTGCTTGTCGCGCATCTCCCGGACCTGCTCCAGGATGATTTCTTCGACCCGCCTGGGATCGGCGAGAACGGCCTCGTGCTCCTCGATCTCGCCGACCAGCCGCGTGTAGTCGTTGACGAGTTTTTCGATCTCCAGCCCGACCAGCTGGATGAGCTGCAGGCGGCCGATCGCCTCGGCCTGCACCCGCGTGAGGCGCAGATCGCTGGCCGCGGCGTTCAGGAGCCGCTCGGGGATCTGCGGGGCGAAGGGGTGGTCGTCCGGAATGCGGAACCCGCGCTCCATCAGCTTCTCGATGGCCTCGTCGCGGGTGCTGCTGCTGCGGATCAGCCGGATGACCTCGTCGATGTCGCAGACCGCGAGGATCAGGCCCTCGATCTTGTGCGCCTCCTGCTGCGCCTTGTTCAGCAGGTAGGCGGTCTTGCGGCGGGTGACCTCGACGCGGTGCTCGATGTAGCACCCGATGAGTTCTTTGAGCGTCAGGGTGCGCGGCTGGCCACGCACCAGCGCGATGTTGATGATGCTGAACGTGCTCTGCAGCGGGGTGAGGGAGTAGAGCTGGTTCTCAACGGCCTCGGGGCTGGCGCCGCGCTTGAGCTTGATGACCACCCGCATGCCGCCGCGGTTGCTCGACTCGTCGACGATGTCGCTGACGTCCTCCAGCCGGCCGGCCTTGTTCATCACGACGATCTTGTCGATGATGCCCGCCACCTTCGACACCTGGTACGGGATCTCGGTGACGACGATGCGGTCCTGTTTCCCCTTCTGCTCGTGGTGCATCTTCGCGCGGACGGTCACCTTGCCGCGGCCGGTACGGTAGGCACTCGCAATGCCGCCGCGGCCCATGATGGTGCCGCCGGTGGGGAAGTCGGGCCCGGGCACGTGCGACATCAGCTCGGTGATGTCGATGTCCGGGTTCGCGATGGTCGCCGTGATGGCGTCGCAGATCTCGCCCAGGTTATGCGGCGCCAGACTGGTGGCCATGCCCACCGCGATGCCCGTGCCGCCGTTCACCAGCAGGTTGGGAAACTTGGCCGGCAGGACCTTGGGTTCGAGCCGGACCCCGTCGTAGTTCTCCTGCCAGTCGACGGTGTCGAGCTTGAGGTCTTCGAGCATGTCCGCCGCGGGCGCGGCCATGCGGGCCTCGGTGTAACGCATGGCCGCCGGCGGGTCGGGGTCGATGCTTCCGAAGTTCCCCTGCGGGTCGATCAGCGGGTGGCGCATCTTCCAGTCCTGGGCCATGTTGACCAGGGTGGGGTAGACGGTGCTCTCGCCGTGGGGGTGGTAGTTGCCCGAGGTGTCGCCGGCGATCTTGGCGCACTTGCGGTGCTTGCTGCCCGGCCGCAGGTTCAGGTCGTTCATCGCCACCAGCACGCGCCGCTGGCTGGGCTTCAGCCCGTCACGCACGTCGGGCAGGGCCCGGTCCACGATCGTGGACATGGCATAGGTCAGGTAGCTGTCGGCCAGCTCCTGCTCGATGGCCAGGTCCTGGATCGCGCCGTTGAGAATCGGGCCCGAGGGGGTGACGCCCGCGATGGGCGTATCTTCTGAATCGTCGGGGGTTTCAGGAGTTTCGTCGGCCATCGGGCGGGGGGTTCCGGGGGAAGATGCGAGGGCCTCATTTTACCCGGAAAAGGGGGGTGGCGTGGGGGTGGCGGGTCGGCGGAAGCGTGCCCCGCGGCACCGGCAGACGTTCAATCAAAGTTCACCCGGGCATACAACTCGCTCAGCGCCAACTCGGTCCCGATCTCCGGCAGCCCGATGACCGCGTCAAGCCCCTCGTAGAGTTCCGCCGCGAAGCCCTGGTCTCCGCGGCGGTGCGCCGTCACCCGCGGCCGGCCCGTTTCGACCAGCAGGTAAATCCGCAGAGTCGGAATCAGCAGATAGGCCTCCATCTTCTCCCCCTCGTCGGTCCGCCGGGTCGATTCGGAGAGCACCTGGGTGACCACGACCGGCCGCTCTTGAAACGACGTGTCCGGACCACCCGGCTCACAAACCACCATTCCGTCGGGGTAGTAGAACCGCGTCTCCCGCGGCATGAGCACCCGAACCTTCATGTCCGAATTGAAGGGCTCGCAGGGCCGATCGCCCAGGTGTCGGTGCATCGAGCCAAAGAAGTTCCCTGCCACGCGGTTGTGCTGGGTTTTTGCCCCGCCATCGCATAGACATACCCACCCCGATACTCGTGCTTCACGTCTGAAGCAAGCTCGCCGCGCAGGTAGGTTTCCACGGAGATCAGCGTTGGCTGGGGCATCGCGCTCATGGCGCCAGTCTACCCGCGGGTCGGCAGCATCTCGGTCGCAATCCGGCGTCGCCGTCCCGCAGGCCCGTGGAGTTTTGCCGACGCGACCCGATCCCGAGCGGGCTCATCCCCCGTGCCCCGCTATCGCCCGTCAGCGTCCAGCCGCCGAAGCAGCCGCCGCAGATCGACCGAGCGGCGGACGATGCGGGCGCCCAGCGAATCGAAGTACGCCCGCACGTCGGGCGGGGCGATCTGGTCCGGCGGCAGGCCGGCGTGCTGGTTGAGCTTGATGAACACCCGCGTGTCGGCGTGCAGGTGTGTGCGCAGCTGGGCGAACAATCCCTTCCAGTCGTTCACGCCCCAGATCACGCCGTCGACGATGTCGAACTGGGTCTCGAAGGCGGTGACGAGGTCGAAGGGGCCGCCCGGCAGCTCCGGGAGCGCGACGTGCGGCTCGATCCGGTGGACGATGCGATCGACGCCGAACAGCTCGACCGTGCGGTCGAAGAGCGGGTCGGCGAGGTTGACGCCCACCGCGGTGTGGCCCAGCGACTTGCAGCCCGCGAGGAAGAGCCCGGTGCCGCAGCCCAGGTCGAGCACCCGCTGCGGCGCGGCGTCGGCCAGCCCCAGCTCGACCAGCCGGGTGACGTTGCGCACGCGGTAGCGGTCGAGGGCGAAGTACTTCTTCCACTGCGCGTCGGGCAGCTCGCGTTCGAGCGCGCGGTAGGCGTCCCAGTCGTATTCGGACATGAGCCCGCCGCGCAGCAGCCCGCGGGCCCGCCGCCGGGAGAGGTGGTTGCCGAGTTTGGCGTGCACGCGGCGGAAAGCGGGCATGTTGAACGCAGAATCCTTTGGGCGACGTATCTGTCCCGCTCGGGTCCGGCGGCGGCGGTGCTCGGACCGCCGCTGCCGGACCCGAGCGGGACACATCCACGAGTCCAATGCGGGCGACAGGAATCGAACCTGCACTCCGGTGAAGGAACGAGAACCTAAATCTCGCGCGTCTGCCAGTTCCGCCACGCCCGCAGCGGGAAACGACGCACGCCGCGGTCAGGCGGCGTGCGTCAAAGATCTCATCTTACGATCCGCTCGGATCACGGATCACGGATCACGGATCACGGATCACGGATCACGATCACGGATCACAGCCTGTGGATCACTCCGCGTCGGGCGTCGATATCGCGCCTTCCATCACGATACCGCCTTCTTCCAGCCGCATCTGACCCACGCTGGCGCCCACGGCGGCCAGCAGGTCGGCGTCGCTGGGCATCAGGGCTTCGACCTGCTGCGCCAGTTCTGGGTCGACGTTGTCGGCGTCGAGCACCATGGTCATGAGCTGACGGGCGGCGGAAACCATGTCACGGCCGCCATCGGAGAACTGGAAGAAGAAGCCTTCGCGGTAGGGCAGCACGTCCTGGCCGGTCTGGAACACGGCGCTGCCCGCCATCGCGTCGGCGGGGGCGGGCGGGTTGTTGAGGCTGGTGAGGACGCGGTCGGTGAGGTCACCGCCGGCGCCGACGACCAGGTTGCTGGCCCCGAGCATGGCGGCGCCGCTGACGCCCTGCTGCTCAAACCGCAGCCCGGTGAATCCCTGCTCGTCGACGGCGTTCACGCCCTGCTGGGCGCCCATCTGCTGCTTGCCGAAGGCCATGATGCGCTGGACGATCGCCGGGTCGGCCAGGTCCCACACGACCGCGAAGGGCTGCATCTGCTCGGCATCCGCGCCCTGGCCCACCGGCTCGGCCTGGGGCAGGTTGATGAAGCGGTGGGCGGTGCCCAGGCTCCGCAGGGCGCTGACCAGGTCGGTCTGGATGAACATGCCGGTCATGCCGTTGGCCATCTGCATCTGCTGCGCGGCCTCGGGGCCGCCGGTCTGCGTGGCGACGTCGAGCGCGAGGTCCCAGACCTTGCCCAGGTCGAAAGCCAGGTGGCCGTAGCCCACGCCGGCGGGCACCCAGGCGGGCGGGGCGGCGGGGAGGGTGGTGCCGTCGAGCAGGCCGGCCAGCCCGGTGCGGGGGGCGGGGGCCCCAAGGAAGCCGCGCATCTGCAGGCCGCGGTCGGCCGAGAAGACCGAGCCGGCGAAGGCGCCCAGCTCGTCCAGGGCCAGGGCGCCGGTCACCGCGGCGAACTGCTGGGCCTGTTCGGCATCGCCCTCGCGCTCCATGGCCCCGCGGCCGAACTCCAGGATGGTGGGCACGTCGACGAACAGCTCGGCCAGGGTCGGGTCGCCTTCGCCACGACCGAGGTGGGTGGCGGCGGCCACGCCCGGGTCGGCGGCCAGACGCGGGGCGAAGCCGTCGCCGTCGCCGCCGGCGGTGGTCTCGTCGAGGTAGCGGGCGAGCACGCCGTGCACGGTTTCCACGTCGGCCAGGGTGTCCCAGTCCAGGTCGCCACCGGCGGCGCGGGCCGCGGCAACCTCTTCGCCGGCCTCGGGGGTGCCGAGGGTGGCCACCACGCGGCCGGGCAGCCGCGTAATCAGCAGGTGGGTGACGTCGGTGGCGTCTTCGAAGGTCGCGGGGGTGTCGTCGGCCGCCTCGTCGTTCTCGGGGATGGCGTACTGACGCACGTCGCACCCGCCCAGCTGCAGGTCGGTGCGGACGGCCCGGTCGTTCATCTCTTCGTTGTGGTCAAGCGCGGCGTAAAGGGTGTCGATGCGCTCTTCATCGAGGTCGGCCCAGAACACCAGCACGTTGCGGGGGGTGGCCCGCGCGTCGGTGGGGGCCATGACCCAGCCGGCGCCCCAGGGCTCCTGCATCAGGTCGCCCAGCTCTTCAGGGGTGAGGCCGACCTCTTCGAGGTCGGTGGTGAACTCGCCCCACTCGTCGGCATTCTGTTCTTTGAAGAGCTCGAAGAAGCCGTTGAGGCGCTCCTCGGTCAGCACGCGCTGGCCCAGCGCGGTGCCTTCGCGCAGCGAACTGAGGAAGCCGCGGGCGTCGGGCACGCGGACGCAGGCGATGGTCTCGGCGGGCAGGGCGGTCCAGCCGGGGGCCAGGGCTTCGGCGACGGCCTGGGCCGAGGCCACGGGGCCCGACGTGCCGGCGGCGAGCGAGAAAGCGAGGGCGGGGGCCGCGAGCAGGGCGCGGCGGGAAGGACGAGCGAGGCGAGGGGGCATGGGAACTTCCTTGTCGGAAAGGGGGGAGTAGTGGGGTCAGTTTAGAGGCAGTCAGGGGGTTGCGCCCCGCGATCCCGTTCTGCCCGGGCCGCGACCGTCGGGGCGTGGACCCGCGGCTGACGGCGCCGCGAAACCCGGGGCGTTTCGGCCGATTCGCGGCCAGGCCTCGGGCTCCATCGCGGCTCGTCAAGGCTACGCAAGGCAACCCGGGGTGCTGCGCGGCAGGCGGTGCGGGTGGCCGCGGGGTGTGGGGGCCCGGCCCCCACCCGGTCGTCAGCGTGTCCCGGCGGCGGCCGCCGGGGCCGCGAGAACCGGCGGGTCCAGGTACTTGACGCCGTTCTGGGGCTGGCTTGCGTCGTACAGCCAGGCGTCGCGGTGCTTCAGGAAGCTGCGCAGCTCTTCGACGGGGATGCCAAACGCGAGCCCGTTGAAGCTGGTGAAGCCGGCGCAGGCCACGCCGACCACCTCGCCGCGGGCGTTGAACAGCGGGCCGCCGCTGTTGCCCGGGTTGATGCTGGCGTCGGTCTGAATAAACCGCAGGTGCCCGATGGTGCGGGTGGTGCTGCTGACGATGCCCTGGGTCACTGTGCGTTCGAGACCCAGCGGATTGCCCACCGCGAACACCAGATCGCCGGGGGCGAGGTCGTCGGGCCCGCTGAGCACGACGTGGGGTGGGCGGTCTTCTTCGGCGATCGGGGCGTCGTCGTTGTCCCAGTCCAGCCGCAGCAGCGCGAGGTCGCGCCGCGGGTCGAAGGCGATGATCTCGACGTCTTTGAACTCGGCCTTGCGGCGGCCCTGCGGCGTGGTCCGCGACACGGTGACCGACACGCGCGTCTGGCCCTCGACCACGTGGTAGTTGGTGATGAGGTGGCCGCCGGCCGAGATCAGAAACCCGGTGCCCAGGCCGCCGGGCGTGCGGACGAGCACCACCGCGTCGCCGTAGGTGTTGACCAGCTCGTGGATGGGGCGGGCGTCGAGGCGGTCGGCGGTGAAGACTGCGCCGGCGTCGGTGACGTCAACGGTCGCGCCGGTGTCCGGGTCGGCGCCGTCGCCCGGGGCAGAGCCGGGCGCGCCCCCGGTCGCGTCGGCGTCGTCGGCGGTGACGTCCAGCACCACGGCGGGCGGCAGGTTCAGCACGTCGTGGCCCAGGTCGATGGCGTAGCCGAGTTCGCTGACGCGTAGCAGCGTGCCGACCACCTGGGAACCGCCGTTGAGGGTGGCGGTCACCCGTTGACCGACCATGTCGGCCGAGCGGGCGGTGCGGTCCGGGGCCGGCGGGGGCGTGGCGGGGGCCGCCACCGGCTCGACGCCCGCTTCGGCGCCGGGTTCGACGCGGGGGGCCGGGCCGGGTTCCGCGTTGGGCTGCGTGTTGGGTTCGGAGGCCGCTTCGGCGACCGGAGCGGCGCCTTCCGCGGCCGGGTCCGTCGGTTGGGCGGGGGCGGCCATCGGTGCGGCGGCGGGCAGCAGGGCGGTCAGCAGCAGGGCGGCGCGGCGATTGAGCATGGGAGAGGTTCGGCGGGGGGCGGCGTGGCGGGGGTTGAGGGCGGGGGCGGGATCGTGACTCACTCGGCGGCCTCCTCTCCGAGATAGATCAGCAGCCGGTCCTGGGCCAGCATCACCAGATCCCGTCGGCCGTCACCGTCGAGGTCAAGCGAATCAATCGCACGCGGCTCGTTCTCGGTGTCGTCGGACCCCATGCCGCCGTACGGGTAGGCCTGGTTCTCGTACACCTGCCACGACATCAGCGGGGTGTAGGTGTCGTCGTCATCCCCGCCGCGGCGCAACGCGGTGAGTTCGTGGGTCTGATCGTCGGCCAGCACGGCCTCGGCGACGCCGTCGCCGGTCAGGTCCAGCGCGGCGACGCGGTGCACCGTCGCGTCGCGGGCCGAGGCGGGGCGGCCGGCGCGGGCGTCGATGCTCTGCACCACGTCGAGCTGGTTGCGCCGGCCCTCGCTCAGCCGCAACAGGCCCTGCCCTGTGGAGAGCAGCAGGCCCAACGACGGGTCGAGCGTGAGCGCGCGGCCGTCGTGCACGCGGTGGCTGTCGGTGACCCGCAGCACGCCCGCGTCGTCGGCCTCCAGCCGGTGGACGTGTTCGCCGCCGGTTTCCAACGCCCACGCGGCGTCGGCGGCGGTCATCACCAGGTCGGTCAGGCCGCGGCCGTTGGGCAGCATGACCTGGTCGGTGGCGACCAGATCGTGGTCCAGCCACTGCAGCACGCCGTTGGCCAGGCGGGCGGGGCGGAGCAGCCGGTCCGCGGCGTCGTTGCCGTCGGTGGCGGGCACCGCGACCAGTCGGAACTCGCCCAGGTCGGCCTTCGCCAGGGCGGGCGGGGAGGCGTCGCCGTCCGCCGTGACGTGGCGCAGCCCGCGGCCGAACTTGTCGTGCACCAGCAGCCCGGCAGCGCCCAGCCACTTCGCGTCGTCGGCCTTGCCCGCGGCGTCGGGATAATGGGTGACCAGCGGCTCGTCGGCTCGCGAAGCGGTCGTGACCTTCAGCCCCTCGCCCTGCTTCGCGATCCAGACCGCCCGGCCCGCGATCGATGACAGGTTAAGGACCTCGGCGGCCGGGTCGGGGTCCCCGGCGTCGGACTTGCCGGTGTCGGCATCGGCGATGGCGGCGTCAACGTTGAAAGCGGGCCTCGCACCGCGGTCGGGCTTCAGGGGCACAGGGAAGGCGTAGCGTCCGCCGTTGAACGCCGTGGTGTAAAGCAGCGGGTCATCGGCCTTGCGCAGCAGCAGGCCGCCGCCGGGGCGGGCGACGATCTCGGTCACCCCGTCCAGCGTGGCGTAGTCCGGGCCCGCGGACCACCCGCCGTCGCCGTGGGTAAAGGTCAACAGTCGCGGCGATTCGTCGTCCAGTGCCACCAGCACCGGGCGGCCGTCGGCGGTGTCAATCGCCCACTTCGCGTTGGCCCCGCCGGGCAGCGGCAGCAGCTCGCGTTGGCCCAGCGCTTCGGGCTCGGTCTGGCTCATGGCGTAACGCCGCACGATGCCCGGTGGCGAGGATTCGAGCACCAGCAGGCCGCCGTTGAGCGGCTCGACGTCGGCGATCGGCCGGTCGTGCAGCGGCTGCGCAGGCTGAAAGGCTTGTCCTGCGGCCAGTCCTTCGCCCCCGCCCGACGCATCTCCGCCCCCCGCCCGAGGCCACCATCGCAGGGTCTCGGCGGCGTCGCCGCTCCACTCGACCAAATCTTCGTCGCCGTCGCCGTCGAGATCGATCAGCCACCAGTTGTTGCGGCTGCGGGCTTCCCGCGGCTGCAGCCACGCGGCGCGGCCGGTGTCGGTCAGCGCGATCTGCTGCAGGCCGTCGTGGGTGCTGACGACGGCGTACGGGTCGTCATCGCCGCCGCTCGGCAAAACGATGCGGATCAGCCGGCCGCCCCCCGCGTAGCCCCCGGGCAGCAGGTCCCACGCGCGGTCCCGCGTCCACGTGGCCGCTCCGCCATCGCCACCGCGGACCAGGCGGATGATCCGGTTGGGGTCCGAGACCAGCACGTAGATCTCGGCGGTGCCGTCACCGTCCAGGTCGGCGGTGGTCGCGTCGATCGGGGCCTGGCGCAGCGGCACCTCGACGTGCTCCAGCTCGGGCGCCATCGGCAGCTCGTTGGGCGTCGCCCGGGCGCCCGAGGCGGTGTCTTCGGCCGGCGTGTTGCGCCAGCGGTAGACATCCAGCCGCGCGTTGCGGATGTTCACCACCACGACCTCGTCGCGGCCGTCGCCGTCCAGGTCGTCGGTCCGCAGACGCCAGGGGTTTCCGGGCTGCTCGATCACCCGCAGGGCCGCGTAGCCGTCGAAGCCGGCGGGAGCCGCGAGCCCAGGGTTCGGAGCGGTGGCCGCGAAGGCCGCGAGGCCGAAAAGGGGGACACAAAGCCGGGCGTGACGCAAACGGGGACTCCATTCCGGGAGGAACTTGGAAGACGCGGGACCCGGGAGTTTACGCGGCGTCGGACGTGTGAGTTCGGCCGCGGCCCCGCCCCGGCGCGGCGACGACCGCCGGTTCCAGCTTGACGCGGGCCCGCGTGGCGGCATACTGGATCGTGATGTCCCGCCTCCCCTCCGACCGCTGCAGCTTTAACTGGTTGACGTGGCCCCGCGCCGCGTCGGCCTGCCTTTAGCCTGCCCCCCCCCGGCACGCCAGAGCCCGCCCCGACGCACACGCCGTCGGGGCTTTTTTTTGGCCGACCGTGCCTTCTCCCCGCAACCGAGACCCACCGATGATCGTTGTCATGAAATCCACCGCCACCGCCGACCAGGTCGATCACGTCTGCGGCCTCATCCGCGAGATGGGGCTGAAGGACCACCCGATCAAGGGCAGCGACCTGACGGTCGTGGCCGCGATCGGCGACGAGCGCCAGGTCGATGGCGACGTGCTCGAACGCGCCCCCGGCGTGTCGCACGCCATGCACGTGCAGAAGCCCTACCAGCTGGCCTCGCGCGAGGGCCGCGACGCCACCTCACTCGTCGTCGTCGGCGCCGGCCAGCCGGGCGTCACCCCCTGCACCTTCGGCGGCACCGAGGTCCCGGTGATCGCCGGGCCGTGCAGCGTCGAGGGCGAAGAAGCCATCCTGATCGCCGCCCGCGCCGCCAAGGCCGCGGGCGCGCACGCGCTCCGCGGCGGCGCGTTCAAGCCGCGCACCAACCCCTACGCCTTCCAGGGTCACGGCGAGGATGGTTTGAAAATGCTCGCCGCCGCCCGCGACGAAACGGGTCTGCCGGTCTTCACCGAGGTGCTCACCCCCGCGGACGTCGAGCTGGTCAGCAAGTACGCCGACTGCCTGCAGATCGGCACCCGCAACAGCCAGAACTTCAAGCTGCTCGAAGCCGCGGGCCGCCAGCCCAAGCCGGTGCTCATGAAGCGCGGCATGTCGATGACGCTGGACGAGTACCTGCAGGCCTGCGAGTACATCCTGGCCGAGGGCAACGACCGCGTGATCCTGTGCGAGCGCGGCATCCGCACCTTCGAAGACCACACCCGCAACACGCTGAGCCTCAGCGTCGTGCCCGAGCTGCACGAGCGCACCCACCTGCCGGTGGTCATCGACCCCAGCCACGGCACGGGCAAGGCCCACCTGGTCCCCGCCATGGCCAAGGCCGCGGTGGCCGCAGGCTGCGACGGGCTCGCGATCGAGATGCACGTGGACCCCGAGCACGCGCTCACCGATGGGGCGCAGTCGGTGACGCCGGCGGTGTTGACGACGCTGATGGGCGACCTGGCGCGGGTGGCGGCGGCGGTCGATCGGACGTGCGCGGCGGGGGCGTGACGCAGGTCTCTCAACTTCAAGTCATGGGGCTCGCTGCGCTCGCGAGTTGAGCGGGGTTTCGCGGCGCACCCTTGCCCGGGTGGTGGGTTGCTTCATGGCCAGGTGCCAGACACCGAGTTGAGCGGCGGGGGTTCGCCGGCGTTCTGCGGGGTTCAAGTGCAGGCCCGCGGCGGTGTGCAGCACGCGAAGTTCACGGAGGAAGGCAGCGGACGCAAGCGGTGGGGAGGACCGGGGTGAAGGGACGGCGGTCAGAATTGGTTTTGGTTCCTGACAGCTTTTCGAGGCCCCCTTTCGAGGCCCGGGGGAGCGTGGTCTGGACATCCCAGACGGGCGGGCTAAAACGCGCCCCAACGTTCGACCCTCAAAAACGCTTGCGTCTGCTGCCTTGCTCTGTGAACTCCGCGTGCTCAGCGCGGCCGCGGGCCTGGACCTCAAACGTCGCAGGTCGCCGGCGAACCCCCACCGCTCAACTCGGTGTCTGGCCCTTGGCCCCGGCGAAAATGCCCCTTCTGTTTCGAGTGCGCCGCGCAGCCCCACTCAACTCGCGAGCGCAGCGAGCCCACGACTTGGCGTTGTCGCACCCCGGCAACACCCGCACCCCGGCAACACCCGCACCCCGGCAACACCCGGGTCCCGCAAAACTATGATGCCCCCCATGCCGACCGCCCCCGCACCCGCCGACGCCATGATCCACACGGCGGACCTGCGGGTGGACTACGACGACTTTACGGCGGTGCACGCGCTGGACCTGGACGTGCACCCCGGCGAGGGCTACGGGCTGATCGGGCCCAACGGGGCGGGCAAGACCTCGACCATCAAGGTGCTGGCCACGCTGCTGGAGCCGACCTACGGCGACGTGTGCATCGCCGGCTGCGACGTGGCGGTGGACCCCGCCGGCGCGCGGGCGGCGCTGGGCTACATGCCCGACCTGGCGCCGGTGTACGACGACCTGAAGGTGTGGGAGTTCCTAGACGTGTTCGCGCGGGCCCACGGGCTGACCGGCGACGCGCGGAAGACGCGGATTGAAGAGGTGCTGGCGGCGGTCAGCCTGACGGCGAAGCGCGACGCGCTGGCCGGCTCGTTGTCGCGCGGCATGACCCAGCGGCTGGTGCTGGCCAAGACGCTGCTGCACCGGCCGCGGGTCATGCTGCTCGACGAGCCGGCCAGCGGGCTGGACCCGGTGGCCCGCATCGAGCTGCGCGACCTGCTGCGGCGGCTGAGCGGCGAGGGGCACACGGTGCTGGTGTCGTCGCACATCCTCACCGAGCTCTCGGGCTTCTGCACGTCAGTCGGCATCATGGAGAAGGGGCGGATGAAGGTCAGCGGGCCCATTGACCAGCTGGTCAAGCGGATGAACCGCCAGCGGCGCCTGACGGTGGAGCTGCTGGAGCCCGCCGCGGGGTTCGCCCAACGCATCGGGACGTTCGAGGGCGTGAGCGCGGTCACGGCCGAGGACGCCACCCTGGAGATGGACTTCGCGGGGCAGCCCGCCGACGCGGCGGCGCTGCTGCGCCGGCTGGTCGACGACGGCCTGCCGGTGGTGGGTTTCTCCGAGCGCAAACTCGGCGTCGAGGACATCATGCTGGATGCCGGGGTGAGGGAGGTTTCGTGATTCTCACGAAAAAACGCAAAGCGCAAAGTGGCTTTCTTAGTGCGGCCTCGCGGCCGCATGGCGCAAATCGGCATCGCGGCACCACCTCGCGGCGAACCGAACTGCTTGCGTCTGATTTGCGCTTTTCACTTTGCGCTTTGCGTTTTCGGCGGCCCCCTGTCGCACGCAACTCTGAAATGGGTAGTTCCATGAACCCTGAGCCGACCAACATCTCGACCGCCGCCGTCTGGCAAAACCCCATCGCCCTGGCCCACGGCCGGCCGCAGCTGCGGCGGGGCGGGCTGATTGCGTGGTCGGTGGTCACGGTGTCGGTGGTGGCCTTTATCTTCTTCATGGCCTATCTCACGCTCACGCGGCGGGGCGAGGTGGACCCGGCGGCGGCGGCCCGCTGGTCGATCGCGCCGCTGATCGTGCTGCAGTGCATCATCCTCATGGGGCTGGGCACGGCGGCGGTGGCGGCGGGCATCGTGAAGGACCGCGAGGCGGGCACGATGGACTACCACCGCATGACGCCGATGCCGGCGCACGCGAAGATCGTGGGCTACCTGTTCGGGCTGCCGGCGCGGGCGTACTTCCTGTTCGCGCTCACGCTGCCGTTTCTGACCTACGCGGTGTGGCGGGGCGGCGTCGCCCCGCTGCGCGTGCTGCACTTCTACGCGGTGTTCTTCAGCAGCGTGTGGATGTACCACCTGTTCGGGCTGATGGTGGGCATGATCGCGAAGAAGCCCAAGCAGTCGACCCTCGCGTCGTCGGGCCTGGTGGTGATGCTTTATCTGGTGGTGCCGGGCCTGGCCCGGCTGGGGCTGAGCTTCCTGGAGTTCCTGACCGTGCGGCCGACGTTCTACGGCATGGTGGCTCAGGAGGTGCAGGGCGGCGGCTGGTCGCCGCGGGTGGAGAACCTGGTGACGCGTTTCGCGGCGGTGCAGTTCTACGGCGTCGAGCTGAACCCGACGCTTTTCACGCTGATTGTGCAGGGGTTGGCGATCGTCACGCTGGTGCATGTGGTGCGGCGCAAATGGACCGATCCGTCGTGGCACGCCATGAGCAAACGCTTCGCGCTGCTGTTCTTCGTCGCGGTGTCGGTGCTGCTGGTCGGCAGCCTGTGGCCGCACCTGCAGGGCCGGGCGGTGTACGACCGGCTGAACCTGCAGTCGGTGCTGACCACCGACCGCGGCGCGCTGCTGTCGATGGGCGCGGTCTTCTGCGGGGTGATTGCCGCGGCGGCGCTCTTCTCGGTCAGCATGGGCACGCCCCGCGCCGTCATCGCGCGCCGCGGGCTGCGGCGCGCGCGGAAAGAAGGCCTTTCCCGCGTGCCGGGCGGATGGGACGCGGCGTCCAGCCTGCCGGTGACCGCGGCGGTGCTCGGCGTCGGGGCCCTCGCGCTGGCGGCCGCCGCCTTCGCGTGGAACCGCGGCGAACGTGCGTTACTTGGTGCCGATCTGTGGGCGTGGCCGACGCTGCTGCTGGCCCTGGCCGCGGGCGTGGTCCTGACCTTCCAGGCGCTGCACGAGCGTCTGGGCCGGGGCCCGGTGATCCTGATCGGGTTCGTGGCGTGGGCCGTGCCGTTTATGGTCGCGATCATTCTGGTCGCGGCGTTCGGCCAGAGCAACGCCGCGATCTACGCCGCCGTGCCGTGCGCGCCGGTGACCGGCGCGCTGATCCTGACTGAGTTGACCGTGGCCTTTGGCGACGGCGAGCTGGGCGAGACCCTGCGGCGCGAGTTCCCCGCCGCGCGGTTCGCGTTGATCGCGGGGGTGGTGCTCTACGGGGTGCTGGCGGTGCTGACCCAAGCCTGGCGATGGCGGTGGGCCCGCGCGATGCGCGAGAACGAAAAGTAGGGTGGGTCAAGGGCCGCCGGACCCACCGTTGACCGAGTCCACGGGGCCTTCGGCGTCGCGTCGCCGTGAATCCCGCGCCGCGTCACGGTGGGTCCGCCGAGCCTCGACCCACCCCACGAAAACCGTCCGCGCCCGGCGTCTCGGAGTACTCGGCGGGCGCAGCCCGCGGCGGACGAGAAGGCGGGCCCGTGTTTCGGCTTTGCGAAACGCGGGTCCGGCGCCGAGCCGCCACTGGCTCGCTACGCGAGGCCGTAGATGTACTCGTGCAGGTGCGCGATCTCCACCGCCTGTCCGTCCAGTTCCCACGCGTTCAGGTCGCCGATCGAGATCATGGCGCGCAGCCGGCCGTCGGGGTCGACCACCGGCAGGTGCCGGACCCTGCGCGAACGAAACGTCTTGCGTGCTTCGTCGAGCGTCATGTCGGCGTTGCAGCACACGACCTCGCGGGTCATCACCTCTTCCACACGGGTGGTGGCGGGGTCGCGCCCGTCGGCGACGATGCGTCGCAGCACATCACGCTCGGAGCACACGCCGGCGATGCGGTCCGACACGGTGACGATCACGCAGCCGATGTGGTGCTCGTTCATCCGCCGCGCGGCGTCCAGCACCGTCGTGTCGGGCGGCACCGTGGTGACTTCGAAGCCTTTGGTCTTGAGAATGTCGGCAACCGTCGGCATGGGGGGCCTTTCGCGGAGGGGTGCAGAGCAGAGTCGTGAACCGCGTGGCGGGGGTGCGGCCGCTTCCACGGTAACCCGGACCGGCCGCGAAACCAAGAAAGATCGCGGCGGCAAGACGCGGTGGCGTTCGAACCCGGGGTTTAGCGCAGCGCGTCCCAGCAGCCCGCCGCCGCCAGCAGCAGGCTGATGACGCCGTTCACCGTGAAAAAGGCCAGGTGCAGCCGGTGGAGCCGCGAACGCCAGACCAGGGCGTGTTCGAGGACCAGCAGCAGCCCGACCGCGGCCGTCGCTGCCGCGAAGACGGCGTTCAGGCGCGGGCTGACCACGGCGGCCGCCACCAGCGCGGCCAGCGCGGCCGCGTGCAGCCCGCGGCTGATCCAGAGGGCGTTCGCCTCGCCCAGCCGGGCGGGCGTCGAGAACAGGCCCTGTGTGCGGTCGACCGCCACGTCCTGCAGGGCGTAGATCACGTCAAACCCCGCCACCCAGGCGGCCACCATGCCCGCGATCAGCCAGGGCGTGGGCCGGCTCAGGTAGCCGGGGTCGATCGCGAGCGCCGCGGCCAGTGGGCTGGCGGCGAGGGCGGCTCCCAGCACCAGGTGGCAGGCCCAAGTGAAGCGCTTGGTGAGGCTGTAGACCGCCAGGAGCGCGAGCACGGCGGGGGCGAAGAGCACCGGCCACGGGTTGGCGTAGAGCAGCCTGAACCCGCCGGCGGCCGCGATGAAGCCCAGGGCGCAGGCGATCAGCGTGACGCTGGCGGTTGCGCGCGACACGCGGCCGCTGGCCACGGCGCGGTTCTGGGTGCGCGGGTTCGCGGCGTCCAGCCGCGCGTCGGCCAGCCGGTTGAAGGTCATGGCGAAGGTGCGGGCCAGCACCATGCAGAGCAGGACGAGCGCAGCCTCGCCGACGCGGAGCGGCTGCCCGCGGTGGACCGCCGCGAGCACCGCGCCCAGGGCCGCAAAGGGCAGCGCGAAGACGGTGTGCGACAGCTTGATGTCGCGCGCGAGGTCGAAGAGTTGGGGAAGCGTAGCGGGCCCACTCCGTGTGCCGTCCGCCGGGTCGCGGGCGTGGGCCGCATTCGGCGGCAGAGGAGGGGGGGCGGCGGGCATGGGCGGATGGTACGGGCGGAGGCGATCGAAGAGGTGTCGCTTGGAGAGGTTCACCGGCCTGCGGAGTTTCGACCCTGCGGGCCGACCACGGACGGGACGTCCGTGCCACTTAAGTCGCTGAAGTCGCCGACGCCGCTTGCTTCGTCGGCGACGTGGGGGGCAGGCCCCGGCCGCTCGCACCGGCAACGGCGCCCGCTCTTCGATGCGGGTGGCGGTTCGCCGCTGTGACGCGGGTCGGGCCGGTGCGGGCGCAGGCTCGGCGGAGCCCGCCCCGGCCCGACCCGCGTTTCCGCCGAACCGTCACCTCTTTCCCGACCAGCGGATGTCCAGGTTGTGCGGCACGTCCAGCAGGTCCAGGCAGCGGCCGACGACAAAGTCGGCGATCGCCTCGACGGTCTGCGGCAGGTTGTAGAAACCCGGGTTGGCCGGCGCGACGATGGCGCCGGCCTCGGTCACCGTCTGCATGTTGCGGATGTCGATCAGCGACAGGGGCGTCTCGCGGTGGACCAGCACCAGCTTGCGGCGCTCTTTGAGCGTGACGTGGGCCGCGCGGTGGATCAGGTGCTGCGCGTTGCCGCTGGCGATCGCGCCCAGGGTGTTGCTGCTGCAGGGGCAGACGATCATGCCGTCGTGGCGGAAGCTGCCGCTGGCGATGGTGGCCCCGACATCTTTGGTGTGGTGGGCGATCAGGTTGGCCGGCGCGGCGTCGGTGCCGGGGCCGAGTCCCGCCAGCGCGGCGAGATCGACCCGCTCCATGCCCAGCTCGTCGCGAAGCAGCCGCTGGCCCAGGGGCGAGACGACCAGGTGGGTCTCGACGTCGGCGGCGACCAGCAGCTGGATCAGGCGGGCGGCATACAGCGCGCCGCTGGCGCCGGTGACGCCGACGACGATGCGTGGGGGGGAGGAGGCGGGCATACCTCGGATGGTAGGCGTGCGCGGCGAGGCAGACCCCCGCCTTTGCCACCCCCAACCCCCGATTCCTAATCCCCACCGCCCGACGCATCCGCGTCAATGTAGCTCACCTGCACGTCCAGTTCGACGCCGGTTGTGGTCACGCGAAAGCCTTTGACGCGGGCTTTCCGGTGGGCGTCCACCGGCAGGATCAGCGGCCCGACCGCCCTGCCGGCGGCGAGCTGCGTGACGAGCTCGCGGAGCGTGGCGTCGGCGATCGTGTCCGGGTCGGCGAAGCGGGCGATGAGCGACAGGGGCAGGCCCTGGTCGCCCAGGCGGATCGCGTCGAGCCGAAACGCGGGCTCGTTCGTCTGCGCGCCGGTGTCGTCGACGGCGCGGGTGACGTCGAAGAACAAGCTGTAATAGCGGAGACTCTTGCCGCTGTCGTGGCTGACCGCGGCGACCAGCTGGCCGTCGCGTTCGGTGAGCATGGCGCCGGCCAGGCCCGGAAGCTTGACGCCCTGGTTGCGCAGCAGGCGTTCGAGTTTGAGGGCCAGCCACGCGTTCACTTCGTCAAAGCCGAAAGCGAGCGTTCGGTCGCCGTCGCCGTCGCCGACCGGGCGGGTCCACTCGCGCGGCGCCCGCACCTCCACGGCCCGGGCCAGCCGTTCAAGATCCGCGGGGGCGGCGGTTTCCAGGAAGCTGCGGTTCTGTTCCCACCAGGCGGGCACCGCACGCAGCTTTTGTACGGCACGGAAACCGAAGAACGCGAAGACCCCAAGCAGGATGAGCAGCACCCAGCGCTTCCAGGGACGGCGGCTCGCGGGAACGCGCCGCGGCGCTGCCGAGGGTTCGGGCGGGGGCAGGCTCACGACTTGCCCTTGGACTTCTTTTTGGATGTTTTCTCAGACGGCTTCTTGGGCGCGGTCTTCGACTTGGCGGGGGTGCCCAGGGCCCGGGCCGCGTCGGCCAGCCGCTGGTGCAGGATCTCGTGGTCGCCCACGGCGGCGATGGCGGCTTCGAGCTGATCGATCCGCTCGACCGTGCCCGCCTCGGCGGTCACGCGCTCGAGGGCGGCGTTGCCCAGCGCCTCGCTGGCGCCGATGAAGAAGTGCACGGCCTTGGTCTTGTTCTCGCCCTCCAGCGGCTGGTTCTGCGGGAACTGCTGGTACGGGGCGGGCACGGGGCAGGCCAGCGTGGGGTCGGCGGGGCTGATGATCCGCCAGGTCTTGCGGTGGGCGGCCTGGGCGTAGAGGGCCTCGACCAGGCGGCCTGCTTTGCGGCCCTCGGTCTCCCAGGCGTGGGCGTCGGCGGGCTCCTGCGGGGCCGTGAACACCACGCAGCCGGTCTCGGGCACGTCGGCCCCTTTGGCCAGGCCCACCTGGATGGCCCCGTCCGCCGCGTGCTGACGCCGCTGGCGGCGGCACTCCTGAAGCGGCAGCACGATGCGGGCGTAGAGGGACCAGTCGCCGGCCTTGCGGGCGTCGGCGAGGGCGGCGAGGCAGGTGGCCTCGCTGGCGGCGTAATCCGTGTCGGCGAGCTGCTGACTTGCTCGCTCCATGATGTCGTCGATCGCTGCGGTCATGCGGGGATGCTAACCGAACCGACCGCGGGTCGAGGGGCGTCAGAACCCGAAGACGACGTTGGCGCCGAGGCTGAAGCCGTCGAAGTCGCGGCCGTCGGCGGACTCGGCGATCAGGTCGCGGTAGCTGACGCGCACGCGGTTGTGGTTGCCCCAGCGCCAGCCCACGCCGATCTCGGGCCGCAGCCAGTCGGGCACGGCGGCGTCTTCCTGGTACTCCACATGCGTCAGCCCGGCGTCGACCCACCAGCTGCCGTTCACGCCGTCGAGGAAGACCCGCACGCGGCCGCCCAAGGTCACGGCCGACTGGTCCAGCTCGGTCTCGAACTCGAAGTCGTCGTAGTTCAGGTCCTGGTCGCCGAAATCGACGAACTGCGCGGCACCGGTGATCTGCACCGCGCCGAGTCCCCACGTCGCGTTGACCGCGCCGCCGTAGCCGTTGAACGCCCCGCCGGCCGCGGCGTCGATCGAGCCGCCGATGCCGGAAACCACAAAGGGCGTCACGCCCACGGCCACGCCGAAGCCGTCGGCGTCCAGGGTGTCGAGCGGGCGCAGCGGCAGGGCCAGGTTGACGCTGGAGTGGTAGGTGGCGGTTTCTTCGTAGTCGGTGCCGTGCACGCTGCCGCCCACCGACAGACCGATCCAGTCGGTGAACCACCAGCCGCCGGCAAAGCCCAGGCTGGCGGCGGTGCCGTCGAAGCCCGCGGCGTCGAGCACGTGCACCCGCGGGGTGACGGCGAACCAGGCGCTCTGGCGTGCTTCGCGGTAGGTCCCGGTGTCGCGGTCCACCGCGACATCGACCCGGCCGCCGTCTTCGTCGAAGACCACGTAGCCCGCGCCGAGGTCGTCGTCACCGCCGTCGGGCCCGCGGCCGTAGCCGCCGCGCGGCGCCGCGTCCAGCCGCGGCGACGAGCCGCCCAGTCCCCAGGTGTCGAAGAGGTGCTCGTTGGCGAGCGCGGTGGAGCTGAAGGGGTTGCCGTCCACCACCGAGATCAGCGAGCGCCGGTTGAGGTCGGCCAGAAAGTCGGCGTAGACCTGGCCGCCGTCCTCTTCGAAGAACCGCTCGATCTCGTCTTCCAGGTCGTCGGCGTCGCTGCCGACGAAGGTGCGGCTGAATCCGGTGCCGGGGAACTGCAGCGTCGCCTCGGTCTCGGCGTTGTTCAGCGTCACGCGGATGGCGTTCTGCACGTCGGCGTAGCGGGCGACCGCGGTGAAGCCGGTGTTGACCAGCGGGTTGAAGGCCCCGCGGGTCTCGATGGCGTCCCCGATGAGGTCCAGCAGGTTGGAGTCGGTGGCGGTGACGGTGGTGCCGCCGCCGCTGGCGGTGACCGAGAAGAGGTCTTCGGCGGCCGCGGGGGCGATGGCGCCCAGCGGGACGAGCAGGGCGGCGAGCAGGACGTGGGTGGCGGGGCGGGGCATGGCGGGGCTCCTGACAGGAAGCAAGGGGGCGCGGCGACGCCGCGGCCCGGGACGCCCCTTGTCTTCGGACCGGTCGGCGGGATCAAGTGAAAATCCTGCCGGTGAACTCCGGTCTGGGCGGGGTCGCCGGATTCGACGGCCAGTTTCGTGCATGAAGCGTCCCCCAAGCGGTCGGGCTTTGCGGAACGCGACCCCGGCGATGAGCCGCCTACCCCGCGGCAGACTTGTCGGCGGTTTTCTTGTCTTTTTCCGGATACTTGATCCGCTTGTGGTAGACCGCGCACAGCGTCTTGCTGAGCGACGCCTCGATCTTCGACAGCTCGGTCAGCGTCAGGTTGCAGTCGTCGAACTGGCCGTCCATGAGCCGCTTGAGGGCCATGCTGTGGACGAGCTGTTCGAGCCGCACGGCCGTCGGTTCGTCCATGGCGCGGGCGGCGCCCTCGATGCCGTCGGCCAGCAGCAGGATGGCGGCCTCGCGGGTCTGGGGCTTGGGGCCGGGGTAGCGGAACTCGAACTCGCTGGGGGCGGGCTTGTCTTCGGCCTCGGTGGCCTTGCGGGCCTGGTGGTAGAAAAACTCGACCAGCGTGGTGCCGTGGTGGCTCTCGATGAGGTGGCGGATGACCTGGGGCAGGTTGAACTCGCGTCCGAGCTCGACGCCGTCTTTGACGTGCCCGATGATGATCAGCAGGCTCATCGCGGGCGAGAGTTTGTCGTGCTTGTTGGCGCCGCCGGCCTGGTTCTCGATGAAGTAGCTGGGCTTGTTGATCTTGCCGATGTCGTGGTACATCGCGCCCACGCGACACAGCAGGCCGTCGGCGCCGATGGCGTCGGCGGCGCTCTCGGTCATGTCGGCGATGCGCAGGCTGTGCTGGTAGGTGCCGGGCGCTTCCTGGGCCAGGCGCTGCAGCAGCGGGTGGCTGGCGTCGTTGAGCTCGCGCAGCGTCATGCTGGTGGTCACGCGGAAGACCGGCTCGATGACCACCGGCAGGATGCCCTGCACGAAGAGACCGACCATGCAGCCGGCAATGAACACGTAGAGCACGTCAGCGCCCAGGAGGCTCCATTGGGCGCTGACCGCGTCGCCCAGCAGCGGCAGCGCGTCGGTGGCGGGAAGGTCAAAACGCCGCTCGGCGACGCCGGCGATAAACGTGGCGGCGCCGGTGGCCAGGCCGGCCCAGAGGCCGACGGTGACCAGCTTGGAACGCGAGCGCACGTCGCTGAGCTGGGCCACGGCCAGGGCGACGCCGGTGAGCATGACGACCGCCGCGGACATGGGCAGGCGCAGGCTGAGCACGATGAGGAAGGTGAGTGCGATGCCCATGGCCAGCGCGAACCGCCGGTCGTAGACCACTGCCAGGATCATGGCCCCGCTGAGCGCGGCGAAGACCACGCCGCCCAAGGCGACCGAGGGCCAGGCCCCGGCCAGCAGCACGGCGACGAACTGGCAGGCCAGCAGCAGCGAGGTGAGGGCCAGGCCGCGCATGGGGTTGCGCCGCACCCGGGGGTTGTAGGCGAAGATGTAGCCCCAGATGCCCGAGGCCAGCAGCCCCATGAGCCCCACCAGCCCCAGCCAGGACAGCAGCTTCTCGGTGGGGGTGCGTGCGGCCTCCCACTGGCGATGCTCCTCAAAGATCAGATCCAGGTCGTCGATGCTTAACTGGGTCCCTGAACCCACCAGCACCTGGTCGGGGCGGTAATCGATTTTGACCACCGGCGTCGCGGCGTAGGCGGCGTCGCGGCGGGCCTGGGTGGTGGCATCGTCGTAGAGGTAGGTGGGTGCCAGCTGCCGCATGACCACCGCGGCGACGACCGGCTGCAGCTCGGGCGGGAAGTCGTTGGTCAGATCGCCCGCGAGCAGCCGGGCCACCTGGGCGCGGTCGCTGACGGGCAGAAGCAGCCGCTCGCTGACCAGACGTTCGGCGTCGGTCTGCACGTAGGGGTCGGGGTGCACGGCCTTGAGCCGCGCCGGGCCGTCGAGCGTGCGCCGGTAGTCGCCGTCGTTCAGGATGACGTGTGTGAAGACGCGGCGCAGCGCATCGCGGACCCGCCCTGCCCAGGCCTCGGGGGTGGTGGGCGAGTCGCCGACCCCCAGCGCGTAGCGCCCCAGCTGGGCGTGGGCCTCGGGGGTGAGGCCCACCGACGCGACGTAGTCGGGGCTGATCTCCTCGAAGTCCACCTCTTGGAGCTTCAGCAGACCATTCAGCGCCTGCTTCAGGTCGCGGTGCAGCTTCGCGCTGTGACCGAAAACCGGCGGCACCTCGCGGCGGTTGAAAGCCCGCTCGCGCTCGGTGGCCTTGAGGTCAATCGCTTCGAAGCCCTGGCGGGCGAGCACGGGGTGGTCGACCAGCTGGCCGAGGTAGTGGCCCGGTCGGCCGCGGGCCGACAGCGCGATGGCCGAGCCGACGATGGCGAAGGCGGCGACGAACAGCAGGCACCAGCCCACGTCCCGCCGACGCAGCCACGCGAACCACGGGCCGCGCTCGCCGCGGACGGCGCGGCTGACCCCCTTGCGGCGGTTCTGTTTGCTCTTGCCGGTGGCCATGGTCGGGGTGGGGAGGGGGGCGGGGCGGGCGCTGACGGGACGGTCATCGGCCGGATGGAGCCGGGGGCCGGGCGGTATTTTACCCGGGGGCGCGGAACGTGGGTCACGGGGTGATGGACGGGCGGCGCGCGGCAATCGGTCGGGGGCGAGGTCCGATAGGGGGCGGGGGACGTGATCCGTGGACCGTGATCCGTGATCCGAGCGGACCAAAGCGTCGGACTTTTCGGATCACGGATCACTGATCACGGTCTACGGATCACGCCTCCTCCCCGTACGCCTCGACCACGCGCTGCACCAGGGCGTGGCGCACGATGTCCGCAGCGTCGAGTGTGCAGCGGCCGATGCCGGGCACACGCTGCAGCCGGTGGAAGGCGTCGATCAGGCCCGAGTCACGGGGGTCGTCCAGGTCGATCTGGCTGGCGTCGCCGGTGACGACCATCTTGCCGCCGTGGCCCAGCCGGGTCAGGAACATGAGCATCTGGCTCTTGGTGGTGTTCTGGGCCTCGTCCAGGATGATGAGCGCGTCGTTGAGGGTGCGGCCACGCATAAACGCGAGCGGGACGATCTCAATCAGGTCGTGCGCCATGAAGCGCTCGATGTGGTCGAACTCCATCATGTCGTGCAGCGCGTCGAGCAGCGGACGCAGGTAGGGGTTGACCTTGTCCTGCATGGTGCCGGGCAGGAAGCCGAGCTTCTCGCCGGCCTCGACGGCGGGGCGGACGAGCACGAGCTTGCGGACGGCGCCGCGCTTGAGCATGTTGACCGCGGCGGCGACGGCGAGGTAGGTCTTGCCGGTGCCCGCGGGGCCAAGGCAGAAGGTCAGGTCGTGGTCGTGGATGGCCTTGAGGTAGGCCAGCTGGCCGGCGGTTTTGGCGCGGACGCGGCGGCCGGGCACGTAGACGTCCAGGGCTCCGTCGGGCGGGGCGGACGCGGGCGCGATGGGGTCCGGCGCGGGGGCTTCCCCCAGAACGGCGGCGGCGGGCGTGAACTCCTGCAGGCTGGCCGACGAGAGGGCTTCGAGCAGCTGGGCCTTGCCGAGGGTGCGGCCGGCGCGGGCGGCCTCCTGCAGACGCTCGACCACCTCGGCGGCCTGACCCACGGCCCGCGGCTCTCCGACGATGCGGAGGGTGTCGTCGCGGGCGCTGACCGCCACGCCCAGGGCCTCGCGGATGAGCTTGAGGTTACGCTCGGCCGGGCCGGTGGTGGCGAGCCGGGCGTCGCCGGCGGGCAGGGAGAAAGTTTTTTCCATGTGGATGGGAACCGGCCGAGCCACCCGGTGGACCAGGGGCAGCGAAGGAATCGGCAAACCGGGTCAGGGGGTCGGGGCCGACGCGGCGAGCTTGGCGCGGGTGGTGGGGATCACGGTGAGCCCGCCGGGAATAAGGGATTCGAGGTGCGTGCCGTCGGCGGCGAAGCGGTGGCGGGTCTCGGCGCTCGACGGCGCGGGCCGCTCGTAGACGACGTAGCCGTCGCCCGCGCCTTCGGGGTCCGGGCCCACCCGCACGGTGCGGAGTGCCAGGTCACCGCTGGCCGGGTCCCACGCGTAGAAGGCGAAGGCGGTGCCGGGGTCGCGGGGCATCGCGGCGGGCAGGCCCATGGCCTGGATCTGACCGAGATAGCCGGTCTCGGGCGTCTGCCAGCGGCGGTGATGGGTGCGCCCCGCGATGGACCCGCCGAGCCGCCCCTGGTTGTCGCGGGCCGCCGCGACGCCGGCGGAGCCCAGGAACGACTCCTGCGCCCGGACCCCCGCGACGGTGCGTTGGGTGGGCGGGACCTCCTGCACGACCTCGATCAGGTGCTGGGCGGTGGTGCCGCGTCGGCCCCGGGGGCCGCGGGTGCCGGTTTCGACCCAGGTCACGGCGTCGTCGCCATCGTCGCCGTCGGCACGGCCGGGCAGGCCCGCGTCTCCGGGTGTGTCGGTCGCCCGGCGCAACGTTTGTTTGAGGTCCCAGATCTCGATCTCGCCGTCGGCCTCGGCGTAGGCATAGAGCGACCGGTCGAGCGCGACGCCGTCGCGCTGGCGGTGGTCCTGCAACACGACTGCGGTGCCGGGGGGGACGAATCCGCGGCGGCGCAGCTCGGGCTCGCGGGCCAGTGCGACCGGGTCCGAGATGCGGACCACGCGGCGGTGGCCGACGTCCTTCCCGTCGATGCAGAGGCGGTACCAGCTCTCTTCGGGCACCGCGGCCGCGAGGGCGCCCGCAGGCAGGGCGTTCAACCAGGCCACGCCCAGATCGATCTGCGGGCGGCGGAGCGATTCGAGCTCGGAACCCAGCGGCACGTGCAGCGAGGCGAGCACCTCTTCGAAGCGTGCGAGCGCCGCGTCGGCGTGCGTGGAGTCGGACTGAATCTTGACGACCGCCGCGGCGTAGGGCTCAAGCATGATGACCGCGTGCGCGTAGAACCAGGACGGCCCCCCGTCCGGTGGGTCGATGTCGAAGAGCATGAGGGTGCCCGGACGGTTGCCGATCGTCCGCTGCTCAGCGCCGCGCCGCAGCCGCGGGCCGTGAAGGGCGAAGCCCATCTGGACGAGGGCCTGCACGCCGGCCTGGTCCAGCTGCACCGGCACGCGGCTGTAGGCGATTTTAAAAGCAAGACGGCCCCCGTCGGGCGCGTCCCACGCGAAGTCGTTGCCGTCGCGTGGGGCGGGCGCGGCGGTCCAGCCCTCGGGGGGACGCAGCGAGATGCCGTAGGCGGTCTCGCTCCAGCGGTGCGGGTCGGTAAGGTCGACGGCCGCGGCCGCGGCCGCGGTCGCGGAAGGCGCGTCGGCGTCGGCGTCGACGTCGACGTCGGCGGCCGCGACCGGCGCCCCGATGACCAGGGCGGTCCACAGCGCGAATACCCGCGGCCCCGCGACGGGGCGGGGACCGGGGCGGGTAACCGGGGCGGGGGGGGATCGGAGACCGTGCATAGGGCCAGTCTATCCCCCGCTGCGCGGGGACCCCGGCCGCTCAGGGCGGCCGGCGGCGGGGCGTCGGATTCAAGCCGGATTGATCGTCAGCCGGTCGAGAATCACGCGCAGCTCGCGGATCTGTCCGAGTTCGGCCTGCTCGCCCCAGCGCTCCGCCGGCATCAGGGTGGTCAGCTGCACGACCCAGCAGCGGTCGGGGTCGGGCCGCACCGCGGCGATCGCGTGAACCTGCGGCGAGCCGTCGTCGCCCACGGGGCTGAGCCGGCGGGTGGAGAAGAACAGCTCGAAGACCTCCGAGTCGGGGTGGGTGTCCCCGCCAGAGTCGGGGGTTTTGAACCGGGTGATGGGTCGGCGTCCGGCGATGAGACGCGGCAGCACCCCGGTGAGCACCGACGTGGGCGACGCGTCGGGCGGCACGGCGACGCGGTAGACACGCAGGCGGCGGCCGGGTTCGGAGGTGTCGATCAGCTCCCAGCCGGTGTCGATGCCGTCGGCGTTGCGGAGGGTCTGGGCCAGCACCCATCCGGGCGGCGCGGCGAGCACGGCGCCGTGCAGGTCGATCGGCGGGGGCGCGGCGGGTCGCGGGCGGGCCAGCGGCGCCCCCGTGACCCAGGCGGCGGACAGCAGCGAAAGCACCAGCAGCCCCGCCATGAGCGCGGTGAGCACGGCGGCCCGCGGGCCGGGGCGTTCGATCAGCGGGGGTGGGGGCATGGGCGGATGCTAACCCGCTCCCGGTGATCGGGGGCGGGGACCCGTCCGGGTCACGGGGCCCAGAAGCGGACGGCTGCATCGGCACGGCGGACCTCGGCGCCGGCGGCCGTGGCGTCGTCGGCGCGGATCTGCATCAGCAGCGCGTCGCCCCCGGTCGTGGGGTTGGTGTGGGCTGCGCTGGCTGCCGAGCCCGCGATGGGGTCGGCGGCAGGGTCGTCGAGGTCGCCCGCCATGCGGGCGGCGCGGGGCCCGCTCGCGGCGGCGGGGGGCGCCGGCGCGGCGTCGCCACCCGCATCCGGTTTTGCTTGCGTGTGCAATTCGGCGACCGACGCGTGAGCTTGCTCGGCGGGGGGCTGGGCCGACCGGGCCGACGCGGTCGTCTCGGCGACGAGCATCGGGGACTCGGTTGGGGCGGTCGCGGCGGACGCGACCGGCGGGAAGAACGGCCCGGGGCGGGTGCCCCACCAGTCCGCGCTGGCCCGGGGGCCCGGCCGCACCCGTTCCAAGGCCAATCCGACGCGGCCCAGCCAGGTGGCAGGCACAAAGACGATGTCGTCGGGGTCCAGCGCCACGTCCAGGGTGTTGTCGCCGGTGTCCAGCAGCCGCTGGGCCGCGACGACCTCGCGTCGCCGCGGGTCGCCGTCGGGCCCGGGCCGCAGCACCAGCACCCGGCCCAGGTCGGCGCGGTGCGCCGGCCGGGCGGCGGCGAGCACGGACGACAGGCGGTTGTTCCCGTCCCAGGCCTGGGCGCCGGGGTCGTGGACCTGCCCGAACACGAAGACGCGACGGCTGGCGAAGCGGTCCACGCGCACCGTCACGTAGACGGGGTCGGCGCCGCCGAGGCGCTGTCGCTTGGCCTCCGCCACCTCGGCGGGGTCGAGGGTGAGGCCGCGGTTGGCCACCGGCCCGGGTGGGGTGCCTTCGCCCGTCGCGTGGGCGCCCGATTCTGCGTCGGCTTGGCCTGCGTCGGCTTCGGTTGCGTCGGCGACACCCGCCGTCAACGCCCAGCGCAGGTCGTCGGCGACTTCGCCGGGCGTGAGGCCGGTGGTATCGACCGGCCACGCGAGGCCGGGCAGCAGCAGCCGGCCATCGGGCGGCAGCGTGACGCGGTGGTCGAGCGCCTCACCGCCGCTCAGCACGGTGATGTGCAGGGTGTCGGGGGCCGCGACGCGGTAGCGGGTGTCGGCTGTCTCGGGCGGGTCGGCGTGGGCCACGCCCACGAAGGCCTTGAAGTCGACGGCCCGGGTGTAGGCCGCGGCCAGCCGGGCGCTCTGGCAGCCGCCGCCCAGCAGGGGAAGCGCGAGCAGGGCCGCGGCGAACGCGGTGCGTGTCAAAGCGAGGGGGTGCGGGGCGTTCACGTCCCGGGCGCTATCGGCCACGGCCCGGTACTGGTGCAGGCAGACGCGGGCGAGCCGCCCCGCGGGAAACCCGCCCAGACGCGCCAGACGGCAGGGTCGCTCAGGCGCCGGCCACGCGGCGCTGCACCGCGGGCTCGCGGGCCAGGTCGGCCTGCACCAGACGCTGCATCAGGTCGGCCCGGGTGCCGGCGTAGTCGGGGTCTTCGTAGCGGTTCTTGAGCTCGCCGGGGTCGTCCTGCAGGTCGAACAGCTCGCCCCAGTCGCGCCCGCGGTAGACGGTGATCTTGTAGCGCCCGGTCACCAGGGTGCGCAGGTGCACGGCGTCCGAGTCCTGGTGGTGGTTCTCGACGATCGCGTGGTCGCGCGGCGGATCGGCCAGTCCGCTCCACGCGGCGGTCTGGTCGAGCCCCTGCATGGTGCGCGGCACGCCCAGCCCGGCGGCGGCGGCGAAGGTGGGCGCGATGTCCACCAGCGACTGAATCGCGTCGCTGCTCTTTCCCGCGGGGAGGTGTCCGGGCCAGGCCGCGGTGAAGGGCACGCGGATCACGTCTTCGTAGTGAAAGGGGCCCTTGGCGAGCAGGCCGTGCTGGCCCAGGAAGTGGCCGTGGTCGGAGGTGAAGACCACCAGCGTGTGGTCCAGGATGCCCAGCGTTTCGAGGCGGTCCAGCGTCTGGCCGATCCAGTGGTCCATGAAGCTGATCATGCCGTAGTAGATGGCCTGGGGCAACGGTGGGCTCGGGATGTGGGGGCGAGCGTACGTGCGGGCGCGGCGGATCGGGGCCGCGGGGCACGGAGCGTAAGCTCGATCAGGGAATCAGAAATGGGCCCGGGAGGACTCGAACCTCCAACCGTCGGTTCCGAAGACCGGTGCTCTATCCAATTGAGCTACGGACCCCATGCAAGGGGTGGGGCGAGGAGTCTATCACGGCCGTTCGGGGGCGCTACAATCCGATATGACACGACCGACTCCCGGGTGCAGGCGGATGCTCGTGATTGCGGCCGCGTTCGCCATGATGGCAACGTCGGCGACGTCGGCGTCGTGGCAGGCGTCCGCGCAGCCCGTGATCCGTCTCGGCGGCGCGTCGGGCGGTTTCGGAACCGCGGACGCTCCGCACACCCGTCCGTCGCTGATTTCCCGGACCGACGCCGCGCAACGCGGGGGCGCCGTCGAGTTCGCCCTGCGACTGCAGCTGGATCCCGAGTGGCACGTGTACTGGGTCAACCCCGGCGACGCCGGCCTGCCGCCGAAGCTGAGATGGACCCTGCCCGAAGGTGTGGCGGTATCGGAGATCGACTGGCCGGTCCCCCGGTACCAGAAAGACGACCACGGCCTGGTCACCTACCTGTACGAGGGCGACGTGGTGCTTCCGCTGACGCTGACCCTGGACAACGGCTTCGCGGGCGACCGGGTGGAAGTGGTCGCCGACGCGACGTGGCTGGTGTGCCGCGAGGCATGCCTGCCGGGCAGAGCGCGGCTGACGCTGGACCTGCCGGTGGTGGACAGCACACCGGTGGAGGCCGAGGCGAACGCGGGCCTGTTCGCCGCGGCGGACGCGCGGCGACCGGTGAGCGGAGGGACCGACACGGTGCGGCGGGTTGACGATCCGCCGGGCCGTTTCAGTCTGGATATTCACGCGAGTCACCTGGGCGTCCTCGGCGGTGGCGAGGTCGCGGCCCGCATCATGCCGGTGGATCCCGGCTTGGTGGACGAGTCCGCACGTCACCCCGCGTCGTGGTCCGTGGACGGGATATTGCGCATCACCGCCCCACGTGCGGACGCCGCCGCGGCCCCGCCGAACGCCCGCGGCTTCGTTGAGCTCCGCCGCGGCGAGCACACACAGCTTTTTCGTTTTGGACCGCAACCCGCGGATCCGTCGCACTGAACGCCCGCCCCTTTTCACCGGAGACCCCCTCATGAAATGCCGCCTCTTCGTCACTGCCGCCGCCCTGTGCGCGACCGCCGCCGTCCTGCCCCTGTTCACCACCCCGGCGGTCGGCGCCGAGAACGCGACCGCGTCGGGCGTCACCACCGGCACGTCCGCCCCGGACTTCACCCTGACCGACACGAACGGGACCGTCCACGCGCTGTCGGAGTTCGCCGGCAAGACGGTGGTCCTGGAGTGGACGAACAAGGACTGCCCCTTTGTCAAGAAGTTCTACGGCGTCAACGCCATGCAGGGCTGGCAGGAAAAGGCCACCGCCGACGGCGTGGTCTGGCTGACCCTCTGCTCTTCGGCGCCCGGCAAGCAGGGGCACATGAGTGCCGACGAGTGGAACGACCACATCGCCGAGACCGACATCGCCAGCACCGCGGTGCTGATGGATGAGGCCGGCACCGTGGGCAGGAGGTACGCCGCGAAGACCACGCCGCACATCTACGTCATCGACGGCGAGGGCGTGTTGCGTTACCAGGGCGCGATCGACGACACGCCCAGCACCGACGCGGCCGATATCGACGGGGCGACCAACTACCTCGCCGCCGCGCTGGCCGCGATCGATGCCGGGGAGCCGGTCCAAGAGACCGACACCAGGCCGTATGGCTGCGGCGTGAAGTACTGAACCCGCACCCCGCGGGTGAACGCGACGGCCGCCCCGGTAACGGGGCGGCTTCTTTTTTGGTTCTTCCGGGATTTCCGGGGACACCTTGTGAGGCAACAAGGCATTTTTAACCGCCAAGACGCCAAACCGCCAAGAGCGCCGAGAAAGGCACCTGCCAGGTACGTCTGGATCATCAGAGTGATCCGCGGGCTTCCGGGTGAAGAGCGCCGTGGAGACCTTCCCGTGTGCGTGGACACGGCACGCCAGTCGTCGTTGCGCCGGCGGCCACGGGCTTCCTTGGCGCTCTTGGCGTCTTGGCGGTTCAATCCGGATTTCGTGGTCTTGCATGAGTTTGCGATCCAAGCGGGTTCACAGAAAGTCCGGATGAACACATCTTTTCACGTGCTTCCGCCCGACCCCTCACAGGCATTTCGTTTTTTTTGACGCGGCCGCAGTCTTTTAAGTGATGGCGGGCTGGGATGATCCCCGCGTCACCCCGCGTCAAAACGAAAGCGTTCTCGTATCAGCCCCGGTTCAGCCAGCGGATCTGCTTCAGGTCCTCACCCATCACCGTGAACCGCAGCATCTGCAGCGCGCACTTCGCCGCGCGGTCGCGGACCGCGGCGCGTCCCCCCACCAGCCGCGCGTGGTGCGTGGTCACGCCCGCCGGTGTGGCCAGGCCGAACCAGACGGTGCCGACGGGTTTGTCGTCGGTGCCGCCGTCGGGCCCGGCGACGCCGGAGATGGAGACTGCGCAGGTCGCGCCCGCACGCTCGCGGGCGCCCGCGGCCATTGCGGCGACCACCGGCGCGCTCACCGCGCCGTGGGCGTCCAGCAGCGTTGCGGGCACGCCCAACTGCGACTGTTTGAGCGCGTTGGAATAGGTCACCCACCCCCCGGGGTACACCGCGCTGCTGCCCGGCACGTCGACGATCATGCCGCCCAGCAGGCCGCCGGTGCACGACTCGGCGGTGGCCACGGTCTGGCCGGCGTCCCGCAGCCGCGCGACCAGGTCGCCCGCGAGGGTCGCGTCGTCGTGACCGAACACCAGCGGTCCCAGGCGGGCCTCGACGTCCCGCGTGGTCGCCTCCAGCGCCCGGCCGGCTTCTTCGACGCCGGCGAACTCGCTGCGGATGCGGATGCTGCAGTAGCCGCGGGCGACGGTCGTGCCCACCTTGGGGTTGCGGTCGCGGGACATGAGTCCGCCCAGGCGTTCGGCGGCATCGCTCTCGCCGATGCCGAAGGTGTTGACCTTCCGGGTGAGGATGGCGTCGCGGACGCCGCCGTCGCGGGCCGACGCGGCGACGAGTTCGGGCTCGATCGCGGCATCGAACATGTGCTTCATCTCGTGCGGCACGCCGGGGGTGACGTAGACCGTCGCCCGGCCCAGCGTCACCCGCAGCCCCGGCGCAGTGCCGCGGGCGTTGGGGAGGGTGGCCCCACCGTCGGGGTAGAGCGCTTGCACGCGGTTGCGGGCCGGCATGGCGTATCCGCGCCCGTCGAAAAAGCCGAGCAGCGCGGCCAGGGCGTCGGCGTCTTCCACCAGCGGCACGCCCATCGCCTGGGCCAGCGCGTCGCGGGTGAGGTCGTCCTCGGTGGGGCCCAGCCCGCCAGACACCAGCACCAAGTCGGCCCGGTCGGCCGCCTGCTTGAGCGTCTCGACCAGTGCAGGCAGATCGTCGGCCACGGTTTCATGCTTAAGCGTGGGGATGCCCAGCCCGGCCAGCCGGCCCGCGAGCCAGGCGGAGTTGGTGTCGACGGTCTGCCCGAGGGCGAGCTCGTCGCCGATGCTGAGGATGATGGCGTGCATAGCAGGAAGTGGCCAGGTGGCCGTGTGGCTGCGTGGCCGGGTGATCGCCGCGACGCCAACCATAGCTGTTTCCCTGTCGGTGCTCCGCACACCGCACTCGGCCGCTTGGCCACTCGGTCGTTCGGCCACTAAACTCTTGCCATGCCCGAAACCCCCGACCCGAAACTCATCGACGGAACCCGCATCGCCAAAGAAACCCTGGCCAAAGCGGAGGCACGCGTCGCGACACTGAAACGTGACCACGGCGTGACGCCCTGTCTGGTGACAATCCTGGTGGGCAGCGACCCCTCGTCGGTCGTTTACACGCAGATGAAGCGCAAACGCTGCGAGAAGATCGGGATGGCCTCGCGCAAGGTCGAGCTGCCCGAGGAAACCACCACCGAAGAACTGGTGAAGGTGGTGACCGAGCTGGGCGCCGATCCGACCGTGCACGGCATCCTGCTGCAGCACCCCGCCCCCAGGCAGGTGGACGAGCGGGCGGCCTTCGAGGCCATCCCCGTGGCCAAGGACGTGGACGGCGTGACCTTCGGAAGCTTCGCGAACATGTGGTTCGGCGAGGCCGGCTTCGCGAGCTGCACCCCCGGCGGCATCGTCCGGCTGATGGACGCCTACGACCTGCCGATCGAGGGCAAGCACGCCGTGGTCATCGGACGCAGCGCGATCCTGGGCAAGCCCATGGCCGGCCTGCTGCTGAACCGCAACGCCACCGTCACCATCTGCCACAGCCGCACGCAGGACATCGCGGACATCGTCCGCACCGCCGACATCATCGTCGCCGCGGTGGGGCGGGCCGACTTCGTGCAGGGCGACTGGGTGAAGCCCGGCGCCGTGGTCATGGACGCGGGGTACAACGCGGGCAACGTGGGCGACGTGGACTTCGACGCGGCGAAGAAGAACGCCAGCATGATCACCCCGGTGCCCGGCGGCGTGGGGCCGATGACGATCGCGACGCTGATCGACCAGACGGTGGACGCGGCGGAGGCGTCGGTGGCCGCGTCTTCTGGTGCTTGAGCGCGGGAGGGGTTGGTGAGCGTGAGATAGTGCTGGCGAGGTGTGAGGTGTCAGGTCCTAGGTGTCAGGAAGAGCGCTGACGCGGGCTCGGGCGCTCGCGGGAGGGCGAACCTTCCGGTGAGCCGGCGTACCATGCGACACCGGCTCACCGGAAGGTTCGCCCTCCCGCAGAACGGACGATCCGCTTGCGTCTTCCTAAGACCTGACACCTGGGACCTCACACCTCGCCGCCAGTCTCTGCGACCCGACAACCCCTTCGACCCCGCGTCGAAACTGACTTATGGCCACCTACAACCCCTCCAGCTACGACGTGCAGAAGACCTCGGGCGTGTGCGCATCGACCGGCGATGAGCTTGCGCCCGGCGACACCTGCTGGTCCGCGCTGGTCGACATCCCGGTGGAAGAACGCGACCCCAAGGACACCCTGGGCATGCGCCGCGTCGACGTGAGCGACACGGCGTGGGAAGGGGGCTTTCGCCCCGATCGTGTGTTCAGCTTCTGGAAGACGTCCGTGCCCGAGCCCAACGCGAAGAAGAAGACCTTTGTGGACGACGCGATGCTGATGAACCTGCTGCGCCGGCTCGAAGACACCGACGAGCCGCGGCGTCAGTCGTTCCGCTTCGTGGTGTCCCTGATCCTGATGCGGAAAAAGCTGGTGCGTTACGACGGCACCGACACCGTCGACGCCCCCGGCGGTGACGGGCCCGTGCAGCATTGGTGGCTTTTCACACCCAAGGTCGACGTGACCAAGGGCCACTTCGGCAGGTGGAGCGAGGATGAAGAGCTGCGCGTGCTGGACCCGCAGCTGGACGAGTCGCAGATCGCCGAGGTGACCGAGCAGCTGGGCGAGGTGCTGGAGGCGGAGCTGTGAGGTTTTTGGCGGCGCGCGGTCGCTCGGGGTGGGCGGGCGTCAGACGGCGCTGGCGAGGTGTTAGGCGTTAGGTCTTAGGCGTTCGCAGGAGCGCTGGCGCGGGTGCCGAGGCGCTCTAGAGGGCGAACCTTCCGGTGAGCCGGCGTACCATGGGAGGCCGGCTCACCGGAAGGTTCGCCCTCCCTTCAACAAGGCCGTCCGCTGGCGTCGTCCTAAGACCGAACGCCTCGCCCGCGGTCTCGGCGACCAGACAACCCAGCCCGCTCGCACCCCATGGCAAATCCCACTCACCCCCGACAGACCCGCCGGCGGACGGCACACGGAGTGTGCCTGCTGCTTTCAGCCGCAGCCCTGAGCGGCTGCACCACCCCCACGCCCATCGTGCCGCGTGACCTGAACCCCACGCCGATCCAGACGCAGGCCGTGCCGGATTACGGCGACCTGGTGCGGGCCTACAACGCCAACGCCGGTGCGGTCGACCGGGTGTACGTGAAAACCGATGTCGAGATGCGCTGGCGCGAAGACGACGGCCGCGCGCGGCGTGAGAGCGGCGACGGCCGGCTGATCTTCCGCCGCCCGCTGGACACCGCGCTGACCGTCGAGGTGCTGGGTGACGTGAAGGTGTGGGCCGGCAGCGACGACCGCGCCTTCTGGATGTTCGACCTGTTCGACTCCAAGACCGCGTACCACGGCGACTACAGCCGGCCGATCCGCCGCCGCCTGCCGCTGCCGGTGCAGCCCGAGGTCATGCCCTACCTGCTGGGCCTCATGCCGCTGGATCCCGACCGCCGCCCCGCGCCGCCCGAAGTCGAACTGGTCAACGGCTACGCCGTGATCGAGCCCCCGGGCCTGAACCTGCGGATGCAGCTGCACCCCGAGACCGGGCGGCCCACCCGCGTGGACCTGACCGACGCCGAGGGGGTGAGCTTCCTGAGTGCGGTGCTGACCGGCGAGCTGGAAGTGCCGCCTTCATCGGCGACCGGATCGGGTGCCACCCTGCCCGGGAAGATCGAGCTGTATCCGCAGGGCGACGAGTCGCGGATGACCGTGACGTTGAAGAGTGCCGTTGATCCCACACGCATCCGCGGCACATGGTTTCGCTTTGAAGATCTGCGGACGAAGCTGCGGCCGGGATCGGTGGAGAGTCTGAACGAGGCGGAGTAGGCCTCAGTTGAAATCACAAAATCGGGATTGAACCGCCAAGACGCCACGGACGCCAAGGAAGGCCAAGGCCGAAGTGACCGATGGCGGGGCGGTCCATGGCAATCTCGACCGACCCCATTTTGTGATCTCACCTGCGACGATGGGTTCCCGGCAGGTGTCTTCCTTGGCGTTCTTGGCGTCTTGGCGGTTGAAATGGGTCGTATTGCGCGATACTGGGTTCACCGCCCCATCTCGTGCTTCAGAATCCGCAGCTGAACCGGCAGTGCGAACGTCACGTCTTCTTTCACCAGCTCGCTCTCGTCGATGTGGCCGTCGAAGCGCTCGACCAGGGTGTCAATCACCCCGCGGACCAGGTCGTCGGGGGCCGAGGCGCCGGCGGTGACCAGAACCGTTTGCACGCCGGCGAACCACGCGTCGTCCAGCTCGCTCTTGTCGTCGAGCAGGTACGCCGGGGTGCCGTCGTTCTCGCTGAGCTCTTTCAGCCGCACGCTGTTGCTGCTGTTGCGGCTGCCCACCACCAGGGTGAGGTCGGCGCTGGGAGCCAGCTGCCGCACGGCGTGCTGGCGGTTGGTGGTGGCGTAGCAGATGTCTTCTTTGGGCGGCGCGTTGCACCAGGGGAAGCGCTCTTTGATGGCGCCGATGATGATGTTGGCGTCGTCCACGCTGAGGGTGGTCTGGGTGAGGTAGGTGAGCGACTGGGTTGCGGGGAAGTGAAGGGCGGCGACGTCGGCGGGGCTCTCGACGATGTGCATGACCTCGGGCGCTTCGCCGTAGGTGCCCTTGATTTCCTGGTGGTCGGCGTGGCCGACGAGCAGGATCTGGTGGCCCATCTTGGCGTAGCGGCGGGCCTCGACGTGGACCTTGGTGACCAGCGGACACGTGGCATCGATCATGCGCAGGTCGCGGTCGGCGGATTCGGCCCGCACGGCGGGGCTCACACCGTGGGCGCTGAAGACCACGGTTTCGCCCGGGGGCACCTCGTCGATCGACTCGATGAAGATGACGCCCTGGCGCTCGAACCGTTCGACCACGTGCTTGTTGTGCACGATGGCGTGGTAGACGTACAGGGGCGTGCCGATCAGGTCGACAAGTTCCTGCACGGTGTCGATGGCCATATGCACGCCGGCGCAGAAGCCGCGGGGACTGGCGAGGATGATCTGCATGCGGGCAGTTTAGGGGTCGGCGGGAACGCCCGGGCGCCGGGGTGCGGGCGGGGCGGCCCCCGCCCGCACCCCGGCACCCGGGCGTCACAGCGGCGACGCCCCAAACGGTGCTGCATCGGGAGGGGTTCGCGTTTAACGAGCCGCGACCGTGAGGGAGCGGACCCTTCGCGGCGGTTTCCCGGACAGCGCATCGTCGCGACGGCCCGCCCTTTGACCCTCTCGACCCGCCCGCGCGGATGCAGATCCGGCCGGGTGCCGTGGCCTCCCCCCGGCGTCAGACCCCGGCGGCCCCCGGCGGCCCGATCGGCCTGTCCATCAAGATCTCAAATCGCTTTGGTGACGGCCGACTCCACTGTCCCGACCTCCAGCCAGTCCATCGCGCGGGGTTGTGGCGGCGCGAGCACGCTCACGTCCGCGCCCACGGGCGCCCACACCGCCGGGTCGGTCGGGCCGAAGAGGGCCAGCGTCGGCACGCCCAGCTGCGCGGCGAGGTGCGAGGGGCCGGCGTCGTGGCCGACGTACCGTGGGGCGGGTAGCAGGGCCTCGACGAGGGCCTCGAGGGTGGCGAGCCCGCGGCCGCCGGCGGCTTCGACGGCGGCCCGCTGCGCATCGGTCCAGCGGTGGGCCTCGGCCTCGCCGAAGATCAGGCGGGCGTCGTCGCCGCGGGCCCGCAGGCGATCGGCGAGGTCGAGCCAGCGTTCGAGGGGCCAGCACTTCGCCTCGCCGCCGCTGCCGGGGTGCAACACGACCGGGGCGTTGGCGGCCGGCGGCGGGCCGGGGCGTGCGGGATGGGCCAACGGGGCGACCTTGACGCCGGCCTCGGTCAGCGCACGGCGGTGCTGCATCCCCAGTGGTTCGCAGGCGGCCGACGCGGGGCGCGTGGGCAGCGGCACGTGCTCCGCGTCCGGGGCCAGGCGGCGCACGTTGGCCGACCAGGCGTCGTCGCCGGTGCCGACGAAGTCCACGATCAGGGTGGCCGCCTCGAAGAGTTCGGCGACGGCGGGGCTGAGCCGGCTGGGGCCGCCGTCGGCGTGCAGACGGGTGAACTCGAATTGGTCCAGGTCGGCGGTGCGCAGCCCGTCGATCAGGGCGGCCGCCAGCCGGCCGCGGGACCAGGTGGTGACCAGCGTGACCGGGCCCGGCAGAGCGCGCAGCAGCGGCAGCGCCAGCGCATAATCTCCCAAGGCGGCCTGGTGGAAGACGAGTGTCATGCGGGGCGGCGGGGCGTGCGAGAAAGCGGACCGGGCCGACGGCCTGCGAAGCGATTCAACGCTCCGCGGCGGTGCGGACCGCCGGGGCGAGATCCGCGGCGCCGGAGAAGCGGGCGGTCTTGAGCACCAGCAGCGCGGCCTCCAACTGGGGGTCCAGCCCCAGCTCCAGCAGCGCGTCGGCGTCGGGCACCCTGATCTCGACTGTTTCCTCGGCGTCGGACGCCTCGGGGTCGACCGGCTCGACGCCGGCGAGCCGCACCCACGGCCGCGTCTTGAGCGCGGAGAAGGTGGTCTTGCCGGCCTCGCGCAGCACGTCGATCTCCTGACGCAGCTCCAGGCCCCAGGCCACGGTCTGGTCGGTCACGTCCACCGCAAGGTCCGGGTCCACGCCCCACTGGGTCGCGTCGGGCGTGCGGTGGATGATCCGGCCGCCGGGCAGCTGATAGTACTGCGTGGTGACCTTCAGGCCGTACTCGATCCGACGGGCCGAGGGGAACCACTTGACGTCCTGCACCGAGCCCTTGCCGTAGCTGCGGTCGCCCACGATCAGCGCCCGGCCGCGGTCCTGCAACGCGCCGCTGACGATCTCGCTGGCCGAGGCCGAGCCTCGGTTGATGAGCACCACCAGCTGCAGCCTCTCGGGGTAGGTGGTCCGCGGCCGCGCGTTCCAGGCGCTCTGCACGTCGCGGTCGCCGTTGACGGTGTACAGCAGCGGCCCGTCATCGACGAAGCGGTCCACGATCTGAATGGCGCTGGTCAGCAGGCCGCCGGGGTTGTGACGCAGGTCCAGCACCAGGCCGTGCAGCGGGGCGTCTTTGCGCAGCGCGGCCACCGCGGCGTCGAGTTTGTCGAGCGACTGCGGGATGAACTGCGTGAGACGGACGTAGCCGATACCTGCGCCACGGTCCAGCCAGAAGTCCCAGCCGCCCGTGTCGTCGTGTTGCCAGCCCTTGATGGACTCGATCTCGATGCGGTCGCGGCGGATGGTGTAGGCCACAGGGCGCTCGTGGCCCACGCGGCTGATGCCCAGTGCGACCTCGGTGCCGCGGGGGCCGGTGATTTCACGCACCGCCTTGTTGAGCGACCACGAGGCCGTGTCGGCGCCGTCGACGGTTGCGATCACGTCGCCCGCGCGGATGCCGGCCTTCTGTGCGGGGGTGCCGTTGAGTGGACTGATGACGGTGAGCTGATCGTTCTTGCGGGAGATCTGGATCCCCACGCCGCTGAAGGCGCCCTGGGTGGAGCGGGCGAGGTAGTCCACGTCCTCGGGCCAGTACATCGAGGAAAACTCGTCGAGCGTGCCCAGTGCGCCCTCGGTCATCTCGAAGGCCATCACCGACTCGGGCAGGTTCACCGTGCGGCGGTTGGCTTCCAGCACTCCGTCCAGGCGGGCCAGCGAGCGGAACTCGGTGAACTCTCGCTGCGGATCGTCCAAGTCGGCCTGCGCCTCGGCCAGCGTGCGGCGGAACGCCTCCGCTTTGTCGCCGTCGGCCAGGCCCGGGAAGGTGGTCGCCAGGGAGGGGGTGTTGACCAGCGTGACCAGTGGCCGAAGCGACCCCGCGAGCAGTGCGCCGTACCCGCGGTGATCGATGTGCTGCTCGGCGGCGGTGCGGACCGCCTCGTGCAACATGCCGCGATTGATCCCGCGCAGCCGGCTTTCCCACGGCTCGATGTCGGGCGGGTTCTTGCGTAAAGCGTCCTCCGCGTCCTTCGCGTCGCCCACCCGTTCGGCTCGGGACCGCTGCAGCTCGCGGAAGGCCTGGGGTGCGTAGAGCGCCAGCACGCGCAGGTGGTCGTTGACACGCTTGACGTCGTCGCGGTGCTTCGCGGTGGATTCGAACAGAAGGTTGAGGCGGCCGTACAGGATGCCGGCCTCGACCCAGTCTTCGCCAGCCTCGGCGGCCCGGGCGTCGGCGTGGGCCTTTGCGACCAGCGCCGCCACGTCGGGGCGCTGCAGCAGAGCGTCGCCGTCGGGGGCGATGCCGTGGGCTTCGATCGCGGCCTTGAGGGCCTTGTCCAGGTGACCGGCGGCGGCCTCACGCTGCAGCCGCTCGAGGGCGGCGGCAAACTCGGTCTCACGCTGGGCGGCGCGGCGATCAGAGTTGACCGCGTAGCGCTCCAGGTCGCTGATCAGCGGCCCGGACGCGGCGGTGGGGTGGGGTTCGGCGCGCAGCGCATCGAGCACCGCGGTGAAGCGGCCGCGGATCGCCATGCTCAGCAGATCCGCGGGCGTTTCGGCTTCTCCCGGGGTGGCCGCCGCGACCGGCTCGCGACTCGGCGTACGTGGGTTCTGCGTCCGGGACGTGGTGCCGGCGGCGGTATCCGCCTGGGCCAGCCCGGGGGCGGGCCCCACGGCTCCACGGGCGTCGGGCGGTGCGCAACCCAGAGACGCGGCCGCGGTTGCCGCGGCCAGCGCCGCGAGCAGCACAGAGGTTGGCCGGCGGGTGCGCGTCCGGGGACTCATCATCAAGCAGTTCTCCTGGGCCCCGCGGCGTGACGCCGACAGAGCCCGGAACGGGCGGGCGGGAGGGAAGGGGGCGTCAGGCCGATTCTTTTTGCTGCACCCGCAGGCGGTCCAGCGGGACCGGGTTGCGGACGGTGTCGGCGGTGATGACGAACTTCGCGCCCTTGCCCTTCACGTCCGGCAGGTCATACATCAGCTCGAGCATCAGCTCTTCCATCACGCTGCGCAGGGCCCGCGCCCCGGTCTTGCGTTCGATGGCCTGTTTGGCCAGCTCGTACAGCGCGTCCTTGGTGAACTCCAGCTCCGAGTCTTCCATCGTGAAGAAGTACTGGTACTGGCGGACCAGCGCGTTCTTGGGCTCGGTCAGGATGTTCACCAGCGTGTCCGCGGTCAGCGGCATCAGCGGGGTGATGATGGGCAGGCGGCCGATCAGCTCGGGGATCATGCCGAACTCCAGCACGTCCTCGGCCTGCACGTTGGCGAGGATCGTTTCTTCGTCGAGGCTGTGGTCGTCGGTGCTCGCCTCGCTGGCGAAGCCGATGGACTTGCTGCCCAGACGCTTCTTGATGATGTCTTCGAGGCCCACGAACGAGCCGGCGCAGATGAACAGGATGTTGGTCGTGTCCAGCTGGATGTACTGCTGCTCGGGGTGCTTGCGCCCCCCCTGCGGGGGCACGTTCGCCGTGGTGCCTTCGAGCATCTTCAGCAGGGCCTGCTGTACGCCCTCGCCGGAAACATCCCGCGTGATGCTGACGTTCTGGCTGGTCTTGCCGATCTTGTCGATCTCGTCGATGTAGATGATGCCGCGCTGCGCCGACTCCAGGTCGTAGTCGGCGGCCTGCAGCAGCTTCAGCAGCAGGTTCTCGACGTCTTCGCCCACGTAGCCGGCCTCGGTCAGCGTGGTCGCGTCGCCGATGGCGAAGGGCACGTTGAGGGTCCGCGCCAGCGTGCGGGCCAGCAGTGTCTTGCCGGTGCCGGTGGGGCCCATCAGCAGCACGTTGGACTTGTCCAGCTCAACCGGAGTCTCCTTGTCCGCCGCATTCAACCGCTTGTAATGGTTGTGCACGGCAACCGAGAGCGCCCGCTTGGCCAGGTCCTGGCCGATGACGTACTGGTCCAGGAACTCCTTGAGCTGTCGCGGCGTGGGGATGCTGCCCACACTCGGGCGGCCCGAGTGCACGCGGCGTCGCTCCTGCTTGAAGATGTTCTGGCACAGCTCGGTGCAGTTCGCGCAGATATAGACGTCGTTGGGCCCCTCGACCATCGGCCCGACCTCACGCGAGGTCTTGCCGCAGAACGAGCAGGTGGTCACCCGCCGGCCCTTGAAGCCGCCGTCACCACTCTTGGGGCCCTCGGGCCCGTCGCCGCCGCGTCCTGTCTGCTTGCCGTTAGCCATATTCGTAGTCTCGGTTACTGCGGGGAGCGGTTTGGGGCCCGTGGAGGCCCGCAAACGTGGGGAGCCAAGGGGTGGGTGGCAGGACGTTTGCCCTGCGGCGCACGCCCCCGGAGGGATCGACCAACGGGCCACAGGCCGTTAGCCGGATTCGGTGGGGCGGGCGTTGTCGGGTAGGGCGGCCCCGGGGGAGCGGCCACGTATCGATCATCATAGTAGGGCCTGAACCGGCCTCGCCAAAGCGGCCTGACCCGTGTTTTGTCGCGGCCGACGGCCATCGCCGGTCCGGTCGCGGGCCGGGCCGTTTTATGGGGCCGCCGCGAAAAAGCGGTGCTTTATCGGCTTGGGTTGGGGCCGGGATCGGGGTCGAGGCCGGAATCGGGCGGCAGGTCCGATCCGGGATAAGCGTCTGCCGGAGGATCCTCCCAGCGGATTCCGCCGTCGCCGGAAGCGGGGGGCGTCTGCGTAGCGTCGTCGGCGGTTACGGAGGCCTCGGGCTCCACCTCCAGCCGGGCCCGCGTGCCCGCCACCATCCGCCGCTTGGCGTGCTCGAACTCCTCGTCGGTCAGCTCTCCCCGGGCGTGAAGCTGCCGCAGGTCCGACAGCGAGAAGCCCATGGGCAGCGGCTCGCTGTCGTCTTCCGAGGCCAGCCGCCCGCGCAGCCACCAGGCCGCGAGCGCCAGCGACGCGGCCGCGATCAGCAGCACCGCGCACCAGAAAATGACTCGCCCTGCGGCGGCGGGGCCTTGGGCGAGCAGCGTCAGCAGCGGGGCGGGGTCGGGCATCGTGACGTGAGCGAGTCAGTCTCGTAGGGTGGGTCAAGGGCGGCCGGACCCACCGTGCCGCGACTCAAGACCAGATTAGAGCGCGACGCCGAAGGCCCCGCGGGGTCGGTCAACGGTGGGTCCGCCAGGCCTTGACCCACCCTGCAAAGCAGGCCCGCACCCATGACGCGGACCTCTTGGCGGGCGCAGCCCGCGGCGGACGAGAAGGTCCGGTCGCGTTCTGGCTCGGCAGAACGCGACCGGGGCGCCCAGCCGCCTACGCCTCGGTCACCGCGGCCTTTTCGAGGATCGCGTCCAGCGTCTTCTGCTCGCGGATCGACAGGTAGAGCTGCTCCAGCTCGCCGCGATTCCGCATATCGCTGCGCAGCTTCTCGGGACGCCGCTGCTGCTGCATCGCCATCATCGCGATGCGGCCGTTGATCTCGTTTTCCGTGACTTCGATCTCCAGGCTCTTGGCCGCCTTGTCCAGCACGAAGAAGGTCTTGAGCTGCTTCACCGCGGCCTCCTCGCCCTGGGTGCGGGTCTCGGCCAGCTTGGCCTCGACCTCGTCACCCGACTGGCCCTGGTAGAGCATCTGCATACGCTCGCGCTGCAGGGCCCGCTCGATCTGCCGGCCCTTCAGGCCTTCGGGCAGCTCCAGCGTGGTGCCGTCGACCAGCTGCTCGGTCAGCTGCTTGTGGCTCTCGGCCTGCTGGGTCTGCTCGTTCTTCTGTTCGAGCATGGTGCGGACGCGCTCCTTTAGCTCGTCCTCGTTCTCCATACCGAAGCGTGGCAGCAGGTCGGCCACGTCGGCGGGGGCCAGGCGGTGCACCTTGGTCAGGGCCAGCTGCACGGTGATCGGCGAACCCTTGATCTTCTCGTTTTCGTGGCCGTCGGGGCCGTCCATCGAGATGCTCAGCGTCTCGCCGGGCTTCTTGCCAGTCAGTTGCTTGCCCAGGTCGCCGATCAGGATGCCCGCCACGTGGCCCTTGAACTCTTTGTCTTCGCCGTGCACCAGCGTGTAGGCGCCGGGCTGCTCAAAGGCGATCTCGGCGTCATCGCCGGCGTCTTTTCCGACCAGGATCTTGACGTCCGACTCGACGTAGTCGCCTTCGCCCACGGTGGCGTCTTCGATCACCGTCATCGAGCCGTTGCGCTCACGCAGCTCTTCGATCTCCTTCGTGACATCGTCATCGGACACTTCCGACGCCGTGGTCGTCACCTTCAGACCGTCGAAAGCCGGCAGCTCGAACTCGGGCGTGACCTCGACCTCGACGGTATAGCTCATGGCGCCCGACTCGGGCACCTCCAGCTTCTCGATGTCCTTGACGTCCGGCTCGCCGATCACGTCCAGGTCCGCGTCTTCGATGGCCTGGGTGTACGACTCGCTCAGCAGCTGATTCTTCACGTCGCCCTGGATCGAGTCGGCGAAGCGCTTTTCCAGCAGCCTCCGCGGGGCGCGGCCGCGGCGGAAGCCCGGCAGCACCGCGTCGTCGCGCAGCGTGGCGTAGCTCTCTTCGATCTTGTCCTTGATCCGCGATTCGGGCAGCTCGACGATCAGCCGCTTGAGGGCCGGGCCGGCGTCCTCGATCTTGACGTTCTGTTCGGGGCGGGCTTCGGTGTCGGTGGCAGTGTCGGCCATGGTTCAAGCGTCCTGAAATAGGAGGCGCTCGCCACGAAAATGGGCGAGCGGCGGGGTGATGGAGTGGATGGATTCCCGTCGCTCGGGAAAGGTGGCTACGCAGAGAAAGGCACGGGAGTGCAGCACGTGTCCCCCCGACCCGCGCCTGGCTCGTTCCCGTGGGACTGATGAGCCGGTATCTCGGAGGGGCGGTGAGTATCGGGGCTGGGCGGGGGGGCGTCAAACGGGCCGGCGGCTGAACCACCGGCACCCCACCGAGGCCACGGAATCCGCCCGAAGGCCATCCGGTCGTCGATTGCCGCACCTCGCTCAGGCCGTTAGGTTCGGGCAACCCACGGATCGATTCACCCATCTGGAGCAAGGAGGCGGCTCCGGTATGCGGTTAACCATCTTCACCCGAGTCATGTTGAGTGTCGTGCTCACCACTCTTTGCGGGGCGGGCTGCGACCAGGACGCCGACGTCCCTCCCCCGCGGGGACCCTCCGGCGACCCCGTCGCGTCGCCGCATCGCCCCGCCCCAGCCAAATCGGGCACGGAAGCCACCAGCGGCATCGAGATTGATGATTACGTCGCATGGCTGGTGGCCGGGGATCCACGCCGGTTGGAATTCCTCGCGGCCGAGGCACGGCGACTTGAATCAACGCCAGTGCCGTATGAAAAAGAGCCGCCTCCCCCGCTAGTTGCGGATGCTCTGGCCGAAACGAGCGTCAAGGTCGATCGATTCGAGTTGTCGCGAAAGGACGGCGAACCGGTCACACGCGTGGTGGTCCAGTGGCCCCAAGAGCTCCGATCCGCTCAGGTCGATGCGGAGCCGGAGATCGCGTGGTCCATTGAGGTCTTTGAGGAATCTGGCTCAGGACTCGCCCTGATCACGCGACACCTGTTCACCGAGTTCGCCCGCAGGGGGCCGTACCCGCCAGGGCCGATCGAGTTTCAGACCGCGGGCGATCGCTACCTGTTCGCCATTCTGGACCGGCCGTCGTCGAGCATGGGGACCGGCATGTCCGGGCGATCGCGGGCCTGGTTCCAGATCTCCGACGCAGGGGTGTCGCAGGTATTCGCAGAAAATGGGTTGTCTGAAGACGTGAATACCTCGCTCTACGTCGCCAGTGGCACGGTCAACTCCCGCGTGGCTGAACTCGACGGACGCCCCGCCATCTTCGCGGATACGTGGAAGGCGTTGAAGCCCGCCGAGGGTAACGCCGAAAAGTTCTTCTACCGCGGGGTTACGGTGTGGCGGCAAGAGCAAGATCACGAGGGGTTTGAGATCGATCCGAGGTTCTCGAGTTTGTCGGAAGATCAGGCGGCCCGTGCATTCTCAACGCCGCGGACCGACGACCTGTTCAGGGACAAGATGCCGGAGAGCGTGCGGGATGCGGCGGAGTTCATGGGGTTGTCAGACGACTAGTTACGCCAAATATTCGGCTTCGCAAAGCCGCGGGTGATGCAGGGCAAGTACGCGGCCCGAATCGGCTTTTTGGCCTGCCTGCACGGCTGATGGCGGCCCTTGTCGCGACCTCAGAAGCGATCTTGGCAACGCTGAGCCGAGAAGACCCATCTTCGATTGCGAAAGATTCCAATCCGCCGCGGCCTGAGCTTCTCGCGATAGGGGTACTTTCACGGAATAACAAGGTGATCGCGTATGACTCACCCGCCGATCTGCTTAGCGCCTGCTGGGGCTGGCGCATTCGCAGAGTGGGAGCACCCGAATGCCCGTCGCTAACGACGGCGTTTCCGCTACTTCAGCACTGACGCAATCACCATTGCCTAGAAAACGCCGTTCAGGCGCCTGCAATCACCCTGCATCAAATCGGCTTCGAGAAGCGATACAATCGTCCGTGGGGGCTGCTGGACGAAAGCCGGCCCGATCACGTTACTTTGAAGGGATGACGATGCATTCTAGAGATGTACTTAGGCTGCAGCCGATCACGCGGGTGCTGTTCGCTTCCGTCATCGCGATCGCGGTCTTCTTGGCGGCATCCGCGTCCGCAGGCGGTCTCTCGGACGGAGACATCAGCGGCCCCTACGGCGGCGAGCTCGCAAACGAACGCGAACTGCTTTACGTGAACGGCTTTCGAACGTCTTATGCAGAAGCGCTGGAGGAGGCGACGCAAGTGGGAATGTCGCTCGGCTTCGGCGCGCATCTCGTCTGGAACGATTTGACGGTCATCTCACTCGACACGTGGGCCATGGCGATCGAGAAGGCGGGCGATGGCGAATGGGGAGTCAACGCGGCGACCGATTCGCTGGTCAGGAGCATCGGCCGCAACGCGGAGAACGGCCAGACGACTTGGGTCGTGGCCTACAGCGCGGGGTCACTTTCGGCCAACAATGCTGTGCGGCGGCTTGCTAAAAGCTGGGAGAAACTTGACGAGGCCGAAAGAGTCCGGCGGCTCAGCACCGTACGCGTGATGACGATTGGCGGGGCCGTCTTTGGTCCCGCTCACTTCGCCGCGGACGGCTGGCCGAAGGAAGTATCAATCTTCGAGGTCAGCGATGTTCGCGATGGTGTCGCCCGCATCTTCGGCGCACTCGAATCGGGCGAGGGTTTTCCCAAGCGAGCGGCTCACGAAATGCTTACTTATCTGCCGTTCATCAACGTCGACTGCTTCGCGGGACACGGCGTACAACGCATCGACGGCGACGGCCTCTTGTAGCGCCGGGTGACACGATCCGACAACCCGGCGCTGATCGGTTTTACTGTGCGGGTATCGCCGATGCCAGGGGAAAAGAGCCGACGCACACCCGACATTACGGTCCCAGCAAAATGGCGGCGTTGGGTCTGGTCGGTCAGCGGCCACGAGAATCCTAAAACAGTGCGCTTCACGCCAATGGAGGCGCGCTTACTGGGGGACGAGGCGGCGATGGAGAAGCCTCTCCGACACGGCAGCGTCACCGATGCGCTAGCGTTCAATTACCTCGGACGGGTGGTCGGTGGAATCCCGGAGGGTGGTTTTTTCGTGCATATCAGGCCGCAATAGCCGTGACGGGACACTCGCTTCGTTGGTCTGAGGCCCGAAGCCCCTACTTATAACCGCTCGAGCTACGGTCGCCCCCAAGACCTGCGACTGAATGGCTGTAGTGCGCCCTCCATATTCATACAACCCCGATGGCTATTCACCGCAGATTTTCATGCGGCCCGCCCTCTTGCGAGGGCCGCATGAAAACCTGCTGGCGTTTTGTACTTGAGTGACGAGTGGGGTCGTTGCAGGTTGTAGTGCTCGATCCACTTGCCGATGACACGCCGCGCCTGCGCCATGGACGTGAACCGGTGCTGCCAGACGCACTCCTGCTTCACCGTCCGGATCAGCCGCTCGCACAGCCCGTTCTCCTCGGGCGTATAGGGCGTGATGAACTCCTGGGTCAGCCCGTAGTCCTTGGCCGTCGAGCGGTACAGCTTCGAGCCGAATACCAGGCCGTTGTCGTGCCGAAGCATGAGTCCCTTGGGAGCGCCGCGGGTGGTGCCGAATCGCTTGAGCAACGCGCCTTCCAGTGCACGTTGGGCGGTCTTCGCCCGGCCGGTGTGGTCCAGTTCCCAGCCCAGCAGCTCGCGGGTGCAGCAGTCCACCACCGGCACGAAGCTGCACCAGCCGTCGTCTGCGCCGCAGAACACCAGCGCGAGGTCTGTCGACCACCGCAGGTTGGGCTTCTCTGTCCGTGACCGCTTGATCTTCACCCGCGGCCGATTGCCCTTCCGCCGCTTGTGGACCGTCCAGCCTTTGATCCGCATGATGCGGGCCACCGCCTTGATATTCAGCTTCTTCCAGCCCTTTGACTCGCGTAGCCAGGCCCAGGTCATTCGGATGCCCCAGGCCGGCTGCATCTCGATGGCCGCTTTGATTGCGACGACCAACTTCTCGTTCAACGGCCGGGGCTTCGCGGGCCGCGGCTGGTAGTAGACCGTCTGCCGCGGCACCCCCAACCACGCGCACAGGCGGACGACCGGGACGTCCCGATCGTCCGCTAGGAGCTCGTTGCGGACCGCGTTTACAAGATCCCGTCCGGTAGTTCCTTGCCGCAGATGCGGTGCGCTTTTTTTAAAACGTCGATGTGCAGCGACTGCTCCCCGATCTTGGCGTGCAAGTCCTTCTTCTCCGCCTCCCAGCGGGCCTCCGCGTCGCGGGGGTTGGACCGCATCCGTTCCTCACCGCCGGCCAGGAACCCCTCCCGCCAGGCCTCGATCTCGGCAACGGTGAAGTCGTGAGCCCGGGCGGCCTCGGACACGGTGGTCTTGCCCTTGATGATGTCGATGACAACCGCGGCTTTACGCTTCGCGGTCCAGCGTTTGAACTCGGGGGCGGACGGCGATTCGGTGGCGGGCGTGGCGGTCATGTGTGTGCTCCGTTAGGTGGCTTGGAAAAGCTTAGCCCCTGTATGGACGAACAGGGGTACGGAACAATCGAGCACTAAAACCGCCGCCGCCCGCCTTCATCCCGCAGTTACAAAACGCCAGCAGGTTTTCCTGTGGCCCTCCCAAGAGGGCGGGCCGCAGGAAAACCTGCGATGAACAGCCATTGGGGTTGTATAAATGTCGAGAGCGTACTGCAGTCGCCCCAACCGGATTCCTAGAAACCTGTTCAGAAGAAGCTGCGGACATACAGCTCATCGCCCAGTCTTTCTCCACTTCTCACCCCACCAACTCCAACGTCTGATCCACCGCCTCGCTCAAACGATAGGTGATGTCGTCTTCATCGGCTTCGCTTTCGACGGCGTCGGGAACAATGTCGAGCAGGGTGTCGAGGTGATGCAGGGTGGTCAGATTGGTTGGGTTGTGGCGGGTGAAGAGACCGGCACTGAGCTGAAATCCGACGAGGCTGGCGGTGGTGCAGATTCCGCTGTTTTTGGGCCAGTTGGCTTCGACATCTCGCCAGGCCGCACGGACGTCCGGAATCTGGAGCAGTCGGGTGAAAGGGCGGTGCTGCTCGCGGAGCAGGTGATTCAGGCCAAGGCTGTAGAGCATCAGGAAGGCCCAGCGGGTGGGGTACGGGGTGCCGCCGTCGTTGTCCTCGTAGGGATCGTCATCGTCGGCCATCAGCTGGCCGAAGGCGCTGATGTCGGGGCAGACGAGGGGGAGCTTTTTGAGCAGGTCTGCGGCGAGGCGGAAGGCGGTGGCCAGGCTGCGCCCGCTGTCATCGACCAGGGCGTTGGCGGTGAGCCAGGGCAGCGCGGTGACGCGGTCGTGGGCCCATGCTTCGCGGGCGGGGGCGTTGCGCCTGGTGCGACGGGAAAAGCGACCGATGCCGCGGGGGGTGGAGAGGAACCACGCCCGGAACGCGCGAAACTCTTGCGCGGAGAAGAACGTCGCCGCGCGGGCGCCGATGGCGGTGGCGTGGAAGGCGGCGAGGTTTTTGGTGTCGCCCCAATGCTGCCAATTCCTGTCGTCGGCGGCCGGAGGTTCCGTGCGACCGCAGTGATCGTCGACGAACTGTTGGATCAGCGGGCTGAGGTAGGCGTCCCAGTGGCCGGTCGTTTCGGCCCGGCGTTCGGCGAGATCGCCGTCGGCGTGGATGCGATGCGAGAAGTCGAGATCGAGGTCAAACATGGGTTACTCACTTGGGGGTTGGGGGTAGGGCGGTGGGGTCGGAGGGGGCAGTGGATGAAACTCGGGGGAGGGCGGTCAGGCTCTGGTCATCGAGGGGTCGCCGGGCGGGCGGTGATCCAGAAGCCGTCGTCGGGAATAGCGCCCTCGACGCGGCCGAGGTAGTGAAACCAGCCGGCGACGACCTGGTGGCTTCCGTCTGCGAGTAGGCTCGGGTTGGCGGCTTTGTCGGACCCGTTGGGGTTGTCGCGCATGGGCATGAAGCGAACTGACCCGGGATCCGGGTGATCGCTGACGGACCAAGTAAGAATTGGCCAATCCTTGGGCATGAACTGATTCACCGTACGGCGGGATTTTTGTTTCGGCATCGGGACGACGCGGAAGCGGGCGGCGATCTTCCGGGGGTCGTCGGCGACAGTGATGACGTCGCCGAGCACCCGTTGACCGCGGATCAGGCGTCGGCCGTGCAGTTTGAACGCTTCAAGGGTCACATGCGGGAGATAGTTGCTGACAAAGTGGGCTTCGTCGAGATCGTCGCCCCACGGGCCGTCGCCGACGAACTGCGCGACGGCGTCGCTGACGTCGGTGATGCGGAACACGCGCAGGCCGTCGGGCCAGCCGCTACCCCAGAGGTTCTCTTGCCCGAAGACGGCGCCGCCAATCAGCACGATGCGGACGTGGTGGTAGCGCTGCGCACGCTCGGCGGCGGGCAGGGCATTCCAGGCATCTTCAAGTTCATGGATGGCGTTACGGACACAGAGGCTGCCGGCGGAGTGAGCAACGATCCAGGTGTCTTTTCCTTTGCCCGCTCGCGAAGCTATTTCGCGCTGCAGGGTGCCGGTGGCGGCGTTGACCGCGAGGTCGCCGTTCACCACCTTCTCGATGACGAGCGGGATCCAGTCCAGGGCGGGGTTCTGCAGGTCGTTCCACACGAGACGGGTGCCGCGGCCGAGCTGCTGGCCAAGGGCGGCGGCGGTGCGGCGGGCCGATGCCTCGGGCACGTTGAAACCGTTGACGTAGAGCACCTCGGTCGTTGGATCGGCCGGGGCCCCGAGCGGGGCGGTCATGTCGCCGTCGTTGAGGGCGAAGGCATGCGGGGCCGCCGAAACGCAGAGTAGCGAGAGCAGCAGCCCGGAGGTCCAGCGGTAAACAGATGACATGAAACGTTCCCTTTGAATACCGGGCAGACCCGGTTTCGTGCGGTCCGGTGGTCGTCCGGAACGCGTGGTGATCGGCGATAATTTTACCCGGGCGGGTGTCCTTCTCAAAACATTCTTTTCGCGCGTGTATATGACTTCATTAAGTACGGTTTCACCCGCGGTAACGGCGATTTCTTCGGCTGTACCCCGATTAACGCGAGGGTGCGACTAAACGCTTGGGCCAAGTGACTGCCCGCGGTCGCTTCAGGCGGACTGTAGTCGGCTTCACCCACGGCGGTGTCAGAGGAAGCGCAGTGGCCGCGACGTCTTTCTTAAAGCTCCATTTTCTGACGCCAAGAAGACTTCAGTGCGTGACGTCTTGTCCGCGGGTGCGCCCAATTCTTCGGCTACACCCCGATCAGCTCTCTGGTGTGATCGACGGCCAGGGCGAGGTGACCTATTGAAGTTTCTTCCGGCTCGCCGGCGTCGTCTTCACCGGCGGCGTATTCGGGCGACTCCTGCAACAAATCGTCGAGCCGGGTAAGCGTGTGGCGGTCGCGTTGGCAGTGAGCGTCGAACAATGATGCTCTGAGCTTGAACGCCAGCAGACTCGCCGTGCTGCAGACCCCGCTGCTTGTAGGCCAAGCGGATTCGACCTCGTTCCACGCGGTTCGAACCGCGGGAAGCTTGAGAAGATCAGTGAACGCATCTTTCCGCAAAATGACCATCACATTGAGAGCGAGCCCGTACTTCATCAGACTCGCCCAGCGAGTCGGTGCTTCGCCCCCGTCATTCAGGTCGGTGTCGTCGTAGGAAAGCGGCTGTCCAAATCCAGGGTAAGAGGAGGTTGTGCGAGGAAGATGCTTCAGCAAAACAGCCGCCATATTGAAAGCCGTAGACAGGTTTTTACCCGTAGGGTCGGATACCGCCAAGGTTGTGAGATAGCAGAGGCCACTGAGACGATTGTGTGACCAGTCCAGTCCCTCCGGGACCTTGCCGAAACCTTTCTCTCTACCACGATCCGGTACGTCGGGGGCTGGCGGTCTGACAAACCATTCGGCGAAGCTGACGGCTTTTTCTGGCGTAAGGGCCGGCAAGATTTTTCGGCTGGTGGCTTGCCGAAACGCTGCGAGGAAACATCCGTCGCTCCATCGATCCCATTCGTACGCCATAATTCCTACCGGACCTGCACAGAATCGGGTCATGAACATTTGCAAAATGGGATCGAGGTAGTTCTCCCATCGCTTCTTGGCGTCGCTCTCGACAGTTTTTCGAAAATCATCGCTAAGTGGCGATTCGATATAGGCCAGATTGAACAAGGTGGACTCCGAATAAAGGAAGATAAATAATTACGCGGTTCAGCTATCGGGTGTGGTTGTCGGTGGCATCGTAAGGGGACAGCGAGGCAAGACGACTAGATCAGTTTGCCGAATTTATTCTGGATTACAAGCATAAAAAGCGAAATTACTGGCGACCCGCGCTCAAGGTCATCAAGCTCACGGCACGCTGATGAATAAAGGTTTACGGTTGTTCGAGATAGCAAACAGCTTTAATTCTTATGCAAAAAATAAATACCAGTGCGAACCTGATTCCAACTCAATATGATTGAGATTTACCCGCCAAGACCGTGGCCAAAGCACCTTTGATGGTCAGCGCTACCAGGCCACGCATTCGGTTAATTTCGCAATCGCGGTCGTGATCGAGGTCACGGTCGGATCCCAATCGTGGTCGTGGTGGTAAATGTGGGCGAGAAGACCCGCCGGCGGTGCGCGTCGACCTCGACGCTTGGACGGTCGACTTTGGCTGGGATGGCGACGATGGTAGTTAAACCAATTGCCTGCGGCGACGAGGCAGGACCGGCGGCAAGCGGACGTCGTACGGTGGTCGGGTGACCGAGACGCCAAAGGTCTGGCGTCGCGGGGTGCGTGAAGCTCCGGCTAGCAAAGAGGAACGGCTCTCCGCTTAGCGCAGACTCAACGATTCGGACCGGAGCCCCGAATGGGCTGCACACCGTGCGTCCCGGCCGTACAAAGTCCGATAATGCCTGTTATGTATAACTCGCTCATGAACTGCCGGGAGGGCGGTCACGAGCGAGTCAAGGGGCGGGTTGGCCACCCGCGGTCCGCCGCTCTCTACAGGCCGTATTCAGCCCACCGTTCGGTCACCCGCCGGGCGATGTCGTCATCCATCTTCAGCAACTCGGGCCAGTCCCGCACCGGTTGGCCGTCGACCTCTTCGCCCGGCCACTTGCGGGTCGCGTCGATGCCCAGCTTGCTGCCGGCCCCCAGGCGCGGGGCGGCGTGGTCGAGGATGTCCAGCGGGCCGTTGACCTTCTCCAGGTCGCGGCCCGGGTCGGCGTTGGCCATGACGTGGAACCACACCTCTTCGTGATTGTGCACGTCGACGTCGTGATCGACGACGACGATCGACTTGGTCCACGCCATCTGGCCGGCTCCCCAGATCGCGTGCATGACGCGGCGGGCCTGGAGCGGGTAGGCCTTTTTAATGCTGATAAAGGCGCAGTTGTGGAAGCAGCCGAACATCGGCAGGTCGTAGTCGAGGATGTCGGGGACCAGCGTCTTGAGCAGCGGCAGGAAGATGCGCTCGGTGGCTTTGCCCAGGTAGTAGTCCTCTTGCGGCGGGCGGCCGACGACGGTGGTCGGGTAGATCGGGTCCTGACGGTGCGTGACGGCCGTGGCGGTGAAGACCGGGTACCGGTCGGGCAGGCTGTAGAAACCGGTGTGATCACCGAAGGGGCCCTCGAAGACGGCCCCGGGGCCGAGTTCGGGCGGCGCTTCGCCGACCCGGGGGCGCGGGTCGAAACCGATGCCCCCCGCCTCGGTGCTGACAAAGCCCTCGATGACGATCTCGGCGTTGGCCGGCACGTGCACGTCCTGGGTTCTGCCGCGGACCAGCTTGACCGCCCCGCCGTTCAGAAAACCGCCGAAGATCAGCTCGCTGATGCCCGGCGGCAGCGGCGCGGTGGCGGCGTAGGGCAGCACGCTCTCGCCGCCCAGCACGATGGCGCAGGGCATGCCGCCCGTGTGGTCGTTGCGCTCTTCGTTACGTTTTTTCCACGCCCGCCAGTGGCTGGCGCCGTCGTGGTGCATGTGCCAGTGCATCGCCGTGTGGTCGCGGTCGATCAGCTGGGCGCGGTACATGCCGACGTTGCGCGAGGGCCGGGCTTCGCCCTCGTCGTCGGGGTGGATCGTGTAGATGCCCGCGAGGGTGACGTAGCGGCCGTGGCCCCCCGCCGTGCCGGCCTGCTCGGGGCTCATGGGGTAGCCGCAGGTCCGCGGGTCGCCGTCGTCGGGCCAGCACCTGAGGATCGGCAGCCGGCGCAGGTCGATCTGCTCGCCGGTAAGCACGACGTCCTGGCACGGCCCGCTCTTGACGATCTTGGGCGGCAGCGACGCGACCTTGGCCAGTTCAAGGCCTTTCTTGACCTTTTCGATCAGCCCGATGGGCGGCTCGGGTTTGATGAGTGACGCGACCTTGTCGGCGAGCGCTCCAAAGCCGCCATCGGTGCAGCCCAGGGCCATCTCCATGCGGCGGTAGCTGCCGAAGGCGTTGATGAGCACCGGACACATCGCGTCGCCTTCAGGAGTCGTCACGTGCTCGAACAGCAGGGCCTTGCCGCCCAGGCCGTGGTGATGCGGATCGGTCACGGCCGCGGCGTCGGATCGCCCCGCCGCGGGCGACTTGCTCACGCGGTCGGCGATCTCGGTGATCTCGAGCATGCAGCTGACCGGCACGGTGACGCGGTGCAGCTCGCCGGCGGCGTCGAGGGCGGCGACGAAGGCCTGGAGGTCGGGGTAAGGCATGGGTGGGCCGTGCGAAGATGGACGCAGGAGGTACGAAGCGGGCAGGGGGAAGTCGAATCCCGGGAACGAGGGAGCGTAGCGGGCGGGCGGGTGCCTGGGGCGACGGCGTCGCGGGTGGGCCGCGGGCCGGGTTATCGGGGGTGGTCAGGGCGGGTTTGTGTGGCGGTGCTTGGGTCAATTGCTGGAATGAAACCGCGGACCTGCCGATAGTCACGAGAGCCCTGTCGCCCCCCTTTCTTCACCGAGCCCGCCCGTATGAGCATCACCCTCGCAGTCGTCGAAGACCACCCCGGCCTGACCCACCTCCGCCTTACGGGCGCGCTTGATCTGGAGTGGACGACCGAGACCAGCGCGGAGCTGCGTCGCATCCTGGTGGACGGCGGCAAGCCGGTGCTGATCGACCTGGCTGGCGTCGAGATCATGAGCTCGATCGCGATGGGGGAACTGGTGACCTGCCAGAAGGCGGTCGCGAAAAAGGGCTTGTCCATGATCCTCTCCTCGCCCCCGTCAATGGTGGCGATGTCGCTGCGGCTGTCGGGCCTCACCCGCGTGTTCACGATCGTTGACAGCGAAGATGCGGCCGTCAAGATGCTCGTCCGCTCGGCCGCGTAGCGGCTTGGCGTCGGCTGGTCGTCCGCCGCGGCCTGCGGCCGTCAGAGCACGCCTCACGCAAGCGCGACGGCCCAGCGGGTGCTCCGCCCCGCGGCCACTCGGACGGCGGGGCGCCGGGATCGCTAGTCACCCCGCCCCAACGCGACCGACCGGTCGCGGGCGGCGGTCAACGCCGCGACGACCGCGGCGGATACCTCGCGTTCATCCAGCGTCGCGACCGCGGCGGCCGTCGTGCCGCCGGGGCTGGTGACTTTGCGCCGCAGCTCGGCGGGCGCCTCGCCGGACTGCGCAAGCAGCTCGGCCGAGCCGAGCAGGGTCTGGGTGACCAGCTGCCGAGCAGGGCCGCTCAGCCCCAGGTCCGCGGCGGCCCGCTCCATCGCCTCGGCGAGGTAAAACAGGTAGGCGGGCCCGCTGCCCGACACGGCGGTAATCGCGTCGAGGTCCGACTCGTCGACGCGGGCGGCCTCGCCGCAGGCGCTCAACAGCGACATCGCCAGGTCGTCGTCGCCCGGGCGGGCGTGCGGGCCCAGCGCCACGCCGGACATGCCGCGGCCGACCATCAGCGGGGTGTTGGGCATCACCCGCACCACGCGGGCGGGCCCGCCCAGCACGGCTTCGATCTTCGCCGACCCCAGCCCCGCCATGATCGAGATCACCGTCTGGCGTTCGCGGTCCAGGCCACCGAAATCCGCGGACAACGCGGGCAGCACCTGGGGCTTGACCGCGAGCATGACCGCGTCGGACGCGGCCACGACCGCGGCGTTGTCGGCCAGCGGGGTGACGCCGAAGCTCGCGAACAGCGCAAGCCGTGCGGGGCTGGGGTCCGCCGCGCAGAGCGAGCCGGCGGGCAGCACGCCGCGTTCGAGCGCGCCGCGCGCAATGGCTTCGGCCATGTGGCCGGCGCCGATGAGGCCGAGTCGAAACTTCATGGGGTTAATCCGATGTGGGGTCCGGAGCGGAGGGTCCGTCGTCGTCGGCGGTGGCGTCGCGGTGCAACCACCCCGCGCGGACCGCGGCGGCGTGTTCCAGCGTGTCGAGAACCCGCGCGTCGGACGCCGCGTCCGGCCCCGCGGCCAGCGTGGCCCGGAAGGCGTCGAGGTGGCGGGCAAACACGCCCAGCGTCTTGACCACCGCGGCACGGTTGTTCAGCAGGATGTCGCGCCGCATCGGCGGGTTGCTCGACGCCAGCCGCGAGGTGTCACGCAGCCCGGTCGACCCCAGCTCCAGCCCGCCGCAGTCGTCGACCGCGTTCATCAGCAACGCCGCCAGCACGTGCGGCAGGTGGCTGACCGCGGCCACCGCGCGGTCGTGGGCGTCCGGGTCGCGGCGCAGCAGGTTCATGCCCAGGGTGGTCCACAACGACTCGGCCAGCGCAACCGCCCGCGGGTCGGTTTCGGGCCCGGGGGTCAGCACGCAGGGCTTGCCGCGGAACAGGTCCCCGCGGGCGGCCCGCGGACCCCGTGCCTCGCTGCCGGCCATCGGGTGCGACCCGCAGAAGCGGCGGGGGTCGGGCAGGGCATCGGCGGCGGCCACCACCGACGCCTTGGTTGAACCCAGGTCGGTGACGTACAGGCCCGGGTGGTCGTGCCGGGCCAACGTGGTGAACACCGCCTTAAACCCGCTGAGCGGCACGGCGATCAACGCCAGACCGGTGCCGGCGGCCGCCTCGCCGAAGTCCAGCACGCCGCGGTCGATCGCCCCCAGCTCCCGGGCCTGCTCCAGGGTCTTCCGGCGGCGGCCCACCCCGACCACCGCCCCGCCGAACCCCTTGGCTTTGAGCCCCAGCCCGACGCTGGCGCCCAGCAGGCCCGTGCCGAATATCGTGATCTGGTCAACGTCGAGCATGCCGGCGGCCGTGGAAAGGACGCGGCCCGGGGGACCGCGGTGCGTCATGCCCTTAACATAGTCGCTCGCTCCCCCCCGGTCCCCGCACGCGCCTCCCCCCGCCCGGAGTCGCCCCGGGGGGACCGCCCGTTCCAAGATCCCACCTGCCCGCCCGGACCCCCTCCGCCATGACCCAGGCCAGCGACGCGTACACCGGCACCTTCGAGCTCGAGTTCGAGCGTCCCCTGCTGGCGCTCGAGCGCCAGATCAGCGAGCTGGAGGCCCAGGCCGATCCTGACCGGTCGGCGGTCGGGCTCGACCCGAAGCTCGACTTCACCACCGACCTCAAGAAGCTGCGGCAGTCCCACACCGCGATGCTCAAGAAGATTTACAAGGGGCTGGGCGCCTGGCACACGGTGCAGGTCTCACGCCACCCCAACCGCCCGCAGACCGTCGACTACATCGGCGCGTTCGTGAAGAACTTCACCGAGCTGCACGGCGACCGCTTCTACGGCGACGACCCGGCGATCATCGCCGGCTTCGGGCGTATTGGCCCGCACAAGTGCTGCGTCATCGGCCACCACAAGGGCAAGAACGTCAAGGAAAAAATCGCCTGCCACTTTGGCTGCGCGCACCCCGAGGGCTACCGAAAGGCCCTGAGGGTCATGAAGCTGGCCGAAAAGTTTGGCCTGCCGGTGGTCACATTGGTGGACACGCCCGGCGCCTACCCGGGCATCGGCAGCGAGGAGCGCGGCCAGGCCGAAGCCATCGCGGTCAACCTGCGGGAGATGTCGCGGCTGAAGGTGCCCATCGTCAGCATCGTGATCGGCGAGGGCGGCTCGGGCGGGGCGATCGGCATCGGCGTGGCCGACCGGCTGGCCATGCTGCAGTACAGCTGGTACTCGGTGATCAGCCCCGAGGGCTGCGCCGCGATCTTGTGGAAAACCGCCAACCCCGAGAACAACGCCAAGGCCGCCGACGCCATGAAGGTGCGGGCCAGGGACAACCTGAAGCTGGGCACGATCGACGATGTGATCGCCGAGCCCCTGGGCTCGGCCTACCGCTTCCGGCGGGAGATGTACGACACGCTGGAGAAGTACATCATCCAGACCCTGCGCGACCTCAAGCGTTTCAAGAAGCCCGAGAACCTGGTGGCCAAGCGGTATCAGCGCCTGCGAAAACTCGGTCAGGTCGCGGGCTAGCGCCGGGGGCGGCTCGGCGCCAGGTGCGGACCGGCGGCCGGTCCGCACCTGCCTTCTCGACCGCCGCGGGCGTTGCCCGCACAAGCTGGGTTGGTGCCCCCAATGCGCCGGTGCGACTCGGGTCGGCGTCCCACGAGTCGCGACCGTGAGGGAGTGGACACCGGGGCTGGGGTTCGATTGTTGCGAGCGCCAAGCCGCGGGTCCGCTTCCTGACGGGCGCGGCTCGTTCATTGCAGAGACCGGCTGGGGGGCTACCGCCGCTCCGCCTCCCCCGCCCTGCCGTCCAGCCGCAGCTTCACCCGCCGAAAAGCCGCCCCCTTGTGCCGGACGACCAGGTCGCGTTCCAGACCGTCCCGCAGGCGGCGGTCCAGCTCGTACAGCACCGCACTGGTGGACACCGACACGGTCAACGTGCCACGCTGCAAAGAGTCCAGCCGCGCGTCTTGGGCCAGCTCGGACGGAACCAGTTCGCCCCACACGACCGAAATCGCCCCCAGCTGCTTGAAGGGCCGCGCGACCTCCCGCTGGAACTGGTCGGCCATGAAGCCCAGCGAGTCGTCTCGATCAGGCCGGACGCGGTACCTCCGCATCGCGTCGAGGTGGGGCTGGTGGTCGCGCGGATCGTTCACCGATTGATCGTAACGGGTTGGCCTGACCGGCGGTTAAATAGGTTACTCTGAGGGGTCCCCGTGCGGAGGGGGGTCGCATACCCCCCCCAAGCATCAAGGCCGGGTGCCGGTCGATGGGCGGGGTCAACCATGGAGACGGATCGAGATGAGCAACATCGTGCTGATGGGATATCGGGGCTGCGGCAAGACCAGCCTGGGGCAGAAGATCGCCAAGAAGACCTGGAAAGAGTTTGTCGACACCGACGAACGGGTCCGTGACCGTTTCGACGGCGCCGTCATCGCCGAGATCTGGGAGACACACGGCGAACCCGCTTTCCGTGCGGCCGAAGCCGAGGTGGCCCGTGAAGCAATGGCCGAGAGTGGATCCGTGATCGCCCTGGGCGGCGGCACCCTGATGCACCCCGACGGCCGTGCCGCGGTGGAGGCGGCCACCGACGCGAAAAGGATCTATCTTCACTGCCGCTCCGCCGTGCTGGCCGAACGCATCGCCGCCGACCCGGCGGGCGCGGGCAACCGCCCGGGCCTGACCGAGGGCTCGTCGGGCGCGGCCGACCCCGACGAGATCGCCAAAGTGCTTGAAGAACGCGATCCGGTGTATCGCGAAGTCGCCGATGCGGTGCTGGACGTGACGTATCTGGATCTGGACGGGGCGCTGACGTACATCATGCGGACGTACGCCTGAGCCGTGGGGGGGGAAGGCGAATAACCCTCGATTCGTCCTCGTTCTTAGCGAAGCGGTTCTCGTTCTCGTTCTCGGAGCGCAGCGATCCGGCGTACGCGTTTCGTTTTTTTATTGACGCGGCTGGGGTTTTCTGAAGGACCGTCACGAAGCAACCTCCCGGTTGGGGTGGGGCGGGCTTCCAGCCTGCCGTTCGGGCGCAGCCCGAAAACGGGTTCTTTCGCCGCTTCGCGTCGATGGCAGGCCGGAAGCCCGCCCCGCCAAAGCCAGAAATCGGGAGTTTCGTGGGTGCCGGCAGGTGAGGTGATGGCGGGTTGGAAAGATCCCGGCGTCCCCCCGCGTCAAAACCAGAGCGTTCTTGTATCAGAACCGAGAACGAAAACTGCCCTGCGGGATAAGCACAAGAAAGAGAACGGAAAACGCCGAGCGCTCTGACACTGGCGTCTCTCTCTGGCCCTCCGGCGGCTTATCCCCCCAACGTGCCGAACGCGCGATCTCCCGCATCGCCAAGCCCGGGCAGGATGTAGCCCTTCTCGTTCAGCTGGCGGTCCAGGCCGCCGAGCACCACCGGCACGCCGGGGTGGGCGGCTTCAAACGTCGCGACGCCTTCGGGCGCCCCCAGCACGGCCACCAGGGTCATCCGCTGCGCGCCGTGATTCTTCAGCAGGGTGGCCGCGGCCACGGCGCTGCCGCCGGTCGCGATCATCGGATCGACCAGCAGCACGTGCGTGTCGGACACGGTGTCAGGCAGGTTTTTGTAATACGTCTCGGGTTCGAGCGTCTGCTCGTGGCGTGCCAGGCCCACGTGCCCCACCACCGCGTCGGGCAGCACGTCCAGGGCACCGTCGGCCAGGGCCAGGCCGGCCCGCAGGATCGGCACCACCGTGAAGCGTGCCGTCAGATGCGGCGCGTCCATCGGTTCCAGTGGCGTGTCGATGGTCTTCAGCGCGACGGTTACATCGCGGATTGCCTCGTAGGTCAGCAGACGCCCGAGCGCCCGCAGCCGCGTCCGGAACTCGGTGGGCACGGTGTCGCGTTGCCGCAGCCGCGTGAGGTGGTGCTGGACCAGAGGGTGGGAGATCAGATGGGGCATCTGACTAAAAGTGAAAAGCGCAAAGTGGAAAGTTAAAATCGGACGCAAGCGTCAGGTTAAGCGTTTTGAGGCCCGATGTCTCGCACTTGCGGTGTATCGCTTTTCACTTTTGCCCGCTTGCGGGCACTCCGTACAGCACCGTCGCCGCCCGCGGGCTGCCGAGCACCGGCCAGTCGGCGGTCGACCGCCGCACGGCGTGGCCCGTCACGGCCGCGTCGAACCCGTAGGTGGCGTGCAGGCGGTCCAGCTCGCTGTAGCCGACCCACAGGTGGGTAAACCCCGCGTCGCGCAGGCGGCTGGCCAGCACCGCGGGGGCCGGGGCGTCGTGCATGAAAGGCGTGAGCGGCGCGCGGTCGAAGGCGCTTGCGTAGACCATCGGCGCGCGCACGTAGAGCAGCGACGCGTTGTTGCCCACCACCATCACGCGGCTGCCGTCGGGCAGCAGGTTGACGCGGTCGGTTGCGCCCCCGCCGTCGGGGCGGGGTTCGGTCTGCGAATCGACCAGCCAGCCGGGTGCGATTGCGACCTGCCGCCCCCGGTCGTCGCGGTAGTGCGGGGCCTGATTCCAGGCGATCGCGACGGCGTGCAGAGCGAGTGCGAGCCCGGCCGCCCCGGCCAGACCGCGGGCCGCCCACGCCCCGGGCCGGCCCGCCGTCAGCGCCGCCGCCACGCCCAACCCGGCAAGCCCCGCCAGCGGCAGGACGACCGGCAATAGAAAGCGGCTTTGCAGGTGGGTCAGCCCCAGCCAGCCGACGAACTGCCACCCCAAAAAGGACGTCCATCCCACGACCGCGGCCCGACGTGCCGCGCCTCGGACCGCGGCGTTCGAGTCGTGCGATGGTGCGCCTGCCGGGCGCCGGCGGCGCGCCGACGCCCACGCCAGCACCGCCCCGCTCGCGGCCAGCAGCCAGAGCAGTGGCACCCCACCCTCGCGGCCGAAGCGGGCGACGTTGTGCCGTTCACGCGGCGTGGCGGCACCACCGACCGCGCCGTAGCCCGCGTTGCCCAGCGCCTGCCGCCACACCGCGCCCGCGGCCGACGTGTCCGGGACGCGCGCCAGCCGCCCGTGGGCACGGTCCCAGCGCTCGGCCCGTTCCGCGTCCCAGTGGCCGGTTCCCAAAACGGATGTCGCCAACGGAAACACGGGGTTTCCGGTCCACACCGCGTTACGCATCAGCCACGGGCTCAGCGTCGCCGCGCCGATCAGCGCCGTAAGGCCTCCCCCAAGGATCGCCGCCTTCACCCGCAGAACGGGCGTCTCACCGGTTTCCGACCGCCACCCGCGCCACACCATCAGAGCTCCCAGCGGCAACGCCACCGCGAACCCCGCCGTTGGTTTGGCCAGCGTCGCCGCACCCGCGAGCAGCCCCACCGCCACTGCGTCGCAGACCCCCGACGCCGCGCGCCGCGGCCCCAGCACGACCCCCAGCCCCGCCGCGGCACACGCCAGCACCGCCATCTCGTTGTAGGCCAGCGACCCGGTGACCTGCACCCACGGCGTCAGCAGCACCAGGGCCGCGGCAAACCCGCCGGCTTCGCGTGAGCCGCCGGTAAGCCGCATCACCAGCGCCGCGAGGTTCCACGCCGCCAGCACCGCGAGCGCCACGTGAAAAAGCTGGCACACGTAGACCGCCGGCTCGACCACGCCCGCGGCCGCCGGGCCGGCAAACAGCAGCCCGTGCAGCACCGCCAGCGCCGCATAGCCCGCTTCAATCAGCCCCGGCAGGTAGGCGTACACGCTGTGCGGCAACTCGGTCATCCCCCCCGCCGCGATCCACTCGCGCGGGATCTGCAGGTGGTAGCTGGTCACGTCGTAGCCCGCGGCCTCCACCCGCCACATCGTGCCCGGCGGGCAGCACGCGGCGACGAGCAGCACCGCGAGGCCGGGCATGCCCAGCACCACGGTCCACGGCCAATACCGCCCGACGCCCGCGTTTTTGGTGGTCCCGCTGCCGGGTGCCACGGCCTTCAGGCCGTGCGCGTCGCCCTTCGCATCCGCCCGCTGCCGCCAAGCCGTCGCGCCCCAGCAGCCCCAGCCCGCCAAAAGGTTTGCCGCCACCGCGCCGCCCGAGAAGCCCCCGCCGCCCGCGGCGCCACCGATCCAAGCCACGAGGTAGTTCACCCCCAGCCACGTGGCGAGGCCCACGGTCATCCGCAGCGCGGCTCCGCCCGACCGCGCACGCCACAGCGCGCCGTACCCCCACGCCGCCGCCGCGACCATCGCCAGCACCCCCGCCGAGCGCAGCCAGATCAGCACCAGGCCCGCGGCGAGACCTGCGGGCGGCGGATCGGCCCCCGCGCCGCCGGCCCCGCGAAACACCGCCGCCGCAGACACCGCGAATACCGCGAGGGCCGCGGCGCCCACGGCGGCGTTGCGGCCGGACGCCGCGACGCCCCGCTCACGCCCCACGTCGCTCGGGTCTGATTTGCGTTTTTCACTTTTCACGTTGCGCTTTCTCCGCGTCCTCCGCGGAGCCGTCCAGCCCGAACAGCCGGCACAGCGCCCCCAGATCGCCCCCGTCCAGCTCTGCCTCGTGCCCCGTGCCGGGGTCGATGCGCGACAGCGGCAGGTGCATGATCTTGTTGACCAGCCGGTGGGTGTGCTCGTCCAGCAGCCGCGCGATCTCGTCGGCGTCCGCGCGTCCAGCCTCCCTCCCGTCCTGCCCGTCACTGCCCGCACCCGCTCCCGCCGGCACCGCGTCGGCCCGGGCCGCCAGTTTGCTTGCGGTCCGCTGCCCCTCGCGCTGGCCGATGGCCAGCAGCCGGGCGCGTAACTGCTTCACCACCACGCCCACGTCCCGTCGTTCCAATGCCGCCCAGCAGTCGTGCGCCGCCCGCTCGGCGAGGTCCGCGCAGTCGGCCAGCCGCTCGCGCCGCCCCGGCACCTCGGCCAGGGCCGCGTTCAGGTCGTCCAGGTTGTACAGGTACACGTCGGGCAGCTCGCCCACCGACGGCTCGACGTCGCGCGGCACCGCCAGGTCGATCAGGAACAGCGGCCGGTTGCGGCGGCGTTTCAGCAGCGGGCGGAAGCGATCACGGGTAATCACCGGCTCGGGCGCCGCGGTGCCGGTGATCACAACGTCGGCCTCCACCAGCACCTCGTCCAGCTGCTCCCACGGACGAGCTCCCTTCGGCCCCAGTCCCAGCGTCTGCGCCAGCGCGGCGCCCGCCGCAGCCGAGCGATTCACCACGCAGGTGCCCGCGGGCTTCAGGGCCAGCATGCGCTGCAGGGTGGCCTTGGTAATCTCGCCCGCGCCCACCCCCGCCAGGTGCTTGTCGGCGAAAGACTCGAACAGCCCGCCGGCAAACTCCACCGCCATCGTGCTCACCGACTGGTCCATGGTTTCGACGCCGCTCTCACGCCGCGCCTTGCGGGCCCCCTTGAGCGCCGACTGGAACAGCCGGTGCAGCCCCCGCCGTGCCGTGCCGGCCGCGCCCGCCGCCTCGTAGGCCCGCCGCACCTGCCCCAGCACCTGACTCTCACCCACCGCCATCGCGTCCAGCCCCGCCGTCACCCGCAGCAGGTGAGAGGCCGCGTCACGCTGCTCGCGCAGCACCGCAGCGCCGCTCAGCGTGTCCGCCGCCGTGCCCGTCTGCTCGGCCAGGAACGCCAGCAATGCGTCGGCCCCGGGGTCCGACGTGTCGGGCGTGGCCACGTACAGCTCGGTGCGGTTGCACGTCGACAGCAGCACCGCCTCTCCGTAGGAAAAACGCTCGCGGAAGGCCGCCAGAAACGCGGGCAGACCCTCGGCGCCCACGGCCAGCCCGTCGCGCAGCGCCACCGGCGCGGTGCGGTGGTTGACGCCGATCAGCCGCAGCTTCATCTTACGGCCCCCGCTTGGGCCGGGTGAAACGCCCCGCCCGCAAGACCCGGCCCCGCCGTCACGATCCCGTACACCCCCAGCAGCAGCGCGAACCCCGCGATCGCCAGCCACGCCGCCCGCCTTCCGCGGAAGGCCGTGGCGTAACGCACGTTCATCACCACCGCAAACGCCACCCACGCCCCCGCCGAGAGCAACACCTTGGGCGAGGTCAGCGTGATCCCCCCCGACGACCCGGCGTTGTCACCGTCCCGCATGATGACCCACCCCGATGCCAGGCCCGCGGTCAGCAGCGCAAAACCCACCGTCGCGGCCCGCACGATCACCCCCTCGACGGCTTCCAGGCTCGCCACCGGTCCGACGCCCCGCGGGTCGGCGCGCCGCTTCATCCGCCGCGCGAACACCAGATACGCCGCGCCGGCCCCTGCCGCCAGCGCTGCGCCCAGCGTCCCGAGGTACACGCAGCCCAGGTGCACCCCCCGCCACACCGGCTGCAGCGAGGTCAGCCGGAACGGCCGGTACGTCCAGGCCGACGCGCACACCGCCCACAGCAGCAGGAAGGCCAGCAGTGGCAACGCGAACGCGGCCATCCCCGCCAGCCGCGGCCGCGACTGCAGGTACAACGCCACCCCGGCCAGCAGCGACGCGATCAGCAGCAGGCCGTCCACATGGGCGTGAAGCAAGTCGCCCCCGGGGATGCGCAGCCAGCGGTAGACCAGCAGGCCCAGGGCGCCGGCGCCGATCGCCCCCACCAGCGCCGCCTGCGACCACGCCGGCGACCACGCAGGGCCCCGCGCGGGGGTGGCGTGGTCCGATGCGGGGCTGCGTGGGGTGGTGAGCGCCGCCCGGAGCCGCAAGGCCGCCAACCCCGACGCCAGAAACGCCAGCAGCGTGAGGGCAACCAGCGCCAGGTTGGTGAAAGTGAGGGGCAAGGGCAGGTTTGTCGGGGACGGACGGAGACGACCGGAACGGGACGCGGGCGGGGACGGGCCATCTCACCCCGCCGGCGACCGCGCGACCGATTCGGCCACCAGCGTGTCCAGGTGCCCGGCCAAGGCCGCGCGGCCGCAACGCTGCAGGATATCCAACGCCGCAGCGTCCGTCAGCCGACGCAGGGCGTCGGGCCGCCCCCGCAACGCCGCCCGCCGCGCGGCGGCCTCTTCCAGCAACACCGGCCATTCCGGCCCCACCGCGTCCCGTGCGGTTTCGACGAGGGTTCTGGCCGCCGCCGGAGACGCGCCCCCACTGTCCACCGCCACCGTCAGCGGGCCCACACGTCGGGCCGCCATCAGGGTCAGGTCGCCCCCGTCGCCCCGGTCTGCGCGGTTCACCAGCACGCCGGCCGCCGCGGCCCGGTCCGCCACCCGCGCATTCACCGCCGCGTCGTCGGTCGCCACCACCACCAGCCGCACCCCTGCAAGGTCGCCGTCAGCAAACGCACGCTCCTCACGTTTCACCGCTTCCGAGCTCAGCGCCGTCGCGTCCGCCGACATCACGGGCGCCACCATCGTGACCGCAGCGCCCGCCTGGGCCAGGGTCCCGGCCCGACGTGCCGCCACGCCCCCCCCGCCGACCACGAGACAGCACCACCCCGAGAGGTTCAGCATCACCGGCACACGCGGAGGCGGTCTTGAATCATCCACCGCCAGAGTCTAGTCGCCGGGTCCGCCCCGCTGATCCGCCGCCCCCCATCCACCGCCCCCCGTCCACCGACACCGTCCACCGCCGCCACCCGGGCCCCGCGCTCGGCAACCACCCAACGCGGGCTGCTACGACGTGCTGACCGCCTCGCCCGCCTCCGCGGCGTCGATGCCCTGCTCATCGGCGGATTCGGCGTGTACCGTCATGTCCGTCAGCCGGGCCGATCCGATCAGCGTGGCAAACGACACGTCCGCGGCGTCGCGTCCCGCCCCGATGCGCACCAGCCCCGACACGTGTGCCAGCCGCGTGGCGTCGAACAGGTACCACGCGTCGCCCACAAACGCTTCGAAAAACCCGTGGAAGTCCGGCGGCTGCAGCGCCACCGCGTACCCCGCGACGTACCGGGCCGGGATGCCCAGCGCCCGGCACAGCGCGATGCTCAGGTGCGCGTAGTCGCGGCACACCCCCTCGCGCTGCAGCAGCACGTCGCACGCGTCGGTCGACGCCCCGGTGCTGCCCGGGACGTACGAGAGATACCCGTGGACCCAGTCGGCGATGCGGGCGACCCGGGCGTGGCCGGGGTCGGCGTCGCCGAACTCGTCCCAGGCGAAGCGCATCAGCCGGTCCGACACGCCGTAGCGGCTGGGGTTGAGGTACGTCAGCACGTCGGCGGGCAGTTGGGCATGCGGCACCTCGGGAAGGTGGTCCACGTCCTGCACCAGCGGCTCAAGCTCCACGCGGGCCGCGTACGCGACCGCCAGCTCGCCGGCATCGGCCGTCAGGCGGTGCACGCGGTTGCCCAGCAGGCCCACCTTGCAGGCCTCGGGCTCAATCTCGGGGGTGATCGTGAATTGCTCGTTCACCACGCGCTGGTGCGGGGTGGTGGCGGCGGCCACCTGGAACAGGAAGCTGGTGGTGCGTTGCACCTGATAAGAAAGGCTGCAGCGGACGTTGATGGTGTTCATGGGGCTTTCGAAAGCGGAAGAGAAAGCAGGTCAAGTCGCCAACGGTTTCAGGCGTCAGGGGCGGGGTCGTGTGCCGATCCACCGGGCAGCAGCGGCGCGGCCCACGCGGTGGGCAGCACCCGCAGGCCCGCCTGCAGGTGGTCCTGCCACGCCCGCATGCACGCGTCCAGATCGGCCTCGCCGTAGCGTTGTTCGCGGACCGTGCCGTCGGGTGCCACCGTCAGCACGTCCACCGGGAAGTCCACGTCCACCGAGCTGGTCCGCGTGGCGTCGAAGGCCAGCACCGCCAGCGGCACGCACACCTCCAGCGAAGTCTCGGGCGCGATCACCCGGTCCACGATGGGCCGCCCGTAGCTGCTGCGCCCGATGATAAACGTGGGCGATTCGTCCGAGGCGAGAATCCAGTTGCCCGCGGGGTACAGCTGAAACAGCAGGGGAGACTCGTCGCCGTCCAGCATGCCCCCCACCACTGCGTGGAGGTTGAAGCTCAGCCCCGACGCCGCCAGTCCCTCGCCGTCCTCGTTGTGGATCCGCCGCAGCTGCTGGCCCAGCAGCGTGACCACCTCGTGAAGCCGCGTGATCGACTCCCCCTCTTCGGCGAGCGCCGACTCGGCATAGATCATCAGTTTGTCGCGCACCGACCGCAGGCCCGAGGTCATCACGAAGAAGCTCCCGCCGCCGTGGGGCAGCACCGCCAGCTTCCCGCGGGTCAGCTTCTCGCCCCCGCGGACGATCCGCGTGTCGGCGAGCGCCACGAGTCCGGCGCGGCTCTGGATGCCGATCGCAAAGGTCATGGCGGGCAGCATAAAACAGAGGGCCCCGATGAGCAGGGCGTGAACGCTTCTTCATCGCCGCGGCCACGCGGTGTCGATCCGCCCGGCGGTGCGTGGAGGCATCCGGTGGGCGGGATCAACCGGCGGTGTCGGCCGGAGCCAACGCCCCCCCCCGCCTCCGATCAAACGCCAGGCCCGGGCCGGTCACACCTATCATGCCCGGCCCGTGGGCCAGACCTCGAAGCACCTCCCAGGCGGCCTCCGCCCCTTCTGCTCTTCAACCTGCGCTCTGCGCGTCCACCCACAGCGTGCACCCATGTCTCTCTGGCAGGCTCAGCAAGAAAAAAACCGCGACAGAGCGCAGCCCCTCGCCGCCCGCATGCGTCCCCGCACGCTCGGCGCCTTTGCCGGCCAGCGGCACTTCCTGGGCCCCGGCACCCTGCTGCGCCGCATGATCGACGCCGACCGCGTACGCAGCGTGCTGTTCTACGGCCCGCCGGGCACCGGCAAAACCACGCTGGCCGAGCTCATCGCCCACCACACCGACGCGCATTTTGATCGGGGCAACGCCGCCGCCGTCGGTGTCAAAGACGTCCGCTTTGTTCTGGACGGCGCGCGCAAGCGGCTGGAGCAGGACAACCGCCGGACGATCTTCTTCCTCGACGAGATCCACCGTTTCAACAAGGCCCAGCAGGACGTGCTGCTGGGCGACGTCGAGCGCGGCGTCATCACCCTCATCGGCGCCACCACCGAGAACCCCGGCTACACCGTCAACAGCGCGCTGGTCAGCCGCTCGCAGGTGTTCAACTTCGAACCGCTCAGCGAAAACGACGTCACCGCCCTGCTGCGGAGAGCCATCGCGGACGAAGAAAACGGCTACGGCAGACTCGATCTGACCGTCGACGACGACGCCCTCGCCCACTGGGCCGGCGCCAGCGACGGCGACGCCCGCCGCGCGCTCACCGCGTTAGAAATCGCCGTCGAATCGGAACGGGAGGTCGGGTCGGCCCCGCCGATTCAGGCGATCCGGATCGATCTCGCCACCGCCGAGGCGTCGATCCAGCAGAAAGCCCTCAACTACGACCACGACGGCACCGAGCACTACGACACGATCAGCGCCTTCATCAAGAGCGTCCGCGGAAGCGACCCCGACGCCGCCGTCTACTGGCTGGCCCGCATGCTCGTCGCCGGTGAAGATCCGCTGTTTATTGCGCGCCGCATCGCCATCCTGGCCAGCGAAGACATCGGCAACGCCGACCCGCGGGCGATCGGGGTCGCCTCCAGCTGCTACGAGATCGTGCACCGCATCGGCATGCCCGAGGCCCGCATCACACTCGCCCAGGCCACCATCTACCTCGCCACGGCCCCCAAAAGCAACGCCAGCTACGCCGCCATCAACGCCGCCATGGGCGACGTGAAGCACCAGCGCACCGTGCCGGTGCCGAAAAAGCTGCGCAGCGCGTCGAATCGCAAAGACGGCACCTACGCCTACGCCCACGACAGCGAGACGGGCTACGTCGATCAGGACTACCTCGGCGTCGACAAGACCTACTACACCCCCGCGAATCGCGGGTACGAGGTGCGGATCGCAGAGTTTCTGGAGTGGGTGAAGTCGCAGAAGGGGTGAGGGTTGTGGGGGGGGCGTGAGTCTTGTCCACGGGACGACTCGCCCTCACTCGGGGCAAAGACACGGCGTCCGCTCCGCGCGGTCCAGTCGATCGGGGGGATCCAGCTCCGGGGTTGACCGACGCCCGTTCTGCCAGTCCGACAACGACGAACCCGTCGCCGAGATCGCCCGGCTTCGCGGAGCGAACGCGGTGTCATCGCCGCGGCGAGCGACAGGACCGCCCTCCACACCCCGCTTCCGACTGCCCTAAAATGGGGACTGCCCCGCCCCGTTCCCCCTCAAGAGCATCCGCTATGTCCCTCGGCTCGCAGACCAACCGCATCGGCATCACCTCGCGTGGCGGCGCCGCTGTGCACCGCCGCCGTCGCCGTCGTTCCATCGTCATCGTGCTCGGGGTCTGCGCCCTCGCAGCCGCGTGGCTGTTCTGGCCCACCGGCGACACAGACTCGGTGGCCGGGCGTCGGGTCGATACGACGCCCGCCGGCTCGTCTGCCGCCGCGACCGGGTCCGCGGCCGGTGCTGCGGCAACCCGCACGGCGCCCACCCTGCCGACCCTGACCGCCACGACCCCCCGGCCGGCCGCCGCCCCCGCCCTTCCGACCACATCCACGTCCGGCCCGACCGGACGCCCCGCGGTCGCGGCGGCCCCGGCCACGCCCAACCCGCTCAGTGAAACACGGGGTGGCGGCGGCGACGCCGGATCCGACGCGGCCGCCGCCGCGGGCATCACCGAAGCGATCGAGGACGCCGTCGCCGCCGTGCCCGCCCCCGAGCCCTTCACCATCAGCGGCGACGCCAAGGCCATGTACGACCGGGCCGACCGGCTGATCTCCGAGGGCGACACGATCGAGGCCCGCAACGTGCTGTCGCAGGTGCTGCTGTCCGAAAACGCCGAGCTGTCCAGCAGCGATGCCACCCTCATCCGCGAGCGCCTGGCTGACCTCAACCAGACGCTCATCTTCTCGCCCGAGCTCTTCGAAGGCGACCCCATCTGCAAGCCCTACGAGGTCGACACCCTGCTCAGCCGCATCGGCGTCCGCCACCGCGTGCCCTGGCAGCTGCTCGAAGTCATCAACGACATCAAGGCCCAGCGGGTGCAGGCCGGCCAGACCATCAAGGTGCTGCAGGGCCCCCTGCACGCCCGGGTCATCAAGCACCAGTTCGCCATGGACGTCTTCGCGGTGGGTGTCGACGGCGCGCCGGTGTTCGTTCACACCTTTCCCGTGGGGCTGGGCAAGGATGACAAGACCCCCGTGGGCCGTTGGAAAGTCACCGCCGGCAAGAAGGTGGCGAACCCCAACTGGCGTGACGAGGAGAACGGCGAGTTCTTCGAAAGCAACAACCCGCTCAACCCGATCGGCGAGTACTGGATCCCCATCGAGGGCACCGAGACGAAGACCAAAGGCAAGAAGGGATTCGGCATCCACGGCACCATCGAGCCCTCGAGCATCGGCAAAGAAGCCAGCCGCGGCTGCATCCGCCTGGGCGACGCCGACATCGAACTGGTCTTCTACCTGCTGACCGACCACAGCCAGTCGTCGACGGTGACCATCAAGCCGTAGCGTCCGGCTCGGGGCGTCCCGCTCGTGGGTTGCGGCGGCCCGCAACCCCGTCGCGGGACGCCGTCGGCCCAAGGCCGACACCAGCGCGGGCGTAGTGCCTCGTCGGAGCGATTCTACCTCTCTTCAACCCCGCCCCGTGGCGCGAAAGTGGGATGGGCGTCCCGCCCGTCATCAACGCCCTGCCGGAGGCAGATCCTTCGCGTTGTGCGACTCCGGCACCACCCCCCCCGCCTGCTAACGTGGATCCATGTCCGCCCTCACCACCTACCTCATCATCGTCGCCGCCCTCGCCGCGGTGGTCGCCACGCTGCACCTGCTGCCCCGCCTGGGCCCCGCCGGGCGCCGCGTCACCGACGCGCTCACCCGCGCGCCGGGCCTCGACTTCATCATCTTCGTGCTCACCATCGCGCCGCTGTGGTTCGCCCTGCACATCGGCCTCAGCCACCACGACCAGGGCCTCGCCGGCGCCTTCGCCTGGCTGGCGCTCGGCGCCACCGCTCAGACCACCGTGCTCGCATGCTGGTGCCGCGTGCACGAGTTCGCGCACCGCAAAGAACTTGCGGGCCGCGAACGCATCGTCACCCACCTCAACCGAGCCGTCGGCCCCTGGCGCAACGTGCTCAGCGTTTACTGGACCGCCCTCGCCGTGCCGCTGTTCTTCTTCGTCCGTGTCGTCGAGTTGCTGGTCTACCCCCCGCTCACCTGGTCCATCGGCCTGCCGAAGTACAAGGACCGCGAGTGGATCGCCATCTCCCGGCACAAGGTCGAGGGCCTGGTCGGCGGCGACCGCATCTGGTGCCTGTACTGCGACTGGATGACGGGCGTGTGGAGCCTGGGCAGCGAGATGCTCCGCAACATCGAGAGCTTCTGGTGCCCCATCCGCTTCGGCGACCAGACCAAGTGCGACAACTGCACCGTGGATTTTCCGGACATCGACGCCGGCTGGGCGCCCTTCGACGGCGGGCTGGACGCCGCCGCCAAAACCGTCGCCGAGAAGTACCCCGGCCCGCACGGGGTCAACGGCCACTTCCTGCACGAATCGCGGGCAGCGTTGACGGTGGAGGGGGAGAAGCCGGCGGACGCGTAGATTCACGGCGTTGAGCTCACCCCCCGCAACAGGATGTTGCCAGCGAGCTTAAAAGCGTTGAAGCCGTGATGGAGGTCGAAGAGCGATTCGGTATCGCCGCTTCCGATACCGAGGCCCGGTCGCTGCGTACCGTCGGCCTGATCGCGGAGCGGGTAAGCCGCCACCTGGCCGACGCAGCGGCCGGAGTTCGCGGGCAAGCTGCGCAGCAGAGAGGCGGCGCCGCAGAAGGGCAAGGCGCGGGCCTCTCGGTTCGTCCGGCTAAACTGGGTGGCGGAGAGGGAGGTTGCCGCGTCAGCCGGCGTCGCTTCGCCCGCCGGCGGATCCGTCGTGGCCTCCGAAGGCGGTCGATCCCAACCTTCTCGGAGTACACCCGTGAACATGCGTAGATCGTGCTTGTGGATCGTGGCCGCGGTTGCTTTGGCGGTGTCCCCGTTCGCGGCGGCAAGCGGCGTGTTGGAAACCGCCCGGGAGCTGGGCACGACCACCTACCGCGCCTCCACCTGGGGATCCTCCGGGGAGGACGCCATCGACTGCGTGCAGTTCGTGCTGGAGGTGGTGAAGCAGGTGGCGGCTGACGAAGACCGGCCCGACGCGGTGACGCCGGCTCTGAAGCGGGCGCTGTACATCCAGCTGAGCGAAGAGGACCACGCCAACCTGCAACAGATGGTAGACGACGGAGACCCGCAGATTACCGGCGTGCAGAAGGCCCTGGTCGACGCGGGCCTCGGACACCCGGTCGCGGCGGAGGATGCGCAACCGGGCGACCTGGTGCAGTACTGGTACCGCTCCGGGGGTCGGTGGTACGGACACTCGGCCATCGTCGAGCAGATCGTTGACCGAGAGGCCACGCTGTACGGATCGCACAAGACGACCCTGCAGTCCGAGCGGCACCTCGAAAGGTCCGAACGCCAGGGCGGCGTGGGCAGCGGGCCGGTCTTCGACCTGACCGATCCGAAGCGCAAGGTCTACGTGGTGCGGTGGATCGCGCCGCAGTAGCGCCGTGCCGATACCGCGGGCGTCAGCCGGGCCCCGTCGACGTCTGACGTGGCGGTCGGGCGCCGCACCGATCGCTTCGGTGAGCGGCCCTGCCCCCCCGGAAGTCCCGTTTTCCCTCTCCCCCTGCACGGCCCCTGCACGCCCCCTGCACGCCCCCTGCACGCGCGGAACGTGGTGGCGGGTTTTTCATCAACCGCGATCCCGAGGCGGTGGCCGAACAGACCCCCAGCGCGGTCGGTCACGGCGTGGCCGAAACGCCCCACGAGATCGACATCGAGCTGACCCGCGCCTCCGACCGCGCGTTCAACACCGTCCACGCCAGGCGGCGGAGTCATGCTGGCTCAGAGCCCCGAGCTGAACCGCGAGTCGTCTTCTTGCCTGGTTTCGGGCACGTGCAGACCGCACTCGGCGGCCTGCCCGTTGAAGCGGCCGGCGCGGGCGTCTTCGCCCGAGACGGTCGGCCGCGTGCTGTGCCAGTCGCCCATGCTGAAGTAGTTCTTCTCGCGCAGCGGGTGATACGGCAGTCCGTGCTCTTTCAGGTACAGGTGCACCTCGCGGTCACCCCAGTTAAGGATCGGGGCGACCTTTGCGCGTTGGCCCGCGCGGCCCGCCGCGACCTCCACGTGCCGCATCTTCGCGCGGTTCTCGGTCTGGCCCGCACGCAGGCCCGCCAGCGATGCGGCTGCCTGCAGCTCGTCGAGCACCCGGTTCATGGGTTCGACCTTCCGCAGCGTGTTGTATCGCTTGATGTCGGTCTCCCACAGCTTGCCGTGCCGCCGCTCGAACCACGCGGGGCTGTCGGAGGCCGCGGCGACCTTGAGATTCAGCCCCAGGCGCTGGGTCAGCTCGTCGGCAAAACCGTAGGTCTCGGCGAAGTGGTAGCCGGTGTCGACGAAAACCACCGGGATGTCGGGCGCCACGCGGGTGACTAGGTGCAGCATGACCGCCGCCTGCACGCCGAAGCTGGTGGTCAGCACCAGCCCGTCGCCGTAGGTATCCACGGCCCAACGCACGCGATCGGCCGGCGTCAAGGTCTTGAGCTGAGCGTGCAGGGCGTCGAGGTCGGCCATGGGGTGGGGCCTGGTCAGCGTGTCGGTGGGGGTCGCGGCCATGAAGGGGCATCATAGGGAAGGGGCCCGCCGCTCCGCCCGTTGCCGTCCGCCGGGCGATAAGATCCCGCCCCGTGCCGATCGAATCCGCCTACCTCGCCCTGGGTTCGAACCTGGGCGACCGCCGCCGCCACCTCGACGCCGCCGTCGGGGCGGTGGCCGCGCTGCCCGGGGTGTCCGGCCTGCGGCTCAGCCGCGTGCGCGAGACCGCCCCGGTGGGCCCGCAGGACCAGGGGGCCTTTCTGAACGCCGTCGCGGAGATCCGCACCACCCTGGGCCCGGCCGACTTGCTGGCCGCCCTGCTCGCCGTCGAGGCCCGGCTGGGCCGCCCCGCCCGGGACCAGCGGCGGCACTGGGGCCCGCGCGAGATCGACCTGGACCTGCTGATGCTCGGCGGCCAGCGGGTCAACGCCGACGGCCTGACCCTGCCCCACCCGCGTCTGCACGAACGCCGATTCGTGCTTGAGCCGCTGCACGACCTTACGCCAGACGCCGTGGTGTCGGGCACGGGGCGGACCGTCGCCGAGCTCTTGGCCCGGCTGCGAAGGTAGCAGGCATACTCCGTATGCCGTCCGCAGGGCTTGTCAGCGTCTCCGCACGCCGCACACCGCGACCCGTGCTCGTCACCCAATGCGTGGCCCGGTGTCGTTACTATTCCAACCCACCGGCGAGTCCCACCCGGTTTAATCCGGGGGGACGCGTTTTAGGTACGACTGAGCGCTAAGACCAGCGGACGGCACACGGAGTGTGCCTGCTACCTTCCATGAACCACGCCCTGCCCCAATCCGACGCCATCACCACGGAAAGGACCGCCCCGCCAACGCCCGAGCGCGGCCTGGTCATCAACGAGATCTTCTTCTCGGTGCAGGGCGAGTCCACCCGCGCCGGCGAGCCCTGCGTGTTCGTGCGCCTGCGCGGCTGCCACCTGCGCTGCGCCTACTGCGACACCGAGTACGCCTTCCACGAGGGCGCCCCGCAGACGCAGGACGCCGTCCTCGCCGAGGTCGCGCGGCTGGGCGGCCCCTGCCGGCTGGTGCAGGTCACCGGCGGCGAGCCCCTGCTGCAGCCCCGCGTGCACCCGCTCATGACCGCGTTGTGCGACGCGGGCTACACCGTGCTCATCGAAACCAGCGGCGCCTGCGACATCCGCCCCTGCGATCCGCGGGTCATCCGCGTCATGGACCTGAAGACGCCGGGCAGCGGCATGGCTGACAAGAACCGCTGGGAGAACATCCCCCAGCTCAACGCCAGAGACGAGGTCAAGTTCGTGCTGACCGACCGGGCCGACTACGACTGGATGAAGGACATCCTGACGAAGCTGCCGATCCGCGAGCGCGTCGCCGCCGTGCTCGTCAGCGCCGCCGCCCCCATGGCCGCCACCGACGAGATCGCCGGCACCTCCGGGCTGAGCATCACCGACCTGGCCCACTGGATGCTGGAAGATCACCTGGACGTGCGGCTGCAGACCCAGCTGCACAAGCACATCTGGCACCCGCTGGCGCGGGGGGTGTGATTCGGCGGAAACGCGTGGCGGGGTGGGGCGGGCTCCGCCGAGCCTGCGCCCGCCCCACCCCGCCACGCGTCACAGCGGCGAATCACCACCCGGGGCGGGGCGCCGGCTGCGGCGCGTGCGGCGCAAGCGGGGACGTGGCGTGTGCCAAGCCGCGCCGGGCGGACGGCATACGGAGTATGCCTGCTACTTTCGCAGCCAGAGAACGCGCGGGTCTCTCTGGCACGCCGCGCACCCCCACCCGCCCCTCCGGGGCGGGGGCGGACGAGAAGGCGGCGGAGCGTCCGGCTCTGCGGACGTTCGGCCGGCGCCGAGCCGCCCATTCACCGTGAGCCCCCGCCGCGACCAACCGCAACCCATAAACTAAGCCCATGCGCACAAGGATACTGAGGAAGTTCTGTTTTGACGCGGCGCACGACCTGCCGCACTTCCCCGAGGGGCACAAGTGCCGCAACCTGCACGGCCACACTTACCAGGTGGAGGTGGTGCTGGAGGGTGAGGTCGACCCGGCGGTCGGCTACTTCATGGACTACGGCGAGCTGAAAAAGGCCATCGCCCCGGTCGAAGCCAGGCTCGACCACCACTATCTCAATGACATCCCCGGGCTCGCCATCTCCACGGCGGAGAACCTGGCCAAATGGATCTACGACGAGCTCAAGCCCGGCCTGCCCGAGCTGACCATGATCCGGCTGTTCGAGACCCCGCAGAACGGCGTGGAGTACGCGCCACGCGGGGACTCCGCAGGTTGAGGGTCGGGGCGGGTATGGGCGGCGACCGCCCGTACCCGCCCCGACCCTCAACCTGAATCGCACGCCGCGCCCGCCAGACGGCGGCGGGTTTGAAGTCAACCCGACCCTCCTCGCAACTTCAGTGGCACGGACGTCCCGTCCGTGGTCGGCCCGAAGGGCCGAAACTCCCCCACCACCCATCGGGCCAGAGGGGCCTTCATGCACAGCTCGGCGAATCTACGGCCCGCCGGTCGCCGTATGCCCGGAGATCCAAGCATTTCTCAAAATCCAGGAAAAGCAGCAAGGCAGCCTGGCCAAAGTTCACACAGATTCAGAAGAATCGAACCAAGAAACTTAAACACGACACGTATCCCAGAGAACGCGTACGGACTGCCTTTGATCATCTTGGTCTGTGAAATCTTTGGCCAAAAAAAGCCTTTTTCCCGTTCGCATTTTCACCGAACGCGACCTTGATTCCATGCCGCGATTCGCCACCGACCACACGTTCACCACCGACGACGGCGCGGCGATCTTCTACCGCCACTGGGCGCCCGCGCCGCCCAGCGACGCGGCCCGCGCGGTGCTGCTTTTCCACCGCGGGCACGAGCACTCGGCCCGCTGGCAAGAGCTGGTGGATCGGATCGGCCTGCCCGACACGCACTTCTTCGCTTGGGATGCCCGCGGCCACGGCCACACCGCGGGCCCGCGGGGCGATGCGCCCAGCTTCTCGCGCATGGTGCGCGATGCCGAGAACTTTTCGCAGCACGTCGTCGCCGAACACGGGGTCGGTCAGGCGGATCAGGCGGTGCTGGCCCAAAGCGTGGGCGCCGTCGTCGCGGCGACCTGGATCCACGACTACGCCCCGCCCGTGCGGGCCATGGTGCTGGCCACGCCCGCGTTGGCGATCAAGCTGTACGTGCCGGCGGCGATCCCGGGGCTGCGGGTGATCCACAAGCTCAAGCCGGGCTCGTTCATCAAGAGCTACGTCAAGCCGAAGATGCTGACCCACGACGAGGCGCAGGCCGCGGCCTACGCCGCCGACGAGCAGATCAGCCCGCAGATCTCGGTGAATATCCTGCTGGGCCTGCACGACGCGTCGAAACGATTGGTGGCCGACGCCCACGCGATCACCACGCCCACGCTGATGCTGATCAGCGGCCGCGACTGGGTGGTGAAACGCGGCCCGCAGGACCGCCTGTACGAACGCATCAACACCCTGGATAAGAAGCGTGTCGTCTACCCCGAGTTCTTCCACAGCACGTTCTGGGAACGTGAGCGAGATCGGCCGATCGCCGAGGCGCGGGCTTTCCTGGAACCGCGGCTGGCGGGACTGGCCCCTGCTCCCCCCGCCTCGGCCGACCTGCTCGGGCCGTCCAGCCGCCGCCGCGACGAGTTGGAAAGTCCGCTGCCCTGGACCCACCCCAAGCGTTGGAACTTCGCGGGCCAGCTGCTGGGTCTGAAGACCGTCGCCCGGCTCAGCCGCGGCGTGCAGATCGGCTGGCGTGACGGATTCGATGCCGGCACCAGCCTCGACCACGTTTACGGGAACACCGCCAAAGGGGTGACGCCGATCGGCAAGCTCATCGACCGCGGCTACCTCGACGCCGTCGGCTGGAAGGGCATCCGGCAACGCAAGGCGCACGTCGAGCAGATGCTGGACGACGCGATCGCGCGGCTGCTGGAGCGCGACGGCGGCGTCCGCCTCTACGACCCGGGGGCCGGACCGGGCCGCTACGTGCTGGACACGATCGTCCGCCAGGAAGGCCAGCCGATCACCGCCCGGCTGGGCGATTTTGCCGAGGTCAACCGGGCCGAGGGCCAGCGGCTGGTCCGCGACTACCGGCTGGAAGACCGCGTGGCGTTTCACGAAAGCGACGCGTTTGATCCCGACAAGATGCGTGGGGCGCTCGACGGGTTCACGCCCAACCTCGTCATCGTTTCGGGGCTGTACGAGCTATTCCCCGACAATGCGCTGCTGCAACGCTCGCTGGCCACGATCGCCGAGGTCGCGTCCCCGAACGCGCAGCTGCTGTACACCAACCAGCCCTGGCACCCGCAGCACGAGATGATCGCCCGCGTAATCCCGAAACCTGACGGCCGCCCGTGGGTGATGCGTTGCCGCAGCCAGCAGGAGATGGACGCGCTGGTGCGCGAGGCAGGCTTCGTGCGGCGGGACCTGCGGATGGACGACCGGGGAATCTTCAGCGTGGCCCGCGCCGAGCAGATGGGCTCCGCGGATTGGGAGGCCCGATAAGCACGAAATCGACGGATTCAGGCATTTGGCGGCATTCTCGGGGGAACCGCCGGGCGGGCCCCGGCCCGGCCCGAGGACCACGGCGTTGAGCGGGCCCCTGCCGGCATCGGCCTTTTCGCCCCGGGCGTGCGGGTCGGTGGACGAAAGCCATTCTCGGGTTCAAAAGGCCCCCGGCGGGATGGCCACGGTGACCGGCTGGGGTAGATTCAGCCGGTGCGTCACGCCCCGCCCCCGTTTCTCGACCCGCTGGTTCGCCGAGCCCCCCCTGGGCGGGACGTCTGGCGGTGCGTCGGGTGCGGACGCCTGCAGTGGATCCGGCCGCTCGACGGACCGTGCCGGAGATGCCGCCGCGTCACGACGGCCCGCCGCCCCGTCGCGCTGACCCCGGTCCAGGCGGTCCGCTACGGGACCAGGCTGCGTCGGGGCCTGGACCTCATCGCGGTGTCGCTGTTCCTCATCCCGGTGACGCCGGGCGTCCTGATGCTGACCGCCGCGATGGGCAGCGGTGACGACCGGCTGGTCCGGCTGGGGCTGCTGGTCATGCTCGAGCACGGGCTGTGGCTCGTGGGGATGCGGGTGGCGACCGAGTACGCCGTGACCCAGCCGGCGACCCGCGGGGCCGCCCGACGGGCCCGTTGGGCCACGTCGGTCGACGCGTGCGCGGCGATGCTCTTCGTGCTGAGCCTCGCGCTCGCGACGCGCATCGAGCACGACTTGGTCAAGGGTGGCCTGCTGATCTGCCTGGCGGCGGCGATGGCGGCCCGCGGGGTGGCGTTGTGGTCCGGGACCTGCGCGATCGCCGCCGTGCTGCGGTCGATGGGATTGGGGCGGGTCGCGCTGGGGCTGCGGGCACTGGCGGCGCTGGCGTGCGGGGCCGCGGCGGTCTCGGCGGCGGGCCTGACGCTGGTGCTGTACGCCAACGGCGGCGGGGTCTCGGCGGATGCGCGGGCGGGGATGCGCGAGTGGGGCTACGTCCTTCTGATAGTGGGACTGCCGGCACTCTGGTGCATCGCACTGGCGGCCGGCGGGTTGTGCACGCTCGCCGCGGTCCGGCTGAACCACCGGTTTGGCCGGGTGGCCTCGGCCCTCCGCGGATCGCCTCGGGCCCTCGCGACGCCGCACCCCGCGGGCGACCGGCCGACAATTCATCGCCGTGAGGGGCCCCGAAAACGGTTTTGAGCGCAGCGTCGCTAAGAACGTGTTTGAAACCCTCGCTCGCCCGCGGGACGGCGAGCCTCGCCCTGGGCTTCCACCAGGTTTTCAAGCACATTCTAAATACGCCGACGCCAAAGCCGCGTCTTTCGCCACGCCGGCGGTGACCGGCCTCACCTGCCTGGGCCGCGGCTGCGATCTGCGGGCGACCACCCCCGACGACCACTGCCCAGGGGCCCTGTGTTGCGGTGCCCCCGCCCGCGGCTGGCCGCGAGCTTCGGGCGGGTGGCGACGGGCTTTTTGGGGCCGCACGGGGGGGTGAGGCCCATGCCGAGCCTTGCGTGCGACGGAAGGCGGGCTCGGCAGGCGCCTCGCCCCCCGACGAATCCGCAGCCGTACCGGTGGATCGAACCAGGGGTCACAACCGCGCGTCAAGCCCGACGTTCCTCACGCCCCACTCTCGATCAGGTGGTACTGGATCGCATCACTCAACGCCTGCCAGCTCGCGTCGACGATGTTCTCGTCCACGCCCACGGTGGCGAACTGCCGGGCGATGCCACCCGCGGGCCGGACCTCAAAAGTCGCGGTGGCCCGCACCTTGGCGGCAGACTCGGCGGTGGGGTTGACCACGCGCACGGCGTAGTCCACCAGGTGCAGCCGGTCGATGGCGGGGTAGTGCGGTCGCAGGCACTTACGCAGCGCGGCGTCGAGCGCGTTGACCGGGCCGTCGCCGTCGGCGACCTGGTGCTCCTGCGTGTCGCCCACGCGCAGCTTGACGATGGCCTCGGTCTGGGTGGCGTCTTCGGGCACGCCGAGAATCACGCAGCGGTAGTGGTCGCGCACCCAGAAGCCGGGCTTCTCGCCCAGCGCGTCGTACATGAGCAGCTCCAGGCTGGCCGGGGCCGACTCGAACTGGTAGCCGCGGTGCTCCAGTTCCTGCACCCGCTGCAGCAGCTGGGTGGTGACCTCGGGCGTGACGCGGTCGCCGAACTTGTCGCCCAGCGTGGCGACGATGTTGCTGCGGCCCGACAGCTCGCTGACCAGGATGCGGCGTTGATTGCCCACGCTCGCGGGCTCGACGTGCTCGTAGCTGTGGGGGATGCGCTGCACCGCGTGCACGTGCATGCCGCCCTTGTGGGCGAAGGCGTTGGCGCCGACGTAGGGCTGGCCGGGCTGCGCGTCCACCTGGGCGGTCTCGTAGACGGCGGTCGACACCGCAGCCAGCTGCTCGACCGACCCGGGGACCAGGCAGTCGTAGCCCAGCTTGAGCTGGAGGTTGCCGATGACCGTAAGCAGGTCCGCGTTGCCGCAGCGCTCACCGATGCCGTTGATGGTGCCCTGCACCTGGATAGCGCCGTGGGCGACGGCGGCCAGCGAGTTGGCGACGGCCAGGCCCGCGTCGTTGTGGCAGTGGATGGCGACCCCGGGGTTGCCCGGCCCCACCGGCTTGGTGTCGCTGAGCATGAGATCACTGGTGATCTCGTCGAAGGCCTGCGCGATCCACGCGGTCATCGATCCGCCGTTGGTGTCGCACAGCACCAGCCGGGTGGCGCCGCCGTCCACCGCGGCCTTCAGCGTCTTCAGGGCGTAGCCGGGGTTGGCGCGGTAGCCGTCGAAGAAGTGCTCGGCGTCGTAGAAGACCTGCTCTACCCCGTCGGCCTGCGCGCAGAAGGCGACCGAGTCGCGGATCATCGCCAGGTTCTCGTCGCGGCTGACCCGCAGCACCTCGTCCACGTGCAGGTCCCAGGTTTTGCCGACCACGGCGATGACCGGGGCGCCCGAACCAACCAGGGCCTGCATGCCCACGTCGTCGGCAGCCTGGATGTCCTTGCGGCGGGTCATGCCGAAGGCGGTGACCTTGGCGTGCTTGAGCGACAGCTTGCGGGCCTCTTCAAAGTAGGCCACGTCTTTGGGGTTGCTCAGCGGGTAGCCGCCCTCGATGTAGTCCACGCCCAGGCCGTCGAGCAGCCGGGTGATGTTCAGCTTGTCGGTGAGGGTGAGCGACACGCCCACGCCCTGCGTGCCGTCGCGCAGGGTGGTGTCGTAGATCTCCACCCGCCGGGCGGCGGCGTCCGCGGAGGAGGTCGGATTCGGGGGTGGTTCGGCGTTCATGGGGCAGCAATGCTAACAGCGCACCCGCCGCCGCCGGGCGGCTCGGCGCAGGCAGAGCGTCCGCAAAGTCGGACGCTAAGCCGCCTTCTCGTCCCCCCCACGCCCCGGAGGGGCGGGCGGGCGCCGCGCTGAGCCCCTGGCTTACCCATGTCTTGAGCGCCGGCCCGGCCCAGCAACCATCGTCCCAAGCCCGTGCGCCCCGCGAGACCCGGGCCCTCCAACTGCCAAACCGCCAGCCCCAGGGGCAGGGGGGCTCTACAATGGCGGACTTCACCATGAACGCCCCCGAACCCCTCTACCGACGCTGGCTCTCGCTGCTCTCGGTGCTGCTGGTGCTCGCCACCTTCGGCATCGTGGCGCTCGGCGGAGCCGTGACCAGTTTCAACGCCGGCATGGCCGTGCCCGACGGCTTCACCACCTTCGGGACCTGGTCGCTGATCGCGCCGCTGCGGACCTGGGCCTACGAGGCGGGGACCTTCCTCGAACACAGCCACCGGCTCAAGGGCTACGTGGTGGGCTTTCTGGCCTTGGGTTTCTTTTTCGGGGTCGTGCTGAGCGGGGCGCGTCGCCGGCTTGGGCTGGTGGCCCTGGCGGCGGTCATCCTCGTTTTCGTGATCGCGCAGGCGGTGCTGGGCATCGTCCGGGTGGACCACAACTCGCTGCTGATTGCCGGCATCCATGGGGTGACGGGGCAGGTCTTCCTGGGGTTGACGATTGTGGCCGCCGCGGCGGTGGGCCGGTACTGGATCGAGCGTCGCCGAAACGCGGCACACGAACGACCGGCCCGCGGCCCCGCCACCGCCCGCTGGCTGACCCGCGGGCTGATCGCCGCCCTGCTGCTGCAACTCACCCTCGGCTCGGCCGTGCGGCACAGCCACTCGGCCCTGGCCATCCCGGACTGGCCGCTGCACTACGGGCAGGTCATGCCGCCGATGAGCCCCGCGGAATTGACGACGGCCGTGGCGGCCTACCCCGCCGAAAAGCTGCCGGCGAACTACGGGCATCTGTCCGTGGGCGGCGTGTATGAACCATGGCAGGTGCACCTGCACTTCACCCACCGGCTGATGGGCTACGCGGTGTTCGTCCTGGGGCTCGCCGTGGCGGGCCTGGTCATCCGGCGCTACCAAAGCGGCGGACGCGACGCGGTATGGGCTCCCGCCGCGGCGGTCGCGCTGCTCATGGTGGTGCAGGTGCTGCTGGGCGTGATGACCGTGCTCTCGGGCGAAGGCGCCGCCTACGCCACGCTGCACCAGACCTGCGGGGCCACGCTGCTGGCGGCCGCGGTGTGGCTGGCGGTGCGCGTGACGCTCACACCCGCTGAACCGGTGAGCACCCTCCGCGTGGCGCGCGACCCCGCGGCCGCGTCGCCCCCCAGCGGAGCCCAGCCCGCGTGAGTGACACCGCCCCGCTGCATCCTGCCGGTCGCTCCGACTCGGCGACCGACGCACCCACCCGGTCCGCGGCGGCGCGGCGCACCGCCGACTACAAGGCGCTGGTCAAGCCCGGCATCGCACGCATGGTGGTCATCACCACCGCAGTGGGTTTCTTTCTGGCGCACCGCGCGGGCTACACCGCCTGGTCGTGGGGCGGCCTGATCGGCGTGCTGGCGGGCACGGGCCTTTCATGCATGGCCGCCAGCGTGCTGAACCAGGTGTGGGAGCGACGCACCGACGCCCGGATGCCGCGTACTGCCCGCCGCCCGCTGGCCCGCGCCCAAGACCCGGTGCCGGTCAGCGAGGCCCTGGCCCTGGCCGCCACGCTCACGCTGCTGGGCCAGGGGCTGGTGTGCCTGTGTGGCACGCCGCTGGCCTCGTCGCTGGCCGCCGCGACGATTCTGGGCTACGTGCTGGTCTACACGCCGCTGAAGAAGCGCACCCGCGCGGCCCTGTACCTGGGCGGCATCCCGGGCGCCATCCCGCCGCTCATCGGCTACGCGGCGGTGACCGGAACCCTGCTGGGCGGTGCGGCCGGCACGGTGTGGATCCTCTTCGCGGTGATGTGCGTGTGGCAGCTGCCTCACTTTCTGGCGATCGGCTACCTGTACCGCGACGACTACGCCGCCGGGGGCATGCGCATGCACGCCGTGCTGGACCCCACCGGTCGCAGTTCGTACCGCGAGTCGATCGTGTGGTGCGTCCTGCTGCTGCCGCTGGGCGCACTGCCCACGCTGCTGGGTTACAGCGGCTGCGTGTCGCTGGTGGTTACGCTGGCGGCGGGGGTTGCCTTCCTCTACACGGCCCTGCGGTGGCGGCGGCGGGCGTGCGACGCTCACGCCACGCCGCAAGATGTGCGTGACGCCGCCCGCCGCATGTTCTTCGCGTCGCTGATCTACCTGCCCGTGGCGCTGACCGCGATCGTGGCGGACGCACGATGAACGCCATGACGACTCTCAGCTCACCAGACCCTGCGCCTGCCGTCGAACTGCTCGCGCTGCGCCACCGCTACGCCAAGGCCGGCCGCGACGCGCTGGTGGGGGTGGACCTCGCCGTCGACCCCGGCGAGGCCTTCGCGCTGCTGGGCCCCAACGGCGGGGGCAAGTCCACCGCCTTCCGCGTCGTCGGCACGCTGCTGCGGCCCACCGCGGGCACGGCCCGGGTGGCGGGCTTCGACGTGCAGACCCACCCCGCCGCCGCCCGCGCCGCGCTGGGCGTGGTCTTTCAGAACCCCAGCGTGGACGTGCAGCTGACCGCCACCGAGAACCTCATCTGTCAGGCCCGGCTATACGGCATCGACCGCCGCACCGCGGCGCGGCGCGCCGTCGAGCTGCTGGATCGCTTCGGTCTGGCCGACCGCGCCGGCGAGCGCGTCGCCGCTTTTTCGGGCGGCATGCGGCGCCGGGTCGAGATCGCCAAGGCGCTGCTGCACGAGCCCGCCGTGCTGCTGATGGACGAGCCGACCACCGGGCTGGACCCCGCGGCCCGGCGCGACCTGTGGTCCGAGCTGGCCACGCTCCGCGATGACCGCGGCCTCACCGTGCTGTGGACCACCCACCTGCTCGACGAGGCCGAGCACGCCGACCGCGTGGGCGTGCTGGCCGGGGGCACGCTGCTGACCGTCGCCACACCGGCCCAGGTGCAGGACGCCTGCGGCGGGCAGGTCGTCTCGGTTGAACCGGTGGACGCCGCGGCTCTGCCCCGCGTGCAGGCCACGCTCACCGACGCGCTGGGCCCGTGGTCCGCCGGCGGCGCCCCGCGGACCGACGACGCCGCCGTCCGCTTCGAGCACGCCGACGGCGCGGGGGTCGTGGCCCGGGTCGCCGAGCTGCTGGCCGGCACCGACCTCCGCCGGGTGTCCGTCGGCCGCCCCACGCTGGAAGACGCGTACCTGCGGATCAGCGCGTCGCCGTCGATCAACGCACTCGACGCGCCCGCGGCCGAGCCGGCCGCCGCCACGGTCTAGCCGGCGATGCCGCACCTCCCGGGTCATGCCCACGATGCTGCACGACGCCCGCCCCCTCGAACTCGACGCCACCCCGCTGCAGGTGCTGGCCGGCTGGCCCGCCGAACGGCCCGTCGCGTTCCTGCATTCGGGCCGGCTGAACGCCAGATGGTCGCGTTACTCGGTCATCGCCGAGCCGCGCGGCACGCTGGTCAGCGAGCGCGGCCGCAGCCGCTGGGCCGGTCCCGCCCACCCCGGACCCTTGGCGCTGCACGACGACGCCCTGCGCTGCCTCGACCGCGTAACCCGCGACGACGACGCGCTCTACCTGGGCTATCTGGGGTACGAGCTGGCCCACGCCATCGAGCCCGTGCTCGGCCCCGCGCCCGTGCCCGACGACGATCGGTCGTCCGACGTCTGGCCCGAGCTGATCATGCACCGCTGCCCGGTCGCGTGGGTCTACGACCACCGCGAGGGTCGGTGGTCGGTGGTCGGCCCCGACGCGTCGGACGGGCTGGCGCCGCCCCGCGCTCCCGGGGCCGACGCGCCGGCCCCGGGGTTCGACGCATCGCCTCCCGTGCCCGACGAGCCCCGCCCGGCGCACGAGGCCCGCGTGCGCCGGGCGCTCGACTACATCGCCGCGGGCGACGTCTTTCAGGTCAACCTGGCGCACCGGTTCAGCTCCGGCTTCCGCGGCTCGCCCCGGGCCCTCTTCGCCGCGCTCGCCGCGGTGTCGCCCGCCTGGTACGGCGCGTACGTCGAGCTGCCCGCGGACGACGGCCGGCCCGCCCGCGCTCTGGCCAGCACCAGCCCCGAGCTGTTCCTCAAGCTCGACCCCGACGGCACCGTCACCACCCGCCCGATCAAGGGCACGCGTCCAGCCGGCGCGGACGGTCCAGACGGCGCCGCCGACGCCCTGCGCGAATCGGCCAAAGACGCCGCCGAGCTGAACATGATCATCGACCTGCTGCGCAACGACCTGGGCCGCGTATGCAGCTACGGCAGCGTGAAGGTCACCCAGCCCCGCACCATCGAGAGCCACCCCACCGTGCACCACGGCGTCGCCACGATCACCGGCCGTCTGCACGCCGACCGCCGACTGCGTCACCTGCTGCGGGCCACCTTCCCGGGCGGCAGCATCACCGGCGCCCCCAAGGTGCGTGCCATGCAGATCATCCGCGAGCTGGAGGCCGGCCCGCGCGGCCCCTACTGCGGCGCGATCGGGGTGGTCCGGGGCGGCACCCGCGGCGGCGACGATCCAAGCCGCGCCGACGGCGCGGGCGGCCCCGTCGCGAACCTCAGCATCGCCATCCGCACGCTTCTGGTCGATCCCGCCGCCGGGCGCGTGAACTTCCACGTCGGCGGCGGCATCGTCGCCGACTCGGACCCCGCCGACGAGTACGCCGAGACGCTGCACAAGGCCGAGGCGTTGCGCCGGGCGCTGGCGGCGAACGAACCCGTGGGCCCTTGACGGCACGCGTGCATCATCGGCTCGTGTACCACCGGCGACTTGTGTGCCACTGGCGGCTTGTCCGCCAGTGCCCCCGACCCGCCGACGCACTGGCGGACAAGCCGCCAGTGCCACCCCAAGAGAATTGCAAACGCCCACTGGGATCCGTAAGACATCAATACCCGTGACAGGATTCGAACCTGTGACCTGCGCATTAGAAGTGCGCTGCTCTATCCAGCTAAGCTACACGGGCGTGTCGAACGACCAGTCTAACCCGTCATCCGTGTCCGCCGCACTGCTTGCCGGCGGCCGCTCGGCCCGGTTCGGGTCGGACAAGGCCCGCGCAACGGTCGGCGGCGGGCCGCTGATTATCCAGAACCTCAACCATCTGCGAACCGCTTTCGACCCGGTCTGGGTCGTCGGACCCCCGCCCGGCACCTACGCCGATCTGGGGCTGACCTGCGTCGCCGATGCGCAGGCCCACCAAGGTCCGATGGCCGGGGTCATCACCGCCCTGACGCACCGCCGCACGCAGCTGGGGGAAGGCGTCTGCGTGGTCGTCGCCTGCGACACGCTGCTGGACCGACCCCACGTCGAGGCGTTGGCCGCACTGGCGGAAAAGCTGGCGCCACGCGAAGAACCACGCCACGCCGCCGCCCCACGCGGCGAGCGATGGCAGCCGGTCTTCGCCGCCTACCACACGCGTGCGCTGCCCTCGCTGACCGAGTCGTACGCGGCGGGCGACACATCGCTGACCCGCTGGCTGGACGCCCCCGACACCGCGGCGTACCCCGCCGCGTTCGAAGGCCTGAAGACGTTCAACACGTCCGACGAGCTGACCCGCGCGCAAAAAAGCGGCCCGGACTAACCCGAGCCGCTCAAGCAAAACTCGGTTGCGGGCGCAGCCCGCGGCTCCAACGAGTGGCCTGCGGTCGCCGCAGGCCCCGAGGCGGAGCCACTTGGATCACAGCCCGGGGATCTTGCCCAGCAGGCCCTTCATCGTATCGACGATGTTGGCGTCGGCGCCGTCTTCGCCTTTGGGCGTGACCTTGTCGATCAGCTGCGGGAAAAACGCGGCCAGCTTCTCGGCCAGCGAGTCGGGGTCGGTGCCCTCGCGGTCGGCCAACTCCTTCAGCTTCTCGTCGCCGAAAGCCTTCTTGATCTCTTCGGGCGTGGCGGGCTCGTTGTCGCCGTCGCCGATCCAGCTCTTGAACTTGTCGCCCAGGCCCGAATCTTCGAACTGCTTCTTCACGCCGTCAAGGCCGCCGCCCAGCAGGTCCTGAGCCGACTTGAGCAGGCCGCTTTGGCCCTTGCCGTCGTCACCGTCGAGAAGGTCTTTGAATTGGTCGAGAATGGACATGGGGTGCTCTTGGAAGGAAGTTGAAATCGGGGGATCCCAGACAACCCCCATTCTAACACGCTACGGGTTCTCCCGCCCCTGTTCGGCGTCCTCCGCGGGGGTTGCACCCGGTTCAGGGCCGGTCACCCCCCGACCTGGACCGCGTTGCGGACACGAAAAAACCCGCCTCGCGGCGGGTTTTCGTGGTCCAATGCCCGGAACAGGAGTCGAACCTGCAAGGAGTTTTACCTCCACCGCGACCTCAACGCGGCGCGTCTGCCAATTCCGCCATCCGGGCCGAATGGGGCCGCGCAATATAGCAAATCCGGCCGCCGCCATCCGCGCCGTGGAGTCGCCAGACGGTCGCCAGACGGGTCCAACTCCCTTTTCGCAAAACCGAAAAGGGAATCGGACCCTGGAGCCGACGCCGCGGGGGGGCTGGCCCCGATTGCCGCGGCGTGGGGCGAGGAGGCCTGTCGCTCGGTCACTCGGCCCCTTCCCCCGGCCATCCCCTAAAATCGTCGCCCCGTGAGCTCCTCTCCCCCGCCACCATCCAACCCCGCCCGCCCGATCGTCTGCAAGTTCGGCGGCACCTCGCTGGCCGGGGCCGAGCAGATGCGCAGGGTCCGCGACATCGTCGCCGCCGACCCGGCCCGCCGGGTGGTCGTGCCCTCGGCCCCGGGCAAGCGCACCCCCGACGACCGCAAGATCACCGACCTGCTCTACCTCTGCCACGACGCGGCCGAGCAGGGGCTGAGCTTCAACGAGGCCTTCGGCGTGATCGCCGACCGCTTCCGCGGGCTGGTGTCTGACCTGGGCCTGAATCTGGACCTGGACCCGCTGCTGGACGCCGCCCGCCGCGGCATCGCCGACGCTGCCCACGCCGGCCGCGGGCCCGACTACGCCGCCAGCCGCGGCGAGGCCCTCAACGGCCGCGTGCTGGCGGCTCTGCTGGGCTGCCGCTGCCTCGACGCGGCGGACGTGATCCGCTTCGACGCCGCGGGCCGGCTGGACGCCGATGTCACCCACGACGCGCTCACCTCGGCCCTCAAGCGCGTAGATCGCGCGGTGATTCCGGGCTTTTACGGGTCGGACCCCGACGGACACATCCGCACCTTCAGTCGCGGCGGTTCCGACGTGACGGGCGCCGTGGTCGCCCGCGCCGTCAACGCGTCGGTGTACGAGAACTGGACCGACGTCTCGGGCCTGCTGACCACCGACCCGCGCATCGTCGACAACCCAGCGGTGATCGACAGCCTGACCTACCGCGAGCTGCGCGAGCTGAGCTACAGCGGGGCGACGGTGCTGCACGCCGAAGCCGTATTCCCCGTGCGGGCGGCGGGCATCCCGGTGAACATCCGCAACACGAACGCCCCCGACCACCCCGGCACGCGGATCGTGGCCACCGAGAACGCGGCGCCCACCGCCTACCCCATCACCGGCATCGCCGGCCGCAAAGACTTCACCGTCATCAGCCTGGAGAAGGACCTGATGAACGAGGCCGTGGGCTACGTTGAGCGGGTGCTCGCCGTGTTCAGCCGCGCGGGCGTGTCGGTCGAGCACGTGCCCTCGGGCATCGACACGCTGTCGGTCGTGGTCGCCGACGCCGAGTTGGCGGGCAAACGCGACGTGCTGCTGGAAGAGCTGCGTCGCACCATCGCCCCGGACCACTTGGAGATCGATCCTGACTTAGCGCTGATCGCCACGGTCGGCCGCAACATGAAGACCCAGCCCGGCATGGCCGCCACGCTGTTTGGCGCGTTGGCGAAGGCCGGGGTCAACATCCGCATGATCGATCAGGGCAGCGGCGAGCTGAACATCATCGTGGGCGTGAACGCGGGCGACTACGAGACGGCGGTGCGGGCGATCTACACGGCGTTTATTGGGTAAGAGCGACCGGGCAAACGCGACCGGAAAAACGCGGGCCGGGCGCTTTGACGCCCGGCCCGGTCAAGATCTTCGGTTTCGCGACAACGCGGCGTGGTTCACGCCCCGCGGCGTCGGCGTCCCGCCCACGCCAAGGCAACCAGGCCCAGCGGCAATGCGGCCGGTGTGGGAATCGGGTTGGGCGTCGGGGTGGGGTCGGGGGTCGGCGGCGCCGGGACGTCCGCGAAGGTGTACGTCAGCTTCGCCAATCCGCTTGCCGTAAAGCCGCCGTTGGCGTCGAAGTCGCCCACCGTCGGGTAGGTGTAGTCGAAGTCCGAGGTCAGCGCCACGCCGAAGGCCTCATTCGCCGGGTCGCCCAGCTCAACGGCCTCGCTGCTGCCGCTGCCGTTGCCCGAGCGGATGACCGACAGCGAGTCCGCGATCGGTAAGGATTCGCTGGGCAGGTCCAGGTTGAAGCCGAAGAACCGCGTGCCCAAGGTCGTGGTGCCGCTTGTGGCCACGGAGTTGGGGCTGACCCCGGTTTGAGCGGTGCTCAAAACCCGGCCTAGACTCGCCGCATGACCGACTCCAAACCGACCTACCCCACACCGAAGTCCGCCCTGGTCACCGGGGCCGGCGGAGGCGTGGGCCGCGAGACCGCCCTGCTGCTGGCCGACGCCGGCTACGCTGTGGTGCTGACCGGCCGCACCGAGGCCACGCTGAACGAGGCCGCGGCCTACATCCGCGAGGAGCTGCCCGACGCCGAGCTGCACGTGCACCCGTGCGACGTCACGGATTCCAGGGCTGTGCAGGCCCTGGTCGACGCGGTGCTGGCCCGCCACGGACGCATCGACGCGCTGGCCAACTGCGCCGGGTCCGCCCCGCTGCAGCCGATTGCCGAGATGACCGACGACGTCATCGACGCAGCGATCAACGTCAATCTGAAAAGCGTGCTGTACCTGACCCGCGCGGTCTGGCCGACGTTTCAGAAGCAGAAGTCGGGCGCGGTGTGCAATGTGAGCTCGATGGCATCGATTGATCCCTTCGTGGGGTTCAACGTGTACGCCGCGGCGAAGGCCGGGGTGAACCTGTTTACGCGGGCGGCGGCCGACGAAGGCAAGATGTTCAATCTCATCGCCGCCGCCGTCGCCCCCGGCGCGATCGAGACCGCCATGCTGCGGCAGAACTTCCCCGAAAAGATGATTCCCGCCAGCCGCACGCTGGACCCCCTGCTGGTGGCCGGCGTGATCCGCGACGTGCTGACCGGGGTGCGGAAGGTCGAACGGGGCGAGGTGATCCCCCTGCCCAGCCCGTAGCGACGCAGCGCCCGGAGCGTCCGAACTCGCCCCCGTCCTCGTTTGCAGCGCAGCGGTTCCCGTTCCCGCTCCCAGACCGCGGCGATCCGTCGTTCCGAAACGGGAACGAGAACCGGCCTGCGGCTTGAGCCTGAGCACGTACCACCCAATCACCTGCACAGCCCGGGCCCTCACCCGGCCCCACCGGTGTGATGGCCGACCCGTTACGCTGAGCGGGTGCGCATCCTTCTGACCAACGACGACGGCATCGACGCCCCGGGGCTCGCGGCGCTCCGCCGCGCCCTTTCGGACCTGGGCGAGGTGGTGACCGTCGCGCCGCTGAGGGCCCAGTCGGCCACGGGCCATGCCGCGACGTTTCATCGTCCGCTGACGGTGGACGAGCGCCCCGACGGGTGGGCGGTGGACGGGCGGCCGGCGGACTGCGTGCGGCTGGGGCTGTTCGCCCTCTTTGGTGAACACGACCACAGCCCCGCCACGCCGCCGTTCGACCTGGTGGTCAGCGGCATGAACGCCGGCGCGAACCTGGGCGTGAACGTGCTGTACTCGGGCACGGTGGGTGCGGCCCGCGAGGCGAACCTGTGCGGGCTGCCGTCCATTGCCGTGAGCCTGCACCTGAAGAACTGGCACATCGACGCCGACCAGTGGGCCCGGGCCGCCGCTCACGCCCGCGTGGCGATCGACCACGTGCTGGGCGGCCCGCTCGACGCCCGCACGCTGATGAACATCAACGTGCCGGTGCTGGACGACGGGGCCGAGCCGCGTCCGGGCCTGGCGGTGGTGCCCGCGTCGCTCAGCGCCATGGGCGTGGAGTACGAGCGCCGCGAAGGCGGCGGGGGGCGTGTGACCTACCGCGTGACCAGCACCATGACCTTTCTGGACGACCTTCCCGGCACCGATGTGGAGGCCGTGTTTGACCGCCGCGTCACGCTGACGCCGCTGCGTTTCGACACCAACTGCCCCGACGCGCTGGCCCGCTGGCGGGCGGCCACGGGGGCCGACACGCGGGGCCACGTCGCCGACATCGGCGCTCCGTCCGGGGAGCGGCCGGCGTGAGCGACCCCGAGCCGCTCCCCGCGTGTGAGGCCCGGGCCGACGCCAACCCGGTCGACGCGCTCACCCGACTGATTGTTGCGGCGCAGCCCGGCCCGGTGGTCGCGTACCTGCACGCCCTGCCGCCGGACGAGACGGCCTACACCCTGAGCCGGCTGGAAGACGAGCGACGCACGGCGCTCTTCACACTGCTGGCCGGGCACGACGCGGACCTGGGCGCGGACCTGCTCGAACACTTCGACGACGGCTACGCCGCCGATCTGGTGAGCGACCTGGAGGTGGCCGACGCCGCGGCGATCGTCGACGAGATGGACTCGGACGAGCAGGCCGATGTCATCGGCGAGCTGCAGGACCACGAGGCCGAGGCGATCCTGGGTGCGATGTCGCCCGAAGAGGCCAGCGACACCCGCCGCCGCCTGCGCTACGACGAGGACACCGCCGGCGGGCTGATGATCACCGAGTACCTGCATTACCCCGCGGAGTGGACCGTGGAGCAGGTGGCCGCCGACCTGCGTGAGCACGGCGAGGCGTACGGCGAGTACGAAGTCCGTTACATCTACGCCACCGATGAACGCGGCGGCCTGGCCGGCACCGTGCCCATGCGGCGGCTGGTCATGGCCCCGCGCGGCACGCCGGTGGCCGACCTGATGGCCGAGTACCCCTTCACCGTCACCGTCGACACCCACACCGACGAGCTGGAAGACCTCTTCGACCGCATCGACCTCAGCGCGGTGCCCGTGGTGGACGACGGGCAGACCCTGTGCGGCGTGGTGCAGCGGGCCGCCGTGCAGGAGGCCCGCGGCGAGGCCGCCGAAGAGGACCTGGCCAAGGTCGGCGGCATCGTGGGCGGCGAAGAGCTGCGCTCGATGCCCGTGGTGTCGCGGGCGGTGCGGCGGCTGATGTTCCTGATCCCCATCATGCTGCTGATGATGGTCTCCGCCGCGGTCATCAGCCTGTTCCGCGACACGGTGCAGCGCGTGCCGCTGATCGCGGCCTTCCTGCCGCTGGTCGCGGGGCTGTGCGGCAGCGGCGGCAACCAGGCGGTGGCCGTCAGCATGCGCGAGATCAGCCTGGGCCTGATCAAGCCGGTCGATCTGGGTCGGGTGGCGCTGCTCGAAGCCCTGCCGGCGCTCATCAATGGCGCCGCGCTGGGAATACTTATTTTCGGTGTGGTGTTCCTCTGGGAGCACGACGCCACGCTGGCTTTCGTCATCGGGTCCGCCGTGCCCACCACCATCCTGCTGGCCGCGGTCATCGGCGGGGGCGTGCCGCTGGTGCTCCGCCGCGCCGGCCTCGACCCGGCAATGGCGTCGGGCCCGGTCGTCACCACGCTGGTGGATCTGGCCGCCTATTTCACGGTCCTGGTGCTGGCGACGCTGCTGCTCACGTGAGGGCCTTGCGTCGCGGCCTCCCAGGGGGCGAGTTCCCCGACCGCGATACGAACGCCGCCCGAACCCCGAGCCCGTCGAGGCCGTAGAGTCTTCCGCCATGCCCAAACTCAGCTTCGACGGGACTTCGCTCCTTTTAGACACCCAACGCCTCTGGCCGGTCGCCGCCCGCTTGGACTACGCCGCCTTTCCGCCCGAAAGCTGGTCGCCCCGCCTGGGCCAGCTGCGCGACGCGGGTTTCAATACCGTGGAGACCGCGGCGTGGTGGACCGCCCACCAGCCGACGGCCGACACCTTTAACTTCGAGGGGCGACGCGACCTCCGCCGCTTCGTCGAGACCGCCGCGGGAATGGGTCTGTGGGTGGTGCTGCGCGCCGGTCCGCACGCCGAGGGCCTGCACGCCGGAGGCCTGCCCGCCTGGCTTGACGGGCTGAAGCTGGACCGCCGGGCCAAGCCCATGCGGCGTCGCGAGGGCAACGCCCTGTTCCTGGCCGCGGCGGCCAACTTCTACCAGGCGCTTTTCAAGCAGCTTGCCGGGCTTCAGGCCGCCGACCGCCCGGCCGCCGGCGCCACCGTCTATGCGCCGGCCGGGCCCGGCGTGGTCGCCGCGTGCGGGTTCGCGGGCCAGGGCGCCGGCCCCGTGCTGGCGGTGCAGATCGAGGACCACTGGACCGCCGCCCACCCCGACGGCGAGGCCGCCTACCTCGAACCGCTGGTGCGTTACCTGCGGCAAGCCGGTGTGCAGGTGCCGGTGCTGCTGGAAAACCAGTTGTGGAACCACCTGCCCGGCACCGTCCACACCTGGAACGTGGGCGACGGGCTCTCAGCTGATCCCGCCTCTGACCCCGCTGCCGACCTGCGTCAGCTGCGGGCGGTCGAGCCCGATGCGCCGGCGATCGCCCGGGTCACCGCGTCGGCCGACGCCGACAGCCTGGCCCGCCAGCTGGGCGGCGTGCTGGCCGCAGGCGCCGGCTTCGCCGTCGACCGCTTCGCCCGCGGCACGGCGCTCGACAGCCCGGCACCCGAGACCGGTGGCGGGCACGCACTCACCGGGCCGGGGGGCGAACCCGAACCCGCCCTGGCCGCTGCGCGGTCGGCGGCGCTCTTCAGCAGTCACTTCGGCTCGGTTCTGGCCCACCTGCGGCCCGCGTCGGGGCCGGTGGTGGCCGCAGCCACGGGGACCACCCACCCACTCTCCATCACCCACCTTCGCGGTGAGCGTGGCGACCTGGTCGTGCTGCGTCAGGCGAAGACCGACAAGGCCCGCACCGCCGACCTGCTGCTGGACGAGGGCGTCCGCCTGCGCGTGCCCCTGGCACGGTGCGGCGCCACCCGCCTGCTGCTCAATGCCCGGCTGGGCGGCCGCGCGATGCTCGACTACACCAGCCTCTCGCCGCTCATGCTGGCCGGGGGCCACGTGCTGGCGGTGGTCGGCCCGGCCGGATCCGAGGGCCAGCTGTCGCTGGACGGCGAACACCTGGACGTCACCGTGCCCCGCGGACAGGCGCCGGTGGTGGAATCGCTGGACACGGTCACCCTGGTGGTGCTCAACGAGGACCAGGCCGCGGTCACCCACGCGTACGCCGACGGGCTGGTGGTGGGCGCCGCGGGGTTGAATGCCGCCGGCGAACCCGTACCGGTACGCGGGTTCGCGACCCAGACGCGGGTCTCCGCGACCGGAGAAGTCAGCCGGGTCAAATCCGTCCTCCCGCGTCGCGGCAACGCCCCGTCACTGACCGCCTGGAGCCACGCCGATGCCGCCGCATCGCTGGCCGCGCCGGGCGACACCGCCACCCTGCCCGGCCGCTCGCTGCACCGCGCGGCGTTCGCCCCGGGCCGTGCCGCCCTTACCCTGCGACTGGGGGGTGCGGCCGCTGCGCTGGAGATCGATCCCGAGTGCGGCCCGGTCGCGATCGACGGGCCCAAGAACCGCAAGCTCACCGGGGACATTGCACTGCTGACCACCGACGGCGCGGGCCCCCGCCACGGGCCGGGCCGCTGGTTCCGGGTCGACGCCGCAAAGTTGCCCAGCCCCGAGCGCCACCCCCAACCCGCGCCCGACGCGTTCGAAGCCGTGCAGTTCGCCCCGGGCCACCGCGCCGGCGCCACCGCCGCCGGCGAGGCGCTGATCTACCGCCTCAAGCCCAGCCGGCGCCGCCCGGTCATCATCGACCTGAGCAAGCTGTCGGTCGCCTGTGTCATCCGGATCAACGGCAAGCCCGTCGCCCTGCACGACCCCGCCCCCGGGCCATCCAAGGCCCCCGACCCCCGCCACCTGCTGGACCCCACCGACGACGGCCCCTTCACCGGCGGCACCAACGCCGTGGAGTTGGCCCTCTTCGCCCCGCTGCCCAAGGGCACGTCCACCCGCGGGCTGCTGGTGGCCACCGACGTGAAGTCCGAGATCACTCCCGAGGCGCCCTGGACCACCGAGCCGCTGCCCGTGCCCGGCGACGACGCGTTCGGCGACCCGCCGGCCAAGACCTCCAAAGCGAACAAGTCGTCCAAGAAAGTGCGCAACCCCGCGTGGTGGCGGACCGCCTTCACTGCTCACGCGGGGTCGGGCGGCGATGCCAGCGGCCTGGTGCTGACCTTCACGGCGGCCGACGGCGGCGCGGTCGTGCTTAACGGCCACCACGCCGGCCCCTTCGCCGTGGGCAAGAACGTGCTCGAACTGCACGCCGGCTGGCTCGCCGCCGACGGCAAGAACACGCTCACCTTCTTTGACGAGGGCGGCGGCGTGCCGAAGTCGGTGAAGCTGGCGCGGGCGTGAAGCAAGGCCTGCCTCGCAATGGCGGGTCGAGGGTGACGCGGTCAAAGCAGAAGCTTCGCCCTCCCATCAATCCCTCCCGAATGCGTCAGCGTCCGCGGCCTTCCTCCGTGTCCTCCGTGCAGGCCACTTGAGCCCGCGCCGTTCACGCCGTGGTCTGCGGATGAGGTGGGCGGGTGGAGGCGTCATCAACTCCGTGGCCTCCGTGGTAAAGCGAAGCGCTGCCTTAGCGCGTGCCGGCGAAAATCAAGCCCCCCCACACGCGTTGCGGCTATTCTCAGGATCGAATGATCGCCACGCGAATCCCGACGGCCAACCCACCATGTCCACCGACGACCACCACCGCGCCGCCGCCGACCGCCGGGGCCGCTGCGCGGTGCTGACGGTCAGCGATACCCGCACCGCGGCCACCGACCGCGGCGGCGACACCGTGGCGGACGCGTTAACCGCCGCCGGGCACACGGTCGAGCAGCGGAAGCTCGTTCCCGATGAACCCGACGCCGTACACGCCGCGCTCCGCGGTTGGCTGGACGCCGCAACCCCGCCCGACGTGATCCTCACCACCGGCGGCACCGGCATCGCCCGCCGCGACACCACGGTGGAGGTCGCCCGACGGCTGATCGACAAAGAACTCGAAGGCTTCGGCGAGCTGTTCCGCATGCTCAGCTACGAGCAGGTCGGCCCCGCCGCCATGCTCAGCCGCGCGGTCGGGGGCCTGGCGGGCGAGACGCTGCTGTTCGTGCTGCCCGGCTCGGTCAACGCGGTCACGCTCGCGATGGAGAAGCTGATCGTGCCGGAGCTGCCGCATCTGGTGTGGGAGCGGAGCCGGTAATCCGTTTCAGATTTGTGATTTCAGATTTCAGATTGCCCGAGGCGATGGTTGCCGGGGTACGAGGAATCAGCTTGCCGCCTATGGCAACCTGAAATCTGAAATCTGAAATCTGAAATCGAACTACGATGCCGGCATGTCCAAGCCGCCCACCCCGACATCCCCTAAGAAACCCGCCCCCCTCGAAGTCGTCGAGCCCGTCGGCGCCCGCGTGCTTATCCGCAAAGACGAAGACAAGAAGACCACCAAGGCGGGCATCCACCTGCCCGACAAGATCGAGATCCCCACGCTCACCGGCCGTGTGGTCACGGTCTCGGCCGAGGTGGAGGACGACGAGAAGTACCCCATCGCGCAGTACGACAAGGTGCTGTTCAACCCCAAGGGCGCGATCCCGGTTGATTTCGAGGGTGACAACCGCCTGTTCGTCGTCCCGGTCGAAAACATCGTCGCGGTGTTCCGCAAGGTGGAGTAGTCCGCGCGTGGGTCGTCGTTAGCGAGCGATTTTTTTGGCTTGTTTGTCATCCCGGTGGTGCAGGCGGGCAAGGCAGCGCTTCGCTTATCCACAGAGAACACAGAGACACAGAGACACAGAGGAAGACAGCCGATCCTGACGTGCTTGGGGAATGGATTCCTTCCTCTGTGTCCTCCGTGCAGGGATCCTGATCGGCGGAAATGGCTTGGGTGAGGATCAGCCAAGCCGTCCTCGGCAGCGTCGGCTCTGTGCCCTCTGTGGATAAACGCAGTGCTGCCTTGATGGGCCGTGCCGGCGGGTTCGACCGTTGCTTGCACTCAGTTCCCGCCAAAGCCTCGCTGCGTTGATCGAGCACAACGCCCCGGCATCCGTGGCCGCGGCTACGCAGGACCGTTTACAATCCCGCCCATGTCCACCGCCCCCGCCGCGTCGCCGGCCGCCGTTACCGTCGCCCGCATCGAGGTCCGCCCGCGGGACCCCGCCACCGACGCCCGCGCCGCCCGGGCACTGGCCGAAGCGCGGGCGCACTTCGGCGCCGACGCCGTACGCGGCGTGACGGTCACCGACGTCTTTCTGATCGAGGGCCCCATCGACGCCGACGCCGCGCGGCGGATCGCCGACGAGCTGCTGGCCGATCCGGTGGACCAGACGGCCTATCCGGGCGTGTCCGACGCCGAGCCGGGGTCGGCCACGCTGGAGGTCCACTACCTGCCGGGCGTGATGGATCCGGTGGCCGACTCCACCCGCGACGCGATCCACGAGATGCTCGGCGGGTTGGGCGTCCAGGTCCGCACCGGGGTCCGCTACGACTTTTTGGGGCTCGATGCCCCCGCCGCCGAGCTCGAAGCCTTCGCCCGCGGCCGCTTCGCCAACCCGGTCGTGCAGGGTATCCACGCCGCGCCCCACCACCCCGCATCGTTCGAAACCGGCACGCCCCATCCCTTCAATCTGCGCCGGGTCGCGATCCGCGACCTCGACGACGCGGGGCTCGAAACCCTCTCGCGCGACGGGCACCTGTTCCTCTCACTCGAAGAGATGCAGCGCATCCAGAGCCACTACCGCGACGCAGGCCGCGAGCCGACCGACATCGAGCTGGAAACCCTCGCCCAGACCTGGAGCGAGCACTGCGTGCACAAGACGCTGAAGAGCACGGTGCGCTACCGCGGCCCTGCAGGGGACGCCGTCTTCACCAACAAAGCCGGCCACGATGTCAATGACGACGGCAGCGTCACCATCCACAACCTGCTGAAGCAGACCGTGGCCAAGGCGACCTTCGATCTCAAGGACAAGTGGCAGGGCTCCGCCAAAGAGGGCTGGCTGGTCAGCGTCTTCGACGACAATGCGGGCATCGTCCGCTTCGACGACCAGGACGGCATCGCCATCAAGGTCGAAACCCACAACCACCCCAGCGCGCTCGAGCCCTACGGCGGCGCCGCCACCGGCATCGGCGGCTGCATCCGCGACATCATGGGCACGGGGTTGTCGGCCAAGCCGATCGCGAACACGGACACGTTCTGCGTGGCGTATCCGGACCGGTGGTCCGGGGAAGCTCGAAGTCCGAAGTCCGAAGTTCGAAGTGACAAGGCAGGCGAACCAGAGGCGTCAGGAGCGGATTCCGGAACTTCGCACTTCGAACCTCGCACTTCGAACTTGCCCCAAGGCGTCATCCACCCCAAGCGCGTGCTCGAGCGCGTGGTCGATGGCGTGCGCGACTACGGCAACCGCATGGGCATCCCCACGGTCAACGGCGGCGTGGTCTTCCACGACGACTACCTGGGCAACCCGCTGGTCTACGCCGGCTGCGTGGGCATCATCCCGCTGGACAAGTGCTTCGGCTCGCCCAAGCCCGGCGACCGCATCATCATTCTGGGCGGGGCGACGGGCCGCGACGGCATCCACGGCGCGACCTTCAGCAGCGCCGAGCTGACCGACACCCACGCCGACGAGTTCAGCCACGCGGTGCAGATCGGCAACGCGATTACCGAGAAGAAAACGATGGACGTGCTGCTGAAGGCACGCGACTACGTCGCTCCGGGCGCTCCCGTCGGCACCGAGTCGCGCTGCCTCTTCACCGCCATCAGCGACTGCGGGGCCGGCGGTTTCAGCTCGGCAGTGGGCGAGATGGCCGAGAAGGTCGGCGCCAAGGTCACCCTCGACACCGCCCCGCTCAAGTACGACGGCCTGACCTACACCGAGGTGTGGATCAGCGAGGCCCAGGAACGCATGCCCCTTTCGGTGCCCCCCGAGAACGTGGACGCGCTGCGCCGATTGTGTGAAGACGAAGACGTGCCCTTCTGCGACCTGGGCCAGTTCGGCCATGAACAGAACGGCGAGCCCACCCTGGAACTCAGCTGGCACGGCGAGACCGTCGGCACGCTCTCGCTGCCCTTCATGCACGACGGCGTGCCAATGCCCACGCGGGAGGCCGAGTGGACGCCGGGGATGACGCTGGGCACGGGAAAAGGGGACAACACCCTTTTACGGGACGCGCCAGACGGGTCCAACTCCCTTTTTCCCAGGGCGGAAGAAGGGAGTCGGACCCTGGTGCCTGGGGTTGCTGGGGGTTCTGGTCTGGAATCCTCATTGCTCGCGTTGCTGGCCCACCCCAACATCGCCAGCAAGCACTGGATCATCCGCCAGTACGACCACGAGGTGCAGGGCGGCAGCGTGGTCAAGCCGCTGGTCGGACCGCAGCAGGACGGCCCGTCGGATGCCGCGGTGCTGCGGCCCAAACTCGATTCGACCCGCGGCATCGCGCTGAGCAACGGCATCGCGCCCCACCTGTCCGAGAAGGCCAACGACGACGGCACGGCGACGGACGGCGACAGCTACTGGGCCACGCTGGCCGCGCTGGACGAGGCGGTCCGCAACGCGGTCTGTACCGGCGCCGACCCGTCGCACGTCGCGATCCTGGACAACTTCTGCTGGGCCCGCTGCGACGACCCGCGCCAGCTGGGCACCCTGGTGCGCGCGGCCGAGGCCTGCTACGACGGCGCGATGGCGTACGAAGCGCCGTTTGTGTCGGGCAAAGACTCGCTGAGCAACCAGTTCACCACCGAAGACGGCCGGCTCATCACCATCCCGCCGACGATGCTCATCAGCGCGCTGGCGATGGTGGACGACGTGACCCGTTGCGTGACGATGGACGCCAAGATCGCCGGCCACGCGCTGCTGGCCGTGGGCACCACCACCGCCGACCTGGGCGGCAGCCACCTCGTGGCGACCGGCCACGCCGAGGCCGGCACGCGACTCACGATTCCGCGGCTGGACCTGGTGGCGGGGCCGAAGCTCGCCCACGCCGTCGCGGGCCTGATCGCCGCCGGCCACGTGGTCAGCGCCCACGACTGCAGCGAGGGCGGCCTGCTGGTCGCCGCCGCGGAAATGGCCTTCGCCGGCCGCATCGGCCTGGACCTGGACCTCACGAACCTGCCAGTGGCCGGCGAGCCCAACCTCGCCGCGAAGTGCTTCGCCGAGAACCCCGCCCGCTACCTGCTGGAAGTGGCCCCCGCCGACCTGGACGCCGCCGTCCGTGGGCTGCGCGACGCCGGCGTGCCCTTCGCCCAGGTGGGCACCTTCGCCGGCCATGACCGCCTGACCCTGCGGGCCGCCGACGGGCCCAAGGCCGACGTGCCGCTCGACACCCTCCGCAACGCGTGGCTCGGCACGCTGGACTTCTGAGCGGGTTTCCTGCCGACTCTTCGCATCCGCCTTCGCACTTCTTACTTCGAACGTTTCCCCATGCCCACCGAGCGCTTTCAAAAACAGGTTGACGGCTGCACCGTGTACGGCCTGCGGTCCGACGCCGCCGAGCTGACGGTCTGCCCGGAACGCGGGATGCGGGTCATCGACTTCACCGACCGCCGCACCGGCCGCCGCTGGTTCTGGTCCCCGCCCGTGCCCGCGGGCGGGTCGACGCGGCTACCCGCCAACCGCGCCGGCGACGCCTTCGACACCAGCCCGCTGCTGGGGATGGACGAGTGCCTGCCCGGCGTGAACCCGTGCCCCACCAGCCCCGACCACGGCGAGGTCTGGCCGCGGGCCGCCACGCTGGTGGACGACGCCCCCGGCACCCTGCGCACCCGCGTGTCGCTGCCCGGCTGCGGGCTGGACCTGGAGCGGGCCGTCTCGCTCGACGGCGACGAGGCCCGCTTCGACTACCGGCTGTCCAACCCCGGCAAAGAACGCCGGGCCTACCTGTGGGCGGCACACCCGCTGCTGACGGTGATGCCCGGCGACCGCATCGAGTTGCCCGACGGCGTGCGGCAGGTGCACGTGGCCAACGGCGCCGGGGTGCGTGGGTTGCCGCGTGGCGGGCCCGCCCCGTGGCCGCGACTCACGCCCGTCGCCGACGCCGCCGCCCTGCACCTGACCGCCGACCGCAGCCCCGCCACCGTGAAGTGCTTCGCGACCGGCTTCGCGCGGGGCGAGGCAGGCATCCGCAATGCGCAGACCGGCGACCGGCTCTCGTTCCGCTTCGACCCGGCCCAGATCGGCGCGCTGGGCGTGTGGATCAACCGCGGGCACTGGAAGGGGTACCACCAGGTCGCGATCGAGCCCACCAACGCCCCGGTCGATACGCGCAGCGACGCCGCGGCGCTTAACGTCGACGCCACCCACGTCGGCCCGGGCGAAACAAAGCGCTGGGGCTGGGTGCTGCGAACCCACCCGATGAAGACCGGGTGAGGGGCCCGAAGCACGCAAGGCGGCATCCCTTATGCCCCGGCCAGCGTCTGCTGCCCGCGCCGCACCGCCGGCAGCGCCCGCAGCCGCACCCACGCCGAGCTCCGCCGCTGCTCGGTCAGCACCACACGCCGCCGCAGGGCCGGGTCGCGCCCGAAGCACCGCCGCACCTTGGTGGGGTGGTTGCAGTCCGACGAACGGTGCAGCAGCACCACCTTCCGCGGGTTGCCGGCGCCGCTCAGCTCGTTGACCCGCCGCACCGCGGCCAGCGCCTGCTCGTTGCTCAGGTGGCCCGAGTCCGACAGGTTGCGCCGGTTCACGAACGACGGCCGCGATGACCGCTTGGTCATGCCCTCGTCGTAGTTGCTTTCGATGCACAGCACGTCCACGCCCGCCACGTGCCGACAGAGCGCCTCGGTCGCGTGCCCCAGGTCGGTCGCAAAGCCCACCGACGTGCCGCAGGCCAGGGTGAAGCGGAAGCCCGACGTGCCCTGGCGGTCGTGCTGCAGGCGGATCGCGTCGGCGGTGATGTGTGGCGCCACGCGGAAGGCCGTGTGCTCCTTGAACGGCCGCACCAGGCCGGCGGTTTCAAGCTGCTGGTTGTTCCGCACCTTCCGCAGGTCCTCCAGGTGCCAGCGGTGGCAGAACAGCGGCAGGCCCAGCTCGGCCATGGGCTTCATCCAGCTGCTGCGGAAGTGGTCGGTGTCGAAGTGCGTGACGCAGACGCCCGACAGCTCCGCCAGCGTGAGGCCCGCGCGGTGCAGCCGCTGGGCCGTGGTTCGCGGCCCCAGGCCCGCGTCGATCAGGATCGCCGAGGGCCGCACGCCCGGCGCCGGCGTGCAGGTCAGCAGCGTGACGTTCCCCCCCGAGCCCGAGCCCAGCACGCACAGGCCCAGGGTCGGCGCAGGCGGGGCCGGCCGCGGCCGGTCTCGCGCGGTCGGCCGCGTCGCGGTGGCGGCCCCGGGACGGGCCCCGACGTGAAACAGGTCCATCTGTAGCGGCGGCTCTTCGATCATTCGTGTCAAAAACAGGGCCCGGTCCTTGGGCCAGTGGCGGATCTTTTGGAAGATTGCAATGTAGCAGCCGCGTCGTGCCGTCCGCCTTCTCGCTCCCCTGAATCCAACCCGCCATGACCCCGCACGCCCCACCCACCGCCGCCGACGCCCTCCGCGCCCTGCTCCCGCAGCCCCGCTCGGGCCTGGGCCCCGCCACCACGTGGCCCGCCCCCCACCGCGTGCTGGCCACGGCGGCGGGCATGCTCCTGTGCCTGCTCGCCGGCGTGGGCTGCGCCGACACGCGCACCAGCGTCGCCCAGCGGGCCGTCGCCCCGACTTACTCCTACGTGCACGACGCCTCCCCCGAGGTCCACCGCGCCCTCTGGCCGCAGGCCCCCATTGGCGGCGTGACGCTGATGGCCGACGCGACGCCGACCCCCTGAGCCCGCCTGCCTCGCCGTGCCGTCCCCATCCCGCTTTTCCCTCTCCGAGGGCCGGACGCAACCCGCGTCCGGCCTTTTTCGTGCGCGCCGTGACCGGTTAAACTGTTCCGCTTCCCACTCGCCCCCGCCCCCACTCCAACGCACCCCACCGAGAGATTCCCCCGATGAGCTTCGAAATCGACACCGTCCACGGCCGCCAGGTTCTTGACTCCCGCGGCAACCCCACCGTCGAGGTCGAGGTCCACCTGCTGGACGGCACCACCGGCCGGGCCATGGTGCCCTCGGGCGCCTCCACCGGCGAGAACGAGGCCGTCGAGCTGCGCGACGGCGACCCGGACCACTACCTGGGCAAGAGCGTCCACAAGGCGGTCGAAAACATCAACGTCGAGATCGAGCCCGAGCTCATGGGCCTGGACGCCCGCGACCAGGAGCACATCGACCAGGTCATGATCGAGCTGGACGGCACCAAGAACAAGAGCAAGCTGGGCGCCAACGCCATGCTCGGCGTCTCGATGGCCGTCGCCCACGCTGCCGCCGACGCCAGCGGCCTGCCGCTGTACCGCTACCTGGGCGGAAGCGGTGCCAAGGTGCTGCCGGTGCCGATGATGAACATCCTCAACGGCGGCAAGCACGCCGACAACACGGTCGACTTCCAGGAGTTCATGATCCAGCCCTGGGGCTTCGAGAACTTCGACGACGCCATGCACGCGGGCGTGAAGATCTACCACACGCTCAAGGGCGTGCTGCACGACAAGGGCCTCTCCACCGCCGTCGGCGACGAGGGCGGCTTCGCGCCCAACCTCAAGAGCAACGAAGAGGCCCTGCAGATCATCGAAGAGGCCGTGAAGAAGAGCGGCTACAAGTGGGGCGAAGAGATCTTCGTCGCGCTGGACCCCGCCACCAGCGAGCTGTGGAACGAGGCCGAAAAGCTCGGCAAAGAAGGCTACAACTTCTTCAGCAGCGACCCCAGCAAGACCATCACCGCCGAAGAGATGATCGACACCTGGGCCGGCTGGTGCGACAAGTACCCCATCCGCAGCATCGAGGACGGCCTGGCCGAGAACGACTGGGCTGGCTGGAAGAAGCTCACCGAGAAGCTGGGCGAAAAGGTCCAACTGGTCGGCGACGACCTTTTCGTCACCAACAAGGATTTCCTGAAGAAAGGCATCGACAGCGCCACCGCCAACTCGATCCTGGTCAAGGTCAACCAGATCGGCACCCTCAGCGAGACCTTCGACGCCGTGGGCCTGGCCATGCGTAACGGCTACAGCGCCGTGCTCAGCCACCGCTCGGGCGAGACCGAAGACGCGACCATCGCCGACCTGGCCGTGGCTACCAACTGCGGCCAGATCAAGACCGGCGCCCCCTGCCGAAGCGACCGCACCGCCAAGTACAACCAGCTCATCCGCATCGCCGAAGAACTGGGCGAGAACGCGGTGTACGGGTCGGCGACGTGGAACAAGGGCTGATCGGGCTCTGCTAAACCAGACGATCGCGTGAAGGCGGCTCCTTTTTGGGGCCGCTTTTCTCGTTCCCTGTTGGGCGGTATTTAATTGTTGTGGGTCTCTCAACGCCAAGGCATTTATCGCCAAGTTGAGTGGGAGGGCGCTCTCGATCTGGTTTCAAAGTCCGTGTGGTTCTGCGCCGCCGCGTTCCAGACGCTGAGGTGTCAAGGCAAGGAAGAGCGGACGCGAAGCGGGCGGGAGAGCCATCGCTCTCGTGCGCGTTGACCCGCAGTCGATCGGTCACGACGCTGATGAGTGATCCAGTCCTGCCACCGCCCCATGCCAACCCACTGACCTGCACCGCGACTCTCCCCACCGCCTGCGTCGGGTCTTTCTTGCCTTGTGATCTCGGCGTCGGTCACGCGGCCCTGCAGCGCGGCATGATGTCCCAGTGCAAAACAAACTACCCCACCACTCAACTTGGCGATAAGTGCCTTGGCGTTGTCCAACTCCGAACGCGTAGAAAAAGACCTCGTGGCGGAGGGTCCCACCACGAGGCCCGATCCAGGGCGGCTTCACGGCCCCGCCACGCGGTAGGCGACACGGCCGCCCCAAGAGTCCGATACGCCCGCCCCGGGGGCCAACGCGAGCATCAAAAAAACCTGCCGCCCGGCCGCGCTCGTCGACCACAACCACGCGGGGTTTGGCAACCGGCTGCTAGACTCCCCGCCATGCAAGGCGACGCTCAGCCCAAAACCGCCCTCTTCCCCGGCACCTTCGACCCGCTGACCAACGGCCACCTCGACGTGATCCGCCGCGGCCAGCACCTGTTCGACCGCCTGGTGGTCGCCATCGGGATGAACCCGGCCAAGAAAGAGATCTTCAGCGTCGCCGAGCGGCAAGAGATGATCCGCGAAATCGTCGCCGACGAGTGCGGCTCGAACGTCGCGGTGCAGACCTACAGCGGGCTGACGGTCGACTTCGCCCGCACGCTCAAAGCCACCGCGATCCTGCGCGGCATCCGCAACGTCACCGACCTCAACTTCGAGTTTCAGCTGGCCCTGACCAACCGGGCCATCGCCGACGTCGAGACCGTGTTCGTGATGACCGGCGAAACCAACGCCTTCACCAGTTCCACGCTCATCAAACAGATCGCCAGCGGCGGCGAGATCGACCGCTTGGGCGCCCTGCTGCCCGACGTGGTGCTGCGCTGCCTCAAAGAGAAGAAGGACGCCCTGGGCGGCGAGCTGCCCTGGGCGCACATCGATCATCTGAAAGAATGACGGCATCCGCCGTCACGGGAGGGCGAAGCTCCTGCTGAGCCGCGCGTTCTGACCCACGCCGACTTCGTCGAAACACTCACCATCCCCCACAATCGTCCCGCCATGAAGCGACACCTCTCCGCCGCCGCGCTCGCCCTCACCCTGCTGCCGCTCGCCGGCTGCATGACCACCGAGGAACGCCGCGCTCAGTACCACGCCCGCCGGGCGACCGTCGAGGTCACCACCAGCCGGGGCCAGCCGGTCACGCTGCAGCTCGTGGCCGCCGACGACGGCGCCGCCCGCGCCGGCGTCAGCCACGTGCGCACCGAAGACTACGGCTCGGCCCTGGAGCAGCTGCGGGTCGCCACCGACCGGAAGCCCCGCGACCACCGCGCCTGGTTCGCGCTGGGCGCCGTCTACGAGAAGACCGGCCACATTCACCAGGCCTACGACGCCTACCGCAACGCGTTCTTCCTTCGCAACGAGCCCGATTATGAGGAGGCCTGGCGACGCACCCGCAGCAAGCGCGGCGACGCCGGCGGGCAGCAGGACGCCTCAGGTGCCGCCACCGACCCGACTTCGTTCTGAAGCAACGCCGCGTCGGCGGGCTTCGGCGTGCCGCGCTGGCTGGGCTCGACCGGGGCGGGGCGGGCGGGCGGGCGGGTCTCGCAGGCGGTCAGCAGCGGCGCCAGCAGCAGCAGCGGCGCCGCCAGCAGCAGCAGGGGCAAGGCAAACCGGGGCTTTCGCGGGTGAATCAGGGTCGTCATCGGGTCTCCGTCGTCGTCGGGGCGAACCCCTCACTATAAGGGTATTCCCAGCCCGTCCGCCCGCCTTCCTCGAGACCTGCCCCGCCGATGCCCCTTCCTCCGCTGGTCACCGCCGCCCGCCGTCTCACCCGCGCCCTTGCGGGTCAGCGCTTCGCCGCGCCGGTGGCGCACGTCTACCGCCCGCTGGTCTACGCCCGCCCTCTGCACGAGCAGTACCTCACGCGCTTCGGCGGCGGGACCAAACGTGTGCTCTTTTTGGGGATGAACCCCGGCCCCTGGGGCATGGCCCAGACCGGCGTGCCCTTCGGCGAGGTCGCGGCCGTGCGCGACTGGATGGGCATCCACGGCGACGTGGCCGCGCCCGACGACCCCCACCCCAAGCGTCCGGTCGCCGGCCTGGCCTGTCCCCGCAGCGAGGTCAGCGGCCGCCGCCTGTGGACGCTCATGCAGGAACGTTTCGACAGCCCCGAGGCTTTCCACGCCGAGCATTTCGTCGTCAACTACTGCCCGCTTCTTTTCATGGACACCGGCGCGCGCAACTTCACGCCCGACAAGCTGCCCGCCGCCGAGCGGGCCGCGCTCGAGCACGCCTGCGACGCGCACCTGCGAACCGTCGTGGAAACGCTTGAACCCGCGCACGTCGTGGGCGTGGGCAGGTGGGCCGAGAAGCGTGCCGGCCTCGCCCTCGCCGACGGGTCGGGTCGCGCAGACGCACCGACGATCAGTACCGTGCTGCACCCTTCTCCGGCCAGCCCCGCCGCCAACCGGGGCTGGGCCCCGGCGGCGGTCAGGCAGCTCACCGCGTCCGGCGTATGGGTTTAGCACGAACAACCGCGTTGGCGTCCCGGTTCAAACGCACCCGACTTTCGGAAAGCAGATCCGCGACTTCAGGCAGCTCGTTCAAGTCACCGGTTCGACCGGCCCGTGCCCTCACGGGGGTGGCCCGTTGAAGGCGCGGGGCCAGCCGTTCACCTGCGTCGCAAGACGTGCATCGCGGCGACTCACCTGGTCGGGTCAGCGCCGGCGCACCGGGTCAAAGCGGAACCCCGTCGACGCTGCGCCGCGCGGGGTCCGTGGGCCCCCGGGCGTCGCCGCCCCGCCTGTCGCGTCGAAGCGCGAAGCGTTGGTGAAGCCCGAAGTGGCCGTGAAACGCGTCGTGGACATGGTCCGCGGTTTCCGGAACGCGGGGGCCGTGCGGGGGTCCGACCGGCGTCCCGCGATGCGTGGCGCATCAAGCAGGACGTTGCCGACCACGCGCGGGCGCGGGGCGGCCGCCGCCGCCCCGCCCCCGGCGCCGCGGAATGGATTACGCCGCAGCCCTGCGCCCGGGTCGTCGGCGACCGGCGCACCGGCCCGGTCCACCGCAGGCTCGGCCTCCTCCGCTGGGCCGTAGGTGAAGGCCACCTCGGCCCGGCGGAAGCCCGCCCCCACGTCGCGGCCGCCGATCAACCTGGCGTGCGCGAAGCCCGCCGAGTCGTTCAGGGCGGCGACCATCGGGTCCACGTCTTCAGCGTGACGCATCTGGGCCGTAAACGAGCCCCCGAAGCGCTGCGCCCTGGCGTCCAGCGCGCCGCGGTCGAGGTGCAGGCGGATCAGCGTGCCCGTGTCGTTCAGAGTTTCGGTGACCGTGGCGATGGGCCGCGACCATGACACGTCGGCGCCCAGCCGATCGAGCGTCTCGCCCTTCTGCCGCAGGTCGGCGTCCAGCCGCTCGATCACGCCGGCCAGGCCCGCGCCGTCCATCGACGACAGGTCCAGTTCCCCGACGGCCCGCAGCCCGGCCGGCCGGTCCATCAGCGCGGTCAGCTGCAGGTCCGCAACGCTGCGGCTCCGCAAGCGGTGCAACGCGACATCGCGGGCAATAAAGCGGCGCGGCGAGTCCTCGATGGCGTTCATCCAGCCCAGCAGCGCCTCCCATTCGCCCTCGGCCCGCACTCCGAGCCGGCGGGTGGCGACGCTCTGCGCGACCGCCGTCGGCCCTGGCATGACCCCCGACAGCGTGACACCGTGCTCCACCGCCGCCGCCGCCAGCCACGCCTGCGGCGCGTCGGGCTGGTCAAGGGCCCACATCCGCGACGCGTAGTAGTCCAGAGCCAGCAGCCGCTGGCGCAGCGCGTCGTGCATCTCCGCTCGCGGGTCGCCCCCCCCGGCCGCCGCCCCGACCGCTGTGATGCCCGCGGCCCGCTCGGGGACGCTCCTTTCGCCGCAGCCGACGAGGGTGGTGGTGGTCAGCAGGAACGCCGTGATCAGCCGGGGGGTTTTCATGGTGCTGTCCCTTGATCGGGGGCCGCGGTGCCGGCGGCGCTGGGTGGGGTTGCGGCCCCCGCGCGGGGACCCACCCCGAAACTACCCCGCGCCCGGCGCGCCGCCGCCGGCCGGGGCCCGGAACCCGCCTCGCGGGTCCGCCGGGGCCGGCACAGACCGCCCCGCCGCTACAGCCCGGCCCGCTCAGCCCTTTCGGAACGAATCCCGCAGGGTCACCGTCCGGTTAAACACCGGCTTCCCGTCCGAATCATCCGGATCCCGCACAAAGTACGCGTGCCGCTCAAACTGCAGGGGTACGCCCGGCGCATCGTCGGCCAAGGCCGGCTCGGCCATTGCGGTCACCACCGTTTTCGATTCCGGGTTCAGGTGGTCAAGGAAGGTTTTTCCGTCCGCCGCGTCCTCCGGGTTCTCCGCGGGCTTTTCTCCCAGGAAGAGGTGCTCATACAGCCGCACCTCGGCGTCCACCGCCGTGTCCGCATTCACCCAGTGGATCGTGCCCTTGACCTTCCGCACCTTGCCCTCGGCGTCCGGCGGCGGGTTGTCGCCGCCGCGTGTCTCGGGGTCGTACGTGCACAACACCTCGGTCACGTTTCCGTCCGCGTCGGTCCTGGCCTCCACGCACTTGATCCAGTACGCCCAGCGCAGCCGCACCTCCCGCCCCTCGGTCAGGCGGAAAAACTTGCGGTTGGCGTGGGGCTGGTAGTCCCCACGCTCGATCAAGAGGTCGCGGCTGAACGTCACCTCGCGTGTGCCGTCCGCTTCGTTCTCCGGGTTGTTCTGCGCCGGAAAGCTCTCGGTCTGCCCCTCGGGGTAGTTGGTGATCGTCACCTTGATCGGATCCAGCACCGCCATGCGGCGCTGGGCCTTCGCGTTCAGGTCCGCCCGCAGCAGGTTCTCCAGCTTCGCGTGTTCGATGTGATTCTCGCGTTTCGCCACGCCCGCCTCGGTCCAGAAGCGCACGATCGCCTCGGGCGTGTAGCCGCGGCGGCGCAGGCCCGACAGCGTCGGCATGCGCGGGTCGTCCCAGCCGTCCACGTGGCCGCCGTCCACCAGCTGCTTCAGCTTGCGTTTGCTGGTGATCAGGTGGGTGATGTTGCCGCGGGCAAACTCGATCTGCCGCGGGGCGTGCGGAATGCCTTCGGGCCGCTCACCGATCTCCGTCAGTCTGGCGATGAACCACTCGTACAGCGGCCGGTGAATCTCGAAGCTCAGGTCGCACAGGCTGTGGGTCACCCCCTCGATCCAGTCGCCCTGCCCGTGGGCCCAGTCGTACATGGGGTAGATGTGCCACGCGTCCCCCGTTCGCGGGTGGTGCGCGTGCGAAATTCGATACATCGCCGGGTCACGCAGCACCAGGTTCGGGCTCGCCATGTCGATCTTCGCCCGCAGCACCCGCGTGCCGTCCGCGAACTCGCCCGCCTTCATGCGGGCGAACAAGTCCAGGCTCTCCTCGGCCGGCCGGTCGCGGAACGGCGACGGCGTGCCCGGCACGTTCAGGTCACCCCGGTTGGCCCGGATCTCCTCGGCCGTCTGGTCGTCCACATACGCGTGCCCCGCGCGGATCAACGCGCACGCCCAGCGGTACAGCTGGTCAAACGTGTCCGACGCGTAGGTCAGCTCATCCCAGTCAAAACCGAGCCACCGCACGTCCTCCTGGATCGCATCGATGAAGGCCTGCTCCTCCTTCGCCGGGTTTGTGTCGTCCATCCGCAGGTGGGTGGTCCCGCCGTGCCGCGCCGCCATGCCGAAGTCGATGCAGATCGCCTTGGCGTGCCCGATGTGCAGAAACCCGTTCGGCTCGGGCGGGAAGCGCGTCACCACGCGGTCGTAGCGGCCCGACTGAAGGTCCTCGTCGATGGCCTGGGCGACAAAGTGAACGGGCTTGTCGGCGTCGGGAGCGGCGGCGGGATCGGGCATGGCGGGCGGGGCTTTCCGGGGGGGGCGGGTTGGGGACGCCCCATGGTAAGCACTCCCCTGGCGCCCGCGGGGCTGGCCGGGGATCCACTACAATCCCGCCCCCATGCCCGCCTCCAATTCACCCGCCGCCGCGCCCGTCGTCACCCGCTTTGCCCCCTCGCCGACGGGCGAGTTGCACGTCGGCGGCGCCCGCACCGCCCTGTTCTCGTGGGCCTACGCGCGGCGGCACGGCGGCCGATTCCTGCTGCGTTTCGAAGACACCGACCAGAAACGCTCCAGCAAGCAGGCCGAGCAGAACATCCTGCGCGACCTGCACTGGCTGGGGCTGCAAGGCGACAACGAAACCGCTGGCATCCCCCGCCAGAGTGAGCGACTCGACCTCTACCGCGCCGCACTCGCGAAACTTAAAGACACCGGCCACACCTACGAAGACGACGGCGCCGTCCGCTTCAAGATGGGCCAGGACGTGAGCTTCACCGACGCCGTCTACGGCGACGTCACCGTCCCGGGCGCCGACCTCGAAGACTTCGTCATCCAGAAAGCCGACGGCTTCCCCACCTTCCACCTTGCCGTGGTGGTGGACGACGCCGCCATGCAGGTCACCCACGTGATCCGCGGCCAGGAGCACCTGGCCAACACCCCCAAGCACGCCGCGCTCTACGACGCCTTGGGTGAGCCCCGTCCCGTGTGGTGCCACACGCCGTCGATCATGAACCCCGACGGCTCGAAGATGAGCAAGCGGGACAAGGCGAAGGCTGCGCGGAAGTCGGCGCACGACGCGAAGCTGTCCCGGCTGGACGGCATAGAGGAAGCCGACCTGACCGCGTTTCTCGGCAAGGACAACGATTCCAACGACATCGCCGCCGCGATCGCGTCCGAGCTTGGACTTCAGCTCCCCGAAATCAACGTCGCCGACTTCCGGTCCAGCGGCTACACCCCTGACGTCCTGCTCAACTACCTCGCCCTGCTCGGCTGGAACCCCGGCGACGACGTCGAACGCTTCGACCCGGACTTCCTCGCGAAGCACTTCGACTTCGACCGCATCGGCAAGTCCAACAGCAAGTTCGACCGCGACAAGCTCGCCGCCTTCAGCCAGGACGACATCCTGCAGCGCTCTTCCGAGCAGTGGGCCACCGACCTCGAAGCGCACTTCAAAACGCGCTTCCCGCAGTACGTCGAGAAGCTCGGCAAGAACTTCCCCGTCTTCGCCGCCGCCTACCAAGAGCGCAGCAAGACCCTCAACGACCCCAGCGTGCTCGGCCGCTTTTTCGTTGAAGCCCCCACCGACTACAACGCCAAGGCCGTCAAAAAGAACCTCACCAAGAACGAGGGCGAAGGGCTGAAGAACCTGGCTGCCCTCCGCGAACAACTCGCCGCCCACGACGACTGGACCGCCGAGCCCCTGCACGCCCTCATCGACGGCGCCTGGGAAGCCTTGGGCGGCAAGAACATGGGCGCCCTCGCCCAGCCCCTCCGCGTCGCACTAACGGGCGCGGCGGTCAGCCCCGAAATCGGCCCCACCCTCGAAATCCTCGGCAAAGACCAAACCCTCGCCCGCATCGACGCCTGCCTCAATGCGAATAAGGCAGTTTGAACCGCCAAGGCCGCCAGGGTTGGACTTGGCAGAACGCCGGTTGAGCGAGGGAGTCACACGGTTTGCTTTACGAAGATGGCCATGGAATCCTTCGCAAGATTTTGAACCGGAACTCTGCCTTCATCTGACCGCCATCCGCCAGGCTGCCTTCCTTGGCGTTCTTGGCGTCTTGGCGGTTAAAGTTCCCAGCTGAACGATATGAAATATTTCCTTTTCAAATCCGAACCCAACACCTGGTCCTGGCAGAACCAGCTCGACGCCAAGAACCAGACCACCGAGTGGGACGGCGTCCGCAACTTCCAGGCCAACAACGTCATGAAGGCCATGAAGATCGGCGACCGCGGCTTCTTCTACCACTCGGTCAACGAGAAACGCATCGTCGGCGTGGTCGAGGTCACTAAAGAATGGGAGGTCGACCCCACCGACCACACCGGGCGGTCGAAGGAGGGCTTCGGCATGGTCACCCTCAAGGCCGTCGGCCCCTTCGCCAACCCCGTCACCCTCGACGAGGTCAAGAACGAGCCCAAGCTCGAATCGATGGTGCTCGTCAACAACTCCCGCCTCAGCGTGCAGCCCGTCACCGCGTCCGAGTTTCGCCACGTCTGCCGCCTTGGTGGGTTTAAGTAGGTATTGGGTATTAGGTCCTAGGTGTTAGAAAAAGACAACGGACTCCCAACCCCCCAACCTCACACCCAGGACCTCACACCTGGCACCTCGCTCGTCTGCTCTATCACTCCGTAACCCAAACAACTCCGACCCCCAGAGAACCGAAATGTCCCTTATCGTCACCGGCTCCATCGGCATCGACACCATCCACACCCCCACCGGCCGGGCCCCCGACGTGCTGGGCGGCAGCGCGATTTACTTCGCCGCCGCCGCCAGTTTCCACGGCCCGGTCCGCCTGGTGGGCGCCGTCGGCGACGACTTCCCCGCCCAGCTGCGTAAGCCGTTCGAGCACTTCGACATCGACCTCGAAGGCCTCGAAACCCGCGCCGGCAGCAAGACCTTCCGCTGGACCGGCAGGTACCTCGACAACATGAACGACCGCGAAACGATCAGTGTGGATCTCAACGTGCTGGCCGAAGACAGCCCGCCCGTGCCCGCGTCCTACACCGACAGCCAGTACGTCTTCCTGGCCAACACCCACCCCGGCGCGCAAATGGGCCTCCGTGCTCAGTTCCCCGACGCGAAGTTCGTGGTCGCCGACACCATGGACCTGTGGATCGAAACCGCCAGGCCCCTGCTGCTCGACCTGCTCAAGCAGATCGACGGGCTGGTCCTGAACGACAGCGAAGCCCACCTGCTCACCGGCGAAACCAACATCGTCAAGGCCGGCGAGGCCGTGCTGGCGCTGGGCCCGAAGTTTGTGGTCATCAAGAAGGGCGAGCACGGCGCGTTCCTGCTCCACAACGAGGGTGCGGTCGCGCTCCCCGCCTACCCCGCCCGCGAAGTCATCGACCCCACCGGCGCCGGCGACACCTTCGGCGGCGGCTTCATGGGCCACCTCGCGGCCAGCGGCGACCTGAGCCTCGGCAACCTCAAGCGGGCCATGGCCGCCGGCACCGTGGTCGCCAGCTACAACATCGAGAAGTTCAGCCTCGACCGCCTCATGGAGATCGGCGACGCCGACCTCGCCGCGCGCGGGGCCGAGTTTGCGGCCATGCTCGATGTCGGTTGATCGGCGGCTCGGCGTCGCGGCTCAGCCCCCCGGAAGCCGGGGGGCATGCCGCAACGACGCCGGCTTCGCCGGCCAAGGCAGATCACTCGACGCTCACCCGTGACGTCACGGCCCCAGTGCCCAGTGTCCCAATGCCCCAGTGCCCCAGTGCCGCAGTGCCGCAGTGCCGCAGTGACCCAGTGACCCAGTGACTTTAGAGTCCCAGTGACTTAAGTGGCACGGACGTCCCGTCCGTGGTCGCCGCAGCGCGGCGAATCCCCCGCGGTCGTGGGCGTCGCCGCCTTCGTCGCCCTCGCCGTAGGCGCCGTCTGGGCCTGTCACGCCCGACCGGAATCCCACGCGGCCATCGCAAGGCCCGCGCCGAACCCGTCACCGCCACCCCACACCCCGTCGTGACGGTGATGCCGCAGCCGTGCAACGCTTTACTCGTCGATCCCCATGATTTGAAGGCGTCCTGGAAAGCCCTTTCAAGACATGGGGCTCGCTGCGCTCACGAGTTGATGAGCCTTGCTCCGCTCACAACAGAGTGACGCGCGGGCCCAGGCTCGGCTCACGCGCGGGGCACCGAGACCAGATAAGGACACCGAGGAAGGCAACCGACGCAAGCGGTCGGGAGTGACAGCGATCACACGCCGTACAACGCCTTCCTCGGTGCCCTCATCCGATCTCGGTGCAGGGATCACGGGGCGCGAAACGGATGAAGCCCCTCGCGCCGCCCATCGCGCCCGCTCACTCAACTCGCGAGCGCAGCGAGCCCAACGCATCGGGGTTGTCGTACCAAGCCGACCCCGAAACTCCAGCCCACCCACAAAATAGGGCTCCCCCAAACCGGGGGAGCCCTCGCTCATGACATCGTGTGGTGCGGCCCAACCGGGCGCCGGATTCAGCCCGCCTTCACCGGCGACCGCCCCACGCTCACGTAGGTGAAGCCCTCGGCCTCCATCGCCTCGGGCCGGTACAGGTTCCGGCCGTCGAAGATCACCGGGGCGTTCAGCAGGTCCTTGATCTTGTCGAAGTTCGGCTGCTTGAACTCGGGCCACTCGGTGCAGATCAGCAGCGCGTCGGCGCCCTCCAGCGTCGGGTACATCTTCTCGCTGTAGCCGATCGTGTCGCCGACGATCTGGTGCGCCGTCTCGTGGGCCACCGGGTCGTGGGCCACCACCGTCGCGCCGTCGGCCAGCAGGTTCTGCATCAGCGTGATCGCCGGGGCCTCGCGCACGTCGTCGGTGCCGGGCTTGAAGGCGATGCCCCACACCGCAATCTTTTTGCCCTTCAGGCCGCCGGGCCCGAAGTGATCCGTCATCTTCTTGTAAAACGCCGGCCGCTGGGCCTGGTTCACGTCGTGCACCGCCTTCAGCAGCGGCGTGGGCGTGCCGCTCTCGCTGCCCATGCTCACGCAGGCCAGCGTGTCCTTCGGGAAGCAGCTGCCCCCGTAGCCCAGGCCCGGGTACAAAAACTTGTTGCCGATGCGGTTGTCGCTGGTCATGCCGCGCCACACCTCGTCCACGTCGCTGCCGTAGGCCTCGCACAGCCCGGCAATCTCGTTGATGAAGCTGATTTTCGTGGCCAGCATCGCGTTCGCCGCGTACTTCACCATCTCCGCGCTGGGGATGTCCATCACGAAGATCGGGTGCCCGTTGCGCACAAACGGCTCGTACAGCTCCCGCATGCGGCCGCCCGTGCCCTCGTCGGCCACGCCCACCACCACGCGGTCGGGCTTGTTGAAGTCGTTGATCGCCGCGCCCTCTTTGAGGAACTCCGGGTTGCTGCCCATGAAGAAGGGCTTCTTCGTCTGGCTTGCGATGGCCGCCCGCACCTTCGCGTTGGTGCCCACGGGCACCGTGCTCTTCACCACGATCACCTTGCCGCGGCGTTCCCGCTCGTCGCCGCCGGTCGCGCCCGGGGCATTCTCGATCGCCCGGCCGATGTCCTCCGACGCCGCCAGAACGTACTTCAGGTCCGCGTGCCCGTTGGCGTCGCTGGGCGTGCCCACGCAGATGAAGATCATCTCCGCGTGCGTATACGCCTCGGTCTTGTCGGTCGTGAACTTCAGGCGCCCCGCCTTGTGGTTCTTCGCGATCAGCTCGTCCAGCCCCGGCTCGTAGATCGGGCTGATGCCGTTGTTCAGCTTCTCGATCTTCGTCTCGTCGACGTCGAGGCAGGTCACCTCGTTGCCGATGTTCGCAAAACAGGTGCCCGTCACCAGGCCCACATAACCGGTCCCAACCATCGTAATACGCATCGCAGCAGCTTCCCTGGTGATCGAAGAGTGTGGCCACGCAACGCGTGGCCGGGTGAGGGTCTATCGGCGTTTGCACCGCCGCCCCCCAGTCCGAGCCCGTCGTCGGGCCCGACCCGACCGGGACAGCCGAAATCATAGGTTCCCTCCCTACCCCGGCCCCCCAAACCGCCTCCCAACCCGCCTCCAAGCCGGCAACCGGGCCCTCTGACCCATTTGCAACGTCTGGCGCGGCCGCCGCCTCCCCCACCTCGTCGCGGACCCCCGGCCGCCGGCGGCCCACTCCGGAGCGGTCCTCCGGCCGCCCGGAGGATCCTCATCTCCAAGTTCTCTGCGTGGACCGTCACCTCATCCCCGTTCGCTTCCCCGAAGCGGACGTCCGGCCCGCTGACGCATTTTCGCAGGGGTCTGTCCCCCACGAAAGCGTCCCTGCCCGCCAACTTCGCACCCGCGTCCACGATCCCTCACCCCACGACCTCAGTGGCACGGACGTCCCGTCCGTGGTCCGCCCGCAGGGTGGAAAGTCGCGCAGCGACCCCGCCCGGATCGCGTCCCCGCCGCTTCGGCGGGGACCGATCCGGGCGGGCCAAGCACCGTGAGACTCTCTAAACTGCTCCGTCCCCCAGCCCCCCAACAAAGCAGAAAAAGATGGCCCGCAGCAAAGTCCCTACGCCCAACCTCAACACCCCCGCCGACGAGCTCTCCCACGACGAGCACTTCAAGATCGACAGCAACGGCATGGTCGGCCCCCTGCCCGAGGCCTACCGCGACCACGAGGCCATGGACATCGAGAAGGAATCCGAGTTCCTCTCCAAGTCCCACGGCCTCTACCTCGAGTACAACCGCGCCAAAACCGGCCGCGAGAAGGACTGGATGTACATGGTCCGCGTCACCGTCCCCGGCGGCGGCGCCTTCGACGCCCGCCAGTGGGCCATCCTCGACCGCGTCGCCGACCAGTACTGCGGCAACAACCCCTACGGCGGCAACAGTCTTCGTTTGACCACCCGCCAGAACATCCAGTACCACTGGCTCCAGAAGCCCCAGGTCATGTCCCTCGTGCAGGACATCGCCAAAACCGGCTTCTACACGCTGAATGGATGTGGGGACAACGTCCGCAACGTGATGGGCTGCCCCCTGTCCAAGTTCACCACGCTCCAGGGCGCCAGCGCCTTCGACCTCGCCCACCAGTACGGCACCTACTTCCGCCTGCCCGCCGCCCCGCACATCCAGGTCTTCGCCGTCGACCCCAACGACATCAAAGACCCGGCGGTTCAATACGACTACGGCAAGCAGCTTTTAAACCGCAAGTTCAAGATCGCTTTCAGCACCGCCCACCGCGACCCCGATTCCGGCGCGATCACCTACGACAACTGCACCGAGATCCGCACCAACGAAGTCGGCGTCGCGCCATTGGTCGAAGGCACGGGCAGCGACGCCAAAGTCGTCGCCTACCAGGTCTACGTCGGCGGCGGCCAAGGCGAGAAGAAGGGCAAGCCCACCTTCGCCGCCCACGGCAAGGCCCTGGGCATCTTCACCCCCGACGCCCTCATGCCCGGCCTCAAAGCCATCGTCGACGTGCACAAGCACTGGGGCGACCGCCAGAACCGCGTCTTCGCCCGCATGAAGTACGTCATCTGGAAGCAAGGCATCGACTGGTACCGCGACCAGGTCAAAGACTGTCTTAGGCCCGAGGGCGTCAGCTTCGACCAACCCAACGAAGACCACCACCCCGGCGAGCGCCAGCTCCACACCGGCTGGTCCAAGCAGGAGTCCAACGGCAAGTGGGCCTACGGCGCCTACATCGAGTGCGGCCGCCTCACCGACGGCATCTACATCGACGCCGACAAGCTCGGCGCCGAACGTAAGCCCGCCGGCAAGCACCTCGCCCCCAGCAACAACCCCGACGCCGCCCCCTCCCCCGCCGCCGACGGGAGCATGGGCGGAGGGAGCGACAAGCCCAACCTCCGCACCATGGTCAAAGACGCGCTGGCGTCCTTCCCCGGCACCGAAGTCATGGTCACGCCCAACCAGGACCTCCTCTTCACCAACATCGACGAAGCCGCCAAAGAAGACTTCGTCGCCAAGCTCGCCGAACACGGCCACGGCACCCGCCGCGGCAAGCCCTACAGCACGCTAAGAGTCCTCAGCGGCGCCTGCGTCGGCCTGCCCACCTGCCGGCTGTCCTACACCGACAGCGAGCAGTTCGAGCCCGAACTCATGGACCAATTAGAGGACATGGGCTACGGCGACATGGCCGAATCCATCGGCATCACCGGATGTGAGCGTCAATGCTTCCGCCCCGCCACCAAAACCATCGGCTGGATCGGCAGCGGCGGCGACAACTACGCCCTCAAGCTCGGCGGCTCCGAAGACGGCAGCACCCAAGGCCACTGGCTCACCGACGGCGAACTCCAGTTCCTGGGCTCCGTGCCGCGGGAGAAGGTCGCGGACGTGTGTGCGGTGTTGTTTGACTGGTACAACAAGGACAAGTCGGGGTCAAACGGGTCCACCGAGAAGATGGGGCCGTTTATTCACCGGATGGGGTTCGCCAAGGTGCTCGACACCTTCAAGGGGGATGCGCGGACGGCGGAGTTGTTGGAGAAGCGGAACCCTAAGGTGGGGTTTGATCCGTATGTGGAAACGAATCTGCTGTCGAATCGCGGCATCTAGAGTGCCGTCGCTCGCGGCGGGTGCCGCGTAGTGGTGTGGGGAAGCAAGTCACGTCACACTCTTGCGATATCTCTAAGACACTCGTCGGGAAATGGTAGAATGTTGCCATGGGCACAGATCGAATTTCTAGTTTCGCGTTGTATCGAGATTCCTCCAAGTGGGAAATTTGGTCATTCAAGGGTGAATACCTTGCTCCCCAGTACGAAGGATTGTTGCCGACCAAGCTTGTGAATCAGTCGTGCTCGAAGAGATTGGCTTCTCGAGATGATCTCGAAGTACTTTTTCGATTCGGGGGTATCAAGTTTCCGGGCGGTTTCTCCAAAGCTACGAGCTGGGTACTTGAGGGGTGGGCTGAAACTTGTCCGCCTGGGCACGTGATCACAATCACACCGTCAGGAGACCGTATATTCCCAAGTTTAAGGAGCTTGATCGGCGGATCTAAGGTGAGCAGGGTTCGAGAGCGATTAATTGCAGAACGGAAGAACGAACTCGAAATTTATGCCAGCCAAGTCTTAGAGTACGCATCGCAAAATTTTTCCGACCGATCGATATCGCGGCTAGCCGAAAATATCTGTCAGTGTTTAAATGCTAAGGGCGTCTCACTATGGATTTACACGAGAAAGACACGCACGTATACGCTGGGCGCGGCAATCGGCGATCACAAGAACTGTTATCAGAAAGACTGGGTTCATGAATCGACGCAATGCGCGATTACTTACCCCGAGCCAGATAACGGTGGATCTTCCGAGACATTCAAGCCACCCCTAGGCGATTCCCCAAACCCCGATGTCGCAAGTCTCTATGAGGTTGCGTTTCGTATCACACTACGTGGCCCGGTAGACAATCATAAGCTCGGAGCTCTTATTGTATACTCAGACGAAAGCCAATTTCAACCGGATCAGATTGTTGAGTCGGTCGCAGCAATCACGGAGTCCCACCTAGAGCAGATTAGAATCCGGCGACAACGCGTCGGCGTTGAACTCGTCGATGCGATACTAAATCTACCGTCAAAGACCACACTTCAGCAGAAGTATTTGGCCGCCGCTATTTCGGTGTGCGAGAATATGAAGGTTGGAGCTTGCTCCGTTTTTGCTAAAAGCTTAGATGGAAAAGGCGTTGAACTTATTGCTTCGGCAAAGGCATTTTTTTCAAACGGCTCTTTTGCGGCAGAAGAGGTCGTGCCAAATACACCGGTTTTCTATAAATCGGGTCAAGGTATGACAGGTGGGATATTTAAGAACATGAAGCCGCGGATTGAGTATGACATCAAACTCTGTGAGGTCGAGAACAGTCATCTCTATGATGAGCCCGTTGGCGAAGAGCGCAAGGGTTGGATTGGTATGCCTATTCGATCTGGTGACGACGACCAGCCCGTTGGAGTCTTAAGAGCGATAAATAAGATCGCTATCGATCCTTCGGGAACGATTCGAACCGTTCACTTTCAACAATCAGACCTCGATGCACTCAAGCATCTAGCAACCGTACTGGCATATCTATGGAAAGACGATCACGCGAAAAAGGAACAAGCGTCCCTGCTTAAACAAGCGGAACGAGATCGCGATGAAAAAGAGCAGTTCATTTCTTCCCTCACTCATGAGATCCTTGCTCCGCTGCAACCGCTTCGAGCAACTATCACGCTACTACAAAATTTCTTCAAAAAAAGAAATCTGCCTGATAGTGAAAGGGCGCAGTATCTTTTAGAAACCGCTGATTGCGAGTGCAGTCAGATGGAAATGATCTTTGGCAACGTGGCGGTTTCAAACGACACGCAACCGCTACCACCCGCTGAGTCGGTTCCTATTGTCGAAGAAATTATCCATCCCGTTCTGAATATGATGAGGTTGCAGGCCCAAGTCGATAAGGATGTAAAATTTTACTTCGACGAAGATATGTGGAAACTCCCTGAAGTTTTCGTCCCATCGTCAATTGCTCGCCAGATTTTCTTTGTGCTTGCTCACAATGCTGTGAAATATTGTGATGTCGATACAACGATTATGATTGGCGGCATATACAGCAAGGAATATCGGGCTGTAGGCATCACTGTTGAGAATCGCGGAATTGATATACCCTCTGGCTGGGAAGAACGTATTTTTGAGCGTGGAGAAAGGGCTCCTAACGTTCGGGATCAGCTTTTTCCTGGATCGGGTCTAGGATTACACATTGCCAGATCACTAGCTCGGCGTCTCAAGGGTGACATCGTGGTTGATAGTCGCAAAAGCCCGGTCCGTCTCCTTTTAATTTTACCAGAGGTCTTATCGTGAAGCATCAACTCTTGTACATTGATGATGATAAGTTTCGATCGATGTCTATGATTGACAACCTGCGGCCATCATGCGTAACTACGTTTGCGAGGTCAACGAGTGAGGCTATGGTCTTTTTGAATGATGCAAAAGTTAGAGGCAAGTTCGATTGCGTAGTATTAGATGTGATGATGCGTCTTGGTGATTTACAGAAGAGAGAGGAAGATAAGCAAACAGGTTGGGTCCTGCACCGCATCATTCGGAAATTGTTGCCTCGGATTCCGATCGTCGTGCTTTCAGCCCTATCGGAGGAGAACCGTAGTGATGAAATGGAGGTCGATCAAAGATTGGTTTGGCTTCGGAAACCCGTGGCGTACGAGGAACTTCGGGATACGATTGAAGATGCTATCGCTGGCGCTCAAAGACGATAGTTCTCGAATGTATCCTTTTCTACGATTAAGGCAGCCTATGTTTATCGCGTATTTTGTTTTGTCAGACTATTCACAGCAGTTGGCAGACTTGGCTAAATCGCAGTTGGACACCGCGAACACTGTAATTAACTATTCCGTATATTTGACTGGTGGGATTCTCCTCCTCTTCAGCGTCTTGGGGGCTGTGTTTAGTTTTATTTACAAGAATAGGTTTCGTCGACTAATTAGACAGCTCGAAGGGCAGGTTATACTTGCAGAAAAGAAGATTTCTGGGTACGAAATCAAATTTCGCGAGCTTCTCGATTCGCTGAAGAATCAGCACGTCATCGAGATCGAACTCTCAAGACATCGCGCTGTGCTTGGCGACATATCGCTAGGCGCTGAAGATGTTTTCCCATCAATCGACTTTGTGGGCGAACGTGGTACGAACGGAGATATCGAGCTAATTTTAAAAGCGTGTCGCCGTTTCACGGACGATTCTGAACTTAGCCAGCACGGCCATGACGCGGTTAATAAGATAGTTAATCGCCATATGGAATCGTAGGTGGGGATCGCAGGGGGGATCGCAGGGGGATCGCATGGGTCTGACCCGAACGCCATCAAGTTAAGCCGCATCCCCCGTGATCCCAAGCTCTTGCCTCAGCGTGTCACGTGGCCGGGTCATGTGTCTGTACCGATCCTTCCTCCGTTTGATCACCCGCGGCTCGTCCCGCCCAGGACGCCACGGGTTGATCATCATCTGGAGTTCTTGATACAGCTCGGGCGTGTGGCGGATGACGTCCACTACATCTTTGAAGCTGACGCGCCGAGGTGATACGCCCTGACGTTTGGCGGCTTCCATCATCACCTCGCGGATCAGGTTGTAGACCAAGACGCAGGCCCACAGCTCCTTCTGCACGCCCGCCTTCGTCTTGCAACGCAGAACGTCGAGCCCCAGGGTCTGCTTGAGCATCAGCAGGTCGGTCTCGATCCGCCACCGCATCTGATAGAGCTCTTCCAGGGCGCGTTTGGGATAGCGTTCGGCATCCAGCAGCGTCGTCACCAGGGTCACTTCGCGCGTCCGGTGACCACGCCGTCGGACGCGGTAGCGAATCTCCCGCAGTTCGATCGTCTCGGGGAGTTCGTCGTAGTCCTGTGGGCTCATCCACTTCGGAACAAGCCGCGGTTTGCGGTAGCGGACGATCTGATCTTGATCCCCCAGGCGGCGGACGAAATCCGACCGGGGATACCCCTTGCGTTTCGCCTTAGGCACGCTCCAGGCGCTCGGTCGTCCCGGCTTGAAGCTGACGATCGTGCCCTGCTTCAGTCGGCACAGCCCATGAAGATCTTGTTGTTTTAGAACGGCGAGGTGCGAGAACACGCCGAAGGCTCGATCTCCGACGACCACGTCGCCCGCTTCAAGATTGCCGTGGAGCCGGCAGGCGTTGCGCATCTCGTGGGTGTTCCAGGGGGCCGTGGTGAAGTCGCGGATCAGCCCGCTGTTCATGTCCGTCAGCCAGAGCGTATGCATCACCGGGAATCCGCAGCCCGGCTTCACCCCGCCGGGAAGGTGGTAAGCCTCGCGGAGTTCTTCGGTGTCGGGCATCGAGATACCCGAGCCGTCGAGCATCAGCACGCGGTGCCCCCTCCAGCGTTCGTCCGCGTCGGATTGCTTCTTCGCACGACTCAAAAGCTCGGCGGTGACGTAGCCAAGCACATCCTGGGGCAGCCGCCGCCGTGCCTCGCAGTAGGCCGAAGTCGAGCCTTTGACGCCTGAGATCCTGAGGGCCTCGCGGCAGCCGCAGTTGCCGTGAAGGATCTGGTTCATGAAGACTCGGAGCGTGACCGCGGGGGTGAAGATCCGGTCTCGCCAGCCGTGATCGGCGAGCCGACAGGCTTCGTCAACCCACTCATCCGGGAGGCGGATCGCGGGATTGCTCTTGAACCGACGTGCAGCAGCGGCGATACTGGCCATCCGTGGCCTCCTTGCGGTGGTGGTGATTTAGACACCAACATCATCGCGGGAGGCCGCTCTCTGCGCCAGCCCTTTCTAACTCGCGCGGCGGCGCCGACTTAGGGCTTAAGTTGATGGCGTTCGGGTCTATCCCCAATAGATGTCCTTACTGGATCCAAGGGATCGCAGGGGTCTGTCCCCCAAAGGGATCGCAGGGGTCTGTCCCCCCCAAAAGACCTGTCCCCCGCGGCCCCCCTGCGATGCCCGTCAATTAATGCAGCGAAGCCAGTCCTTTATGACGAGCTCAAATCGAATAGCCTCGTCCTCATCGAATTGAGTACAGTGCGCAATCGGACCTCGTAAAACATTTAAGGAAGAAATTACTTTGCTGACCGCTGATTTACTCGAAAGCATCCCGGCGAAAAGCAACCAATTCCCTTGGATCAACTGTCCCAGTTCACCGAAGTTTAAAAAATCCAATCGGCGCTCGGAACGTAGAGCATATGATGAATCTTTGTCACGCTTCACCCGCAGCTCAACTTCATTACGTAAATTTTCTTTTACTAACTTGTTGTCTTCCCACCAATCCGGACCGCCTTCAGCAGACAGTTGGTCCTCAACCATATCTCGTATTGATCGTTCAAGGCAGAAGAACGCTTCATACCTAGCAGCCATACTACGCGCTCCTTCCCTATACTGATCGTCAAACTTCTCAAGTTGGTCGCCAAGATTGGCTTTTCGTGCCTGGTTTAGAAGTGCATAGCCGAACTCTAAGCCAACTGCTTTGATTTCTTCGCTTGCCATCTGTATTCTTCCAAAGCCAGCTAGAAGATCCGATGCGGATGACTTTCTCAAAGTAGGTTCTCCTTTAGCGCCCGGAAGATTGCGTGATATACTGCCGGTTCTGACGTCGCTGGCAAGTTAATATTGATTGTGTGGGAAAATCGCAGGCTGTTGCCAAGTGGGTTGTTTTGATTTATCGAATTTTTTTCCTCCTGCTGTTCGATCACGGAGTCGTCGGTCGCTTCTACGCCTTCGTCAGCTTTCCTATCATCTGAGCCGGAAAAATCCGATATAGATATTAAAACCCTAACGGTAGCGAGAATCTTCTTGAAAATCGAGTCCTTCTCGCCACGTCCTGTGACCTCCTTTAGGATATCTTTCAGCCCCGCGTCGTCGCGCTCGTAGAACTTTACGTCGTGCTTCTCTAATTCGCCGTAAGCCTCGCGAAGGGCTCCAGCGACAGCCTGTCCGGTTTTTGACTTGATCCGCAGTTCGGAGTAGCGATTGGTCGGGGCGCCGGTCGAATCTGCTAATCCAAGTTTCTTGAAGTATGAGGCGAGCGCTCCTGCTGGACCACCTTTCACTTTCAAGACTTCCTCGACGAACTGTTTGTCTAATTTGGCCGGAACTGCTGCAGCCTGAATTTTAGGTATAGCGTCCTTGAAGTGCTTGGCGACGGTGAGGTACGGTAACGATTTATCTGACATACCGGCGTCCTGTTTGTGGGGTGTTTCGCGTCAAGTTACAGAAGCATACTTCCAGAGGGCTCGCAGCGGGTAAGCGTCCCACGAACAACCTTCTTAACTTACGGCAGCCCGATCACCCAGGGTGATCGCATGTACCTGAGCGGCGCCTGTTAGGCACTGGCGCCCCGGGATCGCAGGGGGATCGCAGGGGGATCGCAGGGGGATCGCAGGGGTCTGTCCCCCGCGAAAAGTGCTTGGTGGGTCCGAGAGGCCGGGTTATGATAGTTCGGAAGGTGTTTGGTTTCCCTGCCCCGCCGGTTCCGTCCGGTCTCTCCATACCTGGACCCCGCCCATGCCGCGTCAGAACCGAAGTTCGCAGATCTGCCTGGAAGAATGCCGCTGCTACCACGTCATCGCCCGCTGCACGCGGCAGTTGCACCTGCTGGGCGGTTCCGACGCCGACCGGGCCGAGCGCAAGGGGCTGATACTTCGTCACCTGAAGCGTGTCGCCACGTCGTCGGCGGTCGGCGTGGCCGGCTTCGCGATCATGGACAACCACGTGCACCTGCTGCTGAAGGTGGACACGGAGTCTGCCCGAGGCTGGTCCGAGCGTGAGGTCGCCCGCCGCTGGCTGGGGCTGCACCCGCCGCGGGACGGTTACCGGCGACGGATCGACATCGAGGACGAGCACGTCGACACGCTGCTGACGGATCCCACGCCGGGCCATGTGGACTTGCTGCGTGAGAAGCTGACGTCGATCTCCCAGTTCATGAAAGAGCTGAAGCAAGAGGTCACCCAGGAGATCAACCGGCTTGAGTCGACCGTCGGCTCGCTGTGGGCCGGGCGTTTCAAGTCGAAGCGGGTCATCGACGAGGCTCAGTTGCTCACCACCCTGGCCTATATCGACCTGAACCCGTTTGCGGCGGGGCTCTGCAAGACGCCTGAGGCCGGCGAGCACACCTCGCTGGCCGCACGGCTTCGGGGCGAGACCGATTCGCCCAACGAGGCTCCAGCATCCGCGGCCGTCACCACCGGCCCGCCGCTGCCCGGCGCACCCGCCGAGCAGCCGGGCTGGTGGATGACGGTCGGGGGCGGGCAGCCCGACACGCCGCGCTCCCGGCGTGCGGTGATGCCCGGCACCACGCTGACGTTTGGTCGGTACCTCCGCTTGCTGGACCGGATCGCCCGCCTGCTGCGCCGGGGAAAGCGGCGGCTTGCCGAAGACCTCGAGCCGATCGGCGATCGTCTGGCGGCCACGCCCGGCGGCGTGGCCAGCACGCTCGCGGCGTGGTTCAAGAACGGCTTGCCGTGGGACCGCCCTCGCGCATTGTCGGCGGCTCCCTCGGTCTGAATCTTTGCCGCAAGTAGCAGGGACGGGCGGATGATCGAACAGGGGGAGGTCTGTCCGTCGTGGGTCCACGGAGGTACAGTAGAATCCTCGGTTCATCAGCTCGGCACCACGGCCACCGCCCCGCCCGCTTGTCCGTTGTCCTCAGACCTGTGCCATGGAAAAAACCGCCCGCATCTACCGACTCGGCGACAAGCAGCAGGCCCGCGACCAGCTCACCCACTGGCGCTCCCGCTCCCCCGCCGAGCGCATTGCCCAGGTCGAACGCCTCCGGAGGCACCAACATGGAAGTCTTCCCCGACTTCGAAGAGTGGCTCGCGTGCTTAAACTCGGCCAACGCTGATTATCTCGTCATCGGCGGCTACGCCGTCGCCCACCACGGCCACCCGCGCTACACCCAGGACCTCGACGTTCTCTTTCGCCTCACCCCCGACAACGTCGATCGCGTGCTTAGAGCGCTCCACGCCTTTGGCTTCGGTTCCCTGGGCCTCACCGCCGACGACCTGCTCAAACCTGGAACGCTGATCCAGCTCGGCAACCCGCCCGCCCAGATCGACTTGCTCAACCGCGTCACCGGCTTGACGTGGGATGAAGCCGCCGCCGACCGTTCGCCCGGCCAATACGGCCGCGTGCCGGTCGACTACCTCGGGCTGAACGCCCTTCTGCAAAACAAGCGTGCCACCGGTCGGGCCAAAGACCTGGGTGACGTGGAAGAGCTGGATACCGATTGAAACACCTGGGTGCTTTTAAGAAATACATCCGGGCTTAGAGAATCCTGCCTCTCGGATCCGCCAAGAATTTTTCGACGGGGACGGACCCCTGCGATCCCCCTGCGATCCCCCCTTTCGATGGGGACGGACCCCTGCGATCCCCCTGCGATCCCCTTTCGATGGGGACGGACCCCTGCGATCCCCCGCCAAGAATTTTTCGACGGGGACGGACCCCTGCGATCTCCCTGCGATCTCCCCTGCGATCCCCCCCGATCCGCTATCAGTCAATTACAACGGAGTTTTGAAGGTTCGTTCTTTCAGAGACGAAGCGAAGCAACGGTCGTTCTTTCGCAAGAACGTGATCATCGACGAAGGGCGTGTACTTTGCCCTGTCGCCGTCCCGCAGGCCCGCGAGGGTTTCAAACACGTTCTTAGACGGGCAAGCACCGCCTCGGTCACGCGTGAGAGCGTTAACCGGGCACCACGCCCCCAGCGTCTGGGAGATGGCCTGAGGTCCGGTTCGTGTCCCGGTTCCGTGCGGCCCCGATTTCGCTCTGCCCGATTCCGCCCTTTCACGGCCACGGTTTTCGGCAGTTCAGATGAAGGTTCTGAAGCACCGTGGCGCAAGGGGCCTCAGTTGAACTCGTCGTAGGCGATCTGCTCGTCGGCCACGTTCAGGCCGTGGAGCATGTCTTTGACCGCCTTGATCATCGGCGGCGGTCCGCAGAGGTAGTACTCGACCGCGGTGGGGTCGGGGTGGTTGGCGAGGTGGTGTTCGCGGCAGACGTCGTGGATGAAGCCGGTGGGGCCTTCCCAGTGGTCTTCGGGCTGCGGGTCGCTGAAGGCGAGGTGGAAGCTGAAGTTGGGATACTTTTCGGCCAGGGCCTCGAAGTAGTCGCGGTAGAACATTTCCTGCTCACTGCGGGCGCCGTACCAGTAGCTGACGGTGCGGCCGGTCTCGAGGGTGTCGAACAGGTGGCTGATCTGGGACCGCAGCGGAGCCATGCCGGCGCCGCCACCGAGATAAACCATCTCGGCGTCGCTGTTTTCTTTGACGCGGAAGTCGCCGAAGGGGCCGTGGGCCTTGACGACATCGCCGGGTTTCAGGTTAAAGACGTAGGCGCTGCCGGCGCCGGCGCTCACGTCCATGCCCTGGGGGGCAGGGGCGAACCGGATGTTGAAGCGCAGCTGATGGTCCAGTTCGGGGTTGGTGGCCAGCGAGTAGTTGCGGCGGGCGGGCGCGGGGTTTCTCGCGTACTGGTTGAACAGGCCCATGCCGCGCCAGGCGGCGGCGTAGGGCTCGCCCACGTCGAAACTTTCGAGATTCGGCAGGTCGAAGGCGGGGATTTCGAGCTGCACGTAGTCTCCTGGCACGTAGCGGAGATTGTCGCGGCCGTCCTCTTCCAGGGGTTCCAGCACGAGCTCTTTGATGAAGGTGGCGACGTTCTTGTTGCTGACGACCCGGAAGGAGTAGACGGGCTTTGCGTCGGTGACGCCCTTGCCGCCGGCCTCGCCCGGCTTGAGCTGCAGGCGCTTGTCCTGGACACGAACCTGATAGGTCTTGAGCGCCTGACACACCGGGGCACGCTGGCAGCTGCCGTCACGCACGTCGAAACGGCCGTTGTGCTTCGGGCATTCGATCTGGTTGCCGCGAACGAAGCCGTCGGCCAGGTGGGTGCTGCCGTGGGTGCAGATGCCGTCGGTCGCAGACAGCTGTCCCTCGGCGGTTTTGTAGACGGCGAACGTGTCGTCGCCGATATCGAATCGAACGACGTCTTCGGGGGTGAGCTCGTCGACGGGGCAGACGTCGACCCAGCCCTCGGCGTCGACCTGTTCCGGCGTGGCGGTGAACTTCTCGTCGTTGATCTGCGTCGGTTCGGGAAGCCGCCGCTTCACGTGGTAGCTGTGATCTTTCACCTGACGCGCGACCGCGGGGACGATCTCCCGGAAGGCCTCGACCGTGCTGGCGTAGGGCCTGGGGTGGTCGTGCTTCACCAGCTCGTGCAGTTCGGGGAGCTTGTGGTACGGCACCAGCGGGAACATGTGGTGTTCCAGGTGATAATTCATATTCCAGTAGAGGAAGCGGAAGACGGGGTTCATGTAGACGGTTCGGCAGTTCAGCCGGTGATCGAGCACGTTTTCGGCCAGGCCCGCGTGCTGGGTCAGGCCGAACAGCGGCATCAGCCAGGCGCCGTAGATGCTGGGCAGGCCGATCAGCAGCAGCGGAAGCAGGCTGCCGGTGAGCACGCTGGTCAGGATGACCGCGGCGTAGATCGCGATCCACGCCCGGGCGGTCCACATCACGGCCGGTCGCGCCTCGTCAGGGACATAGACGGCTTCCTGTTCGGTCAGCCGCCCGGTGAAGGCGTGCAGACAAACCTTTTTAAAGGTGCGTCGCACCGAACCGAGGACGAACACACCCTCGATGATGCCTTTGATGTCCGGGGGGCGCTGGATCGCGATCTCGGGATCCCGACCGATGATGATCGTGTCGCTGTGGTGGCGGGTGTGACTCCAGCGCCAGGGGGTTGGCTCGCGCACCACCATGAACGACGCGATCTGGTACAGCGCGTTGTTCATCCAATCGGTTTTGAATGCGGTCCCGTGGCTCGACTCGTGCCAGCGGCTGTCGCTGCTGGAACCGTACAGCACGCCGTAGCAGATGAACGGGATCACGCACCAGAGGCTGCCGGCGAGGTAGAGCCAGCTGGCCACGCCACCGAAGAAAAACAGCAGGCCGAACCAGATCGCGCAGTCGCGCAGGGCGGGGCCGTCCGAGCGTTCGAGCGCTTTCTTCATCGCGGCCCGGGGGACCGGGGTGGTGTACCAGTCCGCCTCGGCCAGGCCCTGTTCAACGGCTCGCTCGGCGGTCACACCGATGAGGCTGTAGTCGATGTCCTTGCGTTCGTGGGTAATCGTGGCCATTGAATGGATCGCGTGGGGAACGGGGTGGGTCGGTGGTACAGAAAGAGTATAGAGCCGGTTTCTGTAACATCCGTGGGCGGAACAAGCGTTTTTAGCGCTGAATCGACCTTGAGGCGGAAGCGCCGGGGCGAGGCGGTTGGCGCGTGGATCGGGAATGACCCGCTTGAGAAGGGTCTGATCGTCGGCTTTGTGGTCGCCGGCGGGGATCACGCATACCCCCGGGGAGCGCCCCCCACCTCCGCGGATCACCCCCCCCTCGCACCGGTCACACGCGGTCCTTTTCCAGGCTTGCCAAGGCCGAGCTTGCCAGCCCCAGGCCCATCTCGTCGTGCAGGTAGCACGCGGTGTCGACTCCCGCGGCGCGGAGATCTTCGACCTCGTCGGGGAACCGGGCCATGGCGACGATGTGGCCGGCGAAGCCGTTCTGCCGGATGAGCCGTGCGATGGTGCAGGACTCGGCTTTCGCCTGCAGGCTGATGAGCACAACGTCGCATTCGGAGGCGGGCTTGAGTCGGGCGTAGAAGTCCGGATCAGTCGCGTCACCGGTGATCACGGTGCGTCCCGCCTGCACCTGCTGCTGGACGACCGCCGGGTCGGCGTCGAGTCCGACGATGTCGTCACCGAAGCGATCGCGCAGGGCGTCGTATGCGGCCGAGCCCACCCGCCCCATGGCGACCACCACCGCCCGCGGTGGGCGGTCCAGGGCGATGTGCTGGTCGTCGGGCAGGCGGGTGGCCGACTCGAACGGCAGCAGGTGGCTGCGCCACCGCGCGAACAGGCGGTGCGCTCGTGCGTTAAACGGCGCGGCGAGCACGAAGCTGAGGCTGACCGAGATCGCCAGAATCACCAGCCACTCGTTGCTGATCCAGCCCTTGGACGCGCCCAACGCCCCGACAATCAGGCCAAACTCGCTGGCGTTGGCCAGCACCAGCGCACTGAGCATCGATGTGCGCGCCCTCAGCCGGAACCGGGTCATCAGCCAGAAGAAGCCGGCGGCCTTCAGCGGCACGAGCAGGACCAGCGCCACCGCGATCGCCAGCTGTTCGACGCCGGGCAGCCCGTGGAGGCCGATCGTCAGAAAGAAGGCGACCAGCAGCAGGTCTTTCAGGCTCAGCAGGCCCTTGGCCAGTTCGCCGGCCTTGGGGTGGGAGCCGATCAGCAGGCCGGCGATCAGCGCTCCGAGGTCGGGCTTCAGCTTGACCAGCGTGAAAAGCTCGGTGAAGCCGTAGACCATGACCAGCCCCGCCAGCAGCAGCAGCTCGCCGTGGCCGACGCGGTCCATCGCGTGCCGCAGCAGCGGCCGGGCCATCGGCAGGGCCAGCAGCCCCAGGGCCCACACCGACGGCATCTTCCCCAGGGAGGCCGTCAGAAAGACGATCGCGAACAGGTCCTGCACGATCAGCACGCCGATTGCTTCGTCGCCGTGCCGACTCTTGATTTCGGCTTTGTCTTCGAGCACCTTGACCGCGAACACCGTGCTCGAAAAGCTCAACGCGAACGCGACCAGCAGCGACGTGGCCCAGGACAGCTCGGCGAACATGCCCAGACCCAGCAGGGACAGCCCGAACACGCCCGCCCCGACGACGAGCGTGGCCGCCGCCATGTGCACCGACGCCACGCCCCAGACCTCGGGCCTGGCCAGGCCGCGCAGGTCGAGCTTCAGCCCGATGCTGAACAGCAGCAGGTAGATCCCCAGGTCGGCGAAGTGGCTGAGGGTGGGAGACGACTCCACGCCCATCGCCGACAGGACGAAGCCGGCGCCCAGGAACCCCACCATCGGCGGCAGTCCGAATTGCTTGACCGCCAGCCCCACCAGAAACGCGATGACCACCCAGATCGGATCCATCAATGACTCCTTGGGCGTGGTCCGCCATGCCGAACGTCTATCGACCACCGGCCGCCGCCGGGGGGCGTCCGCCCCGCCCGGTTATCGGTCACCGCGGCGTGCCGTGGGCACCGGGGACCAGGCCACGCGTTGCCCTGGTGTGGAGGGGCGGCGACTCCGTCGGCACCAGGCGCCACGCCCGGCTGGATGGAGCTGGCGGCCCAGAAGGTCAGGCCGAACTCCCCGCCGCCGGCGAAGGCCATGGCCGCGAAGAAGAACCAGAAGCGGCCCGTCGCGGCGAGCGCCCGCGCCTCGCGCCACGCGGCGGCGCCGGCCCCGGGCGTGCTCGCTGCGGCGGCTTGGGGTAGGCCGCGCCCGGCGTGGGCGGCCGCCACACCAGCACCGCGGACATCACGTCGGTGGCCCCCGCGGCGTAAGCCGTGAGGCTGGCGAAGGGGGCGGCGTCGTAGCGTTGGAGGTTGAGCGGTCGCACGGCGGGCGAGTGGACGAGCGCGGGGCCGGTCCCCGAGCGTGGGCTCCGGCCGCGGGCGGCCCTTGACACGAAGTGACCTGAATGGTCATATCAGGTCATGTTTGCCCAGGAGCGACAAGACCGGATTGTCCGCGGCCTCGCCCGCCAGCGTCGCTGCTCGGTCGAGACGCTGCAGCGCGAGCTCGGCGTCTCGCGTTCGACGCTGCAGCGTGATCTGCGCGACCTGGAGGAGCGGGGCGAGGTGGTGCGGGTGCACGGCGGGGTGGTGCACCCCCAGTTTGTCGGCGGCGAGAGCACCCTGGGCCGGCGGCGCAGCGAGCACGTCGCGGCCAAGCGGCGGATCGCCGAGGCCGCGGCGGCGCTGGTGCCGGCCAACGCGGCGGTGTTCCTGGACGCCGGATCGACCTGCCTGGAGCTGGCCTTGCACCTGCTGCCGCGTGACGACGTGAAGCTGTTCACCCACAGCGTGCCGCTGCTGCACGCGGCCCTGGAGCGCGGCTCCAACGCGTCGGTCACCGCGCTGGGCGGCGAGCTGCGGGCGGTGAGCGGCGCGCTGGTCGGCGCCCTCGCCGAGCGGTGGCTCGGCGGGCTGCGCTTCGACGTCGCCTTCCTGGGCGGCAGCGGGCTGGACGCCGAACACGGCGTCAGCACGACCGAGATCCATGAGGCCGGCGTGAAGACCGCGTTGCTGTCGCGGACCCGCCGGCCCATGCTGGTCTGCGACGCCAGCAAGTGTGATGCGCCCGCGGCGGTGTCATTCACCGCGTGGGACGCGCTTGACACCTGGGTGGTCGACCGGCGCCCGCCCGGGGGGTTTCGCCGCGTCGGCTGCACCGTGCGCGTCGCGAGGTAAACGAGCCGACTCTGAATCTGCCCGCCACCCGCCAGCCGCCGCCCGCCACCCGCCACCCGGTTCCCGACCCCTCAGCGCCGAAACCAATCCATGAAGTCCTACCGCCTTAACCGATTGTTCAACGCCCGCAGCGGCCGCTGCTTCGACGTCGCCGTCGACCACGGTTTTTTCAACGAGGGCTCGTTCCTCAGCGGGATCGAGGACCTGCCCGCCGCCGTGAAGGTGCTGGCCGACGCCGCGCCCGACGCGATCCAGCTGACCGTCGGTCAGGCCCGGCTGCTGCAGGCGATCCCGGGTAAGGACCGGCCGGCCCTGGTCCTGCGGACCGACGTCGCCAACGTCTACGGGCGCAGCCTGCCCGAACACCTCTTCAGCACGCCCATCGAAGACGCCGCGCTGCAGGGCGTGCGGCTTGACGCCGCGTGCATCGTGGTCAACCTGTTCATGATCCCCGACGAGCCGGAGGTCGGCCACGACTGCATCCAGAACATCGTGCGGCTGAAGGCCGAGTGCGAGCAGTACGCCATGCCGCTGATGATCGAGCCGCTGGTGTTCCGGCCCAATGACCAGGCCGGCGGCTACATGGTGGACGGCGACCCGGACAAGATCGTGCCGCTGGTCCGCCAGGCCGTCGAGCTGGGCGCCGACATCATCAAGGCCGACCCCACCGAGCACGCGGGCGACTACCACCGGGTGGTGCAGACCGCCGGCGGCATCCCCGTGCTGGTCCGCGGCGGCGGCCGGGTGGACGACCGCACGCTGCTGGAACGCACGGCGGAAGTCCTCCAACAGGGGGCCCGCGGCATCGTCTACGGCCGCAACGTCATCCAGCACGCCAACCCCCGCGGCATCACGCGTGCGCTCATGGGGCTGCTGCACGACAACGCCTCGGTCGACGACGCCGCCCGGCTGATCGGGATTACGAAATGAGCACGGCCCGCACCCCCATCCGCTTCGGTGTCATCGGCGCCGGCCTGATGGGCCGCGAGTTCGCCGCGGCCGCCGCCCGCTGGTGCCAGCTGGACGCGGGCCCGCACCCGCCGGACTTCGAGCCGCGGATCACCGGGGTGTGCGACCTGAACCCCGCCGCCCGCGGGTGGTTCGCCCGCAACTGCCCGCTGACCGTCAACACCGACGACTACACCGCGCTGCTGGACGCCGACGACATCGACGCGGTCTACATCGCCGTTCCCCACGACCTGCACGAGAAGCTGTACCTCGACGCGATCCGCAGCGGCAAGGCCCTGCTGGGCGAGAAGCCCTTCGGCATCGACCGCGCGGCCAACGCCCGCATCACCGCGGCGATCGAGGCGGCGCCCGACACGTTCGTCCGCTGCTCCAGCGAGATCCCGTTCTTCCCCGGCGCTCAACGGATCGTCGAGATGGTCGAGCGCGATGCCTTCGGAACGATTCTGGAAGTCGAGTCTGGCTTCTGGCACGGCAGCGACCTGGACCCCGACAAGCCCATCAACTGGAAGCGGCAGGTCCGCCATTGCGGCGAATACGGCGTGTTGGGCGACCTGGGCCTGCACCCGCTGCACCTGCCGCTGCGCTTCGGATGGAGGCCACAGAACCTGCGGGCGGTGCTGAGCAAGGTGGTGGAGACGCGGCCGAAGAGCAAGGGCAGTTCTGAGCGCGTGCCCTGCGAAACCTGGGACAACGCGACGATGCTCACGCACGTGAAGCAGGCGGAACAGGACTTCCCCATGACCCTCAGCGTCAAGCGCATCGCCCCCGGCCACCAGAACACCTGGTTTCTCCGTATCGCGGGCACAAAGCAGTCGGCCTTCTTTTCGACCGAGAACCCCAAGGTGCTGCGCACGCTGCCCTACCCCGCCGCCGGCGGGCCGCAGGCCTGGCACGTCGAAGACCTCGCGTTTGCTCCCCGCTACGCGTCGGTCACCGGCGGTATCTTCGAGTTCGGTTTCGCCGACGCCATCCAGCAGATGTGGGCCGCGTTCTGCGACGAGCTGACCCACGGCATAGACGGCATGGGTCAGACCGGCACCACGCCGTTTACCTGCGTGACGCCGGCGGAGGCGCAGCAGCACCACCGGATTCTCGACGCGGCCCAGCGGTCGCACGAGACCGCATCACTGATCGAGCTGGACGGGTGAGCCGCGACATGTCGCCCCCCCCCGCCGAGATCGTCTGCTGCGGCCACGTCTGCCTGGACGTGATCCCGGCGCTCCGCGTCGGCACGCTGCCCCCGCCCGGCGGCCTTGCCGAGGTTGGCCCCGCGGCGCTCGCCACCGGCGGCAGCGTGAGCAACACCGGACTGGCCCTGCACCGGCTGGGCCTGGGCGTGCGGCTGGTGGGCCGGGTGGGCCGCGACCTGTTCGGCGACGAGGTCCGCCGGCGCTACGCCGCGGCGGGCCCTGGGCTTTCCGACCATCTGCAGACGGTCGACGACCAGCCGACCAGCTACACGGTGGTCATCAGCCCGCCGGACGGCGACCGGCGCTTCCTGCACTGCCCCGGGGTGAACGCCACGTTTACCGATGTAGACGTGGACGCCTTGGCCCTGCACGGGGCCCGACACCTGCACTTCGGCTACCCGCCGGCGATGCGGGCGGTCTGCGCCGACGATGGCGCGGCCCTCTCGCGGCTGCTGCAATGCGCGAGGTCCGCCGGGCTGACGACGTCGCTGGACATGTGCGGCGTCGACCCCGGCGGCTGGGCCGCCGCGGTGGACTGGCCGGCGCTGCTGCGTCGCGCGCTGCCCCACGTCGACGTGTTCATGCCCAGCGCCGACGAGCTGCACGCGATGGCGCCGGGGGTGGCCGCGTCCGAGGTTTTGGGTTGGGGCTGCCGGGCCTTGGTGGTTAAGGACGGCACGCGGGGCCTCACGATCGCGACCGGCGCAACGGCCGAGTCGCTCGGCGCGGGCTGGGGCGGCCGCCGTCTGCGGTCGCCGACCTTTGAGGTCCCGGTGGTGGGCACCACCGGGGCCGGCGACGTCACCATTGCCGGGTTCCTCGCGGGCATGCTGCGGGGGGCTCCGCTCGACCAGGCCGCCGATCTGGCCTGCGCGGCGGGTGCCCACTGCGTGCAGACCGCCGACGCCACCAGCGGGCTCTGCTCGCTCGACCGGCTCCGCGCGTTTCTCAAGACCGACCCACCCCGGAGGCGGGCGTGACCACCCGAACCGAGATCCGACGCCACCAGCTGGCCTTCGCCGCGATGCTCGACGACGCCGGCATCGCACTCTCCGACGCCGAACGGGGCGCGATCGAGATCGCGGATTTCGGGCTCGGCGATTTTGCGCGGCAGGGCCTGGGGTTGGTGGTGTACGCCAACAACGACCGCTACTGCGCGAAGGAGCTGGTGATGCTCCCGCGGCAGACCTGCCCCCAGCACCGCCACCCGCCGATCCGCGACGGCGTGGGCGTCGTTGTCGATCCAGGCAAGCGCGAGACCTTCCGCTGCCGCATGGGCGAGGTCTGCCTCTACGTCGATGGACCCGCGGTGCCCCACCCCCGGTGCCCCGCACCGCCGGGCAGCGCCGACCACTACACCGTCTGGAACGAGGTCGTGCTGGGTCCGGGCGAGCAGTACACGATCGAGCCGGGCGTCTGGCACTGGTTCCAGGCCGGCGACGCGGGCGCAATCGTCAGCGAGTTCAGCACGACCAGCCGCGACGAGGCCGACGAGTTCACCGACCCCGCCATCACCCGGGCGCCCCCGGCTGATGAGAGCGCGTAGAGTTTCGTACTCCGCCCCCGGCCCGTCCCCCCCGATGCCCGACCTCGCCCCCACGTCGCCGCCCTCGCCGCCCGGTCCCCTCGTGCTGACCGAAGCCGACCGCGCCCGTATCCGCGCGGCCGTGCGCGGCGACGTGTCGTTCGACCCGGTCATCCGCGGCATCCACGCCACCGACGCCAGCCACTACCAGGTGACGCCCGCGTGCGTGGTGGTGCCGCTTGACGAAGACGACTGCGTGGCCGCGCTGCGGGTGGCGTCCGAACGTGGGCTGCCCATCACGCCGCGGGGCGCGGCCACGGCGCTGTCGGGTCAGACCTTCGGCCCGGGCATGGTGATCGACGCGTCCCGCCACCTGAACCGCGTGCTGGAGGTCAACGCCGCGGAAGGCTGGGCCCGCGTGCAGCCGGGCGTGGTGCGCGACCACCTGAACGCCGAACTCTCGCCGCTCGGCCTGCAGTTCGCGCCCGACCCCGCCACCAGCAGCCGGGCCACGATCGGCGGTATGGTCGGCAACAACAGCTCGGGCACCCGCTCGATCGTGTACGGCAAAACCATCGACCACGTGTTGGGATGCCGCGTGGCGCTCGCCGACGGCACGGTGCTGGATTGCGGGCCGATGGACGACGACGCCTGGCAGCAACGTGCCGCAGGGGAGGGACGCGAGGCGAAGCTCTACCGCGGCGTGCGCGACCTGGTGCTCCGCCACCAAGACGCCGTCCGTGACCGCTACCCGAAGGTGATGCGCCGTGTCACGGGCTACAACCTTGACGCATTTGTGGACGGCGCCGGATACGAGGGCTCGATCGGTCGGTACGACGTCGAGGGTTCCGGCCACCGCCCGTGGGACCTGACCCACCTCATCGTCGGCAGCGAGGGCACGCTGGGCTTCCTGCTTGAAATCACCGTCCGCTTGATCCCGCTGCCCGCGGCCACCGCCCTGTGTGTCGTTCACTTCGACGACGACCTGGACGCGTTGCGGGCCGTGCCGGCGATCCTGGAGCACGGACCCTCGGCCGTCGAGCTGCTGGACCGCGGCATGCTGCGCGAGTCCACGACCAACCCCGCCACCCGCCACCTCGCGGGCTGGGTCGAGGGCGACCCCGCGGCCGTGCTGCTGACCGAGTTCTTCGGCGACACGCCCGCCGATGCGCTCGCGCGGGCCGAATCCTGCGCGGCGGCGCTCGCCGCGGCGGGTTCGGGCTACGCCCACCCCGTCATGGGCGACGCCGCCGCGCAGACCCGCGTGTGGGAGACCCGCAAGCTGGGCCTCGGGCTGATCTCCAACGTGCGCGGTCCGGTCAAGGGCCAGGCCTTTGTGGAGGACGCGTGCGTGCCGGTCGAGCATCTGGCCGATTACATCGCGGGGCTGCAACGGCACTGCCGTGACCTCGGTCTGGGTTACGCGATGTACGCCCACGCCTCGGTCGGGGTCATCCACTTCCGGCCCGCCGTGGACCTGCACCGCGACGACCACCGCGAAAAAATGCAAGCGATCGCCGACGCCGCCTTCGAACGCGTGGTCGCGTTGGGCGGCGCCTTCGCCGGCGAACACGGCGACGGCGTGGTGCGCGGGGCGTTCGTGCCGCGTTTCTTCGGCGACGAGATCTACGGCGCCTTCCGCACGCTCAAGGGCTTGTTCGACCCCAAGCACCTGATGAACCCCGGCAAAATTGTCGATGCGCCGTCGATGACCGACGCCGACCTGCTGCGCTACGGCACCGCCTACCGCGTGGCCGACGTGCCGGCGCTCTTCCGTCATGAAAAGCAGGACGGCTTCCGCGGCGCGGTCGAGCAGTGCAACGGCGTGGGGGCGTGCCGCAAGCTCGGCTCGGGCACCATGTGCCCTTCGTACATGGCCACGCGCGACGAGAAGGACACCACCCGCGGGCGGGCCAACGCGCTGCGGCTGGCGATGTCGGGCCAGCTGGGCGACGCCGGGGACGTGCCCGCGGCGCTCGCGTCCGACGGCGTGCACGACGTGCTGGACCTGTGCCTGTCGTGCAAGGCCTGCAAGAGCGAGTGCCCCAACGCCGTGGACATGGCTCGCCTCAAGGCCGACACGCTGCAGATGCGGCACGATCGCCGCGGCGTGCCGCTGGGGGCGCGTCTAATCGGCGGCATGCCCGACGCCGCCCGGTGGATGCGCGGCCCGCTGGCCCGGATCGGCCGGGCGCTGGACCGCTTTGGCCCCTACCGCGCCGTGTTCGAGCGGATGACCGGCATCGACCGTCGGCGCCCGCTGCCGGGCTTCGCCACCCGTCACCTGCCCGCGCTGCTGAAGCGCCGCCCGGCCGCGCCAGCTCCGACCCCCGACCCCCGCCCCGCCGTCGTGCTCTTCGACGACACCTACAGCCGCACCATGGAACCCGGCGTCGGTCTGGCCGCGGTCGAACTGCTCGAAGGCTGCGGCTACCGCGTGATCGTCGCCGACGCGGGCTGCTGCCAGCGGCCGCGCCTGTCGCAGGGCCTGGTGCGTGACGCCCGGAAATACGGCGGGAAGACGATGGCGAAGCTCGACGCCTACGCCCGGCAGCACCTGCCGATCCTGTGCCTCGAGCCGTCCTGCGCGTCGGCGCTGGCCGACGACCTGCCCGACCTGATCGAGGACCGCGAAGCGGGCCAACGCGTGGCGGAGCGGGTCCGGATGATCGACGTGTTTCTGGATGAACAGGGCCACCGCCTGACCTGCGACCACCCGCGCGTGCTGCTGCACGGACACTGCCACCAGAAAGCCCTCTTCGGCACCGACGCGATCGGCCGCCTGTTCGACGCGATGCCCGACACCGCGTGCACCGAGGTCGACGCCGGCTGCTGCGGCATGGCGGGGTCGTTCGGATACACCCACCACGACCTCTCCCAGACCATCGGCGAAGACCGCCTGTTCCCCGCGGTCCGCGCCGCCGACGTGGCGGGCGACACCGTCGTGGCCTGTGGCATCTCGTGCCGGCACCAGCTGCACGACTTCCTGAACGTGAAGGCCCGGCACTGGGTCGAGGTGGTGCGGCCGGTGGACTAGATCCGTCCCCGTTCCGTCGACGGGGGGCCGGGGGCACGGCGTGAGGTCGGCGTGCCGACCTCACGCTCGGGGGCCTTCCGGATCCGGTACGTTCTCCCCTCTGCCGGATTCAGATTCTGACCCATTGGTGGATCTGGCGTTCCCCGATTGAACCGCCTGCCGAAGGAGCTGCCGTTGACGCTTGCCTTGCCCCTCATTCTGGCCGCCCCCGTGGGCGCCGCCGCGCTCGCCGCGGTGCTCACGGTGCGTTTCTCACCCTACGAGGCCTTCCGGCTGTCCGGCGAGCCGCAGCGGGTGGGGCTCATCGCTTTTGTCGACGACCCGAAGACCGATGTCTCGGCGACGGTGGCGGCCGCGGGGGCGACGGGTCCGGGTGCCGCGGACCTGGAGCAGGCGGGGATCACGAACCTCAACCTCTTCGTGCGCGAGCTCCACGGCCGCCGTGCCGTGTTCGCGTACTTCGAGACGCCCCGCAAGGGCATCGACGGGCTCGACACCGTGCTGGGGGCGACCAGTCCTGCCGTGCGTGAGCTGGAGCGAGTCTTGTCCCCGCACCCGCGGGCCGAGCCCGGATCCGTGTGGCTGCGCATGGAGTGGATCAATCTGCTCGGCACGACGACCGCCTTTCCCCACGCTAAGCCTGCTGACCCGCCGCACCACCACACGCGGGTGCAGCCGATGGGCATGGTGGCGGGTCTCAAGCCCGAGTGCGAGCCGGTTTACCGCCAGCTGCACCAGAACAACTGGCCGGGCGTGATCGACGCCATGGTGCGGGCCCACCACCGCAACTGGACCACCTTCCTGGTCGAACTCGATGACGGACTTTTCCTTTTTACCTACGCGGAGTACACCGGGACCGACCGCGAAGCCGACGCGGCCAGGGTGGCCGCCGATCCGTCGACGCAACGCTGGTGGAAGCAGACCGAGCCGTGCCTGATCGACCTGCACGGAGAGGGGAACTGGTCGCCCATGGCGCGGCTGGACGGCTGAGAGCGCGACGGGTCGCCCGGGACGCGTGGCCCCCGGCGCCGACGGAGCCGACGGGCTCGAACGCGTCACGGCACCGCGAAGCTCTGATCCGGGGCACGGGGCGCGGGGTCCGGGGTCCGGATGCCCGGCAGCCCTCCGCTTCCCACGGGTACCCCTCGCGGCTCGTCCGCCAGTGCACCCAGGCAGCAGGGCCACGGGCGGACCGGCCACCGTTAGACCACGATTCAATCCACCTGAGAAGCACGCGGGACGCGTACGGAAAACAGCCGGGGATCAGGGCGTGGGGTTTTCGGACCGGGCCACGGCCGCAGCGGATTCCGCAGCGGGCGACGTGGCCGCGTCGACCGCGACCGGCTCGAACGCCGCGCGGGCGTTCCGCACCACGCCGTTGCCGGGCAGGCCGCCGATCACCAGCCCGGCAATGCCGGCGACCAGCGCGCCGACGACGCGTGGCCCTCGGCGACCCGCGGGCAGGATTTCGGCGGGCGCTTGCGACGATTCGCCGAAGAACGTGAGCATGGCGATCCGCAGGTAGTAGCCCGCGGAGATCGCCGAATTGATCACCAGCACGACGACCAGCCCGTAGAAGCCGGCGCTGAGCACACCGCCGATCAGGAAGAACTTGCCCATGAAGCCCGCCAGCGGGGGCATGCCCACCAGGGTCAGCATGCTGACCAGCATCACGCCGCCCAGCACCGGGCTGCGCCACCACAGGCCGGCGAGGTCTTCGTATTCCAGGTCGTCGGCCACGCCGGTGGCCACTTCATGGGCCGGGTCGTCGGGGCTGCGCTGTGCGGCGAGCGCCGCGATCACCGCGAAGGCGCCGATGCTGCCCAGGCCGTAGGCCAGCAGGAAGAACAGCACCGCCGCGGGCCCGCTGCCCATCGCGTGGCCGGGCACGCCCAGCCCCGCCATCAGCCCGAGCATCATGTAGCCCGAGTTGGCCACCGAGCTGTAGGCCATCACACGCTTCAGGTTGGTCTGGATAAACGCGAGCACGTTGCCCACGGTCATGGTCAACACGCCGATCGCGCCCAGCAGGTACAGCACCGGCTCGGGCAGGCGGTCCAGCCCCAGCAGGTGCAGGACCAGCATCAGTGCCGCAAACCCCGCGATTTTAGGCACCACCGCCAGAAACGCGGTGACCGGCGTGGCAGCGCCCTGGTACACGTCGGCGGTGTACGCGTGCATGGGCACGGCGGCGACCTTGAAGCACAGCCCCAGCACCGCGAGCACCACACCCAGAAGCATCAGCGGCGACGGGTCGCTCAGCCCCGTCTCGGCTGACACGGAAATCGCGTCACGGATGGGCCCGAACTCGGTGAAGCCTGTGGCGCCGTAGATCAGTGCGAAGCCGTACAGGAACATCGCCGCGGACAGCGCACCCAGAAAGAAGTATTTCACCGCCGCCTCGTGGGCGACCGTGCGGTCGCGCGTGATCGCAATCATCACGTAGGTGGGCAGGCTGGTCAGTTCCAGGGCGAGGAACAGCCACACCAGGTCGGTGGCGCCCGCGGTCAGCATCACGCCGGTGATGCTCAGCAGAAAGAAGCAGTAGAACTCGCCGCGGATCGAGAGGCTGGGATCAAAGCCCCCCCGCCCGCCCTCGGCCAGCTTTGTCTGCTTCAACGCCTCGGGCACGCCGACGCAGACCAGCAGCAGCACGATGCCCAGGGCCAGGATCATGCACTTCACGTAGCTGACCATGCCGCCCAGACCCAGCGGGTGCGCGTCGTTCACGCCGGTCCACAGGGTCAGCACCCAGGCCAGGGCCATGGCCCCGCCGGCGATCCAGGGGGTGAGGCGGCGCAGCGCCGCTCCAGCACTCAGGCCCGCGGCCAGGCAGGCGGCGGCGCCCAGCAGCATCACCACTTCGGGCCAGATTCCGGCGAGTTTGTCGGCGAACGTCGGCATCAGTGGGCGGCCTGCGCGGGGTGGGAGGAGATTGGATCGGCGGAGGCTGGAGCGGCGGAAACAGCGGGTGCGGAATGAGTCGCAGCGGCAGCCGCGGCGGAATCCGGGAAGGTGTAAAGCGTCACGGGGGTGACCGACCCGGCCGGCGCTGCGTCTTCAATCACCAGGTGCTCCGCCGGCGTGTCGGCCGCCGGCCCGCGGTCGGCGATCACCTGCTTCGCCGCCGCGTGGTGTGCCGCCACCGCCGGCTCGATGGACGACAGCACGAAGCTGGGAAACAGACCCAGCACCACGCACACCAGGCCCAGCGGGGTCAGGGTCAGGATCTCGCGCCAACTCATGCCGTGGATGTGCCGCTTGCTCATGCCGTGCTCGTGCACCACGTGCTCGACGTAGGGCGGCAGCTTCAGCGGGCCGAAGACCATTTTGCCCACGATAAACAGCATGTAGATCGCCGCCAGGATCACGCCCGTGGCGGCCACCACCGCGTAGGGCATGCCCAGCACGCCGTCGGGCGAGTTGGCCGTGCCGAGCATGGTCAGAAACTCGCCCACAAAGCCGTTGAGCCCGGGCAGCCCCACCGCCGCCAGGGCGAACAGCACGAAGAAGAACGACCAGATCGGCAGCTCTTTCGCGAGCCCCGACATCTTGCGCATGTCGCGGGTGTGGAACCGGTCGTAAAGCATGCCCAGGCACAAGAACAGCCCGCCCGACGCCAGCCCGTGGGCCAGCAGATAAAACACGGCTCCGGTGGCGCCCACGTCGCCGTCGTCGAAGGCGAACAGCCCCAGGATGCAGAAGCCCATGTGCGAGACCGACGAGTAGGCGATCAGCTTCTTCGCGTCGGTCTGCACCCAGCAGATCAGCGCGGTCACCACGATGCCCACCACCGCGAACACACCGATATAAGGCGCAAACGCGACGGCCGCCTCCGGGGCCATCGGGATCGCCAGGATCAGCAGGCCGTAGGGACCGAGTTTCAGCACCAGCCCCGCCAGGTCCACGCTGCCCGCGGTGGGCGCCTCGGTGTGGGCCAGCGGCAGCCACGTGTGGAAGGGCCACAGCGGCGTCTTGATCGCGAAGCCGGCCAGGAAGGCCATCAGCAGCCAGCTCTGCTGGGTCAGTGTCATCTGCTGCGCGGTCTCGGTCAGCGCCGCGATGTTCGCCGTCCACTTCCCGTCGGGGGCGACCGTGGTGTGGAACCACATGAGGTAGCCGATGCCCGCCAGCAGGAACACCGAGCCGGTAAAGGCGTAGTAAAAATACACCTTGGCCGCCCGCATGCGGTTCTTGTGCCCGTAGAGGCCGATCAGGAACAGCAGCGGGATCAGGCTGAACTCGAAGCAGGCGTAGAACATCACCACGTCGCGGGCGATGAACGTGCCGATCAGACAGGCTTCGAGGATGTGGATCCAGAAGTGGAAGGTCCGCATCTTCCGGTCGACCTCGATCAGCGAGCCCAGGACGACAATCGGCATCAGGAACGTGGTCAGCGCCACCAGCCAGATGCTGACCCCGTCCACGCCGAACTGGAAGGTCAGCCCGAACTCGGGCATCCACGGCACCTCACCGGTCAGCTGCAGGTCTTCGGGGCGGCTCCAGTCGAAGTGCGTCATGACGAAGAGCGTCATGCCGAACGAGATCGTGCTGGTGATCGCCGAGTAGCCCCACGCCACCCGCCGGCGGTTCAGCGCGGGGATGGGCAGCAGCAGCACCGATGCGAAGAGCACCGGCAGGTAGAGCTGAAGCGAGATGACCCAGTGGTCGAACATGGTGGATGAAAGTGGGAAGTTCGAAGTTCGACGTGCGAAGTTCGGAAGGAAGGGGTCGGGTCAGGTCAGTAGTCAAACGAGAGCGGCTGGTGGTTTCAGACTTCGAACTTCGTACCTCGAACTTCGAACTTTCAAGACGTGGCCATCAGCACCACCACCGCCAGCACGGCCACGCCCAGGACCATGCCCAGGCCGTAGCTCTGGATGCGTCCGTTCTGCGCCGGCCGCACGCCCAGCCCCAGCAGCCGGGGGGCAAAACCCACCACGTCCATCAGGCTGTTGATAATCAGACGGTCCACCGCGTAAAACAGCGAGCCGAGCCGCCGCAGCGGCTCGACGATCGCGGCGGCGTACATCTCGTTGATGCAGTATTCGTGCCGTGCAAAACGGATCAGCGGGTCGAAGCGAGTCGCCGCCGTGTCGGCGAGGTCGCGCTTGAGCCAGAACACCACCGCCGCCAGCCCCACGCCCGCCACGGCGAGGAGGGAGCTGAGGATCTGCATGAACACGTGCGCGTCCAGCCCCATAAACGTCGCGTGGTGTTCGGCCGCGTGCGCGTCGCCCGCCTCCGCCCCGTGCGCCGCGTCCACGAACGGCGCCGCCGTGCTGTGCGCGACCGCGTGCTCGATGCCGTGGTTGAAGTGCAGCACCAGCCCCGCCAGCAGCGCGCCGCAGGCCAGGATGACCAGCGGCCCGTTCATGATCCACGGCATCTCGTGCGGCGCGTGTTCGGTGTCATCCCCCGCGTGGTCGGGCGCGCGCCCCGGGGCGGCCGCCGCGTCCGCCTCCACCCCCGTCGCATCCGACACCACGGCCGTCTCCGCGGAACGAGCCAAATGTTCAGACCGCGTGGCCCCCTCATGGGACTCCCCAACCGCGTGAGCGCCCGCGTCGGTGGAATGATGCTCGTCGCCCATCTCGTACCGCTCGTCGCCCATGAACACCGTGAACCACAGCCGGAAGGTGTAGAACGCCGTCAGGAAGGCGGTGACCACCCCCACGAACGTCAACACGAAGAACAGCGCCGACCGGTGCTCCACCGCGTACGCCAGCGCATCGCCCAGGATCAGGTCCTTCGAGAAAAATCCCGCTGTCAGCGGCACGCCCGCCAGGGCGAGGCAGCCGGCGAACATCAGCCAGCAGGTGATGGGCATCTTATGCCGCATGCCGCGGATCTTGCAGATGTCGAGTTGCCCGCACAGGGCGTGCATCACGCTGCCTGCGGTCAGGAACAGCAACGCCTTGAAGAACGCGTGGGTGACCAGGTGGAAGACCGCGCCGTCGGTCGACAGGCAGCCCACGCCCAGAAACATGTAGCCCAGCTGCGACACCGTCGAGTACGCGAACACGCCCTTCAGGTCGTTGCTGGTCAGCGCGATGGTCGCGGCGAACAGGGCCGTGACCGCGCCCACGGTCGCCACGGTCGGCAGGGCGTACGGCGACAGCTCGAACAGCGGCAGGCAGCGGGCGATCAGGTAGACGCCCGCGGTCACCATGGTCGCCGCGTGCACCAGAGCGCTCACCGGCGTGGGGCCCGCCATCGCGTCGGGCAGCCAGACATACAGCGGCAGCTGGGCCGACTTGCCGAAGGCGCCGACCATCAGCAGAAACGGGATCCACAGGTCGGTGGCAGTCACGGCACCGTGACCGTGATGCACCGCCGCGAGCGTTTCGCGGGCCGCGTCCAGCATCGCGCTGATCTCCAGCGTGCCGTAGTGCCGGTAGCACAGGAAGATGCCGAGCAGGAATCCGAAGTCGCCGATCCGGTTGACGATGAAGGCCTTCTTGGCCGCTGCCACCGCGACGGGCTTCTCGTAGTAGTAGCCGATCAAGAGGTATGAGCACAGCCCCACGCCCTCCCAGCCCAGAAACAGCAGCAACAGGTTGTCCGCCATCACCAGCGTGGTCATGGCGAAGATAAACAGCGACACGTACACGAAGAAACGCCAGTAGCCCGGGTCGCCCTTCATGTAGCCCGTTGCGTACACCGCGATCAGCCCGCCGATACCGGTGATGACCAGCAGCATGACAATGGTGAGCGGGTCGACGAACCAGCTGAACCCCGCGTGGAATACGTTCTGTCCCCCACCGAAGGAGATCCAGTCGTAGAACGCGTGTTCCACCACGCCGTCACCCACGCTGCCCCAGAGGGTGATCGTCAGCAGGAAGCTGATTCCGATTGCCCCCGCACACAGCGCGCCGGCGAAGCGGTTCCACTCGTCGCGGAACAGCGAGATCAGGCCGATGACGCCGGCGGCCAGAGCGGGGATCCAGGGGATGAGGGTGGCGGTCATGAGGAGGGTTCGAAGTTCGAAGTGTGAAGTAAGCGGGCTGAAGCTGGAGGTCCGGAGTCAGGGCGAAGTGGCGGGAGGAGTTTTACTTCGCACTTTGGACTTCGAACTTCACACTTTTCATCATCCGTTGAGGGCCGACCACGCCGAGGCGTCCAGCGTGCGGCGGTGGCGGAACAGCAGCACCACCAGCCCCAGGGCCAGCGCGGCCTCGGCCGCGGCGATGGTGAGCACGAAGATCACGAAGGTCTGGCCGGTGACGTTTCCGTGGAAGGCGCTGAAGGCCACCAGCGTCACCACCACGCCCTGAAACATCATCTCGGTGCACAGGAACATCTGAATCATGTTCCGGCGGCTGGTGAACCCCACCAGGCCCAGGACGAACAGCACCGCCCCGGTCAAGAGGTAGTGGCTGAGCATCGGGCTGGAGAGGGCGAGGGTGAGCATCGTGGTGCGTGGTGCGTGGCGATCTTGTTTTTGCTTGAGCGGGCAATTCTTCGGGGGGCAGGTGTCGCATGGCCCACGGCCAGCTCGTGTCACAATTCGTTCCCTGACCGCTGACCCCCTCGGTCAGGACGCATCACGCATCACGGATCACGGGTGCGACCGGCCCGACATCGACCCGCTCGGGGTCCCCGTCGGGTTCCAGGTCGTCCACCTGCGTCCTGGCGATCGCCACCGCGCCGATCAGGGCCAGCAGCAGGATGATGCCGGCCAGCTCGATCGCCAGCGGGTGGCTGCGGAACAGGTCCAGCCCCACGTGCTCCACGTTGCGGATGGACATGGTGGCGTTTGGATCTGCCGGGTCCACGGGCCTGAACCCCGTCGGGGTGCCGTACTTCAGCTCGTCCACCGTCGCCCGCCCGGTGAAGGTGCTGGCCTGCAGCACCGCGTCGTCGGCCAGCCGGGCGGCCTGATTGGGGGCCATGGGCATGAATGCGACGCTCAGGATCACCGCCAGCAGCAGGAAACCGGCCACAACGGCCCACAGCGGCTCGGCCGCGAACCGGTCGTACGCCTCGGTCAGCGCGCTCTCGTCTTCGGCCTGCGGCGGCGTCGCCAGCATGATCACGAACATGTAGGTGACCAGGATCGCCCCGCCGTAGATGATCACCATCGCCAGGGCCATGAACTCGGCCGCCAGGGTCAGCATCAGCCCCGCCGACGCGATCACCACCATCACGAACCACAGCGCCGCGTAGACCGGTCGCGTGTGGGTGATCACCCGCACCGCCGCGACGATGCCCACCGCGCTGAAGGCGTAGTAAAACGGAAGCTGAGCGCCGTCGAAGCCCGTGTCAAACGACATCGGCCCGCCGCCCGACCCCGGCATCGGCCCGCCCTCGACCAGAAACAGCGGCAAAAGCACCAGCCACAGCCCGCCCAGGGCCGCTGCGCCCAGCAAGCCACCGAAGACCCTCAAGTCTCTTCCGGGCTTGGGCATCAGCAGGTACAACGCCGCCGCGCCGCACACCGTGGCCAGGTACAGGACGAGCTGAGGGAGCATGGGCGAGAGTCTAATGGGTTTTGCCCGCGCGGGTGGCCCGAATGAGCGTCGAATCGGGTCACCCACCGGCCCGACCGGTGCCGCGACGGCTTCCGAATCCGTTTCGGCGGGGCCGTTCCTACAGCAGCGTCGTCGGCGGCTTCTTCCTTTTGGTGACCCACGCCGGCGGGCGTCGGCTCCCCATCGACGTTGAAGCATCCGCAGCGGGTGGAGGTGAGGCCTCGGACGGTATGCCGCGAGCCTTTGGACTTGCCTGGGTGTCGCCGGGCAGATGAATAAGAAGTCCTGTACGACGCGACGCGTGTTCCACGGGGCGACTCGCCTGCACCAGGACCTAAGACACGGCGCCCGCTCCGCGCGAGCCAGTTGATCGACGCAACGGATGTTCGGGGTTGTTGGACGCCCGCTGCGATTGTCTTTGAACGAAAAATGCGTCGCCTTGGTCGCCCGGCTTCGCGGAGCGGGCGCCGTGTCTTCGTCGCACGGGACAGACGCTCGCTCGCACAGGAACGCGCCGCTTCTCGTGAGCAAGCACCCGCGACGCCGCCACGCACCCCCGACAAGTCCAAAGCCCCGCCCCACGGCCCGGGGTCAAACCACGGCCCAAGCCCCGGCTTGGGTCCTGGGCTCGGCCGGCGCCGCCCGAGAATCGCCAGCCGCGGGCACGGCCACGCCGAGGGCGCCGGGGTCTTGCTCCAGTGGAATGACCCCGTCGAAACTGGGGGTGCCCGCGGCGCTGCGTCACCCGCGATCCGCGTCCCCCTACTTCGAACTTCACACTTCACACTTCGAACTTCAAACTTCACACTTCCGCCGCCTTCGCCCGGTACCGGTCCACCGTCGCCACGAATGTCGCGTGGCTCCACGTCAGCGGGCTGACCGACAGCGGCTCATTGGTGTGCGGATGCACCTGCTCGGCCAGCACGCCCGAGGGCAGGGCCCGGTCGGCCACCCACTGCAGCCGCGGCACCACCGCCGCCAGCTCGTCGGCGGTCTGCGCACGCTCGATCGCGTAGTCCGCCATCCACAGCGTGCAGATGAACCAGGGATTGCCCGGCACGTTCGCCACGTCGTCGGTCACCTGGTGGTAATAATCGTCCTCGTAGCGCGCCACGCCGCCCACGGACGTCTTGACCGTCAGTCGGGTTTCGACCGCCGCCATCGTCGCCGCCACGCGGGGGTCGTCGGCGGGCAGCATGCCCAGGGCCCACACCGCGAAGATCGACACGTCGATGTTTTCGTCCGCCACGTAGGCCACCTCGGGGGCTGAGGCAGGCCCGGGGGTGGCCCCGGTTCCGTCGCCGTAGCGGTCGCCCGGCCCCGCGTCGCCGTCGGCCCGCGGCGTGCGGCCGGCAAACACCTCGCCCATCAGCCGGGCCCCGCGGTCGCCGTCGGCCGGCTGCAGACGACGCACGAACCGCCCGAGCCCATCGCTCCAAAAGCGGGTCTCAAAAGCCGCCCGCATGCGGTCCGCCGCCGCTTGGTAGCGGCGGGCCCGCACCGCGTCGCCGAACGCCCGGGCAAACTCCGCCGCCGCATCCAGCCCCGCATACACCGTGGCGACCGTGAATGCGTGCACGCCGTAACGCTCTTCCCACAGGTCGTAGCTGGGCAGCGGCAGGCCCGTGGCCGGGTCCCGGAAGCGCACCATGAAGTCCGCCGCGGGCCGCACCAGGTCGATCCACAGCGGACGGGCAAACTCCACGTCGCCGTGACGCTGGTAGTGCCGCCACGCCGCCCACACCACCAGCGCCGTCTCGTCCTCCTGAATCGGCAGCTGCGGCCGGCCCTGCGCGTCGACCCAGGGGTGCCAGCTGCTCGCAGGCGACCCGTCGGGGTTGTACTTGTGCAGGAACATCCCCCGCTCATGCAGCGCCTCGGCGCAGAACTGAAAAAAACGCCGCGAGAGCGACGGGAAGCCGGCGATGTCCATCGCGTCGGCCACAAAGGCCCCGTCCCGCGGCCACAGATAGCTGTAGGTATCGCGTGAGAACTGCATGATGTCCGAGTCGTTGGCCGCGATGATCGCCCCGCCGTGGTCGATCTGCGTGCGCACCAGCAGCAGCGAACGGTCGTACAGCCGCCGCACCGACTCGGGCAGCGATGGCGGCTGCTCGGCGACCGTCGCCGAGACCCCCGCCGCGGCCCCCACCCCCGGCGGGGACTCGTTGCTCCGCAGCCACAGCCGCCAGTACGCATCGGTTCGGTCGATCACCCCCTGGGGGCTTTCGCGGTGCACAAAGCGGTGGATGTCCGCCAGCCCCTCGTAATCAAACGCCGCCGCGATGACCAGGTAGGCCCGGGCCGTGTCCTCGGGCCCGCCCGCCGGCCCCACGGTCACCCGCGTCATGATCGTCGAGTCCACCGCGCCCTGCCCCACCGGGTTGCCGCCCAGCTCGCCGTCCTCCGCGTCGCGCCAGGTGCCCTCGGCCCCCCCAAAGCCCGCGTTGCCCGTCGCGAAGCCGTCGTTCTGCTGCTGGTCGTCGCGGTAAAAGCTCGCCATCAGGTAGCGCGACTGCCGGTAGTGGATCACCGAACGCAGCTGCGGGTCGAAGTAGGCCGTGTCGCCCACCTTGTTGCCGTACATCGCGAAGTCCTGGTGGCTGAACACCCGCACCTCGCGCTCCTTGTCCTCGACGAGGTTCCGCACGTCGATCCGCCGCACCAGCACCGCCCGGCGAAAGTCCACGGTGTCGTGGCAGCGCAGCTCCACGCCCAGCCCTGCGTGGGTCATCCGTACGTCCGTCGACTGCGTCGCGTCGCGGTAACGCGGCTCGATCTCCCACCCCTCGTCCGACCAGCACACCCGGTGCCGCCGCCGCTCGGGCCGGGGCCGGGCCCTGGGCTTCTCGACGTACGGATCGGTCCCGGTCCAGTCGGTCCACACCCCGAAGCGGCACGGGCTCGCCACGTGGTTCTCCTGCCCCACGTGAGGGAAATACAGGTCGCGGATGCGGTAGTGGCGGTCGAAGGTCACCAGCAGCTGGCCGTTGCCAACGGGGATATCGCGGGGCATCAGACTTCACCCAGATCGAGGACGCGGGGACCGCAAGGCAGCCGTCCCGCCGAGCGCCGGGCAAGCCCGGAACGAACCGGCGAGTCTACGGGCAACGCGGAGCGGGGTGGACGGCCGCGACAGCCCGCGACGCCGGCCACTCCCCGCCATCCGTTTCGGCGGGGCCGTTCCTCCAGCAGCGTCGGCGGCGACTTCTTCCCTTTGGTGACGCACGCCGGCGGGCGTCGGCTCCCCATCGACGTTGAAGCATCCGCAGCGGGTGGAGGTGGGGCCTCGGACGCCTGGCGCGAGCCTTTGGACTTGTTTTGGTGTCGCCGGGCAGATAAATAAGAAGTCCTGTACGACGCGACGCGTGTTCCACGTCGCGACTCGCCTCTACTCGTGGCCAAGACACGGCGCCCAATCCGCGCGGGCCAGTTGATCGACGCAACGGATGTTCGGGGTTGTTGGACGCCCGCGGCGCTTGTCTTTCAACGAAGAACGCGTCGCCCGCGCCCCCCGGTGGCACGGACGTCCCGTCCGTGGTCGGTCGGCACGACCGAAACGCCCCGGCCACGCCCCAAGCCCCACGTTCCGCGCTCACCCGGCTGCTAAACTGCCCCCGCGACCCCTCCGCCCTCCGGACTTCGAACTTCGCCCTTCCAACTTCGAACTTCACCATGCCCCAGCTCACCATCGACGGCCAGCCCTGCACCTGGGAAGGCGAGAAGTCCATCCTCCAGGTCGCCTTGGACAACCAGGTGCCCATCCCCCACTACTGCTACCACCCCGGCATGTCGGTGGTCGCGTCGTGCCGCATCTGCCTCGCCGAGGTCGGCGCCCCCAACCCCCGCAGCGAGGGCAAGGTCGAGCTCATCCCCAAGCTCGTGCCCACCTGCCAGACCCCGGCCGCCGACGGCATGGAGGTCCACCTCAGCAACAGCCCCAAGACCGTGCAGAACCAGAAAGCGGTCATGGAGATGCTGCTGATCAACCACCCGCTGGACTGCCCCGTGTGCGACCAGGCCGGCGAGTGCAGTTTGCAGGACTACAGCTACGCCTACGGCCGCAGCCACAGCCGGTTTGAAGAAACCAAGATCAAGCAGCCCAAGAAGGACCTGGGCCCGCACGTCCTTCTCTACAGCGACCGCTGCATCATGTGCAGCCGCTGCGTCCGCTTCACCCGCGAGGTGACGGGCACCCACGAGATCGGCATCTTCGGCCGCGGCAGCGACGAGCAGATCGACGTCTTCCCCGGCAAGCCCCTCGACAACGAGCTCTCGGGCAACGTCATCGACATCTGCCCCGTGGGCGCCTTCCTCGACAAAGACTTTTTGATGAGCATGCGCGTCTGGAACCTCACCAAGACCGCCAGCATCGACGGCATCACCGCCAGCGGCGACAACCTCAGCGTCGAGCACAACGACGGAAAGGTCTACCGCGTCAAGCCCCGCACCAACGCCGACGTCAACCAGTGGTGGACCAGCGACGAGATCCGCTACGGCTGGCACCACGTCCACCACGCCGACCGCCTGCGCTCGCCGCTGCTCAAGGTCCAAGGTGCTCACGAAGAGCGCGACTGGAACCAGGCCTACGACGCCGCCGTCACCGGCATCCGCAAGGCTATCGAGAACAAGCGGTCCAAAGGCCTGCTCGTCATCGTCAGCCCCATGCTCGCCACCGAAGAAGCCCACCTGCTCGCCAAGCTCGCCCGCGGCCTCGACGAAAACGCCACCCTCGCCGTCGGGCCAATTCCGTTGATCGGCGAAGACAAGACCTTCCCCGGCGGCTACACGGTCTACGCCGAGAAAGCCCCCAACGCAAGAGGCGTGAGGCACGCGCTCGACCACGTCGGCGGCGACGTCAAGACGTGGAACGAGCTCGAGAACGAGCTCGCCGCCTACGCCGCCGTCATCGCCACCGGCAACTACCCCAGCGACTGGGCCACGCCCGAGCTCATCGACGTGCTCACGCAGCGCGACACCTACGGCGTCGTCATCGACACGCTCCCCGGCAAAGCCACCGAAGCCGCCGACCTCGTCCTCCCCGGCGCCACCTGGGTCGAAAAGTCCGGCAGCTTCACCAACGTCAACGGCCGCGCGCAGCACTTCGAGCAGGCCATCCCTGTCATCGAGCTCGCCAAGCCCGAAGGCCAGATCGCGCTCGACCTCATGGCCGTCGCCGGCCTTACCGAGCGCCGCCGCTACGACGCCGCCACCGAGCGTGCCGACCTGGGCGGCACTTACGCCGACGACGTGCACCTGCCCGCCGCGGGTGAGGTGAAGGTGAGTGATGTGGAGTACGTCACGCTGTAGCGTGACGCGGCGGCTCGTCGCCGGACACGCGTTTTGCAGAGCAAAAACGCCCGCCCGCCTCCTCGACCGCCCGGCCCTCCGGGCCGACGGGCTCCGCCCCCTCCCCGTGGGTGTGACCGGTCGCAAACGGCAAATCGGCAAGTGCCAGGCTGCGCGTCACCAGCGGCTTCAGTGGCACGGACGTCCCGTCCGTGGTCGGTCGGCACGAACGAAAGCGCCGCCGTCCGCTCGCGCCACCCATCACACCCCCGCACTACCTTCATCCCGTGGGATCGCCGTCTCGGCGGTCATCGGTCCAACGGGCCAACACCGAGCGACTAACGGTGCCGTGGTGGCGGCAGCCTGCTCGAAGATCCCGCGTGCCTGCGACCGGCGCAGGCGGCCGCCCGCTTCGTTGCCCCAACTCCCCGTAGCAATGGCCAGGGCTCATTTCGTCGGCTCGTCGGCGGTCGCCCTCGCTCGCCGTCCGCTTACGTCGGGCCTTTCAGCAGGCTGTGATATCTTTCCACGGCCACGACGGGCAGGTACGAGTCGAAACGGGGTTTGGTGACCGGTCGTCGGCCGAAAGCGGCGACGGCTTGGGAATCGCCGCTGCACCGAAGTAGAAAAGATCGTTAGCCCAGTAGAATCCGGTCTGTGTTTGAGTGAGTGAAGTCAGAGAGGTTGCGTGCGGCAGTACTGAGTCGGGCGAGAGCGGTATCTCTATCGCAGTCCGACAGTCAACTAAGACCCCCATGCCCGCCCCCTACACCCTCCGAATTTTCCTCCCTCACGGCGAACCCGACGGCGTCCGCGTCGTCACTAAAGCGGGCTGGATCGGCACCGCGCTGGTCATCCCCCGCCCCCTGCTTGCCAAAACGAAGAACCGCGAAGAGTTCGCCCGCCCCGGCGTCTACCTACTCACCGGCCCCTCCGAATCCGGCGAACTGCCCCGTGTCTACATCGGTGAAGGATCGCCCGTCCGCCCGCGTCTCGAAAGTCACCTGGTCCAGAAAGACTTCTGGACCCAGTGCATCTTCTTTACGGCCAGCGACGGCAGCCTCAACAAGGCCCACATCCAGCACCTTGAAGCCCGTCTCGTCCAGCTCGCCCAGCGGGCTAAGCGCTGCGACCTCGAGAACGGCAACGTCCCCACCCCGCCGCTCATCAATGAGGCCGAACTCGCCGACAGCGAGAACTTTCTGCGTGAAGCGCTCAGTATTCTGCCGCTGTTGGGCGTCAGCGTGTTCGACGACGCCCCCGCCCCCAGACCACCCACGCCCGAGTCCGCGATCGGAGCGCCCCATCCCTCCGCCCCGGTCGAACTCCACCTCGTAGGGAAGGGCGTCACCGCCACCGGCTACGAGAGCAACGCCGGCTTTGTCGTCCGCGCTGGATCCCAAGCGGTTTGCGATCGCGCCGCCACCGAGACCTGCCCCGACCTCGTCACGAACCTGCGGGCCGAGCTGCGGAAACTCGGCGTACTTAGACCGGTTGAAGCCGCTGCGCCGGAGGCCAGCCCCCTCGTCTTCACCCAAGACTACGAGTTCAATTCTCCCTCCCTCGCCGCCGCCATCACGCAGGCCGCCGCCGCCAACGGCCGCGTCTACTGGAAAGACGCCGAGGGCCACACGCTGAAAGAGCTCCAAGACGCCGCCGCCGATGCCTAACCCCGCCCCGCAGCAACCAGTCACGGACTTTTGGGGTCGTATCCCGGCAGGGCAAACGCATCTAAATGAACTATTTTCGTCGGCCCGTTTCCGCTTCACTCGCTTGCAGAATCGCACAGCCCCCCTATCTGCCAACATCCATGAGACAATTACACAGATCCCTCAACGGGCGGCTTAGGACCCCTCGTGGACCCTACCCAGACCACGAATAAGACCTCTCATTCCACCGCCCTCCCGGCCCCCGCGGCCGGTGAGCGCAGCGAA
>ENA-ORXM01000038-ORXM01000038.1-marine-metagenome-genome-assembly--contig:-NODE-38-length-235519-cov-39.018977_pt1 | contig 235519 bp, 187 predicted proteins | sample MGYA00237867_ERZ511480 | MGnify/ENA primary metagenome ERZ511480 (study PRJEB26309, sample SAMN06266103) | marine metagenome | isolation source: Algal blade | place: United Kingdom:Sidmouth, United...
AGCCATGACCATCGAGACCGACGTCGTCATTGTCGGAGCAGGGCCTGTCGGGCTCTTCCAGGTGTTCGAACTGGGCCTTCAGGGGCTGTCCGCACATCTCGTCGATGCGTTGCCGCAGGCGGGCGGGCAATGCACCGAACTCTATCCCGACAAGCCGATATTCGACATCCCCGCTGTCCCCGAATGCACCGGTCAGGAGCTGACCGACAAGTTGACGCAGCAGATTTCGCCATTCCAGCCGGTGCTGCATCTCGAACAGACGGTTGAAGGAATCGAGCGGCGCGGTGACAACGATTTTCACGTCACCACATCGACTGGAACGGAATTCCACTGCAAGGCCGTCATCATTGCTGCGGGCGCAGGGAGCTTCACGCCGGTCAGGTTGCGCACGCCGGGCATCGAGCAATTCGAAGACGAGCAGCTCTTCTATCGCGTACGCGATCCGGCCCGCCACGCCGGGCGCGACGTCATCATCCTCGGCGGTGGCGATTCGGCACTCGACTGGGCCGTCGAACTCGCCGACGCCGCGAAGAGCCTCACGCTGATCAACCGTACCGAAAAGTTTCGCGGAGCCGAAGCCTCGCTCGACAAGGTGCTGGCCCTCGAGAAGGCCGGCAAGGCACGCGTGTTGATGGGCACGACGAGCGGCTTCGAGGAGGCCGACGGCCGGCTGAGTGCCTTGCAGGTAATGTTGCGTGACGAGGACAAGACCGAGCTGTCGCTGCCGGTCGACGACCTGCTCGTGTTCTTCGGACTCTCACCCAAGCTCGGGCCGATCGAGTCCTGGGACGTCGCCCTGGAGAAGAAGCTCGTGACAATCGATCAGGCTACCTTCGAAACCTCGGTGCCCGGCATCTATGCGATCGGCGACATCAATACCTACAAGGGCAAGAAGAAGCTCATCCTGTCGGGCTTTCACGAGGCGGCGCTGGCCGCGTTCGCGATCAAGCAGACCCTGGAACCCGACAAGAAGATCTTCGTGCAGTACACGACGACCAGCCCGCTCATGCACGAGCGTCTCGGCGTCGACAGTCCGTAGCAGCGGAGGCTTGTCGGCGTGAAGCTCCAGCAGCTGCGATGCATCGTCGCGATGGTAAGTAACGATCTGAACGTCTCCGAGACGGCGGTGTCGTTGCATACCTCGCAGCCGGGTGTCAGCCGGCAGATCCGTCAGCTCGAGGACGAGCTGGGGGTTGCACTGTTTGAACGCAGTGGCCGACATGTGAGCGCGATCACGCCAGCCGGTCAGGACATCATTCGAGTCGCTGAAACCGTGTTGGCCGCCACCGAGGACATTCGCGAGCTGGGGCGCCAGCACAGTGATCCGCACGCGGGCGATCTCCGGCTCGCGACGACGCACACCCAGGCTCGCTACGTCCTGCCGGCGATCATCGAAGCCTTTGGCGAGCACTGGCCGCGAGTCAACATTCATCTTCATCAAGGCACACCGGCACAGATGGCGCGAATGGTCGAGACCGGCGAAGTCGACTTCGTCATCGCGACCGAAGGGATCGATCATTACGATGGCCTGGTCATGCTGCCGTGCTCGCGCTGGCATCGAGCGATTGTCGTGACGCCGGGCCACGCCCTCTACAAGCTCGATCGCATCGGCAGCCTGACGCTCGAGGCTCTCGCCAGCTACCCGATCGTGACGTATGTGTTCGGCTTTACCGGTCGTTCGCGTCTTGATCGTGCCTTTCATGCTCGCGGATTGACGCCGAACGTGGTGCTCACCGCCACCGACGCGGATGTGATCAAGACCTACGTGCGAACCGGGCTCGGTGTCGGCATCATCGCGCGCATGGCGTTCGAAGCCGGTGCCGACGACGATCTGGTTGCTCTCGATGCATCCCATCTCTTCGAGAGTAGTGTCACGCACATCGGCATGCGCAAGCAACGTAGTCTCCGACCGTTCATGCATGACTTCATCGAGCGGTTTGCACCGCATCTGACGGCCGAGCGGGTCGTTGCCGCCGTGGCCGCATCGACGCCGGAGAAGCGCGCCCGACTATTTGACGACATCCAGCTACCGTTGGTCTGACGCGTCGCGCTTGCTCGAGTGAGCCCGGGCGCCAAGTACCCAGGTTTCCGCCACCACGCGTTAATCGCCGAGCATCATGAGTGCGAACAGACGTTCGCGCCAATCGGCTGCGACCTTCGAGCGAAGCGCCAGAAGCTCTGTTGCGCCGTCGTCCAGCACCACGAAATCCGCTTCCTTGCCTTCCTCGAAACTACCGATGTGCGCGTCGAGGTCGAGGGCACGGGCTCCCCCTAGAGTGGCGAGATAGAACAGACGTTCCGGGGAGACGACGTGTCGCTGCAGTTGCTGGACCTTGTAGGTCTCATTGATGACCCGGAGCAGAGAGAAGCTGTCACCACGGCCTACGTCGATGCCCAGTCCTGTGCGAACGCCCGCTCGGTCGGCCGCCCGAAGATCGAACAGGCCACTGCCGATGAAGAGGTTCGACAGCGAGCAATGTGCCACGCTTGCGTTTTCGTTTTCGTTTTCGTTTTCGTTTTCGTTTTCGTTTTCGTTTTCGTTTTCGTTTGCGTTGGCGAGTCGCCGCCAGGCGTCATGGGGCAGATGAATCGCGTGTGCAAACTACGAGCGTCGTCGCACCAGGCCGTGGCATTCGTATACGCCAAGGTAGTCGCCTGCGTCCGGGAAGAGTGTCGCGACCCAGTCGCACTCGGCCGTGTTCTCCGCCAAACGAGAAGGCATGGACAGTTCCGCGAAAAGGATCTCGGATTGATGAAACAAAGTGCATCAGGTGTAGCCCCAGAGCGCGCCCGGCAGGATAGGCTAGCGGCTGTCATCACGATTCAGCGCCAAGGCCACGAACCCGGACACCATGGTAGCCGACGAACTCACGAACACTGACGTGGCGCCGGGCACTGCAGCGCCGCTGGTGGAGCTTCGCGGAATCACCAAGGCTTATCCCGGGGTCCTGGCCAATGATGCGGTCGATCTGACGGTACGAAGCGGCAGTGTGCACGCCTTGCTCGGTGAGAACGGCGCTGGCAAGAGCACGCTGGTCAAGGTGCTGTTCGGACTGCTCCAGCCCGACGCCGGAACGATAGCCTGGCAAGGTCGGGAGACGCGCATCCTCAGCCCGGCGGAAGCACGTCGACTGGGTATCGGCATGGTATTCCAGCACTTCTCGCTGTTCGAATCCCTGACCGTTCTCGAGAACATTGCGCTTGGCATGGCGGTTGACGCCGATGCAGCGCTCGCGAGTCGCATCGTCGAGGTTTCCACGCGCTACGGTCTGCCGCTCGATCCCGATAGCGCCGTGCACACCCTGTCGGTCGGTATCCGGCAACGCATCGAGATCTGCCGTTGTCTGCTGCAAGAGCCTGCGTTGCTGATCATGGACGAGCCGACGTCGGTGCTGACGCCGCAAGAGGTGGGCGAGTTGTTCGGCACGTTGAGGCGCCTGGCAAGCGAAGGCACGGCCATTCTTTACATCAGTCACAAGCTCGACGAAATCCGCGACCTGTGTGACGAGGCAACGATCCTGCGTGGTGGCAAGCGCGTGGCCAGCGCAGATCCAGGAAAGCAGAGCGCAAATCATCTGGCGGCCTTGATGATGGGCGATACGCTTGCCAGCGATGCGCTGGCGAGCGAACCGGCGGCGACCCGTGGCGACATCACCCTCGGTCGTCGCGAGCCGGAAGGGCGTCCCGAGGAGACCACGGCCAGACTCAGGCTGGAGGCGGTTTCGCTGGCGGCCGGGGCGTCACAGGCGATCGCACTGCACGATGTCAGTCTCGACGTCCATGGCGGTGAGATCGTCGGTATCGCGGGCGTTGCCGGGAACGGTCAGGATGAACTGATGCGCGTCATCGCGGGTGAAGTGTGCTTGCCCCGGGCCGAAGCAGTTCAGCTCGATGGTCGTGGTGTCGCTCACCGGCATGCCGGTCTGCGTCGCCGTCTCGGGCTTGGCGTCGTCCCCGAGGAGCGGCTCGGGCATGCCGCGGTCCCGTCGATGACCCTGACCGAGAACGGTTACCTGACCGGGCACCACAGACGCGCTCTCGGGCGTGGCGGGTTCCTGTTCAGGGGTGCCAGCCGGCGTTTCGCGACGGAGGTCATCGAACGCTTCGACGTGCGCTGCAACGGCGCCGAAAGCCTGGCCGCCTCGCTCTCCGGTGGAAATCTGCAGAAATTCGTGGTCGGGCGCGAGATACTGCAGGCACCGACGGTGCTGGTCGTGGCGCAGCCTACCTGGGGCGTTGATGTCGGTGCTGCCGTGGTCATCCACAAAGCCTTGCGTGAACTCGCCGACAGCGGGGCCGCGGTGCTGGTGATTTCGCAGGATCTCGACGAGTTGATGGGGTTGAGCGATCGCATCGGGGCAATCTGTGCCGGCCGATTGTCCGCCTTGCACGCCACCGCATCGGTCGGTGTGCGCGAGGTCGGTTTGCTCATGGGCGGTGGAGCGCTCGCCGCATGATTCGACTCGAGCGGCGGGCGGCGCCGTCGCGCATCATGGGCTGGATGGCGCCGCTGCTGGCCTTGCTTGCCACCCTCATCGCCGGCGTGCTGATGTTCGCCTTGCTCGGTGTGCCCGTGCTCGAAGCCTTGCAGGCCTTCTTCATCGATCCGCTTTCCAGCCGCTACGGGCTCGCGGAACTCGGCGTCAAGGCCGCGCCGCTGATCATGATCGGGGTTGCACTATCGATCGGCTTTCGTGCCCAGGTCTGGAACATCGGTGCCGAAGGTCAGTTGATCGTCGGCGCGATCGCCGGTGGCTCCGTAGCGCTCCTGTTTCATGAAGTCGACGCCTGGTTCGTATTGCCGCTGATGGCGCTCGGTGGAATTCTCGGCGGCATGGCCTGGGCGGCTGTGCCGGCATTGCTCCGCACGCGGTTCAATGCCAACGAGATCCTGACCAGCCTGATGCTGACGTATGTTGCCGCCTTGCTGCTGAGCTATCTTGTCTCGGGGCCGCTCCGCGATCCGGACGGATTCAACTTTCCGGAATCCCGGTTGTTTCACGATGCGGCCCTGTTGCCGCGCTGGCTTTCCGGAACCCGACTGCATGTCGGCTTTCTGATTGCGCTCGCCATTGCCGTTGCCGGTTGGGTCTTGCTCACGCGCACGTTGCTCGGCTTTGCATTGCAAGTCAACGGCGCCGCGCCCCGCGCCGGAGCACAGACTGGATTCAATCAGCATCGCTTGATCTGGTTTGCCTTGATGCTCGGCGGTGGGGTCGCTGGTCTCGCTGGGCTCTTCGAAGTAGCCGGGCCGATCGGCCAGCTGTTACCTTCGATTTCGCCGGGCTATGGCTTCACCGCCATCATCGTCGCGTTTCTTGGTCGCTTGCATCCCATCGGTGTGGTGTTCGCCGCCCTCATCATGGCGCTCTCCTATCTGGGCGGCGAATCGGCGCAGATTTCCCTCAACCTGCCGCTCGCCGTGACCGGTGTCTTCCAAGGCCTCTTGTTGTTCTTCCTGTTGGCCGCCGATGTGTTGATCGGTTTTCGAGTGGTCATTGGTCGAACCTCTCTGGAGCCGCAATGAGCGATACCGTCCTCCTGACCCTGCTGACGGTCATCACGGCAGCGACACCGCTGGTCTACGCCGCCATCGGCGAACTCGTGGTCGAGCGCTCGGGCGTGCTCAATCTGGGTGTGGAAGGCATGATGCTCGTGGGTGCGGTCTCGGGGTTCGCGACCTCCTACGGCACTGGAAGCGTTGCACTCGGCATCATCGCGGGCTGCCTGGCCGGCGCCGCCATGGCATTGATATTCGCGTTTCTGACCTTGACGCTGCAATCATCACAAGTTGCTACCGGGCTTGCATTGACAATCTTCGGTATCGGCATGAGTGCGCTGGCCGGGCAGTCGCTGGTCGGCGTCGCGCTCGGCGCACTACCGAAACTGCCAATACCGTATCTTTCGGATATTCCGTTTCTCGGACGGCTGCTGTTCACGCACGATGCGCTGGTCTACGGCTCGATCGGTCTGGTGGCGATCGTGTCCTGGTTTCTGGCCCGAACGCGCGGTGGTCTCTTGCTTCGCGCCGTCGGCGATTCACCCGATGCGGCGCATGCACTCGGCTATCCCGTGGTTCTCGTGCGCTATGTCGCCACGCTGTTCGGCGGTGGTTGCGCGGGCCTTGCAGGTGCTTATCTATCGATGGCCTACACGCCGATGTGGGTCGAGAACATGAGTGCCGGACGCGGCTGGATTGCGTTGGCGCTCGTGGTCTTCGCGGTCTGGCAGCCCGGCCGCTTGTTGCTTGGAGCGTATCTTTTCGGTGCCATCAGCATACTTCAGCTGCACGGCCAGGCGCTCGGTCTGGCCATCCCATCGCAGCTGATGTCGATGCTACCCTACCTCGTCACCATCTTCGTGCTGGTGCTTATTTCGCGCGATACCGGGCGTATTCGGCGTAATGCTCCGGCCAGCATCGGCAAGCCTTTTCACCCTACTACCTGAGCGTCCCTGCCGCAGGCGGGCGCACCTGTTCTGGAGAACAACAATGCAATATCGTTCGTTGACCAAGAAGATTCTGGCGATCGGCGCTGGTGCCGCACTTGCAATGGGAGCGCTGTCGGTCGGCGCTCAGGACGAGCCGTTCAAAGTCGGCTTCGTCTACGTCGGTCCCGTTGGTGATCACGGCTGGACCTATCGCCACGATGTCGGTCGGCAAGCGATCGAGGAGGCGCTCGGCGATGCCGTCGAGAGCACCTTCGTCGAGAGTGTGCCCGAAGGAGCGGATGCCGAGCGCGTCATCCGCAAGCTCGCGAGTGAGGGCCATGGCCTGATTTTCACCACGTCGTTCGGCTTCATGAACCCGACGGTCAAGGTTGCCCGGGAATTTCCCGACATCAAGTTCGAGCACGCGACCGGCTACAAGCAGTCCGACAATGTCTCGACCTATTCGGCGCGCTTCTATGAGGGCCGCGCCGTCATCGGTACCATGGCCGGGATGATGACCGAGAAGAACGTCATCGGCTATATCGCCTCCTTCCCTATTCCGGAAGTTGTTCGCGGCATCAATGCATTCACCATCGCGATGCGCAAGGTCAATCCCGAAGCCGAGGTCAAGGTGGTCTGGGTCAATTCCTGGTACGACCCGGGCAAGGAAGCCGACGCCGCTCGCGCGCTTATCGATCAAGGTGCCGACATCATCACCCAGCACACCGATTCGCCGGCACCGCTGCAGGTCGCCGAAGAGCGCGGCGTGGTCGGCTTCGGACAGGCATCCGACATGAGTGCATTTGCCCCGAAGGCACAGCTCACCTCGATCATCGACGACTGGGATGCCTACTACGTCGAGCGAGCTCGTGCGGCGATCGATGGCAGCTGGGAATCACAGGATGTCTGGAAGGGTATCGACTCCGGCATGGTCGCCTTCGCAGGCTACAACGACTCGGTGCCGGCAGACGTGCAGGCGGCGGCCGAACTCGTCAAGGAAGGGATCGTTGGCGGCACGATGCATCCCTTCCAGGGGCCCATTCTGAATCAGGCGGGCGAACAGGTCGTTGGCGAGAACGAGGTCATCGACGACGAGGTGCTGCTCGGCATGAACTTCTACGTCGAGGGTGTGCAGGGAGAACTGCCGAAGTAGATCCGCCATGCGGTCGTCGGGGCTTTCATCTGGTTTGCCCGGCGACCGCAGTCCGACGGCTTGCACGCATGACGGTCGACTTGACTCGGATCAACGGAGCTTGTCGAGGTGATAGCGCAAGGCCATGGTCGCGCAGGCCCGAATCACGTCCTCGGGTAACGGCTTGGCGAGCTCGAAGAGCACGGGCCCGGTTCTTCGAATAGACACGCTGGTCGCTACGCTCGTGATTTCACTTCGCGTGAATTCGCTTCAGATGTCGAATGACGACCAGACCGGGCAATGGTCTGAAGGTTTCTCCATGCCACGCACGTCGTAGTCGATTCCCGAATCGAGCAAGGCTGCCGTCATCGACGCGCTCGTGAAGAGGTGATCGATACGCAGGCCACGCTTGGGTTCTCGCTCGAAACCGCGGCTACGGTAGTCGAACCAGCTGTGCAGATCGTCGCGATCGGGGTACTTGACGCGGTAACTGTCATCGAGACCCCAGGCCTTGATCGCGTCGAGCCATTCGCGCTCCTCGGGCAGGAAGCTCGTGCTGCCGGCCCGCAGCCAACGCTTGATCGATTGCGCATCGATGCCAAGATCCGCGTCGAGCGGTGCCACATTGAAGTCGCCAAGCACGACGAGGTTGTCGGTGGCTGCGTGTTCGTTCTCGAGCTTGGCGAGCAGGTCGGCGTAGAACTTTCGCTTGGCGGGAAACTTGATCGGATGATCGCGTTTCTCCCCTTGCGGGAAGTAACCGTTGATGATCGTGACCGGTTGTCCGCCCGGGCTCGTGACCGTTGTTGTCAACAGTCGCTTCTGCGCATCCTCGGTATCAGTGGTAAAGCCCACGCGCACGTTGCTCATCGGTGTTCGCGAAAGCGTGGCGACACCGTAGTGCGTCTTCTGTCCGGCATACGCCGCTTCGTAGCCCATCTTCGCGAGCGCCTCCAGCGGAAAGTCGGCGTCGACGACCTTGGTTTCCTGCAGACCGATGATGTCGGGTGCATGGGTGTCCGTGATGGTCTGCAGCTGATGCAGTCGGAGCCGCACGCTGTTGACGTTGAAGGACATGATCTTCATATGCTAGGCCCGGCCGTGCGTGTTGAACAGGACGCGCACCTGGACCGGTCGGGCGCGTGTACCGCCGAGTGCCTCGAGGAGCGCCGCCTGGCGCTGATCGAGCTGGACGACCTCGTCATCGTGCACCGCTGGATTTACCCGCGCGAGGGCAACGAGCCGGTCGCGCGCCTCGGTAAATTCCGCATCGATGGCTTCGCGAGCGGCATCGACCAATGCCGGTACGCGCGCATCGGCGTGCTTCGACAGACGCTGAATCAATATCTCGATGGGTTTACGACTCTTCAGGACGACCTGTCGGAGGCGGCTTCGATCGTGGCGCTGTTTTGCCGAATCGATGTCGATTCCGTCGAGTGTCGCTGTCCAGTCCTGACCATCGGTGCCGATGAAGCGCGTTTCGAGATCGGCCGACAGATAGCGTTCGACGCCAAGGGATGCCGGCGCCGGGCAATCGAGCACGTGGCTCGCCTCGATCAGCGCGAGTCCATCAGGCAATTCGAGCAAGGAGATGACCTGGGCATCGGCCTGGCCGAAACCTTCGTCAAGGACGAGATCCATGGCCGCCAGCACCATCGGGTGATCCCAGCTGAAGTACACAAGCTCCTCGCGAGCGAGCGCCGTTGCCCGGTCGAAGGTGATGCTCATGCCGTCCTCGGGCAGGTGCGGGAAGGTCGCCACCTGCATGTGGTCGCCGGGTTGTACTATCCAGTGGTCGCGTTGTTCGATGACTTCGACCCCGAAACGATCGAAGACCGCTTCCATGAAGTCCTGCAGGCGGTAGTCACGATCGAGCCGCGCCAGCTCGTCGAGTTGTACCTGAACGCGCTCCGGGCGATTGGAATTGAGCTCGAGCAGGCGATCACGACCCGCCTCGAGCTCGCTGTCGAGACGCCTGGATAAAGTCTGTGTATCACCGATCAGCTTGTCGAGATCACTCTCCTCGAGCAGACCGGACGAGGCGGCGTCGACCAGCGCCGAGATCTCGTCTCCCAGTGCATGCTCGAGCGCCGCGCCGGTGCGGCCGATCTTCTCGAAGGCGTTCAGTCCCTCGTCGTACCAGCGCAGGAGCGTGTGATCGGCCGAGCCTGTGACGCACGGCACGTGAACCTGCACGACGTGCGCCTGGCCGATGCGATCCAGTCGACCGATGCGTTGTTCGAGCAGATCCGGTGAGCCCGGCAATTCGAACGTCACAAGACGATGCAGGAACTGGAAATTGCGACCTTCGCTGCCGATCTCGGAACACAGCAGCAGGCGGCAGCTCTCGTCGGGGTCCGCGAAATAGGCGGCCGCGCGGTCTCGTTCCACGATCGACAGGCCTTCGTGAAAGCGGGCATTGGCTATGCCTGCAACGCGCAACGATTCGCCGAGTTCCTGAACCGTTTCCCGATGCTTGCAGATCAACAGGATCTTTTCCGGCGCGTGTTCGGAGAGGAATTCGATGAGCCACGCGACGAGTGTGTCGTGAGCGTCGTCATCGAGTTCGTGCCGGTGCAGGACGCGACCGGGGAATCCGCCGACCGCAGCACGGGTATTCCGGAACATCACTCGACCGGTGCCGTGACGATCGACCAGGCGTTCGACGAGGGTCGTGCCGAGATCGCTCATCGACAGGGTTGCCGAGGAGGCGAGTGTGCGTCGCTCGGTATCACTGAAGGGTGCGCCGAAGAGCTCCTCCAGCTGTGTCACGGCAGCCGCGTCGAGTGCTTCGTCGCGACTCAGGCGATCGGCTATGGCGGCGACCGGGGCGTATCCCGCTTCTTCTTCACGATAGCGCGCGAGATCGCCGAAGCGGTCCGGATCGAGTAGCCGCAGTCGAGCGAAATGCCCGTCCTGACCGAGTTGCTCCGGCGTGGCTGTCAGCAGCAGGACCGAGGGTGTTACATCGGCGAGCGATTCGACGATTTCATAGCCTGCCGACGCGACTTTCGGGGACCAGTCGAGGCGATGCGCCTCGTCGGCCACCAGCATGTCGAACCCGGCAGCGATGGCGGCGTCGCCCATGCCTTCTTCTGCCTCCAGATCATCGAGCGGGCAGAGCACGAGTTGCTCGGTCAGGAACGGGTTGCCGTCGGGCGCGGTTTCAGCCACTTCGATGAAGCGCTCGGCATCCATGATGCTGAAGACGAGATTGAACTTTCTGAGCATCTCCACCAGCCACTGGTGCAGCAGTGGCGCGGGAACGACAATCAAGACGCGGTGATCTCGCCCCTGTATTAGCCGGGCATGCACGATGAGACCGGCTTCGATGGTCTTGCCGAGACCGACCTCATCGGCCAGCAGGAGCCGGGGAAACTCGCGTTCCAGGGCGGCAACGGCGACGTGGATCTGGTGCGGCAGCACGCTTACCCGCGCGCCCGCCAGGCCGCGCACACTCGAGTGCGCCAGTCGACGGCGATGCTCGAAGACCGCACGCCTGAGGCCATACCAGCGTACGCCTTCGATCAGTCCCGCAAACAGGCGCTCTCGCGGGGTGCGAAATTGCAGCAGATCATCGATCTCGGTCTCGATGATGCTCGCGTCTTCACCGTTGTCCGCCCGCTTGCCGAAATAACAGAGAAGACCACGGTCTTCCTCGATCTGCAGCACCGCCAGCGACCAGCCTGCGCGGCTCTTCACGGTATCTCCGGCGGCAAAGACGACGCGTGTCAGCGGGGCGCTTTCGGTGGCATAGATGCGCGTGTCGCCCGTCGCGGGAAACAGTACCGTGACCCGGCGGTGTTCGGCCTCGAGAACACTGCCGAGCCCCAGATCGGTCTCGGTATCGCTGATCCAGCGCTGGCCGGCGCGGAATTCAGCACTCATGCCGGTCTGCCACGAGCAGCGATCGGACGCGAGGAGCGACCGTACCTGCATGAGTGTTCGAAGAGGACGGACAGCCGGGCGGAGAAACGGACGAGGGCAGCATCAATGCGCATTCAGGGGGAGGGGGGTCACGGGGCGGAAAACCGGCGGATTGTACCTGCAACAGGCGGATCGGCCGGCTGCTGGGGCGAAATGTGAACCCGCAAAGGTTCCGGAGCCTTGTGTTCGGAATGTGAACTACTTATATTCCACATGTCGGCGGCGGAAACGCAGTTGGCATTCTCCGTTCCGGTGGCTCGCTCCAGGGTGTGTTGCCGGTTCGATTGTCGAGACAGGTAAGTCTGGTTGTCGGGCACCACGCTCGGACAGCGTCGAAAGTCGTCGTCCCCGGTCGTTCCCCGGTCAGTCCTGGCCCGTCCATTTAAGTTTAGATATATAAGGGTATTACATTGAGTACTGGTACAGTAAAGTGGTTCGACGCAGCGAAGGGCTTCGGTTTTATCGCTCCTGAAGACGGTGGTAAGGACGTATTCGTTCACCACACGGCCATCACGGGTGACGGCTACAAGACTCTTGACGAAGGCCAGAAGGTCTCCTTCGACATCGAGCAGGGTCAGAAAGGCCCGGCGGCGGTCAACGTTACCGCCATGTAGTTTGCCGGTGAGGTTGGCTTAGAGCGACCTTCAGGCTTTTCCTGCAGACCCCGCTTCGGCGGGGTCTGTGCGTTCAGGCCTCGCAAACGTTCGAACATTGAACAACTTGCAGACGAAGGCGTGGCAGACGTCTGAATGAATGTTCTCGTGATCAACTGCGGTTCGTCGAGCATCAAGTATGCCGTTGTCGACGCGCAGGAGCAGGTGCTTCGATCCGGCAAGCGCGAGCGGCTTGCCGCCGCCGGCAGTGACGGCCATGCAGGCGCTGTAGAGGAAATCCTCGCCGAGCTTGTCGATCTCGACATCGACGCCGTTGGCCATCGGGTTGTCCATGGCGGTGACCATGCCGCAGCGATGCTCATCGATGAGGGCGTCATCGACGACATCGAGCGTCATGTACCTGACGCCCCGATGCACAATCCGTTTGCACTCGTCGCTATCCGGGCCGCCCGAGCGGTGTGGCCACAGTCGAGTCAGGTCGCCGTTTTCGATACGGCCTTTCACCGCAGCATGCCGCGCCGGGCAACGACCTATGCCATCGATCACGACGTCACTGAACGTCATGGCATCCGTCGCTTCGGGTTTCACGGAATCTCGCACGAGTACGTTGCCGGTATCGCCGCGACTTTTCTCGAACGTCCGCTGGATACGCTGCGGCTGATCACGCTTCATCTCGGCAATGGTGCGAGTGCCTGCGCGGTCGAGTTTGGCCGGAGTGCGGAAACCAGCATGGGCAATACGCCACTCGAGGGGCTGGTGATGGGCACCCGTTCGGGTGATGTCGATGCCGGTGTACTCCTGCAGCTCCTTCGCGAGGGCTTCGACGTCGATTCACTCGACACCTTGCTGAATTGTCAGAGTGGGCTCGCGGGGCTCTCGGGCCTTGGCCCAGACCTCCGGGAGATCGAGCGCGCTGCCGCCGATGGCAATGATCGTGCGCGTCTTGCCATCAATGTCTTCGCTCACCGTGCACGCAAGTACATCGGGGCTTATGCGGCGGCAATGGGCGGCGTCGACGCCATCGTCTTCACCGGCGGCATCGGTGAGAACAGCGCCACCATGCGGCGCCGCATCCTGCAGCGGCTCGAATTTCTCGGTGTACTGCTCGACGAGGACCGCAACCTCGATGCGAGCGTGCAGAGCGATGCCGATCACGCCCTGATAACCGCGCCTCGGTCGCGGGTCGAAGTCATAGTCGTCAAGACCAATGAAGAATTGATGATCGCGCGTGAGACGAGAGCGCTGGTCGATGCGGCGCGAGCCCAGCCTGCCACCCGGCAACATATACCGGTCGCGGTCAGTGCAAGGCATTGCCATCTGACTGCCAGCACTTTCGAAGCACTGTTCGGTGCCGACGCTACGCCAACGCCTGCCCGCGATCTGTCTCAGCCCGGTCAATTCGCCTGTGAAGAGTGCGTCACCCTGGTCGGGCCGCGTGCCCGCATCGAAGGGGTGCGCCTGCTCGGACCGCTTCGCGATGTCGATCAGATAGAGATCTCGAGGACAGACGAATTCCGGTTGGGCGTCGATGCTCAGGTGCGCGATTCGGGCAACGTGGCGGGGTCGGCGCCGATCAGGGTCGACGGGCCCGCTGGCAGCGTGTCACTCACCGAAGGGCTTATCTGTGCGCGTCGCCATGTGCACATGCATCCAGACGATGCCCGTGCCTTTGGTGTCGAGGATCATCAGGAAGTCGCTGTCGCCCTGGTCGGTGGTGAACGTGATCTGGTGTTTGGTGACGTGCTGATTCGGGTGTCGCCGCGCTACGCGCTCGAGATGCATATCGATACCGATGAAGCCAATGCGGCGGAATTCGATGCGAGCACGACGGGTGAGGAAGGCGGTGTGCTGACCGCCGCGGCCGCGTACGGTGTGTTGACGGCGCTCTCGTCCCCGGAAAAGAAATCGTGAGCACGGCGATCGTCTGGTTCAGGCAAGACTTGAGGCTTGCCGACAATCCGGCGCTGCAGGCTGCTTGTGAGCAGTGTGAGCGCATTGTTCCTGTCTTCATCGACGATCCTCGCGACAGCACCGTGGCGCGAATCGGTGCGGCAAGCCGGGTCTGGCTTCATCACAGTCTCGTGTCGCTCGGCAACTCGCTCGAACAGGCGGGGTCGGCGCTGATCTGTCGTCAGGGCGACCCGCTCGAGATTCTCGAGGCGCTGATCGACGAGTGCGGCGCAACCCGGATCTTCTGGAACCGCTGCCAGGATCCGGTCACCATCGCCCGCGACAAGCTCATCAAGACATCGCTCGCCGCCCTCGAGCCGAAAACCTTCAATGCACTGCTCATCCACGAACCGTGGACGGTACTGAAGAAAGACGGCACTCCCTACAAGGTCTATACGCCGTACTGGCGGGTTGCCTCTGCTGCCTATGACGGCGATCGTGACCGACACCAGCCGCTGCCGGCACCCGCATCCATCCCGAGCGACGCGGTCTGTCGGAAGCTGAGAGGTGCGAGCGATATCGAGGGGCTTGGACTATTGCCTGACAAGTCATGGCCAGCGTCGATGATGTCGCACTGGTCGGTCGGCGAGCAGGCAGCGACAACGCAACTCGAGCACTTTCTCGGCAAACACGTCGAACGCTATGCGGACGGTCGCAACCTGCCTGCCGAAAGTGCTACCTCGCGACTCTCGCCCTACCTGCATCATGGGGAGATATCGCCGCGACAGATACTCGCCAGGCTGACTCGCGGCCGTGAACTTTCGGCACTCGGCGACGATGAGACGGTCTACGCAAAGGAAGTCTTCTGGCGTGAATTCGGCTATTCGCTGCTCTTTCACTTCCCCGACATGCCGACGAAGCCACTGGATCGCAGGTTCAGCAACTTTCCGTGGAAGAAGGGTCAGAAGGCATTGCAAGCCTGGCAGCAGGGCCGAACGGGTGTGCCGATCGTGGATGCCGGCATGCGCGAACTCTACGCGACAGGCTGGATGCACAATCGGGTGCGGATGATCGTCGCCTCCTATCTTGTCAAGAACCTGCTGTTGCACTGGCGTCAGGGAGAGGCCTGGTTTCGGGATTGTCTGGTCGACGCTGATGTCGCGAGCAATGTTATGGGGTGGCAGTGGACGGCGGGTTGTGGCGCCGATGCAGCGCCCTTCTTCCGGGTCTTCAATCCGGTATTGCAAGGTGAGCGGTTTGACCGTCAGGGGGCCTATGTGCGGCAGTGGGTGCCCGAACTCGCGGATGTCGATGACCGGCATGTTCATCAACCCTGGTCCCTGTCGGCGGCGGCTCGTGCCGCCCTCGACTACCCCGAGCCGCTGGTCGATCTGAAGATCAGCCGCCAGCAGGCGCTCGACGCGTTCGCAGAAATACGCGGCTGACGGAACCGAACGCGCAGTCGAAGGACTGACAGCGGTCCTTCGTGTACAAGCTGTTGCCATGACCGCCGTAGCCCTGATCTCTCAGCTCGACATTCACAGGAGCCCCTGGCAAGCGCGACTGCCGACGACCGTCTTCCTTCTGTTGGCGTTCGCGATGTCAGCCGCTCCTGCCCGATCCGCCGACGAGAACGCGACGACGTCACGCGTCATCGAGCTATTCACGTCACATGGCTGCTCGTCTTGCCCGAGCGCCGATGCCTACCTCGGTGAATTGCTTCAGGAAGACCCCGGGTTGGTGGCGCTGGAGTTCCACGTGGATTACTGGAATTCTCTCGTGCACGGGAGTGCAGGCAACTTCGTCGATCCATTTTCCGATGCTGCCTGGAGCGAGCGTCAGCGCCGCTACAGCGCGCGCCCTCTGGCCGGGCGAACGGGCGTCTATACGCCACAGGTCATCATCGACGGCGGCTACGCCACGGTCGGTTCGGATCGGCGACGCATCGACCGGGCACTGGCGATCGCCCCGCCTCCAGCCCCTTTGATCGTCATCGAGCGCGACGGTGACACGCTGCGCATTCGGGTCGACAGGGTGCGCGTCGGTGAGCGTTCGACCCGTGCGGCAGGCGAACAGCCGGTGCCGGTGCCCGATATCGGTGAAGTGGCCCTGGTGCGCTATCTGGACACGACTCGAACGGCCATTACCGGCGGTGAGAACAAGGGGCTCGACATCGTCAACCACCGGGTGGTGACGTCGCTCGAGTCCTTGGGCCGGGTTGATGCGGCGGGCGGGCTTCTTGCTGTAGTGGCAGCACCCGGCGCCGGCAACGAGGGTTGTGCCGTCATTGTTCGGCAGGGTGACGAATTGGCCGTACTCGCTGGTCGACTCTGTCCGGGCGCCGCCTGATCGCCCTGTCGGGTGCTATCGTTACGCCATCCGTCCTTGCGCTCCCCGAGGTCTCGCTTGCATCGCCATTACCCCATCTTCGCCGCGCCGTCGTGCCCGGCAACGAGCGTACGGCCGACAGGCGCCCGCCGTCGCGTCGATCTCGCCGTCACCGCGGGTCTGTTCGGGCTGATGCTGAGCCTCGCTGCCACGCCCGCACTGGCCGAGGGAACGGGGAGTGCAGCCGGGTCCGAACTGCTCGTCGTCCCTGTGCCGGCTGGCGCAGGCGTCGCGACGGATGACGTGGCGACGGATGCAGGGTCTTCGAACAAGCCTTTGCACCTCGGCGCCACCCGGCAGTCCGGACACAAGCGACACTCGGAAATGTCCTTGCTCGGTCAATCGCCCGCGGAGCGCATGGCAGCCTTCGGCCCGGAGCGCTCCTTCGGCCCCTACCTCGAGTTGCAAAGCGTGGTGCAGGGGCTGAAACATGACAAGCTCGATGTCTTTGGTCCCTACGGCAGTGTCGTGCTCGGTACCTGGATTCGCCCGGGCATCGGCGTCGAAGTGTTTGGTGATACGCCTTTCAGCTACGGTGAGGACAACGGGTTCGAAGCGGGCGTCAGTGAGGCCTACGGCGCGGCCCTGCGGCTGCGCTCGCCGTCAAATGACGGGCTCTACGGCTACGTGGTCATCGGCTATGTCGATTTCTCCGTATCTCAGGAGCCGAAGTCGGGTGGCTTCAAGATTGAAGAACGCTTCGCCGGTGCGCGGCTGAGCGTCGGTGTGATGCAGCGTTTGCGCATCTTGCCGGCACTGCTCGTGACGGCGGAGTACCGGAACCTCTATTCCGACGAGCCGATCAGGGTGGACGGCCTGTCGCTTGGCCTCAGGCTGGATGTCCGATGAGCAAGTCGATTACCGTCAAGTCGATTACCGCAGGGTCGATTACCGCAGGGTCGGTTCCCGCGGGATCGATTCTCGTAGGGTCGCGCACCGTCGCGGGCTCGAAAGCGGCTCATCGACTGACCCCGCTCGCCACGGCCGCCGCTTTGGTGTCGCTGGCGGCCTGTTCGGGTGACGTTCAGCCGTTGATCGAGGCGGTCGAGGTCGCCGAACTGGGTATCGAGACCTTGTCGATCGTCGCACCGGAGGGCAGCATCACCGACCCGGTGCTGACCGTCAATCCGCGCGACCAGATAGCTTTCACATTGCAGGGGACCGGTGCCGGTGGTGTGGAAGTTCCGGTGAAGTCGGACGAGCGACGCTGGCGCATCTCGGATCATGCCGTGGGAAATATCAGTGAGGACGGCGTGTTTACGGCGAGCGCCGATGGCGAGGCGAGCATCACGGTCGGGATCGGCAATGTGGTTGCCCGCGAGTTCGACGTCGTCGTGAACGAATCGGCGGTGTCCACGTTCGAGCCGATTATCGGCCCGATGACGCTCGACCCTTGCGTGCAAAGCAGTTATTCGGCGGTCGCGGGCTTTGTCGATGGCAGTCGGCGATTGTTGCAGACCTCCCAGGTCGAGTGGAGCAGCAGTGACACCGGTGTTCGGGTCAGCGAGAGTGAGGATGGCCGCGCCAGCGTCAGAGCTACCGATCCGGGCGCGATCACCCTGACGGCCACGGCAGGCAGTGCCGGTCAGGATCTTGCCATATCCGTCAGAGCCGACTCGCTGCAGTCGATCGATATCGGTCCGGCGAGTCTCGTTGCCGATCGCGGTCAAACGACTCAACTGACTGCCACCGGCATCTATATGAACGATGCGCGTTCGACGGCACGAAACATCACCGACACGGTTGATTGGGATGTGACGGGCGGCGACGATTTCATCAGTGTGAGCAACGAAGCTGCCGACCGTGGGCTGCTCACGGCACTGAGTTCCGGCAGCGGCGAGTTGCGCGCGCGTTGCGGCAGTGTGGAGCGCCGGGAAAACTTCGTGGTGCGGTCGTCGGAATCGAGCGACGACAGCCTTTCCTTTGATGCCCCTGACAACAACATTCTTGTCATTCCCCTCAATGGCGGTCCTGTTCAGGTGCGTGTCTCGACGGGAAGCGAGTATGACGCAAGCGACGAAATAACCAACAACGTGGCCGCGCTGTGGCAGGTGCTCGACTCGAATCAGCAGTTCATCAGCCTGGGGACGCAAGACCCCGTACGAGGGCTGGTGACGCCCCGGGCCGTCGGCGCGACCACTATCCGGGTCAGCTTTGACGGAGAACAAGCCGACCTGACTATCAACGTTGTCGGATCGCTCTGATACCTGCCGGACGGACTTGCCTGATCGTGTCTCCTGACCATACCGTATTGCCTGCCGTAAGGCAGTTGCAGGAACAGCTCGAAGGCGCCGTCATCGGCCAGGAGCATCTCGTCAACCGGCTGCTGGTCGCCTTGCTCGTCGACGGGCATCTGCTCGTCGAAGGGGCGCCGGGCCTTGCCAAGACGCGTGCGGTAAGAGCACTGGCCGAGTTCATCGAAGTCGATTATCAGCGCGTGCAGTTCACGCCGGATCTTCTGCCGGCGGATCTGACTGGAACCGAGATCTATCGACCGGCGAACGGCAGTTTCGTGTTCCAGCGCGGCCCGCTGTTCAGTAACCTGGTGCTTGCCGACGAAATCAATCGCGCACCCGCCAAGGTGCAGTCGGCGCTGCTCGAAGCCATGGCCGAGCAGCAGATATCGGTCGGCCATGAGACCTACGCTCTGCCCCGGCCCTTCATGGTCATGGCGACGCAGAATCCGATCGAGCAGGAAGGCACCTACCCGCTGCCCGAAGCACAGCTCGACCGTTTCCTCATGCATGTCGTCGTCGACTACCCGGACGCCTCGCGCGAAGCGGAAATACTGCGGCTGGTCCGCGGCGAAGCCCTGGCTGCTAGTGAAGATGCCGGGGTGACAGGGTCGTCCACTCCAGGTGTCACGCCAATTCCACCGAAAACGCCAACGGCGGCGCCCACCCTGACGCTGACGTCGCTGTTTGCGGCGCGTCGTGAAGTGCTCGGTGTGCATCTGGCCGATGCGCTCGAGGACTATCTGGTGCGCCTCGTCGTCGCGAGCCGAGAACCATTGTCGCATGACCCCGATCTGGCGCGCTGGTTGTCCTACGGCGCGAGTCCCAGGGGCACGCTTGCGCTCGATGCGGCCGCTCGCGCTCACGCCTGGCTGGAAGGGCGCGACTATGTGTCTCCCGGAGACGTGCAGTCCGTGGTGCACGATGTCTTGCGACACCGGCTCCTGTTGTCGTTCGAGGCCGAGGCCGATGGCATCACCGCCGATGACATCATCGATCGACTGCTCCAGCTTGTGGCGGTGCCGTGAAAGAAGGATCGACGACGCCCGGGTCGCCGACGCTCGAGGTGGTCCAAGGGGTGGCCCAGGGGGTGGTCCCGGGGGTGGTCCAGGGGAGCACGAGCAGCGCCGGGGCCACGACCGCAAGGGCCAGCGTCGAGCCGGGATTCGCCTCCCCCGCAGCCACCCGGCTCGATGAACTGGTGCAATTGCAACGGCTCGCCGGTGTGCTTGCGAGACGTCGGCGCCGCGCCCGTACGCAGCTGTCGGGCGCGGCAGTGTCGCGACGCCTGGGGCGGGGTCTCGACTTTGCCGAAACCCGGGTCTACCAGCCGGGCGACGATGTCCGCATGATCGACTGGCGCGTGACTGCGCGCACCGGGCTTGCCCATACCAAGCTGTTCGTCGAGGAGCGCGAGCGCCCCGTCCTGTTCGTCGTCGACTACCGTGCGGGCATGCGTTTCGGTACCCGCTGCCTGTTCAAGTCTGTACTTGCCGCTCGCCTGGCGGCCGTGCTCGGCTGGAGTTCGGTGGCTGAGCGCGATCGAGTCGGCGGTTTCGTGGTCACCGACGATTGGCACGCCGAAGTTCGGCCAGCGAACGGGCGACGGGGTCTCATGAGCCTGTTCCGGGCAATCGACCAGGCGCAGCAACGGCAGCCGGAGCCGGGGCAGGGTCAGTTCGGCGACTGTCTGGCGCGCCTGCGACATGTCGCACAACCCGGCAGTACGGTCGTGATTCTCAGTGACTTCGCGGACTTCGATGAACAGGCCAGGGGCGCGCTGGGTAGCCTCTCCCATTCCCTCGATCTGCTGGCGGTGCAGATCGTCGACCCGCTGGAGCGCTCACTGCCGCCGGCCGGATGCTACCCGGTCGTACACCAGGCGGCCGGCCGGACGCAGCGCTCGATATTCCAGATCGGCGGTCGTCGCCAGCGCCAACAGCATACCGAGCGATTCCAGCGCGAGCGTGAGGCGATCGTCAGCTTCTTCGCCCGCAGCGGGCATCAGGCGCTGCTGATCTCGACCGACCAACCCTTGCTCGATTCGGCGGCGCAGGTGTTGACCCGTGCGTCGCCACTCGATGACGCATCGCGGGCCGCACCCGCAAGGGCGCGATCGTGACGGAACGCGAAGCGCTGCTGGCGCAACTGCGCGATCCGCTCCCGCCGCTCGTGTCGTGGTGGCCGCTGGCGCCAGGTTGGTGGATTCTGGCGGGTCTGCTGCTCGGCCTTGCCCTGTTGCTCGTGCTCGGACGGCTCTGGCGACGACGACACCGGCAGCGTGCCTGGCAGCGACAAGCGCGTGCCGAGCTCGGCAATCTGCGGGCCGCGCTGTCCGCTGCCTCGAAGGTGCCCGATATGTCGGGCAAAGAGGTCCTGTCGGCTGCGTCAGTGCTGACGCGAAGGATCTTGCTCGCGGTCCTGCCACGTGCGCGGGTTGCCGCTCTGCACGGCGACGCCTGGTTGCACACGCTCGACAGCCTTGCCGGCGGACGACAGTTCAGCGACGGCCCCGGGCGCTGGCTGGCAACCGGACCGTTTCAGCGGCAGCCCGCGCTCGACGATAACGATCTTTCCCGCCTTCTGGACGCCATCGAATCACTGATTGCGAATGCCGACAAGCCGGTTGCCGGCCGCCGTGAATAGCCTCGAAATACTCGGTGGTGGCACCCTGTTCCTGGGCTGGCCATTGGCTCTGCTGGCCTTGCCCTTGCCGCTGCTCGTATATCGGCTGGCGCCGCGCGCCCGACCCGTGACGGCTGGCGCCTTGCGACTGCCCGCAACGCTTGCATGGGCGCAGACAGACAATGCAGGTCCGGAACGTTCCTGGCAAGGCCGACTCGGCGTACTGCTCCTCGCGCTGTGCTGGCTTGCCCTGATCGTGGCGCTGGCGCGCCCGCAAAGTCTCGGCGAACCGTTGGGAACACCGCTCGCAGGTCGTGATCTGATGCTCGGTATCGACATCTCCGGCAGCATGCGCGAAAACGATCTCTACGCGGGCAATACGCGGGCAAGCCGCATGGCGGTGGTGCGCCAGGTGGCGCGCGAATTCGTGGCCCGGCGAGAGGGCGATCGAATCGGCCTGATCATGTTCGGCAGCGAAGCCTACGTGCAGACACCGCTGACCACCGACCATGCCACCGTGCAGCACTTTCTCGATCAGGCTGCGGTGGGGCTCGCTGGACGTTCGACCGCCATCGGTGACGCCATCGGCCTTGCCGTCAAGCGTCTTCGTGATCGCACGGCCGACGCTCGAGTCATGATTCTGTTGACGGACGGCGCCAATTCGGCCGGCGTCGTTGAACCTCTCGACGCGGCCCGTCTGGCACGGGACCACGGTATTCGCATCCACACCATCGGTGTCGGCGCCGAGGCGCGCCCACAGTCAGTGATCGAGCGGGCTTTCGGTAACCAGCGCGCGGAGCTCGACGAGGCGACGCTCTCGAGTGTGGCCGAGGTGACCGGCGGTGCTTACTTCCGCGCGCGTGATGCGGCCGAGCTGGAGAGCATCTACCGCGAGATCGACGCGCTCGAGCCGAGTGACGAGGAGCACGAGGACTTCCGCCCCCTGCTCGAACGTTATCCCTGGCCGCTCGGCGTGGCGCTGGCATTGTCGATTGCCTGGGCGCTCCTGCGTGCCCTCCCGACCTGGCGTCGTGCCCGTGTCTGAATCACTGCTTCATTTTCTGCGGCCCGCCTGGTTATGGGGTTACCTGCCGCTGACGCTCGCCGTGATCGTCTGGTGGCGACAACAGGCCGCGGCCAGCGCCTGGCGCGTTGTTGTCGATGAGGAACTCGCGCCGCACATGCTTGAGGGCGGGGCAGCGCATCGTCGCCGCGATGCGCTGCTGCTGTTTCTTGGCTGGGCGCTTGCCTTGCTGATACTTGCAGGCCCCGTACGCGAGCGCCAGAGCGTCGAGGTATTCGAAGCGCGTCGTGCACAGGTCGTGCTGTTCGACCTGTCACGGTCGATGCTCGCCGACGATGTCGCACCGAGCCGCCTGGCGCGGGCGCGATTCAAGCTTGCCGATCTCATCAAGCGCTCGGGAGGCGTGCGCACCGGCCTGGTCGGTTTTGCCGAGCGCCCGTACGCGATCAGTCCCTTGACCGACGATGCGGCGACGCTCGAAGCCTTTGTGAGCTCGCTAGATCCCGAGATCATGCCCGCGCAGGGAAGTCGGGTCGATCTTGCATTGACGTTCGGGGGCGAGCTTCTGGCACAGGCCGGTGTCGACTCGGGTCACGTGATCCTGTTCAGCGATGCGGACGTGACAGCGAGGGATGCAGAAGCTGCGCGTGCGCTTCGCGAACAAGGGCATGTCGTCTCGGTTCTCGCCGTCGGCACACCTGCCGGTGCACCGCTACGGGGTGCGGACGGCAAGTTCCTGCGTGATCGAGACGGCGGCATCGTGGTGGCACAACTCGATCGCGACGGCCTCGCGGATCTGGCAGGTGTCGGTGGCGGTGTCATGGTTGTTTTATCCAGTACGATGGATGACATCGACAGCTTGCTTGCCGTACAGACCCGCCTGAGCAGTGAGATGCCTGGCTCTGAAGGTGACTTTGGCGGTGGCGCTGGCGATGACAGCGTCGGTGGCCCCGATGCGCCGCAGGCGCTCCACTGGGTGGAACGCGCGCCCTTGCTGATCCCGCTGCTGGCCTTGTTGGCGCTGGGGTTCTTTCGCCGTGGAGTCGTGACATGAAGGCCGGCTGGATTGGCAGAGGCGTGCATGGCGGCTGTGTGGAGAGACGTGCCGGGTCGATGCTCGTGAGCGGGTTTGTCGTTCTCGCTCTGCATTTGTCGACAACAACCGGCGCCCGGGCGTTCGACCTCGGTTCCCTGTTTCGTTCACCGCAACAGCAGGCCGCTGCGAAGCTCGAGAGCGGCGAGCACGAGGCGCTCATCGAGGATGCACCGGATGCTCGCTGGGAAGGCCTGGCCCGCTACCGTGGCGGCGACGCCGACGGCGCGGCCGCCGCTTTCACCCGCGCACTCGAGGCCCAGGACGAGAACAAGACGGGCCAAAGCGACGCCGCGCGCAACGATCTCCTGTTCGCACGCGCCACGGCAGAGACTCGCGCGGGTCGCCCGGCGCAAGCGCTGCCGCTCTATGACGAGATCCTCGGCAACGATCCCGCCCACGAGGACGCATTGCACAACCGGGAGATTGCCGAGGCGCTGCTGGCGCTCGAGCAGGAACACGAGCAGAAACAGCCTGGCGGGAATGCCTCGGACGAGTCGGGAGAGGGCGAGAATCCCGAGGAAGGACCAGACTCACCGTCGGATGACGAGAACAGCGATGGCCGCTCGGACGAAGGCGATCCGGATGCATCTGACGAGAGCAATCCGGGCGACGAGACCGATCAGGCTGATGCTGCCGAGGCTGCCGGCGATAGCAGCGACGAGTCGTCGGACGCCGCCGGCGATGCGGCGGGCTCATCGGCAACCGGCAAGGAAAGCGAGGATGGCCCGGGCGCCGATCCTGCAGTGCCTGACGAGTCCGAACAGCAAGCAGCAAGGGACGCACTGGCGGCGGAGGCCGCGGCTGCCGGGGATACCCGCGAGGAAGACGCATCGCAGGCCGCCTCGGCCCGCGAAGGCGAAGCCATGCGGACTCCGAGTGAACGGGAGCAGGCGACCGAGCAATGGTTGCGGCAGATTTCCGACGACCCCGCCGGCTTGCTCAGGCGACGTCTCGAACAAAACCATCGCGTCGACTATCCGGAGGTTCGGGAAAGTGATGAGCCCTGGTAATCGCCTCGCGCGCGTCGCCTGGCAGGCGTGCGCGTTGTTCCTGCTGTCGCTCGGTGCGCTTGCTCAGGTGCAGCAGCCGAGTGTGCGTGCGCAACTCGGCGCTGCATCGATCTCGATCGAGGAATCGGTGCGTCTGGCCATCGTCGCCACCAACATCGATGGCGAACTTGATGCCTCCGCCCTCGATGCGGACTTCGACGTCATCGGTCGCTCCAGCTCGCGCTCGGTCGAAGATATCGATGGCGTCAGGCAGACGTCGGTTACCTGGGTACTGGAACTCAAGCCGCGCGCAGCAGGCATCTTCACGATACCGGCGGTCACCGTCGAAGGCATACCGAGTGACCTGCTCACTCTGACCGTGACCGACGCGCCGACCGGCAATGCACGCGATGTCTTTGTCGAGGCCGAGCTCGACAGTGAACGGCCCTGGGTACAGTCGCAGGTGATTCTGACGCAGCGGGTGTTCAGCGGCATCGACATTGTAGAAGGGTCGCTCGGTCCGCCGAGTGGTGAGGATCTCGAGGTGCGCCAGCTGGGCGAGGACAGGCAGTACGTGGCCGAGCGTGATGGCCGTGAATACCGGGTGACAGAACGTCGCTATGCGCTCTTCCCGCAGCGTAGTGGCGTACTGAGCGTCGAGCCGATCGTGCTCAGCGTCCTCGTGCCGGCGGAACCGTCGCGCGTGCGCGGGTTCTTTTCACCGACACGCCGGATCGAACGCCGCACGGCAGCACTCACTCTCGACGTGCAGGCGCGGCCCGACGGATCGAGCGGCTGGTGGCTGCCGGCAAGCCGGGTCGAGTTGAGCGAGCGGCAGGCAAGCGCAGACGGGAGCGGGGCCGGCGCCGCCGTGTCGACTGAAGTACGCGTCGGCGAACCGTTGACGCGCAGCGTCGTGCTGAGTGCCAGCGGCGTACTGGAAAACCAGCTGCCCGTGATCGATGCGCCCGAGGTCGAGGGCTTGTCGATCTATGCCGACGAGCCCGTTCGCCTGAGCCAGGTCACGGCGGACGGCATCGATGCGTCGCAGAGCCTTTCCTTCGCGATCATTCCCGAGCGTGCGGGTGAGTTCGAGCTGCCGCCGGTGCGTGTCGGATGGTTCGATGCAGCCAGCGGAGAGGAACGGACGGCGGAACTGCCATCTCGACGCCTGACGGTATTGCCGGCCGCCGCAGGCGGCGCAGCGAGCGCGCCTGCCGATACGAATGCTGAGACCTTTGCCGGCCTCGGCAATTCGCCAACGCCGGATCAGAGCGCGCTACGGCGTGATGGCGACAATGCCCTGGTGCCACCAGAGACCGCGGGCGACGAAGCGGTAACCGGCAGCGCTGCCGACGTGGCGGCTCTGCCGGCGGGCACCGCGGAGACGGTTCGGGAGCAGGCCGAGGCGGCGGCCGGTTCCTTGACGCTCTGGCGCCTGTTGGCCTTGCTGGCGTTCCTGGGTTGGGCCGGCACGGCACTGGCCTGGTTGCTTGCCCGGCGCCGGCCGCCGTTCTTGCGCAAGCCCGTCGATGACGCGGTGCGCGACAGCACCCGCAGGCAACGCGCCGCCGATCTCCGTCTCGCGCGGCAGACCTTGTCGAGCGCGGTGCGTGACGGATCAGCAGCGACGCTGGCACGAGCGGTGCTCGCTCGGGCAGCGCTGCAATGGCCGCAAGCGTCCCCGAAGAGTCTGGGATCCCTGTCGCGGCGCCTCGGTCCCGGTACGGAGGTGCAGGCTCGCCTGGCCAGGCTTGACGCTGTGCTCTACGGAGCGGCAGGCGCTCAAAATCAGGGGGATCTGTCCGCGTTCGATGAGCTGCCCGAGCTGCTCGAGCAGGCTCTGGCAAACGTCGGCGCGGACGCAGCGCAGCACCGGCCTCTCGGCAGCGGTGGCACTGATGTCGCAGCGCCAGGGCAGCTGCCGAACCTGTAGTCGAACCGGTAGCCGGGTTTTCGCAAGTCTCGCTCGGTCTGGTTCGAGTTCGGCAGGGCCTCAGGGTCACCGACAGGCACGATTGTTGAGTCGCCACCTGATCAGTGCGAGCCTCGATACAGAAAGGTGGTGCCGCTACGGGAGCTTGCTTCGCCGTACTAGCCAGTCTGTGCCTGTCGTATCCGTCGATGGCGGCTGACGCGGTTCCCGGTGAACAGTATTGTGATGTGCCGGACGGCGACGGTCAGCAACGCGCTGTCGAACGCATCGAGTTCGCCGGTAATCGCGTCACCCGGCCTGCGATCATGGAGCGTGAGCTCGTGCAGCGCGTCGGCGATCGCTGTTCACTCGATAGAATCGTCGACGGGGTTCAGGCCTTGATGGATCTCGACTTGTTCAGATCGGTCAGGGCAGAGCTGGAACTCGAGCCGTCGCCATTCGGAAGTGCGACGCTGGTTCTCCGCTACGCGGTGCGAGAGAAGATTTTCTTCCTGGCGATCCCGCGCATCAGTCGCACCTCGGATGCAGAGCTTCGTACCGGCTTGCAGCTCCGCTGGGACAATTTTGCCGGGCGCCTGCATGAGCTCAAGTTGACGGCCGAACGTCGCCAGGAAGACGATGGTCGAGGGCGCGACGGCTACGTCAACAGTCTCGACTACCGTGTGCCGCGCTTTCTCGGCAGCGACTACGGACTCGACGTCGATATTGCCAGCGAGCGACGGCAGACGGGTTTCTCGCGTGAGTCCATCTCCTTTGGCGAGGGAGTGCGTGAGTCGCGACGTTTCGGCGTGGGCATTGCCCGCTGGCTCGATCAGGGTCGCGGCATCGGTGGGCTGCGTCTGGTGGCGGGCGTGGCCTTCGAGGAACGTGCACTCGAATTGACGCGCGGAACGACAGGCCCGCATGCGGGTGGCTTCGATTCCCGTGTCTCGATCGGCCTCGAGAACCGGCAAGTGCATCGCGAGGAGTATCGACGACGTGGTTACGCTGCACGCGTCGGGGTGCAAGCAGCCGGAGACTGGAGCGGCTCGGATTTCGCCTATCACCGAGCGGATCTGCGCTTGTCACACTATTACCCGTTGGCTTCGGGTATCCACAATCTGAACCTGCAGTTCAGGCTCGGTATCAGCGATCGTGCGCCGTTCGGCGGTGACACCTACAGCATTGGTGGCGGCGAAGTCATGCGGGGTGTTGCGCCGGGTCGAGACAAGGGTGACATGCTTGTGCTTTTGAACATCGAGTATCTCTCGGCGTTCTTTACCCGGCCGACATGGCGCTGGGTCCTGTTTGTCGACGTGGGCAATGTGTATCCAATCAGACGCCCGGCACTGCTCGAGCAGAATCTACGCACCGGCCTCGGCCTTCGCTACAAGCTTCGCGCGCTGACCCGTACCGACCTCCGGCTGGATGTGGCCTGGGATCCGGATGAAGACGAGCTCCGCACCTACGTGGCCACGAGCCTCGCTTTCTGATGTTGCAAACGATGAATCTCGAAAATAGACCGAAAGGCGACAGTTGCACGCCTGGTGGCCGATTACCCGACGCACGGGCGGATCGCAGCTTGCGGTTGCAGCCGGTTTCTCGCACCCGGTTTCCGCATCCGGATTCGGCATCCGGTTTGCCTGGGTGCCTGTATCATCTTCACTCGATCCGATGCTGTGCGGATGTTCGATCGATCGATGCGATATCACGAGCCCGCGACGGGGAGCAAACGGCATGAGCGACTCCATTCCGACTTTTCAGCACTGGCGATTGACCCGCGACGAGGAGGATATCGTCTGGGCGACGCTCGATCGGGCGGGTGAGAGTGTCAACGCACTGTCCAGTGCCGTCATGAGCGAGCTTGATGCCGTGATCACTCGTATCGAGCAGACGCGGCCGACCGGGGTCGTGTTTCTGTCCGGCAAGCCTTCGAGTTTCATCGTCGGCGCGGACATTCGCGAATTCGATGGCTTTGACTCGGCCGATGCGGTCGCGGAGCAGATCCGCCAGGGCCAGGCGGTCTTTGCACGGCTCCAGAACCTCGGGTGCCGAAGTGTCGCGGCGGTGCACGGATTCTGCCTTGGCGGCGGGCTGGAACTCGCGCTGTCCTGCGACCTGATTCTGGCCATGAATGTCGAGGCCACTCGCATCGGACTGCCCGAGGTCAAGCTGGGCATCTTCCCCGGTCTCGGTGGCACGACGCGGTTGACAGAGCGGCTCGGCGGTCTTGCGGCGATGGAGCTGATGCTGACCGGACGTTTGCTCCGGGCACCGGCTGCCCGCAAGCTCGGCCTCATCGACGAGCTGGTCGAGGAGTCGGGTTCGCTGCACTGGAGCGCTCGTCGGGCGGTGCTTGGCAAGCGCCTGCGGCGCCCGCCCGGGGTGCTGGCAACGCTTTCGAACCGACAGCCGGTACGGGCCGCACTGGCCCATGTACTTCGGCGAAAAACCCGTGCGAAAGCCAACCCCGAGCACTACCCCGCACCGTTCGAGATGATCGATCTGTGGGCGAGGCATCGCGACAACCGGCGTCGCATGTTTGCTGGTGAGGCTGAGCGCGTTGGCCGTCTGATGGTCGGTGATACGGCCCGAAACCTGCGCCGAATCTTCTTTCTGACGGAGCGCATGAAGGCCCTTGGCAAGACGGCCGATTTCAATGTACGGCGCGTTCATGTCGTCGGTGCCGGCGTCATGGGCGGCGACATTGCCGCCTGGTGTGTGTTGCGTGGCCTGGAGGTGACGCTCCAGGATCGGGCGATGGAACAGGTCGAACCCGCGATGCAGCGAGCCCACACCTTGTTCCGCAAGCGTCTGAAGAAGGAACCTGCTGTGCTTGCGGCCAGGTCGCGACTCGTCGCGGACATCGACGGCCGTGGTGTGGCGCGAGCCGATGTGGTGATCGAGGCGATCTTCGAGAATGCCGACGCGAAGCGCGAGCTTTATGCCACGCTCGAGCCTCGCATGGCGGCGCACGCGGTTCTCGCGACGAACACCTCGGCCCTGCCGCTTGAAGAGCTGGCGTCGGGTCTTGCTGATCCGTCGCGACTCATCGGGCTGCATTTCTTCAATCCGGTGGCGAAGATGCCGCTGGTCGAAGTCGTGCACGGTGCTGACACGGAATCCGTCTGGATCGATAAAGGCTGCGCCTTCTGCACCCGGATAGATCGCTTTCCCCTGCCGACGAAGAGCTCGCCCGGTTTTCTCGTCAACCGTGTGCTCGCGCCCTACATGATGGCGGCCTTCACGCTGCTTCTCGAAGGTATCGAAAAGGACACCATCGACGCGGCCGCCATTCACTTCGGCATGCCCATGGGACCGATCGAGATGGCCGACGTGGTCGGACTCGATGTCTGTCGACAAGTGGCCGATACCCTTGCGCGAGGCGATGTGACCGCGCAGGCAGGATTGCTTGACGAACGTATCGAACAGGGCAAGCTCGGCCGCAAGAGCGGAGAAGGCTTCTATCGCTGGGTGAAGGGCAAGGCAGATCGCCGCGCCATCGATGTCGAGAGTCCTTACGGTGATCAGCTGGCCTCACGCCTGATGACGCCGTTTCTCGACGAATGCAAGGCGGTGGCGGCCGAGGGTATCGTCGCGGACGACGATCTGCTCGATGCCGGTGTCGTTTTCGGGACCGGCTTTGCGCCGTTCCGCGGTGGTCCGATGCATTACCTGGCGAGCCTCGAGCGGATGCGCGACCCGAAGTGATCCGAAGCGTGAACCCAGGTGCGACCCGGGTGCGACCCGGGGCGCGACTCGGGCGCGACCCAGGGCGATCCATAGCGACCCCGCGATCCAAACCAGCAGAAGAGCAGACCATGGCACCTCATAGCGAGCAGATAGTGAGACCCGTCGCGATTGTCGGCGGACTGCGAATCCCGTTCTGCCGCTCGAACACGGCCTACGCAGATCTCTCCAACCTGAAGATGCTGACGACGGTACTGTCCGGCATGGTCGATCGCTGGTCGCTCGACGGGGCCCGGCTCGGCGAAGTGAACGCGGGCGCCGTCATTACCCACTCGAAGGACTGGAACCTGACGCGGGAAGCGGTGCTCGGCACATCGCTCGATCCCCGCACGCCTGCACTGACGATGCAACAAGCCTGTGGCACGTCCTTGCAAGCCGCCATGGGTGCCGCCGCCAAGATAGCCTGCGGCCAGATCGATAGCGCGATCGCTGCCGGCAGCGACACCGTCAGCGACGTGCCGATCGTGTTCTCGAAGAAGTTCGCGAAGCGACTCGTCTCGCTTGGCCGGGCGCGCAGCGTCGGTGAGCGATTGCGCACATTCAAGGGACTCGGCGCCAGGGAACTCAAGCCACAGCCACCATCCGTCAACGAGCCGCGGACCCTCCTGTCGATGGGCCAGCATTGCGAGCTGATGGCGAAACGCTGGTCGATCTCGCGCGAGGCTCAGGACGCGCTCGCGGTTGCCTCGCATCTCGCTGCAGCCGACGCCTACGAGCGCGGCTTCTTCGATGACTTGATGATTGCCTGCGAAGGCGTTGTCCGGGACAACAACCTGCGCGCTGACACAAGCGTAGAGGCCCTCGCGAAACTCCGTACGGCCTACGACAAGAGCGACGCCGGCACGCTGACCGCCGGCAACAGCACGCCGTTGACCGATGGCGCCGCTGGCGTGCTTCTCTGCTCCGGGGAGTGGGCGCGCGAGCGCGGGCTGCCGGTGCAGGCCTGGTTGACCCATTCAGCAACGGCTGCCGTCGACTTCGTTGGCGGTGCCGGATTGCTGATGGCGCCAACGCTTGCTGCCAGCGACATGCTGAGACGCGCATCGATGAGTCTGCAGGACTTCGACATCGTCGAGATTCACGAAGCCTTCGCGGCCCAGGTACTCTGTACCCTGGCCGCCTGGGAAGACCCGCTCTATTGTCGCGAGTCGCTCGAGCGAGAGGAGCCGATGGGCGCGATCGAGCGCAGCCGACTCAACCCGGTCGGTTCGAGCCTCGCGGTCGGCCATCCCTTTGCGGCCACCGGGGCGCGGGTCCTCGGTACCCTGGCAAAGCAGCTTGCCGAGCGCGACAGTGGCCGTGGGCTCATCTCCATCTGCACCGCTGGCGGCATGGGTCTCACCGCCGTTCTCGAGCGTTAGGGGTCCACGTTATCATTGTCAGGCCGAATCTGGCGTCTGCACGGAGACTGTCAAGCAATGACGGAGCACGACGAGTTCATGCAAGCCGCCATCGAGGAGGCCAGAAAGGGCCTGGCCAGCGGTGGCATCCCGATCGGCTCGGTGCTCGTCCTCGATGGCAGGATAGTGGGCCGTGGTCACAACCAGCGCGTGCAGAAGGGCAGTGCCATCCGTCATGCCGAAATGGACTGTCTCGAGGAAACCGGCCGCCTGGCAGCAGCCGATTATCGGCGCGCCACGCTCTACTCGACACTGTCGCCCTGCGACATGTGCAGTGGTGCCGTGCTGCTCTACGGAATTCCGCGAGTCATCGTGGGTGAGAACCGCACTTTTCAGGGGCCTGAGGCCTATGTGCGTAGCCGTGGTGTCGAACTGATCGTGCTCGACGATACCGATTGTGTGACTTTGATGGAGGCGTTCATCGCCTCGTCGCCCACGCTCTGGAACGAGGATATCGGCGAGTAAATCGACGTTGTCGAGTGGCGAGCAGTTACACCGGCCGGTTGACTGGCAAGGGCGAAAACGCGCGTAGAATGCGCCGATCAGACGCACAACCGGAGCTGCCCACCGACATGAAGATTCTCGTAGGCGTAAAACGTGTTCTCGACTACAACGTCAAGGCACGCGTCAAGGCCGACAAGTCGGGCATCGAGCTCGCCAATGTCAAGATGTCGATGAATCCCTTTGACGAGATCGCTGTCGAGGAAGCGCTCCGACTGAAGGAGGCGGGCCATGCCGAGGAGGTCGTCGTCCTGTCGATCGGGTCGAGCCAGTCGCAGGAAACCATCCGCACGGCGCTCGCGATGGGCGCTGACCGCGGCATCCTGATCGAGACCGATGAGCGGCTCGAACCCCTCGGCATTGCCAAGTTGTTCAAGCACGTGGTCGAAAAGGAATCTCCCGGTCTGGTGGTACTCGGCAAGCAGGCCATCGACGACGATGCCAATCAGACCGGACAGATGCTGTCGGCGCTGAGCGGCATGAATCAGGCAACCTTTGCATCGAAGGTGGAAGTCGACGGTGATCATCTTAAGGTGACGCGGGAAGTCGATGCCGGGCTCGAGTCCATTCGCGTCGCGCTACCCGCGATCGTGACGGCCGATCTTCGCCTGAACGAACCCCGTTACGCGAAATTGCCGAACATCATGAAAGCGAAGAAGAAGCCGCTGGAGGTCATCGCCGTCGGCGATACGGGGGTCAACGTCGCCAGTGGTCTGAGCGTCGTCGAAGTCAACGAACCGCCAAAGCGCGACGCGGGTGTCATCGTCGGCAGTGTCGCCGAGCTCGTGGACAAGCTTCGCAACGAAGCCAAGGTCATTCATTGATCGCGCCGGCGTCGATGCAGGCTCGGTAGCAAGCGCTACATCTCCAGTCACGAACAATCGGAAGGGCATTCATGAGCATTCTTATTCTGGCCGAACACGAAGGCGGTGAGCTGCGCGCGGCAACTGCAAGTGTGGTGACGGCGGCTACACGCATCGGCGGCGACATCCATCTGCTGGTTGCTGGCATCGACGTCGGCGCGGTGTCCGCAAAGGCGGCGGCCCTCGAAGGCGTCGACAAGGTGCTGGTCTGCGAAGATGCGGCGTATGAGTACGAACTCGCCGAGAATCTCTCCGCGCTGGTGGTCAAGCATGCCGCCGACTATTCGCATGTACTCTTTGCTGCCACGGCCGCGGGCAAGAACGTCATGCCAAGGGTCGCCGCGCTTCTCGATGTGTCCGGCATATCCGACATTACCGAGATCAAGAGCGACGATACCTTCGTGCGACCGATCTACGCCGGCAATGCGTTGGCCACGGTCAAGAGCAGCGACGCGGTGAAGGTGATCGGTGTTCGAGCAACCGCCTTCGATCCGGCTCCCGAAGGCGCGTCCAGTGGAGCAATCGAGGCAATCGACAAGGCCGAGACCGACGCAGGAGTCGCCTTTGTAGGGCAGGAGTTGTCAGACTCTGATCGTCCCGACCTCACCAGTGCGGATATCGTCGTGTCCGGTGGGCGCGGCATGCAGAATGGCGAGAATTTCTCGATGCTCGACGATATCGCCGGCAAGCTCAATGCAGCCGTGGGTGCATCCCGTGCGGCGGTCGATGCGGGTTTCGTGCCGAACGAATATCAGGTCGGTCAGACCGGCAAGGTGGTTGCGCCCAACCTGTACCTCGCGGTCGGCATCTCGGGTGCCATTCAGCATCTCGCGGGCATGAAGGACAGCAAGGTCATCGTTGCCATCAACAAGGATGAAGAAGCGCCCATCTTCCAGGTGGCCGACTATGGACTGGTCGCCGACCTGTTCGATGCCTTGCCTGAATTGTCAGCCGCCCTTGACGCCGGTTGACGTCGCCGGCACAACGCGAAGTTCGCTGACCTGACGGTCGGCGCTCGGCCCTCCCAGGCGTTGCAAGAGGGTCGATCGGTCGAGCAGATCATCCTTCGAGATCTGCTCGACGCGTGCTCTTGCCGATGTGCCAGACAATGCCTGTGTGCGCCGGGATGCTGAGCACAGGATCATTCGCGTAGTGCCGAGGTGGGGAAGCTCCAGCAGTTCCTCGAGTAGTTCGGTGCCGCTCATCGAAGGCATGCGCGCATCGACGATCAGACATTGCGGCGAGTGGTTTTCGAGATACGCCAGCGCGACGACAGGATCGGTGAAGTCGCGGACTCGACGACCACTGCCTTTGAGCACCCGGCGCATGAATTCCGAGACCAGCATGTCATCGTCCACCAGCACGATGTCGTCGGCCTGAATCTGCTCTGCTACTTGCAGCGTGGCGTTCATGCGGCTGAACCGGCCCCGAGGGTGGGGGCAAGGCTTGCGCTTGTTGCGTTGTGCGCGTGATCGTCTGCTGTAACGAAGTCGCGGTAGTCTTGTTTCATTGAACGCTGTTCCTGAAGGCGATGACAGGGTCAGTTTCGCCACTACTCATGGGTAGCGTTTCCGCGGTGTGGCGTCTGAAACAGCTGTACTCGCGGATGGTCAAGCGTGAGAATCGATTCGCGAAATATCCCGGTGCAGATTCCCTATTCAACCCGAGGTGGGTCAAATTCATCGATCACTTCGTGCAGCTGGCCGGCCGCGCGGGTTGCAAACGCCAGGCAGGGTCTGAGATCTTCATCGAGCAGGGAGGACAGGCGATTGGCAATGTCGATCGCAGGCTCGCCGTCGGAAAACATGCGTTCGAGTTCGTCAAGAGCGAGACTTATCTCCCCGTGAAAACCGTCGATAGTCACCAGTGGCCCACGCAGATCGTGAGCCAGTTGTACTTCGGGCGTCCGCCTCGATACTTCAGATAGCGATGTCGTAGACATTGTCCGATCCCTCGTCGGTAGCCCGTTCTATCGCTTCGAGAAGCTGGGCGGCTGAGAACGGCTTCTCGATCAGAGCACTGGCTCCGACGGCGGCCGCTCGTTCGTGCAGTCCGGGTGCCTTGCTTGCTGTAATGAAGACGATGGGCACCGTCTTGAGCCGAGGTGTATCGCGCAGTCGTTCAGCTACAAGAAATCCGTTGCCACCAGGCAGATTGATGTCGAGCACAACGATATCAGGGACATGACGGATAGCCTCGGCCATGGCGTGAACGGCGTCGGGGGCCTTGTGTACTTCGTAGCCCGCGGCCTTCAGGCGTATGTGCAGGGCAAGGGCAATGCGGGAATCATCTTCGACCAGCAGCAGAGTCTTCATCTTCATCAGTTTCCCGTTGCCAGTGACGTTTCTTGGATTTCGGCTGTCTCGGGTATCGCTACCGGCAGCGTGAACGAGAAACTGCTGCCTTCACCTGGAGAGCTCTCCACCTCGAGCTCACCACCGTGACCGCGGACAATCTCGCGGGCTATGCTGAGGCCGAGTCCAAGACCGCTGCCTTCCTTGCTATCGGCCGCGACACTCACCTGGTAGAGGCGGTCGAAGACGCGTTGGCAATCGAGCGGCTCGATGCCGCAGCCGGTGTCGATGACAGAGACGGTAATCGAATGTTCGTCGAGCCTGGCCGCTGTGAGTGTCACGCGCCCGCCGACCGGTGTGAACTTCACCGCGTTGCCGAGCAGGTTCGACAAGACTTGCACGATTCGGCCAGCGTCGATGCGGAGCAGTGGCAGGCCTTCCTCGCAGTCCGTCAGTACGGTCAGCTCCTTCTCTCTGGCCGGACTTGCGCACATGGCAACGGCGCGGCAAACGATCTCTGTGAAATCTGTCGGTGCAGGATCGAGGCGCATCTTGCCGGTCTCGAGTCGAGTCAGGTCGATCAGGTCGTTGAACTGGGTTGTGATCTGGTCGCAACACTCGAGTGCGTGGTCGAGCATGGTCTCCTGGTCTTCACAGACTGGTCCGCTCAAGCCGTCACGAACGATGGCCACGAACTCGCGTGCCGCGGTGAGCGGTGTCTTCATCTCGTGCGATACCGTGTGGTAAAAGCGCTGGATCTCCACCGCGCGGCGCTCGAGTTCGGTGTTGGCACGTTGCAGCTCCCGGCGACGCGCATCGACCGAGCGGCGCAAGATGCCCTTTTCGACGGCATTGTCGACTGAGCGTCGGAGTGCATTGGCCGACACATGGGCCTTGCTGAGAAAATCTGCTGCGTGCACCCGTACAGCCTGAATGGCCGGATTCGCGGTGGCATCGGCACTGATGATGACAAAGGGTGGCAGGGCATTGCCGAGTCGGTCCTTGAGGGTGCCGATGAGATCCGTGCCAGTCTGGTCCGGTAGACCGAAGTCGATGAGGAGGCAGTCGAAAGGACTTTCAGCGCAGGTGCGCAACGCTTCCGCCGCCCCCGATGCCGTGGAGATCTCGTACTGGTAACGCGTGTCCTTTCTCAGATACCTTTTGCACAGGGCAAGGTAGGTCTGATCGTCGTCCACGATCAGTATTCGCGCCACGCTCAGTTCGGATTCGGATTGTGCTGTCATGGTTGTGTAGTGGCGGTGTCAGCCAATCCTTTACGACGCCTCTGGTATCAAAATTGACGCGGTTCGCAGCGACGATGGCCGGTCATTCGAATCTGTGAAACGAGCGCGGAGATTGCGTGTGAACGAGGTTGACGGTGGTATCGAGATCAGTGACGACACCGACATTCGGACGCTGCTGATCGACCGGCCGGAACGACGCAATGCGTTGACGCCGGCGATGTATGAAACGCTGGCCGGTGCGCTCGCTGATTTCGACGCCGATCCCGGCTTGCGCGTGGTCATTCTGAGAGCGCGTGGCGAACACTTCTGTGCCGGTAACGACCTGGACAACTTTCTCGAGATCACCAACGCGCCGGCCGAGGGTGCGAGTGATTTTTCCGACGACGAGCCGCAGGCGCGCTTGATCCACGCGCTCGCGCGGCTCGAGAAACCGCTGGTCGCCGCTGTCGACGGCGCGGCGATCGGTATCGGGTTCACACTCCTGATACACGCCGATATCGTTGTGGCGACCGCCGAGGCGTCATTCGGTGCGCCTTTCGGTCTGCTGGGCTTGTGTCCGGAAGCGGGATCGAGCCTGGCGCTGCCGCATCTGCTTGGTCGGCAGCGGGCGCTCGAGGTGTTTCTTCTTGGCCGACGATTGACGGCGGAAGAGCTTCTGGCCGCCGGTCTCGTGAACCGGATCGTCGCCGCGGATTCCTTGCAGGCCGTCGCCAGGGAATACGCACGCGCGCTGAGCCGAATTCCCGCGCACGCGGTGCAGGAGACACGGCGGCTGGTCGATACCCCGGAAGAGCCGATGGCGTCGCGAATCGACCGGGAACTTGCCGCCTTTGGCCGTTGTCTGGCCAGGCCGGAAACCCGCAAGGCGATTGCTGCCGTACGTAACCCCTGAGGCAACCCCTGAGGCAACCCCTGAAGCATCACCTGACGCATCCCCTGAAGCATCCCTCCACGAAACCCGCGACGCAACGCGTGACGCTTCGATGAATGCAAGGCTCCGCGGCACTCTGAACCCGCTAAAATCACCTTGACGCACCACCGAATGCTGTCAGCGTGTTGTCCCGCCCTACACGAGAGAATGAGATGAGCTACACCGCACCGGTCAAGGACATCGCCTTCGCGCTCGAGCATGTCGTCGGGCTGGCAGACATCGCCGAACTCGACGGCTTCGACGAGGCAACGCCTGAACTTGTCGGGGCCATCCTCGAGGAGTCGGCGCGGTTCACGGGTGAAGTCCTTGCGCCACTGAACACGATCGGTGACCAGCAGGGCAGCCGGATCGTCGACGGCGTCGTCGAGACGCCGGAAGGCTGGCGCGATGCCTACCGGCAGTTCGTCGAGAATGGTTGGGGAAGCCTTTCCTTTCCGACGGCGTATGGTGGGCAGGGGCTGCCGATGTGTGTCTCCTCGGCAGTCCAGGAAATGTGGCACAGTGCGAACATGTCCTTCGGCTTGTGTCCGTTGCTGACGCAGGGTGCTGTCGACGCCATCGAGCATCACGCGTCCGATGAGCTCAAGTTGACGTACTTGCCGAAAATGGTCGAAGGCGTCTGGTCGGGAACGATGAACCTTACCGAGCCGCAGGCTGGCTCCGATCTGGCGGCTGTGCGCACCCGGGCAGAACCCGAAGGTGATCACTTTCGCGTCACCGGGCAGAAGATCTACATCACCTACGGCGAGCACGATCTGACCGAGAACATCATTCACCTCGTGCTGGCTCGCCTGCCGGACGCACCCGAGGGCGTCAAAGGCATTTCACTGTTCGTCGTGCCGAAGTTCCTGGTCAACGACGACGGCAGCCTGGGCGAACGAAACGATGTGCGCTGCGTCTCGCTGGAACACAAGCTCGGCATCCACGCCAGTCCCACCTGCGTCATGTCCTACGGCGACGAGGGTGGTGCAACGGGATACCTGGTTGGCGAGGCCAACAAGGGGCTGGTCTACATGTTCACGATGATGAACCAGGCGCGTCACGCGGTCGGTGTCGAAGGGTATGGCATCGCCGAACGTGCGTATCAGAAGGCGCTTGGCTATGCGAAGGACCGTCACCAGGGGAAGACGCTGCTCGGTCAGGGCGAAGACGATCAGGCCATCGTCAATCACCCTGATGTGCGGCGCATCCTGATGACGATGAAGAGTTCGATCGAGGCGATGCGCGGTCTCGGGCTCGATTGCGCGGCCGCTTTCGATCGGGCCCGCCAGCATCCGGATGCCGAGGTGCGCGAGCGCATGCAACGTCGCGGTGAGCTGCTGACCCCGTTGGTCAAGGGCTGGTCGACGGAGCTCGGCGTGGAACTCTGTTCACTTGGCGTTCAAGTGCACGGCGGCATGGGTTTCATCGAGGAGACCGGCGCTGCGCAGTTTCTTCGTGATGCGCGCATCGCGCCTATCTATGAAGGCACCACGGCCATCCAGGCGAATGATCTTGTCGGCCGGAAGACGGCGCGCGACGGCGGCAAGGGTGTGAGTGAACTGGTGGACGACATGCGCGCCACGCTCACCGAGCTCGAGCGTATGGATCATGTTGACATGAAGGCGGTTTCGACGCGACTCGCCCCGGCGATCGCAGCGGCGGAAACGGCGACCGAATGGCTGTTGGGTCAAAACGATGCGACCTTGCCTGCGGCGACATCGGTCGAGTACCTGATGATGATGGGACGACTGGCGGGTGGCTGGATGTCAGCGCGTACCGCACTTGCGGCCCATGCGAAGAAGCAGATGGATGGAGCCGATGCCGACTGGCTGGACGCCCGCGTCACGCTCGCGCGCTACTACGCAGAACGCATGCTGCCGTTGGTCGAAGCCGGTTGCACTACCATCACCACGGGCGCGGAGAGCACCGTCGCACTGCCCGTCGCGCAATTGTAGTGTGGTTTGCAGCGGCGTTAGCCAAGTCGTCATCCGGGTCGGTCATCCGGGACGTCATCCCGGTCGGCGGACAGGCGGGTTGTCAGAGCGACGCCCGGGCGCTCGAATCCAGCCCGAAGGGCGTCGTCTCGCGGACAGCATCGAGTGGTATGGCACCATACACATGAGGGAAGAGCTCCACTCCTCCCACAGTATTTTCATAGCGTAGCTCACCGTCGAGCGCCGCGACGTCTATCTTCAGCAGCGCAATGTCATCGACGCCGTCGTAGTACCGCGAGATGACCCCTGAAAGCTGCTCGGCGCTGCAGCAGTGGATAAAGCCCTCGGACTGAAGCGATGCACACCGGTATTTTCCGCTTTGCCTGGCAATCGCCAGGTCGTGCGCGGTTGCGATGTGCAGGATCTCCTTCATCAGTTCGTCAGTGGCGACCGGGTGTCAGCGACGCCAGGACGGCCTGAACGCAGGCGGCCTGTCACGAATCGATCGTGTCCTGCTCGTCGTTTCGACGACGCGCCCCATCACCCTTCTCTGCATCGGAAGCTGTTTTTTCGCGTTGCAGTGCCTCGCGCTCGGCACCTTGATCCGATGCCGGTGTGAATCCGTTGGCGGATGTACCGTCAACGCGAGGTGTGCCACCAGCCAGCGTCGCTGACGTGTCGGCGCTGGTGCTGCCGAAGGACGCCTTGGCGGCCTGCCAGGCCCGTCGAAAACGCCCCCAGAAGGCGGACAAGGTCTCTGGCCTTGCGAAGTCCAGACCCAGGCCTTTGCCCCAGACGACGTAGGCAATCATCAAGAGGCCCAACGGCCAGGCGACGAAGAACAGAAGCACCGTCAAGCCGATATTGACAGGGCTCCAGCCGGGAGACAATTGTGCGCGCAGCTCTTTCATGGGGACTCTCCATTACTTTCACAAAAAGAAGGTGAGGTCTTCACGTCCGAGAATCAAGCGCCGGGCTGCGGTGTGCGCCGGCATCTTGACTCAGTGGCATGCAGCATGCCGTGAGGTTGCGCTCGCTGTCTGCCCGACTCTCGTCCGGATAGGGAAGACTGGTGGAAGACCACTATCGGAAAAGAAGAACCGGTACCCTGCAGCTTGCCAGCAGAGCCGTGGTGGTCGAGCCGATGATGAGGTTTCGGATACGTGAGTGTCCGTAGGCACCGATGATGAGCAGGTCGATGTGCCGGGTCTCGACGACCTCGGCAATCATCTTTTCCGGCTCCCCCGCGATTATCTCTATCTCGACCTCGAAGCCTGCGTTCCGAAGCACGGCCGCCGCGCCTTCGAGGACGCGCCGCGTGGCGGCGTTATCCGTGCCGACGGTCACCAGGTGACAGAGCAGATCGTTGTAGTGAGGGCGAGCTGCGATGAAGTCGATCGCTTGCATGGCGCTCTTGCCGCCATCGAAGGCCAGCAGCATGCGCTTGATGGGCCGAAAGGCTCGGGAGGCGATGAGCAGGGGCTTTCGCGTGTAGCGGGCAACGCGCTCGAGATTCGAACCGATGTGCACGCTTTCCATGTTGGAATCCTCACCGCGCTTGCCCATCACGATGACGCCCACATCGCTTTCCAGTTCCTTGACCGTCTCGACGATCTCGCCGTGCCGGAGGCGTGTCTGTACTGCAGGGACACCCGCGGCAATGATGCGCGCTTCGGCGTCCTGCAGGATGGCGCGCCCACGCTTTTGTGCAAGTCTGGCACGCTGTACATCGAGTTCCGCGAGTTCGCCAAGCAAGGACGATCGAGCGCCAAGGCCGATGTTGCCACTCAAGTCAGAGCCATCACTGTTGCCGTGGCCAAAGCCGTCGCTGCGCCCGAGGACATGCACGACTCGTACGTCTGCATCGGCCCGTTTCGCTATCCAGACCGCATGGTCACAGACGCTTTCCGAATAGCCCGAGCCGTCGACGACGACCATTATCTGCAGTCTTGTCGGGTCGCCGGGCGTGCCATTGGCGGGCAAGTCGCCTTGCAAGTCGCCTTGCAAGTCGACCGTCTCGTCGCCTGCATCCTGCGGGTTCTGCTTGCTCATCGATCAATGCTCCAGGAGATCATCCAGTGCGCCAGGCTTGTCGTGTACGGCCAGACTGTCGACGATGGTCTCACTGGCTTCATTCAGGCCGATGATGTCGACCTCAGCGCCTTCGCGGCGAAATTTCAGCACGACCATGTCGAGAGCCTGCACACTCGAGATATCCCAGATGTGCGCCTGGCTGACGTCGATGATGACGCGATCGAGCGCCTCGCGAAAGTCGAATGCGGAAGTGAACGCATCGCTCGATGCGAAGAAGAGCTGACCTTCGATCCGGTAGGTGCGTTCCAGGCCCCGTTCATCGAGCGATGAGGTGACGCGGAAGATCTGCGCGATCTTGTAAGCGAAGAAGATTCCGGACAGCAGCACCCCCACAAACACGCCGATCGCCAGATTGTGCGTCGCGACAACCACGATGACGGTGGACAGCATGACCACGGAAGAGCTTCGTGGATGCTCGCGCAGGTTGGCTATCGACGACCAGCTGAAGGTGCCGACGGAGACCATGATCATGATGGCGACGAGCGCGGCCATGGGTATCTGCCCGACCCAGTCGCCAAGAAAGACGATCATCAGCAAGAGAAACACGCCGGCAATGAAACATGACAGCCGCCCGCGACCCCCTGATTTCACGTTGATGATCGACTGGCCGATCATCGCGCATCCCGCCATGCCACCGATGAAGCCCGTCGCCGTGTTGGCCAGGCCCTGGCCGATGCACTCACGCCGCCGGCTGCTGGTCGTATCGGTCAGCTCGTCGACGATCGACGCCGTCATCAGAGACTCCAGCAGGCCGACCGCCGCAACACCGGCCGAGTAGGGGAGGATGATCATCAGTGTCTCGAAAGTGAACGGGACGTCGGGCAGCAGGAAGATCGGCAGCGAGTCGGGAAGCTCGCCCATGTCGGATACGGTGCGCAGGTCCAGTCCGAAGATCAGTGAAGCCGCGGTCAACGCAATGATACAGACGAGCGGGGAGGGTACGGCGCTGGTTATTCGCGGGAACAGGTAGATGATGGCCAGGCCGGCGGCGACCATGACGTACGTGAAGGCCGGTACGCCGATCAGTTCAGGCAGTTGCGCGAGGAATATCAGGATCGCGAGGGCATTGACGAATCCGGTCATGACCGACCGAGACACGAAGCGCATGACCGACCCCAGGCCCAGCACGCCAGCAAGAATCTGCAGGAGACCAGCAAGCACGGTCGCCGCCAGCAGGTACTGCAAGCCGTGTTCCTTGACGAGTGTGACCATCAGGACAGCTGTTGCGGCTGTGGCCGCCGAGATCATGCCGGGCCGTCCACCCGCTATCGCCGTGATGACGGCAATCGAGAAGGAGGCGTAGAGCCCCACCTTCGGATCGACGCCTGCGATGATCGAGAACGCGATGGCCTCCGGAATAAGCGCCAGCGCCACGACAAGGCCGGCAAGGAGGTCTGCGCGGGCGTTGCCGAACCATTCGTGCTGCAGTTTGTGTAGCAGGTCGCTGTTCACGTGCGCGGTGTCCGGAGGGTAAGGCGGGCGGGCGAGGGTAGCGCGGAATGGGTGTCGGGCACGATTCTCGCTCGAATCTCGTTTTTGCCCGACTTTCTGCATCAGACAGGCCAGATACCCGTATAATGCGGGTCAGGACGTGGATCCGGACGAGAAATCCGCAATCGAAGGTACGCCTGTTAGGCGGTCGGCACGCAACGTGACCGAGTCATGATCGCCTCGGGTGGACTGGTTAAACTGCGTCGCAGTGTGACGATGCGGGGTTGAAATGTCGGGAAGTGAACCCGACTCACCCTGTACGACAAACGCCATTGTGCTGGCGATCCCCTGAAAGTCTGCGTCAACGTGTGATTCCGTGACGCTGACAAGATCGAACCGCTCGGCGTTGACAAGTTGACAATGCGCTACCACAACGAGCACGGCCTCGCGTCGACAGATACTGTCCGTGCCGCGGGACATTGAACCAGAGCTACCTGAGCCCCAACCTTTCATGGTATTCGAAGACCTCGGCCTGTCGGCCGAACTCCTGCGCGCAATCGGCGAGCAGGGATACGACGAACCCACGCCCATCCAGCAGCGAGCCATTCCGCTTGTTCTCAGTGGTCGGGATGTCATGGCGGCTGCCCAGACCGGCACCGGCAAGACCGCGGGCTTCACACTGCCGCTGTTGCAGAGGCTGAGCGCCAACCCTTCCGCCAAGGGATCACGGCCGGTGCGTGCGCTGGTGTTGACCCCCACGCGGGAACTCGCAGCACAGATTGACGAAAGCGTTCGTACCTACGGAAAATTTCTGCCTTTGAAGGCTGCAGTCGTTTTCGGCGGTGTGAAGATCAATCCGCAAATCGAGCAGCTGCGTCGCGGCGTCGACATCCTGGTCGCGACACCGGGTCGCTTGCTGGACCACGCCAGCCAGAAAACCGTCGATCTCTCGAAGGTGGAAATCCTGGTGCTCGACGAAGCGGATCGCATGCTCGACATGGGCTTCATTCACGATATCAAGCGGGTTCTGGCCCTGCTACCTGCGAACGTGGACCGACAGAACCTGCTTTTCTCGGCTACGTTCTCTGACGATATCAAGCGCCTGGCCGGGCGGCTCCTGAACGACCCGGAACTGGTCGAAGTGGCCCCGCAGAACGCCACGGCTGATCGCATCGAGCAGGTCATTCATCCGGTCGACAAGATTCGCAAGCGTGAATTGCTGAGCCAGTTGATCTCTGTCGGCAACTGGCGGCAGGTATTGGTTTTCACTCGTACGAAACACGGCGCCAATCGTCTGGCTGAACAACTGGGCAAGGACGGACTGACGGCCGCTGCTATTCATGGCAACAAGAGCCAGGGTGCTCGGACCCGTGCGCTGGCTGGTTTCAAGGCAGGCGATGTGCGTATTCTGGTCGCTACTGACCTTGCCGCACGCGGTCTCGATATCGACCAGTTGCCCTATGTCGTCAACTTCGAATTGCCGAACGTACCCGAAGACTACGTACACCGAATCGGGCGTACTGCGCGCGCCGGGCTTTCGGGACAGGCCGTTTCACTCGTCTGTGTGGATGAGCTCAAGTTGCTGCGCGACATCGAACGTCTGATTCGTCGGGAACTGCCGAAAATAGTCGTCGAGGGATTCGCGGTCGATCCAAGCATCGCCGCCGAGCCGATCGTCAACGGGCGCGGTCAGGGCGGTGGACAGCGTAAAGGTCCCAACGGTGGACGAGGTCGGGGTCAAGGTCGTGGTCGGGGTGGCCCATCGGGTGGCGGTCCGGGTAGTTCGCCGGGTGGACTGGCGGGTTCAAGGCCACGTGCCGCTGGCAACGCGCGCCACTCGGGGCGTGCGCGTCGTCCCTGACAACGCACTTTCCGGGATTTCGAAATCGGACACTAACAACCGAATGCGATGAGCGACAAGGAAACGACGGCAGGGTCGGCCGACAAGCCTGTCCGCCAACGACGATCCTCGGTAAAAACCTCTGCAAGCGCGGATGAAGCGGCGTCAGGTGTGGCGTCAGGCGCGGCGTCGAAGGTGGCAAAAAGGAAGCGCCGCGCATCATCCGGTGACGGCGACACGCAGATCGCCGACGGGGCGGCGCCAGCAGCAAAGCCTGTGTCCAAGGCCCGCGCACCGCGCAAGAAAGCGGCTGCAAAGGTAGCGTCGAGTGCGACGGCAGAGTCGACTGCCACGATAAAGTCCAGTTCTGCCGCGAAAAAGTCTGCCACGACAAAGTCTGCCACGACGAAGAAGGTCGCGAAGAAGAGACCGGCAAAGGTCGCAGCCACGGCCGCGCCGAAAGCGATCGAGGCGAAGAACACGGCCGCGGATGGGCCGACCCGCACGAGTGTGAAATCGCCTCGGAAAAGTGCAGTCAAGCAGGCGGATGCGGCGCCGTCTGCCGAGGTCATGGCCAAGCCTGAAACAATCGCAGCCGAAAAAAGGACACCCCGGACGCGAGCGCCCGCGACAGGCGGTAACAGCAAGAAGGTTGCGCCCGAGCCGAATGAGGAAGGGCGTCGCCAGACAGCTGACGCGAACAGTGACGCACCATCGGATCACGTTGCCACGAACGGCAAGGCCGGCGTCTCGGCACGTTCCGGACAACCCGCACACAGTGAAGACGCGAGCGCTCCGGCCGGGCGCGGCAGCGGCAAGAATGCGAAAGACGGTCGCGGACAGGGCCGCAACAACGAGAGTCGCCCTGACGGTGGTGGTCGCAGTCGGCGTCGAGGCAGAAGTGAGGGTGACGGTCCGAAAAACGGATCGAGAAACGGCCCGAAGAATGGCCCGAAGAATGGCCCGAACGACGGCCGGAATCAGCACACGCGAAAGCAGGGCAACAAGCGCAACAAGCGCGGCAAGCGGCACAATGGAGACGAGGGACCACAGCCGGGCAATCGCCTGCCCAAGTCGATGCAGGTGCGTGAACTGCCTGACGATATCGGCAACCGCTTGCCCCCGGCGTTGCGCCGGCGAATGAACCTTGACGATGAAGCGCTCGACAACATCGGCAATCGCGCACCCCCATCGACAGGTCAGCAGGTCGTCGATGACGAAATCGGCAACCGCAACAATTGCAACGTCAATAACCGGTTTCCGTCCGACAGCAACGTTCTGGCAGGCTCCGATGCATCGACGATCGGTGGACGCGGGCGCGGACGTGGACGCAACTCGGTCATCAGAGGCGGTCTCAATCACGGCCAGGGCAAGATCGGCGTCTGGATCGGAGGCACGATCGAACCGGGTCTGATGCCCACTCGACGCGGCAAGGAGGCGAATGGCAACGTCGCACAGCGCGCGGACACGGTAGAAGAAGTCGAGGTCAATGGCAATTGCTGGAATCGAAGTCCGACGGGACGTCGACAAGGAGCGGCTGGTGACGGGGCGAGGGGTAACAACTCGCGCGGCAAGGGTCGACGCAATCAGGCGGGTCGAGCGTCGGGCAAGCGAAATCAATCGTCACAGGGTAATCGTGTCAAGAACGCGGCGCGTGGCGAGGGACGGAACCCGGGTCGACGTCCCCGTCGCCCGGACGCTGGCAATGCATCAACGGCGGAAAATGGCTCGACCTCGGTTGCCACAGAGGCACGGTCCGGCGCAGACACGGCGGTGCAAGGGCAGGCGCAGCCATCAGGTCAGTCGCCAGGTCAACCCCCAGGCCAGTCAAAGGGGCGTTCGGGTCGCGGACGTGGTCGTCGGCGACGCGGGGGGCAGCGACGCGCTCAGGCCACCGAGCCGAATGCGGGTGGCGCCGGTGGTGAGCTCAATGGCGGCACTGACGTTGGCAAGGGCGCGGGTGGGCAAGCCGCGCCGCCGGACACGGCCACAGCGCGGAGCGGCGAAGGTGGTGCCGAACGCAAGGGCCGTAGCCGCGGTCGTGGCCGTCGCCGTCAAGGTGGCGGCAATCGTGGCGCGGAGAACGGCAGCGGCCGTCCTGCTGAAGGCAATGAGGCCGGGGGCTCCTCTGCCAAAGGAGCGACGCGGGGCGAACAGAGGCCCCGCGAAAATACGGCTGGACGTGATGCAGAGCGAAGCGGCGGCAAGAGCCGCGATGATGCGGGTCAGTAGCGGTCTGACCGATCGAGCCTGGCCACCACATCGAACATCAGCGAGTGGCCGTAGTGGTCGACCACCGATCGCTGCAACACGGCGAACCCCGTCTGCCCATACAGATCGAGAAGCCGTGGTCGATGGATCGACACGTGCGCCATCAGAGCAAGGCTGCCCGAGCACATTGCACGCAGCAGCTGTGACCCGATACCTTTCCCTCGATACGCGGGAACAACCTCGAGCAGGGTGATCAGCGAGAGTTCGCCCAGCGGCCGCATTGCCGCGATCCCGACCGTGCATCCGTCGATCGACGCAAGCAGTGTCGCGGGTGTGTGGTGTTGGAAGAGCGCGCCGCTTCGCGCGAGCCTCGCGATCAGACGGCTTGCCGTGTCCGGGCCGAGGTAGTCCGCGTACTGCTGCTCCCACGACGTGTAGAGTGACGCGACAAAAGGCTTGTCGTCCTGCCAGTTGCCTTGCGACAGTTCGGCAGGACCGTGTTGATCGAATACCGACGCTGCAAATACGTCCATGCGATGCATCGCTCGCAGGTTCTGCGCCAGGCAGAACACGCCGCTACGATACAGAAAGGCCGCTCACATGTTCGGGTAATTCGGTCCACCGCCACCCTCCGGCACTACCCAGGTGATGTTCTGACTCGGGTCCTTGATGTCGCAGGTCTTGCAGTGAATGCAGTTTTGCGCATTGATCTGGAATCGTGAGATCTCGTTCTCGACGACGATTTCGTAGACCCCGACCGGGCAATAGCGCGTTGCCGGCTCCGCCCACTTGGGCAGGTTCACATCAATGGGAATGGAGGCGTCCTTGAGCTGCAGGTGAACCGGCTGGTTATCCTCGTGGTTGGTGCTCGAGAGGTAGACCGAAGAAGGCTTGTCGAAGGTCAGCTTGCCGTCAGGCTTCGGATAGACCGGTGCCGTGCACTCGTCTGCCACTTTCAGACAGGCATGGTCGGGTACGTCATCCTTGAGGCCTATCGGCAGCTTGCCGCCGAAGAGATTCTGGTCGATGTAGTTGTAGGCGCCGCCGAGATACATACCGAACTTGTGCATGGCTGGCCCCCAGTTGCGTGAGCGCTGCAGTTCGTCGCCGGCCCAGCTCGCCATGAAACGCTCTTCAAACTCGGTCAGTTCGCGCGTGATTGCAGGCCCGGACTCCGTGTCACCTGCATCCCCGTCGGCGGCCTCTCGCAGGGCATCGGCGATGGTCTCGGCGGCGACCATGCCGGACTTCATCGCCGTGTGGGTGCCCTTGATCTTGGCGAAGTTCAGTGTGCCCGCGTCGCAGCCGACGAGCAGCGCGCCCGGCATGGTCATCTTCGGCAATGAGTTCAAGCCGCCTTTGGTGATACCCCGCGCGCCATAGCAAATGCGCTTGCCGCCTTCGAGCACATCGGCAATGACCGGGTGGGTCTTGAAGCGCTGGAATTCCTCGAAGGTCGAGAGGTAGGGGTTCGAGTAGTTCAGGTCGATGATGAGGCCGACGACCACCTGGTTGCCCTCGAGGTGATAGAGAAAGCCACCGCCGGTGGTCTTCGTTTCCGACAAGGGCCAGCCGGCACCGTGCACGACCACGCCCGGTTCATGCTTCGCGGGATCGACTTCCCAGAGCTCCTTGAGCCCGATACCGTAGTGCTGTGGAGAACGCCCCTCGTCAAGGCCGAACTTCTCGATCATCTGCTTGCCGAGATGCCCGCGGCAACCCTCGGCGAATACCGTGACCTTTGCATGCAACTCCATGCCGCGTTCGAAGCCCGCTTTCGGCTTTCCGTCGATGTCCACGCCCATGTCTCCGGTGGCGACACCCTTGACGCGACCATCGTCGTGGAAGAGCACTTCGGCCGCCGCGAACCCGGGAAAGATCTCCACGCCCAGCGACTCGGCACGCTCGGCGAGCCAGCGCGTGAGGTTGCCGACGCTCGCCACATGATTTCCCTGGTTGTGCATGGTCTTGGGCGATAAAGCGTTCGGCACCTTCACGTGCTTCGTCGCGCTGGTGAAGAAAAGAATGTCGTCACGGGTCACGTCGGTCTTCAACGGTCGGTCGGCATCGTTCTTCCAGTCCGGGAAGAGTTCATCGAGTGCGCGCGGTTCGACCACTGCACCCGAGAGAATGTGAGCACCGATCTCCGAGCCCTTCTCCAGCACGACGACGCTGATTTCCTGTGCCCGCTCACTGGCCAGCTGCATCAGGCGGCAGGCCGTCGACAGGCCCGCCGGGCCACCGCCGACGATCACGACATCGAAGAGCATCGCTTCACGTTCTTCCAGGGTTGGGTCTTCACTCATGGCGTGCGTCCTCGGTGGGGCTGTCTGTGGCGATAGCGGGTCGATCGGTCATCCGGCCCGGTACAATGCCGGGATTGTAGCGAAGCCACGCCCGTTCCATGCCCTCGACTGCTCCGTCGTCTCCGTCTACAACGGACGATGCCGTCTCCCCTGGCCCGTCGACGGCGACCACCGTACGATCATCCGACGCCTCGGCAGGACCTGCGACGGAGTTCTTCGCGTCCTGTGCCGCGGGGCTTGCGAAGTTTTTGGTGGACGAGCTCCGCTTGCTCGGACTCGATTCGGTCCGCGAAGCGGGTGCCGGTGCGAGTTTCACGGGAGGGCTGGCGGCCGGCTATCGGGCATGTCTGCATTCGCGTGTGGCCAATCGAATACTGATGCCGCTGCACGCAGGCGCGGCGGCGACGCCCGAAGCCCTGTACGAGCGCACGCAGGAGATAGACTGGTCGAGACATCTCGACGTCGAAGGGACGCTGGCGGTCGATTTCTATACCGCCAGTTCCGCCATCACGCATTCACAGTATGGCGCCCTCAAGATCAAGGACGCGATCGTCGATCAATTTCGTGAACGCTATGGTCGTCGGCCGAACGTCGAGCGCGAAAGCCCCGATGTCCGGGTCAACGGTTATCTGTATCGCGATCGCGTGCGTCTCGCGATCGACCTGTCAGGCACGAGTCTGCACCGGCGCGGATATCGCGATAGCGGCGGGCCGGCACCGATCAAGGAGAACCTTGCCGCCGCCTTGTTGCTGGCATGCGATTGGCCGGCGCGGGCCGAGGCTGGTGAAGCCTTTGCCGATCCGATGTGCGGTTCGGGCACGATCCTGATCGAAGCCGCGATGATTGCCTGTTGTCGCGCTCCCGGGCTCGGCCGTGATCACTTCGGTTTCCTGGGTTGGAAGGGGCACGATGCCGAGCTCTGGGAACGGCTTGTCGCCGAGGCGCGGGAGGCGATCCGCCCGTCGCCGGTGATCATCGCCGGCAGCGACCGGGTTGCTGCGGCCGTCGAGTCGACCCGTCTTCATGCGCTCTCTGCCGAGGTATTCGATGCCATCAGTGTCGAGACGCTCGCCATTGCCGATGGCAGACCCGCGAGCCTCGCAGGCAGCTCTCGCGGCCTCGTGCTCACCAATCCGCCGTACGGTGAGCGTCTCGCGGCAGATCCGGCCTTTCACAGCGACTTCGGGACCGCCCTGGCAACGCACTACGACGGTTGGCAAGCCGGCATCATCACTGCAAGCTCGACCCCGGTTTCATTGCTGCGCCTGCCGCTCGAGAAGCGTCTCGACGTCAGTAACGGTGGCATCGACTGCGTCTTTCTGGAAGGCCGCGTGCCGGCGTGGACCGCCGCCCGGGACGTCAACCCGAGCACCGCTTTCGTCGAGGCGTCTGCGCTCCCGAGCGGGATTGAAGCCGTCAGCTTTCTGGGAGTCGACATCGTGCCCTTCGCCAATCGCCTCGCCAAGAACATGCGTTCGCTCAAGGGGTGGTTGCGACAAAGTGATATTCGCGCCTGGCGAGCCTACGACGCCGAACTGCCGGAATTCGCGATGGCCATCGACGTCTACGACATGCGGCAGGGCGCGCGGCATCTGGTTGTGCAGGAATATCGGGCGCCGGCGACAGTCAACGCCGTGTTGGCCGAGGCCAGACTGCAAGCCGTTGTCGACGCCTTGCCCGATCTTCTCGAAACAACTGCCGAGTGTGTGCATGTGAAGGTGCGGGAGCGCCAGCGTGGCACAGAGCAATACGGGCGCGCGCCTCTGCGTGAAAGCGTTGTCGATGTGCTGGAGGAGCAGGGTGCATGCTACGAACTGAACTTCTCCGACTACCTCGATACAGGACTCTTTCTCGATCACCGCAAGGTTCGGCGTCACATCGGCGACAGGGTCGCGGGCAAGCGTTTCCTCAACCTGTTCGCCTATACCGGTGCGGCGACAGTCGCGGCGATTGTCGGCGGTGCCCGGCAAAGCGTCTCGGTCGATCTCTCGAATCGATATTGCCAGTGGGCGGAGCGTAACCTCGCCCTGAACAAGGCAGACCCATCTGCGCATGTCGTCATCCGTCGCGATGTCTCTACCTGGCTACAGGAAGCATCTGCCGATGAACGATTCGATGTCATCCTGCTCGACCCGCCGACGTTCTCGAATTCGACCGGAACAGAACGAGACTTCAGCGTTCAGGCGGATCATGTCGCGATGATCGAGGCCTGCGTCGAGCGGCTCACGGCCGACGGCACCTTGATATTCTCCAACAACTTCCGTCGATTCCGCATGGATCCGGCACTCGAGGCCGGACGTATCGGCGGACGCAAGGTCGTTGTCGACGAGCGCAGTCGCTGGTCGCTGGCACGTGACTTTTCGCGAAATCCCCGTATACATCGGGTCTGGTTCATCCAGCACACCCACTAGCGCTTCGGTATCGATGATGACGTTTCTTGCCCACTACGGACTCTTCCTGCTCAAGGCGCTCACGCTATTGCTCGTGTTCGCTGGCGGCGCCCTCTTGCTTGCCGTCATCGCGTCCCGCGCGCGAAAGGCGGGTGCGAGTGGCGGCAAGTCCGGCCGTGAGAAGGAGGGCCGGATCGAGGTCGTGAAGTACAACGAACGGCTCGATGATCTTCACGAGACGCTGTCGCTTTCCTTGCTGACGCCCATCGAACGCAAGCAACACGAAAAAGACACCCGCAAGCGCAAGAAGGAGGAGGCGAAGGAAGCCGCTCGCACCGCGAAGCAGGCGAGCAAGGCGCGCGACAAGGACAAAGGCGCGCCACCCGACGAGACGCGAGCCCGCGTGTTCGTTCTCGATTTCGACGGGGATCTCAGAGCGACGGCGGTCGAGACGCTGCGCCGGGAAATCACGGCGATACTGACCACGGCGACGCCAGCCGACGAAGTCGTGGTGCGTCTCGAGAGTGGCGGCGGGGCGGTCACCGGTTACGGGCTGGCGGGCTCTCAGCTCGACCGTGTTCGAGCGCACGGTACGCCGCTGACGATCTGTGTAGACAAGGTGGCTGCCAGTGGCGGATACATGATGGCCTGCGTGGCCGACAAGGTGATCGCGGCCCCGTTCGCGGTGCTGGGTTCCATCGGCGTGGTTGCACAGATTCCGAATTTCCACAGGCTTCTGAAAGAGCTGAACATCGATATCGAGATTCTGACGGCGGGTAAGTACAAGCGAACCTTGACCCTGTTCGGTGAGAACACCGACGAGGGACGCGAGAAGTTTGTTGCCGATATCGAACGCATACACGAGCAGTTCAAGCACCATGTTGGCGAGCGACGGCCGAGCCTCGACATGGAACGCGTCTCGACCGGTGAGGTATGGTCCGGTCAGGATGCGCTCGATCTTCAACTGGTCGATCGTCTGGCAACGAGTGACGAGTATCTCGTCGAAGCCTGTGAATCGCGCGACGTCGTGCTGGTGAAATTCGCACCGCCGAAGAAGGGGCTGCTTGGCCGGTTTTCCTTCGGCATGGAGCAGGCGGTCGATCGAACGCTGTTGCGCTGGCTCGACCGAGCGCAGCGTCACCCTTTGGGCTGATTTTCCTGACTGACGGTGTCGGCTGACATTCTCGTGACGGGAGCTGCATGCGCATGAGTGACGGAGCCGGCAGGCCGCGCCCTCTGGACGGCGTTCGGGTCCTCGAGATGGGCCAGCTCATCGCGGGACCGTATGCCGGTCAGATCCTGGCGTCGTTCGGTGCCGAGGTCGTCAAGATCGAAGCGCCAGGGCGTGGCGATCCGCTCAGGACATGGCGCCTGCTTGATGAGCATGGCACGTCTTACTGGTGGCGCAGCATTGCCCGTAACAAGAAGTCGGTGACGCTCGATCTGGGTACTGATGCGGGTCGAGATATCGCGCGTCGACTGATCGGACAGGCGGATGTGCTCATCGAGAATTTTCGTCCGGGTCGCATGGAGGCCTGGGGGCTCGGCCCGGAAACCTTCGCGGCAGCGCATCCCTCGCTGGTCTATACCCGCGTGTCCGGGTTGGCCAGGATGGGCCCTATGCGGCGAGGCCCGGCTTCGCGTCGGCCTGCGAGGCCGAGGGCGGCATGCGCTACCTGAACGGTCATCCCGGTGAACCGCCGGTCCGCGCCAACCTGAGCCTGGGGGACACATTTGCCGGTTTGCACGCAGTCATCGGCACCTTGCTGGCGCTGCTGGCGCGATCACCGCTCGAGCGCGAGGGCAGCGCCGTGAGCGACACCTCGGGTGTTGCTGGCCACGCGCGCAGCGTCGGTCAGGTGGTCGATGTCTCCATCCTCGAGTCGGTGTTCGCGATGCTCGAAGGCGTGGTGCCCGAATACGACGGCGCGGGCGTCGTGCGCGAGCCTTCCGGCACCACGGTGACCGGTATCGTACCAACCAATACCTACCGTTCGAGGGACGGGCGTTTCGTGGTCATCGGCGGTAACGGGGATTCGATCTTCAAGCGGCTCATGTGCGCCGCCGGGCGCGATGACCTTGCCGATGATCCGGCCCTGGCCGACAACGCCGGGCGAGTCCTCCGGGAGCGCGATATCGACAAGGCACTGGCAGACTGGTGCTCGACACTGGATGCCGATGAACTGCTCGCTCGGCTCGGTGCCGCCGAAGTACCTGCCGGACCGATCAACAGTGTTGCCGATATCTGCCGTGATCCACACTTCCTGGCGCGCAAAAGCATCGAATCGGTAGGCTTTGGCGACTCGGTTCGGCGGCTCCCGGCGGCGCATCCCCGTCTCTCGTCTACGCCTGCACGAACAGACTGGTCAGGTCCGGCCCTCGGCGAACACACCGAGTCTGTTCTCCGCGAGTGGTTGTCGGTAGACGCGACGACGCTTGCGCACTGGCGACGTTCGGGCACGCTCTGATCTCGTCTGCGTAACGTCTCCGTCAAGTCTGCGCGTCAGGCGTCGATACCTGCATTCAGGACGCCGGTGTATCCACTACATCGAGACAAGCTCGAGTTCCCTGTCCGCTGCAAGCCGGACTGTCCGGGAGCATGCTGCGAGTGAACGGCACCGAAGGGCTGGAGATTGGACGAGTTGAGGGAGAATCTGACAGCTGGTGGCACCTGTAACGTAGCTTACGTTGCCGATGAGCGCTGTTTGCCATGAACGGTTCGGTTTTGCCTGAACTGTTGACGAGTGCGGTAGCCGAGGACCGCCTGCGCCCGGTGGTCCTGCATGTCGATGACGATGTCGCCAGCCTGATCATGGCGGAGGGATCGCTCGAGGAAGCGGGTTTCGACGTCATTCAGGCGGTCAACGGCGTCGAGGCGCTGGTCGAGTTCGAACGGAACGGGCCGGATCTGATCATCATGGACGCGATCATGCCCGTCATGGACGGATTCGAGTGCATCCGGCAACTGCGCGAGCAGGTTGCAGGTGCACACATCCCCATTCTCATGATCACCGGGCTCGATGATTTCGACTCGATCAATCGGGCTTACGACGTCGGTGCGACCGACTTCCTGACCAAGCCCATCAATTTTTTTGTCCTGCCGCACCGTGTGCAGTACATGATGCGCGCCAAGCTCACCGCTGATGCGCTGCGGATCAGTCAGGCAAAGCTCGACAACGCACAGCGGATAGCCAGGTTCGGGAACTGGGAGTGGCGTCCGGCCACGGGGGAGTTGCTCTGGTCCCGGGAGTTCGGCCGAATTCTCGGTCTCGAGCGGAAGGAGTCGGAGGGCAAATGGGATGATTTCGTGGGCTGCGCCCTCGAATCCGACCGCGAGGAGCTGGCGGCGGTCACCCGACTGGCAGTAGCCGAACATCGCTCTGTCAGTCTCGAATTCAGGATTCTACTGGCAGATGACTCGATCAGAACCGTGCGGCTCGAGGCGGAGCCGCTGGTCGGCGAGGGTGGACAGTGCGCGCAAATGCTCGGTACCTTGCAGGACATAACCGAACGCACGGACGCTCAGGCGCAGATCCACACGTTGGCTTATTTCGATCTGGTAACCGGTTTGCCGAATCGTGCCCAGCTTTACGAGCAGTTACGCGTGGTCCTGAAATCGGCCATTCGCTCGCGTTCGGTCTTCGCATTGCTCTTTCTCGATCTCGACCATTTCAAGCAAGTCAATGACACGCTTGGGCACGACGCCGGGGACGATCTGTTGCGGCAGGTGTCGGAGCGACTTATCTCTGTGGTTCGCGATACCGACACGGTCAGTCGACCCGGTACCGAGATCGCCGCCGAAGCTTTCGAGCACACGGTCGCGCGGCTCGGAGGGGATGAGTTCGTCGTGCTGCTGGGCCGTATCGACAGAGCTGAAGAAGCGGCCCGGGCGGCCCAGCGTATCGCGGCGAGCATCAGTGAGCCGTACAGTATCGTGGGCACCGAAGTCGTCGTCACGACGACCATCGGCATCAGTGTCTATCCGGCAGATGGTGAGGACGCCGAAACACTGCTGAAACACGCTGATGTGGCGATGTACCACGCCAAGGAGCGGGGCCGCAACGGCTACCAGTTCTATTCGCGCGGCATTCATGAAAAGACGCTCGAGCGATTCTCGATGGAGCGTGAGTTGCGTGAAGGTATCGAGAGCGGCGAGTTGTCGCTGGTCTTCCAACCGAAGGTGCGACTCTCCGATGGCTGCTTGTCCGGTGCCGAAGCGCTGGTTCGCTGGAATCACCCGACGCGTGGCGAAATCAGTCCGAGCGAATTCATTCCCCTGGCCGAGGAAACCGGACTCATTCTGCCCATCGGTCAGTGGGTTCTCAAGGAGGCCTGCCTGCAACGAAAGCGATGGACCGATGCTGGATTGCCGGAATTTTCGCTGGCGGTCAATTGCTCGGCAGTGCAGTTCACACGCGGTGACGTGATTGCCGATATCAGTGCCGCCGTCGAGAACAGCGGACTCGATCCACGATGGCTCGAAGTGGAGCTGACGGAGAGTCTGCTCATGAAGGATATCGACAAGGGGATCGAATCGCTCGAACGCATGAAATCGATCGGCATCCAGATCGCCATCGACGACTTCGGCACGGGCTTCTCGTCGTTGAGTTACCTCAAGCGCCTGCCCGTCAACAAGTTGAAGATCGATCAGACCTTCGTCACTGATCTGCCCGTCGACAAGGGCGATGCAGCGATCGTCTCGACGATCGTCACGTTGAGCCGGAACCTTGGCCTGAGTGTCGTGGCGGAGGGCGTCGAAACGATTGAACAGTACGAGATTCTGCGGGCCTTCGGTTGTGACGAAGCGCAAGGCTACCTGATCAGCTGGCCGTTACCGATCGATCAGTTCGAGGCATGGTACGAGCAGCACCGGGACGATCAATTGCCCATGGTGGCGGGCCTGTAGTATTCAGCGATGTTGCCAGACGGCCGGTCGCTTCTGCTGGAAAGCGTCGATGCCCTCTGCCACGTCGTCGGCCATCATGCTGTCCGCCATCGCTTCGCTGGCCATCGCATAGGCTTCATTCAGCGGGCGCTCGAGCTGCTGGTAGAACAGTGACTTGCCCATGCTCACCGCGACGGCTGACTTGGAGGCGATCCGACGGGCGAGTTCCTCGACGGCGGCATCGAGTTCATCCGGCGACACGACGCGATTGACCAGACCCCAGTCGCACGCTGTCTCGGCCGAGACGAAGTCACCGGTCAGCAAGAGTTCCAGCGCGCGCTTGCGGGCGATGTTGCGTGACAGCGGCACCGACGGCGTGCTGCAGAACAGGCCGACATCGATACCCGATACCGCAAAGCGCGCATTGTCGCTGGCGATGGCCAGGTCGGCGTTGGCAACCAGCTGACAGCCGGCGGCGGTGGCGAGGCCATGCACGCGTGCGATGACCGGTTGCGGCAAGGCGAGCAAGGAGCGCATCAGATCGCTGCAACGTTCGAACAGCGCGGCATGCCAGTCACGATCGGTGTGGCCACTCATCTCCTTCAGATCGTGCCCCGCGCAAAACGCCCTGCCCTGTGCCGCGATCACCACGACTCGGGTGGCGTCGTCGAGTCGGTCGACCGCCGATTGCAGGGCCTCGAGCATCTCTATCGACAGCACATTGAACCGGGCAGGCCGGTTAAGGGTCAGGGTGGTGATGCCGTCCCGCTGCTCGATCAGCAGTACGGGAGCGTCAGGCTCTGTGGCCATCGCAGGCTGGGACGAAAGGCTCATTGTGTGACTGCTCCCTGTTTGGTCTCGGACGGGTCGCTCCCGACCGGGAACGCTTGTTGGTGCATCGTGGCGATGATGGTGCCACAGCTGATGGCGTAGCGAGTCACGAGGGAGTGCGTGATTGCTATGCTTGGGTCATGCCTGCACCTGACTCCGATCTCGACCCCGATTCCAGTCCCGGCCCGGCGATCACGCTCGAGGCGTTTCGTTCACTGATGCAAGAGCGATTGCCGTTTGCGGCGCTGATGGGCCTGGCGGTAGATCACATCGGCGCGGAGTCAGTGCAGTTGCGCACGGTCTATGACGAGCGGTTCCTGCGCCCGGGTGGAACGATTGCCGGACCGATCATGATGGGCCTTGCCGATGCAGCGATGTATGCCGTGGTGCTCTCGCGTATCGGTCCGGTCGAGCTTGCCGTGACGACCCAGTTCTCCATCAACTTTCTCAGAAAGCCGCTGCCTGGCGATGTGCTTGCCGAAGCGCGCCTCCTGAAGCTGGGCAAGAGACTGGCGGTAGGAGAGGTCACTTTGTGGAGTGAGCGTGGCAAGCGCGAAGACCCGGTTGCCCATGTGACGTCGACCTATTCGATTCCTCCGCCCGACAACCGCTGATGCGAAGATGCGAGGAGTGGTAATGGACAATGCTTCAGGTGAGGGACTCGACCGCATAGAAGCCTGTGTATTCGATGCTTACGGTACCTTGTTCGACGTGAATTCAGCCGTCGGAGCTTGCGCCGCCAAGGTTGGGCCGAAGCATGCCGAGCTCTCGGGTGAATGGCGACGCCGACAACTCGAGTACACCTGGTTGCTGAGTCTCATGGGAGAGCATCGTGATTTCGAGCAGGTCACGGCCGATGCGCTCGCCGTCAGTCTGGCGCAATTCGGTCTCGACGACGCCCTTGCCGGCTCCTTGATGGCAGCGTATCGACGACTGGCGCCTTTTCCCGAAGTGGCGAGTGTGCTTGCCGTGCTCGGTCGCGCGGGCCTGACGCGTGCCATTCTCACCAACGGTTCGCCAGCAATGATCGACGCTGCCGTCGTCAACGCGGGTTTCGCTTCATCGCTCGAACATTGCCTGTCGGTGGAGTCGGTTGGTATCTTCAAGCCTGACCCTCGGGTCTATCAGCTGGCTGTCGACACGCTCGGTGTAGCCAGAGAGCGAATCGCGTTCATGTCGTCGAATGCCTGGGACGCCGCAGGTGCCGCCAATTTCGGCTTCCAGGTGGTCTGGGTAAATCGCTACGCTCAACCGCGCGAAGCCTTGCCGGGATCACCGTCGGCGATCATTGCCGAGCTCGGTGAGTTGCCCGCGCTTGTCGGCATTTGCTGACGGCGGCGCGGCAGATCTGCGAGCACGACATTTTTCGCATGCTCGTCCAGCTGCCGCCAGCTGCCTATCTCGTCGAGCGTGCGCAGGCAGCCCGCGCAAAGTCCGGTGCGCGAGTCGATATGGCAAACGCCCGTGCACGGTGAGGATGCCGGTGTTGATTCAGTCACGTTTCTCTTGAGACGATCGAGGCGGGCAGGTCGGATTCCGCGTGGGGGCGGCAGAAGCGCCGTCGGGATGATGGTAGCGGGTTCCGGAGGCACTGATACACTCCGCGCAACCTCAGACCCTCGATTCCCGCGTTGACGATCTACAACCTCGGTTCGATCAACATCGACCATGTCTATCGGGTCCCGCATCTGGTGCGACCCGGTGAAACCTTGTCGAGCCATGCTCTGGAAACGGTTCTCGGCGGCAAGGGGGCCAATCAGTCGGTCGCGGCAGCGCGCGCCGGGGCCGAGGTCCGGCATATCGGCCAACTGGGCCGCGCGGATGCCTGGGCACGCGATGTGCTCGTTGGGGCAGGTGTCGACGTATCGACAGTTGCGCTCGTTGATGACGCCAGCGGCCACGCGATCATTCAGGTCGATGACGGCGGCGAGAACGCCATCGTGCTGCACGGCGGTGCGAATCAGCTGATCGATGATGCGTTCATTGCCGGTGCGCTGGACGCGGCAATCGTCGGTGACTGGTTGCTGTTGCAGAACGAGACCAGCGGCATTGCTGACGCCTTCGCGATGGCGAATGAGCGCGATCTCCGTATCGCCTTCAATCCGGCGCCCATGCATGCTGATGTTGCAGCGCTGCCGATCGAGCGTTGCGACACGCTCATACTCAACGAGACCGAAGCGGCCATGCTGGCCGGAGATTCCGGGACCCCGTCGATCGAGGCTGTTCTGCAAGAGCGTTATCCCGACGTTCGCATCGTGCTCACACTCGGTGCCGACGGCGCACGTCTGATCCATGGGAAGTCCGGTCTGTCGCTCTCGGTCGCAGCGCCTGTTGTCGATACCGTCGACACCACCGGGGCTGGGGATACGTTTGTCGGCTACCTGCTGGCCTCGCTGGTCGACGGGCACGACAACGAGATTGCCCTGCGTCGTGCCTGTGCAGCGGCAGCATTGTCGGTCACTGTCGCTGGCGCGACCCCGTCCATCCCTGCGGCCGGGTCGGTCGACGAGTTCCTCGAGGCGACGCCGTCATGACGCGCAAGCTCATCATCGATACTGACCCTGGCGTCGACGATGCCATGGCGATCGCGTTCGGTCTCTGTCATCCGGACATGGAGCTGCTGGGTCTCACCACGGTTTTCGGCAATACATCGATTGAATTTGCCACCCGCAACGCCCAGTACATACTCGACGTCATGGGCGCCCGGGACGTGGCGGTTGCACGGGGTGCCGCGGCGCCTCGTGTCCAGGCGGCGCATGCGCCACCCGATTTCGTTCACGGCAGTGATGGCCTCGGCAATGTCTGGCCTGCGGGTGGCGTGACCCTTGCGCCAGATTGTCGGCACGCCGAAATCGAGCCACTCGATGCGGCAGACTTCATCATCGACAGTGCTCGTCGGTATCCCGGTAAAATCTCGCTGGTGGCGGTTGGTCCGCTGACCAATATCGCCGAGGCGCTGGCGCGGGAGCCTGCCTTGCCGGAGTTATTGCATGAACTCGTCATCATGGGCGGTTCGCTGCAGGAACCCGGCAACGTCTCACCGCTCGCCGAGGCGAATTTCTGGAATGACCCGCATGCGGCCGATGATGTGCTGAGTGGGAATTGGCCGGCGAGTATCGTCGGGCTCGACGTGACACACCGCATCATGCTGTCAGATGACGATCTCGGCCGGCTTCGCGATGATGCGGGGCTGACCGGCCGGTTGCTCTGGGAGTCAAGTCGCTTCTATGTGGACTTCTACACTTCTCGCGCAACGGCGATCGGTGGTGATGGTCGTCGCGAATGCGCGATGCACGATGCTGCAGCCATCGCCCGCGTCGTCGTGCCCGAGGCCTTCGAGACGGTGCAGGGCGGTGCTCGGGTCATCCCCGATGGCATGGCGATCGGCCAGTTGACGCTCGACCGGCTCGGCCACGACTATCCGGTAGCACACTGGGCTTCACGGCCGCGAAGCACGGCGGTGTGTATCGACGTGCAGGCCGACCGGGTTCGCAGCCACTTTCTCGACACTGTCATTGATCATCACATCCGCTGAATCACATCCACCTGATCGACGTGTCTGCACTACACTCCAGCCTATGAGATTCTCGACGCAGGTGCTGCCGGCGCTGCTCGTCTCCCTCGTGGCGGCGGGTGGTTGTGACTGGGTCGACTCGACGGGCAAGCAGTCGAACGAGAGCAGCGTGCGCGTTCTGCTCGACGATGTGCCACCCGGTGGTGCTCTCGCGCTCAACGAGGACATGATCGCGAGTATCGATCCGCGGCCGGTCGGCTTCAGCGGTGAAGCAAGTTACACCTGGAAAGCCGGATCCGATGCGGAGGGGGCGCTCGACACCTGCCGAAGCATCGAGGGATTCCGCAGCGAGCTTGCCGCGGCGAGCCTGACCGAGGCCTGCACCGAGGCAGAGAACTGCAGCCTCGAATTCGAACAGATCGAGGGCGAGACGCCCGACAGCGTGAGCTTTTCGCTGCGCGTACCGCAACTGAAGGCGCCAGTGGGGATTCGCCGGACGCTCGAGACGACGTCGCTCGACGGCCCCCTCATCGCGAATACCTATGATCTTTGTCTCATCGCCATCAACGAGGCCCCGGATGCCGTCGACGACGGACCCTATGAGCTGGTCGAAGGGACGACGCTGATAATCGGCGATGACGAACCTACGATCCTGGCCAACGATACGGACGACATCGACGTCGGCAACTTCCCGCAGTTGACGATACGGACAGAGACGATTGTCCAGCCGAATTTCGCGACGAGTTTCGAGATTCTCCCCGGTGGTGGATTCAGTTACAGCTACGCGAACATCGATCTGCTCGAACCACTGACCGACCGGTTCGAATACGAGGTGGATGACGGTGTGCATACGGGTGCGGAATCCGCACGCGCAAGCGTCGAGATCCGCATCGTGCCCGGCAATCGTGGCCCGGTGCTGATCGCGGAAATCGCGCCGATCGAGGCCCGGGCCGGAGAGCTGCTCAGTGTCGATCTCGGCGCCAGTTTCAGTGACCCGGAAGGCGCGGCCCTCGAGTTCACGGCCGATGAGGCAAGGCTGCCCGAGAGTCGATCCTTGTCGGTCGGTCGAGACGGCGTGCTCAGCGGCACCCCGTTGCCTGAGGATGTCGGCCGCTATCAATTCACACTGACGGCGAGCGACGACGGCGATCGGGACCTGGCCCAGATCATCGACATCGAGATTCTGCCTCCGCTCAATCAGCCGCCTGAATACGAGCCTGGATCGGTCGATGATGTGCTGATTCCTGTCGGTGTGCGCATCGCAGGTATCAGCGGCGTCTTTACCGATCCGGATGGCGACTTTCTGACCTATGTGCTGCTGGGCGAGGTTCCACGTGGTCTGGCGATCGATGACGAGACCGGCGTCATCACGGGACGCCCGCGCGTGCGCGGTATTTTCCGGGGCGTGATCATCCGGGCAAGCGATCCACAAGGTGAATTCGTGGAATCCGAACCTTTCACCATCCGCGTTTTCTGACTCGTCAGCTGTGGTCCGACGCACCTTCACGCCGATCCTGCCGGCGACCCCTTTGAGGCCTCGATCATCTTGCGGATGGCGGTGCGAGACTTGCACCGGCCTGGCGTATCGGCAACGATGGTGACAGTCTTCCCATTGCCTTCCTCATGAACACCGCCCTAAACCCAGTGTCCCCGGATCGCGCATCGCCACAGCATGCGTCTGGAGGTGCCCGCTATCTCTTCGTGAAGCATTCCGAGGGCTGGAATGTGGATCGTTGCACGCGCTGGATGGCGAACAACGGATGCGATGTCGACTGGTGCTATCCGGTAAGCGGTCAACCGTTTCCCGATCCTCGGGGCTACGCTGGCGTCGTTGTCTTCGGCGGCGCCGGTAGCGCCAACGATTGCTCCGATTTTGCCTGGGTGCGGGCCGAACTGAATTTTATCGAGTCCTGCCTGACGAGCGCTGTACCGCTGTTCGGCATCTGCCTTGGCGCGCAGATGCTGGCGCGTGTACTGGGTGCGTCGGTTGCCCCGCGAGCAGATGGCGCGGTCGAAATCGGTTTTCATCGTATCGATCCGACGCCCTCGGCGGACGATTTTCTCGAACGCCCGCTGACCATCATGCAGTGGCATTCCGAGGGTTTCGAGTTGCCGACAGGAACGGCTCGAATCGCCACATCAGACTTGTTCCCGAATCAGGCCTTTCGCGTGGACGAGCGTACGCTCGGCGTGCAGTTCCATCCGGAAGTCAATCCCGAGGCCCTGGCCATCTGGCATGAACGCAATCGTATCAAGCGCCCTGGTCAGCTCGACGACGCCGATCGCACATTGATGATGGCTGACGCGCACCGCCACGCAATCGATATCGACCAGTGGCTCGATCGCTTCCTGGGCGGCTGGACGCGTCGTTCGGCAAAGGCTGCATGAGGAACGTTGCCACTAGCGCCTGATGCAAACTTGCGACAGGTCGGGATCGAATTCTTCAGACGACTGACATGCAGGCATCCGGCAACTTTCTGTTCAATGTCTCGATCTATCTGGTCGTTGCCCTGATCGCCGTGCCGGTCGCCAAGCGGATCGGCGTCGGTCCGATGCTCGGCTACCTGCTGGCGGGCGTCATCGTCGGCCCCTGGGGTCTCGCGATCATCCGGGATGCTCAGCATATCGAGCTGTTCACCCAGATCGCGACCGTGCTGCTCTTGTTGCTTCTCGGTCTGGAGGCAACGCCTGCACGCCTGCGCCGTTTACTCGGCCACTTCCTGTCGATCGGCAGCTGGCACTACCTGATCACCGTGATCATCGTCTCGGCCGTGGCGCTCATCATCGGCTTGCCCTGGCATCACTCACTGGTCGCCGGACTTGCCTTGTCACTCTCCTCGGGAGCCATCGCCGGTCAGGCGTTTCGCGAGCGTTTCCCCTCGGGTTCGGCGTTGACCGATACCGGCAATCGACTGCTGCTGACGCAGAGTCTTGCACTCGTTCCCATACTTGTCTTTCTGCCCTTGCTCGGCTTCGAATCGGTCATCACCGAAGGGAGCGCCTGGCCGCATGTCATCGGCTCGACCTTGCTGATCGGTTGCGTCGCGATATTCGGCCAGTTCGCCCTGCGGCCCGTCTTCAGGCTGGTGGTCAAGACCGGACTCGAGGAAGTGTTCGCGGCATTCGCCCTGCTGCTGATCATCGGCCTGCTGCAGATCGTGCAGCTTGCCGATCTGCCACTCGAGCTCGGTGCCTTGCTCGCCGGGTTGCTGCTGGCACGCTCGGAGTACGGCTCGGCCATCACCATCGCATTACGTCCGTTCGGCGCCTTGCTGATCGGCCTGTTCTTCCTCTCGTTCGGCATGCAGGTCGATTTCGCGACCTTTCTGCGCAAACCGCTAGAAACCCTGGCACTGGTCGTATTGCTGGTGGTAGTGCGCACCTGGCTGCTCAGAAATGTCCTGCGGCGCTCCGCCGTGCCGCGCCAGCAGCGCATCTGGCTCGCCACCGTGCTCTCGCAAGGCGGGGAACTCGGTTTCGTCGTATTGACCTTTGCGGTGGCAACTTTCGCCATTCCCGCAGGGCTTGCCGAACAGTTGCTGCTGGTCATTGCCTTGTCGATGCTGGTCACGCCCGCTTTGCTCGTCTACATCTCGAGGCGTGAACAGCTACCCGCGCAGCAACAGGGCAATACCGGTGTGGCGTCGGGCGACAACGTCGATTCACAGGTCGTCGTCGCGGGTTACGGACGCGTCGGCCGGGTTGTCGCCAGACTGCTCGCCCAGAACGGTTATCGGGTCGTCGTGCTCGATCACGATCCGGAGCGCTTCGCGGCCTTTCGCCGCGACGGCTTCATCGGCTTCTATGGGGATGCACTGCGCCCGGACCTGCTGAGCGCCTCCGGCGCTGCCGCGGCGGCTGTCATCGTCATTGCCATCAACGATGTCGAACGTGCTGAAGAACTGGTCAAGCGCGTGCGCCGTGACTATCCCCATCTGACGATCGCGGCGCGGGCATTCGATGGGCCGGGACGGACACGCTTGCTGGCCATGGGTGCTGATCGGGCGTATCGAGAGACGTTTGAATCCGCCTTGTTGATGGGCGAAGATGTCCTCGAGATGGTTGGCGTCGCACCGCTCGAGGCGCAGACGCTGATCGAGAGCTTTCGTGACGCCGAACAGTCGGCAGCGGGGAATGGACAATGAAAGGCTCGGATGTCGAATCGATCACTCGATTGCTGAAGGATCACGACGTGCCCCTGTCGGCCGTGCGTGCCAATCGCCTGCTGCTCGACATCGGGCTGCTTGCGGAGGCGACGCGGGAAAGTTCCACACGCCCCGGCGTCACCAAGACCTACAAGGTCGTGACCGAGCAAGGGCTCGACTACGGCGTCAACGAGGAGAATCCGCAGAGCCCGGGGCAGAGTTCGCCTTACTGGTACAAGGACAGTTTCCCCGAGCTTGCGGCCCGGCTTGTCGCTGCAGCCGAAGCCGCCGACGCCAGCGACGACTGACTCTTGCGCCGCGCGGGTCGCGTGCCTCGCGAAAGCCCCCTCTGCCGGAGCGATTCCAAACGGGCGTGATACACTCGAGAGCAAGCTGCCGCGCGGTTCTCGACCTTGTCGGCCAGACTTCCAATCGAGGAAATTCCGTATGACCCTACATCGCCTCGGCGTGGTTCTGACCACCTCCGTTCTGGCTGTCGCCACCGCGCCCCTGTCGCTGTCCACCGCCTGGTCGGCCGATATCTCGCCCGCGGTCGTGTTCGACATGGGTGGCAAGTTCGACAAGTCCTTCAATCAGGGCGTGTACGACGGCGTGGAGCGATACAAGGAAGAGACGGGGACGGAATACCGCGAATTCGAAGTCACCAACGAGACGCAGCGCGAGCAGGCCATACGTCGCATGGCGCAGCGTGGCGCCAACCCGATTCTCGGCGTCGGCTTTCAGCAGGCGGGCCCGATGGAGGTCGTGGCGAAGGAATTTCCCGATACCAAGTTCACCCTGATCGATGGCGTGGTCGATCTGCCCAATGTTCAATCGGTCGTGTTCAAGGAACACGAGGGTTCGTTCCTTGTCGGCGTACTGGCCGCCCTGGCATCGGAAAGTGACATGGTCGGTTTCGTCGGCGGCATGGATATTCCGCTGATTCGCCGCTTTGCCTGTGGCTACGAGCAGGGTGCGAAGCATGCGAGCGAATCAGTCGAGGTGGTACAGAACATGACGGGCACGACGCCGTCGGCGTGGAACGATCCCGGACGCGGCAGCGAGCTCGCCAAGGGCCAGTTCGATCGAGGCGTCGATGTCATCTATGCCGCCGCGGGAGGCACAGGAGTGGGTGTCTATCAAGCGGCAGCTGACGGTAGCAAGCTCGCCATCGGCGTCGATTCGAATCAGAACTACCTGCACCCGGGCGTGATGTTGACATCCATGCTGAAGCGCGTCGACGTGGCGGCTTACGAGACATTCAAGTCGGTCGCCGAAGACACCTGGGAGCCCGGTATCAAGGTGCTGGGCCTGGCCGAGGAAGGCGTGGGCTGGGCTCTGGACGAGCACAACGAGTCGCTCATCACCGAAGAGATGTCGGCGGCCGTCGAGGAAGCGGCCGCGGCCATCACGTCGGGTGAGATCGAGGTTCACGACTACATGAGCGACAGCAGCTGCTCGTACTGATCTTTCCGCATGCCCGTCGCGCGTGAAGTGACTCTCTGATGTCGCGCGACGGCCTGTCGAGCCATGCCGGCCCGGTGACAGAGCCTGAATCGGCGCCGGCAATCGAGCTTCGCGGTATTACCAAGCGTTTTGGCGCGGTCGTCGCCAATCGCGAGATCGATCTGGCTGTCGGACGCGGCACCATTCACGGCATCGTCGGCGAGAACGGCGCCGGAAAGTCCACGTTGATGAGCATCCTCTACGGTTTCTACCAGGCCGATGAGGGGGACATCCTGATCAACGGCAAGCCGACGGTCATTCGCAGTTCGCATGATGCGATCGCGGCAGGCATCGGGATGGTTCATCAGCACTTCATGCTGGTCGATACCTTCAGCGTGCTGGAGAACGTCATTCTCGGTGCCGAGGCCCATGCGCTGATTGCACCGAGTGCCATCAATGCGCGCCAGGAGTTGTCCCGTCTCGCGGCCGAATTCGGCCTGTCTGTGCGTGCCGACGATATCGTCGGCGAGCTTCCGGTCGGCGAGCAGCAGCGAACCGAGATTCTCAAGGCGCTCTACCGGCACGCTGACATCCTGATTCTCGACGAGCCGACCGGTGTGCTGACGCCGCAGGAGGCGGATCAGCTGTTCGAGGTACTGCGCTCGCTCAAGCAGCGCGGCGTGACGATCATCCTCATCACGCACAAGCTGCGCGAGATCATGGACATCACCGACACCGTCTCGGTGCTGCGGCTGGGGCAGATGGTCGCCCACCGGAAGACGGCAGAGACGACCATGGCAGATCTTGCCGAACTGATGGTCGGGCGCAAGCTCGAGTCGCGTCAGTGGCAGCGCTCAGAGCCGCTTGCCCCTGTCGATACGCATTCCGGTGGTGAGCCCGATGGTCGCCCTGCCGCTGATATCGGAATCGACGTCGACCGCCTCGGGCTCGTCGATGCCAACGGTGCGCAGAGGCTTGTCGATGTCAGTTTCAAGGTTCGCCGGGGAGAGATTCTCGGCGTCGCCGGGGTCGCGGGTAACGGTCAGAGTGCCTTGCTGGAAGTGCTCTCCGGCATACGTGAGCCAAGCAGCGGTCGCTTCGTCATCAATGGTCAGGAGAGCGCAAGTGATCATGCGCTCGGACCTGCCGAGATGCGCGAGCACAAGGTTCATCACGTGCCGGAGGACCGTCTGAAGCGCGGACTCGTGAAGGCGTTTTCTGCGGCGGAGAGTTCGGTTCTCGGCTACCAGCGAAGCGAGGCCCTGAACATCAGGGGTCTTCTGCAGCTGCCGAGAATACGGACAGGTTGCAAGCACTTGATGGAAGCCTTCGATGTCAGGCCGGTCAATCCATCTCTCAAGTCGGCTTCGTTCTCGGGTGGCAATCAGCAGAAGCTGATTCTCGCGCGTGAACTTGCCAAGGGTCCGGACGTTCTGCTCGTCGGTCAGCCGACGCGAGGTGTCGACATCGGGGCGATCGAGATGATTCACGAGAAACTGGTGGAGATGCGTGATGCCGGCTGTGCAGTGTTGCTCGTGTCGGTCGAGCTGGACGAGATCATGGCGCTCTCCGATCGCATCATCGTCATGTACGAGGGGCGAATAGTCGGCGAACTGCTCGGGCACGAGGCTGAAAAGACAACTCTCGGCCTGATGATGGCGAATGCGCACGACGATGCTGGCAGGCTCGCACCGTGAGCGTGAGTACGGTCAGCGTGCCCTTGCCGGCGTGGCTCGAAGTCGTCGTCATTCCCTTGCTGAACATCGTCGTCGCGCTGTTCTTCTCCGGCCTGATCATGCTCGCCATCGGCGTCAATCCGCTCGAGGCGACCGGCATCATGATCAAGGGCGCGTTCGGTTACGACGAGGCCATCGGCTACACGCTCTACTACACCACGAACTTCATCTTCACCGGCCTCGCCGTAGCCGTCGCGTTTCACGCGAGCTTGTTCAACATCGGCGGGGAAGGGCAGGCCTATATCGGTGGACTCGGGGTGGGGCTTGTATTTCTCGCGCTCGACAGTGTCCTGCCCACGATCCTGCTGATTCCGCTCGGCATCCTGGCGGCGGCTTTGTTCGGTGCAGCCTGGGCCTTCATTCCGGCCTGGTTACAGGCTTATCGGGGCAGTCACATCGTCATCACGACGATCATGTTCAATTTCATCGCCGCATCGCTGATGGTGTATCTGCTCGTCAACGTGCTCATCAAGCCCGGTCAGATGTCACCCGAAACGCGGCTTTTCGACAGTGCCGCCTGGTTGCCCTTCATGCACGATTTTCTCGCCATCTTCGGTGTCGAGGTAACACGCACGCCCCTGAACCTGTCGCTGTTCTTCGCGCTGGCCTGTTGCCTCTTCGTCTGGATATACATCTGGCGAACCCGCTGGGGTTACGAGCTACGCACGTCGGGCTTCAGCGAGCCGGCTGCCGTCTACGCCGGTATCCGTCCCAAGGGCGTCATCATCAGCGCGATGTGCATTTCCGGGGCCCTGGCGGGCTTCGTTGCCGTCAACGAGATCATGGGTGTTCATCATCGGCTGCTGATGAACTTCCCTGCAGGCTACGGGTTTACCGGCATTGCCGTGGCGCTCATGGGCCGCAACCACCCGGTCGGCATCATCGTCGCGAGCCTGTTGTTCGGTGTGCTTTACCAGGGCGGTGCAGAACTCGCCTTCGAGATCCCGAAGATCACGCGTGAAATGGTGGTCGCCATCCAGGGGTTGATCATCCTGTTCTCCGGTGCTCTCGCCCTGATGCTCCGGCCACTGGTCGTGCGCGCTTATCTCGCCTTCAAGTCGGTTGACGAGCTGGCACCCGTCTGATGGACAGCGTACTGGACTGGCTGCCGACCTTGTTCGCCATACTGGATGCAACCTTGCGTGTGTCGGCCCCGTTGATCCTGGCCGCGATGGCCGGCTTGTTTTCAGAGCGGTCGGGGATCGTCGACATCAGTCTCGAGGGCAAGATGCTGGCGGCGGCCTTCATTGCCGGCAGTGTGGCGGCGACCACCAATAGTGCCTGGCTTGCGCTTCTGGCGGCCATCCTGACCAGTATCGCGCTAGCGCTCGTGCACGGTTTCGCCTGTATCACGCATCGCGGCAATCAGGTCGTCAGCGGCCTGGCAATCAACATCCTGGCGTCGGGACTGACGGTGGTGCTCGGCATCGCCTGGTTTGCGCGCGGTGGTCAGACGCCCTCGCTGAAGAGTGGGTCGCGGTTCATGCCACTCGAGCTCCCGTTTGCCGATGCCGTGAGTTCGGTGCCGATCCTCGGGCCGTTCTATGCGGGGGTCATCAGCGGGCACAACGTCCTCGTGTATGTCGCTTTGGTGAGTGTTGCCGTGACCTGGTGGATCGTCTACCGCACGCGTTTCGGTCTGCGCCTGCGTGCGGTGGGTGAGAATCCTCTGGCCGTGGATACGGCGGGTCTGTCGGTCAGCCGTCTTCGCTATGGCGCTGTCGCCATCTGCGGTGCTCTGTGCGGGATCGCGGGCGCCTACCTGTCAACCGCGCAGAATGCGTCTTTCGTTCGCGAAATGACCGCGGGACAAGGCTATATCGCACTCGCTGCGCTGATCTTCGGCAAGTGGCGGCCACTGCCGGCCATGTTCGCCTGCCTGATGTTCGGCTTTCTCGATGCCATCGCGATACGCCTGCAAGGAGTCGTCATACCGGGAATCGGCGAGGTACCGGTGCAGGCGATCCAGGCCTTGCCCTACGTGCTCACCGTGGTCCTGCTCGCGGGTTTCATCGGACGCGCCGTCGCGCCGAAGGCCGTCGGTGTCCCGTTCGTGAAGGAGCGATAGGGTACGCCGAACTACGGGACCCGTATAATCGCGCGATGAACAAGATACTGCTTTCCCTGCCGGTCGACGAGAAGGTGGGCATCGCCTTCTCGGGCGGCCTCGATACCTCGGCGGCCATCGCCTGGATGCGTCAGAAGGGTGCTGTGCCTTATGCCTATACGGCAGATCTCGGCCAGCCAGACGAAGACGACTTCGAGGACATTGCGCGACGCGCAAGAGCCTACGGTGCCGAGGCAGCGCGCACGGTCGATTGCGCCGAAGTTCTCGTCAACGAGGGCCTGGTCGCGATCATGTGCGGCGCGTTCCACATCGAGAGCGGCGGCAAGCGCTATTTCAATACGACCCCGCTCGGGCGCGCGGTCACCGGCACGATCCTGGTTCGCGCCATGCAAGAAGACGACGTACACATCTGGGGCGATGGGTCGACCTACAAGGGCAACGACATCGAGCGCTTCTACCGCTACGGGTTGATGACCAATGCCGATCTCCGCATCTACAAGCCGTGGCTCGATCGAGACTTCGTGGCCGAGCTCGGTGGCCGCGACGAGATGAGTGAATATCTGGTCGCGAATGGCTTTGAATACCGGGCCAGCAAGGAAAAGGCCTACTCGACCGACGCCAACATTCTCGGAGCAACACACGAAGCGAAGGATCTCGAATTTCTCGATCATGGCATGCGCATCGTCGAGCCGATCATGGGCGTCAAGTTCTGGGACGCAAGCGTCGATATCGCGCCCGAGGAAGTGAGCGTCACCTTCGAGGAAGGCATGCCGGTCGCGCTCAATGGCAAACGCCATGACAGTGCCACGGGACGAGATTCCGTCAGCCTGTTCCGTGAGGCCAATCGCATCGGCGGCCGTCACGGGCTCGGCATGTGCGATCAGATCGAGAACCGGATCATCGAGGCGAAGAGCCGCGGTATCTATGAAGCGCCGGGCATGGCCTTGCTGCACATTGCCTACGAGCGGCTACTGAACGGCATACACAACGAGGACACTCTCGATAACTACCACATGCTCGGGCGGCGTCTCGGCAAGCTTCTCTATCAGGGCCGCTGGTTCGATCCGCAGAGTCTGATGCTCCGTGACAGCCTGCAAAAGTGGGTTGGCCGATCGGTCAACGGCACGGTGACAATGGAACTGCGACGCGGCGACGACTACACCATCCTCGACACGGTGAGCGAGAGCCTGACCTACTCTCCCGAAAACCTCTCCATGGAAGTCGTCGAGGACGAGGCGTTCAGCCCGCTCGACCGCATCGGCCAGTTGTCGCTCAGGAATCTCGACATCGACGATTCTCGTGAGAAGCTCAAGGGTTACGTGTCACGCGGCATCCTGCCCAAGGGCGACAACGTCAAGCGTCTGGTCGAGGAGTGAGCCGGACGGGCGAGCGCAGGTCTCTCGATGTGCCGGCAGAGCCGCGTGGAACCGTCGAGGACCTGCGCGCCTTGTTTCTCGACCGGCGACCTCTTCTCGACGTACGGGCCCCGGTCGAGTTTCACAAGGGTGCGTTCCCGAAGGCAATCAATCTGCCGCTGCTGTACGACGAGGAACGGCACGCCGTCGGTATCCGCTACAAGCAGCAGGGACAGGATGCGGCCATTGCGCTCGGTGCCAGCTTGCTCGACGACGCGGAACGCGCGCGGCGCATTGCCCAGTGGGTGGGCTTCGCGAACGATCATCCTGACGGTGTGCTGTACTGCTTCCGCGGCGGGCTACGGTCGCGAATAACGCAAGCATGGATTGCCGATGCCGGAGTCGAATTGCCGCTGGTCACGGGCGGCTACAAGGCGATGCGCAGCTGGCTCATCGACACGCTGGTCGATCTTTCTGCCCGTTTGCCGCTACGCATCGTTGGTGGCCGAACCGGCGTCGGCAAGACGGACCTCATCAAGCGACTTGACCGCTCGATCGATCTCGAAGGCGTCGCCAATCACCGTGGTTCGAGTTTCGGGGGAGTGGTCGACGCCCAGCCAGGCAATATCGACTTCGAGAATCGCGTGGCGATAGAGCTGCTGCGCTTCGACGCGGACGATGCCCTGAAGCCGGTCGCGTCGCCCGCGCCGATCTGGCTCGAGGATGAGGCGCGGCTCATCGGTCGCGTGGCCATGCCCGAGTCGCTGGTGCAAGCGATGCGCCGGGCACCGATCGAGCTGCTCGACGTCTCCCTTGAGGTGCGGGTGCGGAATTGCCTGGCGGATTACGTGGTCGATCTGCTCGAACGCTATCGTCGTCAAGCGGCGGGTGAGATCGGGATCGAAGTCGAGGCGCTCACAAGACCGGGTGTCGATGCAGGTTCGGCGCCCGATGCCGGTGTAGACGTGGGTGCGCGTGGCGATGCAGAGGCAAGTGCCTTCGAGCGCTTTGCAGCGCATCACAGAGACAGCCTCGGGCGAATCCGCAAGCGCCTCGGTGGTGATGTTTTCGTGCACGCCCAAGGTCTGCTCGAAGAGGCCTTGACGCGGCATCGGACGGCAGCCGATACCGCAGGCTACGAGCCTTTCATCGAGCTGTTGCTCACTCGATACTACGATCCGATGTACGACTATCAACTCGAGTCGAAGCGCGAACGCATCGAGTTCAGCGGCGACGCCGACGCGATTCTCGCGCGGCAGGCGGCGCGGGGGCAGGCACCGCAGCCGAGTCGATGAAGCCTGCTCCCATCGTGCGTGATGTGGTACTGGTCGGCGGAGGTCACAGTCACGCCCTGCTCATACGTCGTTGGGCGATGCAGCCGCTGGCGGGCGTTCGCCTGACGCTCGTCTCACGTGACGTCATGACGCCGTATTCCGGCATGTTGCCGGGTCTCGTGGCCGGCCACTATGACGTCGATGAAGTGCACATCGATCTCCGGCGTCTGTGCAGTTGGGCAGGCGTTCGCTTCATTCGAACCGAGATGACCGGAGTGGACCCCGAGCGTCGCTGCATATCGTCAAGGGATCGGCCGGAGATCGTCTGGGATCTGCTTTCCCTCGACACCGGTTCGACGCCTGACCTGGGCGTGCCGGGTGCCGCCGGGCACAGCACGCCGGTCAAGCCGGTATCGGCCTTTCATGCCCGCTGGACATCGATAGAGGCCCGCTTGCGCGCCGATCCGACAACGTCGCTGTCGGTCGGGGTCGTGGGGAGCGGCGCGGGGGGCTTCGAACTGGTGATGGCCATGCGTCATGCCTTGCCTCGCGACCGCGTGCACTGCCACTGGTTCCTGAGGCAGGCTCGGCCGCTTGCCGAACGCCCGCCACGCCTGGGCGCGCGAGCGCTGGCCGTCGCGACAGGGGCAGGCGTGAGCGTGCACACGGGCTTCGACGTCGCGGCGGTGACCGAGCTCGGTGTTACCTCGGCCGCTGGCAAGACGGTAGCGCTGGACGAGACGCTATGGTGCACGGGAGGAAGGGGCCCTGACTGGACCGCACAAGCAGGCCTTGCCACCGATTCACGCGGTTTCGTCGCCACCGATCGTCATCTCCGGAGTGTCTCGCATCCCTGCATCTTCGCGACGGGTGACATCGGCACACAGCAGCAGACCCCGAGCGCCAAGGCGGGCGTGTTCGCGGTTCGCCAGGCACCCGTCCTGTTCAAGAATATACGTGCCACCTTGCTCGGCAGGCCGCTCCACGTGTACCGGCCCCAAAAGCACTTCCTGAGTCTCATGGCAACGGGCGATCGGTCCGCCATCGCCAGTCGAGGTCCCCTGCAACTCGAGGGTCGGGCGATCTGGCAATGGAAGGATCGTATCGACAGACGTTTCATGCGCCGCTTCGAGGAATTGCCCCGGATGCGGGAGGATCGTTCGCCGCCTGCCGTCGCCAGGGCCTTGCTCGACCCTGAGGCACGCTCCAATGTGCGCTCCGATGTGCGCCCCGACACCGGGCCGGGCATGCGTTGTCGAGGATGTGGTGCAAAGGTAGCAGCTGCCCTGCTCGACGACATTCTCGACGAGATCGAGTTGCCGCGTCGCGACGACATACTTGCGGGTGTGGCGGAGGCTGGCGATGCAGCGGTCATCTCCTTGCCCACGAACGTGCTGGTGCAGTCAGTCGATCAACTGAGCGCGATCATCGACGACCCGTGGCTGTTCGGTCGGATGGCATGCTTCCATGCGCTGAGCGATGTGCATGTGTCCGGCGGTCGTGTGCACAGTGCGCAACTGCTGTTGACCCTGCCTCATGGGCACGAACGTATCGTGCGCCGGGAACTCGGCATGCTGATGCGCGGTATCGTCAGCGCGCTCGATGAAGAACACTGCGCCCTGATTGGCGGGCATACCGCTGAAGGTGACGAATTGTCGGTCGGGCTTGTCGTCAATGCGTTTCAGGAAGAGGGCGTGCCATCTCGAACGAACGCCAAGCCGAACCCGGGTGATGCATTGGTGCTGACGGAGCCGTTGGGCATCGGCACCCTTTTCGCGGCATTGGCCAGCGCACGGGCGAGGGGGCCGGACATCGATAGCGCACTGCAGATCATGTCTCGAAGCAATCGTGTGGCAGCGTCGATATGCAGAGCACACGGCGTCGTGCACATGACCGATGTGACCGGCTTCGGCTTGTGCGGTCATCTCGATCGGTTGCTGCGCGGACAAGCACGATCAGCCTGCCTCGAGGTGGGCTCGGTGCCGCTGCTCGCAGGCTCGCTGGCACTGGCCGCAGCCGGTGTACACAGCTCGCTCTGGCCGTCGGCAGGGGACGTTCTCGAACGCTACCAGGGGAGCAACGCCTTGCCCTTGCATTGGCAGCGGCTGCTCTGCGATCCGCAGACCGGTGGTGGCTTGCTCGGCATCGTGCCTGCGGCTCGCGTCGATGCTTGCGTCGCGTCTCTGGTTGCGACAGGTTGTCCTCAGGCAGCAGTCGTCGGTGCAATCAACGCTGACGGTCGGCACTCGGTGCAGCTGTCGAGCGCGCGAGCGTAAGCCGTCAGCGACAGCAGACGTCGGGCGATATCTACACCGAGGCCAGGCACGTCGAGGGGATGCAACGCCGGTGGGGAGGTTCCGCGGCGCTCTGAGCCTGTCAGAATCAAGTTGTCTGACACTGGACCACTCTCATCATGATCAACCCGCAGACGTCGCTCTGGCTTCGCGCCGAGCACAAGCCCCGGGAAGCGCGGGCGGCCGTTGTGCCTACCGATGCCGGAACGCTTGTCGAAGCCGGCTTCGATGTGGTCATCGAGCGGTCGTCGCAACGCGCATTCGCAACCGAGGAGTATGTTGCCGCAGGTTGTCGCCACGCCGCTGAAGGAGCCTGGCAGGGCGCTCCGCCGTCTGCCGTGATCGTCGGACTGAAGGAACTCGATATCGCGCTCGGTCCGTTCCGGCATCATCACGTGCACTTCGCTCACGCCTTCAAGGGTCAGCAAGGCTGGCGAAAGGTGTTGCGTGCATTCGAGGCCGGTGGTGGACGACTCTCCGATCTCGAATTTCTCGTTGACGAGACTGGCCGTCGTGTCGCAGCCTTCGGCTACCGGGCGGGTTTTGTCGGGGCGGCGCTCGGTCTGCTGGCCCTGGCGGCGCAGCGAAATGGTGCCGTACCGGCCCTCGACACGCTTGAACCCTGGCGCGATGCGAGGTCCTTGCTTGCCGAGGTCACCGCCGCCGTGGCCAGCATGGAGACGAGACCGCGCATGCTGATCATCGGGGCACGCGGGCGCAGCGGCAAGGGAGCCGATGCCATGGCCCGGGAAGCCGGTGCGGAGATCACTGCCTGGGACGTCGACGAGACGGCGAAGGGCGGGCCGTTCGATGCCATTCGCGAGCATGATCTGCTCGTCAACTGTGTCTACCTCGACGACCCGGTCGCTCCGTTCACCACACCTGCCCATCTCGGCGCGGGCATGCGCAGGCTTGGGGTCATCGTCGACGTGAGTTGCGATCCCTACGGTGACTTCAATCCCTTGCCGTTGTACGACCGGGCGACAACGATGGACGAACCGGTGATTCGCCTGTCGAGTGATGCCCCGCCGATCGATCTGATCGCGATCGATCATCTGCCATCGCTTCTGCCGCGCGAAAGCAGTGAGGAGTTTTCGGCATCACTTCTACCGCATCTGCTGGCGCTCGGCCGTGGTGGATCGAAAGTCTGGGAACGCGCCGATGCCGTGTTCGAGAAACGCCTTCTTGCGGCACTGCAAGCGGAGAATTGCCCGTGAGTCTCGCCTTGTCACGTGCGGACATCGATGCGCTCGACAAGCGTGAACGAGCAAACTTCGTCAACTGCCTGTCGGGATTCAAGGGGGCCTGTCTGCTCGGTACGCGCGGTGATACCGGTATCGACAATCTCGCGATCGTCACCTCGACTTTTCATGTGGGGGCGGCGCCGCCGCTGATCGGCCTGCTCATGCGTCCCCCGAGCGTGCCTCGACACTCGCTCGAGAACCTGCGTCAGTCCGGTGTCTATACCTTGAATCACGTTGCCAGCGAGATGGTAGAGCGCGCCCACAAGACCTCTGCACGCTGGCCACGGGAAATCTCGGAATTCGATGCCTGCGGACTCACCACAGAGACGACAGTGGCGGTTGCAGCGCCTTATGTTGCCGAGAGTCCGGTACGGATCGCGCTGTCACTGGTCGAGAGTCACGACCTCGTCAACGCGACGATCCTGATCGTCGGCGAGGTTCTCGAGGTCCGGATGCGCCAGGACGTACGGGCAGAGGATGGGCATGTCGATCTGTCTGAACTCGACGTCGTGACGGCCTGCGGACTCGATGCCTACCATGAGACACGAAGACTCGATCGGTTTGAGTACGCAAAGCCTGTCCCTGGTGAAGTGGTAACCTGATATTGATGTACCACGGGGCAGGCAGTCGCTCAGACTGCTCCGGAATCGGACGAACACCCACTGGCAAGGCAGTCGATGACGCTGCTCATGAACGGATCAAGCTCTGACGGGAGTCAGACTGGCATCAGCTGCTGGATCAGACCGGAAACGATGGCAAGCGTCGCACCCGCGGTCAGTATCAAGCGCAGACGGCCGTACCAGAAAGGCAGCAACCTGTTTTCGACGGCATCGCGATCGATCAGGTACTGGAAGACGAAACCCATCGCCAGTACGGCGAACATCGCAGTGTCCGGCAGCAGCAGCGCCACCCAGGCAACCAGACCAGGCAGGATGGACAGCGTCAGTGGCCACCATCGCGCCAGACTGGCTTCGTCGACAAGTAGCCGGCCCCAGCGAACCCCGCCGAGAAAGCTCAGAATCACGGCGCCGTAGCGTCCGAGCAGGATGACGCCGTGTTCGGCCATCACCGGCACCGGGCACCACACCATGATGGCGCCGAATGCGAAGGGAATCAGGCCCGCGACGCCGAGACCAAGCGCTGGAAGCGGTATCGCCTCTATTGCCTGTCGTCCCGTTCGACCCCGTTTGAACGCTGATGGCCCGGATGCTCGTGCGGGTGTCACAAGAGCGCCTCGATATCGGCGATCAGACGCTCACCCAGCGGCAATACGCTGGAACCGTAGTGCCGCATCGCCCGGCCCTGCCGGTCGATCAGATACTTGTTGAAGTTCCAGTCAGGTGGCTGGCCGGCATCGCGGGCCAGGTCGCGGTAGAGCGGGTGAGCATCGCGTCCACTGACCGAAATCTTCTCGAACATCGGGAAGGTGACGCCATAGTTCAGCTCACAGAAGCGGGCGACCTCCTTTTCGTCGGCCAGCTCCTGGCGAAAGTCGTCGGAGGGAAATCCGAGCACATGAAAGCCGCGCTCGGCGTAGCGTCTGGAGAGTGTCTCGAGTGCCTCGAACTGTGGGGTGAAACCGCACTTGCTGGCCGTATTGACGATCAGCAGCACCTTGTCGCCATATTCTTCGCACAAGGGTTGCGACACACCGTCGACCAACGGGCGCAGAGCATGCGCGAGGAGCGGTGCACAGGCGTTGCCGGCGACATCGCTCGCCGGCACTTTCGTCGCTTCGGACGCTCGCGCCTCCTGTCCAGCGGCTAGCATGGTGGCTCCACCGAGTGCGCGGAAGAGCCAGTGTCGTCTGTCGGACCTCATGAGCGTATTACCTCATCAACGTCGCCACCCGTACCAATGGGCAAGGTGGCTGAAGATTACTACCTGAAGAACTTCCATGCGATGATCGATTTCGTCGAAGAAACCTACGCTGATTGCCTGCTGCCCGATGAACGGGATTGGCTGTCGGCACTGCGTCGCTGTTCCGGGTCGGCACAACGATTGTACGTCCGCTTGATCGGCCGGAAGCGCAGCGTCTTTCGTCTTGCTCGACTGCACTATCCGGAAATCGATGACCTTGGCTCGGCTGCGACCGAGCTGGTCTCGAGCGAACTGGCGACAGCCGCGCCACCGGCGACGCTCGCCGAGCTGCTGGGGGCGTTCACCCGGCGCGAGATTGTCGAGAGATTGTCGCTCGGAGCGTTCGCACGGGCCACGCGCCAGGAGCTGACTGAACAACTTCTGTCACCTGATGCCGCGGCCGAGGAACCGGCCATGTGCAAACGTCTGCTGGCAGATGAGCGCTGCCTGATTCTGCATGGTCATGCCCACCTGTCGTTGTTTCGACTCTGTTTCTTCGGAAATCTGTATCAGGATCTGAGCGAATTCGTGCTGAGTGATCTTGGCACGGTACGCTACGAATCCTATGCAATGCCCGCGGGTGAGCGTGCGTTCGGATGCCGGTCACAGATTGACGCGCATCTTCGCTACTTCGAATGCGAGTGGTTGTTCGAGACCGGGGATACGCGGGATGAAAAACGCTTGCAGTCGCTGGTAGCACAGCTTCCAGTGCCTGGCCCGGGCGATGTGTCACTGCGGCGACGCACCGACCGGCTTTGCAATCGGATAGCGCGTCAATTTGAACGCCTGGATCTGCACGACGAGGCACTGACCCTTTATGCCGCGTCGCGACGACCGCCCGCTCGCGAGCGCCGGGTTCGATTGTTGCTCGCGGCCGAGCGTACCAGCGAGGCGTTGACGCTGTGTGAGGCGATGCGCTGCGAACCGCGAGCCGACTCCGAATTGCAGTTCGTGGAACGCGTTTACCGTCGACTGCAACGTGAGCGCCGACGCGCGGGGACATCGGTTCGAGCACCCGTCAGAGTCGATTCTCGTGTCTACCGTCCACCCACGACCCGTCTCGTCCTCAGGCGGAATCTGGCCTGGCGTCGCAACGTCCGGGTGGAACGCGTCGCCCGTCGCTATTTCCAGAGACACGGCGAATGCCACTACGTCGAGAATCGACTGGTGTGCGGCATGCTCGGGTTGCTGGCCTGGGACATCATCTTCATGCCGGTGCCCGGCGCGTTCTTCCATCCGTTTCAGAACGGGCCGGCCGATTTTCGTGAAGCGGGTTTCCGCGCAGCGCGTGAGGATGCCTTCGCCGCTCGCCTCGCAGAGCTCGAGCAACCCGACGGTCTGAGCGCCCGGGTCATGTCGACCTGGCAGTCCCGCTACGGCATTGCCAATCCGCTGGTGCAGTGGAGCGCGTTGAACGAGGTGCTCATCGAGCGTGCCTTGTCGATCATCCCGGCTCGCCACTGGCAGTCGATGTTCACGCGCGTGCTGGCGGATACGCGCGAAAATACCAGCGGCTTGCCCGACCTCACCCTGTTTCGGCCGGACGGCAGCTACGAATTCATCGAGATAAAGGGGCCGGGTGATGCCTTGCAGTCCAACCAGCGGCGCTGGCTGGAATACTTCAGTCGTCACGGCATTCCTGCACGCGTCGTGAACATCGTCTGGAGCGATGCCGATTTCGATGTCGACGCCGATACCGCCGACGCGCCGGAGTCGGGTGCGTGAGCGTGAGCACGGTCACTTCAAGCGACGATTCACCGTCGGTGGACGATGTTGCCGCCGCATCGGGTATGGCAGCCTGCGGAGATTCGGCTGCAGCTGACCGCATCATCCGGATTGCGGTCACGACACTCGCTGACTTCGCGTGCCGTTGCGGGGATCTCGATAGCGGCGGCGTGGTGGGTCCGACGGCACGTGACGGCCAACAGGCACATCAACGCGTGCAGGCCGCGAGCGAGGGGGCAACGGAGGTCCGCCTGCAACGTCGAATCCAGCTGGACGGAAGCTGGCTGGAACTGTCCGGGCGCGTCGATCTCCTCGATCGGGAACGGGGTGCGATCGGTGAGATCAAGAGCACGCTGGTGCCATCGTCCAGACTCCCGGAAACACGCCAGGCGTTACATCGTGCGCAACTTTACCTGTACGGCTGGCTTTGGCTCGGTCAGGAGGATGTCGACGCGGTCGAGGTGATACTGGAACGGGTCTACGTGAACCTGCGGAACGGGGCCACGGAAACGCTTGCAGAGACGCTCGGGCAGGGTGCACTGGATGCGCATGCCGAGTACGCGCTGGGTGCCTGGCTATCCTGGCAACGCCTGCTCGATGAACGTCAACGTACTTTGCAGGAAACCGCCCGGGCCATACCGTTTCCGCACGCGGATTTTCGCGACGGGCAGCGTCGCATGGCGGTTGCCACATATCGCTGTCTGCGTGATGGCGGTGCGCTGCTGGTCGAAGCGCCCACGGGGATCGGCAAGACCATCAGCAGCCTGTATCCTGCGGTGAAGGCACTCGGCGAGCGCCGTTGTCGTCAGATCTACTACCTGACCGCCAAGGTGTCTGGTCGGCAGAGTGCGACAGATGCGCTGCAGCGGCTGACGAGCGGTGGGCTTGCCGTCTCAGCGCTGACTCTTCGTTCCCGTGAGTCAAGCTGCTTCTGCGAGCGAGGCCGTTGTGAACGTGACGAGCAGGCGCGCTGTCCCATGACGCTCGGCTTTCATGATCGTCTGCCAGCGGCGCGCATCGAGCTCATCTCCATGGGTGTGGTGACGCCGCAGGAACTCGATGAGATTGCCTGGGATCATCAGCTATGTCCGCATGCGCTGGCGCGTGAACTGGTGCCCTGGCTGGACATCATCATCGGGGATTTCAATCATGTCTTCGATCCGCTGTCGCGTCTGTCCCAGCCGGAGGCATTGGTCCGCCAGTCGGCCCTCTTGATCGATGAGGCGCACAATCTGCTGCCGCGATCGCGGGCGATGTTTTCGGCATCCCTTTCTCGCCGCGACTGCGATGCAGCCGAGAGAGCGTGTTCAGTCGCTCTGCCGCTGATCTCACGTCAGATTGCAACACTGAGCAGAGCGCTGCTGGACGTCGGAAAGGGACGACAGACAGGCGAGTCGGTCGCGGCGGAGATCATGCCGCCGGTGCTGCGTCGGGCCGCCAAGCTGCTCGAGCTGTTGCTGGATACATCGGGCGATGGTGTCGTCCTGCCGGGCGAGGCGTCGAGCTTGTTGCAGCGGTTGACAAGATTCATTACCGTCGCCGCGCTGGCGGATGATGAACACCGTGTCGTGGTCGCCGTGGATACAGAGCAGCACAGCCGAGCGGTTGAACTCCGGCTTGTCTGCCTGGATGCTGCAAAACTCCTCTCGCGTCAGCGATCGCGTTTCTTCGCGAGCATCGTCTTCTCCGCGACGCTTGCTCCCCTGGATTTCTACCGCGAGCGTCTGGGTCTGCCGGACGATGCCTTCGCGCTGACGCTGCCTTCGCCGTTTCCACCTGAACGTGCACTGCACTGCGTCGTTCCGTGGATCGATACGCGTTTCCGCAAGCGTGACGCCTCGCTTGTGGCGCTTGTGAGCTTGATAGCTCAGGTCAGTGACGCGAAGCCCGGCAACTACCTTGTCTGCCTGCCGTCGTTTGCCTACCTCGAGAAAGTCTTCGACGCCTACCGACTGGAGCGGCCCGAGCAGATCCTCTGGCGACAGCAGCCCGGCGGCGTATCCCAACGTACTGCGACTCATCCGTCGGATGCGCCCATCGCCGAGGCAAGTATCGGTTTCGTGATTCTTGGTGGTGTCCACGCCGAGGGGATCGACTACAAGGGTGACGCACTGATCGGCGTAATTATCGTCGGAACGGCGCTGCCACCACCCGGACTTGTACAGGAGTTGATGGTGGAGCGCCTTGGTGTGCGAGGCAACAGTGGTTTCGATCTGGCCGTGCGTTGCCCAGGGTTTGTCCGGGTACTGCAGACGGCCGGACGGGTGATCCGTGGAGAGGCTGATCGCGGCGTCGTGATTCTCGTGGACGACCGCTTGGACGGAAGCTTCTATCGTCGACTGTACCCCGCCCATTGGAACGTCAGGCGTACCCGCAGTCCGGAAGCGCTGGATAGCATCGTCTCCGCCTTCTGGTCAGGCAAGCTGCAGGAATCCGACCCCGTCAATATAAAGGTGGAAGACTAGTCAGAGCGCGCCCCTTGTTCCTTGACGAGCCCTTAGCTACGGCGAGTGCGAGTTGTCTTGCCTCGTGTCGCGCTCTTCGAAACCGTGGTCTTCCTTGCCGATGCCCGCTTCGATGCCGTCTTGCGTACGTGAGCCTTCTTCACTGCCCGCCTCGTCGTGGCGCTCTTTCGTACAGGTGCCTTGCTTGCAGTTGCGTTGCGAGCTGAAGTCCTCTTCGCGGCCGTCTTCTTCGTGGCGCTCTTTCGTGCCGGCGCTTTGCCTGCGGTTGTCTTGCGAGCGGTTGTCTTGCGAGCGGGGGCCTTCTTCACTGCCATCTTCTTCGCAGCACTCTTGCGAGCCGGCGCTTTGCTTGCGGTCGCCTTGCGGGCGGGGGCCTTCTTCGCGGCTGTCTTCGTCGCCGTGCTCTTGCGAGCCGCAACCTTCTTCTCAGAAGCTTTGCGGGCGGGCGATGCGATCGCGGCGGCTTTCTTTCTCGAGGCAGGCTTGCGTTTTTGCAGAGAGCCCGGTGTCGCTGCATCGGTTGCCCTTCCAGCGGAGGACTTTTTTCCGCTGGGCGTGCTCTTCGGTGTCTTGCTCAGGCTGCGATTGACGCTCTTGCGAACACGATTTGCTTTCATCGATTGATTCTCGGTATCTGGTTCAGGATTTCCCGCGCACTGCAAATAGCGTGCGTCGCTGGAAAAACTGTAGCGAAACCGTATCAACGGACGCGCCATGTCTCACATCCGGTGCCATCAAGCGTAGTGAGGTGGTGAGCAACATCACCGAAAACGTGTTTCCTCATGCGTGAACATGTCAGAATTCGGCCGTGTGAACAATGAGACTGAAGGCAACACAATTGATCGGTCGGGCGAGTAGCATTTGCTCGATCTGATGACTTTCTCGCGCGGATGGTGGTAGCCTCAGTGAACTTGACCGAAGCCGCTCGCACTAACTGGAGGTAGCGCGATCTTGTTGTTGTGTTGGTTGATACTGGAAAGGGGAAAACCGGGATGCTGATCCTGAGCAGGCGGACTGATGAATCCATCGTTATCGGCGATGAAGTCACCATCACGATTCTGAGCGTCAAGGGAAAGCAGGTGCGCATCGGAATTACCGCACCGCCCGATGTGAGTGTGCATCGGGAAGAGATTTATCAGAGGATCCAGTCGGGCGAGGAGGCAACCACAAATGCCACTGAAGCCGAGACCGAGACCGGATCTGCAGACTAGAAGTGCTCCAGCGTGAGCCCGTCGATGTCACATTGTCGATATCACATTGATGCACCACAAACTGGCAGGAAGCTGAAACCTGCTGGTTCGAGTCGACTGACTTCCGATGGAATGTAGTGCGGACGCAAGATGCGTTCCGTCACCGTCTTATCGGTCGGTCCATGAAAAAACCCCTGCCAATGCAGGGGCTTTTTCATTCCGGATCAGAGAACCTGATGGTCGAGCGCAAGGGCGGCAACCGCCGACTGCTCTGCAGTAACTTCGTTGGTCAACACCGCGGTACTCGCGTTTGCCGTTGTCAGGTACGTTGCGCCAACGCGGACCAGGTCCTCGAGTGTTACCGACAAAATGCGCTTGCGGAACGCTCTTCGACGCTCTGCCGTGCGACCGAAGAGCTCGGCTTGCCAGGCACTGCGAGCTTCCCCGGCGGGTGAGCCGGGCTTGTCGATGCTGCCGATGACGCTGAGGATCGCCTCCTCCAGTTCCCTTGGGTCATGACGGTTCGTGCCGAGCCAGTCTATGGAGCGATCGAAGTCGGCGAGTGTCTCGACGAGCCGGGGATCCCGGTAGGAAAAGAAGCGGAAGGATGCGCTGTCGGCATCTTGTGATGCACCGCCTCCGTAGGCGCCGCCCGTCTCTCGGATGGCTCGGTGAAGATACCCGTTACGGAGAAAAGGACCCAATACGGCAAGCGCCGGCGCATCAGCGTGAGCTGACGGAACAGTCGGATAGGCGCGTGCGCAAAAGTTCACTTCCGTGCTCGTCGTCCAGATTTCGCTGACCTGTTCTCGAACGGGATCAGGCGAGTGAGCATCGAACGAAGCGACGTTGCCGGGAGAGCCCACACCCTTGAACAGATCATCGAGAACGTTCTCCACATGCTCGGCTTCGGCGATGACAAGGTAGTGGCGTGGTGCTGCTTGCAACGCCGCATGGATGCTCGATAGCTGTTCGCCGAAGCGTGCCAGTTCAGAGGCGTCGTCCAGGCGTTCGTCGTAAGCCTTGAGTTTGCGAATTCCCAAAAGGCCCGAGCTCCTGTGCGATTGTCGTGTGGTCGGACTCATGCCACTGGCGGCTGCCATCATGGCAAGGACATGGCCGCTGCCGGTGATACGTTGTTCGGAAGCTGCGCGGCTTTGTGCAACGAGTTCACGAAGCCTCGGTAATTCGTCGAATCGGGTGCTCGACAGTGTTTCGCCCATGATGGTCGCCAGAGCGCCTGAATTTCGAACGAGCGCCTTGCCCCGTAGTACGAATCGTGAGGTGACGGCCTGTTCGTCTTCAACCGTGCCCCGCGACAAGTTGTAGGCACCGATACCGCCGGTGACGGCTGCCTGCAGTGACTGTGTTTCGAGATACGTGCGCCCGCCGGATCCGAGCTCGGCAAGAAAGCCGGTATACGCAGCCAGAAGAGCGCGCTTCTCGTCATCGAGCGCCGGCATGTCGAGCGCCACATGCTGGTAGACAAGGCCATTCGTTCCTTGCTCATACAGGGCGGCCGTACTTCCGCCGATCGACTTCGTCCGACCTTCGGGAATGGCAAGCGTACCGGGCACATCATCGAGCGTGACCTTGGGAAGTACCTCGGGATCGTCTTCCTGAGCCTGCCTTTCTGCCAGTGCTTCGGTGCGTTCGATGATGGCACGTGCGTCGTCGATCGAAAGCGTCGACTTCATCTTCGCGAGACGCGCTTTCTCGTAGGCCGTGCGGCGCTCGCTGATGTGACTGTCGGCACGCAAGGTCAGCGAGACCCGGTGCGGATTGTCGAGCAGTAACTCGCGTACGAGGTTCTGGATGAAATCGGGCGCGGCAGCGGCTTCGCGGAGACGTTCGAGCGCCGGATCCATGTCGATGGCGGCGAGCGTGTCGCCGTATTGCATGGCCGTCGACAATCCGCTCAACACCAGTTGCAGCCCGAAGGGCATGCCATCGCCCCGTATTTCACGCTGCCCGAGTTCAAGTTGATGCAACATGGCATCGACCTGGCTCTGCGGCACGCCGTCAGCGGCGATGTCGGCGAGCGTGTCCATGACCAGCGCTTCGATAGCCGTGGCGTTCTCAGTGCGTGCGCCCTCCATGCCACTGACGAAGACCATCTCGCGATTACCATCATCGACTCCGCAGAGCGGGGATGGCGCATTGCCGAGATCGGATTGCTCGAGTGCTTGCATCAGCGGCGATGCGCTGTTGTCGAGCAGAACGCTCGAGAGCAACTGCGCACGCAGGCGGGCGTCCAGATCGACGCTTTCGCCAAGCAACCAGCCGAGCACCACGTGGGTGCGCTCTGCCGCCGGTTCCTCGGAGGAGGCGTACGCTTCCTCAACTCGTATGGGCGCGTGATACCGCAATGCCGGCTTCACGGCAATGGTCTGCCCGAGGGGTTTGAAACGCTTCAGCACCTGGTCGTCGAAGCGTCGTTGCAGTTCGTCCGGCGGGATATCACCGTAGGTCATGAATACCGCGTTCGACGGGTGGTAGTGCGTCTTGTAGAAGTCCACCAGCTGCTCGTGCGTGAGATCGGGAATGGCCTCCGGATCGCCACCGCTATTGTGGTGGTAGGTGTTGTTCGGAAAAAGATGCTTGCCGAGCGTTTGCCAGAGAGTGCTCGTCGGCGCACTCATCGCCCCCTTCATCTCGTTGAAAACCACACCCTTGAAGACCAGCTCGCTGTCCGGATCGTCAGGCTTCTCGAACTCGACGCGGTGACCTTCCTGTGCGAAGTCGAGCTCGTGCAGGTTCGAGAAGAACACCGCGTCGAGATACACATCAAGCAGATTGAAATAGTCCTTCCGGTTCTGACTTGCGAACGGATAGGCCGTCCAGTCGCTCGACGTGAACGCATTCATGAAGGTATTCAGTGAGCGCCGGATCATCATGAAAAAGGGGTCGCGGACGGGATAGCGTTCGCTGCCGCACAGCACGGTATGCTCGAGAATGTGCGCGACACCTGTGGAATCCTGCGGCACGGTTCGCAGGCCGACCAGGAAGACGTTCTCGGGGTTGTCCGCCGAGATGTGCACATGCGGGGTTCCGGTTACCTTGTGCCGGAACTCGTGCACGTCGATATCGAGCGAGCCTACATGCTCGCTTCTCAGGTGATCGAATGCGCTGTGCGGTAGCGGCTTGTTCATCGTCGACTCGGACTCCTCGACAGCTTCATGGTGGCAGGGGGGAAGGGCCAGCCCGACAGTATAAGGTGAGGCAAGTCACGTTCGGGCAAAGCTCGTGACTTTCGAGCTGTAAACGTGTGGGCGGTCGAGCCGATACACAATGGACGAGGCCGGGGCTCACGATGAGTGATCGGGCCAGGGAATACCGGAAGCCGCGCCAGGATCAGTCGTGAAATTCATCATCATTCTGGTGGCCATGGCTGCCGCGGGAGGCGGCGCGCTGCACAGCTGGCAATCGCGGACGCAATTCGTGCAGGCGGCTCTGCTGTCCGAGGCGTTCAGCGTGGTTGCAGAGGCCAAGCTCAGCGTCGGTGAATATCACGTGCAGCACGGGGTAATGCCGCATGACAATGCCGAGACCGGTCTGCCACCGCCGAGAAGTTTCTATGGAAGCAGTGTGAGACGCGTCACCGTCCGTCGTGGCGGCGCTCTGACCGTCGATTTCGAGGAGGAGTCCGGTCGACGAGCAATGACCTTCATGCCTAACGTCAGTCCTGTCAGCGGTTTGACCGGATGGCAGTGCACCAGCGATTCCATCGAGCGGCGTGTGCTCGCACGCCTGAAGCCAGACTGTGCCTATCGACCTTCCACGCCCGAGCGCCGACTGATGCATGCGATCTCGAACCGTGACCTCGCACGCGTCGATGCATTGCTCGAGGAAGGCGCCAGTCCCGAGGCCATCGTCAACGGCAATACCCCGTTGATCCTCGCCTCGACGATCGGCGAACCGGGCATCGTCGAGGCGTTGTTGAGCAAGGGCGCTCTGGTCGATACCGCGTCGCCCGACGTCGAAGGGCAGACACCGCTGATGGTCGCCATAGAGCATGATCACGCCGACATCGTCGCGTTGCTCCTGGTGCAGGGAGCCTCTGCCTATCGGAAAGACGGTTCTGGAATGAGCGTGATTGACCACGCGGTCGCGACCGATCGGCGACTCGCCGGGACGCGCTACCGACGCATGTTGTCTGCGCGGGGTCTTGTTGATGTCGAAGGCAGCGGGATGACTTTCGACATCGTCTCGGATGGCATCGGTGATCCGGTTCCGGGAGATCGGGAACTGGCCGTTCTCTACCGCAAGCAGCGAAGTGCCGCTGCCAATTGTCGGGTCAAGCGCCTGATCTATTTGCTCGACGAAGAAGTCGACATCGATGTACCCGACATGAAAGAAGCAGAGCCCTGGGGCAGGGAGGCCGTTCGTCATGCTTGTCGACGGGTGCTCGAGCGACAGCTTCCCGAGAAGGGCCGCTATGTCCTGGCGCGCGACGGTCGACTTCGTGATGCGGTCAAGCGCTGCGATGCCAACGAGGTTGATACGGTGCTGGACGAGAACGTGGCGATCGATGTGCAGTTTCCGCACGAGGGCGTATCGCCTTTCGAGAGTGCGCTTTCAAGCGGGTGTGACGCGGTGACACGCTTGATGATCGACCAACAGAAGCTCAAGGGGCGTCTTGCCGAAGATGTTCTCCTGTACGCCATACGACGTTCACCACAAAGCACGCTCGTACGCAGCATCGGTACGCTGATCGCCGCCGAGGCCGCAATCGATTCTCGAGACGAAGACGGGCGAACTGCGCTGTCCGAAGCCATAGCACTGGAACAGCCGGTGGTGGCGAAGTACCTTGTCGATGCCGGTGCTGATGTCAACGCGATGACCGCCAATGCCTCGTATCCGCTCATCGAGGCGACCAAGAAGGGGTACGGGCACCTCATGGTTCAGTTGATTCGGCGAGGAGCTGATGTCAACGGCGTCGATGCGCTCGGTCGAACGGCCCTGATTGCCGCTGTAGCGAGTGGGCGGCAGCACTTGGTCGACGAACTGGTCCGTGCCGGTGCCGACATTCACCAGCGCGACAGGAACGGCATTGACGCACTACTGCTGGCCGAGACACGCAACATGAGACAGATACGTTCCTCGCTGCTGGCGACTGCAGAGAACTGACCGCTTGAGCCGGCGCTTCGTCGTTCACGGAGCGCCGCCCTGGCCTGTCACATGCGCACTCCTGCGAGCACTGCGCCCATGAGCAAGTCATTCGAGCAAGGCGGTGCCCATCAGTGACGGATCAAGGTAGGTGCCGTCGATGTCCTCGTCGGTACGCGCCGGATGCGCCCAGCCCCACTTGGCCTCGCGAATTCCTCCGTCGTCGTCATCGTTGACCTGCAGCTCGAAACCGAAGGGTCTGCCTGGAACGATGCCCGCCGAGTCGAGTTCGATGCGCAGCTCGTAGACATCCTGCTCGAATCGCGGCCGACGGATGCCACGGGGTCCCACGCCCGGGCCTGTGGCAAATTCGATGTCCAGCGGTTCCTGTGACGAGAAGAATCCGTTGACGATGCCCGTATCGATGCTGCGACGCGTCTCGCCTGGAGCCGTCAGCGGTATCAGGCGTTGAAAGTCATCAGCACCGTAGGTGCTTGCCTTGCTGTTGTCGCCGTCGATGAACAATTCCAGGCTGTCGTCATTCCAGACCGCGGGTGAATCGCGGTGCCTCTGGCCATCGTCATCGACCACGACCAGCACATAGAGATACTCGCCATCGTGTGCTGCGGCCCAGTAGCGCCAAGCCTCACCGGTTGCTTCATCGGTGCCCCCGTCAACCATCAGCTGATCGATCAGCAGCCGGTTGCCATTGGCATCGCGTTGTGTCGCGTTGGCCCATTCTCCAACCCAGAAGTTGTCATCGCCGCGTACGACATCGAGTCCATCGATGCCGGGCGCATCTTCTCGAGCGATACGTCGAATCAGGACATCCGCTTCAGCCGAGGTGTCCGGACCGTTCGCATCGGATTCGTCATCGCGGTCATCATCGCGGTCGTCATCGTCCGTGGTCTCGCTGTCATCCGTGTCAGTGGTCGGATCCCCGGTTTCGTCCATGAGTGGTTCGTCGGGCACGGGGTCAGTCGGTACGGGAGCTGGCGCAGGTGCTGGCTCGGGGGCTGGTTCGGGACCTGGTTCGGGTTCGGGGTTCGGTGCAGGAGGGTTCGGTGCAGGAGTAGGCGCTGCATCGGATTCCGGGAGCGGTGTAACCGTGCCAGGCACGTCTGCGAGTGGGCTGTCCGGATCCTGTACCGGAACCGGTACGAACGTGGGTGTGCCGGTTGCATCATCGTCCGGCGCACTATCCGGACTCGGGTTCGTATCGCCCGTGCTGCCGGTCAGTGAACTGTCCGGAAACGGATCGCTCCCGGCTACCCGTTCGTCGAAATTGCTGATGCCGTCGCCATCATCATCCGCAGTGTAGTCGTAGTCGTCAGACAGAGCTGTGAAGAGTGCACCCTCGGGACCGACCATGACGGGCGCTTCAAGACGCGCAAGCGGCAATTCGCGCGAACGGCCGTTCGCTGCGATGCGCTCTATCCAGACAATGCTCAGCTGATACTCACGATCAGGCGCAACCTGGATCTCCCCGCTCCAGCCGGTTTCGCTCGTGGGTTGCATCTCCACGAAGGGTCCGTCGACGATTCGTACGACCGGAACCAGTTGATTTCGATCGATAGCCCGTGCTTGCAGTAACGGGGCAGGGGCCGACATGCCGATTGCCGTACCCGGCGAACGGCTCTGACCATTAGTATCGCAGCCGACAGACAGCAGGGCAGCTAGAACGCCAGTCGCGACGAGGCGTCGGCGTGGCCATCGGCGATTGTTCTCGAAGGGTTTGCTTTCGAAGGTACTGTTCTCGAAGGTCATGTCCATGATTCAAGGCTCCTGCAACTGCACACGCAACGGCACAGTGTCGCCACCACTTCCGCCGCCATCGTCGGCTGCCAAAGCGGCAACCGCACCGACAGCAACCACGCCAAGGGCAATTGCCCACCACTTCTGTCGACCGGAACCGACCGCAGGCACCGGAGGTCCGGACGCGCCGGCCGTTCCGGCGAGGATAGCTGCGTCACCACCGGAGCTCCCAGCCAGGCGGCCTCCTTCATTGGCAGATTCACCAACGATCCTTGCGTTGTTCCGCGACAGGATGTCGCGGCGTAACGGATCGAACGCGAATCCGTAGACCGTCCTGTTGCCTGCATCGTCCAAGGCCTGTACGTAGTATTCGAATCGACGCAGGTCGGCAGGTTCGGTGTTCACGGTGGCGCTGAAGAAACCACTCGACCCGAGCGGTGTCATGTTGATACGCACGAACGGGTCGGAAAGGTTGCGCCGATAGTGCAAGGTCACCTTGCCCAGCGTGAGATTGTCGACCACCTGAGCTGTGAACACTTGTGAACGATCGGCGAATGACTCGACCACCTCTTCGAGTTCGATGATCGGTGGCTCGACATCCGGGCGCCCGGATTGCGCCAGCACGGGTGACGCGATCGCTGAAAGACACAGTAGAACTGCGGTCAGGAGCGCTAGAAAATGCAAGTGTGGATTTTTTTCAGACATCGTGATGATGACGTTTTTCGGCTCTCCAGTATACGAGGAGGACGCAGCAACACTGTGATCTGTCCGGCGCTTGTAATCTAAAGGACAGTCGGCCTGATGGCTCCATCACATCGAGTTCAGGGCGTCGCCTATCGATTCGATCAGGACGTCGGCTAGTTCACAGCCGACAGACAAGCGGATGAAACCTTCTGCAACATTGTCGCCCCAGCGTGCGCGTCGCTCTGCGGAACTGTGAATTCCGCCGAAGCTGGTCGCTGCTGTGCTGCCGTGGCATGCGATGGATCGTTGGGCAAGCCGGGGTAGCGCAACCCGTGAACTCGTTCATGGCGTGACAAGGCTCTGGCCAGTTTTCCTGCCGTGCCGCACATGCGTTCGAGCCGCAGCTCCAGTGTCTCCAGGCCTCGATGCAGTAACCACGCCTGGTGCGGTCCTGCAATGGCACCACCCAGTGATCGCCAGTTCTTCATCCCTTCGATGAAAACGGGGTTGCGGGAGGCGACATGTCCGGCGATCACGTCCGAGTGTCCGCCGGGAGCCTTGGTGTCGGCGGCAACGACAATGTCGACCCCCCTATCCAGCGGCCGCTGCAAAAAGGGCGTGCTCGCGGTGTTGTCAGCGATGACGATCGTGCCTGCCTGGCGTGCCCGCTCGACAATCAAGCCGATATCACAAACATCGAGTCCGGGGTTGCAAGGCGTTTCGATGAACAGTACGTGAGTATCATCAAGAGTGGCATTTGCCAGCTCACGCGTTCGGCACTCGTGTACGCTGACCCCGAATGCTGCAAGGCAATCGTGCGCCAGGCGACGCGTCGCGTGGTAACCGTCCGCAGGAATCAAGAGGTTCTTGCCTTGCCCGAGTGTTGCGAACAAAGCGGCAGAAATGGCTGCCATGCCCGATGCAAACAGCAGGCAGGTAGCTTCCTCGAGAATGGCGAGCTGGTGCTCCACACTCTGTCAGACCGGCGTGTCGTTACGCCCGTAATAGAACGATTCCGGATCGTCGGGTGGCAGGTGAAAGGTCGAACTTGTAGTCAAAGGCAGTGCGGTCGGCTCACCCGGTGCGAGGGCTGCGCTACGATGATGGAGCAGTGCGGCGGCACGTCGTGCGTTTTCAGTATCGGACGGTGCGCTATCAGACCTTCCGGTATCAGACTTTGGCATGGGCTTGGGCAAGTGTGAGGTGGCTAGAAGGGAATCGGCTCGCGCCTCGTTCTGAAATCATAGGCGCTTGTGCATGCTCAATCGCCTGACACGCGTCCTGCAGGGCCTGTTGCTGCTCGCGCTACTGGTCTTTCTCTTTGCTCGCTTCGAGCTATGGCGTGTCGAGCGTGCGCAACAGCGGGTACTCGCTGTTCAAGCAGCAGAGCTCGATCGTCAGCTTCTGCAGCTGGCCATCGTACCGGCGACGCTGAGCGATGATCCGCGGGTGGTTGCGGCGCTCGTCGAGGCGGCGAAGGCGCGGCGTGACGGGAACGATGGCAACAGGCACGATGGCGACGCGCGCAGGCAGGTGAATCTGTTGCTCGAGCGTGTTCGTGAGCGCAGCGATGCCGCCGTGGTCTACATCATGGATCGCGGTGGCAACACCGTTGCCGCGAGTAACTGGCGTGCCGCCGTGAGTTTTGTCGGTCTGAATTTCAGTTTCCGTCCGTATTTCATCGGCGCGGTGGCGGGAAGGGAATCGACTTTTTTCGGGGTTGGCACAACGACCGGCGAGCCGGGATACTTCATTGCACGACCGATACGGCTACCTGCTCGGCAAACCGGCGCGGATCGGGTATCGACGGTAACGGACCTTCCGTTCGACAATGCTTCAACAAGCGAGGAGACGAACGTCGGCGAGGGCATCATCGGTGTGGTGATCGTCAAGGTATCGCTCGATGCACTGGTTGATTCCTGGCGTGAGCAAGCTCACCGATCAGTCGTCACCGATGAGCTCGGTGTCGGGATCCTGTCGACCGATGCCCGACTCCTCTACCGACCGTCCGTGCCGATAGACGCGCTAGCTCGTGCCAGGATGCGAGATGAACGTCGCTACGATCTCGGCGAGGAGTCGGGATTCGTACTGTCGGTTTCGGGCGCGCGGACCGCTGATGCGTGGATAGATGGCGCACGCCAGCTCAGTGTTCATCAGCGCCTGGCGACCGAACCCTGGCGTCTGCACTTGCTCATCCCGCGGTCGCGGGTGCTGACAGGTGCTGCCCTGTTGGCCCTGTCGGTTGCCAGTGTTCTGGTGATCGGCATGTTGTTGTTGCGACTATATCGACAGCAACGGCAGCTGGCGGAAAGCGAGCAGCGCTCGGCGCGCAAGCTGGAAGAGCTTGTTGCCCGGCGTTCCCGTGAGCTTGAATCGGCACAGCGTGCCCTGATCGCTGAATCGAATTTCGCGATGCTCGGCAGAATGTCCGCCGCGATCAACCACGAAGTCAATCAGCCTTTGGCAAGCCTGCGTCTCGACTTCGCTACGCTGCGCGCCTTGACAGCCCGCGACGACCCACCGCTGGAGGATCTTCGTCAGACCGTCGTTGACGGTGATCGCACCATCGGCCGAATTGCGCGCGTTGTGGAGACGCTGCGAACGATCGCCCGTCAGGGACACGGTGAGTTCGAATCGCTCGATCAGTCGCGACTGCTCGATGATGTCGTGGCGACGGTCCGTCGCGAGCGACCGCGCGGAGCTCGGTCACTGAGCGTCGAAAACGGGGTAACGGGCGCACCTTCGCTCAATGGAAATGCCGTACTGTTGCAGCAGGCGCTCCTGAACCTCCTCTACAACGCCTTCGATGCCGTTGCAAAGCAAGACCGACCTTGGGTCTCGATCGTGCTCGAAGCAGAGCTGACCGGTGCTGACCCACACAACTTGTGTTTTCGGGTAGCCGATAACGGCCCCGGAGTCGAGGAAGCGCTTGCCGAACAGCTTTTCGAACCGTTCGCGACATCCAGCTCGCGCCAGAACGGTCTCGGTCTTGGATTGACGCTCGCCCGGCAGATTGCCGAAGATCATGGAGGATCGTTGTCGTATGCCGCTCGCCCGAACGGCGGCAGTGAGTTTTTCCTTCAGCTGCCAGGTGGAAGGCCACTAATATCCGATGACAACGCATGTACTCCTGTTGGACGATGACCACGATGTGCTCGGCTCGCACGCGCGCTTCCTGCGCGTCAGCGGTCATGAGGTGAGTGTGTCCGACACCGCGGCCGCGGCCCTCGCGCGGCTCTCGAACGAGCCGATCGACGTCGTCGTGACGGATCTGCGAATGCCCGATCGAGACGGTATCGCATTCGCGAGGGACGCTCGTGCCATCAGACCACTGGTCCCCATCCTGTTCTTCTCGGGCTTTGCCCGCGTGCCGGACGTCGTTGCCGCAATGCGCCTCGGCGCCGTCGACTTCCTCGAGAAACCGATCGAGCCCGCGCTGCTGCTGAGGTCGATCGAGAACCTGGCCGGCCAAACCGATAGCCTCTCGACACAGACAAGAGACGCATTCGTCGCACCACCCGAGGGCACCCCCCTGCGCACAAGAGTCCGCGCCTACGAAAAACACCTCATCGAGAGCGCCCTCAAGCAGCATCAAGGCTCCATCACCGACGTCCTCGATGCCCTGAAGATCAACCGCCGGACCCTCAACGACAAGATGGCCCGCCTCGGCATCCGCCGCCGCGAGTGATGTTGTAGGGGGTCGGACCACGCTAACCTGCTGAAATAATTAATTTAATAACTCAAAAATGCCCTGAATTCAACGCTATTCAGTGGTTTCTCCCTGCATGACGAGGGTGTTAGTGGAAGATGCCACGAGGTAGCCCGCGGGCTGGCACTAATCGCCCGATTTCCGCATGAAATGGCGGCTTTAGCGACTCCTGAACGCTCGATTGTCGGTAAATTGCCTGACCTTTCAGTCACTCAGCGTGGTCCGACCCCTGACCTTTCGAGCCCGGGTAGGGCCTATGCTATCGATCCCCATGGATACGGAGATATTGCCCTGTGACTCGTTCAGCAACCTTGATGGCGAGCGTGCTCAGCCTGCTGTTGTTTGCAGGGTGCAGCAGCAGCGATGATGATTCGTCGGGAGGCAGCACTGCACTTGGTGATGATCCCGGCGTCGGGCCGGATGGCGGCGCGCCGCCGGGACAGAACCCGGGCGATCAGTTTGCGCCTCTTGTTGAGGGTCAATGGCTGTCGAGCTGTGACACCGCGGATGATCCCCAGGCGGTCAGCGAACAAACGGAAATCTCTATCACTGGTCTCGTGTACGAAGTGATCGAGAGTACTTATGGAGACACCACTTGCGCCGATGCCCAGCGCGCTTTGACGTTCCGTGGCAATTTCTTCGAGCAGCTATTCGACGATGGTCAGGAAGTCAGCGACGGTATACCCGTCAATCTGGAGTTCACACAAGTCACGCTTGTCCCATTCCTTCAAGTGGTCAGCGACCTGTACAACGAGAACATGCTTTGTGGTCGTGATGACTGGAGCCCGGAAGTCGACATGGACGTGTCGGACTGCGAGGAATTGCTCGGTGAGAACACCGTGCCTCGCACCGACTACAACCGCTACTTCGTGAATGATCTGGGAACTCCTGACGATCGCACCGATGATGTCGTCCTGCTCGGCACACTCGATGCGTCCCCGCGCGAATCCGGTCGTCCCATGCGGGTTGACCCTGAACTCCGCTTCACACGTCGTCCGTAACGAAGGTCTACTCGACGATGACTCGTTCTGCCAGACTCTCCGGACGATCAACGTCGCGGCCGAGGGCTACGCCCGAGTGGTAGGCGAGCAGCTGCAATGCGACTCCGGCGATGATCGGTTGCAGCAGGGGTGCCGATTGCGGCAGATGAATGATGTGATCGGCAAGTTCAGCCACGCGGGGCTCATCACTGTTGCCGACCACGACAAGTGGCGCCCCGCGGGCCTTGATGTGTTCGAGCGATGACAGGGATAGGGGTAGCATGTCCGGCTCGGGCAAGAGGACCACGCACGGCGTGCGCGCATCGAGGAGCGCGATCGGTCCGTGTGCCAGCTCGGCGGCGGGATAGGCCGTAGTGTGTATGCCTGACGCTTCCGACAACTTGCGGGCCCCTTCGAGCGCAATCGCATGACCCGCTGCGCGGCCGGTAAAGAGGACGCTGTCGGCATCCAGAAGTGCACGCGCAACGCGCATGATCGTCGCTTCATCGGCGACGACTTCTTCGATGGCGGTGGGTAGCGCGTCGAGTTGCTCCAGAAGGCGTGTGCCGCGCTGCGGAGACACATCCCGGTGCCGGCCCAGCAGAATGGCGAAGAGCGCAAATATGACAAGCATGGCGCTGACTGTCTTGGTCGCGACGATGGAGCGCTCGCTACCGGCGTGCAGATAGACGCCGCCATGCACCTCGCGTGCGATCGTGCTGCCGACGTCATTGACAACACCGAGCACGGTCCCTCCGCGGAGTCTGATTTCGCGTAGCGCAGCGAGAGAGTCGAATGTTTCACCCGATCGGCTGGCGATGATGTAGAGGGTGTCGGCTTCGATAATCGGATCGCGGTACCTGAATTCACCGGCAGATTCGGCCTGAGTCGGAAGTCTTGCCAGTGACTCGATCATGCGCGCCCCGGACTGCGCGGCATGCCAGGCCGAGCCGCAGCCGAGCAGATGCAGGCGTTTGACGTCCCGGAGACGGCTTGGTTCGAGGTTGAGCCCGCCCAGTCTGACACTTGCAAATCGTCGATCGAGACGGCCGGCGAGAACGCGCGCAATGGCGGCGGGTTGATCGACGATCTCGCCGTGCAATGCCTGCCCGGGCACGTTCGTCATCGTCGATGCCGTGTCATCGACTCCCAGCGAAGGCGGCGGCTCCTGCCTGCTCGCTCGTCGATCGTGACCAGACCCCGAGCCGATGGCCACGACCTCGATTCCTCCGGGGGTCAGCGTTGCTCGCTCGCCATCGCCAATCGAGACCGATTCCTGCGCCCAGGCGCGAAGTGCCGATGCGTCAGAGCCGGCAAAACTTGCCTCGGCGCCGAGACCCAGGAACAACGGGCTGCCGATTCGGGCGACAACCACCGTGTCGGGGCGCTGACGGTCGAGTACCGCCAGGCCGCAGGTGCCATTGATATCCGCAAGCACTTCGTCGAGCGCGTGCTCGAGTGAGCGTTGGTCGTCCTCGAGGTAGTGGGCGAGCAAGGCGACAAGGACTTCGGAATCGGTGGCCGACTGGAATTGCGTGCCGTTTGCTCGCAGGCGCCGTCGGAGGCTGTCAGCGTTCTCGATGATACCGTTGTGGACGATGGCCAGCCGTTCGGCTGCGTCGAGATGCGGGTGGGCATTGATCTCGGAAGGTTCGCCGTGTGTCGCGACACGGGAATGGGCGATCCCGGTATTGCCTATGGTCCTTTCCGGAACACGGTGTGCAAGTGCCGTGATGCTGCCCAGCGTCTTCCAGACGCGTAGCCGTCTTCTCGACAGCACGGCAATGCCGGCCGAGTCATGATCGTGCGGTGTATGGCGGCGTAACCCGTCGAGAAGCAGAGGGGCGGCGGCCGAAGGTCCAGTACAGGCAATGATGGCTGACATGTTGAAATCTTCCGGGCCGGCGTTTTCGTTACAATCGAGCGGCGGGCGCTCAGCCGTAGATCGCGCGACGTATCTGTCGCTCGCTGCGGGGCACAGCGGCGAACCTTCGCGACGGGATTTCCGTCACCAGGGCCCGGAAAATCTGAGCGTTCGCATAGCCTGCAAGCTGCATCTCGTGATGTCGGCGGCGTATGAAGTCATCTGCCGTTTCGTCGTAGAACGCGAGTACCTCGGCGAGCAGGCGTTCGGCGGTTCTTCGCTCGATAGCACCTGCGCGGCAAAGGTGATCGATGAGTTCCCGCGGGAGGGGCGGTTCGGACATGGCAAGGTAATGTCGGTCGAGCGGCTTCGAAGGGCAAGTTTGTTGCCCGCAAGCGGGCAGATTTTCGGAGAATGATGAACGATCGGCGGTTGAATTGGCGAGTGATTCTCGCTCTGGTGACAAGTGTCTGGGTATTTCCGGCCTGGCCGGACGATGCCGTTTCCGAACCCGACGCTGACACCCGCGCGGATGGCCGGCCGGATTGGCGGAAGCCGGGCGTGGCGCTCAATCGTGCGCCGGTGCTCGGAACCATCGGCAGCCAGTCGCTGAATGTCGGCAAACCGTGGCGTCTGCATTTGCGGGGTAGAGACCCTGACGGCTTGCCACCGCAGCTGACCATCACCCCGTTACCCGATCGGGCATCGATTTCGGTCCGGCCTGATGGCTGGTATGTGCTTGCGTGGACGCCTCGTCACGACGATGTCGGGCAACTGGAATTGCGGGTGACGGCGACCGACGCGGCAGATGAGCTGCTGCGCACCGAACGAGTGGTCACCCTGCTCATCGCGCCAGCACCGACTTTGGCGGAAGCAGGGGAGGAAGCCACGGTCGCCGATGCTGAGCCTGAGCCTCCAATGGGGTCGCCATCTGTTGACGAGACTGCCGCCGAATTGATTCCCCCGGAAGATCCGATCGCTCTACTGGAACTCGAGGAAGAGTTCGCGCTCCCGCCCGAGCCCGAGGACGTACGGCCGACGATAGCGCCGCCTGCCGCACAGATCGTCAGCGCAGGGCGGACGGTCAGCTACCGTGTCAAGGCGACTCTCGAGGACGGTCGGGTGCCCTTGATGGGCATTGACCGCCTGCCGTTGAACGCCAGTTTCGACGCCAATCCCGATGGCTCTCACACGTTCTTCTGGCCGACCGGTAACGCCGACCAGGGCGAGCATCGGTTTCGGGTGACGGCCTACGACCCTTGGGACGACGAAAACGGCACCAGCGCCGATTTGCTGGTCGTCGTCGGCGATCCGACTCGATCGAAGACAGAGCCGGGAGACGTGATTGCCCCTGCGACTCTCGAAGAATCGCCGACCACGGGTAGTGGCAATCTCGAAACGACGGGCTCGCAAGGTAGCCGGGTCGAGGATGCCGACTTTGCTGATCCGGAAGAATTCCCCCTTGAAGATTATCCACCCGAAGAATTCACGCCTGAAGCGTTCGATCCGGACCCGTTCGGGGAGGACTTTCTCGAGCAAGGCAACGAGCAAGACAACGGCATGTCGGCGTATGACGACTCCGGTCCGGGCGATGGCGTGACAGGCGATGGCGAGGCGAGGTACTTCGAAGACCCCTTGGAAAGTGATCCGTTCTACCCGACGGATGACGGCTATGAAGACCAGATGAACGAGTTCGACGAAAACTACGAAGACGAATACGGTGATCCCTTCGAGGATGAGTTTCCCGACGATGGCCTGGATCAGGGGGGCTACTTTGAACCCGGCTACGAGGAGGAGGCGCCGCGGGAGTTCTTCGACGAGAATTACGGGGCAGATCCGGAATACATTCTCGAGTGAGGCGGATCACTCGTGATCGATTCGATCAGCTGCCGGACAACCTCAAGGGGTCGTTGATACTGATGCTGGCGGCCTTCGGGTTCGCCCTGATGATTGCGCTGATAAAGCTGGCTGGCCAGCGCTTGCCGGTCACGGAAATTCTCTTTCTCCGGCAAATCGGCATGACCCTGATGCTCGCGCCGGTGCTTCTGCCGAACTTTCGTGAAACGATGCACACGCATCGGCTCGGCCTGCAGCTGACGCGGATCGTGTTGGCGGTCATCGCCATGACCTGTGGTTTCAGCGCGGTGGTTCACATGCCGCTGGCAGACGCGACCGCGCTCGGATTCGCGAAGAGTTTCTTCGTGACGATATTTGCCGTGATCGTCCTAAAGGAGACGGTCGGGCTGTATCGCTGGAGCGCGGTAGCTGTGGGCTTCATCGGGGTCCTTGTCATGCTGCGGCCCGGAACCGAGGGCTTCTCCATCTACGGTCTGTATGCAGTAATCGGTGCAGCGGCAGCCGGCGCCGTCATGGTGATCATCCGCCTGATGTCACGCACGGAATCCACCAGTACCATCCTTGCATTTCAGGCTATCGGTGTCGGGCTGATCATGGCCGTACCCGCGTGGATGAACTGGATAGCGCCGACACCGGGAGAGTGGCTGTTGCTGGCAGCAATCGGCGTCGTCTCCTACTTCGCGCAGAAGGCAAACATCACGGCCTTTCGCTATGGCGAGGCTTCGCTGCTGGCATCGCTCGACTATGTGCGACTGATTTACGCGACAGGCCTTGGCTGGCTGCTGTTCGAGCAACTTCCCGGAGTCAGCACCTGGATCGGTGCAGGCATTATCGTCGTGGCGTCGATCTACACGGTGCATCGGGAGGCGAGACGCAAGCAGAACCTGGCGCGCGGACCGGATGGGCGAGGCTTCACGAACCATTAGTGGTCATGGCACTTGTGCCGGACCGGATCGGCAGGAAGTTGCCCAAAAAGCCGTTCTGCGACCGCCTCTCTCTGGCGTGAGTCAAAAAATATCATATTAAACAGCGAGTTGATGATTGTTGTTTCTCGACCTGTGGCTGATGACAATGATGTACGGAAAACGGCGGCGCGTCGGGCAGGCCAAGCTGGCGCTCGATACCGGTCGCAACCGAATTCCGACTCGCAAACGAATCCAGGGAAAAGCTCGACATGAAAATTCGCTCAACCGTACTGGCGTCAGTGGCTCTCGCCATTGGTTTCTCGGGCGCTGCGCTCGCCGAATGCGACGACGGCGAACTCGTCATCAAGTTCAGCCACGTCACCAATACCGACAAGCACCCGAAGGGGATCGCTGCATCGCTTCTGCAGGAGCGCGTCAATGAGGAAATGAATGGCGCGGCCTGCATGGAGGTCTTCCCCAATTCCACCTTGTATGACGATGACAAGGTGCTCGAGGCCATGCTCAATGGGGACGTGCAGCTGGCCGCACCCTCACTCTCGAAGTTCGAGACCTTCACCAAGCAATTCCGACTCTTCGATCTGCCCTTCGTCTTCGACGACATTGATGCCGTCAACCGCTTTCAGGCAGGGGACGCCGGTCAGGAGCTGAAGGATTCCATGCAACGTCGCGGGCTACAGGGGCTTGAGTTCTGGCACAACGGCATGAAGCAGCTGTCGGCCAACAAACCGTTGATTGCACCGGAAGATGCAAAGGGCCTGAAGTTTCGGGTGCAGGCGTCCGATGTGTTGGTCGCGCAATTCGAGGCGTTGGGTGCAAGCCCGCAGAAGATGGCCTTCAGCGAGGTCTATGGCGCGTTGCAGACCGGTGTTGTCGACGGGCAGGAAAACACCTGGTCGAACATCTATGGCCAGAAGTTCTTTGAAGTCCAGGAAGGTTCGACGGAAACCAATCACGGTGTGCTCGACTACATGGTCGTTGCCGGCGTCGAGTGGTGGGATGGACTCGATGACGGTCTGCGAGATCAGCTTGCGACAATTCTTGCGGAAGTGACTGATACGCGTAATGCAGAGGTCAATGCGGTCGACCTTGAAGCACGTCAAGCCATTCTCGACGCCGGTGGCACGATCGTGGAACTCGACGAAGCGCAGCGCGCCGCCTGGACCGAAGCGATGAAGCCCGTCTGGAAGCAGTTCGAAGCGGATGTACCTGCGTCACTCATCGAATCGGCGCAAAGCGCGAACGCCAGCTGATCTTTCCATCAATAGCCCGATCGACGAAACGTCTGATCTTGTTGCGTCCGATGTAGCGTTCGATGCAGCGTCCGATGTATGGGCGTGCCTTGGCTATCGGTCGGCTTGTCCGCCGGCCGATAGCGCGCCGTCACCCGATTGTCGAGGAACAGCGAAGTCATGACTCAGGGTTCTGATACACGAGCTGATGCTCGACGTAGCGCGGGTGACCGGTTCGAGGAGTCGTTGATCGCCTTGCTTCTCGGGGCGATGACGCTGGTCACCTTCGCTAACGTGGTCGCGAGATTTCTCGACTTCAACATCCTCTGGGCACTCGAGACCACCGTGTTCCTGTTCGCCTGGCTTGTATTGCTGGGTGCGTCATACGCGGTCAAGCGCAATTTTCACATCGGCGTCGACATCTTCGTGCGCTTGCTGCCGAAGGCACTGCAGCGCGTCGCCACCCTGCTGGCGGTCGCCTTGTGCGTGATTTTCAGTCTGTTGCTACTGAAGGGAAGCTGGGACTACTGGTGGCCGTTTGCCTCCACACGCACGTTCTACGAAGTCAACGACATTCCCATGCCGGAATTCATGCAATTCGTCAGTACGCTAATGAACGAAGGTGAGCGCTACGAGAAGATTCCACGGTTCATACCCTACGTCGTTCTGCCAATCAGCACTTTACTGCTGACCATCCGGTTCCTGCAGGTCGGTATACGTGTCTGGCGAGGCGAGCAGGACCTCATCATCGAAAGCCACGAGATCGAGGATATCGAGAAACAGGTGGACGACATGACGGGCGGTGCAGCCGCTGAAATCGGTCGACGAACAGGCCTCGATAACGCGCAGGACGAGAGTTCGACCGCGAGTCGCCACGAGGGAGGTCGCTGAAACATGGCAACCCTGATCCTCTTTGTTTCCGTCATCGCGCTCATGGTGATGGGCTTGCCGATAGCCGTTGCGCTTGGCTTGTCGAGCGTCGGTTTTCTGTTGATCTACTCCGATGCGTCGCTCGCCTCGATCGCCCAGACGCTGATGTCCGCATTCACCGGTCACTACACCTTGCTGGCCATCCCGTTTTTCGTGCTCGCGTCCGGATTCATGTCGACCGGCGGCGTCGCGCGGCGCATCATCCGCTTCTCCATTGCGCTCGTCGGGCATGTCAGGGGCGGGCTCGCCATCGCCTCGGTGTTCGCCTGCATGATGTTCGCGGCCTTGTCGGGTTCGTCGCCTGCCACCGTGGTCGCCATCGGTTCGATCGTCATCGCGGGCATGCGGCAGGTGGGGTACACGAAAGAATTCGCCGCCGGTGTCATCTGCAGTGCCGGCACCCTCGGGATCCTGATTCCACCGTCCATCGTCATGGTGGTGTACGCCGCCGCCACGGATGTCTCGGTCGGACGCATGTTCCTCGCCGGTGTCCTCCCCGGTCTGGTCGCCGGTATCTTCCTGATGATCGGTATCTACGTCATGGCGTGCATCAAGGGCTTGCCGTCACAGCCCTGGAAGGGCTGGGGCGAAGTCTTGCAGTCGGGTCTGGATGCGCTCTGGGGTCTGCTGCTGATCGTCATCATTCTCGGCGGTATCTATGGCGGCATCTTCACGCCGACCGAGGCTGCCGCCGTTGCCGCGGTCTATGCCTTCTTCATCGCGAACTTCGTGTACCGCGACATGGGACCGCTCGCGGCAGGCAAGGAAGGCGTACGTTCGCTCCTGTCTGCACCGCAGTCGGTGCTGAGCGTGTGGTTCCACGCAGACACCCGCAAGGTTCTGTACGAGAGCGGGCGACTGACCATCATGCTGATGTTCATCATCGCCAATGCGCTGATACTCAAGCACGTTCTCACCGAAGAACAGATTCCTCAGGCCATCGCCGAAGCCATGCTCGCGGCGGGTCTCGGGCCAATCATGTTCCTCGTCGTTGTCAACATCCTCTTGTTGCTCGGCGGTCAGTTCATGGAGCCTTCCGGGCTGTTGATCATTGTTGCGCCACTGGTGTTCCCGATTGCCCTGGAACTCGGCATCGATCCGATTCACCTTGGCATCATCATGGTCGTCAACATGGAAATCGGCATGATCACACCGCCGGTCGGTCTGAACCTGTTCGTGACCGCAGGGGTCGCCAAGCTCAATATCCTTCAGGTGGTCAGGGCATCGTTGCCTTTCGTCGCGATCCTGTTCGTATTCCTGATTCTGGTGACCTACTACCCGCCGCTGAGCACCTGGTTGCCTACCGTGTTGATGGGACCGGAGGTCATCATCAAGTAATGCCGGGGGTCATGATGCGCGCGTCACTCCAGTAGTCCCGGCGATCACGATGCGCGTGTCAAACCAGCTGCAGTCACCCTAGGCGCGTTTCCTGAGCGCGCTTCTCCTTGCCGTCGGGTTCGCGTGCTTCCGTTTCGAGCTTGGCGGCAAGTTCGTTGAGACGGTCTGCGTATTCCTGGTACATGTTCAAGTCGCCCTTGCGCAGCCGTACCCGACTTTCATAGTCGCCGGCAGTCATGTTTTCCACATGCCGGACGAACGGTCGCAACGGCCCGATGAGCCTGTGTGTATAGGCCACGCAGACGGCCGCGAGCAGGAGGACATAGAGCACGAACAAGGCACCGCAATAGCGGAACACATGCACCAGCTGAATCTCGATCATGTCGCCGTAATAGCCGCTGGCCTGTTGCTTGCCGGAGATCACGCCAATCAGATCGCTGAAGGCAACGTAGAGGAAGGCACCGAGCAGCAAGGCAACGAGCGCCGTCGAGCCCAGCATCCAGAGGAGCAGCTTGAATTGCAGAAAGGGCTGCCAGACTGCATTCAATATGCGACGCTTCTGCGCCGACTCGTCCTCGGCCGAGGCGGACGTGCCGGCAACCCCTGCATCATGAGGAAGGGCGTGAGACTGGCTCATCGGGATCTACCACGGTTGGACTATTCCTCTGTGGTATCGGAAACGGCCAGCGAGGTCTGTAGGTGAAAACGTGTTCGACACGGCACTTTCGATCCAGCGCGTGAGGCGGCTCACAAGTCCTACACTGTTTGCTCCACGACGACGCGGAAGCGATCATGCAGTATTCCCTGAACGGCCAGACACCGACAACGGGTTCGCCCTGTTTCATTGCACCCGGTGCGCGCGTGATCGGGCGAGTGGTGCTCGGTGACGACGTCAGTATCTGGTTCAACGCCGTGCTCCGCGGTGACAACGAGCTGATCGAGATCGGCGCGCGTAGCAACGTTCAGGATAATGCGGTGCTGCATGTCGATCCGGGCTACCCGATAGTGATCGGCACAGGGGTTACCATCGGCCACCAGGCAATGATCCACGGATGCACGATCGGCACCGGCAGCCTGGTCGGCATGAATGCCGTCGTCCTGAACGGCGCCGTGATCGGCGAGAACTGTCTGATCGGTGCGAATGCACTTGTTACCGAGGGTGCCGTCATCCCTGACGGGTCACTCGTGCTCGGCTCGCCGGGCAAGGTTGTCAAGACGCTCGATGCCGACGCGATAGCGAAGATGCAAGCGGGCACGGCAAGCTATGTGGCGAAGATTCGCCCCTACCGTGAAACGCTGGTGCCGCTAGATATCGACTGATCGTCTGTCGTGTGCCAGAGATCCCGGCCGGTGATGCCGGGGCGTACTACATTTCCACTGCGGGTTGTGACGGATTCGGATCGGGTTCGTGGTTGCCGATGCGGGATTCGAAGGCACGCAGACGCTTGTAGATCGATATCAGCTCGACGATCGTCGTCCACGAGTTCACGAGAAACTGGAAGCTGTTCTCCACCTTGCCAAAGGCGTTGCTGATCTGCGTGAAGACCCCGAAGGTGATGACACCGGCTGCGATGGTCGGCACCAGGGCGATGATTGGAATGAAGTTCGCGCCCTGCAGATAGGCATAGCGAAAGACGTTGAAGTACATGTAATTGAAGTAGAGCTTGAAGTAATTCTTGCGGACATTGCCAAAGAGTTCGCGAACGGTGGGGGGCTGTGCGCGGTCAGCCGCGTCTTCGCCATAGACGAGTTCTTTTCGATACGCTGCTTCGACCTTCTGGTTGTTGAATTCGAGGCCGGGCAGACGCCAGCCCACCGCGGCGAGCAACACCGTTCCAAAGATGGCTGAAAGGAGCGCGAGGAAGACCAGCGAGCCGTCGACAGCACCGATCAGCGGCAGTTCGGTTACCTGTGCCGATAGTGTCCAGAGTAACGGCAGGAAGGCGATCAAGGTCATGATCGAACTGATGAAGGCGGAACCGAGGCCCTCGACGATACCGGCGAAGCGCATCGTGTCTTCCTGCACGCGCTGTGATGCGCCTTCGACGTCGCGCAATACCTGCCAGTGACTCATGTAGTAGTCGTTCATCGCCGTTCGCCAGCGAAAGACGTAGTGCGATGTGAAGAACAGGAACAGCACGCTGACCATGATGTTCGGTACGAGGATATAGAGCGCTGTCGCGAGTTCGCCATACAACTGACCGACAGAAACCGAACCTGCGGGAGGGGTCAACGCCAGCTGAATGAGGTCATAGAACTCGCCGTACCAGGTGTTCAGCCAGACACTGATCTGTACTTGAAAGTAGGTGACCAGCAGGATCACCGTGCTGCCGACGACCGACCACCAATACCAGCGATTGCGTTCGATGAAGAACCAGGCAATGCAGAAGATCACGGCGACCAACACGATGTATTGATACAGCCAGACCGATTCCGGCGTCAGGAACGGCGCCCTCTCTCCCTCGGCAACCTCGGCCGCATTCTGGAGCAAGCTGAACTGAGGTGCCAGTTCACTGGCGAAACCGTACCAGAGGGCAAGCGTGACCAGAAACCACGCTACGGCCGACAGGAAGAACTGTTTCGGTCGTGGAAAGTATGAATCGAACATGGTAATGCTTGCCCTGAACAGTTGATCTCATGCCCTCGAATATCGCCCGCAAGCGGTGATATGCAGAGCTTCGGCTGGAACGAATTACCTGAAGGATTCGCACGAATCCGGCCATACATAGCGTAGTGAACACGGCTTAGTCTAGACAGGATTGAAGGGGTTCACCGCCCGCTCGACGTCGCGCGTCAATATTTGCACGCGGGTGGCGGCTTTCGGCCTGCTGTTCGGTTGAAGCGCGACTTGTGCCGGCATCTCGCAAGCGACGGGACGCGTAAGTCAGTGTCAGGACATGACCACTTCCCCAGGTCTTCAACAGGAGCGACCCCGCATGATCCGTTTCAAGAAAGTACTTTTCACTTCAATGGTAGCCGGCCTCTCGATGGTATCGATCGGTTGCAGCACACTTGGTGGCGATCAGCCGCCGGTTGTCGGCGGTGCGCCGATGCTCGCGGAACGCGACATCATCGACAATGCGTCATTGTCGGCAGACCACACCACACTGGTTGCTGCGGTCAAGGCAGCCGGCCTTGTCGAGACGCTGAAAGGCGAGGGGCCGTTCACCGTTCTGGCGCCGACGAACGCGGCGTTCGAAGCGCTGCCTGAGGGCACCGTGGAGACCTTGCTCAAGCCCGAGAACAAGGATCAGCTGACGAAGATCCTCACCTGCCACGTCGTTGCCGCAGACGCCATGTCTGACGCGATCGTCGGCATGATCGATGACGACGGTGGTGAGCATCCGGTTGGAACGGTTGGCGGGTGCACGCTGACGGCGAAGTATCAAGGCGACAACATCATGTTCGTCGACGAGAACGGCGGCGTCGCCAACGTAACGATCGCCGATGTCGAACAGTCTAACGGCGTCATCCACGTCATCGATGCGGTATTGCTGCCGTCGCAGTGATTGCCTGATCCCGGTTTCGCCTTGTCCGTGGCTTCATCGATGTCATTCGAACGGTCAAATGGCTATTGGTTTTCGGCCCGCTGCGCTAGGGTGCGGCGCATGCGGGCCTTAGCCCTGAGCTAGAGAAAACTACATGTCGCTGTTCGATCTGAACGAGCTCGCGGCCGCCACGGTACTCGTTCGCCGCTTCATACCGGCAACACCTGCGTACAGCTGGCCCCTGTTGAGGCAGCAGACCGGTATCAATCTCGTCGTCAAGCACGAGAACCACACGCCGACCGGTTCGTTCAAGGCTCGCGGCGGGCTCGTCTTCATGGAGGCGTTGTGCGATTCCGCCGATGCGCCGCGAGGTGTCGTGACCGCGACACGAGGCAATCACGGTCAGTCGATCGCCTTCGCGGCCCAGCGTCGCGGCGTGGACGCGCTCATCGTTGTACCCGAGGGCAATTCGACCGAGAAGAATGCGGCGATGGAGGCCTTCGGTGGCACGCTCGTGGTCGCAGGTCGCGATTTCGATGAGTCGAGGATCACGGCGCAGGCACTGGCGGACGAGCGTGGTTTCACCCTGGTGCCCTCGTTTCATCGTGATCTTGTACTGGGCGTTGCAACCTACGCTCGCGAGCTGTTCGAGCAGGTGCAGGGCATCGACAAGGTGTACGTGCCCATCGGCATGGGCTCTGGCGCGTGCGCGCTCATCACGGTGCGCGATCTGCTCGGACTCGATACCGAGATCATTGGTGTCGTCAGCACACAGGCACCGGCCTTCGCACTCTCGCTGGCCGCCGGAAAACCGGTTACCACCGAGTCAGCGCGAACCTTCGCAGACGGCATGGCTTGCCGCGATCCTCAGAAGGCCGCGTTCGACATCGTGCAGGCCGGCATCGCGCGCATCGTGGAGGTCAGCGATGATGAGGTCGCCGACGCGGTTCGGCTGTACTACAGCTGTACCCACAATCTGGCGGAAGGCGCAGGCGCAGCACCCTTGGCGGCGGCCATCAAGGATCAGTCACGGCGTGACGGCGATCGTGTCGCGACCGTCTTGTGCGGTGGCAATATCGATGCCGCGTGGATGCGCGAGGTCCTGTCCGGCCGGACGCCCGAGCCCTGATCGAGGCGATTTTTCGCCCTGTATTGACCCTTGTCGATATCAAGGTGGTGGAGCGCGTCTGCAAGGCGGCTGACCATGTCGCGGCTCAGCCGGGCGCGAGCGCTTTCCAGGAAAGAGATTTGCCGTGCAGAGACGGCATTACTCGATCAGCAATTGCCGCCGTCCCGTGGATCGAAGCGCGCGCCGACCTCGGTGCGATCCGATCCGATGAACGCGCTGAGCTGGAGATGGCTGCTCGTCGAGCGCCACGCATAGCGTTGCACCATCGGCTACCTGGAAGCTGAAACGATCTTCCCACGGATAACTTGTCGTGGCGTTGAACTCCAGCACCGTGCCTTGTGCATCGAGGGTGTCCGAGCTTTCCATCTTCAGCGGCGTCAACGCGTTGAAGCCGGTATCGGACGTAATAAAGCCGACAAAACGAACACCCCGGTCGGGATCGGTGACCACGCCGGTGAACAACACTACCCAGGTACGGTCGCACTCCTGCCAGATGAAGAAGCCGTCGTCGGTCGCGACATCGACATTCGGATTGCCGCACTGAAAACCGCCGCCGCCGTCGTCAGGCAGCGTACAGCCGTCACCGGTCGCTGGATTGAAACCGACGTCGCTGCCGACCGACAGGTTCGCGACGTTCTAGCGGTTGCGACCGAGCTGCACCGGCAGGCCCGAACCGATCGCATCGAGCTCGATGCAGATATCATCGGACGCGTCGAAGCTGTAGCGGTCGTTCCACGGGTAGCCGGTTGTCAAGTCGAATCGCACGCGCTAATCACTCGTTGCCAGCAGCGTATCGCTGCCTTCCACGGAAACGTCCGTCAGGTTGCTGAGCGAACCCGCTGTGCCGATCAAAGCTGCAACCGAGGTGCTGCCTTGATTCTCGACGCCGGTCAACATCAGATTCCACGGCCCCCCCGCACTCCTGCCAGACGAGGACGCCGGCATCGGTGGACGGTTCGACGAGCGGATCACCGCATTAAGGCGTGTTGCCACCGGGATCGACGTAGGGAGGCGGCATCGTGCAGCTTTGCAGCGTGACAGGGTTGAACGATCCACCTGATGCGATACGGTTCGGACCGACGAGCACCTGCGTATTGCTCGACTGCGATTCGATCACCATGCAGAGGCTGGGTGCATCGCTCGGTGTGAAGCTGAAGTCATCGACCCAGATGCCGCCGAGGCCGATATTGAATTCAATCTGCTTGCCGTCTCCGCTTAGCTGTATCGAATCGCTGGCCTCGACACTGCCGAGCGTCAGCAGATCGAGCGTGGTGTCGGAGGCGATTCGCCCGGTATAGCGTGCGAACGCGTTACCACCGGCACCGACCACGAACACCTGGCCGTCGCAGTCGGCCCAGGTGAACAGCGCACGATCGACAGCCGCGTCGAAGCTGGCAGTGCCGCAGCTCAACCGCTCCCGTTCATCGCCGTCGAGCAGGCCGTTGTTGTCGATGTCGAGTGCCACGCGTTTGCCCATGTCATCGGCGACGAGTGTGAAGGTGACCGGCGTGCCGCTCTCCGCCAGGGACTCCAGTGCCGAACGATTCGTGCTCTCGCCAACGCGATCCGCTGCGAACGCGGTACCCGTCGTGAGCAGGAAACCGCGCTGCAGACCGTCGATACGGGTCTGGGCGATCAGCTCTACCCAGGGGCTGCCATTGGCGATGCTGAACAACTGATTCAAGCGATTGGTTTGCGCTCCGCCGATCGCGCCGTTCAAGGTGATCTGCTGACCCATGCCGGCGTGCGGCGCCTTGCGTTGCTCGGCGCCCTGCAACGGTCCGTCCGGACCTTCCAGAGTCAGGATCTCGGCCAGGAACTCGCGTGTACGCGCCGCCTCGAAAAGGTCGGTCGCGCCATTGTGGAAGAAACCGAAGCCGCTTCGTCCGAAGGTGAAGCCGATCTTGTCGTACAACGCGGGTAGTGCGGGAGCCACGATGGTCGAACCAATTTCATCATTGGCACCGAAGTTTCGCGTCGCATTACCTTGGCCCGAGTGACAGGCCAGGCAGTTGTTGGTATTGCCACCACCGCGCAGTGCATCGGTGGTATTGCTGCCGACCCGGTTCGAGGTTGCCGTCGTGCCGTCGGGCAGCGTGACCGTTCCCGGCCGACTGTTGTCGATTCGCCGATAGGGATTCGGTGGTAACCAGGTGGTCTCGAGAAAGCCCTTGAACGTGGCCATCTCGGCGCTGCTGATCTGGCTGGCGCGACCCATCAGGTTTGCATAGGTGCCGTTGAATTCGTCAATGCTGCCGCGATCCCCGCGCCAGTGGAAGTTCGGGTGATCCATGATGTCGATCAGCGTCTGCGTGACCATGACAGTCTTGCTGCCGCTGACGTTGAAAGTGCCGATGACGTTGCCGGGCAGGGAGTTCGACGCGCGGTTGATCGTTCGGGTGGCGGCACTCGGGTCGCTGAGCTGCCAGCCCAGGCGATCCGTGCGTCCGTCGACATGGCAGCTGGCGCAGCTCAAGTGTCCCGGACCTGACGTGTTGTGAGTGTCGTAGAGAAACGGCCGTCCGGCCTTGACGGCATCGGGGGTGGGGTCGTAAAACGCGCTGCGCGACAGTTCGCGGAAGTTGTTCGTGTCGATGACCGAGACCGAGCCGTCGAACTTGTTCATGACGAAACCGATTCCCGTTCCGCTCTTCAGCACGATTCCGGTTGGCCCCTCACCCACGTCGAATTTCGCGACGCGAGCACCTCCCTCGTCGGTGACGATCACGTTGTTCGAGCCCATGCCGGTGACGAACAGGCGACTACCATCATCGCGATATGCGACACCGCGCGGATCGCCGATCGATTGGCTGCGCAGGCTTGCACTGACGGAGCTGCTTTGATAGTCGAGAAGCGGATTCAGATCGACGGTCGATGCACCACTGCTGCCGGCACCACTGAACCGAGCCATTTGCACACGGAGGAACTTGCCGTTCAGAACCGGCTCGTTGTTGATCTCGTTCGTCGCTTCGGTGCCAACGACGGCGACCGTAGCGAGCGTCGGGTGGACCGCCAACCCCATGACCATGTTCATCAAGCCACGTCGATACAGCACGTTGAGCGAAACGGTGTCGATCAGGGCCACGTCGTTGTCGGCAAGTCCAACCCCGCGCGCGATGCTACCCCCTCGCCGGTTGGTGGTCCCCTGGATACCGGTGTTGTTGCCCGACTCGAACACGGCAGCATAGACGGTACTCCCATCTGCCGAGACGGCCAGTGCACGCGGATCCTCGCCTTGTATTCGGACGTCGACAGGCGCCGCGTCGAGGTTGCCGAGCTCGAAGACGTTGATCCGATTGGCCTCGGAAGCGCTGACGAAGGCGCGGTTGGCCGCGAACACCACGTCGGCCGGTTCGTTGTCGGTGAAAAGCGTGCGTACAACGGTCTCGCGTTGCAGATCGACGATGCTGACCGAGTCGGAGATATGGTTGACGACCCAGACTTCGTTGTTGTTGCGTGCTCGCACGGTGACCGGATCGATACCAACTGGCACTGTCGCCCGATACCGAATCGCGTTTCCTTCGACGCTGAATATCTCCAGCCGGTGCGCGGCGGTGTTCACCGCCAGCAGCGTGTTGCCATCGGGCGTCAGGTCGATCGGGTGCACATGCGGGGTTTCGAAATTGATCAGTCCGTCCGGCGGTGTGTTGGCCTCGAGGGTGTCGGCGAGCGCGGCAGTTGCCGAGAAGGTAGTGGCGGCGGATTGCTCCTCGAGCGTCCGAATGGCCACGATCGCCTGCGCTCCGCAAAAGTTGGCAAGCTCGAAGTTCTCCTCCATCAACGGATCGTCGGCATGCACGCTGATCAGTGCGAGCTCGCGAGCCAACGGCGTACGGCACTCCGCTGGCAGCATGTCCACCACATCGAGGTAGCTGAAGCCGCCTCCGGCGCCAACGGCCGCTAACACCGGCGGCGTCCCGGCAATGCACAACACCGAGGCGAGTAGCCCGGCAACGAGCGGGCGGGCGGATGGGTATGCGCGATTCTGACGAGCCATGTACAAGGCAGTCCCTGTCAGGAAGAGGACGATGATTCAGCGTCGTCTGGTGGAGGCGTCGTCTGAAAAATGGCGCAAGCTTGTATTATCGCGGGCTTGCGCAGAACGAGAACGATTCGACATGGGTGTGCATATCGAAGGCACTGAACGCGGCTTCGATGATGGCAAATTGAATAGTCAAATTACATGGTGGAAATTACCCTCTCGACACTGAGCGGTCAGTGAACTAGTTCGCTGTTTTGTTGGCACTGTTTTCTGTCGTTTGTCGAGACAGTCGGATCCGCAGCCAACTGATCGATTGCAACGAGAGCCTGCTTCGCTGCCTGTCGTCGATCAAAGTGGAAGGCCACCAGGTCAGCGAGCCGCTACAATGCCGCCTCAGCGAGTGCACCGCCTCGCTACCTGATCGTCTGCCTCATCGCCTGCTTGGAGTTTCCATGGCCCAGTACGTCTACACCATGAACCGGGTCGGCAAGATCGTGCCGCCGAAACGCGAGATTCTGAAGGACATCTCGCTGTCGTTCTTTCCGGGTGCCAAGATCGGTGTACTGGGTCTCAACGGCGCCGGCAAGTCCACGCTCTTGAAGATCATGGCCGGACAGGACGAAGAGATCGAGGGCGAGGCCCGGCCCATGCCGGGAATCAACATCGGCTACCTCGAACAGGAGCCGAAGCTCGACCCCGAAAAGAGCGTGCGTGACATCGTCGAGGAGGCGGTCGCACACATCAAGGGCGCTCAAGCGAAGCTGGATGAGGTCTATGCCGCCTACGCCGAACCGGATGCCGACTTTGACGCACTGGCGGCGGAGCAGGCGAAGCTGGAGGCCATCATCGAAGCCTCGGATGCACACAATCTCGAAATGCAGATGGATATCGCAGCGGATGCCTTGCGACTGCCGCCCTGGGAGCAAAAGGTTGGCGTGCTCTCGGGTGGTGAGAAGCGTCGCGTCGCGCTGTGCCGCTTGTTGCTGTCGAAACCGGACATGCTCCTGCTGGACGAACCCACCAACCACCTGGATGCAGATTCGGTCGGTTGGCTCGAGCACTTCCTGCACGACTTCGACGGAACGGTGGTTGCGATCACTCACGATCGTTACTTCCTCGACAACGTCGCGGGCTGGATCCTGGAGCTCGATCGGGGTCGTGGCATTCCCTACGAAGGCAACTATTCCGGCTGGCTCGATCAGAAATCCGCTCGACTGGAGCGCGAGTCGAAGCAGGAGTCCTCGCATGCCAAGGCGATGAAGGCGGAACTCGAGTGGGTGCGTCAGGGTGCGAAGGGACGCCAGTCGAAGTCGAAGGCGCGATTGCAGCGTTACGAGGAGATGCAGAGCCAGGAGTTTCAGAAGCGAGCCGAGACCAACGAGATCTACATTCCGCCCGGGCCGCGTCTCGGCGACAAGGTCATTGAATTCGAGAACGTCTCGAAGTCGTACGGCGATCGCGTGCTGATCGAGGATCTTTCGTTCGCCGTTCCGAAAGGGGCGATCGTCGGTGTGATCGGTGGTAACGGGGCAGGCAAATCGACCCTGTTCCGCATGATCATGGGGACTGAGAAACCCGATTCCGGCGAGATCGAGCTGGGTGAAACGGTCGAGCTCGCCTACGTCGACCAGAGTCGCGACGACCTTGATGGTGAAAAGTCCGTGTTCGATGTTATCTCCGGTGGCAGCGACATCATCACCATCAACAAGCACGAGACGCCGGCGCGACAGTACGTGGGGCGGTTCAATTTCAAAGGGCAGGATCAGGGCAAGAAGGTGGGTGATCTGTCCGGCGGTGAGCGCGGACGCTTGCACCTTGCGATGACCCTGAAACGGGGGGCGAACGTCCTTTTGCTTGACGAGCCCTCGAACGATCTCGACGTGGAGACACTGCGGGCGCTCGAGGAAGCGCTGCTCGACTTCGCCGGTTGTGCCATCGTCATCTCGCACGATCGATGGTTTCTCGATCGCGTTGCCACGCACATCCTCGCCTACGAAGCGCCGGACGAGATCAACTTCTTCACCGGCAATTATGCCGAGTACGAGGCGGATCGCCGGACGCGTCTCGGTGATGCGGCGGGCCAGCCGAAGCGTGTTCGCTACAAGAAGCTTTCGTCCTGATGATCGGTCATTCGCTGATTCCCGAATTCACGCTTCAGTCTCCTACTACAACATCGGAACCTCTTCATGCTGACCGACAAGGAACTTGACGACCGCGGCCTGAAGGCGACGCTCGTGCACCACCCGCTCGTTCAGCACAAGCTGACATTGATGCGGCGACAGGAGCAGTCCTCGTCGGCGTTTCGAGCCCTGCTGCGCGAGATTTCCTGGCTGTTGTGCTACGAGGTAACCCGTGATCTACCGCTGGAGATGCGCGATATCGAGACGCCGGTGCAAGCGATGAAGGCACCGATGCTTGAAGGCCGGAAGCTTGCGTTCATCTCGATTCTCCGTGCGGGTAACGGCATGCTCGACGGCATGCTCGATGTCATACCCTCTGCGCGTGTCGGCCATGTGGGCCTCTACCGCGACCCGGATACGCTCGAGGCGGTCGAGTACTACTACAAGGTGCCGAATCAGATGGGGGAGCGCCTCATCGTGGTTGTCGATCCGATGCTGGCAACGGCCAACTCGGCGATTGCAGCCGTGCATCGTCTGAAGAAGGGCGGGGCGCGTGACATGCGTTTCGTCTGTCTGATCTCTGCCCCCGAAGGTATTGCCGCGTTCAACAAGTCGCACCCCGATGTTCCAGTGGTCACGGCGGCGGTCGACAGCCATCTAAACGATCATGGCTATATCGTGCCGGGTCTTGGCGATGCCGGAGACCGGATCTTCGGCACCAAGTAGCGAGCACGTCCTGACGCATCTCAGTGACCTCGTGGCCTGACCTCTCGCCCCGGCTCCTCGGGTTCATCGTCAGTCATCTCGGCTGGAAATCCGTCAGCCAGAATGCTGAGATTGCCGGCTTCCTCCAGGCGTCTGATCAGGTCAGGCGAGTTTGCGCGCTCACCATAGCGTGCCATGCCGTCACGCAGGATGTCGATCATCAGCGGGTTGATCTCGAGCGGTAACGCAGCACGGTCTGCAACGGCCTGAAACAGGCCGATATCCTTCATGACCAGGTCCATCGTGAAGTCGATATTGCGGGAACCGTTCAGAATGACCTGGCTTTCGGTCTCGTGCACGAAGGAGTTGCCGGATGAGATGCGAATGGCTTCGTAGGCCGTCGCGAGGTCGAGGCCGGCGGCGCGGGTCGTTGCCAGCGCTTCACAAAGGGTCATCAAGTTGGCTGTAGCGAGATAGTTCGTGACGACCTTGAGAATCGAGGCACTGCCTAGCGGGCCGGTATGCAAAACCCGACGACCGAGCGTCGACAGGAGCGGCAGCAACGCATCGAACACCTCGCGATCGCAGCCCGCGAAGATCGAGATATTGCCGGTAGCGGCGCGATGACAACCACCCGACACCGGGCAGTCGGCTGGGTGACTGCCGCGGCTCTCGACCAGCGCACCCAGTCGCTTGACCTCGGTTTCATCAGTCGTGCTCATCTCGACCCAGCGCGTGCCCGGCGTCAAGCCTTCAATGAGACCGTCTCTGCCCTCGAGGACGGCCGCACAGGCTCTCGGAGAAGGCAGGCAGGTGACCACGACATCACACTCGCGCGCCATGGCAGCCGGGCTTTCGCCGATGCTGGCGCCCAGGTCGACAAAGGGTCTGGTCGCGGTCTCGTCGAGGTCGCGCACTGTGGTTCGGTAGCCGTTCCTCAACAGGCTGCCCGCTAGTTTGGCACCGACGTTACCGAGTCCGATGAATCCGATATGCATGGAGGGTCCGCTGTCGCTATTCTGAGTGTCAGCGGGAATCTACCCGATGTTCGAGCCCATGACCCATGCATTCGACAGACAGGGAAAAACCAGAACCTGAATCGCAGAGTGACCCTGAATCGCAGAGTGACCTTGAGAAGCCGATTGACGAGAAGCCGGTCGACGAGAAGCCGGTCGACGCGAGCGGCCAGTCGCGAAGGACTCGGCGTGGCCGGCGTGCACCGCGCCCGTCCGGCGAGATAACACAGAAGCCGTTTCGCCAGCCCCGGCGTATCGCCGCTCCGGTCAAATGGGCCTCGGACGATCAGATCGAGGCCTTGCACGAGGCCTCACTGACCTTGCTCGCCACGACCGGCATCGTCGTGCTTCACGAGGAGGCGCGCAGGATGCTCGGTGAGGCGGGGGCCGAGGTCGATTCCGTCAAGCAACGCGTCCGCTTCGATCCGACGCTGGTGGCGTCGCTCATGGCCTCCGTGCCGACGCGTTTCACACTGCATGCGCGGAACCCCGCGCATGACGTCATCATCGGTGATGATTACCTCACCTTCAGCATGATGGCGAGTGCGCCGAACGCGTCAGACATCGAGAGTGGGCGACGCACTGGCAATCACGTTGACTTCCGAAATTTCCTCAAGCTTTCGCAGCAACACACGATTCTGCACGTCAACGGTGGCTACCCGTGTGAGCCGGTCGATATTCATGCGTCAGTCCGGCATCTCGACTGTGCGCACGACTTGCTGACCTTGACCGACAAGGCGTTCTGCATTTATTCGCTCGGTGCTGAACGTAATCGCGACGCGATCGAGATGACACGTATCGGACACGGCCTGACGTCCGATCAGCTGCAGTCGCGACCTTGCGTCTGGACGGTCATCAACACCAATTCACCGTTGCAGCTCGATATTCCGATGATGCAGGGAATCATCGAAATGTCGTCGATGGGTCAGCCGGTGGTAATCACCCCCTTTACCCTGGCAGGTGCCATGGCCCCTGTCACGATTGCCGGTGCGCTGGTGCAACAGAACGCCGAAGCACTCGCCGCGATCGCGTTCAGCCAGGTGGTGCGCCCGGGTGCGCCGGTGGTCTACGGCGGCTTCACCTCGAATGTCGACATGAAATCGGGCTCACCCGCCTTCGGCACACCGGAATACATGAAGGCGCAGCTGATCGGCGGTCAACTCGCCCGCCGCTATGGCATTCCGTACCGGAGCTCCAACGTGTGTGCGGCCAACACGGTCGACGCCCAGGCGGCGTACGAGAGCGTCTTCTCGCTCTGGGGGGCCATCGACGGCGGCGCGAATCTGCTCAAGCATGCAGCAGGCTGGATGGAAGGCGGGCTGTGTTGTTCCTTCGAGAAGCTGATACTCGATATCGATCTCCTGCAGATGGTCGACGAATTCCTGAACCCCCTCGATTTCTCAGCCGACGCGCTGGCGCTTGCGGCAATCGACGAAGTGGGGCCAGGAGGACACTTCTTCGGCACCGACCATACGCAGCGTCGCTACCGCGATGCGTTCTATTCCCCGGTTCTCAGTGACTGGCGCAATTTCGAAACCTGGCAGGAGGCCGGCTCACCGACGGCCATGCAGAGAGCGGCCACCGTCTGGAAGGCTCGACTGGCGGCTTATGAACCCCCGCCAATGGACGAAGGGATTGGCGAGGAGCTGAGTGCTTTCGTGGCTCGTCGACGCGAGGAGGGGGGTGTTGCGACGGATTTCTAGTCAGGCAAACACGACAAAATCCATGAACGATTCGACCGTTTGCAGCACCGTCTCAGTCTTGCTCATCAAGCCGCTCGACCGCCGGAATGAGGCAGTCTTCTGGCCAGTATCCGCTGATCGGATCGTTCAGGAAGACGGGTTGGTTACTGCCGTAAAGTGTTCTCGGCAGCGTCAAGGCCGAGGCGTCCGGTGCACCCTGGCTCCAGCGACGACCCGCGTGCCAGTTAGCCCGTGCGACAGGTGTAACCGCCTGACGACTGGTCAGGACAATGCCGTCCTCATCGAACAGGTTCTCGCCTGGAAGAAGATAGGGTCTGGATTGCAGTAATTCAGGCAGTACAGGCGGCATGAACGTGTCCATGAGCCGGGCGTCGCTGCCATACAGTGCATTACCTGCCAGATATTGCACAGCTGGCACGTTCTCCACAGTCAAGGGGCCACTGGTCAGGCAGTTTCGCAGCACTGCATTGCCGGCGCCCACGGCCCCTGCGTCGCCGAGATGAATCCTTTCCACCACGTTCGACTCGATGAGATTGGCATTGGTTGCACCATGAAAGGAGATATCACCGGGCCCGCCACGAGCAAAGTTGGTGTGCCGTGGTTCTCTGGAATGATTGCGGGCGACGACATTGCCATTCGCACCTTCCTGCAGCAGTATCGAATGGCGCAGGCGTCGCAGCGCGTTGTTTTCTACCAGACAAGCTGTTGTGGCGTTGGCCAGATCAATACCGTATCCCTGCTTGCCATCATGGTGCCCGGTGGCATCATCGAAGAGGCTGTCACGTATCTCGCAGTGATAGCTCTGCCGCGTGAACACATGGGCGCCGAAAGCCTGGCGACTCACGACATCCCGAATCCAGCTGTTGGCGGCGCTGCGCAAGCGAATCATGTCCCCGATGCGTACGTCGCGAGTCGCTACATCGAGCGACAGCTGTTCGATACCGGCGTGTTCCGCTGCCGCGAACACCTGCAAGCTGCTGCCCGTCGGGTAGGTCGCGTTCAGTGGCTCTTCGAGCATGACTACGGTACGAACGTCAGCCCTCTGTACACGCACGATCCTGACAATCTGCGACGTGGCCTTGCCTGTCTGAGTCAACAACCCGAAAGCCGCGCCACGCAGTGCATCACTCATCCGTACGGTGATGCTCGAACTGCCCTTGCGCGCCGAGATGACCCCGATGGGCGCCCCGGGGTAGCCGCCGCCAATCTCGATGCCCTGATTCAGGGACCGGGTGAATACCAGTCGAGTGCGACCAGAGCCTTCGCCGCGGAGAACTTGTCTACTGCCAAGCTGCAGTGAGGCGCTGAGGTAAAAGGTTCCGGCAGGAATCTCGATGACACCGCCCCCGGTTGCAGTCCTTGCAAGTACCTTCTGAAAAGCCTGGGTGTCGTCCTCGAGATCATCACCGTTGGCAAGCAAACGGACTCGTGTGTCAGGCATGTGGTCATCGATTTCCCTGTCGACACCCGGATCGCGTTGCCACACGCTCAGGTCGATGGCTTCGGACGGCGGCGGGACTATGGGCGGTGGTGTTGGGCCAACATCCTGGTCAGGGTCAACAGGCTCGGTTTCGTCCGGAACCGGCGCATCGGCACGCTTGATCAAGCGCCAGCCACTGACCCAAAGGGTGTACGCATCGCTCACACGGCTTTTCAGCTGGAGTCGACCGATCGGCTCGTTACCGGTGTAGCCGAGTGACGCCAGCGGTACCTGCAACCGTTGCCAGGTATTGGCTTGCAGTGCCATCAGCGCGTCCAGCGAGCAAACCACGCCAGCGCGACCAAGCACATTCAGCGGAGGAGCCGCACGGCTCGCCCGCAGCCAAAGCTCCATGGCGTCGTAGTCGGCCGACGGAATCTGTCCGGAACTCTCCACGGCGACAGGCGACCATTGCCGCAAATCGGCTCGCAAGGCTGCTCGACCCTCGATCGTCTCGACCGAGCGAAGCTCTCGCGGTGTCTCGTTCGTCCAGGGCGCAGCGACCTCGCCCGCGACGATGATGTTGGTGGCGACGGCAACGTTCAGGCTCGAAGCGGGTTCGCAGAGGAGGTTAGCGAGCACGAGACCAGGCGTCGCCAGAGTGAGCCCTGATAGCAGTTGAACAGCGCGCCTGTTCGAGCCCAAACGAGCTTTGAACAGACGTTTCTCGCGCCGTGCATTCGCAACGGTCTGGACTGCAGCCATGTCGGCCTCGATCAATTCGAGCGTGCGTTGATGATCAACTGCTTGATCTTGTCGTGCAAGGGCCTGGGCGCCGCCGTGGCGTGATCAACAGGGCAAGCTTCAGACATTCTCGTCGACGGCATGCGTTGCTTTTGCGGCGGTTGCGCTTCCCTCGGAACGGCTCTGCTATCGTGCGGCGTCGCAACGGCTGACCCGAATTCCCGCACAACGGCTGACTCAGCCGGAAGACAACGAGCGAACTGCCCCATGAACGACAAACCGAATTTCCTGATCCTGATGGTCGACCAGCTGACCGGCACGTTCTGGGACGACGGGCCGGCGCCTTTCCTCGATGTACCGCATCTCAGGGCACTGCACGAAAGGAGCGTCAACTTCTCCAATACCTATTCACCGAGCCCGCTATGCACGCCGGCACGTGCTTCCTTCATGAGCGGGTTGCTACCCTCGGGCACCACCGTCTACGACAATGCCGCTGAATTCCCGTCGAACCTGCCAACGTTCGCACACTACCTGCGTCGGGCCGGCTACTACACGGCGCTGTCCGGCAAGATGCATTTTGTCGGGGCGGATCAGCTACACGGGTTCGAGGATCGCCTGACGACAGATATCTACCCGGCCGATTTCGGCTGGACACCGGACTGGCGGAAGCCGTTCGAGCGAGTCGACTGGTGGTATCACAACCTCTCCTCGGTGACGGAGGCGGGTGTCGCGCACACCTCGAATCAGCTCGAATACGACGATGAAGTCGTGTACTTCGCACGGCAGAAACTGTTGCAACTGGCCAGGCGTCAGGATCCGCGCCCGTTCTGCCTGACCGCGAGCTTCACGCACCCGCACGATCCGTACACAGCGCGGCCCGAACACTGGGCGCGCTACGATGGTGTCGACATCCCGGGTCCGCTCACGCCGGAGCTTCCGGAAGACGCGCGCGATCCACATACGAAGCGGCTTTACGATGCGGTCGATGCTGCGCGTTTCACGGTGACTGACGAACATGTGCGCAACGCGCGCCGCGCGTATTGCGCAAACATCAGCTACCTTGACGACAAGCTCGGTGAACTTCTGAAGACGCTCGACGATGCCGGTTTCACCGACGATACCGTGGTGGTCTTCGTGGCCGATCACGGTGACATGCTCGGTGAGCGTGGACTCTGGTACAAGATGAACTTCTTCGAGGGCGCCGCGCGTATTCCTCTCTCGATCGCGGCACCGGGGCGCTTTGTGCCGGGTAACGTTGCCATACCGGCGAGCGCGCTCGATGTAGCACCTACCTTGCTCGAGCTCGCAGGCGTCCCTGAACAGGACGTCGCCCTGGCCTTCGACGGCATCAGCCTGTGTTCAGCTGCGTCGGGAAAGCCTGCCGCCGAACGGGTCGTGGCCGCGGAGTACATGGCCGAAGGCTCGGTGAGCTCGATGCTGATGCTGAGGCAGGGGCGTTGGAAGTACGTCTGGTGCGAGGCCGATCCGGTCCAGCTTTACGACCTCGAGAACGACCCGCAGGAGCGAATCAACAAGGCCTCCGACCCAGACCAGGCTGAGACTCTGGCCAACTTCGAGGCGATGCGACTGACGCGCTGGAGCACCGCAGCACTGGATGCGGATGTCCGCGAGAACCAGCGTCGTCGCATCCTGTGCTACGAAGCGCTGCGTGAGGGCCGGTTCACTTCGTGGGACTTTCAGCCGGTCAACAACGCAGCAGAGCGTTTCATGCGCAATCACCTCGACCTGAACAAGGTCGAGTCGGCCGCGCGTGTGCAGGTACAACAGGCAAAGGATGATGCGATGGCGGAGCAGGGCACGTGAGTGACGCGGGCGTCCAAGGTGCCGGTACAAGCGCACAGAAGCTCGATACCTTCGACTACGTGATCGTCGGCGCGGGCTCGGCAGGGTGTGTCCTTGCAAATCGTCTGAGTGAGGATCCGGATGTCACCGTGGTGTTGCTCGAGGCAGGTGGTTCGGACGTGAATCTGTTGATCCGCATGCCAACCGCCCTGTCCATGCCGATGAACATGCCTCGTTTCAACTGGGGTTTCGAGTCCGAGCCCGAGCCCCATCTCGACGGTCGCGTCATGGACTGTCCGCGTGGGCGGGTGCTCGGGGGGTCGTCGTCGATCAACGGCATGGCCTTCGTGAGGGGGCATGCTTGTGATATTGATGAATGGGAGCGACGTGGCGCCGCCGGCTGGAACCATGCCAACTGCCTGCCCTACTACAAGCGCATGGAACGCTGGATACACGGCAGCAACCGCTATCGTGGCGGTGAAGGCCCGATCGGTGTCGGCACCGGCAACGACATGCAACTGAACCCTTTGTACGCCGCTTTCATCCGCGCGGGTGAAGAAGCAGGCTATCCGTTCACGCCCGACTACAACGGCTTTCAGCAGGAGGGCTTCGGGCAGATGCACATGTCCGTCGACGGCGGCGTTCGTGCATCAACGGCCCGGGCTTACCTGAAGCCTGCGCTGAAGCGGAAAAACCTTGCGGTCTTTTCGCATGTCCAGGTCGATCGTGTCGTGTTCGCAGGCAAGCGGGCCGTCGGTGTCCGCTATCGGCTGGCCGGGTCTGATATCGAGATCCGGGCGCGACGCGAAGTGATTCTTTCAGCGGGCTCGATCGGCTCGCCCTCGATCCTGCAGCGATCGGGCATCGGGCCGGCCGCCGTGCTGCAATCGGCGGGCGTACCAGTTCGCCTGGATGCGCCGGGAGTCGGCGAGAACCTGCAGGACCACCTCGAAGTCTACTTCCAGTATCGCTGCACCCAGCCGATTTCACTGAATCGTGAGTTGTCCTGGTGGCGAAAGGGCTTGATCGGTGCGCGCTGGGTATTGCTGCGCGATGGCCTGGGGGCGACCAACCACTTCGAGTCGTGTGGATTCATCCGTTCTCGAGCCGGGCTCAAGTGGCCTAACGTCCAGTACCATTTCCTGCCGGGGGCGATGCGCTACGACGGTCGCGCGGCCTTCAGCGGCGATGGCTTTCAGGTGCATGTCGGGCCGAACCGACCGCACAGTCGCGGTCACGTACACATCGTGTCCGCCGATCCGGCCGCGGCACCGGCCATTCGGTTCAACTACCTGCAACATGAGCAGGATCGGCAGGACTGGCGCGACACGATCAGGGTCACCCGCGAGGTGCTGCAGCAGTCAGCGCTGTCTCCCTATCGGGGGAGTGAAATACAACCCGGGGCCGAAGTCGACTCGGATGACGCGATCGATGCGTGGGTGCGTGACAACGTCGAGAGCGCCTACCACCCGTCTTGCTCAGTGAAGCTCGGTGCTGATGATGACCCGCTGGCTGTTCTCGACCACGAATGCCGGGTTCGCGGCGTCGAGGATTTGCGGGTTGTCGATTCTTCGATCTTCCCGAGCATTACCAACGGCAACCTGAACGCGCCGTCGATCATGGTGGCCGAACGTGCCGCCGATATCATTCGAGGGCAATCCTTGCCGTCCGAAGAAGAGCCGGTGTGGGTTGCAGATGACTGGCAGACCACACAGCGTTCGATTGCGGGAGGGGATCGCCGTGACCGGGAGCGGGCCGGCGAAGAGCTCTGAATGGCCCCTGCCGACCCGGTACAACGGGTCAGCTCTTGATTTCAAGCAATTCGACTTCGAAGACCAGCGTCTGCCCCGGACCGATCAGCTGGCCTGCGCCCTGATCACCGTAGGCGAGATCTGACGGAATCACGAAGCGATACTTGCTGCCGACGTTCATCAGCTGAAGACCTTCGGTCCAGCCGGGAATCACGCCCTTCAGCGGAAACTCTGCCGGCTCGCCACGAGCGACCGAACTGTCGAATTCGGTGCCATCGGTGAGTGTGCCAACATAGTGAACGCTGACCGTATCGTCCAGGGATGGCTTCGGACCGTCACCTTCGCTGACGACTTCATATTGCAAGCCGCTGTCTGTTGTCTCGACGCCGTCACGGGCAGCGTTCTCGGCAAGGAACGCCTTGCCGACTTCCGCAGCCTCGGCCGACGCTTCGGCTGCGGCGGCTTCCTGCTGCTGCTGGAGAGCCATCTGCGCTTCATCCATCGACAGGAGAGTTTCTTCGCCGGCGTGCTGGGCTTTCATTGCCTCGATCAAGAGATCGTAGTCAAGCTCGCCGTACTGTTTCAGGACCCGCTCGCCGATCATCATGCCGAGGCTGTAGCTGAGCTTGGCTTCGTCGGATTCAAGCGTCGTCTCCTGAGCAACAGCAGGAAGCGCGAACGCCGTGAGGAGTGCGGCGCCGAGAGCACCGGCCACCAGAGTGGTCGGGAAGATTGTCTTCATCAGAGAGTAGTCCTGTCTATTTAGGGGTGCGGAATTCAGCCCGGCATGATGCCACGGTTGGCAGTGGTGCAGGCAGCTTGCGAACCAACCGACTGTCAGCACGGCACTTGGTGCCCGAATGTGACATCAGCGTAATCTGAAATCGCGGGCAGGCGACTCCCTCCGCACCCCTCAGTTGCTCGAGAGTGACTCCGCAAGCGAGCCGACGTGACGATTCGTGGAGCTCTGTCCGCGCTTGGCGAAGGTGGTGCGCGTCAGTCGAGATTCCCGTTCGTCCAGCATGCGATTCAATCGCTGTTTCATGTAAGGAGGAAAGGCGAGGACCACATCGCGCCTGTGTCCCGCGCACCCTTGCTCGATGGATCGGCGCGCGTCGGCGTTCATCGGCACGTCGTGGGCCGCGCGCTCGACGCAGCGTATCCAGCGCTCGATGGCCGCTTGCCGGATATGGCTGTCGTTCGCCGACGTCTGGATGCTGCTACAGCCACCGAGCAGGGTCATCGCGACAATGCCGAACAGCACGGCAAGTGAAGCCGGTCGAGTCGTTGGGGAATCTCGTCCCGTGAACGGCATGGACACTCCGGTCAGTGGCGCCGCGAAGTAGCCGGCCCCTGCAAGGGTGTAACGGCGCTGGGGTTGCCGTCTGAGCGGCGAGTCGCGAAGCCTGTGATCAGCCCGGATGGGGTAGGTTGGAAACGTGACGAGTCGCACGATGCCCGAATCCACCTGAGACCGTTCAGTCTGCAAATTGCGAACCTGATTCAGGCGAGTGGCATGGCTTTCGACAGCATGCCTCGCCGCTCTGCGACGGCCAACCAGACGATGGCCAGGGTCGTCACGCCCAGCAGCGGTGTGACGCCGAGATTGACGATCTGCCAGCCGAATACGTGGTGTACGGTGCCGGCGCTGAGTGCGGTCAGAGTGACTGTGCTGAACACCAGAAAATCGTTCAATGCCTGGGAACGCGCCTGTTCCCCCGGGTGGTACGCCCGGGTCAGCAGAGTCGTGCCGCCGACAAAAAGGAAATTCCAGCTGATTCCGAGCAGCATCAGCGAGGCGGTGAAGTGAGCGATCGACTCGCCTGTCAGATTGATCGTCACACAGACGAATCCGAGCAAGACACCCGCGGTGAGGACAGGCACGATGCCGAATCGGGCAACGAGATGCCCGGTGAAGAATGAGGGTGCGAACATCGCGACCACATGCCATTGAATGACGAAAGCAGTGTCAGCAAGATCCGCGCCGTGTGCCAGCATGGCCAGCGGGGTGGATGTCATGACGAGGTTCATGGTGCCGTAGCCGAGCATCTGGCAGACCACGGCGACGATGAAGACCGGTTGGCCTGCGATACTCGACAGGGGTCGTCCGCCGGCAACGGCTGCTCTGGCATCAGGCTTCGGCAGATCAGCTAAGGCGATCGTCATCATCGAGACGAGGTACACGCCGATCAGCACCACGAAAGGCCCCGCGAAGGCGTGCCCGTCGACCAGGCCTGCGCTCCAGCTGGCAAGGTTCGGCCCGACGAAGGCGGCGATGACGCCACCGGCCATGACCATGGAGATGGCACGGCTCCTGAGTGCCGGGCCGACCACTTCACTGGCGGTGAAACGGTAGTGATTGCCGAACGCGGTAAAGGTGCCGAAGCAGAGCGTGGCGATGCAGTAGCCGATGAAATGACCCTTGATGATCGCGACGATGGCAATGATCGAGCCTGCGACGCCGATAACTGCCGCCAGCAGAAAGCCGGGTTTGCGTCCGTAACGACCCATGAACAGCGAGGCCGGTACACCCGCAAGCATGATCGACAGGAACTGCAAGGCCATCGGCAGGGTGGCGAGCCGTTTGTCCGGTGTCAATTCGAAGCCGATCAATGCCGAAACGGTAATCAGCAAGGTGGAGCCAATGAACATCCACGCGGTGCACAGGGAAAGCAGCCAGACGGTCGGTGGCAGGCGCTCCTTCATGAGTGTCCTTGCCGTGAGCGAGCCCGACGCCGGTCGCGGCGCGATTGCCGGCGAGCGAGGCGCTTGGCCTCGATTCTTGCACGACGCGCCTCGGTCTCGATGAGCTCGGCATCGCGCATGGCCGGGGTCTCGAGCGTTATCCGACCCAATGTGCCTTGCCGGAACTCGGTCAGGAGAAGTCGTCCGGCCCGGTCGAAGTCGACCAGGCCGCCGCCGCCGAGGCAGCCGCGCGATTGCCCGATGGCTTCCAGTGTCGCGACACTCTCGTGCAAGGGCAGCGCGTCGCCATAGCGGGCACAGAGTAACGTCGGGTAAGCGAGTCGGAGATAGTCGAGCAATTCGGCCGCGACCTCGCCACTGTCCATCGCCGTGTCGCGAATGGCGCCGCTGGCCGCAAGCCTGAAACCGCTGGCCGGATTCTCGACCTTCGGCCACATGACCCCCGGCGTGTCGCGAAGTACCCAGCCCTCGCCGATCGGTACCGTCTGCTGTCGTTTGGTGACGGCAGGCTCATTGCCGGTCTTCGCAATGGTCCGACCGGCGAGGCGATTGATCAGGGTGCTCTTGCCGACATTCGGAATGCCCGCGACCATGACCGTACGTGGCCCGATCCGGGGCGCGACCCACCCGTCCGGGTTGCTCGGTAACAGCCCCCGCAGTTGCTCGGGAACACGACGCACACGATCGACATCGTCGGTGCGAATCGCGATTGCGGTCTGGCCCGCGTCGGCGAGCGCTGTCAGCCAGGTTTCCGTCAGTTCGGGGTCGGCCAGGTCGGCGCGAGTCATGATCCGTAGCCTTGGCAAGGTTCCGATGCGGGTGTCCAACGCCGGGTTGGAGCTACTGAAAGGCAGGCGCGCGTCGATCACCTCGATGACGACATCGACGTCGGGCAGCGCCGCGGCCATCTCCTTGTCGGCCTTGTGCATGTGGCCGGGGTACCACTGGATGCTCATGACTGGATACTCATGACGCCTTGTCATCGAGCAGTACCACGCGGTCGGCATCGAGCCTGACCCGCCGTGCCCGGTACAGACTTGCGAGGGCGCGCTTGTAGTTCTTCTTGCTGACACCGTAGGCCTCGGCAATCGCCTCGGGGGAGCTTCGGTCGGTCAGCGTACTGGACCCGCCCCGGGTGCGCAGATCGTCGACGATGCGCTCGGCCAGTTCGCCCTTCACTTCGTTGGCGGGCGGTTGCAGGGCGACATCGAGTCGGCCGTCGGCCCGTGGTCGCTTGACGAAGCCGCCGATGCGCTCGCCGACCTGCAGTTCCCTGAAAATCTCGTCGCGATACAGCAGACCGATCGCGTGATCATCGACCACGGCCTTGAAGCCCAGATCGGTGCGCTGGCAGATGAGCAGCGACACGGGTTGCCAGGCAGCGAAACCACTGGGCGTCTCGTCGAGTCGGTGGTCGAGGCGGCTACTGGCGGCAAGGCGACCGCTGTTGTCGAGGTAGACGAGCACGCATTCGCGCTGTCCGGTTTCAAGTGGACGGCGCTGTTCGGCGAACGGCAGCAGGAGGTTCTTGGTCAAGCCCCAGTCGAGAAAGGCGCCGGCGCTGCCCGTCGTCACGCAGCGGAGCGAGGCGCAATGCCCCAGGGTGACGACAGGCCGAGCCGTCGTCGCGATCGGTCGGCTCTGGCTGTCCGTCAGGACAAAGACATCGATGGCATCGCCAATCTCGATTCCGGCCGGTGCCTCAGCGCGTGGCAGCGGGATCGCGCCATCGTCGTCGCCATCGAGAACGATGGCCTCGTGCGAGGCGTCAATGACCCGAAGGGTCCGAAGCTGTCCGACATGTGACATCCGCGCAGTGTAGGGGCGGCGCGTTCGGGGCGCCAGCCGCCGCGCTACCCTGGCGGATGCGCGAAAGGGTTGGTTGTCCCGTCCAGGCGTGTCAGGGCGAGCTACCATGCAGAGATGAAGCCTGCTGACGACAATGTGCCACCAGACCCGGTGTCGGCCGACGTCGCGCGCGCAGGCCGTGTATCGGTCACCCTTCCGGGCCGTTGTCGCATCGTGCTGGCGCCGATGCAGGGAGTTGTCGATGCGCCGATGCGCGCGCGCCTCACAGGTATTGGTGGCTACGATCGCTGCGTCACGGAGTTTGTTCGTGTTTCCGAGCGCCGGCTGCCTGAGCGCGTCTTCTTCAGGCTGTGTCCGGAGCTTGCCTCGGGCGGTCACACGGTCGCCGGAACACCGGTCTATGTGCAATTGCTCGGCAGTCATCCGGAGGCTTTGGCCGCGAACGCGCGGCGCGCTGCCGCACTCGGAGCGCCTGGTATCGACCTCAACTTCGGTTGTCCGGCGAAGATCGTCAATCGCAGTGAGGGTGGCTCGATTCTCCTGCGTGAACCCGAACGTGTCGCAAACATTGTCCGGACGGTGCGTGACTCGATCCCCGCAGATGTCCCGTTGAGCGTGAAGATCCGGCTGGGCTACGCGGATGCGAATCGACTCGCGGAAATCGTCGCGGGCATTCGCACCGCCGGTGCCACCGAGCTCGCGATCCATGCGCGCACGAAGTTCGATGGCTATCGTCCGCCGGCAAAGTGGTGCAGCGTGCGTTCGGTGATGCTCGACGAAGATGACGCGACGATGATCAACGGCGAGGTGTGGACCGTGAGCGACAGCCTGTCGGCCCGCTCGGCAAGCGGTTGCCGGCATGTGATGCTTGGTCGTGGCGCATTGGCTGCGCCCGATCTTGCGCTGCGCATTCGGAACGGTGATGTCGATGCAGCACCGATGAGCTGGTCTACCTTGCTCGATCACGTGCAGGATCAGTTTCACGGTTCCGATGCGGGCAGCCCGCGGCACATCGGCAATCGCACCAAGCAGTGGCTTGCCTACCTCAAGCGCGGCTATCCCGAGGCGGCGCAGTTGTTCGACCGTATTCGCAGGGCTCACGATCGCCCATCCATCGACGCCGAGTTCGATCGGCACCGGCGTGATGACCTGACGCTGCAAACTGAAACCACAACGTGGCGTGCTGAGCCTCTTGTTGCGGCCGGCGAGCCGGTTGCGGGGTTGGCGACCAGCCTGCTGCATGACTGGCTCAAGGAAAGTGCCGACGATGAATCCCGGGCGAACGACATCGACACTGTCGGATGAGTTTTTCTCGCCTGACAGTGAGAATCGTACGTATTGAATGCAAGCTTCGAGCGGCGGATACTTCGCTGGCGCGCCGCCCTGCCGCTCTGCCCCGGCGCGCTGTCCTGCAGAATCGAGGTCACGCCGCATGTCCGCATACTTACGTTCCGAACTCGACGCCGTTCGCGCGCCCGTAGAGCAGGCACGCGGGTTGCCGAACGACCACTATGTGTCGACAGAGACGTTCGACGAAGAGAAGCGGGCGCTCCTGTTCGCCCACTGGTCGGGCGTCGGTTTCGGCAAGGATGTACCGAACCCCGGCGATGTACGACCGATCGACTTTCTCGGCATGCCGCTTTTGCTGGTACGCGACGAGACTGGTGGCCTGGCGGTCTATCAGAATACCTGCAGGCATCGGGGGATGATTCTCGTCGATGCGCCCACGAACATTCGCAAGGTCATCCGCTGCCCGTATCACAGCTGGTGCTATGACCTGAAGGGTGAATTGCAAGCCACACCGCATGTGGGTGGACCCGGTATCAACACCCACGAATGCCTGCCCCGCGACGAGCTCGGCTTGTTCCGGGTCAGGTCGCACGTCTGGCGTGATGTCGTCTTCGTCAATGTCTCGGGCGATGCGGCCCCGTTCGAGGAAGCCAACGCCACCCTGCTCGCGCGTTGGCAGGAAATGGAACAACCGATTACTCATGGTGGTGCGAGTTCCTCTTTCACCTTCGACGTCAACTGCAACTGGAAGCTTGCCGTCGAGAACTATGCAGAGAGCTATCACCTGCCGTGGATACACCCCGGTCTGAACAGCTACTCGAAGCTCAAGGATCACTACCATATCGAGGATGCAGACAACTATTCGGGACAGGGCACCCGTGTCTATCGTCGACTCCGCGACGAGGCGGGCAAGGTCTTTCCCGAGCACGAGGGGCTCTCGGCCAAGTGGGACGAAGGCGCCGAATACATCGCGCTGTACCCGAACGTGCTGCTCGGTGTGCATCGAGATCACAGCTTTGCCATCGTGCTCGAACCGGTTGGCGTGGATCGTACCGTCGAGCACGTCGAGATCTACTACCCGGAGGCGGCCGCGAACGATCCGGAGCTAGCGACAATGCGCGATGCAAACGCGCGCCTCTGGCATGCTGTGTTTGCGGAAGACGTCTTCGTCATCGAGGGCATGCAACGCGGGCGTCACGGCGAATTCTTCGACGGCGGCCGCTTCTCACCCGTCATGGACAGCCCCACCCACCGTTTCCACGCCTGGGTGGCCGGTGAGATCGTCACGCAGCGCCAGATGCTGTCTGCCGACAACTGACGTGGATCAACAGACGCTCGACGCGAGGATCATGACGGCACACGCCGACGACGACCAAGGCTTGCTGGCAACGCTGTATGGCCTGGCTGCCGATCAGGCCGAACACCGCGGTGACGTCGACACCAGCTGCTACTTCCTGACGCAAGCCTGGATCTTCGCCTTGCACGCAGGCTGTGCGGAGGCAGATGAATTCGAACGACGACTTGTCTGCTACGGTCGTGCCTGAGCGGCGGCGAGCTGTTGCCGGTGACGGCTTGCCGTTCGATCCCACCCTGCACGAGCCAGGTCTCGAGCGCGGGCTCACCCGAAACCCGGCGTTCTCTCTCATCAACTACAGATCCGGCAGGCGCTGATCATGAAATCCCATGCAAAGGTTGTTGTCATCGGTGGTGGTGTCGTCGGTTGCTCGGTGCTCTATCACCTGACGAAATTCGGCTGGACGGATGTGGTGCTGATCGAACGTGCCGAACTGACGTCTGGCTCCACCTGGCATGCCGCCGGTGGCATGCACACCATCAACGGCGATCCCAACGTCGCGAAACTGCAGAAATACACTGTCGAGCTCTACAAGGAGATCGAGGCGCAATCCGGCCAGGATATCGGCTTGCACATGACCGGTGGTGTCATGCTTGCAGCAACCGAGGCGCGCTTCGACTGGCTCAAGTCGATCGTCGCCAAGGGTAGATATTCGGGGCTCGAGGCGGAAATCATCAGCCCCCGTGAAGCCCACGAGCTGATGCCGCTGCTCGATCCGGATCAATTCGTCGGTGCCCTGCACGACGAGATCGAAGGTCATCTCGATCCCTATGGCACTACGCATGCCTACGCACGCTCGGCCAGGCAGAACGGTGCCACGATCGAACTGCATACCCGGGTGGAAGATCTGGTTCACAGAAGCGATGGCCATTGGGATGTGGTGACCGATCACGGCAACATTGTCGCCGAGCATGTCGTCAATGCCGGTGGGCTCTGGGCGCGTGAGGTCGGCCGCATGGTTGGGCTTGAACTACCGGTACTTGCGATGGAGCACATGTACCTGATTACCGACGACATGCCCGAGGTGGCCGCGTTCAACGCGCGCACCGGCCGGGAGATGCTGCATGCGGTGGATTTCGATGGCGAGCTGTACCTGCGTCAGGAGCGTGGTGGCATGCTCATGGGCACCTATGAGAAGGACTGTCGGCCGTGGTCGCCCCAGGTGACGCCCTGGGACTTCGGTCAGGACCTGCTCGAGCCGGATCTCGATCGCATCAGCGGTGAGCTTGAAGTCGGCTTCAGTCATTTTCCGGCCTTCAATGACGCCGGTATAAAGAAGATCGTCAACGGGCCTTTCACCTTCGCACCCGACGGCAACCCGCTCGTCGGACCGGTGCGGGGTTTGCCGGGCTTCTGGTCGGCCTGCGCTGTCATGGCCGGCTTCAGTCAGGGCGGTGGTGTCGGGCTTGCGCTGGCAAACTGGATGATCGAGGGTGATCCCGGCTTCGACGTGTTCGCAATGGACATCGCACGCTTCGGTGACTACGCCACACTGGCTTACACGAATGCCAAGGTGCGCGAGAATTACTCGCGACGCTTCTCGATCCGCTTCCCCAACGAGGAGCTTCCCGCCGCGAGGCCCTTGCGAACGACCCCGATCTACGATCGTCTGCACGCGCTTGGCGCGCAATTCAGCGCCTCTCACGGGCTCGAGGTGCCGCTCTGGTTCGCGCCGGCGGGCGTCAGCGACGAATTTGCCTGGCGACGCTCGAGCGACTTCGAGCACGTCGGGCGGGAAGCGCAGGCCGTGCGCGACAGTGTCGGGCTGATGGAGATATCGGGATTCGCGACCTATCGGGTCACGGGTGCAGGGGCGGCCGACTGGCTCGATCGGATGCTCGCCTGCACGCTTCCGGCCGCGGGGCGCATGGCGCTTGCGCCCATGCTCAAACACGACGGTGGCGTCATCGGTGACTTCACGGTAGCGAACCTTGGCGAGGAGGGCTGGTTCATCGCGGGCTCGGGCATCGCCGAGGACTATCACCTGCGCTGGTTTGATCAGCACCTGCCGAAAGACCACTCCGTGTCGGTGCAGGCCTCCGGTGCAGCGCTGGTCGGTCTCTCCATTGCGGGGCCTCGCGCGCGCGATCTCCTGTCACAGGTCACGGCGAGCGATGTCTCGGCCGAGACGTTTCGCTTCATGACTATCCGGCACATGGACATTGGCCTCTCGCAGGCGCTTGTCGGGCGCATCAGCTACACCGGGGACCTTGGCTTCGAGCTCTGGATGAAAGCGGATGCGCAGCGTCACATCTTCGATACCTTGATGGCGGCGGGCGCGGAGTTCGGCATCCGGCCGTTCGGACTCAGAGCGCTCAACGCGTTGCGACTGGAAAAGAATTTCGGCAGCTGGGGGCGAGAGTTCCGACCCATCTATTCGCCATTCGAGTGTGGGCTCGACCGCTTCATGGACCTCGACAAGTCAGCCGACTTCATCGGCCGCGATGCGGCGCGTGCCTTGCGGGAGAAGGGCGGTGGTCCCCTGCGGCTGCGCGCCTTTATCGTGAGCGCGCGTGACGCGGATGTCATCGGTGATGAGCCGATCTTCCTCGACGGTGAAGTGTGCGGTTGGGTGACATCGGGTGGCTACGCGCATCCGTCCGGCAAGTCGGTCGCCATCGGCTACGTACCGCGGGAAATGGCCGACACAGACGACGGCTGGGAGATCGAACTACTCGGCGAACGCCTGAGCGCGCGCTTGCAGCCGCAACCGCTGTTCGATGCATACGGTGGTGCGATGCGCGGGTAGTGGTCTTGCATCTCGATACTGACCGGGCGCTATCATCTCCAGGCATGAGCCTCTATCTGTTCAAACGCCTGTTCAACTACTTCGTCCTCTTGACGATCGCGATCAATCTCTCGTGGTTGCTGGCAGCAACGCAGTTGAACCCGCGTGCGCTCTACGAAGTCTCCAATCCTCCCCTCGATCCGGTCTCGATCGAGAACAACCTGCGCGCCCGTAACCTCAGCGATCAGGTGCCGCTCGCGACGCGCTGGTGGCACTGGTCGACGAGCATCGTTCGGCATTGGGACTGGGGCGCGTCACCACGCGGTGGCGCGGTGGGTGAGGAGGTGGGTCGGCGCATCTGGGTCAGTGTGCGACTGATCGCTTTGGGTTCGATCCTCGGTGCGGCCCTTGGCGTGCTGATCGGCAGCTGGACGGCCATGCGTCAGTACGGTATTGCCGATCGCACGTTCACGTTCCTGGCCTTGCTCGGCTTGTCGATTCCGTCGTTCGTGATTGCAAGCCTTCTGCAAGTGGCGGCGACGAATATCAATCAACTTACCGGGCTACGCCTGTTCGAGTTCGTCGGGGAAAGCGGAGCGCGGGGAACAGGTCTTGTAGCGAACTTGCTTGACCGTGCCCAGCATCTCTTGTTGCCGACACTTGCGCTGACGCTGCTCGGTGCCGCGTTTTTCAGCCGGGTGCAACGCAACCTCATGCTCGACACACTCGGCGCAGACTTCGTGCGCACGGCCCGCGCCAAGGGTCTGACTCATCGTGTCGCCGTCACCAGGCATGCGCTGCGTGTCTCGCTGATTCCGACCGGCACCTACTTCGCCTTCAGTGTCGCTACCCTGTTCGTCGGTTCAGCCTTCATGGAAATCATCTTCTCCTTTCACGGCATGGGTGCTTACGCGGTCGAGACCATACACGGGCAGGATGTACACGGTGCGGTTGCCGTCGCGGCATTCGGTGGCGTGTGCGTGCTGAGTGGCGCCTTGCTGGCCGACGTGCTGGTCGCGTGGCTCGACCCGCGCGTCAGATTGGCTGGACGCCACCGGCTTGGCTGAGATTCCCACCAGGACCCCGATCAGGACACCGATCAGCAGACCCTCGTCCGTGGAATTCGACAGCCGCACCTTGAGTCGTCCCGGACGCTCGGACAGGCGTGCGCTGCTGCTGCGCCGATTTGCCCGTAACCGAACAGCTGTCGTCGGCTTGTGCATGCTGATGGTCTTGCTGGTCGCGGCCATCGTCGGCCCGATGCTGTCGCTTGGGACTACGACGATGTCGATCGTCAGGCGTTCCTGAGCCCGCCCGGCGGAGCGCATCTGTTCGGTACGACGCAAGCCGGCCGAGACATGCTGGCGTTGACGCTGCACGGCCTCGGAAAGTCGTTGATCATCGGCTTTGCCGTCGCCATCCTGTCGACGACCCTTGCGGCACTGCTCGGCGCTCTTGCCGCGTACTACGGCGGCTGGCTGGAGCGGTTTGCACTGTGGATAATCGATCTTCTGCTGGTGATTCCGGCCTTCCTGTTGATAGCGCTGCTGGCAGGCGGAGGGCAGGTCGGGAGCGTCTCGTGGCTGCTGCTGGTCGTGCTGCTCGCCGGCTTCGGATGGATGCTGTCGGCGCGTGTCGTCAGAAGCCTCGCCCTGTCGATCCGCGAGCGTGATTACGTCACGGCTGCTCGATACATGGGTGTCCCCGGGCCGCTCATCGTCATTCGGCATATCCTGCCGAACATCGCATCCTTGCTGATCATCGATGCCACGCTGAACGTGAGTGGTGCGATTCTCGCTGAAACCAGCCTGGCCTACTTCGGGTTCGGCGTGCAGACTCCGGATACTTCGCTGGGTACCCTGCTTGGCGACGGTGCGCGGCAGGTGAACAGCTTTCCCTGGCTGTTTGCCGCTCCCGCAGCCGTCATTGTCGCGTTGATACTCTCGGTCAATGCCGTCGGCGACGGCTTGCGGGACGCCTTCGATCCCGATTCGGATGTGCAGGGATAGTGGTGCAGGTGTCAGACGATGCTGTGCTGGCGGTCGACGGTCTGCACGTACGTTACCGCAGTGAGTCGGGTCCCGTGCACGCGCTCAGAGGAGTAAGCCTGACGCTTCACCGAGGCGAGTCATTGGCCATCGTCGGCGAGTCGGGCGCCGGCAAGTCAGCTCTGGCACTGGCCATCATGGGCTTGCTACCCGCGAGTGCCCAAGCCCATGGTCGGGTTGTCGTGCGCGATGACGACATGCTGAATCAGGATGTGCTCAGTCAGGATGACGAGGACCGGTCGCGCTTGCGCGGACGCTCGATGGCGATGATCTTTCAGGACCCGCTTTCGGCGATGACGCCGGTGTATACCGTCGGCCAGCAGATCGTCGAGGCGTTTCTCGCGCATCAGGCCATCGATCGATCGAGCGCGAGGCGACGTGCCGTCGAACTGCTCGATCTCGTCGGCATAGCGGAACCTGACAGGCGTTTCGATGCGTATCCACACGAGTTCTCTGGCGGCATGCGCCAGCGCGCGATGATCGCGATGGCCGTCGCCAATGATCCGGCGATGATCATCGCCGATGAGCCGACCACGGCGCTCGGACGTGACTGTTCAGGCGCAGGTGCTGGATGTCTTGCAGCGAGCACAACGTGAAACCGGTGCGGCGTTGCTGTTGATCACACACGATCTGGGTGTGGTCGCCGGCATGGCGGACCGGGTCGGCGTGATGTACGCGGGTCGGATCGTCGAGGAGGCGGCGGTCGATACGCTGTTTCAAGAGCCGCGAATGCCATACAGCATCGGCCTGCTCGGCTGTATTCCGGGGTTCGAGTCCCCGGTCGGCCACACCCTGGCAAGCGTCGACGGCACGCCGCCTGCGGCCACCGAACTATCATCGGGTTGCCCGTTTGCACCACGATGTCCGTTAGCGACCAGTCGCTGTGGTGAGAGCGAGCCCGGCTTGATGCCGACCGATCAGCCGGCCCAGGCGACAGCCTGTTTCGAAAGCGGGGAGATCGCTGCGGGCGCTCTGACCCATCGTGATCTGTTTGCCGCGCCTGAGACGAACGACTTGCCGCCAACGGGCGAGCTTGTCGACGAAAGCGATCTCGGCGAAAAGGATGTGGTTTCGCCCGAGTCTCGACGCACGGTCCTGGAGCTTACCGGTATGGTGAAGCACCATCCCCTTTACGCCGGTGCGCTTTTTCGACGCCGTATCGGCACTGTCCATGCGGTCGACGGTATCGATCTCGAGCTGCAGACAGGGGAGACGCTGGCTCTGGTGGGAGAGTCTGGATGCGGCAAGAGCACGACGGCCCATGCCATCCTTGATCTCGTTGCGCCGACTCGGGGGTCGATCGTCGTACACGGCACAGATGTGAGCACGATCGGCAGTCGCGCCGAGCGCCTTGCCCTGCGCCGCCGTTTGCAGATCGTCTTCCAGGATCCGGTTGCTGCGCTCGATCCGCGCATGCCGGTCGCCGATCTGATCGCCGAACCGCTCAACGCCTTCGGAGTGGACAAGACTGCTCGAGCAGCCCGCATCGATGAACTGATGGCATTGGTCGAACTGGACCCACGGTATCTCGAGTGCTATCCGCGCCAGTTGTCCGGGGGACAGCGCCAACGGGTCGGCATCGCGCGAGCACTGGCAGTGTCACCCGATATCCTGGTGCTCGACGAGCCGTTGTCCGCACTTGATGTATCCGTGCGCGCAAGCATCATCAACCTGCTGGATTCCCTGCAGGCGCGGCTGGGTCTGGCATATCTTTTCGTCGGGCACGATCTCGCTATCGTCAGGCACGTTGCCGACAGAGTGGCCGTGATGTATCTCGGCAAGATCGTCGAGACGGGTAACGTGGCAAGCATCTTCGAAAGTGCGGCGCATCCCTACACGCAGGCCCTGTTGTCCGCCGTGCCCTTGCCGGATCCGGCGCGCGAGCGCAAGCGGACCCGCATTCTGCTCGAGGGTGAGTTGCCCGACCCCGCTGCACCGCCGTCAGGGTGTCGTTTCCATGCCCGTTGCCCGAAGCGACCGACGCTTGATGCCGCTCAACAGGCACGCTGTGCAGACGAGCCGCCGAGACTCGGCGAGATCGAACCGGTGCGGCTGACGGCTTCTGCACGGGGCAAAGCAGCATCAGTTGCAGATGCGAGTGCGGGCAACTCCCTGTACCGGCACACGGTGGCCTGTCATTTCCTTTGCTGATCGTCCAACGAAGGCATCGGTGTTCCTCCCGATCATCTCGTCATCACATTCAAGCTCATGTCGCTCTTCGAACTGCCTTGAGCGCGTCTAGTTGACATCTCTGCGCGTCGAGTTCACATCTCTGCATGTCTCGAGGTCGTGTAACGTCAGCAACTGCGGCAGATCAAGATCACTCACCTGAATTCAATCTGGAAACTTGTTGTCATGGACTCATCCTCCTCCTCGGCAGACCGTTCGCGTCGCTGGATACCCGGGTCTTCGCTGACCGCTGTCTTGCTCGTCTCTGTCATGTTGGTCCCTGTCAGCGGATGTTCGGTTTTCGGCGTTGAGTCGGTGGAGGAAGCGCCCTATCAGCTGGTTCAGAAAGAGGAGCAATTCGAGATTCGCGAATACGCGGGACAAGTTGTTGCGGAAACGCGCGTCAGCGGCCCTTCGAAAGAAGCTGGCAACAAGGCTTTTCGAACGTTGTTCGCCTACATCTCGGGCGAGAACGAGGCCAGTGAAGAGATTGCCATGACGTCCCCCGTCATTTCGGAGGAACGGGACACCGACCCGGGCGAAGAGATAGCCATGACGGCGCCGGTGATGTTCGAGAAGGAGGGCAAAGCCTGGCGCTACCAGTTCGTATTGCCCAGCACCTATTCTCTGGCCAGTGCGCCACGACCATCAAACCCGGATGTCGTGCTGGTCGAAATCCCGCCGAGGCGCGTCGCGACTCTGCGCTATGCGGGCAGGGCGACCGTCGAGGCACGGGAGCGCAACACAGACGTGTTGCTCGAATGGCTCGAGTCGAATGATCAAGAGCCGCAATCAGACCCTAGATGGGCTGGATATAACGCGCCATGGACGCTTCCGCCTTTCAGGCGTAATGAAGTAATGATCGACCTGAGCAGCGACCAGTCAGCTGACAAGCAACCCGTGTCCGGCCAGTAAACCTCGTGAAAGGGAACGATCGTGGACGAACCACCTTTGATCGATGCGCTGCATACACCGCGCCTGACATTGCGACCGTTCGAGACTCGCGATGCCCCGGATGTCGCGCGCATGGCGGGCAATCCGCAGCTTTCGGACACACTCTATCAATTGCCCAGGCCCTACCGGATCGAAGACGCGCTCGAATGGATCGGTAGCCACGCCGCAGGGCGAAAAACGCGGGGGCTGCATACCTTCGCCGTGTGCCTTGGTAGCGACGGTACTCTCGTCGGTTCCATTGCGCTGGAGACGGGCGCACCTGCGTCCATTCGCGCGGTGCTCGGTTACTGGATTGGCGTCGAGCACTGGTCACGCGGGTACGCCAGCGAAGCAGCGCGAGTCGTGATCGCGTACGGCTTCGACTGCCTGGGGCTTGCGCGCATCGAGGCGCGCCATCTGTCGTGTAATCCCGCCTCGGGTCGTGTCATGCAGAACGCCGGAATGACGCACGAAGCCACAATGCAAGCATGCCTTCGGAACCCGTACAGCGGGCAGATCGAAGACCTGGAACAGTGGTCAGTCGTGCAGGCTGCGGCAGCGGACGCAAGTCGTCCCGTGTCCGCTGTCAGCCCGCCATTCGTCAGACCGCAATTCGAGCGGGCGACTGGAGCCCGAATTGCGACCGCAGCCCTGCTGGTCCTCGAGTACGGTGAGGCGCGCGACTGGTTCGTCGATGTGCTCGGTTTTCGACTTGTCGAAGACCGGGCGCTGGATGAAGCAAACAAGGACGGCACGGAAAAGTGTTGGCTCGTCGTGGAACCTCCTGGTGGCGGGCTGCGTCTCTTGCTTGCCCGGGCAAGCTCGAAGGCAGAACGCGCCGTGGTCGGTCGGCAAGCCGGTGGACGAGTGTGGCTTTTCCTCGAGACGGATGACTTCGCGCGTGATCACGCGTGTCTGGTCGCCGCCGGAGTCCACTTCGACGAATCGCCGCGTCACGAGCCTTTCGGCACTGTCGCGGTGTTTCGGGATATCTGTGGCAACGCGTGGGATCTGATCGAGCCGAAACGGGCATAGTGCTTTCGCGCCAACGTCACCGACCATCGAGCGAGTCAAGTGCCATAGCCGCAAGCCGCAAAGTACCGGTACGCCGAACGCTGTACACAGTGTCGGACGATCTCGTCGGGATTGTTCGGTATCTGCCCGAACTCGAAGTTCGGGAAATACTGCGACGTCAGCGTGTCGGAGAGGTCGTTCGCGGATAGGTTGCGAAGCAGGGTTTGCAGGGCGTCGGAGACGTCGGCATCGTTCCAGTAGTAACGCACGCGATCGCTATAGCTGAACCGCCTGAGCATCCGCACTTGCTCCGGCTCCCCTTGATAGTAGTCTTTCCAGTGTTCCGGATTCGCCACCATGCGCTCCTCGAGTATCTCGGGAAGACGCGAGAGTTCTTCGATCCCGGCGGTGCAGCGCTCGATAGATGCCAGTGCGTAGACCGCCTCCCTGAAGCGAAAGGTCAGCTCCGGCCCCACCTTGAGAAAGAAGAAATGGTTCTCGACGAGGGATCGCAGTGCAGCCGTCGGCTGGTAGTCCGTGGAGTGTGCCTCGAAGGATAGACCGGGCGCGTTCTCGATCGCGTCGCGGAGCGGTGCGGCCCCGGCGGGTTCGAATGGAAAGACCGAGGTGTGGCTGAAGTCGACGCCTGGTTGGACCACAACCGAGACGATCCGCGACCACGCCTCGTCGAGCCCTTTGGCGGCAAACGCCTGTCGATGGGTTTCGATGGTGTTGTCAAGCCGCGCGACAGAGGTCACATCCAGCGCGTCGGGCTCCTCCGTCTCGCCGCCTGGAATCGGCACTTCGGTGCCGACGATGTAGGAAAGCGCCGAGGGGTCGGGGGCGTGCGCCTCCGCCACGCTACAGAGATCCGCGGCGCGCTCGGCAATCTGTGCGAAGGTGAGTGGCGGCTCGCCGCCGCAGGGCATGCTCGCGTCGAGGTGGATCTTCCGGAAACCCGCAGCGGCGTACCGACGAACCAGCTCGCGGGCCTTGTCCATGGCGATCGTCGGCTGTTCGTTGCGCCAGGGGTTCGGTCCGAGATGATCGCCACCGAGAACCAGACGCTCCGTTGGAGCACCGATCTCGCGGGCACTCTTGAGTACCCATGCCATGAAGGCATCGGGTGTCATTCCGGTATAGCCGCCTTCCTGATTGACCTGGTTGCACGTTGCTTCGATGACCGTCGGGAAGCCGCTTGTCGCGGTGAGTTCCAGAAGAGAACGCAGCACGTGCTCGTTAGCCGTGCAGAAGCAGGGCAGACCCGTACCCTTTCCGCTGCGGTTGTTCCCGATCAAGGTCTGCATGTCGATCATGTCGGCTGCTCTCCGCCAGGTGCAGTGCCCGATTCAATGAAGCGCGTGAGTTCATCGGGCGAGGAATTGCCTTCCATCGGTCCGCGGCGTGTCACGGCGAGGGCGCCGGCGGCGTTGGCAAGGCGGAGCGCCTCGAGAAGCGGACCGCCTTGCATGAGCAGTGCGATCAGCGTGCCGCAGAAGCAGTCCCCGGCGCCAGTCGGATCAACCTCGTCGACACGGTGACCGGGAACGTCATGCCGCTCGCCATTCCGTACCACGCTTGCACCGTCGGAGCCGCGCTTGATCGCCACGATCTCCGCCGGGCCCGACAGCAGGTGTTCGATCGCGGCCTCTTCCGTCTCGCCGGGAAACAGGAAGCCGAGATCGCTGGTACTGGGCATCAGGCAGAAACTCTTCGCCACGATCATCTCCAGCGCCTTTTTGCCCTCGTCGTCGCGCATCAGCTCTGGCCGTGCATTCGGATCGCAGCAGATCCTTCCCCCGCGGTCGAGCACAGCCTCGACCGCATCGAGAATCGCGGCGCGAAGTGCGGGCGGCCCGAGAGAGGAGGCGGATACATGGAGCACAAGGTCACCCGCAGGCATTGCTTCGGGCGAGAACACGACATGCTCGGCCGCGGTCGATTGCAGATGGAATATGAAGTCCCGGGAGCCGTCCTTGTGGTAAGTGACGAAAGCGGTGCCGGTCGTCAGGTTGGGTGCGACCTGGATGGCATCGATGCCGACGCCGTCTTCGCGCAGCCGTCCGAGCAATGCACGACCGAAGCCGTCATCGCCAACGCAACCCACCATTGATGTGGACGCGCCCATCCGCGCCGCCTGGTCGAGAAATATGGCGGGTGCCCCGCTCGGATAGGGACCGGAGTAATCGACGATTCTCTCCAGGGCGCAGTCTTTCTCATGCGAGACGAATTCGACCAGCAACTCACCGACGGTCACGATCGTCGTTTGCCTATCTGTCGTCGCCAGTGTTTCCGATGCCCTCTGCTCGGCTATCTCGCTTTCCAATCGCGCCATGCGATCGAGTGTTGCTTCTTATTTTACGCATGTCAAGATAGCGTTGAGCGCCGCTGGCGGGCGCTGGCAATTTTTCGTGATGACGACGGTAGGGGTGCGCAGTGAAGACGAGTTCACCAGAGCCGGCTGGCAGGCCGAGAATCAGGAACATGGAAGCGTTGTCCACGGCTATCGGCGTCTCACGGCCGACACTCTCACGCTACTTCCAGGACGCCGGCAGCGTGAGGCGCTCGACGCGCGAGCGCATCGAGCGCGGTCTCGAGCGAGTGGACTATGTACCGAACTTCTTCGCCACGCGAATGAACCGCAAGAGTACGGAACTGATCGGCGTGATCGTCCCGTACTACAACGATCTTTTCTTCACGAACCTGCTCGGTGCGATAGAAACCGCTGCCTTCGAGGCGGGTTACACGATCATCGCGCAGAGCTCGCACGGCGATCCCGGCGTCGAGGCGCGGGCGTCGGACATGCTGCGCTCGATGGGTGTCGACGGCGTCATCGTCGCGCCACTTGGCCGTTCGACCAGTGTGGCGGCACTGGAACGCCTGAGTGCCGATCTGCCGCTCGTACTCGTTGATTCGAGAATACCGGAAGCGTCTTTCGGCGTTGATTTCGTCGGTACCGACAATCGTCAGAGCATGCAGCTGATCGTCGATTATCTTTGCCGGACCGGCCCATCACCGGTGTTTCTCGGCATGCCGGCGGTGAACTCGAATGCCGGTGAGCGTGAGACTGCCTATCGAGAAAGAATGCACGCTCTGGGTCAGCCCGCCGAGACGGTCGGTGGCGGCGTTCCCTCGGGAAGCTGGGACTTCGAGGCCTACGCTCGCGACGTGATGGACGCGCACTTCGCTCGCGGCGTTCATTGCGATTCGACGATTCTCTGCGCCAACGACCGCCTGGCGATCGGTGTGATCAGTGCGGCACACCGCCACGGACTTCTCGGCCGCAAGGAAGACGACGGTGCTTCACTAAGGGTTGCGGGTCACGATGACCACCCCTTGAGCGCCTTCGTAACGCCGGCGCTGACGACCGTCGCACAGGACACGCGAAAAATCGGACGCACCGTCGTCTCGCGCCTGCTGGAACGTATCCGCGCAGGTCGGCCATCGTCTTCTTCAGACGCAATCGAGACCCACTGCGAAGCGGTCCTGAAGGTGCGCGGGTCGGCCTGACCAACCGCACGAAAAAACCGGGCATGAGCGATCCTGAGCCGGTGTCATTCAACACGAGGCAGCTAGAATGTTACGCGCGTAAAACAGGAGGCGCACGTTCAACCATGAAAACAACGAAACATCTATGGGTAGCGGTCGCTGCCGGGGCTGTCGGGCTCACGTCCGCAGCATCAGCCGAGGAGATCACGATCGCCACGGTGAACAACGGCGACATGATCATCATGCAGGAGCTGTCCGCGCAATGGGAGGAGGAGACCGGCAACACCGTCAACTGGGTCGTTCTGGAAGAGAACGTACTTCGTCAGCGCGTCACGACCGACATCGCGACACAGGGTGGTCAGTTCGACGTCCTGACCATCGGTTCCTATGAGGCGCCGATCTGGGGCGCGAAAGAGTGGCTGGTCTCCCTTGACGATCTTGGCGACGACTACGACTACGATGACCTGATTCCGGCTGTCAAAGCGGGACTTTCGCACGACGGCGCACTGTACGCAGTACCGTTCTACGCCGAGAGCTCGTTCACGATGTACCGTACCGATCTGTTCGAAGAGGCTGGTCTGGAGATGCCCGAACAGCCAACTTACGAGCAGATCAAGGAATTCGCAGGAGCCCTCACCGACAAGGAGAATGAGGTTTACGGCATGTGCTTGCGTGGCAAGCCTGGCTGGGGCGAGAACATGGCTTTCTTCGGCACGCTCGTGAACACCTTCGGTGGTCGCTGGTTTGACGAGGAATGGAAGCCGCAGCTCGATTCGGAAGCGTGGAGTAATGCGCTCGCCTACTACCTCGACCTGATGGAGCAGTACGGACCGCCTGGCGTTTCGGGTAACGGCTACAACGAGAATCAGGCGCTTTTCCAGCAGGGCAAGTGCGCCATGTGGATCGACGCGACGTCGGCCGCCGGTCGCGTCTTTGATCCGACCCAGAGCGAGTACGCGGACAAGGTCGGTTTCACCGCCGCACCGGTTGCTGAAGTGGCAAAGGGCAACGCGTGGTTCTGGGCCTGGTCGCTGGCCATTCCCACGAGCTCTGAGAAACTCGACACGGCCAAGTCATTCGTGAGCTGGGCAACGTCGAAGGACTACATCCGTAATGTCGGGGAGAACAAGGGCTGGGTAGCGCTGCCCCCGGGAACGCGCACCTCGACCTACGAGCTGGCGGAGTACCAGGAGGCGGCACCGTTCGCCGAGACCGTACTGAAATCCATTCAGGCAGCGGACCCTGCAGATCCGACGGCAGAGCCTGTGCCTTACACCGGAATCCAGTACGTCGCGATCCCTGAATTTCAGGGTCTCGGCACACAGGTTGGCCAGAACGTTGCCGCCGCGCTGACCGGGCAGATGTCCGCCGAGGAGGCGTTGTCGAGCTCACAGACCACGGTGACGCGTGAAATGAGTCGCGCGGGTTACTGAACAGGCTACTGAGAGATCGATAGCCCATCACATGCTGGGAGCCCTTGACGGGGCTCCCGGTGTGCGGGAGCTCTTGGATAGGGCGCCCGGTATGCGGGAGCCTTTGAGGGGCTCCCGTTCAGATTTTCATTCTGGCCTTGTCGTCCTGCCTTGTATTGTCATCCGGCCTTGTATTGCACCTTCATCGAGCCAGCACTTCCCTTCTCGTTCAGGAAAGGTCCGATGTCGGCAAGGGCGAGTTCATGCGAGATGAGCTTGCCCATCGACTTGCCGGAGCGCTCGAGTACCGCCAGAGCTTCCGGAATGTTGTGATTGAGTGAGTGCGATCCGGCAATGCGGATCTGGCGGCGGAATATGTCGAACGGTGAAAAACGAGCAGTGCTCTCGGGTGGGCAGACGCCGAAGAGCAGCACGCTACCACCGTTCGCAACATAGTCGAGGAGACCTTCCACCACGCTCGTCACACCGGTTGCATCGGCGACGATGTCGACGGACCGTTCCAGGCTTGCGAGTTCCCCGGATGAAGACAGTATCGGGGTCAACCCGAGGGTCTCGACAAACGGTAGTCGCGACTCGTCGATATCGACGACCGCGACATCCGGTACACCGGCATCCCGCAATGCCAATGCCAAAAGAAGCCCGATCGGGCCGGCTCCGAACACCAGCGCGTTGGCGGCACCCGCAGTCTCTATCTGCCCGACGCCATTGAGCACACACGCAAGCGGCTCTGCCAGTGCCGCCAGATTGAAAGGCATGTCGCCAATCGGGTGGACATTGGTTGCGCTGACCACGCTGTAACTGGGCAAATCCACCGTTCGTCGTCACGCCATAGGCTTGCAGGTCTTCACAGAGATTTCTGAGGCCCCGCAGGCAAGCGCGACAATGGCCGCAGGACATGTTCGGGTCGACGACGACCCGGTCACCGACGGACACAGACGATACGGACTCACCGATCTGTTCGACGATGCCCGAGTACTCGTGCCCTGGCACGAGGGAGAATGCGGAGCTCCCATAGCGCCCGTGCAGGACTTCGATATCGGTGTGACAGATGCCACACGATGCGGTTTTCAACAGGACTGTGCCAGGTTCTGGCGCCGGTACCTGAAGACCGGAGATGTCCAGCTTGCCGGGCGAGTGGTAGACGATAGCTTTCATTTGTTCGCTCATAAAGGAAGGCAGTTTCGAGTAGACCACACCCGCCGCAGCGACGCGATGCGATGCAAGGTTTGAACGTGCCAACCAGCGGCTGTCTGTGCAGACACGGGCAGAAGCAGGTGACCGATTCAGGCCTCGTAACGCTCGGAATCGAAAGAATCGGCACGAGCGGCCGAAAACAGGGTGACGGTGGTTAACAGGCGTTGATGAGCGAGAGGACTCCGTCACGAAATGACGGACTCTGACAGCGGTAAAGATGAACGCCATTCCCAAGACACTCGAAGGATTGATCGAGCATCGTCCCGAGCGCGTCGACGAGGCGACGCCCTCGGCGCGTGAGCGGCATGCCGTGCTGCTCAGGGCGATGCGCGCAGAGCTGATTGCCAGGCGTCAGGCGAGCGTTCTCGGCGTCATCACCGAGATGCTCGACGAGGCGGACCTGCAACGTAGCCTCGATGCGTTCGCCGGGGCTCTCCAGCGACGCTTCGCCGCGGCGCGCGTCACAGTGGCAATCGCCAGCGAGCGCGGTGTGCTGCGCCTGGGCGCGATTTCGCAGCGAACGCTGGTCGAAGCCGGATCTGCCGACGTCAGACTCCTGCTCGAGGCCATGGAGGAGGCGGCGCTGCACGAAGGCGTCGTCCGCTTCCCGCGAGCGGACGACTCGCTGGGAATCCTCCAGGCGCACCAGTCGCTGCTCGCCGGGCGGCCTTGCTGCGCCGCGGCCAGCGTACCGCTCTTCCATGACGGCAGGCTGGTCGGGGCGTTTCTACTCGAGCGCGACGACAGTGAGGCATTCGCTCCCCCGACGCTTGCATCCATCGAGCAGCTGGCGCTGGTGGCGGCACCGTTACTCGCGTTGCGGCGCGAGGCCGGGCGCGGTGGCCTCGCTCGCTGGCGCCACGATACGTCCGAGCTCGTGAAACGGCGATTCGGCGCAGAGCAGGTGGCGACGCGATGGCTTCTGCTGCCCTGCCTGGCGCTGCTGGCGCTGGTGTTGTTGATACCGGTGGACCGAAACCTTCACGCGGCGGCGGAACTCGTGCCGCATGAGCGGCGGCTGGTGACCTCACCGGTCGCGGGGTTCGTCGACGAGGTGTTGGTCGGTGCCGGTGAACACGTCGAACCCGGTCAGTTGCTGGCACGGCTGGATCGGCGTGAGCTGGAACTCGAAGCGGCGCGCGAGGACAGCGAGGTCGCCGCAGCAGAGGCCGAATTGCGGGCGGCGATGGCAAGCCATGATCGCCAGGCGAGCGCCGTTGCCCGGGCACGGGTCGAGCAGGAACGCGCGCAGCGGGCGCTCGTGGACCACCGTCTCGCCAGGAGCGAGTTGCGTGCACCGGTCGGCGGACTCATCGCCAGTGGCGATCCACTCGAGATCGTCGGGGCACCGATCACTCGCGGTGAACGCTTGTTCGAGATCGTGCCGGATGACGGCTACGAGGTTCATCTACTGGTCGATGCGGCGGACATCCGGGACGTGCGCGAAGGGCAGGGAGGCGAACTTGCGCTGCAGTCGCGTCCGGGCGAATCGCTGCCGCTGATCGTGAAGACAATCCATCCGGTTGCCGAGAGTGGCGGTGGGGGCAACCGTTTTCGGGTGCGAGCGGAGCTGACGGACATCGACGGTGACCTGCTGCGTCCGGGCGAGACAGGATCGGCTCGCCTGCCGGTCGGTCGGACAACGCTCATCGGACGATTCGTCGAGCCGCTGCGCAAGCGACTGAGCGCGTTGTACTGGCGATACTCGGCATGAGTGCAGAGTCGCTTTTCAGTGCGCACTGGCATCGGGTGCGCGATGTGCGTCCGCAGTTGGCCGAGGACGTCGTGGTCACGCGCCATGTCTATCGCGGACAACCCTGTCACGTGTTGCAACGTCGCGCGACGACTGTCTGTCATCGACTCGATACCGCGAGCTTCGAACTGATCGACCGCCTCGACGGCAAGATCAGCGTCGGCGAGCTGTGGGAGCGCGCGATGCTCGAAAGAGAGGACACCGCTCCGACGCAGGATGCGTTGACGAATCTGCTGGCCGGTCTGCATGCCGCCGAATTGCTGGTCATCGATCAACGCATACCGACAGAGCAACTGTTCGAACGCCGCGAGAAGCGACGCGCCCGGGAGCGACGCGAACGACGCATGAATCCCTTGTATTTGCGCTTCGCCCTGTACGATCCGGATGCGTGGCTGACCCGCCTTGAGCCGCTTGCGCGTGCGCTGTTCTCGCGTACCGCCTTTATCCTCTGGACGCTGCTCCTGGGGAGTGCCTCGCTGACTCTGTTCGCGCATGGCAGCGATCTTGCCGATGCATTGTCCGACCCGGCGTTGTTGTCGCCGCGCATGGCCGTTCTCTTCGTCGTGCTCTACCCACCCCTGAAGCTCCTGCACGAACTGGGGCATGCGTTCGCGATCAAGCGCGCCGGCGGTGCCGTGCACGAGACCGGCATCGCTTTCATGGTCCTGATGCCGCTACCGTATGTCGATGCGAGCGCGAGTGCGGCGTTGCCCGACAAGCGTGATCGGATGCGGGTCAGTGCGGCCGGCATCGTGGTCGAGCTCGCGATCGCCGCGTGCGGTGCCTTCCTCTGGATTCACGGTGCCGGTACGGTTCGTGAGATAGGGCTTGTATTGCTGTTGACCGGTGGCGTATCGACGCTCCTTGTAAACGGCAATCCCTTGCTTCGCTTCGACGGCTATTACCTGCTTGCCGACTGGTTGGAGATCCCGAATCTCTCGACCCGTGCGCGGCGGGCCACGCTCGGCGCCCTGCGAAGGTTCCTGACCGGGGATCCGGACAAGGAGGCTGTCACGGAGGATCGAGGGGAGCTTGGCTGGTTGCTCGGTTACGGCGTGGTGGCGTCTGTCTATCGAACCGGATTGATGCTGTACATCGCCTGGTGGCTCAGTGACCGCTTCCTGGTTTTCGGTCTGGCATTGGCGGCCTTTGCGGTCTTCTGGTCGGTGCTCATGCCGATCGGGAAGGGGCTCGCCGGCGTGCGACGTGACCCTCCCTTGCAGGGAGTGCGACCGCTCGCGCTCATGACCACGATTCCAGCGGTGCTCCTGGGCTTCGCCGTGTTGCTACCGTTGCCCTATGCAAGCGTCACGCGCGGTGTCGTGTGGCTACCCGACGAGGCGGTCGTTCGTGCCGTCGGTGCCTGCGAAATCAGTGACGCTGCGGTAACGCCCGGACAGGACGTGCGCGCGGGCGATGTCCTGTTCGAATGTCACGATTCGGAACTCGCCCTGGCTGAACGCGTGCAGGTCGCGCGTCTCGACGAGCTGGATGCTCGACTCGGCGGGTTTGCCGTCACCGACCCGTTGGAACATCGCCGGTTCGAGCCGGATCGCAAGGCGGCCCGCGCGGCCCTGGCAGACACACGCCGACGCGTCTCGGCGGGCGTGTATGTCGCCGCTCTCGACGGGCGCTTCGATGTGAGCGGAACCGCCTCGCTCGCCGGAACAGCCCTTGCACGTGGTGACATCGTCGGTTACGTCGTGCCGCCGGAGCACAGAACGATCCGGATCGCGCTCGGTGAACGTGCGGTGGGTCGCCTCGATACCGAACCGGCACGCGTCGAGGTACGCGTCGCCGCTGGCGGCGGTGACTCGGACGTGCACGCCTCGTCGATCATTCGCCGCAGTCCCCGCGCGACCCGTGAGGTGCCGAGCGATGCGCTCAGTACCGTGGGTGGTGGCGTGCACGCGATCGACCCCGCCAGTGACGGCAGGCGATTGCTCGATCCGGTAATCGACATCGAGCTGGCGTGGCCGAGTGGGCTTGCGACAGCGGCGATCGGTGAACCCGTCGATGTGCGCTTCAGACACGCGCCGATTCCGCTCGCCGCGCGGCTTTTGGAGTCCTTGCGCGATGCGTTCGCTGAGAGGGTCCGCACGTGAGCGTACTCGGACCTCCTCTCGTGCCTGTTCACTTCTCGCGCTACGGGGGAATCCCGACACCCTGCCGTCCGGGTTTGCGTAACGGCATAGCGCCGTTGAGTCGACCGGGAGCAGGCACGTCATCGGCGTTCGACTGGTTCGCCTTGCAGCTGTCGGCACCGTTGCAGGCATTCCGGGTCAAGCGCGAGACGGCACGTTGTCTTGTAGCCGCCACAGCTGCTATCAACGCTGTTCGAGCGCTGACAACCGCGGAGCGACGGCGTGATCTGGATGGTCTGCGGACCACGTTGCGACTGTCCGGCCACGATGCCGAGACCCTTGATACCAGCCTCGCGCACGCCGCCGTCGCCGCTGAGGGCGTGCTTGGACTATCACCTCGTGAAAACCAGATCATTGCCTCTCATGCGTTGTCGCGCGGACGCTTCGTGGAGATGCCGACCGGCGAAGGCAAGACCTTGGCGGTCGCCATGGCTGCCATTGTCGCGGCGCTCGACGGCACACCGGTACACATACTGACGGCCAACGACTACCTTGCTGCGCGCGATGCCTCATTTCTACAGCCGCTGTACGCCGCTCTTGGTTTGTCGTCGGCTTGTAGTTTGCCGACGATGAGCGACGATGAACGACGGGCGGCGTATGCATCCGACATCGTTCACGTCACCGGGAAGCAGGTGGCCTTCGACTGGATGCGCGATGCACGGGCTAGTGGTAGCGATGCTCAGCGCCTGGAGGCCCGACTCGGCATCTTGACGTCGCCGCCGCTTGGGCCATCGCCGACAACCGCGCCTGCGCCGCTACTGCGTGGATTGTGCTTTGCCGTCGTCGACGAGGCGGACAGTCTGCTGATCGACGAGGCCCGAACGCCATTGGTGCTCGCAGCCGAGCGAGTCGAGTCGTCGACTCTGGATGCCGAATTGGTCGTCGCGCTGGGACTCGCGGAGCAGTTGCAGGACGGCACCGACTTTTACATCGATCGACAGCGACGATCGATCGAGCTGACCCGCGATGGTGAGCGAGCGCTCGAAGAGCAGGTGAGACAGATGCCGGGTACCTGGCAATCCGCGCGGTTTCGCGACGAGCGTGTACGCCAGGCGCTCACGGCGCTGCACCTGTTTCACCGCGACCGGGACTACATCGTGCGTGAGGACACGCTTCAGCTCGTCGACGAGCAAAGCGGACGCTCGCTACCGGATCGTCGTCTGCCGCACGGGCTCCATCGCTTGCTCGAGCTCAAGGAGCACAGTCGTACGACGGCGGAATGCGATGTTGTCGCGTCGATGCCTTTCCAGCGATTCTTCTCGCGTTACGTGAAGCTCTCGGGCACCAGTGGCACGCTTGCGGAAGTGACTGGTGAACTGACTCGACACTATGATGCAGCCCTGCTGCGGGTGCCACCAGAAAGACCATCGCGACGGCGCGAGCTGACACCGAAGGTGGTTGTCGATCGAGCCACACAACTCGATGTGCTGGTGGCTGAGCTGCGTCTCTGTCGGCTGCTCGGGCGACCGGTGCTCGTCGGCACGCGGAGTGTAGAGCAGTCGAGTGGAGTCGCCGCGATGCTGGCCGCTTACGGATTGCCGCATCGGGTTTTGAGTGCCAGCCAGGATAGCGAAGAGGCTGCGATCGTCGCGACGGCTGGCGAAGCCGGGCAACTGACTGTCGCGACGAACATGGCCGGTCGCGGCACCGACATCCCGCTCGGTGACGGCGTGGCGGAGCGCGGTGGATTGCACGTGATCTCGCTCGCGTTCAACGATGCCCGGCGCATCGATCGTCAGTTGGCCGGGCGCGCGGCGCGCCAGGGGCAACCCGGCAGCTATCGCCACATCGTGAGTCTCGATGATGCCGACCTGCGGGCGGCGATGCCGGGACCGCTTCTCGCCATCGCGCACCGACTTGTCGATAGTGCGGAATACGGTGGCGACGGCAGCGAAGACAGCACAGGGAGTCTGGCGGGACTGGCAGGGAGGCTCGCTTACCGATGCGTGGCACTCGCGCAACGCCGGATCGAATGGCGGCACGCGCGCGAGCGACGGGCGGCGCTCGCGTCGGAGGAGCAACTGGGTCATCACGTCGCCATCGGCGGCTCACTGGATCATCCTGCATGAAGACACGCAGCATCACGCTTTGCGCGTACGTATCCATCATCAGTGCCATGCTTGCGTATCCGGTTGTGGCCGACGATCGTGAACGCACCGATGCAGGTGCTGCGTCGACGGCTGAGCTGGTCGCGAGCGAAGCGCCGACGGATGCCTTCGATTGCCTGATCGAACCGATGGTGCTGACCGAGCTTGGTAGTGCAAGTCAGGGCATCGTCGCGACGCAGCTCGTTGAACGTGGCGAACGAGTTCGTCAAGGTCAGGCTGTCGTCGAGCTCGAATCGAGCGTCGAGCGTGCGCTGCTGGAACAAGCGGAGACACGCGCTGGGATGCAGAGCGAAATTCACGCCCGCGAGGCCGAACTGGTCCTCGCGAAGCTAGACTTCGATCGGCTCGAGGATATGCATGTCCGCAAGCTTGCCCCCGCGCAGCAGCGCGATGAGGCATCGGCGCGGCGCCTGGTCGCGGCGGCTGCGCTGGTGCAGGCGACGGAAAACCAGCGTCTACAGCAGCTCGACGTGAAGCGGATGCGCCGTGAACTCGAGCGACGCACCCTGAGAAGTCCGGTCGATGGGGTATTGATCGAGCATCTGGTGTCGGTCGGCGAGCTGGTGCGCGACAACGCTGTGGTGCGTATCGCCCAGCTCGATCCGTTGCACGTCGAGGCCGTGATGCCGGGCAGGCTGTTCGGCACTGTCGAGCGTGGGCGTACGGCTCGGATCTACCCGGAGCTAGGACGTGGCGAGGTGCTGCCGGCAACGGCCGATGTCGTCGATCCGATGCTCGATGCGCGCAGCGCGACCTTCGGCGTGCGGCTCACGATCGACAATGCGGGCCTCGATCTGCCTGGTGGTCAGCGTTGTCGAGTCGTCTTCGATCCGCCGTCGGACGCCGGCAGGCAGGATACTCAGACGCTGGCCATCGCGGCGGCCACCGCCGACCAGGACGACGCGAAGGAAAGTGAACGTGCGGTTGTCAAACCGACGGTGGAAAGCGGGAAGCCTCGCTGACGCAAATGGCTGCGCGACCTAAACGGCACAGACCGGTATCGCCAAAGTATCGTCTCGAGACCCTCGAGACGCGTGTGCTGTTCTCTGCCGATGGACCGCTCGCGGCGCTAGGGGCCCTGCCGGCTGCCGTCTCGAACGAAGCGGAGATCGTCGCGCGAGTGACGTCGAGCGAGTCGCAAGGCGAGCGCGCGCTGGAAGGCAACGCCGCCATCACCGCTGCGGAGGGGGCGGCGCACGAGCTGGTGATCATCGACGCCGGCGTGCCGGACCTCGAGGTTCTGCTCGCGGATATCGCTCGACGAGGGGAGGCGGCGCCGCGCGTTGTCGTACTCGAAGCCAGTGCTGATCCGCTTGCTCGACTCGGCGAGCTGCTTACCGCCGAGCAGGGACTGACAGCGGTGCACCTTATCTCGCACGGCGCGGACGGCGCTCTCGAGCTCAGCGGTGAGCGCGTGACGATACTCGATCTCTTGGCTCGCGCAGGCGACATCGTGGCGTGGCGCGGTGCGTTCGCCGATGCGGCGGACTTCCTCCTTTACGGCTGTGATGTCGCGGCGAGCGGCGAGGGACGCGCGTTTGTTGACACGCTGGCGCGTCTGAGTCAGACGGACGTGGCCGCCTCGAACGACGTGACCGGGGCGCGGGGGCTGGGCGGGAACTGGACGTTGGAGTACCGGCGCGGCGAGGTGCAGGGCGAGCTCGCGTTCGGTGAGGCGTTGCAGGAGAATTACAGCGCTTCCCTGGCGACTGCGCCGGTGCTGGTGAACAACGCGCTGACGATCACCGAGGGCGGAACGGTGGTGCTCGGCGCGACGGAGCTCTCGGCAACCGATGCGGAAACCGCCGCTGGTGTACTGGCGTTCAGTATCTCGTCGCTCAGCGGCGGGCGGTTCGAGTTCGTCGCCTCACCCGGGGTGGCAATCACGAGCTTCACCCAGCAGGAGGTGACGGACGGGGACGTGCGGTTCGTGCACGACGGCAGCAAGACGGCGCCGGCTTACGCGGTCACCGTCAGTGATGGCGCGCTGACCGACGGCCCGTCGGCGGCGAGCATCACCTACACCAATGTCAACGAAGCGCCCAATTTCCACGCCGCGGGCGTTCCAACGTTCACTTCGCATGATATTGCCATCGACGCTGACGCGGCCAATTCGGTAACGACGGCGGACGTGGACGGTGATGGCGACGTGGATGTGCTCTCGGCATCGCTCAACGACGACCGGATCGTGTGGTACGAGAACGACGGCAGCGAGAGCTTTACCGCCTACCTCATCGCCAGCGATGCCGATGGGGCTTATTCGGTGACGACGGCGGACGTGGACGGTGATGGCGACGTGGATGTGCTCTCGGCATCGTACAACGACGACCGGATCGTCTGGTACGAGAACGACGGCAGTGAGAGCTTTACCGCCTACACCATCGCCAGCGATGCCGACGGGGCCTCTTCGGTGACGACGGCGGATGTGGACGGCGATGGGGACGTGGACGTGCTCTCGGCCTCATACACAGACGACCGTATCGTCTGGTACGAGAACGACGGCAGTGAGAGTTTCACCGCTCAAACTATCGCCACTGACGCCAACGGAGCCTACGCGGTTTCAGTGGCGGACGTGGACGGCGACGGCGATGTGGACGTGCTATCTGCCTCGGCTGTCGATGACCGGATCGTGTGGTACGAGAACGACGGCAGCGAGAACTTCACCACCCGCACCATTGCCGCGGACGCAAACGGGGCCATCTCGGTCACGACGTCGGACGTGGACGGCGACGGCGACGTGGATGTGCTCTCGGCATCGCTCCACGACGACCGGATCGTGTGGTACGAGAACGACGGTAGCGAGAGCTTCACGACCCATACCATAGTCACCGATGCTGTCGGGGCGCGATCGGTGACGACAGCGGATGTAGACGGCGACGGCGACGTTGACGTGCTCTCGGCATCGCTCAACGATAACCGAATCGTCTGGTACGAGAATGACGGAAGCGAGAGCTTTACGACCCATAACATCTCCACTGTTGCTAACGGGGCGCGATCGATCGCGACGGCAAATCTGGATGGCGATGGCGACGTTGACGTGCTCTCGGCCTTGCGGACCGACGACCGGATCGCCTGGTACGAGAACAACTCCGACACGCTCGACGGCAACCCCACCTATCTCGAGGGCGGTCCGGCCGTGGTGCTCGACGGTGACGTGAGCGTCTCCGACACCGAGCTCGACGCGCTCAACGGCGGTAGCGGCAACTACACTGGCGCCGAGCTGAGCGTCGTGCGCACGGGTGCGGCGAACGCCGAGGACGTGTTCGGCTTCGCCGACGGCAACGGCCTGACCCTGGTGGGTGGCAACCTGATCAAGAACGGTCAGAGCGTGGCCAGCTTCGATACGAGCAGTACGGCCGGCGAGCTGGTGGTGACGTTCACAGACGCGGGTGGAGAGATCCCGACGACGTCGGATGTCGAGAACGCGTTGCAGCAGATCACCTACGCGAACGCGAGCGACGCCCCGCCGGCGTCGGTAGTGCTCGACTGGGTGCTGGACGACGGGAACACCGGTTCGCAGGGGGCGGGCGGTGCCAGTCAGGCAACCGGCAGCACGACGGTGACGATCACGGCGGTGAATGATGCGCCGGTGATCAGCTCGACGAATAGCGTCGCTGTTTTGGAGAACCAGACGGCGGTGCTGACGGTGACGGCTACGGATGCCGACGGCGACACGCCGGTCTACACGATCGCCAGCGGTGTCGATGCCGCCCTGTTCTCCATCGACTTGAACAGCGGCGTGCTCACCTTCGACACCGCTCCCGACTTCCAAAGCCCCGCTGACGCTGACACAGACAATGTTTATGAGGTAACGATCGAGGCGGACGACGGCATTGGTGGAACCGCCCTTCAGGCGATCGACGTGACGGTGATCGACGTCAACGAGGCGGCCAGCGACACCTACACCACCGATGCTCAGAGCCTGCTCACTGTCGCCGCACCGGGTGTACTGGTCAACGATCCGAGCAATGCAGCACTTCAGGGCAACACCGTGCTGGGCTTTGACGCTAGCGCCGACACGGATGCTGATGCAACCTGGTCAAGCGACGTCGGCACCGCCGATCTCGCGCTGGCACCAGGGGTCACCTACACCACTGCCCCGGATAGCCCGCCGGCGGGGATTACCGCAGCGTTCGATCTTGACGGTACGGGCGGGGCCACCAGTACGGCGCTTGACTCGCTGGCAGAAATAGACGGCACGCAAAGCGCGAGCATCGAGCTCTGGCTTCGTCCAGACACGTTGTCGGGGACTCAGACCCTGATCGATACCGGCGACGGAGGAGTCGGCGGACTCCTGCTCACGCTCGAAGGATCGTTCATACGTCTGAACATCGAAGATGACAGTGGTACCTATCAAAGCGGTCAATCCACGTCCGGAATCGCCGCAGGCTCCTGGCACCATCTCGTGTTGACAATCGACATGAGCGGCGGCGCAAAGGCACTCGAAGTGTGGGTGGACGGTGTCTCGCGAAGGCAGGACACGCTGTATTCCGGCGGCAACTGGTTCCAGAACTGGGCAGAGGGCGCGTTCGGACTGGGCGCGGTCAACGGTACTGCTGCGAACGGCTATTCCTCGAATGACTTCGCCGGTCAGATCTCCGACTTGCGGGTTCATGACAAGGTGCTCAGCACGGCGGAGATTGTCCACAACCGAGACCAGGCATCCGGCGCAGGTGCGACCCCTTTTGTGACCGGGTTCGATGACTCCGCGACGCTCGGTTCGGTGTCAGTCAACGCCGACGGTAGTTTTGCTTACGACCCTGACGGCAACTTCGATGCGCTGACCGCCGCGCAGTCTGGCATCGACTCGTTCACCTATACATCGGATGACGGAACCGGCGCCATCAGCACTGCAACGGTGACGATCACGGTCAATGGTGTGAACGACGATCCGGTCTTCACCTCAAGTGCCTTGGTAAGCGTGGTCGAGAACCAGACCGCCGCGCTGACGGTGAGCAGTTCTGATGTTGACGGCGACACGCCTGTCTACACGATCGCCAGCGGTGCAGATGCCGCCCTCTTCTCAATCGACTTGAACAGCGGCGTGCTTACCTTCGACACCGCTCCCGACTTCGAAAGCCCCGCTGACGCTGACACAGACAACGTATATGAGGTAACGGTCGAGGCAGACGACGGCAATGGCGGGACCGCCCTTCAGGCAATCGTGGTAACCGTGACCGACGGCAACGACGCCCCGGAACTGGTGAACAACGCGCTGACGATCACCGAGGGCGGGACGGTGGTGCTCGGGGCGACGGAGCTCTCGGCGACTGACGCGGAAACCGCGTCCGGAACGCTTGGATTCAGCGTCTCGTCGGTCGGCGGGGGGCGGTTCGAGCGGGTCGCCGCGCCCGGTGTGGCGATCACGAACTTCGCCCAGCAGGAGGTCACCGACGGTGACGTGCAGTTCGTACATGACGGCGGGGAGGTGGCGCCGGCCTATTCGGTGACCGTCAGTGATGGCTCCCTGACCGATGGCCCGAGCGCGGCAAGCATTACCTACACCAACGCCAACGACGCGCCGAATTTCCACGCCGCGGGCGTCCCGGCGTTTGCCTCGCATGACGTCGCTATTGACGCCGACGCAGCCTATTCGGTGACGACGGCAGACGTGGACGGCGATGGCGATGTGGACGTGCTCTCGGCCTCATCGAACGACGACCGGATCGTCTGGTACGAGAACGACGGCAACGAAGGCTTCACCGCCCATACCATCGCCAGCGACGCCGACGGTGCCTTATCGGTAACGACGGCGGACGTGGATGGCGACGGGGACGTGGACGTGCTCTCGGCCTCGTCGGGCGACGACCGTATCGTCTGGTACGAGAACGACGGTAACGAAAGCTTTGCCGCCCACACCATCGCGAGTGACGCCGATGCAGCAGTAACGGTGACGACGGCGGACGTGGACAGCGACGGCGACGTGGACGTGCTCTCGGCCTCGTTCCTGGACGACCGGATCGTCTGGTATGAGAACGACGGGAGCGAAAACTTCACCACCCGTACCATCGCCACCGACGCCGACGGGGGACGATCGGTGACGACGGCAGACGTGGACGGCGACGGGGATGTGGATGTGCTCTCGGCCTCGTACAACGATGACCGGATCGTCTGGTATGAGAACGACGGCAGCGAGAGCTTCACCACCCGTACCATCGCGGCTGATGCTGACGGGGCCATGTCGGTGACGACGGCGGATGTGGACGGTGACGGGGACGTGGACGTGCTCTCGGCGTCGACCCTCGATGACCGTATCGTCTGGTACGAGAACGACGGCAGCGAGAGCTTCTCCACCCGCACCATTGCCGCTGACGCCGACGGGGCGTGGTCGGTCACGACGGTGGATGTGGACGGGGACGGCGACGTGGATGTGCTCTCGGCGTCGGACGTTGATGACCGCATTGTCTGGTACGAGAACGACGGTAGCGAGAGCTTCACCGCCCACGACATCGCGAGCGACGCCGACGGGGGGCGATCGGTGACGACGGCGGATGTGGACGGCGATGGCGACGTGGATGTGCTTTCGGCGTCACTCAACGACGACCGGATCGCCTGGTACGAGAACAACCCGAGCACGCTCGACGGCAACCCCACCTATCTCGAGGGCGGTCCGGCGGTGGTGCTCGATGGGGACGTCAGCGTCTCCGACGCCGAGCTCGACACGCTCAATGGCGGCAACGGAAACTACGCCGGGGCCGAGCTGAGCGTCGTGCGCACGGGTGCAGCGAACAGCGACGACGTTTTCAGCTTCGCCGACGGCAATGGGCTGACCCTGGTCGGTGGCAACCTGATCAAGAACGGTCAAAGCGTGGCCGTCTTCGACACGAGCAGTACCGCCGGTGAGTTGGTGGTGACGTTCACGGACGCGGGTGGGGAGATCCCGACGACGTCGGATGTCGAGAACGCGTTGCAGCAGATCACCTACGTTAATACAAGCAATGCCCCGCCGGCGTCGGTAGTGCTCGACTGGGTGCTGGATGACGGTAATACAGGCGCGCAGGGGGGCGGTGGCGCGAAGCAGGCGACGGGCAGCACGACGGTGACGATGACGCCGACAAATGATGCGCCGGAACTCGTCGCGATCGGTAATCAGAGTGTGGACGAAGGTTCCACGCTGACGTTCACTGCGACGGCAAGCGACGGTGACGTTCCGGCCGATACGCTGACCTACAGCCTGGACGCTGCATCACTGGCACTGGGTATGACGATTAACGCGAGCACCGGCGCGTTCAGCTGGACGCCGGCGGAAAGCCAGGGTGGCACGACACCGTCGGTAACCGTGACGGTCACGGATGATGGTACCGGAGCACTCACCGATAGCGAGACGTTCACCGTTATGGTGAACGACGTCAACAGTGCCCCGGTGCTCGGTGCGATTGGCGATCAGAGTGTGAATGAAGGGTCGACGCTGGCGTTCACGGCGACGGCCGCGGATCCCGATGATCCATCAGATACGCTGACCTTCAGCCTGGACGCCGCCTCACTGGCGTTGGGCATGACGATCAATGCGAGCACCGGTGCATTCAGCTGGACGCCAGGCGAAAGCCAAGGTGGAACGACACCGTCAGTGACGGTCACGGTCACCGATGATGGAACCGGAGCACTCACCGACAGCGAGACATTCACCGTGACGGTGAACGAAATCAACAGTGCTCCGGTACTCGGTGCGATCGGTGATCAGAGTGTGAATGAAGGCTCGACGCTGACGTTCACGGCGACGGCTACCGACAGTGACGATCCGGCTGACACCCTCAGTTACTCGCTAGACGCCGCATCACTGGCGCTGGGTATGACGATCAACGCGAGTACCGGCGCGTTCAGCTGGACGCCGAACGAAAGCCAGGGCGGCACGCCGCCCTCGGTGACCGTCACGGTGACCGATGACGGAACCGGAGCACTCATTGACAGTGAGACGTTCACCGTGACGGTGAATGACATCAATGGAGCACCGGAAATAACCAGCGATGGCGGTGCGGCCACTGCCTCAGTGTCCATCAACGAAAATCAGACGGCGGTCACCACCGTCACGGCCACGGATGTAGATGACGGTGCAACTCAGGCCTACAGTCTGACAGGTGGAGCCGACCGGTCAGCGTTCACGATCGATGCCTCGACAGGCGTTCTGAGCTTCGTGTCAGCGCCTGACCACGAAAGCAAGGGCAGCTACGAAGTCGGGGTCAGCGTCACGGACGGCGCGCTCACCGATAGGCAGTTGCTGACAGTGTTGATCGATGATGTCGACGAGATTCCCGCCGCACGTGACGACACGCTGTCGGCCCGAGAAGACACGGTGCTGAACATCAATGTCGCTTCCGAGCTCCTGGCGAACGACGCCGACCCCGAAGGCAGCGAGCTGCGCCTGGTCGATGTCACGAACCCGTCGCACGGTGTGCTGACCGCGGCCATTGACGGTACCTACGAATACCGCCCCGATGCAGACTTCAATGGCACAGATACCTTCTCGTATGTCGTGGAAGACACCGGTGGCCAACGGGTGACGGCGAACGTGGTCATCGAGGTCGAACCAGTTAACGACCCGCCCACCGTCGCGCCGTCGACTGCGGAGCGTCCGAGCGGCCGACCGACGGTCATCGACTCATCGGTGATCGCGATCGGCTCGATGGACATGGCCGAAAACGACAATGCAGTCTTCCATGTCGAGGCGATGGATGTCGAAGGGCAGAGCGTAACGTTTGCGTTGAAGGGTACAGATGCGGCGATGTTCGAGATCGACCCCGTGAGTGGAGCGCTCCGCTCGATCGTGCCGCTCGATTTCGAAAATCCGGCGGACGTGGATGGCGACAATCACTACGATTTGATCATCGTCCTCCGCGACGTAGTCGGCGGTGAAAGCCGCTTGCCGTTGTCAATTGTCGCGGCCGATGTCAACGAGGCGCCAACCCTGGGTGACAGCGAGTTCGTCTTGTCCGAGGGTTATGCGGGTCAGATTGCCCAGCTGTACGCGACCGACCCCGATCGTGACGATCTACTGTCGTTCGAGATACTGGGTGCGGTTGGCGACGGTGGAGCGAACGGCCTTACGCTACTTTCCGATGGTCGGCTGTTGGCGAACGAGACTTTCGTCGGCGTGCATGTCTTCGAGGTACGCGTCGTCGACGCGGAAGGTCTTTCCTCGACCGGGCGCATGACGGTTAGGGTGTTGGCGTTCGACGCCACCTCGGGTGAACCCGATCTCGGTGCTGCGACCGCGGAATTTTCTTACGAGTTATTGAGTCTGGGTGGGGAGACAGACGCGGCAGTGCCGACGATGCAACGAACGGACGAGATCGACTCGACGGCGACGGACGGTGACGCTGGCGGGCTTGCCGAAAGAGACGCTCAGCAGACCTTACCGACGGCTGATCGATTGGCGCCGATGGCTTCGATTCCCCTTTCCGGCATCGAGCTTTCCTTCCCGGACCGGTTGCCAGCCTCCTTCACGATCCTGCTCGACCAGGCGCGATCATCCGAGTCGATCGAGCGTGAAGTGATCATGCCTTCTTTCGAATCCCGGATACCGGAGGCGATATCGGCACAGCTGCGTGAGGCGATCGCCGCGTTGAACCGGGGGATCGAGGACTATCAGTCGACCGTGCTTGATGAGGAGAGGCTCATCAAATCGATAGCCACGGCAGCCGGTGTGACCATGTCGATCGGTACGGCGATCTGGCTGCTGCAGTCGCGGTTGTTGCTCGCTGCGGCGCTGGCGGCGCTACCACTGTGGCGCCCTTTCGATCCTGTTCCCATCCTGATTGCCGGTGGGGGACGTCGCGCTCGGGAGGACGCGGAGGAGGAAGACGAGCGGCGTTTGAATGAGCAGCAGAGCGAACCAGATCGCGATCCAGGCCAGCGCGGCGACCATGGCTGAGCGCGATGCAACAAAGGTCCGTCGTACGCGCCGATGGTTTCCATCAAGTTATCTACTTGTATTCTGGCCGAAGCTGCCACGTCATGTCGGGCGCCCGTTGCAACTGGGTGCGAGCCTGGTATTGCTGAGTCTGAGCGTCTTGTTCGCTGCAGACGTTGTCGGTCTGCACGACGATCCCAATGCTCGAGAGAATGAGTTGCGCAAGGTGCTGGTCAGCTCACTTGCCGAGCAATTGTCGATGCTTGCCCGCGATGGGGGGCCGGACGCAGTCGAACGGGCGGTTGCCGACTTCGCCAAGCGAGGCGCGGTGGCGAGCAGCGTGGCATTGACCCGCGCCGATGGCACGGTCACGGTGCGTCGCGGGGATCCTGAACTGCTCGAGGAGAAACCCGGTGCATTCGGCGGTGTACGCGCCGACATTCCGATCTATCGAGGTGATCGACCCTGGGGGGAGCTGCGCATCGCGTTTCCGCCACACCGCAAGCTGCTTGAAGAACTCGCTTGGCTGGCGTTTGTCGGCATTGCTTCGTTGGTGAGTTTTGCCCTGTTTCTGGGCAAGATGCTGGTACAACTCGATCCGGGACGCGCGGTACCGGACAAGGTTGACTCCGCGTTCGATCTGTTTAGCGCGGGCGTGGTGATTGTCGATGGAGGGCTGCGCATCGTGATGGCGAATCAGGCAGCGGCGGACATCGTCGAGCAATCACCGGATGCCTTGTCGGGACGAACGCTTGAAGATGCCTTTGCGTGGGAGTTCCCGAGTGAGGCACAGGCGCCTTGGACGACGACGCTGCACAGTGGACTTGCCGTGTCTGATCAGCAAGTGAGGCTACGCGGCGCGCAGGGCGAAACGCGTGTTTACTCGATCAGCTGCGCGCCAATTGGCGACGAGCCGGCCGGGCTGCGTGGCGTGCTGGTGACGCTCGACGACATGACACTGATCGAGCAGCGCAACACGGAGCTGGCCTCGGCGATGGATGAGCTTCGCCGTTCGCGCGATGAAATCGAGGTGCGTAGTGCCGAGCTCGAGCGGCTGGCGACAACTGATCCGTTGACGGGTGTCGCTAATCGCCGGACGTTCCTCGAGCGACTGGACGTGGCGATCGAGCAGGCGCGCAGCGAGTCGACGCCGCTGTCGTGCATCATGAGCGATATCGATCACTTCAAGCGGGTGAACGATACTTACGGTCATCCCGCGGGAGATGCGGTGATATGCGCTGTCGCGAGCGCGTTGAGCGCGGCCTGTCGGGAGCAGGATCTGGTGGCGCGCTTCGGTGGTGAGGAGTTCGTGGTGTTGCTGCCGGGGCTCGGCGCAGAGGAAGCTTTCGAGGTGGCCGAGCGGGTGAGGATCGTCATCATCGCGCTGGCATCAGGCGACGATCTGCCGGTGCCGCAATTGTCGGCAAGTTTTGGTGTGGCGGTGTTGGCCAAGGATCTCGGCGAGGCGACGGACCTGGTCGACGCGGCGGATCGGGCGCTATACGTAGCCAAGCAGTCCGGCCGCAATCGGGTATCGATATACCATCGTGACGGATCGACGTCGACGGCGAGTGGCGAGGCTCAAATGCCCGAGTCGGCGGCCGAGTCGACTTCTGAACAGCTCCACGATCCCAAGTCGGTGGTGCCGTCAGAGAGTGATCTCGCGCAGGCCCGAATCCATGAGTTGGAGAGTCGCTTGCAGCGGCGCGAAGACGAGATCCTGTCGCTGAGCGAGTATGACTCACTGACCGGCGTACCGATGCACGAGCTGTTCCTGCAACGAGTGACTGCCGAGCTCGACCGAGCGGCGCGAACGGGGTCTCTGATCGGCGTGATGTCCTTCGACCTGCGGGATCTGCGGCGAATCGTGGCAAGGTTCGGTCATGCGGCCTGCGATACTCTGGTGGTGGCGTTCGTCGAGCGATTGGAGGAGGGGCTGCGTGCGAACGATGTCGTGTCGAAGATCGCGGCGGAACACAATCTCTCGCGAATGACGTCGAATGAGTACGGGGTGTTGCTCTCGGACTTGAGCGATGCGTCAGGGGCGCTCATCGTGGTGGCGCGGCTGAGACGTCTGCTCTCGGAGCCGTTCGAGCTCGGCAGCGCAAAGCTTTACCTGGGGGCGAATATCGGGATCGCGTTGTCGCCACCGGGCCGAGCCGTCGAGGCAGCGACGCTGTACGCGCAGGCGAGCGAAGCTCGGCTGCTGGCAGTGGAAAAGCCAGACAAGGTAGCGCACGCGTTCGCGTCGGCAGATCTCGACGCGGAATCGGACGACTATTTACGGATCGAATCTGAACTGCACGACGCGCTGGAGGCGAGAGCGCTGGAACTCTATTTTCAGCCGAAGTTCGATCTCGAAAGCCGGCGGGTGACGGGGTTGGAGGCACTGTTGCGGTGGCAACGGGCCGAGCGAGGCTTCCTCTCGCCCGAAGTGTTCGTGGCGGTCGCCGAAGCGAACGGCCTGATCGAGCCGCTCTCGAGTTTTGTCCTGCAGAGCACGCTCTCGCAGATAGGAGTATGGCGCGCAATGGGATTTGAAGATTTGCGGGTATCGGTCAACGTCTCGCCTATGCAACTGCGCTCGGCGACGTTCGTCGATGATGTGCTGGAGGCGTTAGAGCGAAGCGGCGTACCGGGCCGCCAGCTGGATATCGAGCTGACGGAGACCACGGTACTGGATTGTCCTACGGACGCGCGCAAGGCGCTGGCGCGTTTGCGGCAGAAGGGCGTAAGCATCTCGATCGACGATTTCGGAACGGGCTATACGTCGCTGTCGTTGCTTGCGGACCTGCCGCTCGACACGATCAAGATCGACCGCTCGCTGGTAGAGGCGATGGCCGGTGGTGAACGTAATCGGGCGGTGATCGAGTCGATTGTGCGAATGGCACACGCACTGACGTTGCGTGTTGTGGCGGAAGGCGTGGAAACGGATGAGCAACTGGAGGCGCTGGCAGGTCTCGGTTGTGATGAAATTCAGGGTTACCTGATCAGTCGCCCACAACCGGCCAACGATACCACCGCCTTCCTCGTCGCTGAGCGGGCTCAGGGGTTGCGTCGCAAGGCCTGAATCCGTATTCCGCCGCTACCGCGGCAGATCGTCACGCGCCGTTGGGTTGTGCAATCGCTACCACATCACCGACCATTTCAGCGGTCGCTGCACTCAATGTCCAGCCCAAGTGTCCGTGTCCGGTGTTGTAATAGACGCCAGACTGCTTACCGGCACCCACCCGTGGCATCATGCTCGGCATCATCGGACGAAGACCGGCCCAGGGCAGCACGTGTTCGGTTTCCACATCCGGGAAGAAGCGTCGGCACCAGGCGACAAGCGGGCGAATACGGTCGTCACGGATGTCGTAGTTGACGCCATTGAATTCGGCAGTGCCGGCAATTCGGAAGCGATCGTCACCCAGGCGGCTCGACACGACCTTGGCATTATCGTCGAGCAGGCTGGTCCACGGGGCTGCAGTACGGCTTTCCTCATCTGGCAGATCGACCGTGATCGAATAGCCCTTGACGGGATATATGTTGACCCGGTCGCCGAGCTGCTCGCCAAGGCGGCGACTTTCGATCCCGGCACAAATCACCACGCCATCGAAGGTTTCCTGCTCGACGGTGTCGCTGGTGTCAGAGGAGAAAGACACCGTGATGCCGTGATCATCGTGATCCAGACGATGGACACGCGAATCGAAGTGAAACGCTGCGCCAAGCCGGGTGCAGGCCTTGGCAAGGCCGCGTGTGTACTTGTGGATGTCGCCTGTGGAGTCGCTTTCGGTGTAGAAGCCACCGTAAAGATCCCCTCGCAAAGCCGGTTCGATGGAACGCATCTCGTCGGCAGTAACCGCTCGGCGTGTCAGGCCTCCATCGGCCAGCAGTGCGTTGACCCGGGTAGCGTGATCGAAGCCCTTCTTGTCCACGCAGATGTGCAGAATGCCGCGCGCCTCATGATCGAAATCGATGTTTTCCCGCGCAGCCCAGTCGAACAGATGCTGGCGCGCAGCGATGGCCAGTCGTGCAGACTCGGTCGTGTTGCTCTTGTAGTTCGGGATGTTCCCGATGAATTCCGCCATCCACGAATACTTGTGCCAGTCGGGCTTGGGGTTGATCAACAAGGGGGCGTCGTGCTTGAACATCCAGCGCATGCCCTTCAGCACCGTTGAAAGCTGCGTCCATACCTCGGCATTCGACGCCGAAAGCTGTCCGCCGTTCGCGAACGAGGTCATCATCGCGGCATAGCGATTACGGTCGACGACCGTGACGCGATAGCCTCGCTGCAACAGGGAGTAGGCCGTAGTGACGCCGGTGATGCCGGCACCGATGACAGCGATGTGTTTCATTCAGAGTGCTCCAGAACAGGGTTGACCTGGCCCGCAAAGCGGACCGCATGTCCCGTCTGTCCTGGTACCTGAGAGCTTCGGGGAACTTCTTGCCTGTCGTAGCACTGCCTGTTCGTGGCAATACCAGTTGCGGCAAGTCAACGTCCCACTACCCCTTCGGCGGATGCGATTCGCGGCTCTCCGCCGATCATCGCATCACTCTTCAGATGTCCCGAAAGAGACGTGGTACGGGTGCCTGAGAGATTCCCGGGTGTTGCTCCTTCGGCGCCGACCATCGACTTGCACTTCTGGCAAGCCCCGATCGAACTCTCCCACGTCGCATCGCAAGGCAATGGGCTGAAACCCATGCTTTGGAAGACCTGTCGATAGTACCGCAAATAACGGCTGGCAAGCATGAAGAGTCACTCTTTCAGACTTTATTCCGGCAGGGTTCTGGAGATCTCCGGGCTCGTGTAACGTGTCTGTCGAATCTATCAGATGAGGGTGTCGACGTGAGGCAGATGACGGGCGTTTTCGTGGTGACTTTGCCGCTGCTCGTACTCGGTGGCTGTGGTGGTGACACAAGTGATCAGGTGACGAACGACCAAGGTACAACCAGCCAGGGAAGCGGTGCTCCCGCCGATGAGTCTGCCGCTGCCGAGAAGTCTGCTACCGACGAGGTGCCTGCTGTCGCCACCAGTGCCGAAGACATCCATCGATCGGATCCATCGAATCTTGAACCCGGGGGCACGCTCCGCCTGCCCATAGTCAATTTTGCCGAGAACTGGAACCCGCTCCATATCGATGGCAACAACGCGGAATACTCGAAACTGCGCGAGCCGCTGTAGCCGGTGTTCTTCGACTTCGATGCACAGGGTGTCCCCACGCCGAACAGCGACTATGTGCTGTCGGCCGAGGAGACAAGCCAGTCGCCTACCGTGGTCCGCTACGTTCTGAACCCGGCTGCGGTCTGGGGCGACGGCTCGCCGGTCGACGGCGATGACATGAAGGCGGTATGGCAGGCCTGCAACGGCGAGAGCGCCGCGTTCAATTGCACCTCGACCGAAACCTACGAACCCATAGCGGATATCTCGATGGACGACAGCAAGCGCGAGGTCACTGTCACCTATCGCTCGACCTTTCCCGACTGGAGCCAGGGTTTCAGTATTCCGGGTGTCCTCAAGGCCGAGAGCATTGCCGACGCCGATGCGTTCAACAACGGCTGGAAGGCACTCGACAACGACGTACTGTCGGGTCCGTTCAAGGTCGGCGACTTCGACCGGACGCAACAGATCATGACACTCGTTCCGAATGAGCGTTGGTGGGGAACGGCACCGCTTCTCGACAAGGTGGTCTGGCGTGCAATCGCGTCCGATGCCAGGGCGCAGGCCTTTGCCAACGATGAGATCGATGCCTTTGACATCGGCTCGGACCCGGATGCGTTTCAACGTGCCATGCGGGTTCCAGATGCTGAGGTGAGGAAAGCCGGTGGGCCGAACTTCCGGCACTTCACCTTCAATTCAAGGGCAGTTCTGCTTGCCGATCTCGCCGTGCGTCAGGCCATCGTGCTCGGCCTCGATCGCGCGTCCATCGCGGCAAGTGATCTTGCCGGCATCGATTGGCCGGCGACGCCACTCAACAATCACGTCTTTCTGAGAGGCCAGCCGGGTTATGTCGATACGGCTCAGGCGACCGGGCTGGACTACAACCCGGACGAGGCGAAAGCGCGCCTGGACGCGGCTGGATGGATTCCGGGTGCCAACGGTATTCGGGAGAAGGATGGACAGCGACTCGTCGTTCGTTTTACCCAGATCGCATCGGTAAAGGTATCCGCGAACGAAGCCTTGCAGATGCAAAGCCAGCTGAAGGACATCGGCATTCAAGTCGACATCGTGACGGTGCCGGCCGCGCGTTTCGGCCAGACGCTCACCGGTCACGAGTTCGAGATCATCGCGTTCTCGTGGATAGGCACGCCCTATCCGTTCAGTGGCATCAAGCAGATCTATGGGACCGGCTCACAAAGCAACTTCGCGCAACTGTCTCTACCAGAAGTCGATGCATTGGCCGAGCGTATTGCTGTCGAGGCTGACCGTGAGACCCGGGTCGAGCTTGCCAACGAAGTCGATCGGATCGTCTGGGAAAATGTCCACACATTGCCCTTGTATCAACGACCGGAACTCATTGCAACCGGTTCGAAGCTCGCGAATTACGGCGCACTCGGCCTGGGCAGCGTCGTCTGGGAGAATGTCGGCTTTGTCGAATAGCCTCAGGGCATCGCGGGTGCCCGCGTCACGTGGCCGCGCCTTGCTTCACATAGTCGCCTTGCCTCACGTAGACGCGACCGATTTCACGTTGCCGGGATATAGCGCTGCAGAAACACAGTAAGTGCGAACGCAAGTCCTGCGACAAGAGCGGCGCTCAGGCCGGCCGCGTGACTCAGAAGGACGGCATCGACCAACGCGATTCCAGCAATCATGAGCGCGACGGCCCGCGGGATGTCGCCCGGTTGATTGCGCCGGAGGAACGACAAGGCGGCGAGGGTGGCACCGGCCAGAACGAGTGTCGGTAGCCAGCTTCGCGGATCGAACAGACTGGCGATCGCCCCGAACAACAGCGGGGTAGCCAGCATGACAAGGGGCCAGAGTTGCGCCATGTGTCCGCGACTTTCCTGCTTGGCGGTGTAAGTCAGCCCGATCAGGTAGCCGAGCGACACCATGGCGCCGATCAGCAGGATGGGCGCGGGCGATGCGACAAGTGTGTGCCCCGCGACGACATAGACCAGCAATCGACAAAGCCCCATCAACAGGGGACTCAGAGGATTGTGCTTGTGCCAGAGATCATAGGTGATGATCGCTGCAATCAGGGCCAGCGACGCCGCGACCGCGGAGTGTCCACCGCCGTCAGGGCCATACGCTAACCAGGCGACGATGCCTGCAGACGCGGCCAGCATCACGCCACTGAGGACGAGCACGGTAACGCGTGTAATAGTGCCCGCGGGTATCGGCCGTTCCGGGCGTTCCAGCCGATCGATGTCATGATCGCAGGCGTCGTTCAGGAACATGCCGCCGACGTACGCCAGGCTCATCGCGAGCAAGAGCGGCAGGATACGTCCGTCGATTGGCCAGGCACCCGCCAGCGCGGCGCCTGCGATGGTGTTGGTCCAGACGGTCGGCAGGTTCGAGACCCGGCCGAGCGTGAGTATGGTTCTTGCGTTCACTGGCGGCGGATACCCGAGATTGTCGCGCCGATGAAGAGAACCCTGGTCGTACTGGTCGTCGGCTTGAGTCCATCGATGGTCGGCGAGCACACCCCGCACCTGGCAGATCTCGCCAGGCGCGGTGGTCTGCGGCCGCTGAAGACGGTGACACCCGCGGTCACGTGCACGGCGCAATCAACCCTGTTGACCGGACTGCCGCCGAGCGAGCACGGCGTGGTCGCCAACGGCTGGTATTTTCGCGAGCTTGCCGAAATCGGGTTCTGGCGGCAGTCGAACCATCTGGTCGCTGGCGAGAAAGTCTGGGAGGCTGGCCGTGCACGCAACGATGCATTTACCTGCGCAAAGATGTTCTGGTGGTACAACATGTATTCCAGTGCCGACTGGAGTGCGACGCCGCGACCGATGTACCCGGCTGACGGACGCAAGATTCCAGATCACTATGCGTATCCCCCCGGCTTGCACGACGAGCTTGACGAAAAATTCGGGCGATTTCCGCTGTTCAGGTTCTGGGGTCCGGCCGCAGATATCACCTCGAGTCGCTGGATTGCCGACGCCACGCGTCACGTCATGAGCACGCGATCGCCGACGCTCACCCTGACCTACCTGCCGCATCTCGACTACAACCTGCAACGCCTCGGGCCGGATCTTGATCATCCGACGATTCAGGGTGATCTCGCTGATGTCGATGCGCTGTGCGGCGAACTGATCGAGCAGGCGGAGCACGAGTCGCGGCGCGTGATCATCGTGTCCGAATACGGCATTACGCCGGTGCGCGATGCGGTACACATCAACCGTGCGTTGCGCGCAGCCGGGCTTCTGCGTGTTCGCGACGAACAAGGGCGGGAGCAGCTTGATGCGGGCGCGTCCGATGCCTTCGCCGTCGCCGATCACCAAGTCGCTCACGTGTATGTGAACTCGCCGGATGCCTTTGGTCGTACCCGGGATCTGCTTGCCTCGCTCGACGGTGTCGAGCATGTGCTCGACGAGGATGGCAAGCGCGCCTGGGGACTCGATCATGAGCGTGCAGGCGATCTGGTCGTCATATCCCGGGCCGATCGCTGGTTCAGCTACTACTATTGGCTGGATGATGAACGCGCCCCGGACTACGCGCGCACGGTCGACATACACAGAAAGCCTGGCTACGATCCGGTCGAGCTGTTCGTTGACCCGGCCGTACGGGTGCCAGCGCTCGCCATCGGCTCCCGGTTGCTTCGCCGCAAGCTCGGATTCCGCATGCTCATGGACGTCATATCCCGGAGGGACACACATCTCGTCAAGGGTGCACACGGCAGGCCAACCGATGATCCGGACGACGGACCGCTGGTCATCAGCTCCGCGGCGGCCTTGCTGCCTGACGGCGAAGTCGATGCGCTGGACTTCAAGTCCCTGGTGCTTTCGCACGTGTTCGATTGAGAAGGCCGCCAGAGGCGTGTGGGTGTGTTCCGCGCGAACGCTGATCTCCCGACCCCTCACTCGATGAGTGGACTACGCCTGCGTACATCGGCGGCGCTCTCGATGTGCGGTTCGCGGCCGCCACGAAGGATGGAATTACCCTCGAAAACGGTACGTTGATCTATCGGATCAGGGTCAAGCCAGTCGGCCTCTCGCATCTGGCCGCTCTGGCCGTAGGCGGCGAGTGCATTCCGATAGCAGACCTGCTCGACAGTCTCCTTCGGGATACCGCGTTCGAGCGCGAGCGCGGCCGTCTTGGGAACGCCAAGCGGGTCCGAGATTCCCCAGTCGCAGGCCGAGTCCACGAGGATGCGATCACCACCATAGGTCGCCAGCAGATCGACCATGCGGGCGTTGCCCATCTTCGTCGACGGGTAGATGGAAAAGGCCGCCCAGTAGCCGCGATCGAGCACCTCGCGTACCGTCTCCTCGTTGTTGTGATCGACGATGACTTTCGCGGGGTCCAGTCCGTGCTCTTCGCACACCGACATCGAGCGACTGGTGCCGCGCTTCTTGTCCCGATGCGGTGTGTGTACCATGACCGGCAGGTCGAGCTCCAGAGCAAGATCGAGCTGGCGCCTGAAATAGCGGTCTTCCAGATCAGATTGTTCGTCATAGCCGATCTCGCCGATAGCGACGACACCCTCCTTGAGGGCAAAGCGGGGCAAGATTTCCATGACCGCTTCGGCGAGCTCCTCGTTGTTGGCTTCCTTGGAATTCAGGCCGACGGTGCAATAGTGCCGGATGCCGAACTGGCCAGCCCGGAAGCGCTCGAAACCGACGATCGAGGAGAGGTAGTCGACATAGGTTCCGACGTGAGTTCGCGGTTGGCCGAGCCAGAAGGCCGGTTCTATGACAGCGACGACACCGGCGGCGGCCATGGCCTCGTAGTCGTCAGTGACGCGCGAGATCATGTGGGCGTGAGGATCGATGAACATGTTGTGAGTTGTCTCTGGGTACGGGTCAGCCTGACGAGCCATTGGCGACGCGCAGAGAAGGCTCGGAGTACGCGTTCAGTACGGCGGATCTTCGGGGATCCGGGCTCTGGCTGATCGCGTTGAGTACTGCATCCGTTGTCGCCGTGGTTTCGCTTGTCTCGAGCGCCTGCAGGAGATCATCGAAGCGTTCGGCGCGAGCGAACGGGCCGACGCAGCGCCAGAGTTCGGGCGATACCGGACGTGCCGCCGCCCAGCGTTCGTGTGCGTAGTGGCAGAGCATACCGGCAAGCTCGTCGTTGGCACGCTCGTCGAGTCCCTGGATGGGCGCGAGCGTGCTGTCGATGAACAAGGCTTTCAAGACCATGTGATTCCAGCGATGAGAGTTGAAATGCAACCGTGGATACGGATTCCGGTGCGTGATCGCCTCGAAGACGGCGCTTATGTTGGTGCGCAGGCCGGCAGCGACCTGCTGCTCGACGTCCGCGTCTGCAGGCAGTAGCGGCAACAGCCGGAACAGGGTCATCGATTCCCCTAGATCGGCCCCCTCGCCGAGTTCGCGAAAGTGTCTGCCGGCGCTGCCCGGTTCGCGTTCGCACAGATCGATCAAGAGCAGGGCACGTGCGGCCGTCTCGACGCTCCAGTCAGTCGGATCCCAGCCGGACACGATCGCATCGGCGTCGGCGAGTTCCTGCGCTGTCGGCTGGAGATCTTTCCGACCGAGTCTGCGGGGTACGAGGCCAAAGGCGATGTCCCGCTCGCGTTCGCTTCCGTCGCGCTCGAGGTGGCGGCGTCGCTCGTCGAGCCATAGCCATTGATCTGCAGGCAAGCGGCGTTTCAGCCACTGCGCCAGCAAGTCGTTGCTGGCACTCACCCTGTAAGCAGGTCGGCACGATGCGCCGACCGGACCTGTCGATAGCCGCCTGTCGCTTGTCGATCGGCCAGCCAGTCGATCGCGTCGGTAACCTGGACGCGGTCGATGGTGTGGACCTCAACCCCGTGCCCGAGTCCGCCGAGCAGGGTGATCGTCAACTCACCGCCGAGGTGCTCCTGGAAGTCATCGAGGCCGCGCAGAACTTCCAGCTCACCGCCGCTGTCCAGCAAGGCAAGCTTCGGGTGCCACAGGACAAATCCCAGGGATTCGAGCAGAGCGCAGACGCGATTTTCGCTGCCCGCATCGAGCAGGCCGCAAGTGACCGAGTAGCGGGTATCGAGGGCGATACCGATGGCGACGGCTTCGCCGTGGCGAAGTTCGTATTGCGTCAGTTGCTCCAGTCGGTGAGCCGACCAGTGTCCAAAATCCAGCGGCCGTGCACTGCCGGTCTCGAACGGATCGCCGCCGTGGCCGATCTGCCGTAGGTGCAGGGCGGCACAGCGTTCGATCATCGTGCGCATTGCGTCGGTGCGGAACGCACGAAGCGCTTCGCTGTTCTGCTCGAGCCACGCATAGAAGTCGGTGTCTCTGATCAGCGCTACCTTGACGGCTTCCGCCATACCGGCGATCCGGTCACGTTCCGGGAGCGCGTCGATGAAGTCCTGATCATTCAGCACGGCGAACGGCGGCGTGAAAGTCCCCATCCAGTTCTTCTGACCGAAACGGTTGATACCGTTCTTGACGCCCACGCCAGAATCGTTTTGTGACAAGACGGTTGTCGGTACGCGCAGGTGACGTATTCCACGATGCGCTGTCGCTGCTGCGTAGCCGCAGGCGTCGAGCAGCGCGCCGCCGCCGACGCCGATGACATAGGAGTGGCGATCGACACGATGCTCGAAGATCATCTCTTGCATCTGCTCGATGCCCTGCGTGTCGGCCTTGATGTTCTCGCCGCCGCACAGGGTCACCGGCTTGCCGAGCAACTCGAGGCTCTCGGGCCATGCGCGGGCATAGGCCGCGATGCGCTCGCCAAGATCAGGACAGGCGTCGAGCACGCCTTCGTCGAGAAACACAAGGAAGCGGTGACGTTTGTCCGGTTCCCGTTGCGTCAGGGTATCGCGCAATAGCGGATTTCGCGGATTGAAGAGATCGCGCGTGAAGCTGACGGGGTACGCGTACTCGACCGTGAAGCGCTGCCACATCGTGTTTGTCACTGTCGAGAGCGATTCTCCGGAGCTTTCCATGACGCTTGCAGATCCCATGCCTGCTCACTGGTGACACCGCCACCGCTGGACGCGTAGGCGGGCCGGGCAGGCCAGTTTCAACGCCCCCTGAGCGTGTCCGGAAATGTCATGCCTGATGGCAGATTCGCGGACGGAATGGGCTCGAGCGTCGTAGTTGTCAGCGGAATCTGTCCTGCCCAGTAGGGCAGATCGAGATCCTCGTCGTCATCGACGGGATCGCCCGTTCGAATCTTGCACGACGCTTCATCCAGAGGCACACGAATCAACTCGGTCGCCTTGAGTTCCTTGTCGAGATGCTCGCGGAGGTCGCTGGCCGAACCGGGGATGAGCTGCTCGGTGAAGCGATCGAGAATCGTGCGCTTGCGGTCGCCCGACACAGGCGTGCCACAGCCGAACACGACGGCGCTACGATAGTTCATTGAACAATGAAAGGCGGAACGTGCTTTGACCAGCGCATCGACAAGACACACCGATACGGCGACGCGCTCGCCGGCGGCGAGCACCTGGTAGAGCCGGCTCGAGCGGCTGCCGTGCAGCCACAGGCCGTCGTCGATGCGTGCAATGGCCGTCGGAATGGACTGTGGCCAGCCTTCGTGCACGAACGCGACATGGCCGATCGAGCAGGCGTCGAGGACGGCGTAAAGAGTGTCTCGATCATAGGCGGCACGGTTTGCCGATTGCCGGACACGGCGCTTGTCGCCCTTGGGCGGGATTGACTCAGCGGACATCGGTGCCTCGTTCTCTGGAATAACTTGTCAGGACGGCTACTGTGGCGCAATATCGGTTCTATTCAAAGTGCCGAAATGCAATGTCTGAAGGTGCCAAAAAAGATCCAGCGATAAAACGTGATGCTGCCACGAGGCATATGCCTGCCGGGAAGCGCGAGCCTGCCAGGAAGCACGAGCCTGACTGGATAGTGACGCTCGAGCCCGACAGGCACTCGCCGCTGACATTGGGTCGTCAGCTCTATCTCGCGCTCTACGAGGCAATCGCCAGTGGCCGACTGCCACACGGGGAGACTCTGCCTGCGTCCAGGTCGCTCGCGGCACGGCTCGGTGTGTCGAGGAATACCGTCGTTGCCGCCGTCTCGCAGCTGGCCGATGAGCAGCTTGTCTCGAGCGACGGTCGGCGCGGAACCGTCGTTACCGCGCAGGTATCGCCTGCAGACGATTCTGCCGCCGCTATCCGGCGGGATGGGCCCGGCCGTCCCGTCCGGCCACTGTCTACTCGTGCGTCGACGCTGAGTGTGGTCGAGCCCGCGCATCGCGATCTATCGTCGGGCGAGCCCGACGCGTCATTGTTCCCGGCGGCTCGCTGGCAACGAGCGCTCGCCAGGGCCGCCCGGCTGCCCGCCGCCGAACTTGGCTACGCCAACGGCGTGACCGCTCGGCTGCAAGTGGGCATCGCACGCCACCTTGCGGTCTACCGCTCGCTTGTCGTCGACCCGGCTCGCGTCGTCGTTACCAGCAGTACTCGGCAAAGCCTGATGCTTGCGGCGGCGCTCTACACCGACCCCGGCGACACTGCCTGGCTGGAGACACCCGGCTACCCGGGTGCCGTCGAAGCGTTCAGAGCCGCCGGTCTTGAAATGCAAGCCTGCCCTGTTGATGACGACGGGGCACGGCCGACCGCACCGGTGGCGGAATTTCAGTGGCAAGGCGAGGGTCCGAACCCGCCAGGGCTCGTCTACCTGACACCGTGTTTCCAGTACCCGCTCGGCATGCCCTTGTCAGTTTCACGTCGCGACGAGTTTCTCGAACTGTCGGCTCGGCACGGTGCCGTCCTGTTCGAAGACGACTATGACAGTGAATTTCGCGACGATCTGCAACCCAGGCCTGCGCTGGCTTCAGCCGCCGACGCCAGTGGTGCCTGTGTGCTGCACGCAGGAACCTTCTCCAAGCTCGTCTTTCCTGCCGCTCGGGTTGCCTGGCTGGTAGTGCCCGAGGGCCACGCCAGGCAGGCTCGATCGATGTTGCGCGCGTTGGGTGGAAGTCATGGGACGATCATGCAGGCGGCCATACTCGACCTGCTCGAAAGCGGCGTCATCTCGCGTCACTTGCAGCACGCCAGACAGATCTATGCGCGACGCCGGATCGTCCTTCGTGAACAACTGCAGACCAACCCGACCCTTCGCCTTGCCGGCGGAGGTGGCCTCAGCGCCGTGCTCGAACTGAAGGAGCCCCGATCATTGACCAGGCTCTCACGCGCCATCGACGAGGCTGGCCTTGGCGCCGTGCCGCTGGAGCGATTTCGCTGGGACCGACCGCTGCTGCGACACTGTCGGCACCTCGTGATCGGACTGGGAAGCAAGAATTCGCTCAGCCTGTCGGATAGCCTCGCACGACTCGAGGATGCCGTCGACGGTGTGGTCGGCTAGGCGTCCAAGTGGCGTGCCAACGTGTTACACACAGGCACAAAGTGGCGCTGGGCTTTCGCTGCGAGGCGCATCAGCATCATGCTTCATCGCTGGGCTGTACCGGCACGAGACAGCCAAGTCGCGGATCGGCAACCACCTTGAAGGAGGGTTCATCCTTCGAGATGGCGACCAGTGTATTGGCCATTTTCGATAGCCATGCGCTGGCCTTGAGGCGTTGATCAGCAGTCAGGCTCTGTTCCAGCCGTGCACTGACGCGGCGCCACAGATCACGGTTGCTCTGCCATTCATCGGGATGCGCGTTTTCCAGCAGGGTCCACAGCTCGGCGAAATGTGCCTGCATCCGCTCATCGTAATCGGGAGCATCCTGCTCGCGCGCATATTCGAACAAGGTTTTCTTCCAGCGATCGGACAACTGGAAGTATTCACGCCGCAAGCTGACCTGGTCCTCGAGACCACTGCGCACGATCGCTCGCTGTTGTGCATCGAATTCGATACCGATGCGTCGCGCCCACTTGTCGATATTGTTCAACCGATTGGTGATTCGCTCCTCGCGCGTGCGGGATTCGTACTTCTCCCGGTTCTTCACGCGCTCACGAGCGAAGCGACGTTCGATGAAGTCGATCTCGTCATCGCTGAGCGACCGGGTCAGGTCAAACAGGAAATTGACCGGGTGGCACTCGCGTGCCGCGACGGCACGCGCTTCCACCGCCTCGGCCCAGGTGGCAATCACGTCCGGCGTCGTGCGGCCAGGCACCGACAGCGAACGCGCGATCGTCCTCAGAAGTTCTGCGTAACGAGGCAATTCACTCTGCCGGTGCCAGACGTGTCCTGTACCGACGCCGACTTCGAACATCGCCTGCTGCGCGTCGTCGAAATCGCCGAGCTTGTTGAACTCCTTGCGCATCTGGTCATCCAGCCGGTTGTAGAGCGGGCTGATGACGAGCTTGCTGTTGGTACAGGCGCCAAGCAGAACCGTCAGGGCGAGCGGTACTGCGACACACTTTGCGAAGGCGAGGGTCCGGGCACCGGGGCGACGCCTGCGCGGCTGTGGGCTTGTGAGTATCATCTGGTGTCGAGAATAGCGGTCTGGACCTCGTTGATATTATTTTCCGCCGAACCTGCTGGCGCGTCTGCCGGCGGGCAAGCGGCTGACAGTGGAGCAAGGATGTCTGAGCAGACTACGGAAATAAACGTTGACAGTGCAGTCATTGACTCCGGTACGGTCGTGACGTTCCACTACGATCTATACGACGGTGACGCAAACCAGATCGAAAGTTCGCGATCGTCGGACGAGCCGTTCGTCGTGCTGTTCGGGGATGGCTCTGTGCTGGCGGCCATGTGGGATGCGCTGCGCGACAAGCGGGCCGGTGAGGACCTTACAATTACCCTGCCGTCGGCGCAGGCCTACGGACGACACTATTCCGATCGGGTGCAGCGCGTGGCACTGAAGAAGCTAGGCCTGAAGGGGCGCGCACTTCGGCCGGGCCAGCTTGTCCGCCTGCCAGGCAGTCGTGACAAGGCACCGGCAACCGTGCTCAAGGCCGGCAAGTTCAGCGTTGATGTGGACACGAACCATCCCTTGGCGGGGCAGGATCTGACCTTCGATGTCTCGATCGTCGCCGTGCGCGAAGCCAGCGATTCCGAGCGAGCCCACGGCCATGTCCACGGCCCGGGCGGGCACGCGCACTGACGGGCATACGCACTGAGGTGGGCACGCATTGTGACGGGCTTGACCAGAGCAGGAGAGTAGCGATGATGAAAAGGATTTCCGGTTTTTACCGGTGGCGTCCCGGGCTGGCACTGCTGGTCATGACGCTGACGGTAGGTGCCTGTGCGCAAAACCCTGTCACGGGTCGCAAGGAATTGCTGCTGGTGTCGGAGGACTGGGAGCTCTCAGTCGGACGGCAGCAATATGCGCCGCTTCGACAAGCCCAAGGGGGCGATTACGTTGTCGATCCGGGTGTCGAAGCCTATGTCCGCGAGGTCGGCAATCGACTGGCGGCCGAGAGTGATCGCAAGCTGCCTTACGAATTCAACGTCATCAACGACTCGACCCCGAACGCCTGGGCGCTGCCCGGCGGCAAGATCAGCATCAATCGCGGCCTCTTGACAGAGTTGAACAATGAGGCGGAGCTCGCGGCAGTTCTCGGGCACGAGATCGTGCACGCGGCGGCCAAGCACGGTGCCCGCGGTGCAACTCGCGGTATCGGGCTGCAACTGGCCGTGATCACGGCGACAGTTGCCGGCTCTCGCAAAGGCTATGGTCAGTTGGCTCAACTCGGTTCCACCATCGGCGCGCAGATCGTCAACAGCCGCTACGGACGCAGTGCCGAGCTGGAATCGGATCTGTATGGCATGCGTTACATGGCGCGCGCGGGCTACGATCCTGCGGGAGCCGTCGATTTGCAAAAGACGTTCCTGCGTCTCGCGGAGGGCCGGCGGCAAGATTTTCTGAGTGGCCTGTTCGCCAGTCATCCGCCGTCGCTACTACGCGTACAAGCCAATATCGAGACAGCGGCCACGCTTCCTGAGGGAGGCGATATCGGCGTGGATCGTTACCGCGAGGCGATGGCGCGCCTGAAGGCCAAGCAGCCGGCCTACGAGCGCTTCGACCGTGCGCAGAAGCTGGCAAGCGATGGCAACACGAAGCAGGCCGAAGCGCTGGTGCGAGAAGCGATGAAAATCGAGCCGCGTGAAGGTCACTTCGCCTCTTTTCTCGGCGATATCGAGCGGCAACGCCGGAACTACGAACAGGCGAAGCGTCACTACGATCGGGCGATTGCCATGAACAGCGACTTCTTCTACTACTGGCTGCAGCGCGGCAAGGTCCACCAGGCACAACGGAATACCCTCGCGGCGCGGGCAGATTTCGCCCGCAGCGTAAAACTCATGCCCACCGCCGATGCCCAGGCGGCGCTTGGTGCGATTGCGCTTGACCAAGGCCGGAAGAGCGAGGCGAAGCGATGGTATGCGATGGCGGCGCAGGCTGAAGGGTCAGCGGGTAATCAGGCACGCGCAGCGCTCGCCAAGCTGGCACCGCCGGTGGACTCCCGCAACTACGTGCAGGTGCGTCGTGGTGTGGCGCCGGACGGAAATCTCGCCTTCCAGATCGTCAATCAGACATCGCGACCGGTTCGGAGTGTTCAGCTCGGCATCCGACTCGCCCCGGGTGCGGCACAGCAGACAAGCAACGTGCGCCGACTGATACCGGCAGGAAAGCATGTCGTGATCAACACGGGGCGCCCGATCACCCGGGCTCGACTCGGTGGTGTCAAGGTCGTCGTGCTCGGCGCACAGCTCGCAAACTGACAGTGGTGCTTGAAACTCTGTGTCCGTCGATGTCGCGTTGACGCTCCAGTAGCAGCCGCGTGCTCTCGCTATCGAGTCTGCTTGGAGGGCGCCAGCCAACGCTCGACCCTGCAGCTGCGACGAACGCTTTTGTTGCGAGCGAGGTGCTCGGGGTTCTGGATGAATCAGACCGCAAGCGTCTCTGCTCGCTCGCGAATACGTTCTTGGCGACGAAGCGCTTCGAGAGCGCGGGCGGGCTCGAGCTGGTCGAGGGCATGCGCGTGCGCATCGCACTCGAAGCCTGCCTGCCGATACTCGAGCTCGGCCTTTCCTGGTATCGGCGGGTCAGTCACGTGCTTGTCTATCCGGAGGGCTTTCGCGTGGCGCAGAACTGGACCGACGACGACGGCATCGTGCATGACCGTGAGGCCGAACTGATCGGGGAAGCCTGGGATGGCGGACCCGTGATTCTCGCCTGGGAGGACATCGCCGGACCAACACCCGGAAGCAACGTCGTCATTCACGAGTTCGCCCATGTACTCGATGCCCTGAACGGGCGGACCAACGGCTTCCCGCCGATCGGCAGTGCAAGTGAATCAACCCGGTGGACGGGTGCGTTTGTCGATGCCTTTGCTGATCACCGGCGTCGCGTGGAGCGCGACGAAGAGGTCTACCTGGACGATTATGCCGCAGAGGACGAGGCAGAGTTCTTCGCGGTGGCGACGGAAACCTTCTTCACCTGGCCCGAAAATATCGCCGAGGGCTATCCCGAGGTGCATGCCGCGCTGTGCGCATTTTTTCGTCAGGATCCCCTGTCGCGTATCAACGACTGAACCGCAGGCTGGCGGTAATGACCAAGAGGGCTCCCGGCGGCGTTAACATGCCTGCCTCGATATAGCCGAAAGACATGTTTTCATGGGTGCTTACAAGGAGCCGCACGGCGGATCGCTGAAAGATCTCTATCTCGATGAGCGTGCGGCCGAAGCTGAACAACTTGCCGCGGGGGATTATCCTGACTGGTCGCTGACGGCACGCCAACTCTGCGATCTCGATCTTCTCGCCAACGGCGCGTTTTCCCCGCTGGCAGGCTTTCTGGGCGAGGCCGACTACCGCTCGGTCTGTACCGACATGCGTCTCGCCAACGGTACTCTCTGGCCGATTCCGGTCTGTCTCGACGTCAGTGAGGCGTTCGCCGAGTCCCTTGCCGAGCGGCTCGAGAGTGGCGACGAGCGAATAGCTCTGCGAGATCCCGAGGGCGTGCTGCTCGCGACGATGGCCGTCGATGAAATCTATCGGCCCGACAAGTCGCTCGAGGCGCGCGAAGTCTACCGGACGGAAGATCAGACGCATCCGGGAGTCGACTACCTCATGAACACTGCAGGTCCGGTACATCTGGGTGGTCGTATCTTCGGTGTCGAACCGCGAACGCAATACGATTTCAAGTTGCTGCGCGATACACCTTCGGAACTGCGCGGGCGCTTCCGCAAGCTCGGTTGGCGTCGAGTGGTTGCCTTTCAGACCCGAAATCCCTTGCACCGCGCCCACCAGGAACTGACATTCCGGGCGGCGCGCGAAGTGCAGGCCAACCTGTTGATCCAGCCGGTGGTCGGCCTGACTCGCCCGGGCGATATCGATCATTTCACGCGAGTGCGCTGCTACGAACATGTGCTGGAACAGTATCCCGACCAGACCACCACGCTGAGTCTTCTGAACCTCGCCATGCGCATGGCTGGCCCGCGTGAAGCGATCTGGCACGCCATCATCCGCAAGAACTATGGCTGCACGCACTTTGTCGTCGGCCGCGATCACGCAGGGCCAGGTGACGACGCCAACGGCGAGCCCTTCTATGGTGCCTACGACGCGCAGGACCTCTACCGCGAGCACGAGGAGGAACTCGACATCGCGATGGTACCGTTCCGCATGATGGTCTACGTCGAGAACCGAGCTCAGTATGTCCCCGCCGACGAGACCGAGAAGGACGACACCGTGCTGAACATTTCCGGCACGGAGTTTCGCAGGCGCCTGCGCGAGGGTCTCGACATTCCCGAGTGGTTTTCCTATCCCGCTGTGGTCGAGGAGTTGCGACGTGCCTACCCGCCGCGGCATCGGCAGGGCTTCACCGTGTTCTTCACCGGTCTGTCCGGATCAGGCAAGTCGACGATCGCCAACGCCCTGATGGTCAAGCTGATGGAGGATGGCAGACGACCGGTGACGCTGCTCGACGGCGATGTGGTGCGTCAACACCTGTCGAGCGAGTTGACGTTCTCGAAAGAGCATCGTGATCTCAACATACGTCGAATCGGTTATGTCGCGAGTGAGATCACCAAGAATGGCGGCATTGCGATCTGCGCACCGATCGCGCCGTATACCGCGACACGACGGGCCGTACGCGAGATGGTGTCATCGGTTGGCGGCTTTCTGGAAGCGTATGTCGCCACGCCACTCGAAGAATGCGAGCGACGCGATCGGAAGGGACTCTACAAGCTCGCCCGCGCCGGCAAGATCGCCGAGTTCACCGGCATCAGCGACCCCTACGAAGCACCCACCGAGGCGGACGAAGTGATCGACACGACCGAGCTCACGCCCGACCTGGCGGCGCACCGCATCGTGTTGAAGCTGGAGAGCATGGGATACCTGGCCTGAGCCTATCGAGCGACGGAATCGACGAGTTCGAGCAAGGCCACGAGCGAAGTGACTCCGATATCAGTGTCCTCGGGCCAGCCGAACTGACCGTCGACGTCGAGGTGAACGGTCAGAACGCCTGCGCATCGTCCTGCACGCAGGTCGAACAGATAGTCGCCAACCATGACGGAGGTAGCGGCTGAACCGCCGAGACGCGCCATGGCGAGTTCGACTCCCGCCGGGTCGGGTTTCGCGCTGCAGCAGTCACGACTGATAATCGAATCGGCGGTGAAGTAGCGATCGAGACCGCAGGCGGCAAGCGTGGCATCGGCACTCGTGCGCCCGTTGCGCGTCACGATGCCGAGCTGCGCTCCGCTGTCCTGCAGGTGATCGAGGAGTTCGACACTCCCGGGCTGCAGCGTGGCATCCCGAGCCATCTCGAGTTCCATCACATCGAGATCATTGCGCTTCGCCTGCGCTTGCTCGCGCGGCAACGCCTCGAGCGCCTCGAGAATGGGCACGCCGGCGGGAAGCGAAAGCGCTGTACGCATGGCATCGAAGTCATGCATCGCCTGCGTCAGCGTGCCATCCATGTCAAAGAGCCAACACGTGCGGGAGGCCAGATCGCGGGCGACAGCCGAATCGATAAGCATGTGGTGTGTGTTCGCAAGGGTATCCGCCATTCTGAACTGATCGACCGGGTTCAGGGTTCTGACTCGGCAATCTGGCGGGGCGCAGCGACCCGTTCGAGGGTGAAACGATCAGGTACGACACCCTTGATGTCCTTGAACCAGCAATGTGCCTGCTGCTCGCCGAAGGTGCAGAAAAGCGCACCGGGCGCGGCGCCTTGAGTCGCCGAGTACCTGGCGGCCCACCAGTTTCCGTCGTTGCGCTGCTCTTTCACGTTTTTCCCACCGAGACCCGATACAAAGGCAAAGGAGCGACCCGGAGATATCTCGAGATGATCGCGGCGGTGCACGACTTCCTGATGTTCGAAGTCGCTCATCAGGAATGTTCGCGAATAGGAATGATCGTGAGCTGTCGCAACGATGCCGCCAGCCTCACGGCACGCTTCGTAAACCGCCCAACCTGTCTCATCCTGCTTGTTGCCGATCTGCATGTCGTGCTGCACCTTGTGCCAGCTGCAGATCCGCCATCGATCGTCACCGCCGCTCAGCTCGCGCGCGATGTAACCTGCATAGTCGTTGTCGGGTGCGACGCCTCGCACCTCGCCAATGCCCGGGGCAACCTGTACGATCGACAGGTCGCGAAACCTGCAGTGAGCCTTGACACCGACTTCGCCGTGGCAGACGAGTTCGTCCAGCCGTTCGATGCGTTCGGCAAGCCATCTCTGGTACTCCGCCCAGTAATTCTCCTCGTGGTTGCCGACGACAGCGAGCACAGGGAAATCGGTACCTAGCGCACGGTCGATGTTGCGCATCCATTTCGACGTTCCCCGGCGGTAACCGAGGTCTCCCTGTACCAGCAACAGATCGGTTCCCTCTTCGGCGACCAGGGCCAACACGGCTCGGGCGTCCTGATTGGTGCTCTGGTCCCCGGTAAAAGCGACCGTGACCTCTGCCCGCACCGCAGCGGCGGCGAACCAGGCGATGAGAACGGCGCCAATCGTGATCCGCATCCTGACCATCATTTGCCTGCAGTTGTCGTTCGGGTATCAGTGCCCTGCAGGATCACAGCCAAAGCTGAGAGTTCGCTGAGGATCGGCCTTCAGAGTCGGTCCGAAGCGATCTGTAAGTGCCATGCTGCGCAACCTGTACCCTTTGTCGATGACCAAAATCTTGCTCGTTGAGGACTCGGTGAGCTTGCAGCGCTCACTCGGCACAGGCCTCGTCAATTCCGGCTTCGTCGTCGATCAGGCATTTGACGGCGAGGAAGCCCAGTGCTTCATCTCTGCTCGTGGGCACGATCTGATCGTGCTCGATCTGATGATCCCGAAGATCGACGGCCTGACACTCCTTGAACGCCTGCGACGCGAGGGCGATCTGACGCCGGTTCTGATTCTCTCGGCGATGGACCGCGCCGAGGACCGTATCAAGGGGCTCGATCTCGGCGCTGACGACTATCTGATCAAGCCATTCTCGTTCGAGGAACTCGTCTCGCGCATTCGCGCCGTGACGCGACGGCGCGAAGCGAATCCTGACAGAAGAATCGGAGCGTTGCTGACGGCAGGGGACCTTGCCCTCGATACGCGCACTCGAAGCGCAAGCTGGCGTGGTACACCACTGCCGCTGACCCCGCATGAGCAGGGGCTGCTCGAATTATTGCTGCGTCGTCGCGGCCAGGTCTTCTCGCATGACGCATTGATCGATCGTCTCTACAGCAGCGATCACCACGTCACCCACAATGCCATCGAGGCCCACGTCAGCACGCTTCGACGCAAGCTTCGCGAGGCCGGTGTCGACGATCTTGTTCGCACTCGTCGAGGGTTCGGCTACTTCATCGAGCGCTGAGCGACCCGGGTACTGTGGTGCCGGCTGTATCGACAGCCACCGGTCGTCTCGTACTCGAAAGATCGCGCGCATCACGCGAGTCGAATTGCGTGCCTTCGCTCACGGCTGGCTTGGCCTCTGGCACCCCTTCGACATAGACCGTCAGACGCTGCCCGGACTCGAGAGCCGCGCCTGCACTCAGACCGAGCTGTGTGGCACAGACTTTGACGAGGGCGAGTCCGAGTCCGCTGTGCAAGCTGCTTGCGCGCGAGCGATCCTTTCTCCAAAGCCGATCGAACATCAAGCACGTGTCCTCAGGCACGAGCTCGCGAGCGGAGTTCGATACAGCGAAGCGAAGTTGACCGTTGCGTCCGTCGTGTGTCAGTGACACGGTGATCTCTGTGCCTGCGTCGCCGTGTGCAGTTGCGTTGTCGAGAAGGTTACTGATGATCGGCGTCCAGAATGCGTCTCCCGGAACGCTCAGTGGCTCGGGCGGCAACGTGAGCGCGAAGGTGCAGTCTCTCTGTGCGGCCGCCTCCCTGCGTTCGCCAACCGCCCGTTCCAGCGCAAGCCGGAGGTCCAGCCGCACGCCTGCGCAGGCTTGACCGGTCTCGCTCCGACTGAGCGCAAGCAGGTTCTCTACGGTACGTTGCATGCGTTGCGTCGATGCCTTGAGATCGGTGAAGAAACCGCCGCGAAGCGTCGGATCATCGGGAAAGCGCTCGGTGACCTCAATCATTGAACGGAGTTCGGCAAGCGGCGTGCGGAGTTCGTGGGCGACATCACCCGAGAAACAGCGCTCACGCTCGAAGGCGCGGTCGAGGCGTGTCAGAAGAGCATTGAAGCGGGAGGTAAGAACATCAAGCTCATGGACGGAGGCATCGAGCACGAGACGCTCATCGAGCCGCCGTTCATCGAGCCCGGCTACTTGCTCGCTGATGCGCTCGAGCGGAGCGACGGTGCGTCGGATGCCGCTACGGGTGAGCAGAACGATGACGCCCATCAATGCAAGCCCCGTGACTACGAGTACCAGATGAACGCTTGAGAGAAGGCCATCGAGTCGATCACGGCTGATGGCGACTTGCAGTGTCACAGGCGTCCGCTCTGATGCAGGGCTCGCGTCGATGGGCACTTCGTCATTGCCACCGCCATCGTGAATCTCGTCCTCGTCCTCATCGTCGTCGACATCAAGCGTCGGTATGAAGGTGCGTCGCAGCAGCCGTCCCGGGCGTCCATCGGGTAGCGTCAGGTCGAGGAAAGTGCTGTCAGGGCGCGCGTCGCTGGCATCGCCCGGATGAGGCAAGGCACTGTCTCCGATTACAGACGGAGAACTCAAGAGCAGCTGCCCTTCGGCATCGTGGAGTGTGAAGTAGTCCGGCGCTTCCTTGCGTGAGTAACCGGGCATCGCCTCGTCGTGAGACTCGACCTCGACGACACCTTCTTCCTCTTCGGTGAGCGCCATCAGCGCCTGGGTGCGGGTGATGAGTTGCTGGTCGAACTCCTCCTCGAGACGCTCGGCAATCATCAGGTCGAGTAGCACACCGCCCGTCAGCAACGTGAACAGGATGCCCGGCACGACTGAATGGAAGAGCTGGCGAGCAATGGTCGGCATGGGTGGGTTGATCAGGTGGAGGGTTCGCTGGAGTGCGGGTAGTGTTCGTACCAGACTGGTGAAGTTTCGCACGCAGTGCAAGCCCCGGTGGCGCGACCAAGCCGCCCTCAGCGAAACCTCAGTTAAATCTCAGCGTGATCTCAGCGAAGTCTCAGCGGAGAGACAGGTTGCCGTGGCGGAATGCCTGCCATGCCGAGTGGACGCACACAGGGTAGACACGGAAGGCGCCAGCGAGCGTCATGCGGGACGCTCTGTCCGGTACCTCTTCATCGAGGCGCTAGTGCTTTCTTGTGTGTCCTGGCGGTATCACTCCCGGCATTCCCGTCGCACGCCAGGGAGAGCCCTTGTAACGATATCGACCCGGTCGCTGACCCACGAGAAGGAGGTCGGAGCGACGAGTACGCGCCACCAGCGCCGCAAGCGGGTCGTGAGCCACTGACTATCGGTCGTATCAGTGTCCACCCGGGGGAATTGTTCGATCCCGCTCGCCCGGGCGAGGGGCGATGGTTTCATGGGATGGCGAATGCACTGCACTTTGCCACGCGTGAAGCGACCGTTCTTGCGGCGCTGCCTTTCACTTCGGGGGATCGCTTCTCGAAATCACACCTCTAGGAAGGCGAGCGGACGTTACGTATCCGGCGCTTCCTTCGCGACGCGACTGTCGTGCCGGTGCGCCGTTGTGGCGATGTCGTCGATGTCGACGTGCACACGATCGACAACTGGACGCTGACACCCTCGATCGCCTTCGGCAGTGCGGGTGGCGTTGAGCGCTACAGCGTCGAAGTACAGGACATGAATGTGCTTGGGCTCGGCAAGGAACTCTTGTTCCGCGTTTCTCGCTCGGGAGAGGAGCACGAGTCGAGGTTCGTCTACGGTGACGACAACGTCCTCGGCGGACCGCACCGTCTACGTCTAGAAGTCGGTGATACCGAGGATGGGGAACGCTACGAGGTCAGTGCGGGCTTGCCGTTCCGCACCGCTTCATCGAGCGCTTCCTGGTGGCTGAGCGCGCTGTCGGAAACTGATTCATTCAAGCTGGCACCCGATGCGCCTCAAGTCTCGACTGTCGACACACTGTCGGCTGCTGCACTGGTCGATACCGAGCGGTTCGATCTCGGGGTGGCCGCGGCCTTGTCGCGCTCCACCTTCGACGTCGCTCGTGCCGGTGCGGGTTTCCGTATCGAACGACAGATCACCCGCCTTCCCGTCGGTCTGTACGAAGCAGCGAAGCGCACTGACTTCGAGGAAGCGTACCCGTACCTCCAGGCCTCCTGGGCACAGCGCAAGTGGACCGAGCGGAGCAACTATCTTGGTATCGGTCGCATCGAGGATATCGACACCGGCATCGGTGTTCACATCGAAGCAGGGCTATTGCTCGAGGCCCTCGGCAACGGTCGTGATCAGCTGCGCTTTTCCGCCGAGCTGGCAAAGGCCTGGCATGTCGGTGAGGACGCACTGCATCGATTGACCCTCGGTGGTACGCGGTACGTCGGTGCTGCGACAGATCCAAACGCCCCCCCTCGCGCGTCACGCCGCGTCCATCCGCTATCAGTACTTTCGCTGGCTTGGTGAACGCGATCAACTCGACTTGCGCCTTGTCGTCGAACAGCATCGCGGTCGTTCGCCTGTCGAGGATTTTCGTCTCGGTGGCGAGCACGGACTGAAAGGCTACCCGAACGCGTACCGACGCGGATCGACTCGATTCGTTGCTGTTGGCGAGTACCGACATGTCATGCCCTGGACGCCACTCGCGCTCGCCAAAGTGGCGTTCAGCGCCTTTGCGGAAGTCGGTCGCGCTGGAGTGAACGAGACGGAGCGCGAGACGCTCGCCGATGCCGGCATCGGCGTGATGTTCTCGCCGACGCGAAGTTCACGCAACGACATCGTCCGCTTCGATATCGCGGTGCCACTTGTCGATGGCCCGGGCGTGGAGCGGTATCTGTTCTTTGTCGGCTCGAGGCTCACCTACTGATCCGGGAGGGTCACCCATGAATACATTGTCGGACAGTCGTCAGACCAATAGCGGTGTGATCCAACTCAGGGGCCACGCTTGAGTTCGCGCGGTAAAAGGGAACTTCCGGCAGGTCTGTTTGCACATCTGCTCGACCGGGTGCTTGCAGGGTCCCGGCACCGACATGCAGAACGCTGTCTCGCGGGTCTGGGTTTCGCCGAGTCTTCGTTCTTGCCGGTGCCGACAGACCTGCTACTGATACCGATGACACTCGCGACGCCTTCGCGCGCTTGTCGGTTGGCAACCATCGCGAGCGTCGCGTCTGTTGTCGGTGGTTTCTACGGCTACGCGATCGGGCATTTCGGCTTTCGCTTCGTTACGCCGTTGATCGAGTGGCTCGGGCAGGGTGCGCGCTTCGAGCTCGTTCTCGTGTGGTTCGAGCACTGGGGCTTCTGGGCGGTGCTGGTCGCGTGTTTCTCGCCGATTCCCTACGCATCCTTCGCCATCGGCGCCGGCATGCTCGGTCTTGGCATCGTGCCGTTCGCACTTGCCTCGCTTGTCGGACGCGGAGCGCGCTTCTTCCTCGAAGTGCAGCTGGTGGCTTGCGCCGCGCCACGTCTCGCTTCGGGCTTGCTGGGTCACGTCGAGAGAATCGGTTGGGCGACGGTGACCCTTTTCGTCGTCGCATTGCTTTGGGTCTGGAACGCTCCTGGGAGTAATTCATGAGCGGCCTGGGAACGGCTGCGGCACGACGCCGCCATGGGAGACACGAACGGGATAGTCGTGTAGCCGTCCTCGTCGCCATCGTCACTATTCTTTCGACGGTAGCCTGGCTCTGCGGTGCAGACGAAGCTGCCTCGACCTACTGGATGATCCAGCTCGAGACTTTCACTCAGCTCAACTCGCGTCTGTCGATGTATCCGCGATTCTGGTCCGGACTGACGGAATTGGGCGACGCACTGATCATCATGTTGCTGCTCACGCCGATTCTGCTCTTTCGGCCAGCTGTCTGGGCAGCGATGGTCGGCGCCATTCCGGTTGCGGTCATGCTCTCGCGTGGTGGCAAGGAACTCGCCGCTATCCCCAGGCCTGCAGCCGTCCTCGACCCGCAGACCTTCGTGATCATCGGTGACATGCTCAGCGGACAGAACAGCTTTCCCTCAGGTCACGCCACCACCGTGTTCGTGGCAGCCACGGTGCTCGCCGTGGCGTTACTACGCGAAGCGCCTTCCCGGATTCGCTTGCTCTTGACTATCTTCCTGATGATCGTCGTCCCGGCGGCGGCAATCTCCCGCGTTGCTGTCGGTGCGCACTGGCCGCTCGACATCGTGGCCGGTGGTGTGTGCGGATACCTGAGTGGCATGAGCGGGATGGTTCTCGTGCAACGCTATCCAGCGCACTGGCGTTGGATTCTCGAGCCAAGGCAAGGGCGCCATATGGGTGGTGCACTGCTGTTCCTGAGCGCGGCACTGATAGTACGGATCGCAGACCGACAGAGTGAGGTGATGTTGCTGTCCTTCGTTGCGCTGACACTGGGACTGACGACATCACTCACACTGATCTGGCGATATCGCCCCGTCCGGTGGGTCGCTGTTCGGGTTCGGTCATGAGCCCGACAGGAGCCGGAATGAGTCCGGATCGTCGATCTTCGAAATCACTCCCTGCGAGCACATTCGCCTTTCTGCTGTCCACGGCCAACCTGCTGCTCTATCACTACCCGCTGCTGGCATTCGGTGTTGTCAACATCGACTACCTGTCGTGGAACGGCGTCATGACGCTGATCACCGTGGCGGTCATCGTCTGGGTCACGACATCGATGATGCTGCTTGTATTGACGTTGGTGTCGGTTCTTGCCGTCAAGGCGTTTTCTGTCGTGGCCGTCTTCGGCAATGCGCTTGCGCTTTATTTCATCACGACTTACCAGGTGATTCTGGACAAGTCGATGATGGGCAACGTCCTTGACACGCGGGCCGACGAGTCTCTGGAATTGCTGCCTGTCGGCCTTGCAGCATGGATCGTGTTGCTCGGCGTCGCTCCGGCCTGGCTCATCGTGCGCACGGTAGTCAGGTCGCCAGGCCGCTTTCGTCTGCTCGTCCATATCGTCGGGTGCGGCATCCTGCTGTGCGCATTCATCTATATCAACGCGAGCACCTCGCTTTGGATCGACAAGCACTCGAAGCGGATCGGCGGGATGATCTTGCCGTGGTCGTACCTTATCAACACTGCAAGGTTGCAGGCTGATCGATCCCGTGGCGATGTGAAGCAGAAGTTGTTACCCGATATCCTGTCGAGCACGGACGAGCCTTCGGTTGTGGTTCTGGTGATCGGCGAGACGGCGAGAGCAAGCAACTTCTCGATGTACGGGTACGAGAGGCAGACGAACCCGCAGCTGGCTGAAACCGGTGCCATTGCGTTGCCCGACGCAACATCCTGCTCAACCTATACGACCGCCTCGCTCCACTGCATGCTGTCGCACGACGGTGGACGAAGCGGCCCGTACGAGCCGTTGCCAAGCTACTTGCAACGGAGTGGTGTCGATGTTGTGTGGCGAGCGAACAACTGGGGTGAGCCGCGAATTGACGTCGAGACCTACCAGAAGGCTGCTGAGCTTCGAGCGATCTGTGCCGAAGTGAACTGTGATCACGACGAGGTGCTGCTGACAGGGCTTGTCGAGCGTATCCGTGCATCCGACAAGAAGAAAGTGTTCGTGGTGCTCCATACCAAGGGCAGCCACGGACCGTCCTATAGCAAGCGTTACCCGGAAGCCTTCAGCGTGTTCACGCCCGTCTGCGAGTCTGTCGAGCTCGACAAGTGCACCGCTGAAGAGTTGATCAACGCTTACGACAACACCATCCTCTACACCGATCACCTGCTTCGCTTGACCATCGAGCGCCTCGAGACTTTGACAGACGTCCCGTCACTGATGATGTACGTCTCCGACCACGGCGAGTCGCTTGGCGAATACGGCCTCTATCTGCACGGTACGCCGTACACGCTGGCGCCCGACGTCCAGAAGCAGATTCCTTTCGTGATCTGGATGTCGCCCGCTTTCAGGGAATCCCGGAACGTGGAGGACGAACGATTCACACGCGGTACGGTGTCGCACGACAATGTCTTTCACAGCGTCATGGGCGCTCTCGGCATCAGCAGCGGCGTCTATGACGAATCCCGTGACATCTTCGTACGCTGAGGAATTCGCACAATATTGTAAAATACTGGCCGGTTCATGTGGATTACCTTGCAGCCCGCTTTTCTCTCTCGTGCCAGTCCAGTATCGTAGAGCCGCCGTGACCAGCGTGGCCCGGCTGGCCCAAGGTGTCTAACCGGAAGCACTGTTTCTTCCAGAAGGAATCGACTGCTTGTCAACGACCACCCGATCTGATCCGCCGACAGACGAGCACGAGCGCCGCGAACGCCTTGCCGGGCTTCTCGCGGGCTGTGCTCAACGTCACGAAAAAGACCTGGAGGAGCTCTACGGTCTCTACTCGGCGCAACTCTATGGCGTGCTGTTGCGTATTCTCAGGATCGAGGCCATCGCTGAGGAAGCTTTGCAAGAGTCATTCGTCAAGATCTGGGAGAAGGCAGACAGCTATTCGCCGGCCGCAGGCTCGCCGATGGCGTGGATGAACAGTATCGCGCGTCACCAGGCACTCGATGTGCTTCGCCAGCGCCGCAGCCGGGAGAACTTCGAAGCTGCAGACACCGCGGGCTGGATAGACGCGACGCCGGACGCGTCGAAGCCACTGCACGAGATGAGCGCCGATGCCCAGCTACTCTTGCGCTGTCTTGACAGACTGCCCGAGGCTGCTCGCGACTGCATTGTCAAAGCCTACTGCGAAGGTTATTCCCACGACGAGCTGAGCGCAGACACCAAGGTGCCTCTCGGTACGGTCAAGAGCTGGATCCGTCGCGGACTTGTCTCTCTCAGGAAGTGTGTCGATGAGCACTCCTGAAGAACGTTGGTGGTCGGTGCGTGCCGGCGAGTACGTCCTCGGCACGCTTCGCGGACAGGACCTGGAGCTTTTCAAGCGAATTCTCTCCCACGATACTGCAATGCAAGCCGAAGTCGCTCGCTGGGAGCGGCGGCTCAGCGGCTTGCAGGAAACCACACGCGCAGTGCAGCCGGGAGACCACGTTTGGCCGGGCGTTCTTGGTCGAATTCGCGCTCAGAAGGGCGTCCCTCTGGAGGCAGAGCGATCAACCACGACCGGACTATCTGGCACCGGAACTGGCACTGGCACAGAGACTGAACCTCCTTCGCCTTCTGCCGATGTCAGTGCCTTGCGGCGTGGGCGATCAACCCTGTGGCCGCTGGTTGCGGGCCTCGCAACTGCTGCGAGTCTGGTGCTCGGCTTCCTGTTGTACGAGCGCACAGTTGTTTCAGGCCCCCTGCCGCTGCGTGTCGACGGGCTCGCTGTGGTATTGAGTGACGAAGACGGTGAACCCTACTTTCTGGTGGAGACCGATTACGAAAATCAACGTGTGCGGGTGACCGCGCTGACTCCGCCAGCGCTTTCCGGGGATCGTAACTTCCAGCTTTGGCAGGCGCTGCCGGATCGATCTTCGGTCAGAGCCGTTGCGCTGCTTCCCCGCGATTCCGGTCGTTCCCGGGTATTCGACGTCGATTCACTGATCGAAGGTTCGGACCTGTTCGGTGTCAGCCTGGAGCCCGAGGATGCCTCCACCGACGCGGGCCCGACCGGTCCAGTGGTCGCGCACGGTGACTTTCTGCTCACAGAGAATGCCGATTGAGCGCATCGCGCAGGTTGTCGCAGTTGATCTTTACTGGATAGCTGCATCGGAAACGCGGCGCACAGCGTACGTTATGTAAAGGAATTCGACCGGGTGCAGTCTAATGTGTGTTTCCCGTCTTTGCGTTGTCAGGATCCGCCGCACTTGTCGACAGGTGCGAGAGAGAGCCACCCGGAGCGCATTGATCCTGTGTGCGATATTCCCCGCTCTATTCTTGCCGAATGTACTGTGCGCAGCCGATACGCACAGCCCGGCTGTCAGCAAACCGGAAACCCCCGACGGAAGGCCGGACTGGCGACTGCCGGTATCAAGCATCCGAGACCTGTCGACTCGCATCGAGGTCAAATCGTCTTTTTCGCGTGAGGAATCGGGCAGTGAGGAATCGGGTGCCCTCGTGCCCGCGTCCGTCATCAAGCCGCTTTCGACGCAGATCGTCAGTCCCGGTCAAGTGATCAGACTGAAAGTCGAGGCACGTCTTGACGATGGCCGGCAGCCGAGACTCTTGATTGATCGGCTGCCGTTGCAGGCGAGTTTCGATGAGAACCCGGACGGCTCGCACACGCTCTATTGGCCCACTCGCGAAGACGATCAGGGCGAGCACAGGTTCCGTATCACCGCCTTGCATCCTGACGACGGCACGTTCGTCAGCGATGTCGGCGCGCTGGTCATTGTCGGCCACTCGGGCGGTGGTGTGTCGCAAGCCGACGTGTCGGTGGTGCCGGCTGTTGTAGTGACCGAATATCGGCCGCCGGTGATTGCCGCCTCACCGGATCCCTACGCCAACTTCGGTGATACATACTTCCCAGAGTCCAAACCTGCATTTCTGACACCCACCACTGCACTTGACGAGCACGAAATCGAGGGGCAGGGTGCCAACTACTTCGACGATCCGGGCGATGGCGGCCACTACGATGATCCACAAGGTTGACGTCGCTTTGAATTATCGACTCCAGCATGAATAGACGCAACAATGCCCCTTGAAAACTGCCAGGCGACATCCGCAGATCAGCCGTTGCAGTTCCCGTTCCGCCGGGCGATCTCACGATAAAGTGCTTCCGGGCTTACGCCGAGCTCATGAGCGAGGGCATGCCGTGCGCCGCGAGGGGGAAGTGACTGCTCGTTCGAGACGAGCCAGGCATCGACGCGCGAACGAACGGTTCGCAGGCCCAAGATCTCGTTCCGCATACGCGTCTGGCGAACTTCGTCGGCGAGCGACTGACACCAGAGTTCGGCGAAGGTGGCGTCGATGCGAAACCGGGCGAGGATCCACACACGCACTGAGCCGCGCGAACGAAGCGCTGCTAGATCAACGAACCCGGCAGCGTCATCACGACCGTGGCGCCACTTGTTTCTGATGACGATTCTGTGTGTATCGTCCCGCCTCGTAAAAGCAACATGCGTTGAATGGCGGGCAGACCAAGTCCACTTAGCTCGCGAGACTCGGGTTTCTCTTCGAAGGCCTTGTCCGGATGGGCAAAACCCTTGCCGTTGTCCGTGACAGTAAACACCAGGGTGTCCGACGACTCGCGTACTGTGATACCCACATGCAGGTCGATCTCGAGGGGATGATTATGCTTGATGGCATTGTCTATCAGATTGCGCAAAGCGATCTGCGTGGCCTGCCTGTCAGCCAACACGGTGGCTACGTCTCTGGAAAGATTGTGCCGTCTCAAAGGGTCCAGCATAATGAACAGGTCGCTGCACAAGACGTCCACTTCAAATGTCTCCGCCTCGCTTGCATTGGCGATCTCCTTCGTGGATGTCAGTAATTCCGTGATTTGGGACGTGGCTTTCTCGGACACCAACTCGAGCATGTCCAGCGCATCGAGCTTGCCATCGCCAAGGTCCTGAAAATCCTCCCGTATCAGATCGACCAAGGCCATCACTTGGCGTAGCGGAGCCCTCAAGTCATGGGCGGCCAGCTCGGTAAGCCTCAAGATCTCCTGGTGGACGGTTTCAGCCCTGATCCACTCGGATTCGTCCCTCGTTTGTACAGTCTTGTCGATCGTCGTCGCGATCACGATCACTTTCCCGTCGTCTTCCAGGGTCAGCGGAACCAGGGTGGTGTGCAGGGTTCTCAGTCCAGCAGCCAGAAACATTTGATGCGTGTAGGCCAGTGGTTCGCCGGATCGAAAGACGTTGCCATGTTGCCGCGTTGCTTCCCGTCCCCATTCATCGGGAAACGCTTCGGCGGCGCTCTTTCCCAACGCGTGCTCGAGGCTTACTCCGGAATTGCGGCGCGCCGTTTGATTGAAGTAGAGATATACCGGCTTGCCGGTGTCATCCAGCTCGATGAGTCTGACTGGAATAGGAATGCAATCCAGGAGGCAGGGAAAGCGCATGTACGTGTCGACTGCATGAATCGCCCGAAGCTTGTCATCCGGAAGCGAAAAGTCCTGTATGTGCGTGCTCATGCTGAGCTCAGTTCCCGACCACGTGAATCGACTTCAACAAACACGAGCAATGAGCAAGCTCCATGAAAGACCTCACAGGGAGAAAGATCGCGCTGCCGGAGTGGGGAAGAGTATCCAGACAGATGCGATTGGTGGCTTCGCTCATCCCTGTCGCGTGTTTTCACCGGGCGACCCGTTCAGCCGGACGGGGTCGCTGTCATTGTTTCAGGACACCAGGTAAGCAGGCCGACAAGGTCAGTGTCTGTTGTCCGGTAGCTTGCAGAATAATGCCAGCAATAGTCGAGCCAGAGTTTGCTTAGGCCGCATGAGCGAGAATTTGTCAGCACACCTTGTATTTTGGCGGGGTCCGGAAACGCCTCGAACGGGGCTGTTCCTGTCGAACGCGTCGGTATGATCGTTGTCGCCTGGCACGAATTCGCCGCAGGAGTTGAATTCCCGTGACTGACAAGAAACATCCGGTCTACTCGATGGCGTTCTCAAGCATCTACCCCCTCTACGTCAACAAGGCCGAGAAAAAGGGTCGTACCAGATCGGAAGTCGATGAAATAATCGTGTGGCTGACGGGATACAGTCAGACCCAGCTTGAAGAACAGATGGAAAGTGGTGTGTCAATGGAGAGTTTCGTTGTGGGCGCTCCTGAGATGAATCCTTCGCGTTCATTGATAACCGGTGTTGTCTGCGGTGTCCGGGTAGAAGACGTCAAGGAGCCCGTCATGCGTGAGATTCGGTATCTCGACAAGCTTGTCGACGAACTCGCGAAAGGCAAGCCAATGGGCAAGATACTGCGTTCACCCTTGCCTTGAGCGGGTTGTAGTAACCGCAGAAGTCCCCGAGTTCAAGTCTGCTCAACGGGTCTGTCCAGCCGGCCTGCTCAGTGGCTCTACATTAAGATCCGTCCATGAGACTGCCGCCCACGGGTTTGCTACAGGTAGCTTGCGTTGTATTATGTAAGTCCTGTAAAGGACGAAAGTGAACAAGGATGTTCGGACACCCGATGATGACGTCGGCCGCGACTGGCGATCGGCACCTGCGAAGCTTGCTCGTGGCCTTTGTGTGCGTGGCAGCAGCAAGCGCGCTCTTCACGCACAGGGCGGGCGCGGCCACCAGTGTCGAAAGTGCGGTCGGTGACCTGTCGGTCGCCTTTCTGGGCGATCAGGGCGCGGGCAGTAACGCTCGAGACGTACTGGAGCTCGTCGCGTCGAAGGAGATAGACCTTCTGGTCTTGCTCGGCGACTTCGGCTACGCAGAGGGTGCGGCGACGTCATGGATCCAGAACATGGAGGATTTGATTCCTTCGGATGTCGCCGTGATCGGCGTTGTCGGCAATCATGAGAACTTCCAGTGGCCGATCTACCGTGACTGGCTGGTGGAGCGCGCTGCGCTGTCGCCGGATCTGTCCTGCACCGGAAATCTGGGTGTCAAGGCGCATTGCACCTTTCGTGGGCTCTCGATCGTGCAGGTCGCCCCTGGGATCATCGGGGTCCCCGGTGTCTTGTCTGACGACGGATACCCTGAATTCATCGAGCAGTCGCTGGCCGATGATCCCAATCGCTGGCGAGTCTGTAGCTGGCACATGAATCAGCGTGCCATGCAGATTGGCGGGAAAGGCGACGCGGCAGGGTGGGGTGTCTACGAAGCCTGTCGGGAAGCCGGTGGCATCGTTGCAACTGCGCACGAACATTCCTATTCCAGAACTTGGCTGATGGACGACTTCGAAAGCCAGAGTGTCGTCAATCGCGAAAATGAACTCGAGATCGGTCCGGGACAATCATTTGCATTCGTGTCCGGTCTCGGAGGTAACTCTGTTCGCCCGCAAATCATCGATGGAGACTGGTGGGCTGCCAAATGGTCGTCGACGCAAGGTGCAACGCATGGTGCGCTCTTCTGTCAATTTGGCACCTCGGAAGCTGAATGTCACTTCGAAGATCTGGCTGGCGCAGAACCGGACAGGTTCACTCTGAAGACGCTCGTTGAAGGGGAGGAACCCACCTGCGGCTCGCCGAACATCGATCCCACCGTCGATGGTGGCGTACATGTCTGGCGTGACTGCAACGGGGGCCCCTGGACGTTTTCACTCACCGGCAACCCGGGCGTGGGTGGGATCAGTTCATCGGGGAAAATCACGTCCTCACTTGGATTCCAGAGCGTGACTCCACTCACGGTCGAGACCTCTGACACGCTTTCTACACCCAATTCGAGGTTGACCGCTTTTGCGTTCACCACGGGATCCCCTTGGTCGGATCAGTTCGAATTCACGACACGGTCGGATGACCAACTCTGCCTCGGGTTGGCGAGAATTTCGGATGGCGAACAGCTCTACATCGGTCCGAATCGCACGCCTGCAGGGTTGGGGCCGATCAATCCGGAGACGTTGCAAAACTGCAGGTTTACCGGTTCGGACTGCCCGGCCCCAGTCTTCGATCGCTCTGCCGAGAGAGCTCTGGTTACCTGGGTCGATTGTTCCGGAGTCCTGCACATCATGGCGATCGGTGCTCAGAACTCCGCGCGCTTCAGCGGTAGTGTCACGGTCAGCTCGCGCTTTTCGTCGACTGACACGCTCAGGTTCGAGAGTGACGACACACTTGTCGATGTGAGTCCATCCGAGGTCTTTTTCGAAATGACTACCGGTAGAGGCGCGCGTGACGAAATTCTGCTGGCGCCTGTGGATGATGGTGCGATGTGCATCGAGATAGCGACGCAGAGCAACGGCACGGTCCTCACCGCAGGGCTTGACAGGACAGAAGTGACATCGGTCTTCAATCCGCTTACCGGCGAGGCCTGCACGCCCTTCTCGAATGGTGGCTGATGATTTATTTCAGAAGAGAATGCAGTCAGTGACTCCGAAGCAGTCCGATGGTGTGTTCGCGCTGGATGATCGAAGCTATTGATCGGACGGTTGTGCGTTCATTCGCTCGGTTCTACCTATCGGTTGGCCGTGCTGGATGGGGGGTATAGACCTAAGGCCAGTTTTGATTCATAGGGAACCTCGGTAGGGTCGGCATTGTTGTTCGGAGAGGTGACTCCATGACGATGCTGTCTACGCGGGTGGTGGCAACTGCCCTGTCACTTGCCTTGCCGGTACTGTCACACGCAGTGGTCATCAACGTCACCACCACGGTGGATGTGTTGGACGGGGCGGATGGGCTCACTTCGTTGCGCGAAGCCTTTCAGATGGCGAGTGCCAATTCGACTTCCGACGAAATCGTGCTGGCAGCCCTTGCCGTATATGACCTGAGCGATTGCGTCGAAGGTGATCTCGACCACACGGCGAGCGATCCGCTCGTGATCACGGGTAACGATGCAACCGTCGCTCAGGGCTGCGCGGGCGAGCGCGTGATCGACAACAACAATCCCGGATCGGATCTGAGCATCGACGACCTCACGCTCACCGGAACACCAGGTGGTGCGGCGCTGTCCGGAGCGGCAATCTACACGTACAACGGATTGACGGCCCTGACCAACGTGACCATGATCGGGCTCTTTTCAGGAGGTTCCGGAGCAATGCTCGAGGGCGATGGACTGGATGGTGGTCTCGTTTACGAGCTGACCAACGTCACCATTGATGGCAATGAGGGATCGGGCATCAGCACCGATTTCGGAAGCGTGACGATCATCGATTCGACCATTACCGATCAGACCAGCGCAAGCGTCTCCCTGACAGATGGCAATCCGCTGATCATCCAGAATTCGATAGTAACCGGTAACGGCGCGGGCGGTGTTCGTACTACTGGCCAGGGTTCGACCGTACTGGCATTGACCGATGCTGTGATCACGGGTAATGACGGTACCGGTGTGAATTGTTTCGGCTGCAGCACGGTGACTGTGACTGATTCTACGATCAGCGGAAACGGACTCGATCCCGATACCAGTTAGCCCGGTGGCGGTCTGCGCGTCGCCTACGACCAGGATGATCCGACCGACGCACCCGTCACGACGATCATCAACAGCGACATCGAGCACAATGTCTCGATATTCCCGGGTGGTGAAATCAGCGTGGATATTCTCGAATCCAGCGAGCTGACAGCGCCACCCGCAGAGCTGATCATTCAGGATTCTTCGGTCAGCGGTAACGTGACCGAAGGTGACGAGCCGATGCGCGGTGGGGGACTGTATGTCGAGACCGGTGGCATCGAGCTGATCGATTCGAACATCGACGACAACCGCGCGGGCCCGCTCGTGGGTGTGGCCGATGCCAGCGGCGGCGGAGTGTATTTTGAGGAACAGGGCGTCATCACCCAGACGTCGGACCTGACAATGACAACGTCGAGCATCAACGGAAACATCGCCCGCAAGGAAGGCGGTGGCATCTACTGGCGCAAGGCGGGTGAACTCAACGTCGAAATCTCATCCATCGATGAAAATGAAGCAGCGGCATCCGGCGGCGCCGTATTCTCGGCTGGTGCTGATCTGACGTTGTCTGAAAGCTCCGTCTCGGGTAACACCGGGCTTGTGGGTGCAGGCATTCGTATCGTCACCTTCTTCGATGTACCCGGCGGCTCGCTCTCTGTCGAGCAGTCGACCATCGACGGCAACGCCGCTTCGTCATTCGGTAGTGGAATTGCGGTCGACGCCGATGGCTTCACGCTCCCGATTCTGGTTGAAAACTCGACTATCAGTGGCAACAGCGCCGCAGTCACGGGCGGCGGGATACTCACCCGCTTCGGTGGGGAGCTGCTACTCGACCATGCAACGATCGCTGACAACTCCGCACCGACGGGCGCCAACCTTTCACTGTTGATCGGTGGTGTGTCAGTCGGCTCGCTCGGCACATGGGAGAGCAGGGCATCGATCATTGCCCTTTCCGACGGAGGCGACAACTGTGCTCTCGATGGTGGATCGCCGACGAGTAACAGGTTCAACTTCGCTGATGATCTTTCCTGCAACCTGGGCGTCGATGACGTGCAGTCGATGGTCGATCCGGAGCTTGGCCCGCTTGCCGACAACGGCGGTTCGACAGACACTCTCCTTCCCGCGCCAGGCAGTCCGACTGCCGGGCTCGTGCCGGCAGGATCTTGTTTGCTTGCAGTTGATCAGCGCAACAGTGCGCGACCGCAAGGGCCCGATTGCGATGCGGGTGCCGTAGAGATCATCGAGGCGTCCGCGCTGGTGAGTCCGATCGTCGGTACGCCGGGCGATGACTTCCTCGTCGGTACCCCCGCAGACGATGTCATCATCGGGATGGGGGGTGACGATGTCATGCTGGGAATGGGTGGTAATGACGTTCTCGAGGGCGGCACCGGTCATGATCTGATGTTTGGTGGACCTGGAGACGATCTCCTGAAAGGTCAAGGTGGCCGTGACATTCTGGTCGGCGAGGACGGTGACGATGATCTTCGTGGTGGGCGCGGGCGAGATCTCTTGCTCGGGGGACGCGGTTTCGATCTTCTGAACGGGGGCGGAAGCCGCGATATCTGTGTGCCGAGTGGCGGCAATGCGGTTGACTGCTGAGCCCGTTGGCTGCGCGTTGTAACACCACCGGTCAGGGCTATACTCCTCGCCGCAGACTGCAGAGGATGCCAGCGTGATTGGTCGTGAAGGCCCGGAAAAAGTCAGAGGTGTATTTAAGGGTTGGCAGTCGCTGCTGATCTCTGGCTTGTTGCTGCTTGCCTGCCTCTTTCTGGTCGATCCTGTCCATGCAGAGAAAACCGCTGAAAGCGCGCCCAGAGGTGATGTTCAGGACGAAACAGATACACAGGACGCGCGTCAGAAGGGCGCGACAGATACTGCTGAAGAAGGTACGTCCAGTGACGAAGAAGGTGCGACCGGGTCGGGATCGAAGTCTCGCGGCGCGCTGATTCCGCGTGCTGCGATCGTCGACATGACCCGCGCCCAATCACGCGTCATCTGCACGTCAGAGGTCTTTCTTTCCTGCATGGAATTTGACTCCACCGAGTGTCTCGGCTTGTCGGAAAGCGCGATCGAGCAATGCCTGATGCCGCTACCGGATAGTTTCGACCCGACTGAACTCGACAACGAGACGCTCGAAGCCTGTCCGAAGGCCCTGTATGAGCAAGCCGGCTACCCCGAAGAGAAGGCGGCCCAATGCTTCGAGGAAGCGATTACAGCTGATTCCCGAGAATAGGAGTTTTTCAATTTCCATGCTCGGCCGGCAGGTTGAAGTCGGGTTCGTAGTCTGGGTGGCGCTCTCTGAACATGGCATATTCCTTGCGCAGAGCCTTGGTAACGCCGACCTTCTCAACCTGCTCGCGAATGTGCTTGAGCCAGGCCGAGGCGTTATTGCGGAACGGGATGTTCTTTTGCATTGCGTTTGATCGCAACTGACTCGCAGTCGAGAAAGTCTTGGCAGAAGCTTGGTCGGCGAGACTCGATGCTGGGGCGGCGAGCCGTTCAACGGAGCGAGCCACCTCACTTGACTCGATCTCAGCTAACGAGGAATCAGTCGATGCACTGGCACTCGTACCCACACTTGCAACGGTAGCCGCTTCCATATTCGCTTCAGTCTCCGGCAACAGAACCGTACCCACACTCACGCTATTGCTATTGCTATTGCTATCGCTATCGCTATCGCTATCGGATTCTGCATCGCTGTTCGTATCGGCAGCGATACTTTCTGCCTCCGAACGACGCTCGGGACTGGACGAGTCCTCTGGCGCCATGGCGAGAAAGTCATCCCTGTCTTCCAGTGACAAGGATGGCGAAACGGAAGGCGAAACGGATAGCGATTCGGATGATTCCAATGACCGTGATGTTCCCGGTACCGGTTGCTCGGGAGCTTGTCGAATCAGTGGCAACAATGCGGCGGCGAGAACCAGTACCGCAGCTGCGGCGAACCAGCGGGGCGCTTGACGATAGCTGGTTCCGCTCCCCGATGATTTGCGAACTGTTGCCTGTCGGGAAGACGCGTGTCGCGCCGTTGCGGTATCGATCGGTGCGCTGTATGACCTGGTTCGCTGCCGGGCCGCCGCGCGAATTCGATCCCCCGATGAGGGAGGTACTGCCAATGTTCTTGCCTGAGCGGAGAACAGTGCAGCCAGGTCATCATCACGCTCGTCGCGAGGCGTCTGATCTCGCGATGTTTCATCGTCGTTCATGCCGACACCCTCAGAATCTGACGAAGTCGTGTACGTGCGTAGCGAAGTCGACTCTTTATGGTTTCAACCTTCTCGTCGGTAACTTCGGCAATTTCCGTAAGGTTCATGCCAGCGATGTGTTTCAGCACGATGGCATCGCGTTGCGCTGAGGGCAGTTGCCGTAGTGCCTCGTGCAGGGCGCCCTCGCGCTCGGCAAGGCTTGCGACCTCGTCCGGACCGAGTTCGCGTTCAACCGTGCTTGCATTGCTTGTCGTCGCTTCATCGAACGGCTCGAGGGGCTTTGCCGGCTGCCGCCGATAGTGATCGATGACGTGGTGACGCGCTATCCGGAAAAGCCAGGCGCGAAACGGTGCGTCTGCCGAATAGCTTGCTCGGCCGTTGATCACCTTCAGCCAGACATCCTGAAAAAGTTCTCTGGCGATAGCCTCGGCGTGACAGCTGTTGTACAGGTAGCCGTACAATCCGCTGGAATACCGTTCGTAGAGTTGATCGAAGGCGTCATCATCACCGCTACACCAGGCTTGCATCAAGCGAGCATCGCTCGCGTTAGTGTTTTCGTCAGGAGTTGTGCCGGAGTCAGTGCCGAGTTTAGTTCCGAGGGTTGCATCAGGGCGAATTCCGGAACTATTACCTGCCATCGCGCCAGCAACGGATTCACCGCGAGCGTCGACCGGCAAGCCCGCGGTGGGTGTCACCGCGGGCGATTCTGACAAGCCGGTGGGGATCGGGATTGAACCGTTCGATTCGCTCATGCCATTGATTAGGATGGTGTTCCGTCAGGCCTGCCCATCATGTTGGCGCCCCGTAGTGATGCGTCTTCATCTGAGTGCCGAAGCTACATCAACCCTGGTCATCGTGCAGGAATTCTCGACGCGTCAGTGGATCGGCGATGTTCATCAGGCTGTCGGCCATCTCTACGAGCCGCACGAAGTCAGCGCTATAGGCGTAGCGATCCTCGCCGGTGGCCTCGCGTGCCAGCTCGGCAATACCCTGAAGCGAAAGGTCTGCGACCCGCGAATCGCCGCGCAGATGTTGCGCGAAGGCGGTAACAGCGGCAGCGAAGCGAAAGTCAGCCGACGTTGACGCCGGTTCGACCTTGGCGTCCGGCAGCCTGACGATCGTGTCGAGCGCTCGGCTCGTGCTCTCGTCTGGTCGCTTGTAGCGAAGCCGAATTTCGGCAATCTCGTCTGCATGGGGGCCATCATCGAGCAGAGCTTCATCACTATTCTGCTCGTTGTAGCGAGACGTCATGTGTCGCTCACCACCCTCGCCGTGAACCGCGATCTCATAGAATGCCGTCACCGTGTGCCCGGCACCAATCTCGCCAGCATCGACCCGGTCATCGTTAAAGTCCTCGTCGGCCAGTTGTCGGTTGACGTAACCGAGCAGTCGGTACTCGGCAACCACGGCGGGATTGAACTCGACCTGGATCTTCACATCCCGGGCAACCGTCAGCAGGGTGGCATCGAGTTCGTCGACCAGCACCTTGCGAGCCTCGTTCAGGGTATCGATGTAGGCGTGAGCACCGTTGCCCGCGTCGGCCAGTTGCTCCATCAGATGATCATTGTAATTGCCCGAACCGAAACCCAGTGTCGAGAGCGCGATGCCACTTGCGCGGCGCTTCTCGATCAATGCGATCAGTGCGCCTGTATCCGCGAGGCCGACGTTGAAGTCGCCGTCGGTCGCCAGTATCACCCGATTGACACCTCCTTCGATGAAGTGCTCGTCGGCCAGCCGGTAAGCGTGTTCGATGCCCGCTTCGCCGTGGGTCGAGCCGCCGGCGCTCAAGCTGTCCAGTGCGTTGGAAATCTCCCGGCTTGCATTGCCCGGGGCCGCTTCCAGCACGGCACCCGAGGCGCCCGCATAGACGACGATCGATACTCGGTCACTCGCTGTCAGCTCACTCGCCAGCAGCTTGAGAGAGGTCTTCAGGAGTCCGAGCTTGTCAGAACTCGCCATCGAGCCGGAAACGTCGACAAGAAAGACAAGGTTGGCATGCGGGCGGGTGCCAGGAGTCGGTTCGTAGCCCTTGAGTCCGACACGCAGCAATCGTGTCGTCTTGTTCCACGGCGTCTCGCCGAGTTCGGTTGTCACGCTGAAGGGTTGTGCAAGGTCGGTCGGCGACGGGTAGTCGTAGTCGAAGTAGTTGATCATCTCCTCGATGCGAACCGCGTTCTTCGGTGGCAACGAGCCACCCTCAAGAAAGCGCCGCACATTGGAGTAGGCGCCCGTGTCGACATCGATACTGAAGGTCGATACCGGGTCATCGCTGGTGCGGACGGTCGAATTGTCTTCGAGCGATGCATAACGTTTGTGCTCCTCGGCCGGCCAGGAAGCCGAATCACCCGGCTGGATGCCCGGCACCGGCAGGATGCGCACTCGTGAGCTTTGCTTCCCTGATGACGTGTCGCCAGCGAAAGGCTCGGCCATGGCGCGTGTTTCGCTCATTAACGCGATGTCGTACTCGCCCGCGACGGAAGTCACGGCATCTGCGATCAGCTGAGTGGCGGGCGAGGTTTCAAGCTGAGCGGCGTTGCCTTGCTTTGCCATGCCTTCCCCAGCCTTGGAGGCAACATCCTGATCTTGCGGTGCTTGCCGGCTCGCACGGTGCGCGTCGACGGGCATGCTGCTGCCAGCTTGTGCACCGTCTTGTGCAAGGTCGTCGCTGCTGCAAGCGATGAGCAAGACTGTACCGAGCACCGCCAATACCCATGGGCGGGGGTTGCTTGTGACAGCATTCAGGTTCTCGCTGGCGCGCGTGGGGTTGCAGGCTAACCGGCTTCTACCGTTATCGATACTGGCTCGATCACAGTGTCGAGCGTCAATCTCTGGGTTGGTCTTCATGATCTGTTTCCCTTTTTCCGAGGTCCTGACAGTCAGAACGCGGCCTGGCGGAAAACGGGGTCAAAAGAATCACCAGTTCGGCGGACGTTTCTCGATGAAGGCTGAAAACCCCTCCTGTGCTTCCTTGTCGGAACGTATCGTCGCCAGACGCTCGGCGAGTTCCTGTCTGAGGGAATCGTCGACGCGGCGACCAAAAGTGTCGGCTATCAGGCGCTTTGCGGCACCTTGAGCCGACTCTCCGCCCTTCAGCAGCTTGTCGATCTGCAAGCTGACGCGATAACCCAGTTCGTGAGATGAGCAGACATCGTGAACGAGGCCGATCCGGTAGGCCTCGAGCGCATCGAAACGCTCGGCGGTCAGAAAGTAACGGCGGGCGTGCCGGCGCCCGATGGCATTCATGACATAGGGGCTGATGGTGGCCGGAATCAGCCCCAGGCGTACTTCCGATAAACCGAAACTGGCGTCTTCACTGGCGACGACGATATCGCAACAGGCTGCGAGTCCGGTGCCGCCACCTATCGCCGCACCCTGAACCCGCGCGATGGTCGGGCAGCGATAGGTGTCGAGTGTGTTCAGCAAATCAGAGAGTGCCAGGGCGTCGGCTGCGTTCTCCTCTGGCGTGAGCGTGACCGAGTTCCGCATCCAGGATATGTCGGCGCCGGCACAGAAACTCTTGCCCCGTCCTTCGAGCACGAGAATCCGGGTGTTGCTGTTGAGTTGCTCGATCGACCGCCGCAACGTATCGATCAGTGCCCGGTCGAGTGCATTGTGTTGTTCCGGCCGGTTCAGCGTGATTCGCGTGACGCCGTTCGAGGCGGTTTCGACGATGAGATTCGACATGTCGCGATTACCAGCCGCCCGTGGCCAGCCAGCGATCAAGCATGTCGAGCCGATCGTTGCCCCAGAACATCTCGCCGTCGACCACGAATGTGGGCGAACCGAACACCCCGTTCGTGATGGCCGAATCGATCGACATGCGTAGTGCGTCCTTTACGGCCTGCTCGCCCAGGGCCGCGCTCAAGGCATGGGTATCGACACCCGTCGCGCTCGCGATGTCGATGACCGTCTCAGCAGGTGAGATGTCCTTCCCGTCGACGAAGTAGGCACGATACAGCGCATGCACCAGCGGCACGGTGAGGGCGCGAAAAGACGCATCATCATGCTCGCGCAGCCAAAGTGTTGCTCGACACGCGGCAACGGCACCGATCGGGAAGGTTTCGGGAAATGTGAAGCGGAGGTCGTGCTCACGTGCCGAGCGATTGAAGTCCTTTATCGCGTAGTCGCCCTTGATCGGCGCCTCCAGCAACGGCCGCTGATTTGTAATCTTGAAGACAGCGCCAAGCAGAATCGCATGCCAGCGTATCTCGCGCCCGTGGCGTGCCGCTACGGCTTCGATGCGTTCGCTGGCAAGATAGCCGTAGGGGCTCGTGTAGTCGTAATAGAAATCGATTTGTGTCGACGACATGTTCAGGCTCCGTGATCAGGCTCAATGCAAGCGTTCGATAGCGACAGCGGTTGCCTCACCGCCGCCGATGCAAAGCGATGCGACGCCCACCTTGAGATCATGGCGAGCCAGGGCATTCAGTAGCGTGACGACAATGCGCGCACCGGATGCACCGACCGGATGCCCCAGAGCACACGCGCCGCCATGGACATTGACCTTGTCGTGCGGCAGACCCAGTTCCCGCATGGCAGCCATGGTCACCACGGCAAACGCTTCGTTGATTTCGAACAAGTCGATGTCGCTTGCTGTTCGGTCAATGTTCGCCAGAAGTTTTTCTATGGCGTAGACCGGTGCGGTAGTGAACCATTCCGGCGCCTGCGCGTGACTGGCGTGACCGAGCACCCGTGCCAACGGTGTCAGGCCGCGGCGTTCCGCCTCGCTCATGCGCATCAGCACGAGCGCGGCGGCGCCATCGGAAATCGAGCTCGAGTTGGCGGCCGTCACGGTACCGTCCTTCGCAAATGCGGGTCTGAGTGAGGGTATGCGCTCGAGGTTGGCCTTTGGCGGTTGCTCGTCCTTATCGACGAGGCGATCTCCCTTGCGGGAAGACACGGTGACGGCGGCAATCTCGCTCGCGAACACGCCGTCCTCGATGGCCTTGCGGGCACGTGTCAGCGAGGTGATGGCAAACTCATCCTGGCCCTCTCGCGTGAACTGATAGCGCTCCGCCGTCTTCTCGGCGAAGTGTCCCATGAGGCGACCGGGTTCGTAGACATCCTCGAGCCCGTCGAGAAACATGTGATCCTTGACCTCGCCATGGCCCATGCGCAAGCCGTCGCGCACCTTCGGGAGGAGGTAGGGCGCTCTGCTCATGCTCTCGAGACCGCCGGCCACGGCGACTGTCGAACTGCCGACGAGCAGTGCATCGTGAGCCTGCATCATGGCCTTCATGCCGGAACCACACATCTTGTTCACGGTGGTACAGCCCGTGTCGTCGGGAATTCCCGCGCCACGGGAGGCCTGGCGCGCCGGCGCTTGTCCCAGCCCGGCCGGCAACACGCAGCCCATCAGGACTTCGTCAATGTCAGCGCCCGCCACACCCGCCTTGGCCACTGCCGCGCGAATGCTGATGGCGCCGAGTTCCGGTGCCGGTACGTCGGCGAGTTCCCCTTGAAAGCCGCCCATCGGCGTGCGGGCAGCACCGACGATGACGATCGGATCGGAAGTGGCAACGGTCATCGCGTTCTCGGCGAAGCGGACGGCCGTCGAGGGTAGGGGGCCACTTGCGCCCAGGTCAAGCGCAGCCCGGCTGTCCATCCGGGCGCGGTGGCGAGTGCCCGCCGTCCGACTCGATACTTCTGGCCCGTAACTTGTGTGCATTGCTTGACTGCCGACCCGCGCGCGCTCGACGCCTGCCCATGAATTCGATATTGACTCCCTGGTCGTCCCGAACGCACTGCACCCTGGCTGCACTGATGGCACTGCTTGTGCTGAGCGCCTGCGCCACGCCACCGCCATCGCCACCCCCGGCTCCCGAGCCGGAGCCGGATCATTGGGGCTACAGCCGGACGGTCGAGACGAAGAATGCCCTGATCAGCTTGTTCGATCCGACGGATCTGGTGCATCACCAGGCAGAACCTGCCAACTGGTACCGCCAGGGGTTCGCGTATCAGACAGATCTGGCAACCGGTCGCTTCGCGGCTGTCTTGACCGAGACCAATGGTCGCTTTGCGGTGCGCGTCACTTCGGCACCCTTGACGACCCGTGAGCTGGCCGTCGCCGGGCCGCAGGCAACGCTGAGATTGCGGGTGCAGAATCGACGCTTGCTGCTGGCAGGCGGGGACGCCTGGCCGTCGCGCGAGTTCACGCGTCCACCGGCAGCGGATGATCCACGCTGGCTGAGCGTACCTGATGGCGATTATCGCGTGACCATCACGGTACTCGGCGACAGTGATCCGCCAGTCCACAATTTCGTCTTCCAGCTCGAAGCGGTCGACTCGATCGATGACGTGGCCTATGCGCCCGGTATGCCGCAACTCGTTTTCGGACAACCGCCAGCGGTCGCTGCAAATAACGTGTCGGAGCTGCGCTATCGCGATCGTTGCGGCGATGTGCCGGCGAACGCACGCTGGTCTCCGCTGGTTGGCCGTGGCTTGCCCATACCGGGCGCGACAACGACTATCGAGACGATCGAGAAGTTGCATGAACGGGGTCGAGAGTTGCAATCGGTCGCCTTGCCTGCGAACGCTCCGCTGGTGGTCGGCAGGGAGTTGAACGTAGGTTCTCTGGCGGTCCTGTTCGTGCCGGATCGCTGGCTCGAACCCCGCCGTGAGAATGACCGCTATCGCGAATTGCGCGAGGTAGAGGGCTACGCCAGTTGTGCGGTGCGCGTGACCGGTGTCGAGGATATCGACGCCGAGCGCCGCGTCGTGATCGAACCACTGTCCGCCCCGCGTGATCGACTGCCGGCCGGACTTGCACTGCAACTGGTCGACCGCTTTGACAGCTACATCGCGGTGCGGAGCGATCCGGCGTGGCGCTACAAGAGCGCTTGGGTGCGGAATGCACCGGACGAGACTTCTCTGGTACTTGGTGTGATGAATCATCTCGATCTATTGGCACGCGATATCGAGTTGTTGCTCCCGATGAGCAACGCGCAGCGCGCACGAGCCTTGCTCGAGTTGATGGAGCAGCCTGTCTGACTTCACGGCACGGGCGGAGCGGGCCTTGTTGCCCGTTTCCGTGGTATCGGTGTCGTGCTAGCGTCCGCCGTGGGTCGTGTGGCCCGACTGGCGTGAGGTACGACATTGACCCTCGAAGGATCGCGGCCAAGGGCAAACTCCCCGGCCGGTGCGGGTGCCAGTGACGAGCAGCATGCGGACTGGCGTCAGCTCGCCCTGGCCCTGGAAGGCGCCGTCACGCATAGCATCGTCGGTCAGGATGCCCTGGTCAGATTGATCACGGTCGCTCTGTTCGCGCGGGGGCATGTATTGCTCGAAGGCGATGTGGGCGTCGGCAAGACCACGGTCCTCAGAGCATTCGCGCGTGCCGTCGGCGGCGATTTCGAGCGGGTCGAAGGCACCATCGATCTGATGCCCAACGACCTTGTCTACCATGCCTGGGTGGACGAGTCCGGTCAGCCGCGGATCGATCCCGGACCGCTGCTACGCCACGGCGAATCGCTGACCACCTTTTTCTTCAACGAGATCAATCGCGCCCGCCCACAAGTGCAGTCATTGCTCCTGCGCGCCATGGCGGAACGGACCGTCTCTGCGTTCGGACGCGAGTATCGCTTTCCGCACATGACCGTGTTTGCGGACCGAAACCGGGTCGAGCGAGAGGAGACCTTCGAGCTCGCCTCCGCGGCGCGCGACCGGTTCATGTTCGAATTGAACATGCTGACCCCGGCCGACGACGAGACGCGGCGGGCGCTGGTCTTCGATCCCGTCTTCCACGATGTCGACAAGCTGTTGGAGGCGACCACAGCCGGGCTCTGCCCAGGCGATCAGCTCAATACCATCGGCGCCGCCATTCAAGAGCATGTGCAGACAAGCCCGATGATCGAGCGCTATGTGCTCGAACTCTGGCAGGCCAGCGCCGAGCCTGCCCGCTTCGGCATCAGCATCGACGATATCGACATGCAGCGGTTGATCGTTGCCGGCGCCAGCGCGCGTGGCATGAGTGCCCTTGTGCGGGCGGCGCGTGTCGTGGCCTGGCTTGACGATCGCGATCATCTGCTCCCGGAGGATGTCCGCGAAGTGCTAGCGGCAACGCTTGGGCATCGGGTGTTCTTTTCGCCGGTGCACGAGCTACGTCGTGCCGAGATCGCGCCGCGACTGGTGTCAGCAATCGCCGACAAGATCGCGTCGCCGTGAACGACGCCGTGAACGACGCCGTGAACGACGCTGTGGGTGGCGCTGTGGGTGGCGTCGAGGGTCGTGGATCGAGGCACGACGCGACGCCATGAACAGCGACGAGTTCGTCTACCGACTGCAGGGTAGCCCCGGCGGCAGTCGACCGGGCATGCACGGGAGTCGACGCGAAGGCCAGGGGCTTTCCTTCGCCCGCCATGGTCCGCTGCTCGACTATCCCGATCCACGCCGGCTCGATCTGCGTGCCAGCCTGCGCAGTGTGCCGCGAGAATGGCTGGTACGAATCAACCGGCAACGCTCGGCCGTCGCCATTGAGGCAATCGTGGATGTCTCGGCCTCCATGCACGTGGGCCGTGAATCGGCGCGCGGCAAGCTGGGTGTCGCTGAAAGATTTCTCGCAGCGCTCGGCACCAGTGCTTTTCGTAGCGGCGACCGGGTCGGGTTGATGGCCTTCGACGAGACGCGTCGTAATTCACTTCGGGTTGCCTCCCGTGCAGCCCGGGGTATCGGTGTCGCGATGGCGGAGACTCTCGGCGGCTGTCGGGCTGAGGAGGCGCGTGCCGGCAGCCTCGCAGGGCTTACGGCCTGCGCGCAAGCCGCCAGTGGCAGCGCAGCGCTGGTCTTCATCGTGTCGGACTTCCACTGGGCGCTCGATGGCATAGGCAGTGCGCTCGACACCTTTGCTGCCAGGCGAATCGTGCCGATTGTACTGTGGGATCCGAGCGAGCTCGAACCACCGGATACGAGCGGCTGGGTGACGCTTTCGGACGCCGAGAATGGTCGGCGTCGGCATCTGTGGTTGAACGCCAATACCCGCAAGCGTTGGCTCGACAAGGTTGCCGCACGGCGTGGTGAACTGGACAGGGAATTCGCCGCGTGTGGCGTGCAGCCGTTTCACGTCACGGGTGCATTTGATGCCGAAGCCCTGTCGCGCTACTTCATGGAGACGATCGGATGAGGTCGGCATTCGCGAATCAGTTCTGCGGTACAGACTTCAAACGTCGTCTCGGCGGGGCGGTGGCGGCGCTTCTCATGCTGCTCGCTCCCCTGGTCTCGGCGGACGAGCAGCCTGGTGTCGAACAGCCGACAAGAGCGTTCGGTCATGTGATCGGCGACGTGCTCCTGCAGCGCCTGGCATGGAACGATGACGACGATCTCGACGCGTGGTCTCAACGCTTGCCGGAAGGCCGGGTCGGACCGTGGCTCGAACGCCTGCCGTTGTCGCTCGAGCAGGATCAGTCCGGGCAGCGCTGGCTGGTCGTGGGTTATCAGATTGTCAATGCGCCGGATTCGCTCGTCGAGACGTCCCTGCCATCCATCGAGTCGGGCGAATCCACACGCGTCGAACCCTGGCCCTTTACCCTGGCAGCTCTGACCCCGCTGGTCGTCACGGAAAACGGTGAGCTCATGCCGATGCAGGCAGGCTCGTCGGAGCCTCCGCTCAGCACCGCCGGCAACTGGCGCCGACTGGTCGGCGCGCTTTCGCTCCTCGCCGCCGTTCTCGCAGGCTGGCTCGGCTGGTGGTGGTGGCGTGGGCAACGCGACAAGCTGCAGTTGCCCTTTGCCCGGGCCCGCGCATTCATCGCCGCGTTGCCGGGGTCGTCGGTCGACACGAATCCGCAAGCCTGGCATGCCTTGCACGCTGCGCTGAATCGGACGGCTGACAAGAGTCTTTCGACGAAGACGCTGCCACTGCTGTTTGCACGCGCGCCCTGGTTGCAGCCGCTACAGGATCGAATCGAAGCGTTCTTTGCGGCCTCCGATGCCCGCTTCTTCGCGTTGCCGCCTGAACCCGGTTCATTTCCACTCAAGGCTCTCTGTCGCGACCTGTCGCGTGCCGAACGCCGTCAGGCGCGCTGATGACGCTACCGGATCTTGACCTGCCGATGGTGCTTGTCCTGCTGCCACTGGCGCTGCTGCCATTGCTGCGACGTCGCCGTGACGAGTCGCCGCATCCGTGGACCGAGCTTCTGCCTGACGATCCCGTCGGTACCTGGGTGGCGCGTCTTTGGCAGCTGGTGGCTGTGCTGACGATAGCGAGTCTTGTCATGGGTCTGGCAGGCCCGCACCGGAGTGGCACAGAGATCGAGCGCATTACCCGTGGGGCGGAGATCTCGCTCGTGCTCGATCGCAGTTCGAGCATGGATCAGGGCACTCGCAGGAACGTGCCGGAGCCTGGCAAGGGCGCGACAGAGGTGCGCAGCAAGAACGAAGTCGTTCGTGACGCGCTGACGCGACTGCTCAACGAACGTCCCGACAATCGGTTTGCGCTGACGATGTTCAATGTCGCACCGATCCGCATTGCGCCATTCACTGACAACGCGGCGCTGGTGCAAGCCGGGCTCGATGCCAGCGGCATCGGACGCGGACCGAGCAAGACCGACATCGGGCGCGCCCTGCTGGCGGCCATCGATGCCTTTGCCGGACGGGACTACACCGGAAGCCGTGCCATCGTGCTGGTGTCCGATGGGGGTGCGCGGCTCGACGAGACCGTGCGCGCGGCGGTGGCACGCGAGCTCGACCGGCAACGTGTCGCTCTTTATTTCATCTATGTGCAGAGCGGTGTCAACAGTCCGGACCTGGAACTGGTCGGAACCGACGTCGGCCGAGATATCGACAACGAGAAAGAGGAAGTTGCGCTGCACCTGTTCTTCCAGGGTCTCGACATCGAATACCGCGTCTTTCAGGCGCACGATCCGGATTCGATGGCGCGGGCGATCGCGGAGATCGATCGCGCCCAGAATCTGCCCTTGACGATCACCGAAAGGCTGCCGCGGGTCGATCATCGAACAGGCTACTGGGCATTCGCGTTGCTCGGCTTGTTGCTGTTGGCAGGCATCGCCAGTCTGCGGCGTACCACCGGAGCGACGGCATGAAACGTATTCACGTCCATCTGGCCTTCGCCGGCGTCTCCCTTGCACTTGCCGTTGTAGCAGGCTTGCAATATGGTTTTATGCGCTCGACGGCAGAAGTCAACGGGACGCTTGCCGAGGCTAGCGTGATGGCGGACGGCGGTGAGCTCGATGCAGCCGAACCCTTGCTTGCGGAACTCGCTCGTGATCGCGGCGGCGACGCCGTCGGGCAGGCAGCACGTTTTCATCTTGGCAACGCTTATCTGCGTGAGGCACTGCGTGGCGACATCGATCCGCGTCGGCGGCGACCGCTCGCAGAGCTTGCCAAGGAGCGCTACCGCGAACTGTTGCGCATCGCTCCTGATCACTGGGATGCACGGTACAACCTCGAACGTGCACTCAGACTTGCACCTGAACGGGTGGCAACCAATGTCGATGCTGGCGAGAATCCGCTCTTTCGTGTGGATGTCGTCGTTCCCGATTTCGAACCGCGTGATCTGCCGTGAGCCTGTCGCGTGCGACTACCGGTGAATGGCGTGCACTGCTAGGGCGGGAATGGGCCCTTGTGGTTACGCTGCTGGCGCTGCTGGCGTCGCTCTTGCTTCCACCGCTGCCGACGATTCGAACCGTGCATCGCTTGATGATCACCTTCGATCTCTCCCAGAGCATGGGCGTCGAAGACGTCACTCTCGAAGGGAAGGTCGTCAGTCGGCTGACGCTTGCCAAGGCGGCAGCGGCTCGGCTCATCGCGGATCTGCCCTGTGGCTCGCAGGTTGGCTGGTCCGGATTCGTCGAGCGGCGCACCACGCCACTGGCGACGCCGCTCGAAGTATGCGAACACTACGAAGCCTTGCTGTCCTCGCTCGAGCTTATCGACGGCCGCATGCGCTGGGGCGAGGCAAGCGGTATCGGCAAGGGCCTCCATCAAGTGCTCCGGGCCGCCAGCGAGATCGGTAACGACACGGCGATCGTCATGTTCAGTGACGGCCAGGAAGCGCCTCCCCTGAAGGCTGGTCAGACCGGATTGCCGAAGAGCGAAGGTCTCGAGATAGGCGGCGTGCTGATCGGTGTTGGCGGGAGCACGCCGGTGCCGATTCCGAAGATCGATGCGGCGGGCCGTCAAGTCGGATTCTGGGAGGCGGCCGATGTTGCGCAACGCCAGGGTGCGACGGCCGGCGAGCGGCGGGAAGAACTGTCGCGACTCGATGGCGAACACCTTGCGACGCTGGCGCGTCTGGCCGGGCTCGAGTATTCGACGCTCGCGCGACCGACCGACTTTCTCGCCAGCCTGAACGCCTCGGGTCTCGGCAAGCCGACGCGCGTGCCGACCGAATGGGGATGGTTGCCGGCGACGTTGGCACTGCTCGCACTTGTCTGGCGATTCTGGCCCGGCTTCAGGCGCGACTGACTACCGGTTCGTCGCGCAGCAGCCGGCGAAGGATCTTGCCGCTGGCCGACTTGGGGATCGCGTCCGTGAAGACAATGGCGTCGACCTGCTTGTAGTGTGCGACATGTTCAGCCAGGAAGGCGCTGATGTCCGCAGCCGTTGCCTGCTGGCCTTCAGCGAGTACCACGAAGGCCTTGGGTCGCTCACCGGCTTCCTCGTCCGGCATACCGATGACCGCGACATCCGCAATTGCCGGATGAGTGACGAGTACGGCTTCGAGCTCGGCCGGTGCAACCTGAAAACCCTTGACCTTGATCAGCTCCTTGACTCGGTCGACGACGAAGAGGTGACCGTCAGCGTCGATGCGCACGACGTCGCCGGTATGCAGCCAGCCGTCTGCATCGATGGTCTCGGCGGTGGCCTTGTCGTTGCCGAGATACCCCTTCATGACCTGCGGCCCGCGAACCAGCAATTCACCGACCTCGTCGATGCCCCTGTCGCAGCCATCTTCGCCGATGACCCGACACGTCGTAGCGGGTGCCGCCACGCCACTTGATCCGGGCTTGTCCTGGCCGGCGGGTGTGCCATGGCTGACCGGACTGAGCTCGGTCATGCCATAGGCCTGGCTGACCGTGCAGCCGATCCGGGTCGACGCCTCGATCGCAAGCTCCGCCCCGAGCGGCGCAGCCGCACAGATGACCCGCTGCAGCGAGGAGAGATCGTGTGCGTCGACAACCGGTGCCCGGGCGAGCCCGAGGATGATCGGCGGCACGGCATAGAGGTGCTCGATTCGGTGTTTCTCGATCAAGGTCAGCACCTGAACCATGTCGAAGCGCGGTAACGTGATGACCGTCACGCCGTCTGCCAGCAGGGAGTTCATCAACGCCTGCATGCCGTAGATATGAAAGAACGGCAGGACCGCCAGCGCCTTTTGCCCGGGTTCGTTGACGAGCACTGCATTGGTCTGTTCGATGTTGGCCACCAGGTTCCGGTGCGTGAGCATGACGCCCTTGGGTAGACCGGTAGTGCCGGACGAGTAGGGCAGCACGACGATCGTTTCAGCCGTATGGAGCGGCACCTGTGCCATCGGCGCAGCGGCAATATCGTCGATCGAACGATGGCCGACGGCTTCGCCGATCAGCAGCAGTTCGCGGACGGTGCTGCCGTCGACAGCCTTCGTGGCCGCATCGAGAAAGGCGGGCACAGTGACGAGCAGCAAGGCGTCGGCATTGTCGAGCTGATAGCGAATTTCCTCAGCACCATAAGTTGGATTGATGGTCGTGACGGCGGCCCCACAAACGGCAACGGCATGAAAGACGATGGCGAATGCCGGCATGTTCGGCGCCATCAGTGCAACTGTGGTACCTGGCACGACGCCCAGCGCGGCGAACCCGCCGGCGAGTCGATGAATAGCATCCGAGAGCTCGGCGAAGCTATGGGTCTCGCCAGTGGCCCCGTCCATCATGGCGATGGCGTCTGGCATGGATGCGGCCTTGCCGAGAACGTGCTCGGTCAAGGGTCGATCTGGAATCGTGATGTCAGCGAGGGTGCTGTTGAAGGCGTTCCTGGCGTTCATGGTGCAACCTCGAGGTTTCCAGAAGACCTCCAGAGTGCCCGAACGAGGCGCGCCAATGCAATTGATCGCGCCGATCCGTTCGACAGGACCATTTGCATTCGACAGGACCGTTGAAATCGACAGGATCTGTGCATCCGGCAGGGATTGTGTGACCGCGCCCGCATGCCGTTGCTGACTGGAAGATGACAACATCCGGAAACAGCGACGATCTCCCGGTCAAAAAATATCTCTCTACTATACTGAAACGGGTCGAGAAAGCAGCTCGAGCCCAGACGACGTGAGACCCCTCTGTCAATTGCCTGACCCGAGTGCACCGCGATGTTGAGCCGCGTCGACAGGCGAGATACGGCCGACGATCGCGTCGCCCTGAAGGACGACCGACTCGTCTATCGGGCGTGCTCGATGGCATACGCGCGAAGCCTTGGTGTGGCTTCGCCGGACGAGATTGTCGGCAAGACCGATTTCGACCTCTTTCCGCGGGCGGTGGCGCGTGAGCAGATGGCGCTCGACAGTCGGGCGATCCATTCCGGACAGTCTGATATCGGCACGCTGCCACTGAGCGCCCGGGCAGGCGAGGGTATCGGTCGGGCGATGATCGTGCGAACGCCGCTCATGACGCCGTCTCGCGATGTCAAGGGCATCGACATACGCTTGCTCGGCGGACCGCTTGTCGATGATTCGACGCCTGAAGAGGCGGTGGACTACCGCACGCTGGTGAGCAATGCGATACAGGGCAGCTTGATCTTTGCGGGCAACGAGATTCTCTTCGCCAACGAGAACGCGGCCCGCGTGCTGGGCTATCCAGGTGCGGCCCTGTTGGTCGAAGAAGGCTCGGTCAGTGAAGTATTTTCGACCAATGAACGCACGCGAATCGCCGATGCCCTCAGGCGAATCAGGGAGGCGGAGTTCGACGAGGGCCGCGTCAATGCACGTCTGACGTTGAGCGCCAGCACCCGATTCGATGAACAAGTACGACTGATCGCGCGCGGCACGCCCGTGCAGTGGGGGGCGCTCTCGGCAACCTTGCTGTCGTTTGTCGATGTGGCGCTGCCCGACCGTCGCAGGCGGCCGTTGACCGATCGACTGTTTACCGCCCGGGCGATGCCGCCCGATACCTCGGTTGCACCCTCATCGGCGCGACGACAGGTCACGTTGTCGCGCAAGCGCCTTGCTGGCAGTGCCGGGACGAACGTTGCCGTAACCGAGCAGCTGACGACAGCCGACAGTCTCAAGCAGTTGCGCGCCAGTGAACAGCGTTATCGTCACTATGCGCGCGCCGGTGCAGACTTCTTCTGGGAGATCGATGGCGATCTGAGGTTTCGATCGGTGTCGGCCGAGATCGAGACCGTGCTCGGTATTCCTCGCGAACGTCTCATGGGGCGGACGCACCGGCAGCTCGCTGAACACCCGGCCAGTGCTGACGAGGCCGCGCACTGGGATGCGCATCTCGACAACATCGACGCGCATCGGCCGTTCAGGGACTTCGAGTTTCGCTGGAATGTCGAGGGCGAGACAAGGGTGATTCGCTACAGCGGCTTGCCGGTGTTCGACCGCGAACGTAACTTTCTCGGCTACAGAGGCGTTGGTGGTGATGTGACCAGTGCGGTTCGCCAGGCGGAGACCACGGCCTATCACGCCAACCATGATGCCCTGACCGGCCTCGTCAATCGGCGCCACTTCGAGAGCAAGGTCTCGCTCGCCCTGGAGTCGTCGAGAAAGCGCCGCGAAGCGCATGCGCTGTTCTTCATGGATCTCGACAGCTTCAAGATCGTCAATGACACCTGTGGGCACCAGGCCGGTGATGAGCTGTTGCGTCAGCTCGCGAGTCTGTTCGATTCGCTGGTCAGGAAAAGTGACGTGCTGGCGCGAGTCGGTGGCGACGAATTTGCCGTGTTTCTCTACAAGTGCGATGTGGCGGGCGCTCTGAAGCTTGCCAATCAGATCCGCTCGGAAGTGGAGAATTTCGAGTTTCTCTGGGAAGGAAAGCGCTTCTCTGTCGGTGTCAGCATAGGACTGGTGGTCGTCGATGATCGCTGGGAGAAACTGGAATCACTCTTCAGTGCAGCGGATTCGGCGTGCTACATCGCCAAGAACGAGGGTCGCAATCGCGTCATTGTCTATCGGGAAGGGGAGGGCAATGCCAGCAACCGCAAGGTTGCGACTCACTGGGTCGAGGAAATCGAGGCAGCTCTCGCGAGCGATCGCGTAGAGCTTGCCTTTCAGAAGATCGTCCCGTTGCGTGGTGACAACCGCGAGCTTCGCTACGAGATGCTGCTGCGACTCCGTCTGTCGAACGGGGACGTTGCCAGCCCGCGAGCGTTCCTCCCGGCTGCCGAACGCTACGGTCTGTCGCCTGCACTGGACGAACGCGCCATCGACATGACCTTGAACTGGTTGGCAAGGCACCCTTCGCTCGAGTCGATTCGTCAGGTATCGATCAACCTTGCCGCAGGCTCGTTCACCGATGACGACTTCAAGAGCCGCTTGCTCGATCGCCTTGCACGGAGCGAAACATCGGCGAATCTGCTCTGCTTCGAGATCACCGAGACGTCGACGATCGCCAACCTGGCCAAGGCGACGAGCTTCATGCAGGAGCTGTCCGCTGTCGGCTGCCGGTTCACCATCGACGACTTCGGATCGGGCCTCAGTTCATTCGCCTGGCTGCGCGAGCTACCGATCGACTTCCTGAAGATCGACGGACGACTGGTGCGAGACATCCTCGATGACGCCATCGATTTCACGACCGTGCGCGCCATCAACGAGATCAGTCGCTCGATGGGCACGCGAACGGTGGCACAACATGTGGAATCCGCTCGCCTGTTCAATGCCGTGCGTAATATCGGGATCGATTTTGCACAGGGATTTCACATTGCCGAACCGGTGCTCATTCCTGCGGTGAAAAGCCAGTGAAATCCGCATGAGTTCATCGCAAGGACGCGATGATCAATCCGGCATGATCCGCCGCATGAACGCATCGAACAGCGGCACGGTAAAGTCTGTGTCGCCATGGCTCGGGCTGTAGACCATGCCCTTGTCGATCAGCTTGGCGCGCGTTGGTGCGAGCGAACGGACGTCACGTGCCAGCCCCTCGGCAATATCTCCGGAACGGTGTGGCCCGGGGCCAAGCGATGCCATCGCGCGCAGGTAGGTTTTCTCGGACGGTGCGAGTCGATCGAAACGCACTCGGAAGAAACTCGCATCGAGCGCTGCGAGGGCGAGTGTGCTGGCGGCAAGCACGTCGCGCTTGACGATCTCGTCCGGGCCTGTTGCCACATCCCAGGCGTGCTTGCCCCACTCTTGCAGGAAATACGGGTAGCCGTGCGTTGTCGCCAGTACCACGTCGAGTGCGGCTTCACTCCAGCGGACGCCTTCCTCATCAGTTGGCGCAACCAGCGCACGACGCGCGTCGACAGGCTCGAGTGGCCCGATGGCCGGGAACTCGAACAATCGTTCGGCATAGGACTTTGCACGTCCCATGTGGCCGCGAAGCTGCGGTAGCCCGGCGCCGACGAGCATCACCGGCAGGCGCCGTTGCGAGGCACGGTGCAACGCGACGATCAAGGCGGCAAGTTCGTTCTCGGCGACGTACTGAAGTTCGTCGACGAACAGCACGACGCCGGATTGCGCGTCGCTGGCCGCCTGGCCGACGGCGTCGAGCAGGTCTTGCAGGTCGCTCTCGAGGTCGCCACTGTCGGCGACGCCCGGTGTCGGTTCGTGGTCGACCGCCACTTCGATGTCGGCGTACCTGAACTTCAGACCTCGAACGAATCCGGACAGTGCGCTGAGTGCCCGGGTTGCGCTCTGCCGCGCGCGCTCGTGGAGACTCAGACGGAGCAGTGCCACACGCAATTGCGGCGCGAGAATGGCGGGCAGGCTCCGCCCTTCGGGCGCTTCGATGCGGACACAATGCAAGCGCTCCTCCTCGCCGAGTTCACGCATTCTGTCGAGCAGTACCGTCTTGCCGACACCGCGCAGTCCGACCATCAAGGTGCTCTTGACGGATCGGCCGATCTGCAAGCGTGCACCGGCGACGCGAAAGCTCTCGAGCAGATCGTCACGCCCGACGAGTTCCGGTGGTGGCGAACCGGCTCCCGGGGCAAACGGATTGCGAACAGGATCCATCGGCAGAGTATACCGATGTTACCTTTTTATATCAAAAATTGGTAAACAGGGGTAAGGAAGCTATCCTCAACCTCGTCGCCACGCGTGAAACTTTTCGATCCAGCCCAGCATGCGCTCTGGCTGGTGCGCGCGCTTCCATTCACCGGCGGCGTACTTGTTCGCCTCCGAGAGCGTCGGGTAGATATGGATGGTGCCGAGGATCTTGTTCAAGCCAAGCCCATGCTTCATCGCCAGCACGTATTCGGCGAGCAGATCCCCGGCGTGTTCGCCGACGATCGTCACGCCGAGAATCCGGTCCTTGCCCGGCACCGTCAGCACCTTGACCACGCCACTGTCGGAACTGTCGGCAATGGCCCGATCGAGATCGTCGATACCGTAGGTGGTCAGTTCGTAGGCGACTCCTTGCTCCTTCGCATCGGTCTCGTTGAGTCCGACGCGAGCCACCTCCGGGTCGGTGAATGTTGCCCAGGGGATGACGGAATAGTCAGCCTTGAACTTCCAGAACATGCCGAACAGCGAATTGACAGCCGCGTACCAGGCTTGATGTGCGGCAACATGGGTGAACTGGTAAGGGCCAGCGACGTCGCCAACCGCGTAGATGTTCGGAATACTGGTGCGGAGGTGGCGGTCGGTCGCGATCGTGCCGTTGTCGGCAATCTTCACGTCGAGTTCCTCGAGCCCGAACCCGCGGGTGTTCGGGCGACGACCCACGGCGACGATGATCTCGTCGAAGGGCAGTCGAACGGTCTCGTCGCCCTTTTCGCAAACCAGAATGCGCTCGCCATCGATCACTTCGACGCCGACCGCTCGGGTGCCGGTCATGACATGAATGCCTTCGGCCTCGAACCGCACACTCACCATGGCCGAGACATCGGGATCCTCTCGACCCATGATGCGTTCGGCCATCTCGACCTGCCAGACTTCCGAACCCAGCCGGTGGAAGGCCTGGCTCAGTTCCGAGCCGATCGGCCCACCGCCGAGAACCACCAGCCGTTTTGGCTGTTCGGTCATTTCCCAGAGATTCTCGCTGGTTCGATAGTCGATGTCGGCAAGGCCTGGAATAGGGGGTACGAACGGCGAGCCACCGGTGGCGACAATGATGTTCCGCGTCGTGAGTGTCTGGCCATTGACCTCGACGGTCCACGGCGAGGTGATGCGCCCTTCGCCTTCGACGACATCGACGCCGAGGCCCCGGTAGCGTTCCGGTGAGTCGTGCGGCTCGATCTTCCGGATGACCTCGTGCACCCGCGCCATGGTCTTCGCGAAGTCGATCTCTGCGTGGGCGTCCTGCACCCCGTACTTCGACGAGTGATCGATCTGGTGCTTGAGTTTCGCACTCCGGATCAAGGCTTTCGAGGGCACGCAACCCGTGTTGAGACAATCCCCGCCCATCGCGTTCTTTTCGATCAGCGTGACCTTGGCACGCACCACGGCACCGATGTAGGCCGACACGAGACCGCCGGAACCCGCACCGAGCACGATGATGTCGCGGTCGAAGGATGCCGGCCTCGCTGATGTCGGCCCATCGGACGTCGGCCCGTCTGATTTCGGCCTGTTTGATATCGGCCTGTCTGATATCGGCCCGTTTGCTATCGGCTTGACTTGTGTGCTGGCGCTGTCGGCGGTCGAGGACATTTGGAGGACCTTGCTTCGATCAGGTGGGCGAGAAGGCGAGCGGTTCGTCGTCTGATAGCGGTTATCATCAGGCTCGGCCGAGCACGATAGTTCGCGGATGTCAGAGTGGCGGATTGTCGACGAGTTCCCGCCGGCCCCGTCTGCTGCCGAATCTGCCTTCATGCCAGTCAAACCGATTGACGCTAACGCGACAGGCTCGACACTGCCCGTTGACGTCAGCGCAACAGGCCCAACACGGCCCGCCGTGATTCTGGTTGCGCCGGGGCTCGGTTCGGGCCATGCCGAGAGATTCAAGTCTGATCGGCATCGTGTCGATTGCCGTGACCGGGAGCCCGTGCCCTGGGAAATCGACCTGCTGCGTTGTCTCGGGCTGCAGGGTGCAGACGAGCGCTACGCTGCCGGCAACATTCCGGCGGCACATCTTCTCTACGCCCTCGATCGTGCCGCGGGCGCTGTCACGGATGTACCGGCCGCGCATGTCGTGCTGGCCGACCCCGTCGCACTGACGCCGGGCCGGGACGAAGCGAATCTGCTGCCCTCTGAAGCGCTCGCGTTGACGGAGGCAGAAATAGAGGCCTTGTTCACTTCGGCAAACGATTGGCTCGAGGAGGACGGGCATGCGTTGTTACGGTCGACTTCCGGGCGAAATTACCTGGTGGGCCTCGACGGAAGCCAGCTCGAGACGCCGCCCACCCATGCGTTGGCGCGCAGGGACGTCGGTCGACACTTTCCCGGATCCACTGATGCAGCGGTCTGGCGTCGGCTGATGACCGAGATCCAGATGCACTGGCATGCGCATGCCGTCAACGAGCAACGCGAAGCTGCGGGCTTGCCGAGTGTCAATGGAATCTGGTTCTGGGGTGGCGCTGTACCGGTTCCCGAGGGGCCTGCGGCCGATTCGGTTGCTGTGCTCGCAGACGATGATCTGGCGCTCGCCCTGTCGCAGCTGCAAGGAGCGAGCGTCCTGTCGGCGCGCGTGGAAAGCGAAGCCGGTAACAAGTCGGCTTCCACGGCTGACGCCTGCGCTGTATCGGCGCTGCTCGAGTCTACCGAGCACGACACCCTTGTCATCGTCGACCTCGCGGCCTATCAGGCCTGGCTCGCGGGCGATGCCAAGCTGTTCGAGCAGAATCAGGCGCGCGTGGCCAATGACCGGATCGAACCTTTGGTGAAGGCGGTCGCCGACGGCAAGATTCGCTCTTTCATCCTGTTGAGTGGCGATGGTCACGAAACCCGATGGTTACCGGCCGAACCGAAAGGCTGGTTGCAGCGTATGCGTCAGGTCGGGGTCAAGCTTGTGAAACCATACATGAACCCGGCATGAACCCGCCAACCATTCGGCAGCGCGATGTGCCGACGCTTGCACAGCGCCTGCATGCAGACGATGTTGCGCACCAGGTGCTTGCGGCCCGTGGCGTGACGTCGGCAGACGAGCTTGTCTTCTCGCTCGGTGATCTGCCCGGACCTGAAGCACTGCCCGATATCGATGTGGCCCTCAGGCGACTACTGCAAGCCCGCCGTCGTGATGAGCGGGTGCTAATCGTCGGCGACTATGACTGTGATGGCGCTACCAGCACCGCAGTTGCCGTCATGGGATTGCGTGCGTTCGGCTACGGGCAAGTCGACTACCTGGTGCCCAACCGCATGGCAGACGGCTATGGGTTGACACCTGGCATCGTCACTCGCGCGATCGAACAGTTCAAGCCGGCCCTGATCATCACCGTCGACAACGGAATCGCGTCGGTCGACGGTGTGGACGCCGCGCACGCGGTGGGCATCGATGTGATCGTCACCGACCACCATCTGCCGCCCGAAGTACTGCCGAGTGCGGTCGCGCTGGTCAACCCCGCCAGACACGAGTCAGAATTTCCGTCGCGCCATCTCGCGGGGGTTGGTGTCGTGTTCTATGTGCTGGTCGCGCTACGTGCCGCACTGGCAGCATCGTCAAAGGCCGACGAACAAGCGGCTTCTGGAGTCAAGCTTGCAATGTTTCTGGATCTCGTCGCCATCGGCACCGTGGCTGACGTGGTGTCACTGGATCCCGTCAATCGCATCCTGGTCGAACAAGGGCTGCGGCGCATCCGTGCAGGCCAGTGTCGTCCGGGCGTCACGGCCCTGCTCGAACAGGCGGGGCGCTCGGCAGCTCAGGCAAGCACGGCCGACATCGGCTTTGCGCTTGGGCCGCGCCTGAATGCTGCCGGGCGGCTCGATGACATGCGTCGCGGCATCGAATGCCTGTTGTGTGATGATCCGGTAGAGGCTGTGCGTGCCGCCGCCGAACTCGAACGACTCAACACCGAGCGGCGCCAGCTGGAGGCACGCATGCGCGCCGAGGCCGAAGCCTGCCTCGGTGCGAACGCCGATGTCGCCGCGAGCGTTGCGGTGGGAAGCGTGTCACCTTCCGAGGCGTTTGGCGTCTGTCTCTACGACGCCGATTGGCACCCGGGCGTCATCGGTATCGTTGCCGGGCGACTCAAGGAGCGCCTGCATCGTCCGGTCGTGGTGTTCACCGCTGAAGGTGAATCCGAGGTCAAGGGCTCGGCCCGCTCGATAGCAGGCGTGCATGTGCGGGACATACTGCAGAACATGGCCAATGCCCATCCCGGGCTTCTCGAACGCTTCGGCGGTCATGCCATGGCAGCCGGGCTGACGCTCCCGCGTGCACGCCTCGAGGACTTCGCCACGCTCTTCGATCGTGAGGTTCGAAAGCAACTTGACAATCGACTGCCGACGCGCGAATGGCTGACCGACGGGGCGCTGCCCCGCACGGCGTATTCCCTGGCGACTGCGCGGTGCCTGCAGTGGCTCATGCCCTGGGGGCAGGGCTGTGCTGCACCGCTGTTCAGCGGTTGCTTCGAGGTGAGCTCGAGTCGTGTGGTCGGCAACGGGCACCTGAAGCTTGCGCTGATGCCGGTCGACGGAGAGGACACGGTCCTCGACGCTATCGCGTTCAACGAGGCGAGAACGTTCGCGAACGGCACCCGACTCCAGGCGGTGTTTGCTCTCGACGTCAATCACTATCGGCAGGCGGAGCGGTTGCAGCTCATGGTGAAACACATCGAGCAAGACACGCCTCTGGCGCTGACAGAGCCGGGCTGAAGCCGACGGGCTGTGTCAATTGGGCTACCATCCGGACCTCGTCAACGAAGCCAGCGACACCGCACGCCATGATCGAGATCAATGCCCACCTGACGCACATAGAGGACCTGCGGCGCCGCGCCGACAGCCTCAGGGGGTACCTTTGACTACCAGGGCAAGCGCGAGCGACTCGAGGAAGTACTGAGAGAACTCGAGGACCCGGCGGTCTGGAACGAGCCTGAGCGCGCCCAGAAGCTGGGTCAGGAGCGGGCGTCGCTGCAGAATACCGTCGATGTGTTCGAAGCGCTCGACGCTGGCCTGGGCGATGCAGCTGACCTGCTCGAGATGGCGCGCGAGGAGGATGACGAAGACACCGTGAGCGCGGTGGTCACCGATCTCGCCGAACTCGAAGGCAAGGTTGCGGGGCTCGAGTTCCGGCGCATGTTCTCCGGTGAGCACGATGCCTCGCCGGCATTTCTCGACGTGCAGGCCGGCAGTGGCGGCACGGAAGCACAGGACTGGGCGGAGATGCTGTTGCGCATGTTCCTGCGCTGGGGAGAATCGCAGGGCTTCAAGACCGAATTGATCGAGGCCTCGCCGGGTGATGTTGCCGGCATCAAGTCGGCCACCGTTCGTTTCGAAGGGGATCACGCTTACGGCTGGTTGCGAACCGAGACCGGAGTTCATCGACTGGTTCGCAAGAGCCCGTTCGATTCCGGCGCTAGACGCCATACCTCTTTTGCCGGCGTCTTCGTGTCTCCCGAGGTCGACGACGATATCGAGATCGAGATTGATCCATCGGATCTGCGTATCGATGTCTACCGCGCGAGCGGAGCCGGTGGTCAGCACGTCAACCGGACGGAGTCGGCGGTGCGTATCACGCATGAACCCAGCGGAATCGTCGTGCAGTGTCAGAACGACCGCTCGCAGCACAAGAACAAGGCCACTGCGATGAAGCAGCTGAAGTCGAAGCTCTACGAAGCCGAGCTGCAACGCCGGCGCGGTGATCAACAGATTGTCGAGGAAGGCAAGTCGGATATAGGTTGGGGCAGCCAGATACGGAACTACGTACTCGATCAGTCGCGTATCAAGGATCTCAGAACCGGACTCGAGACCAGCAATACGCAAGCGGTGCTTGACGGAGACTTGACCCCGTTTCTGAAAGAGAGTCTGAAGGCGGGCCTGCAATGAGCGAGGGGAGCGAGCGCGTGGAGCCGGCCGATGAGCTGAATGAGGGTTCGGCCGAGGGCGCGCCCAGGGAGGCGACCGAGGAAAGTGGGCTGGTACGGCAGCGGCGTGCCAAGCTTGCGGCCCTGCGCGAGCAAGGCAATGCCTTTCCAAACAGCTTCCGGCCGACAGACAATGCGTCCGAGCTGCATGCCGCGCACGGGGAAAGCGAAAAGGAAACCCTGGAGAGCGCAGGCGTCGATGTCAGTGTGGCCGGGCGCATGCTCACCCAGCGTGTGATGGGCAAGGCCAGCTTCGCGACCTTGCGCGATGGCTCGGGGGACATTCAGCTCTTTGTCCAGGAGTCGGCGCTCGGGGACGAAGCCTATGCACAGTTCAAGGAGCTCGATCTCGGCGACATCATTGGCGCACGCGGTCAGTTGTTCGTAACCCGCACGGGCGAACTAACCATACGGGTAAGCGATCTCGAGTTGCTGACTAAGTCGCTGCGCCCCTTGCCGGAGAAATTTCACGGATTGCAGGATCAGGAAATCCGTTACCGGCAGCGCTACCTCGATCTGATCACCAGCGAGGAGACGCGACGTGTCTTCAGGTTGCGCTCGGCCGTGGTTGCGCACATCCGTGGCTTCTTTGTTACGCGGGATTTTCTGGAAGTCGAGACGCCGATGATGCAGGTGATCCCCGGGGGCGCAACCGCGCGGCCGTTCGTCACGCATCACAATGCGCTCGATCTCGATCTGTACCTTCGTATCGCGCCGGAGTTGTATCTGAAGCGCCTTGTCGTCGGTGGATTCGAACGGGTCTTCGAGATCAACCGGAACTTCCGGAACGAAGGGCTCAGTACGCGTCACAACCCCGAGTTCACGATGCTCGAGTTCTATCAGGCGTATGCGACGTACGAAGAATTGATGAACCTGACCGAAGAACTCTTCCGGAGTCTCGCGCGTGATGTTGTCGGCTCGTTGTCGATCGCCTCCGAAGACGGGCAGCATCACTACGATTTCGAGAAAAACTTTGCGCGTATCAGCCTGTTCGATTCGGTCGTCGCGCGTCTTGCGGCCGCAGATTCACCGCTGCGCGCAGCTGACGGCGTCGCCGTCGATCCGACGTCTGAAGCAGCGGCAGATACGGCTGCCGGTTCAGCAGCTGATGCAGCAGCCGATGCAGCGGCCAGTTCGACGGAACTCGCCGAACAACTGTCGGCACTCGACGGGGCGACACACCTCGCCAGGCAGCTCGGCCTGCGCGTCGATGCGTCGTGGGGACTCGGCAAGTTGCAGACCGAGATCTTTGAAGCCTGTGTCGAGGAGGAGCTGCTCGATCCGACGTTCATCACCCACTATCCAGCCGAAGTGTCCCCGCTCGCGCGGCGCAACGATATTGATGCTTTCGTGACCGATAGGTTCGAACTGTTCGTCGGCGGTCGCGAGATCGCCAACGGGTTCTCCGAATTGAATGACGCGGAAGATCAGGCTGCGCGCTTCCGGGAGCAGGTGGCAGGGAAGGACGCGGGCGATGAGGAAGCCATGCACTACGATGCGGACTACGTGCGTGCACTCGAGTACGGCATGCCGCCGACCGCGGGTGAAGGTATTGGCATTGATCGCCTGGTCATGTTGCTCGCAGGCGTGCCGAGCATTCGCGATGTGGTGCTGTTTCCGCACATGCGCCCTGAGTCCTGACTTGCATTGTTTTGTTGGCGAGCCTGGGCGACCAGTCTGGTAGCTCGGTCTACTACTCTTAAGCACAGTCCGTAAGTGCAGGGGTGAATGGAGGATTCGGTTGTCGATGCGCCGATATACTCCGCCGACCGACGCGCTGTATCACCCCTCGGAGCTCCCGGTGTGTCGGGGACCGGTTATCAACCTGCGGGTTGACGGCTTGTCGCAAACTCGCGCGCCGAGCTTCGTGGAGGTCATTCATGGCAGAGTCGAAGAAGCATCCGCTATCCCTAGATCGTCCGTTTCCGGAGGACAAGGATCGAGGTGATCTGGCGAGTGAACGCCGAGGGCGTGCATCGCACTATTCCCGAAGATATGCCGAGCGGAGTACCGAAACAAACGATGACGAGAGCGGCTTCGCCGAAGAAGGCTTTCCACTCAGCTTCACGAAAGGCTTGCCGCACGATGAATTCGGTCTGCTGAAAGAAACGAAAGACTACGAAAGCTTCATCAAGGAGATCAATCAGCAGGATGCCACTGATTTCGAGACGCTTCCCCGTGGCATACCTTCATTGAAGTCTGCGCTGACTCAACGAATCCCCGAGCCCGGTGGAAAACCTGGTACCGGCAAGTGCATTGACTGGCGAGGTTGGGAAAGTCCTCGTGCAGGGCACTACTACGACTTGCAGGGCCCGGATGCTGATGCGGTGGGTATGCCACCAGCACCTGAATTTGAATCGGAAGAATTGATAGCCGAGATGGCAGAAGTCTATGCCATGGCCTTGCTTCGAGATGTTCCATTTTCCGAAATCAGCGCAGTCAGCGCAGTCAGCGAAGAAGACGTTGACATCTCTGCGGAATCCGCTGACGAGATCACGACCGCCAAAGTACTCGGAGTGATGTCGAAATTGGCATGGTTTGCCGAGACCGATTCTTCGGTTCTGAAACTACTCTCGCTGCAGGCGCGGCGTCGGCTGGTGGCGCGACGAGTCGATCACGGTGCCGGTTTCGAAACCGATGAGCCGCCCGGCCACGAGCCGTTCAAGATGAATCAGGCTTTTCGTGGTTCAGGTCCCGGCGCCAAGGTGGGGCCATTCGTTTCTCAGTTCATGTTGATCGGTACGAATCCGGAGCCTGACAAGGATGAAGAGGGGAACATCACCGAGTCCAGGATCGCGTACGGCACGCAGCTCATCGACCAGAAGGTTCAGACTTTCGCCGCTCATACCGACTACATGCTCCACTGGCATGCAGCTGTGGATGTACAGAACGGTGCGGACTTCACAGATGACACGAAGTTGGTTCCGAAAGTGATGCGATTTATCGCCACACCGCGTGACCTTGCAGCCTACGTTCGCTATGACGCCCTCTATCAGGCTTACCTCAATGCTTGTCTGATCATGCTCGGATCCGGTAAGGCCTTCAAGAAACAGCAGCCACTGGTTCATCCGCATTCGAACCAGCCTGGGCCGGGGTTCCCAGATCGTGAAAAAGAGGATTCTCGACAGGCCTTCGCGTCGTTCGGCGACCCGCATGTCTTGTCACTGGTCACCGAAGTGGCCACCCGGTGCCTGAAGGCGGTACGGCGGCAGAAGTTCAACTACCACCGTCGCGCACGACCCGAGCGTATCGGTGAGTTGTTGACCCTGGAGGGGACGCGAGGAGCTGGAGGTGGCAATGATGTCTCGCATAAACTTGGTGAGAGGACCCGATCGACATTGAAAAAAATGGCGAATGAGAAACATCTCGGTCCGCTGCTTGAGCTGGTTGAGCTTCACAACAATTCGCTGATCGAGAAAGGCAATGCCGACCCGCATCTGGATTTCGATGCATGTCCCGATGCCCCCTGGTTTCAGGTTGCGAAGAACCGCCTGCTACCGATGGCCTTCGCAGAAGGCTCACCCATGCACCCGAGCTACGGCGCCGGTCATGCAACAGTTGCCGGTGGCTGCGTGACAATGCTCAAGGCGTTCTTCCACACCGTGAAGAAGGACGATAATAACTGTCCTTTAGCAGTCGAATGGCCTAAGGCGCGGCCGGTTGTCCAGGCCAGCCGTGATGGCACTATGCTGGAGCCGCCCAAGTCGAGCGACAATATGACCATCAACGGCGAACTAAACAAACTAGCCGCCAACATATCGATCGGTCGCAACATGGCCGGTGTGCATTTCTACACCGACTACTACGAATCACTGCGCATGGGCGAACGCGTGGCAACCGGTATTCTCATCGAGCAGATGAAGCAGTACAACGAGCCGGTCGAGATGGATTTCGAGAGCTTCGATGGCGACCATGTACACATTCTGAAAGTCGATCACGACTACGCCGATCCGCGCGTTTTCGTGCACGATGCACGGGGCAAGGAAGTGCCGTTCGATGACTGGTGGAATCGCCATCTCGTAGCGTCGGATACGGAGACCCCACCGGGCGACGAAGGTGGCGAGAAATCCGTCGATGGAACAATACACCATGCTGCTGCTACTGGCGACCGGAAACCGGAAGCTGAAGATGCGACCGGGCGTGGGTGAGTCAAGACCTGGTTGAATTAGGACCTCGATAACCTTAAACGTGCATGAGTTAAATCGCGGATACGGATGAGTGCGGTGGAAGGCAGGGAGAGTCCCACCGAGATCGAGGGCTTGGAACCGGGCCGACGACAGGACGTTCGTCGGCCCGGCTCGCCTCAGCTATCGAGTGTCCAGATCACGTACTCATCGAGTTCTCCCGCGACAAACACGCTTTGCTCCACCTGTACGCTGCCGTCGATGCGCTTGACGGTGAGGTCGATCGTGAAAGGTACGCTGCAACAAGGCTTGCCGGCACGGCGTCCGTGCTCGCGCCAGCGAAGCATATGCGGGTCTGTCTTGTCGGCTTGCCAAGACGAAGGTGTCGGCAAGTCCATGCGGACGGTGGCCAAGGAGCGGCCACGTCGTCGATCGTCTCTGGTGTCGACGGGGTGGGTCTGCCTGTCTTCGAGCGCCATCAGCGTCGCTTTGCCGGATGGTCGATCGATTCGCTGCAGTTCCTTCAATTCGAATGTCGAATGAAGTGCTCGACGAGCGTCGCCCGTGCCGAGGCAACGCGTACGCTCGCCGTGACCGCTGTGCCACTGGCTCGAGTAGAGATCGCCAATGAGCCGATCGGCATCCGATGACAGCGGCTCGAGTGAAACCAGCAACGCGCCCTCAGTCCGATTTGCCGTTTCGACACAAAGGCCGTCAGGTGCGAAGCCATCAAGTGCGAGACCGTCGTGTGCGAAGCGTTCAGGTGCACCCGATGTGAGGCCTGCTGCGAAGGTACTCGACGCCATGCCGGCGACGAGACAGGCCATGGAACCGGCCATGAGCAAAGCAGACTGTCCGCTCCAGAATCTTCGTATCGTGTCTTTTTGCATGCATCGATGCTCGCAGAGTTTCACGTCGACCCGGCCTCGACGGTTCCACACTTCGCCCAAGCTGCCGTGCTGGCGAGCGGCCGTACGGGAACTGTTCGTCCTTTCGACGATGCGCCGAGGTGTTGATGTGGCAAGTCGGTGTTGTTCGCTTGCGCATGATCGCCGGGCAGCCGATCATTCGTATTCGAGGATACGTATGCGACGAGAAGCTCATGCAAACGGCGATAGTGGCGGAAGGGGGAGGCCAACGAGGCATCTACACGGCGGGTGTGCTCGACGCCTTCCTGCGCGCAGACTTCAATCCCTTCACACACGGCGTCGGTGTCTCGGCGGGTGCGCAGAACCTCCTGGCCTACTTCCTTGGCCAGACCGGTTACGCGCGCTGGGCCATCGCCGAATTGACTTCCGCGCCTGATTTCTTCGTCCCCTATCGCTGGTTCGGCTCGCGCAGCGTGGTCGATCTGGATGGGTATTTCGAGCGTGCCATGAACGATCCAGACAATCGCCTGCCGTTTCAACGCTACGGCGACCTGGTTGCCGATAGAGATCTGTCTTTCGTCGCGACCGATCGCGACACCTTGCAAGCCGTATATCTCGAACCGGATGCGAGCACCGCGCTCGACTGGATGAAGGCATCGAGTGCGGTACCGTTCCTGTATCGAAGCGGTGTCGTCCACGAGGGCCGCTGTCTTGTCGATGGCGGCGTCAGTGATCCGCTGCCGGTGCGGCATGCCTATGAGAAGGGCGCTCGTCGCATGCTGGTGGTTCGAACGGCCGGTGCCGGTGTGGGAAGTCATGTAAGCCATGGCTGGCGTCAGCGACTCGAGAGGGTCGGCCGTGCGCGCGCCTTGCCGCAGACTGTCAGGCGCATGCTCGGCTGTTATGAAGCCGCTATCGCCGACGCCGAGCAGTTCCTTGCGAATCCGCCGACCGATCTTGAACTGGTACAGGTTCGACCGCGATCGGCGCTTTGCAGCCAATTGTTCGGTAGTCGCTCTGAGTCCCTGGTTGCCGACTACCGAATCGGCATGGCCGATGGCAAACGCATGTTGGCAACACTCGACAGTTGGGTCTCCGAAGTGCCTCGCCCGGTACCGCACAAGCCTTCGGTACAGGATGCGACCGAACCCCGATTCCGCTCTGCTACAGATCAACGTAGAGAGCGCCGTTCCGCTTGAAGCTATACTTCAGACTGTTGTGGCTGGTCCTGACACAGCGATACCGCGCCCGCTGTCCGCCCATCGGACCCTGCAAGTCCCATTTCAGAGTGTTGCCGAACGATCTCGATCTGCTCATGCACGTCAACAACGGTGTGTACCTCACCTTGGCTGATCTCGGCCGTACCGACATGCTGCTGCGCTCGGACATGTTCGGGGAGATCCGGCAGCGAGGCTGGAATCCGGTCGCCGCAGCAACGAGCATTCGCTATCGGCGTTCGCTGTCGCTCTGGCAGAAATTCAGTATCGATACGCGGGTTCTCGGTTGGCAGGGTCGATCGGTCTACATCGAGCAGCGCTTCGAGTCTGGCGGCAAGCTGGTTGCGCATATGGTCATTGATGCCCGTTTCCTGTCGCGTTCCGGTGAACGCATCGATTCGAATCAGCTTGTCGATGTCATGAAGCTCGATGGCGCATCACCCTCCTTGCCGCCGTGGGTGGAACAGTGGGCCGAGAGCGTCCGACTGCAGAGCGACGCTGAGACCCGGGATGCTCAAAACCGGGACGCTGAGAACCAGGATGGTGATGGGCGTGCTGGCTGACAGGCGCGTTCTCATCATTGCCCTTGGTGAGCTCGGTCGGCTCGTTGCCACGCGGCGCGGTCTGTTGACGCTTTCAGGGTTCGGCCTGATCTGGGCGTTCATTCTTTTCTACGCGGTCGTTCCCGTCACGCGCTGGCTCGCGCGATCTGTCGACAGTGGGCTCGCCGATCTCGTGCTCGAGCCACTGGGCCTGCGTGGCATCGGGGGCTGGTCCTCGCCTCAGCTTGCCGTCTACTGGCTCGTCGGCTTGTATCTCCTGCCCGGTTTCGCCTTGATGATCTCGGCTGACCAGACGGCGTCCGATCGAGCTCGCGGCACCTTGCGTTTTCAAGTGCTTCGAGTCGGCCGCGGAACACTCTATCTGGGTCGCTTTCTCGGGCAATGCGTGATCATGGTGGGACTTATCCTGGCAACACTGGCAAGCGTGATGATCATCATCGCGATCCAGTCACCCGAGGATGTAGTCGCCACGCTTGCAGATGCGGGCTTGATCGTACTGAACCTGCTGGTAACGGTGTTGCCGTGGCTTGCGCTGATGGCGCTCTGCTCGGCGCTGGCAAGTTCTGCGCGTCGGGCAACCTTGTACGCGATGGTTCTCTGGATTGTCGGCGCGATCGTGCTGGGGCAGCTTCGTGATCGGCTCAGCCCATTGCCGTTGTTCGATCATCTGTTGCCCGGTTCCGAGGTTGCCGCGCTGCGCGGTCTGAGTGATACCGCATTGCTGGCACTGGCCGGTCCGCCCCTGGCGCAGTGTGCCGTGTTGCTGCTGCTCGGCTGGTTAGTCTTTCGGCACCGCGACCTGTGAGCGTCCTGCTCGAATGCCGTGCGCTGACGAAGCACTATGGACGCACGCGTGCGCTCGATAACATCGATCTTGTCCTCGAGGCTGGCCCACCGATCGCACTGGTAGGACCGAACGGTGCCGGCAAGACCACATTGCTCAGTCTGCTCGCCGGATTCTGCCGACCCAGTGGTGGCGACGTACATATATTCGGCGAGGTACCAAACAGTGCCACCCTCGCCGGTCGCCGGGCCGCGCTGCCTCAGGACGCCTTGTTCGATCCGTCGCTCGACATCGCGCGACAGCTGCGCCTGTTGGCGGAACTGCAAGGATTTGGTCGCGCGGCCGCACGTCAAGAGGTGTCTCGCGTACTCGATGTGGTCGGCCTGGCGGGGTCGGCAAAGAGTCTGCCGACGGCGCTGAGTCATGGTATGCGCAAGCGAATTGCCTTCGGGCAAGCACTGATCGGTGAACCCGAGATGATCCTGCTCGACGAACCGACGGCCGGTATCGACCCCGAGAATGCGCGAGCTCTGCGCGACATGATCGTCTCGCGCGCAGAGCGCACGACCTTTCTGATCAGCTCCCACAACCTTGATGAACTCGAACGACTGTGCGGCTCGGTAGTCCAGCTGGAGCAAGGACGGCTGGTCCGCCACGAGGCGCTCTCGTCCGTCAGTGCGACGATGATGAAAGAAGACGCTGACGAACAGACGCTCACGCTACGTCTGGTTGACGGGGCGACGCCTGCCGGTGTCGAAGCGGCCTTGCTCGGCATACCCGGTGTCGGTGCCGTCAGTCGTGCCTCCGACGGTCGTTGGCAGATAACTGTCGATGATGAGAGACGCGCCGCGATCAGCTTGCTGGAAATGCTCGATTCACGCGGGTGGGAATGGCGACAGATCAGTCGCGGTCGAACCTTGGAAGAACGACTGTACGGTCGTTGAAAGTCTACGGTCGCTGAAAAACGGCCCTGTCTGAAACGCGCAAACTCTGACAGGCGCAGGACCGTTACGGCGTTTCGCGCGTTCTTATCTCGAGTTCGCCTTCGAGTGTCCGGTGTACCGGGCAACGGTCCGCGATCTCCATCAGCCGTTTGCGCGCCGCGGCATCGAGGTTGCCGACAAGTTCGATATCACGCTCGATCACGTCGATGCGCTGAGGCGCGTCTTCGCAGCCTTCACAATCGGTCAGATGTTCGCGCGCATGACGCAGGGTCACTCTTGCATCATCGAGTGGCAGCTTCTTGCGCTCTGCATACATGCGCAACGTCATGGCTGTACAAGTGCCGACGGCTGCGAGCAGATGCTCGTATGGGTCGGGCCCGACGTTGCCACCGCCCACCCGTTCAGGCTCGTCGGCAAACCATCGGTGGTTGTCACTGAACACTTCCTGCAAGAATCGGTGATCCTTTTCGCGCACATGTATTGCGCCACTTGCGACGGCGGGGCGTATGTCCGAGTTGTCAGCACTTCGCGCACTGGCATCGCTGACGTTGTCGACCCCGACACTTTCGGCCCTGCCGCTATCAACCCCGGGTACCTGCGCCTCGCGCGCTGCGCCCTCGATGTAACGCGCCGCCCAGGAAGAAATCAGATCGGCGACCCAGGTGGCGTCGGCGGCACGCGTCAGCAGATGATCGG